>Ga0224496_10000011_pt1 | contig 196952 bp, 184 predicted proteins | sample SF_Jul11_sed_USG_2_FD_168127 | JGI IMG/M metagenome (GOLD analysis project Ga0224496, IMG submission 168127) | Sediment microbial communities from San Francisco Bay, California, United States - SF_Jul11_sed_USGS_8_1 | ecosystem: Environmental > Aquatic > Marine > Sediment | place: USA...
CCACCCGGAATATCCAAAATAATCAATCGGGAAGCATTTGCATTATTGCCGGATTCACCGTGTTGTTCCGGCGAAAGCGGCGTGAACAAAGGGCGGAGCTGGAACGCCTTAAGAAAGAGGTAGCAAAGGTCGAGACCGATATCGGGCATTTCGAAAAGAAATTCTCAAACGAAAATTTTGTGAAGAACGCGCCGAAGGATGTCCTCGAAAAGGACATGGCGAAGAACGAAGAGCTGAAAAATAAACTCGCCAGCCTCAAAGACTCCGTCTCCCGCCTCTCGTAGTTACCATCATTAAAAGGGATCGCTCCTTTTATTAAATTCATTTATGCTATAGTACGAACCTTGTACCAGTCATTTGTCAACGGAACGGGGGATTATGAAGAGAGATTGTTCTGTTCCAAAGCTATAAGTAAATTTATTTTATAGAATTAAAATACGGGGGATAAATAGATGAAAAAAAGTTCAGATTTGAAGGGTATTTCAGGCTTTCAAAAAGGAATGAAGATAGTTAGTCATTCGATAGTAACAACCTCGGGACTAGTTTTTGCTGTGTTGGGCGGTTTGTTTACATGTTTAGGGCTTTTAGGGCTCATAATGGGTCGTGGAGACGAGCAGTTACCAAGTATAATCATAGCCGAATTAGGTGTGATAATTGTAGGGATTAGCATAGGAATAACGAAAATGAAGTAGTGCAAAAGGTGACGCTTCCCTTTTTTATGATACATTCTCAAGAATTCGGCACAGCGATTATTTTAGGAAACTTATAAATTCCTCAACTGTCAGGCCTGCCTGTTCGATTATGTTATTCAATGTCCCCTTTTTGAGATCCCTTGAGTGCATCGGGACTGTGACCCGAAAATTATCCTTTTTAAGTATTTTGTGGCTTCCGCTTTGTCGAAGTTCTTTGAAACCGGCCCTGACTAACGCTTTAACAGTATTCTTGCCATTAAGCGTCGGCAGTTTCTTCAACTATTGTTTCCACTTCAAGGAAGAGACGGTTCTCTTCCGGCACTGGGATTCCGTCCGCCTTTAGACTTTCAATGTATAGGGTAATCGCGTCCTTTATATTCAAAAGAGCTTCATCGAAGGTATCCCCTTCCGATATACACCCGGGAAGCGATGGTACTGTTACTGTGTATCCGCCTTCAACCTGCGGCTCAAATATAACCTTATAATATGTTTTCATAATTTTACCATGCTCATATTTTGCATCCATAATATTAAAAAGTCAAAAGCTTTAAAAACCCTGTTCCCTATTAGAAAAGTGGACGTTCTCCTTATTTTCTCTTTATTTCGGCTGGGCGTCAGGCGGAGGATGCCGTTTTTACTTTTCTCTTGGGTCTCTTTGGTGTGGCGGTGACGGCAAGGCTTAGCCTCATCGCTTTCAGTACAGCGTTTAGGCTTTTGTATTCCGGGTTCCCTTTTTCCGACAACATTTCCTAAAGATGCACTTCGCTAAGTTTTGATAGAATTGTCATCCCCGCGCGGGCGGGGAGCCAGTTGTTTTTCTCATTAACGAAACTGTAGGGCTGGAGCCCGTTTTCACGGGAATGACAAAAAGGGAATGCTTCTTACATTATCTTGCCAATCTAAAACTTATAACTGATAGAATGCGTTGAGAGGCGCATTATGACTTTGGCATTAATCAGTATCATCATCGGTTTGGTTCTCCTTGTATGGAGCGCGGACCGTTTTGTGGAAGGTTCCGCCGTGGTGGCGCGCCATTTCGGCGTCCCTCCGCTCCTTGTGGGGATGCTGATAATCGGATTCGGCACCTCCGCTCCCGAGATGGTGGTCTCCGCCATCGCATCATTACAGGGGAATCCCGGCCTCGCTCTCGGCAACGCGTACGGTTCCAACATCACAAACATCGCCCTGATACTCGGCCTGACCGCGCTAATAGGTCCCATAGCGATCCATTCGCAGATAATCAGAAGGGAGCTCCCCGCCCTTATAGCCGTTACCGGGCTGACGATAGCGCTTCTCTGGGACGGCGATCTCTCCCGTATAGACGCGATTATCCTTCTATCGGTGTTCTGCATACTTACAGTCTGGAGCATCCGGCTAGGCTTGCGGGAGCGAGCCGACACGCTGAAAGGGGAGATAGAGGCGGAGCTTTCCTCCATCGCTATGTCGGTGGGGAGGGCGGCCTTCTGGCTCGTGGTCGGGCTTGTGATCCTTATTGCCAGTTCGAGGATGCTCGTTTGGGGGTCCGTGGAGATAGCCCGCGCGCTGGGTGTGAGCGACCTTATAATCGGCCTTACGATAGTTGCGGTCGGGACATCCCTTCCGGAACTCGCTTCATCGCTGATAGCGGCGCGAAAGGGTGAGCATGACCTCGCCATCGGCAACGTGATAGGTTCCAACCTTTTCAACACCCTTACGGTTGTTGGCATAGCCGGGGTGATAAACCCTATGATGATAGAGCCGGAGGTGCTTTCGCGCGATGTCCTCGTAATGAGCCTGTTGACCCTATTCCTATTTTTACTCGGCTACGGATTCCGCGGGGAGGGGCGTGTAAACCGTCTGGAGGGGGGGATACTGCTGTTCTCCTACATCGGCTATACGGCCTATCTGATACATAGCGTCTTTTAGAACATTTTCCTGTTCCCCTTGCGGCGCCGCACTCCGCACCGCGTAACGCCGTAAAAGTTGTCGTCACAGAAACCAGAAATTGCCGATTGAGCAGATAAACCGCATCGGAAATCGGACGATAGCGAAATATGGCGGGAGAGCGGTTCTTTAAGCGACGATATCGACGCGTGTCCCTATCTTTGAGCGTTCAGCGGCGGAGATGCGTTGCCATGTGGAATCTTTTCTCTGTTGTGATTCGCTTTGCAGGACTTCGCGCCCGTGGTCGGAAAGCTCCCTGTTCGGCCTGGTGACCGCCTCTAGAGGCGGTAGTCTGTCGGTTGGTGATACTGCCATAGCTCCTCCGATCCCCATTTTACCAGAGATGAGGGTTTTTCGGATTTTGGGAGGTCAGCCGTTCATCTTCTTCAGCTCGGTTTTTGCTTCCAAGGCGGAGTCCGTGTCGCCATAGCTTGCGACCAGATCTTCGAAAACCTTTTTAGCTTTTGCGAACGCCTCTTCGTTCTGATACGACTTCCCCTTGAGGAGGAGGGCGCGCGGGACTAGTTTGGAAGAGGGGAAAATGGCAACGAATTCGTCAACGCGCCTGATGCAGGAGCCGAAGGCGTCTATCCTGAAATAGAATTCGATTATGTACATCTGCTTTTGCGCGAGGAGTTCTTCCAGTGAGCCAAGTTTTTCCTTCGCGAAACCGTGTGCCGGGTGGCCCGGGTATTTCATGACAAAATTCGTGAAGGCCTCAATAGTCTCCTCGGTAGCCGACTGGTCGCGCGGGATATCCTTGATATCCCGGTAATAGCTCATCCCTTCGTAAAAGAGGGCGTGAGGTGTCCTCTCATCGAGCGGATATAGCTCCTGGAAACGCTTGTACACCGGAGCGGCGAGGTAGAAATCACCCTGCATATAGTATGAGTCGGCTGAGCCGAGCAGCGCGTGTAGCCTCAGCGGGCTGTCCGGGAACTCATCGAGGATCTCCTGGTACTTTTTTTGCGCAAACTCGTATTTCCCCTTGGCGAAATAGTAGTTTGCTTCGTCGAAGCTCTCGTTTGCAAGTATCTGCTTATCGGTCGTGGCGCAACCGGAGAGGATGGCTCCGCAGATCAGGAGGGAGCCGATGTTCCGTATCAGTTTGGCATTCATTTTCATCGGGACATTCTACCCTGTAAAGGGGGGATGGCAATACTGCTATTCTTTTTCTGTTTTCATCCCCCAAAACGGGTAAAATTACCCGGATATGGTTTCAGGAAAGCGCGTATGGTCCCGGCTGTCGCCGCCGCATGTTATGGCCCTTATGTTCCTCGTGGTTATTCTCATTGGCGTCGTTCTGCTCATGCTCCCTGTTTCGCACAAAGTGCCGATATCGTTCATTGACGCGCTCTTCACGTCGACATCCGCCACATGCGTAACGGGACTGATGACCGTAAACGCGGCTGAGACCTTTACCTTTTTCGGGCAGGTGGTGCTCCTCTTTCTTATCCAGATAGGGGGGATGGGGATTACGTTCGTATCTTCGTTCTTCATGATCATGCTCGGGAGGTCGATGTCGATACGGGGCTCCTCGATGGTTCATGAAAGTTTTTCCTCTTCATACAGGATAGATCTCCACAAACTTATACTTTCCATACTTGTCCTGGTGCTCGCTTTTGAGGCGCTGGGAACCGTGAGCCTCACCTGGTACTTGTGGGACATGTTCCCGCCGGCGACGGCAATCTGGGTAGGGCTTTTTCATTCCGTTTCGGGATTTTTCAACGCCGGGATATCGATATTGCCGGAAGGGCTCGACTCCCTGCCAAAGAATCCGATACAGGATATTATATTCACCGTGCTGATATGGGGGGGCGCTCTCGGCTTCATGACATACCGTGAGTTTTACGAGAGGATCAAATATCCCAGCGTCGCGAAGAGGAACTGGTCGCTTCAGACGAGGATAGTTATGGTTTATACAGCGGGTTTGACCGTTGTCGGGGCGCTTGGGATATATCTGTTTGAGCGCAACGGCGTCCTTGCCGGATTGCCGTTTTATGAGCAGGTAACGAATTCGATCTTCCATTCCGTCTCCGCGCGAACCGCCGGTTTTTCAAACGTCGATTTTTTCTATTTGAACAATTCCACCCTCTACCTTTTCATGTTGCTCATGTTCATAGGGGGGGGGCCTGGCTCGGCGGCGGGGGGTATCAAGGTTACGACCTTTGCCATACTGATAGGTCTTGCGATGTCGAGATACAGGGGGCACGAATCTGCGCATATATTCAACCGGGCCATACCGGAGGAGATAGTTTCCAGGTCGATATCGATAGTCTTTTTATCCGTTATTGTAATGACGATATTCCTCTTTTTTCTTCTCGTTTCGGAAGCGCATCTTGTGGATCCGCATACGGGGGGGAGGGCGACATTCATGGAAATTCTTTTCGAAGCGGTGTCGGCGCATGGCACCGTGGGGCTGAGCATGGGGATAACGCCGAAACTTTCCGGTATCGGGAAATTCCTTGTTGTGCTGATGATGTTTACCGGGAGGCTGGGACCGCTTGCCATTGCGGTGCTGGTCGGTACCAGGGAGAAGGGGAAAGCGTCGTTCAAGTTGTCAGAAGAATCGGTTATGGTAGGATAGCGCTATGAAAAAGACAAAGAGGTTTGCGGTAATAGGTCTTGGGAAGTTCGGGTTTTATCTTGCGCGCAGTCTGTTCGAGCGCGGGCACGATGTGATCTCCATCGACATCGACAAGGATGTCGTACAGGAAATAAAAGACTATTCAACGCAGGCGATAATCGCTGATGCCACCAACAAGGATACGCTTCTCTCGCTGGGGATAAAGGATGTCGATATCGCGATCGTCAGCCTGGGAACAAGAATGGATCACTCCATCCTCGTCACCCTCCACCTGAAGGAGATAGGGTTGAATGAGATAGTCGTAAAGGCTATCACAGAGGATCACAGGAAGATACTCAGCATGATAGGCGCGACTGAAGTGATCTTTCCAGAGAGGGACATGGCCGAAAAGCTCGCTCACTCCCTTTCATCTCCGAACATAATGGATTTCCTCCCGCTTACGGAAGGGGTCTCCATAATGGAGGTGGTACCTTTGAAGTCGTTTGTCGGGAAGAGCATAAAGGATATTCAGTTGCGCAATAAATTCGGAGTTCAGGTAATAGCCGTAAAGGAGATAGTCCCTGAGAGAATGAATCTCATACCGGCCCCGGATACGATAGTGAAAGAGTCGGACGTCCTCGTGTTGATGGGACGTGATGAAGACCTGGCGAAACTGGAAGATCAAAGCGAGTAAGTCATTCTCTTTTTCTGAGCCGGATGCGGACTCAAATAGACGGAAACGCAAACCTGAAAAGGAAGGGGCGCTATTTGAGGGTTATACCGGCCTGACGAATAACCTGTTTGGCGCTTATTTTCACGACTGCCATCTCGGAGAGGTTTGACATAAGCACCGAAAGGGTATTCATCGGATCGCCTTCAATCTCCTTTACGGTCATGTCGTCGTTGAGGATGACGCCTGATCTCTCAAAAATGGATCTGATCCTTTCATTTTCCGTGCTGACCCTCATGGCAGTTATGAGGATATCATTAAATATTCCTGCGGGATTATCCATCATATGCAATACATCCCTACTGAGAATGCTTCAGTTTTATGCCGTGTTTTGCCGCCAGCGCGTCGACTTCTCCTCCGACATGCAGTTCATGGGCGGCTTTGATATAGGCGGCGATTATACCCTTAGGGATGAGGCAGCCGTGTTGCGGGCAAATCAGCTCGATCCCGTAATGATCGTCCAGTTTTTCGATCCTCTTCAGCGCGTACTCAAGAGCCTTTTTCGATCCGAGGTACTGCCCGAGGAACGCCGAAAGCTGTGCCGGGTACTCTACCTCGACATAAAGGCTCGACTTCCCGGTGAATCCTCCAAACGCGTCAGATGAGAAGAGGCTTTTTGTTTTGAAATCGTAGGTGACCATTGAACCTACGAAGTGGCAATACGGCGTCATTATGAATTGAAGGGTGCGGTCGTTGCCGAATGTCAGTTCGTCGTCGTCGTCAAGAGGTACCATAGGGGAGGTGAAGCCGTAATGTTGCACAAGGACTTTCGCCTCCAGTGGAGCATAGACCTTGACGTCCGGATGAACCTCCTTTTCAATAAGCGGAATGGCGGCGCAGAGGTCTGGGTCCTGATGCTGGACGATGATATGCTTTATCTTCTTCATGTCGATAACCCCTCTGATCTTTTTCATCACGACATTAAAGAATTCAGGTTTGGCCGAGCCGGGGTCGATTACGACCGCTTCACCGCCGTCTACGATGAGATAAGGGATATTGTTGAAGCTGTTTGGAATGTCTTGAACTCCCAGGTGGTAGACACCTGGCGCGATCTCAATAGCATCACTGTCGTTGTAAGTATCTTTCAATTTTGCATTGCTCCGGATTATTAGCTCAATTATTCAACAATCTGTGTCATTTTAACCTACTCATGCAGGATAATAAAACTAAATCGTGAAATCTACAAAAAATTCGGGATGTTTTTCAATTCAGCAAAGAGCTCTGACGGTTTGAACGGTTTTTGGAGATAGGCGTTCGCGCCCAGGGATTTTGCCAAATTCCTGTCCTCCTCCATGGCATCGGTGGTGATCATGATCACCGGTATGTTCCTGAATTTCTCGTCGCCTTTTATGGTTTTCAGGAATTCCAGTCCATCCATGTTCGGCATATTAATGTCGCAGATTATAAGATCTATCTCGTTTTTAGCGAGCGCGTCGAGCGCTTCCAATCCGTCGGCGGCCTGAATATGGTTATCGAGGGAGGCCATCTTTTTCAAGGCGAATGTTACCATCGTTCTGAATGTCGAGGAATCATCCACTACCAATACAGTTTTAGAATTATTCGACATGGTTTTTTATTCTATTATTGTTTGGCTATTTAGGCAAAGCATTCTTGCCTCCAGCGGAAATAAGAGGTTTTTGGTACATTATGACCTTGGACATCGGTTTCATGTCGAAAAGTGTTGTTATTTTGAACAAGGACTCAGTTTGTCCTATTAACAGGAATCCCCCAGGAGCCAGCGAATCATAGAAGTTCTTTACGATCTTGCTCTTCCCGTCAGAATCGAAGTAGATAAGGGCATTTCTGCAAAGTATAAGATCAATGTCCTTCACGAACGCCATCTGGCTACTGTTGAAGAAATTGATTCTTGAGAATTTCACCATGTCGATAATTTTTTTATCCAGTTTGAAATACCTGCCGCTGTCATGGGAGAAATATTTTGTTCTTATGTTTGCATCAGTGGCCCTGAAATCAAATTCGTTGTAGATGCCCTGTTTTGCTACGTTGAGGGCTTCGGTATTTATGTCGGATCCCAATATTTCTATTGTCCATTCTTTGGGACTAAAAAGTCCACTTTCCACGATGAGAATAGCCATCGTATACGGTTCGGCTCCGGTTGAACAGGCGGCGGACCATATGCGGATCTTTTTAATTCCGCTTTTTTGTTTGCTTTCCTTCAGCATCGGGAGGAAAGAATTTTTCAGCATTTCCATCTGCGGAGGTTCCCTGAAAAAGTATGTCTCGTTTACGGTGACAAGATTCAAAAGAAGTATGATCTCCTCTTCCTTTTTGGAATCAAACCGGAGGAAATGGTAGTAGTCCTTGACGCTGCCGAGGCTGTTGGCTTCCACCCTCATGAGGATTCTTTTTTTGAAAAGATCTTCCTGGGCGCCTTTGAAGACAAGCCCTGAGTATTCCCGCAGGTAATCCTCAAACAGTTTCAGCTCCTCCGCGGAGATTGTTAGCGCCATATTAGACTGTTATCCTTGTTTTTCGCGAAAGGCGTTTTCTTTCGGCTTCTATTTGCTAAAACTTTTTACGGCGTCGTCCCTGCCTGTAAAAACACCAAACTTCGATAAAAGTCCGGTAACCTCGAAAGGGGTTTTAATATCGGGATTCAGGGAAGCAAGGGCGACATTGCCGCCATTGGCCTGAGAATTCCTGAGAATGCTTGCAAACGCACCGAGTCCGTAGCTCGAGATGAATTCAGTCAGTTTCATGTCTATAACTAATTTGTATCTTCCGTCTTTCATGAGTTTTTCCGCAAACTCCATGAATACTGGCGTCGAGTGCACATCCAATTTCCCGTCGATTTGAACTACTGTTATATCCCCGATATTTTCAGATTCAATGATCACATTACCTCCAATGGCAAAATATTAGCTTGTAAGTTTCTTGATCCAGGGGTCATTTTCACCTTCAACCCCTTTTTGTAACAGGTCAATTATCTTGCTGTCGGCAGACGACGACAGGGCAAGCGCGGATATTCTTCTGATCGAAGGAGACGCGGCTTGGAGTCCCTTGAAAAGGAATTCTACGGATTCACTCTTTTCTATAAAAGCTGGGAGTGAATAGACGAATTTCCGTATAGTGTGATTTGTAATCGCAGACGGGTCGAATACGATCCCATGTTTGTCCGTTATAGTATTTAACGCGGAGTACGCCTCAAACCTGTGTTTTTCAACACCGAGATACTCAAGGAGCATTTCCGCATGTTCGGCCCCTCCGATAACAGAGAGCGCCTTCATGGCTTTGTGCAAAAGAAGAATGTTCGAATCGTCCCTTGGCAGGAGCTTTAAAAAGGTTTCCACCCGGGGTAGGGCGCTGTCGATTGTGTAGTCCGTTATATATCCGAGAACGGCAGATTGTATTATCCAGCTCTCCCTTTCGAGGCAGGGGAGGATGGATTCCGATTCCTTTTCACCGCCTAGCAGAGCAAGAGTTGAGACAGTTTCTGCAACTAATTCCGGTATTTCATCGTCAAGGATGTTCCTTAGCGCCGGTATTGCCTTTTCGTCGCCGCATTTACCAAGAGCTGTGATGGCAACTATTTTAGTTTCGGAATTCGTATCTGAGGTAAGCAGTTTCAAAAGAGGCTCGGAAGCTTCCGTCAGGCGGCGCTTCCCTATAGCCCTTACCACATAATTAAGGGTATCTGGTTTTACCTCGCCAAGCAGATTTACCAGGAGTTCATTTGCTGTCGGATGGACGATACTGCTTAAGGTCCATATCGACTGTACTCTAACCGAGAAATCATCATCGTTGAACAGCTTTGAAATGGATGTGAAAAGATCCTTTTCGGAAATGTTGTCTCTGTTCTTGTTTCCCTGGTATCCAAAGGAGTGTACGGCCGCGGCGCGGGCCTTTGGGGAGGGATCAGAAAATCCATTGAGGAGAATAGGCGCCACGTCGCCCATTGATGAAAAGCCGAGAGCCCGGTACGCGCCCCATCGGATATTTTCATTGCCGGATCTGGTGAGAGCCTTGATTTTTTCCCTGTTGAATTTTTGCAGGAGAGACATCCCGCCTACGGCCGCTTTCCTTATGGACTCTTCGGGGGATGAAAGCATCGGTACGATTTTGTCAAACTGCAGAGATGCCTGCATCATCCCGAGTGATTTGATCGTATCTGCAACGATATCGCTGTCGGGAGAGTCAAGGAAAGGAAGGAGTCTTTCAGAGTCGTCTTCCTTTCCGAGGAGGCCGATAATCCTTATAAGATTGCTCAATACCTGCTTTTTATCGGATTTCAATCCGGCAAAGATATTTGCCAATATGCCCGGGCCCTGCACTGTTATCAGTTCGCGAACTTCATTTTCAAAAGCGGGGTCCTCAAGTAGCGGGAGAAGATGCTCAACGGAGAATTTGCCTCTGAAATCCCAAAGTATGTTCAGGGCGGATTTGACTTCTTCCGTTTTTCCTCCAGAGAGCATCTCGATTATCGCGTCTATAATATGCGATGAATCGAGTTTTTTCAGTTCAAGGTTGGCTTTGTAATAATAAAATCCATGCCGGGTTATCTTCGCGAATTCCCTTTCCCTGTCCCTTATCATCGCCAGGGAGGTTATTCCAGCCTTTATAAGGTTTTTGTCATCGGTGCCTGAGATGACGTTTATTATCGGGAGGAGACCGCCAAGCTCTCCTATCATCCCGATGGCGGAAATTGCCGGGTAGCCGAGGATTGGATCATCAAGCATTTCAATCAGCGAAGGGAGCGCGCGCTCATCCCCGATCAATCCAAGCGCGGTTATATAGGGGAATTTGGACCAAGTTTCTTCCTTTACAACCGCTTCAAGTAGTGTGTCGACAGCCTCCGGGGACCCTATTCTTCCGAGCGCCTCGACGATGGCGTATCGGACGTTTTCATCCGGATCGTAAATCGAATTAAGAAGATAATTCAGAGCTTCCTTCTTCCCGAGGTTGCCGAGAGTATTAGCGCAGTAGATGCGGACATCGACAGTCGGATCGCTATTTAGTATTTCTCCAAGCGGCTGGGCAACATCTTCCCCCATCTCCTGAAGCACCGTCATGGCTGTATTTCTTACGGCTGCTCCCGGATCCCTCAAACAGTCAATAAGAGGGGCGATACTCTCTTTTTCCTTTATTTTCACCAATGAAGTGGCGGCTGTATTTCGCACCTGCCAATGATCGTCCCCCAGAAGTGCAAGAAGGGGTTTTACGGCTGTACTCTCGCCGAATTCACCGAGCATCTCCGCGGCCTGTCTGCGAACGGAGAATTCCTCCGATTCCAACTGGCTGATAAAGAATTCAACTTCATTCATGGTATTAATCATTTAATGCTAACATCATCTAATGATGCAGTTCATTCCTAATGTTTCATTTTTTTCAGGTATTCCGCAAGCACCTTCGGATCCATTGGAGCCCCCGGCAATACGCTGCTCTTTTTACCCTGTTTGAGCCAGTTTTTAACAACACCGATGACAAGGTCGGGCGTTTCATCCGCCATGATTTTTATCGTGAACATGTTTCTCGGAATTCCCTGGGGAATTATGACCTTTCCATCCGGCAGTATAGTGAGCTTTGGTATGTCCGATCTCCTTTTTAACTCTTTTTTCAGCTTCGGAACAGGCGGGAGGGATTCGACGGTCTTGACGGGCGGTTTTTGCGCGGGAGAGGATATATAGGCGATAAGGGCAATGACGAGCGAGGCCACAAGGACGAAGACCAAACCGATTGCGATGTTGATAACTACCCCCTTGGATGGGCTTTCGAATGTATTTTTGAAAGCCTTTCCCGGTTGATATGTGTATAGATCTCCGTGGTCGTAAGCGTTGAATGTCCCAGCATGGACTGCACCGACCTAAGGTCGGCGCCTCTTTCCAGCAGATGAGTTGCAAAGGAATGGCGCAGTATGTGAGGCGATACGCCTCTCCTGATCTCTGCGGTAAGCGCATATTTTTTTAACATAAGCCAGAACGTCTGGCGCGTCATCGGTTTCCCAAGCCTCGAAAGGAAGAGGGCTTTAACGGGGCGTTTCCCCTTTTCGTATAGGGGCCTGCTTTCAAGCAGATACTTTTCCAGTTTTTCAATGCTTCTCTCGCCAATAGGGATAAGCCTCTCTTTAGAACCTTTGCCGGAAACCATTATATAGCCTGCCGACAGGTTCAGGTCGGAAGTATTTATCCCGACCAGTTCCGAAACCCGGATGCCTGTGGAGTAGATCAGCTCGAGCATGGCGGAATCCCTTATTCCTTCGGCTGTTGTTTCGTCGGGCTGCTCAAGCAACCTGTCGATCTCAGACAAGTTCAGAAATTTTGGGAGTCTTTTCGTGTTTACCGGGTGTTTCATGTTCCGGGTCGGGTCGTTCTCAAACCGGTTCCGGGCAACGCCATACCTGAAAAACATCCTGAGAGAGGAGAGTTTTCTTGAAATGGAGCGGGATGTGATGTTCTGTTTTCGCAGGAGGGTCATCCACGCTGTCACATCGTGCTGATCGATATTGCCGGAAACATCCTTTCCGGAGGTTTTCAGCGACTCGATAAAAGATTCCATATCCCGCCTGTACGCATCGACGGTATTTTCGGAAAGATTTCTTTCAACTGTAAGGTGTGTGATCCATTCATCCAGAATGGGGAGCATCAAGCGTATCCTTCCAGCTGCCGGAGAAACGGATTATGCTCCTTTTCTTCCCCAATGGTGGTGGTTTCACCATGTCCTGGGAACACGATCGTGTCATCCGGCAAAATGAAAAGTTTTTCCTTGATGGAAGCAAGAAGCTGCATGTGGTTCCCCCCGGTAAGGTCCGAGCGTCCGATGGAGTTAAGAAACAGGGTATCTCCTGAAATCAGGAACCCATCACCATATATGCAAATCCCTCCAGGTGTATGACCGGGGGTATGTATTATTCTGATGCTGAAATCTTCGCACAGGTCGATTATTTCGCCGTCGGAAACGGTGGCGTCGTTTTTTGGGGCCTTCTTCACCCCCAGGTAGTCCGCGATATCCTGTTGTTCCTTGCTGGTCAGCATCCAGGCATCGTCCTCGTGGCAGAGGAAGGGTATGCTGAAGTGCCGAGCCACAGCTTCAACCCCGCCGGTGTGGTCGGAATGGCAGTGGGTATTGAGGACGAGCTTTGGGATCAGTTTCCTCTCTTCCATGAATTTGATGATCCTTGCCGCACTATCCCCAGGATCAATAACAATTGCCGACAGATGTTCATCGCAATAGAGAATGACGCAGTTCACGTCTATCGGACCGACGGTAATAACTTCAATTTTCATAACCAGCCTTTTCTCTGAATAATTTCCGATATTGTACATCACTTGAATAGATTGAGCAGTTCCATTTATTAAATACTTTTACCTGAATTCAGTACAAGCGGACAAGCGGACAGGGTGATAAAATTTGGTGAGAGGGAAAGTATTTAGACCTGCCGGGGAGATGGAGGAGCAGGATATGTATGGCGGATCGCGATCTTCGGGTTTGTAACCCCGATATATCGCGTGCAGATGGTGCAAAATGGGCATTATGCCGAGTCATTTGCATCGCTTGTAGGCTCACGGTTGGAACAGATGGAAAAGAGCTGGAAAGATAAGTAAAATCCGGGCGTAAAAAATCTGCTTTTTCCACTGGTTGCTTTAGGTTATTATATGTAAGTTAGAAAAAAGAACATTATCTTGAAATTTTAATAGGTGAGATTAATGGGAAAAACTGCCTTAATAGTTGATGATGAGATGGAAGTGAGGCGTTGGGTCTCCAACCTGCTGACCACACAACTTGGCTTTGCAAAAACCATGGACGCTCCAAGCGGCGAAGCCGCGGTAGACCTTATAAAATCTGGCGAAAACTTTGACCTGATCTTCAGTTCGTGGGAGATGCCCAGGATGAAAGGGGATGAGCTCCTTGGCGAACTGAGGAAAATTCCTGAATCCCAGAATACGCCGTTCATCATGATGAGCTATAAAAAGGACAAGGATTCCCTTGTGAAAGCTATTCAGGCGGGAGTCAATAACTACCTTGTAAAACCTCTCTCTGCCGGCATTTTCATGCAAAAGGTGAAAAAAACAATAAGCGACATGGAGAAGAAGGAGCTCGATTCCTTTAAAACAAAACGGAAGAATCCGGTTGATATTATTCTTGGCGATGATTTTTCCCATCCGGCCTCACTGCACAGCGTGACAAAATCAGGGTGTGTCGTTAGAGCGCCGTTGATAAAAGGGGGAGAAGTGGGGATTTACAGCCAGGTACATCTGGCAATATTCATGGATGGGATCCCTTTTAAGGTCCCTTCTGAGCTGGTAGCGCTGGAGGCGGACAGGGTGGATTCATCAACAAGGCATTTTATAATGGTCACATTCAAATTTGGCGAACACGACCTGAAAATAGACGGAAAGATCGACAGGCTGATAAACAGCTTTTCTGCGGCAAATCAAAAATAACAGATACTGAAGAGTCTCCCCGTTTCCGCTAAACCAAAAAGAATCCCCCTTTTTATTCGCTGAGCCAGTTTTAAAAAGCCTTTTTAACCCCCTTCGGCGACTTTAATTATGGTCCTTTCGATTTCAAGCCTGTTCTCTTCGGTAACAGGGCAGACGATATGGAACTTCTGTGCTCCGGCTCCCCCAAAGGTCAGGTCAAATCCGCTTCTGGTAGTGGTGGAGATCTTCATCCTGTTCCGGCCATGGGAGTTGTTGTTTATTACATCCGGGACTATCAGCGAGATGAAAGGGAGTTTTTGAAGCTGTTCAACGTATGGCAAAGCTTCCTTGAGGATATGGTGCCTGGTCTTTACCTTGTTTACCCGATATGTATGTTTTTTCAAGGCGTCAGGCGAAATCAGTGAGCCGATTTTTTCAGGTACTCCGTCACCGCTGAAAAGCCCGAAGTACGGCGGAGCATTTTTTTTCTTCTGAAAGTCGCTTCGGCATAGCCGACAAGTTTTTCAGTAAGTTTCGGGAAAGGGATACCGCTGGCTTCCCAAAGATAGAACGAGAGCGAGCCAGGGATGGAATTCAGCTCGGTCACCGTAAGCTCTCCATTACGCCCAAGGAGGAAATCAACACGGCAACAGCCGCTGCAGTCAAGCTCCCTGAAAGTGTTTTTCGCGATATCTTTTATCTTTTTCTCAGTCTCCGCAGGGATATCTGCCGGTATCGTTCTGGCTACGTTCGACATCCCTCCCTGTCCCTTTTTCCCCCCTTTGAGGTACTTCTGTTCGTAATCGAGGAATCCCTTGCTGTAAACCTCCTCGCAAACAGAGGTGATTATCTCGGTATCGTCTCCAATAACGGCGCAATTTATCTCTCTCGGCTCCTCGACACCTTCCTCAACTATTATCTTGCGGTCGTATCGGCACGCTTCATCCAGCGCAACGGAGAGAAACTCCTCGGAGTTCACGCGTGATATTCCAACGGACGAGCCGGATGACGCAGGCTTTACGAACACGGGGAATTTGAAATTCCCGATGATCTCCTGCTTTATCCTGTCATGGCTCTTCTCGATATCGGCCTTTAGGTAATAGCGGTATTTCACTATCGGGACGCCCGCGGATTGAAGGATACGCTTTTGAAGCACCTTGTCCATTCCCACGGCACTGCCCGCTATTCCAGCGCCTACGTATGGGAGGTCGGCAAGCTCCAGCAACCCTTGCAGGGAGCCGTCTTCCCCTCCAACTCCGTGGATGAGAGGAAAGGCAACATCGATATTCAGTTTTTTGTCCTGGAACTTTTGAAGAAATCCCGCGTCACCATGCCTTGCAGGGTAGGGGGGGATATACATCCTGTTGAATTTTGCGATATCGCTCTTTTTGCCGGTGAATATTTCTCCATATCTTGTTACGTCCTTCAGCCTGTCGTCGCATACCCAATCGCCGTCCTGTGTAATGTAGATCGGTATAGGATCGAACTTGGAAGTATCGAAATTTTTAAATACCTGATGGAATGTGATTATGGATATTTCGTGTTCGGTAGAAGATCCTCCGAATATCAGTCCAACGCGTTTTTTTGACATAGTGGTTAAATATACATTCTTTTACGTATTAATCAAACGGGTGGTTCAAATGATTTTATTGTCGGCGTCCAATAAGAGGTATAGAATGTGCCGATGGAACTCAAGTTTATCAGCGCAAAGGATGCCCCCAAGGCTATTGGACCTTATTCACAGGCGGTCAAGGCCGGAAATACCATTTATCTGGCAGGCCAGATCCCTCTGGACCCCGCCACGATGGAACTCGTACCGGGGGGGATAAAAGAGCAGACAAAGAGGGTTCTGGACAACCTTGAAGCTGTGCTAAAGGAGGCTGGAGCCGGTTTCGGGAACGTCGTCAGGTCTACCGTATATATGAAGGACCTTTCGATGTTTGCCGATATGAACATGGTTTATGAATCAATGTTCAAGGACCACAAGCCTGCAAGAGTTACCATCCAGGTGGCGGGATTGCCGAAAGAGGCGCTTGTCGAGATAGAGGCCGTGGCGGTAATCGGCTGATTCGAATAAATCCCTTCTTGCAGGAAAGGTTGGGCGGAGGGGAGATTACTTGTCCGGTTTTCTGAGTGTCTCCTTGTCCTGTCTGCTTTTCTGGTGCGTGGATTTCTGATGCGCAGTTTTTACCTGTTTTCCGGCATCGGGCCTGTTTGTTTTTGCCTTGCTGTCCCGGATGATGAATTTCTGGTCGATCCCGTAGAAGTAATCGGCGGAATCTATCATTATCTGTGAGCAGGTCTCAGGATAGCTCCAGACCTCGGCCTTGCACCCCCTCGATTTGATGTACCAGATAAGGGGAAGATAATCCTTGTCCCCACCGACGATGACAACTACGTCGAGTTTTTCCGCCATTGTTACGGCATCGATTATCAGCCATGCGTCGACGTTCTTTACCGGCTGCTTTATCTCGCCTCCCTGTTCATGCCAGAACTTCTTGAAATCATCGGTTATATCCTTGTGCTGAGGCTTGTAATAGATGATCCTGGTTATCTGCCGTATTCCGCCTATCGCTTCGATAAGCTTTTTATAGTCGGTACGTCCGTTGTGGATAGTGTAACCGGACATTTCAACATTCTCAGCGTCTATGAAAATGCCGATTTTCTGGTTGATAAGGAATTTCCCTACTGTCGACTGCTCTTTTTGATACGTTACCATCCGTGAATATTATCACGGCCTACGAAAATAAAACAAAAAATCACTCAAAATTTGTGTCATTTATTTTCTACCAACAAAATTTGTAGCTAGTCAGGCGACTATTGATCTTCTTCATGACTAACTGCATGATATATAAGGAGATAAGCGGAAATAAATAAACGGCACAATGATTGCTCTATAAGTAGTCAAGCGGGTAATGCCGCTAAAGTTCGGATGGCGGGGTTCCGTCCGTTAAAAAGCCCTGAACGCCTCCAACGTTTAGAACGGGTACGGAATTTCCGAAAAAGTTTATCCCCAATAAACGCCCCCCGCCCCGAACTTTGTTTTCACTTCCAGATTCCCGGTATCTATGTTGTCTTGCGGTATCCGCCTTCGCCGTCGCGCACAAACTTTGAAAACCCTTTATCCTTGAGATTGGAGTTGGAAAGGTGATTTTTCCCATGTGAGAAGGGGGAGAGGATTCGAATTACCCGATCTTGGCATACGGGGCAGAAATCAAGAGGTTTTTCAGCTAGAGTAATGAATTCAAATGGATCCCTGCATTTTGTAGTTTTATCGACATGTTTATATTCAAATATCGGCATCTTTTTACCTTTCAGGCTGTATTCTATATGTATTAATTTGGAAAAAATTAAAAAAGATCATTTTTTAGCTAAACTTTTACAAATTTGTGCCGAAAGGACTATTAGGATAGTTTTTTTTAAAGAGGACAGGTGTTATGCAAGTAGATATTAAGAGGCCGGGAACAGGAAGTATTAAACCTCCATCACAGAGCAGCGGTATAAATCCTGGAAAGGCGGCGGGGCGATTGAAATCGATGGCTTCCAATGTGCTCAGGAGCTCGAAGCAGGTCGAATCGCACGTTGCGCAGGAGACGCAGAAGAATGTTCAGGCCGGCAAAAATCCGAAAACTATAAAAGGCGGTATTGATCTAAAGGCTTAGTCCTTTCCGCCCGTTTCAGGATTTTTGCACGCTACGAATCGCGGATGCCGTGCGCGCATCCCCAAGACAGGAAGAGAGGCTTGCTCCCTACGCCCCCCCCAAAAAAATATGGGAGGGATCTAACCCCAGAAAATAAGGCCCGGTATGTAAGGTGTGACCATATTCTTGTGATAGGGGAGTATCCTTATGGCGAAACCGTGAAGCCCCGCGCTGTCGCAAGGTATCGGCCCTTTGAAATGGTAGCTCCCTTTCTCGATTTCCAGGAAGCTCTTGTAAAGCGCCAACAGGCATGGGGGACGTATCGGCTCCATGATCCCTCTGGCGCTTGAAGTGCGCGCTCACGACATGTTTTTAGGCTGTATTCCGAAAAAATCCAATTGCATATTTTAATTACAATTTTATGAAAATAAACTCATATTTACAGGTAATTAAATAAATACAAAGCTCTCCATCGTAATAAAAATATGCCGTTTTATTTATTTTGTTTGCTACCAGAAATAGGTATATTAATATAATATCGTGCCTATATTAATACAGATGTAATGCGTAGTTAATTTATGTGTGACATTTGAGCTAATCAGTTCATTTTAATTTGGGGGTATTTTATGGCGCAAAGAAAGGTTTCCGTTCTCTTCTCTTCACTCAGGACATTACTGCTCTTTTTTTCTCTTATCCCGTTATTAACGGCTTGTCCAGCCCCTACGGGAGAACCTGTACTGACATCATTGGTCATATCGGGTGATTCAGCGATAAATGAAAACAGCAGTGCCACATATACGGCCATGGCGGAGTATGATGACGGCAGTTCCAAGGTTGTCAACGCGTACTGGTCGGAGGACAGCTCAGACGCTTCCGTGGATACCAGCGGAAAGGTAACAACAACAGAGGTGTCGGCTGACACACTTTTCACCTTGAGGGCCGAATTTGATACAAAGACCGCTACCAAGGCGATTACCATTAAGGATGTATTAAATACGACTGACACCACCACTGACACCACGACTGACACCACGACTGACACCACGACTGACACGACCACTGACACGACCACTGACACGACCACTGACACGACCACTGACACAGGTACTGGCACCGCCATTCCTTCTGTGACATCGGTTACAATAAACGATGGGGTCGCTTCGACAATTTCGGCTACCGTTAATGTGTCTATAGATGCTACGGATGACGTTGGTGTTACAGGCTACTTCCTCTCTGAATCAGCCACAACACCGGCGCTTGCCGATTTCATAGACGCTACATCCGCGGCAACTTTTAACGTCTCGACAACATTTACGCTTAGCGCGACATTTGGCACAAAGACGATTTATGTATGGGTAAGAGATGCGGCGGGGAATATTTCAGCTTCTGCTTCCGATTCCATAGGCCTTAATAAATTCTATTCAGATACATCTATTTCCATCCCTGATTATGACAACGTCAACTGGAATCCCGGTGTTGCGACATCGACGATCAATATATCTGGAGCAACGTTTGTTACCAATGTAAGGGTAGGCGTCGATATCTCCCATGTCGATGATCAGGACTTGGAAATAAATTTGATAAGCCCTTCGGGTCGTAGGGTAACTCTTTTCAATTACAGCCCATGGGAAAACCAGGCCACAAACCCTGGCAATAATTTGACCTCGGCTGTTTTCGATGACTTTGCGAGCCAGGAAATCTTAAAGTCAACGGGGCCTTTCAGCGGATCGTATCGACCCGTCGGCTACCTCGCGTCATTAGTTGGTGAAAGCATTAATGGGAACTGGCAGCTGGAGGTAAATGATTGGGGAGTAGATAACATCGGAACCATAAACGGCTGGAGCCTGGAGTTTGAAACCGCCGCCACCGCGACTGTTCCGGTTCCTCCTGCTCCATTTATTTCTTGGAGGTTTTTAGAAAGTCAAGGTACGCCTTCCATGTACTGGCATCAGCTAAATAACAGCCTGGAAACCGTAACGACAAATATATATATCGGCACTGCTCCTGGCGTTACTCCGGTTCCGACAAGTACGCCCGATATTTTAAAAATGGCGCCTGATTATAGCGGGGCCAATTGGTTCAGTCATACCTTCGCCGCCAGCGCTACGACATATTACTATGTGCTGACTTTTGAAACTGCCGCTGGTGAGAGCCTCCCGTCCGAAGAGTTCCAAATTACAACACCGGATTCAGGGTTAGGAACGCAAACACTGTTGACAAGCGATTACGCGGGTACCGGCGCGATCACCGGCTGGCTCGGTACAGGAACCTGGGGTACTACCAGCTCGACGGTAAACGCAGGTTCGACATCGTTTACCGATAGCCCGGCAGGGAACTACGCGCCTAATACTAATTACTTCCTGACATCCACAACAGGCGTTGATATTTCAGGTTATACAAATCCGGTACTCTCCTTTGCCCACAAATATGATTTTGGTATTTGGACAAACGACACTGGATTTGTAGAAATTTCTACTGATGCCGGCGTAACGTGGAACCAGTTGGCAGCCTATAACTCCTATGACGGATCGGTGACAGCATGGACGCCAGAAGCGCTTTCGTTGGCATCTTATGCAGGTGCCCCTTCACTCAGGGTACGATTCAGGTTGTTTATTATGGATAACGGCGTTGCAAACACCTTTGATGGCTGGTATCTGGACGATATCGCGATCATAGACGTTCCTCCTTCTGGCGTCTATAACTCAACTGGGGCAGTGGCAATTTCAGATAATTCAACTGTGACTTCCACAATAACTGTTGCGGATACCGGGACAGTTGCCAGTGTCAAGGTATATGTGAATATAACTCATACATGGTCATCTGATATGACAATTGTTCTTATAAGTCCTAGTGGAACCAGTCTAATACTGGCTGATGGGCTGGGGTCGATTGATTCTTTTGTCGATACGATCTTTGATGATTCCGCAACCTTGGACATCAATACCGCAGGTGATCCGTATACAGGCTCGCATAGAGCGGCTTCAATGCTTTCAAACTTAAACGGAGAAACCATAAATGGAACATGGACTCTTGAAGTGACAGATAGCGTGAACGGTGATGTAGGTACAATAAACAGCTGGTATGTCGAGATTGTTCCTGCTCCTTGACGAGTAATTCAAATGTCAGTCGCCATCGGCCCGATTCTGGGCCGATGGTGACGTTTAATCCGCCAGATTTTTGATTTTGCAAAACTCCCCCTAATTCTGTTTGGGGGAGTTCCTTTGGTTTGCACAGCAGTTTGGGGTAGCCACAACCAAAAGCAACCCCCTTTTAAGGCTTTTGCGAAGGAAGTGAGCGTAGAGGAGCCGGGATTATACAGACCTTTGTGCTTTTCCGCTTCTAAACCGGTTTCCTTGCGGTTACATCCCCCCTGGGTAAATTTCGCCCCATGTTTGGAGCGTCGAGCGGTTTTTCCGGGAGGGATACAAGAGAATGGGAGAGATATCTGACGGTGCAGTCCGGTTTTTTTGATTATAGCGGTGCTGGAAACCACCCCCGGAGGTACAATGACGGGGATGAGAATAGAGGCTCGCCCCCCCCCAAATATGGGAGGGATCTAACCCCAGAAAATAAGGCCCGGTATGTAAGGTGTGACCATATTCTTGTGATAGGGGAGTATTCTTATGGCGAAACCGTGAAGCCCCGCGCTGTCGCAAGGTATCGACCCTTTGAAATGGTAGCTCCCTTTCTCGATTTCCCCTTCACACGTCATCGCGATCGATTTACCTTCGTTTATCTCGCCGTTGCTGTCCAGATTGCCGTAATAGCACTCTACGACGATATCGTCCGGGGTCAGGTCCCCCAGCCTTACCTTTACCTCGACCGGCTTCAGGTTGCCGACAGCTGGGTGGAGGAAACTGTCCTCCTTTATCTCCAATATCTTTATGTGAGGCCAGCCGTTTTTCAGCTTGTGCTTCCAGGCCGCGAGCGATTTTATTATTTCGGGCTGCTGTTCGACCTGTTCATGCCAGCGTCTGCCGAGATCGAGGTAGAACTTCTCGGTGTACTCCCTTACCATCCTGTTGGTATTGAAGATCGGGATGAGGTTCATCATGGCGCTCTTCATCTTCCCTATCCACCCTCTCGGGAGCCCGTCCGTGCCCCTTGTGTAGAAGAGGGGGATGATGTCCTTCTCAAGAATTTCATAGAGGTTTCTCCCCTCGATAGAATCCTGGATCGCTTCATCCTTGTACTCCTCGCCGGCGCCTATTGCCCATCCGTTTTCATGGGAGTAGATTTCGTCCCACCATCCGTCGAGAACGGAGAGATTGAGGACGCCGTTTGCGGCGGCTTTCATTCCGCTGGTACCGCTCGCCTCAAGGGGGCGCCGCGGGTTGTTCAGCCAGATGTCGCACCCCTGAACCATATAGCGGGCGATGTCGATATCGTAATTTTCAAGAAAGATGATCTTTCGAAGGAACCCCATCTCCCTGGCTGTATGGACTATCTTCTTGATGAAGTTCTTTCCCTCGGTATCGGCGGGGTGGGCCTTTCCGGCGAATATTATCTGTACGGGCCTCTCCTTGTTCTCAAGGATCTTCTCGAGCCTTTTGAGATCGCTTAGGATCAGCGTTCCCCTCTTGTATGTGGCAAATCTCCGGCCAAATCCGATGGTAAGCGCCTCGGGATTAAGCGATTCCTCCGCCTGTTGCATTTCGGAATCGGACGCCCCCCGCTTCTTCAGCTGTTCGAGGAGCCTTTTGCGCGAAAAGGCCACGAGACGCTCCCTGCGCCTTTCGTGCATGCGCCAGAGTTCCGCGTCCGGAATGGCGGCGATTTTTTTCCATATGGTGTCGTCTCCCGGTTTGGTTATCCATTTGGTGCCGAGATAGCGTTCGTAGAGGTTTTTCAGCTCCTCGGATACCCATGTGCGTATATGTATTCCGTTGGTGATCGAGCGGATAGGAACATGGCTCACCGGAAGGCCGGGCCAAATGTTGTGCCACATCTGCCTGGATATCTTGCCATGGAGTTTCGAAACTCCGTTATTGCCGGCAGAGAGCCTGAGGGCAAGCACCGTCATGCCGAACGGTTCGTTATGGTCTTCGGGATTGATCCTCCCCAGGGTGAGGAGCCTGTCGACATCAAGCCGGGTCTCCCTTAAAAGCGGCTCCATGTATCTTTTGAGCATGCTCTTTTCAAACAGCTCGTTGCCTGCGGGAACCGGCGTATGGGTTGTGAAAACGGTTGAAACCCTGCACGCCTCCTTTGCTTCAAAGAAGTCGAATCCGTGCTTTTTCATCAGGTGAGCGATACGCTCGACCCCCAAAAAGGCGGAATGCCCCTCGTTCATGTGGAATACCGTCGGATTCAGCCCCAGAGCCTCGAATATCTTTATCCCGCCAATGCCGAGGAGTATCTCCTGCTGTATCCGCATCTCCCTGTCTCCGCCGTAGAGCTGGGATGTTATCTGCCTGTCCTCTGGGGAGTTCTCCTGAATGTTCGTATCGAGGAGATAAAGGGGAATTCTGCCGACTTCCGCCTTCCAGATATGCGCATATACGTTTCTTCCAGGGAACGGTATTTCGACCTTTACTGGTATTCTATCCTTCTCCTCCCTTTTAAGCGGAAGAAGGTAGAGGCTGTTTTCGGGATATTTTTCCTGCTGCCACCCGTCGGGATTGAGGTACTGCGTAAAGTAGCCGTGCGAGTATGCCAAACCGATCCCGACAAGCGGAAGGCCGAGATCGCTTGCCGATTTCAGATGGTCCCCGGCCAGCACTCCAAGGCCGCCGGAGTATATCGGCAGGCATTCATCTATTCCGAATTCAAGCGAGAAATAGGCGATCTTTGTATCCTTGCTCCATTTCTGCAAGTGCTTCTCCTTGAACCATGTATCCGCTTTGAGATATTCCTCCAGGCTTATCAAAACCGTCTCAAGATGGGTAAGGAATCCGTCGTCCTCGGCAAGTTCGCGCAATCTCTCCTGGGTTGCGGTGCCGAGTACCTTGACCGGATTGTGGTTGCAGGAATCCCAAAGGTCGGAATCAATCCTGCGAAGAAGGTTTACCGCGTCATGGTTCCAGGTCCACCAGAGGTTATATGCGATATCTTCAAGCGGTTTTAGCTTTTCCGGCAGTGAAGGTTCAACTATAAATTTTCTGTACTCAGGCATAATTGCCCCCTGTTTTTACCTGTTCGTAACCGCGTATATGATCAATCCGCAAAAAGTTAACCCTCATCACGTTCATTTTAACGTGTTGTGAGGATTTTCTAAATCATTATTATGCCGGATTTGAAAAGTAAACCTTGGATATAAAGGGAATTCTCCCCCCCTTCAAAAAAGGGGGGACTCGCTAAATCGGAATCGGAACGGAGATGTAGAGCGAGCTTCCGGGGTTCAAAGCGAGATAATCGCGTTTGAATATTCCCTGTAATGATGCAGCACTTTGTCCGCATAGTAATACTTTATCCTTTTTCTCCTCTTCAGGTCTTTGCTTATGGAAGCGGGCCCACGGTTGTATGCCTCAAGGGCCAATCGGACGTTCCCGAACTGCTGAAGAAGTTTTGAAAGATAATATGTCCCAAGCGCGATATTTTTCCTGCTGTCGTACAGGTTGCCTTCGTGATAATAGGCGACATTGGCTTTGTCGGCCACATAGCTGGCGGTAGGGGGGAGAAGCTGCATCAGACCTACGGCCCCCTTGTGCGAAACAGCAAATCGCTGAAAATTGCTCTCGGTCCTGATTACTGCAAGTATCAAAACAGGATCAATATTGTGCTCCTCGCTCTTGGCGAGAATGAGCCTGGCCAGTTTTTCAGGATTATGGTAGAGATTGCCGTCGGATTCCTTTAGGAGCGCCTCAACCTTGGCGCAAAATTCCGCCCTTAGCATCCAGTCGTTGTATTCCACCTTGAGACTTTTCAATTCTGCAATAAGGCCAGGCTTGGCATCTGCACTCTCCTGCTGTTTAAAATCCTCCACTGTGCGCAAATATCCAAACCCGAGAAGAAATGGTATCGAAATAATTATGTAAAAAAAGCCTTTTATCCTCATCCTTTTCTCCTGTTTTTCCGTAGAGTACAGTATAGTTTGCGCTTGCCATTTATGGCTGGCAGAGTGGAGAGAGCCAAAATTTTAGTTCTGCATAGTCTCCACTTACGATACCGTGCTCAATTTAAAAGTTTGTTAAGCCGTATTTTGTTAGTAATTATATATATAATGTATTTAAAAGAGAAGTATTTTATTAAAAAAATAAATTCAGATAACACCAATAAATACAGCGTGATAGACTTGGGCTGGGTTGTGAAATATGTGTTATAATGTACCAGTAGGAGGAGAAAGACCAAATATGTATGTCTTTCTATTGCCAATTATGTGTATTTGCATAACCATATTTGGAGTGAAATCTGGATATGTAGGTTTCCAAGGTAAAAAAAGATGATAGTTTCCTGCCCAAACTGCGAAAGCAGGTACGATATCGAGCCTGGCGGAATTCCGCAAGGGGGGACATACGCGCATTGCACCAATTGCGAAAACATTTTCTTCCTGAAAAAACGTAAAAAGGGTGAAAAACCTCGCGCCGCCGCCGTCGGAGCCGGCTCCGCATTGTCGGAAAGGGATACCGGCGAGATGAGGATTGCTGAAGATAACGGATTTAATCCAGATACCGACTCATTCCCGACCGGAGAAGAGGAGACGGCGCAGGAGCCGGAATCGCTCTTTGATGAGATGTTGAATGAAGGTTTCGACGAAGGCCAGCCTCCGGGCGAACCTATGGAGGAGACATTCGCAAGTCAACAGAACGGTGTTCAGACATTTTCAATCGAGGATGAGAACGGAGGTGTTGAAGAGAGCATCGCCGACGCGGTAGAAGAGGATATTGACGAGTTTTCTGACGGCACATCCGAGGTGTTGGAGCTTGAAGCGCCAAATCTCCTGATGGATGAATCTCTAGCAGAGATTGAAGAGGCCGATTTCGAGAGGGATTCTGAGGACCATATTCTTAATTTCGAAGATGAGGAAAGCGATGAGCCCCAGACGGTAGAAAATGAGATCAGCGACATTCTTCAGTCGGCAGGTCTGTTCGGCAATGGTGAGGCCGAGCCTATCAAGGCGGAGAGAGGGTTTTCCAGCATGGAAGAGGCGGGCGGGAGCGAATCCGAAGCGGATATCTTTGATGAAGTTAAATCCGAGATGGATATGTTTGAAGAGGTGAAATCTGAAATCGAAAAAACCGCGCCCCCCGAGACAATGACTGCCGACCTGGCGGAAGAGAGCGAGGTAGGGAGGATATTTGATGACATAAAGAGCGGAGCCGTTTCAGACGACAGCGGATCTCCTTCAAGCGAAACCGAATTCCAGGACGAAATAGACAAGCTGTTTGCGATGGCGGATGGGGAGGGAGACGCGTCAACGCAGGCAGTCGGAAGAGGGGTGATCGATTCAATACTGGATGATTCCAGTTTTGATACAGAGGAGCATGAAGGGGACGCAATCAACGGCAATGGCGGGTACAACAATCCGTTTGAAGAGTCGCTCCTTGGAACAGATTCCGATCCGGTGCATGACGAGGTTGATGATATCTTTTCAAGCGGGGGATTGTTCGATGATGAATCTACAGGAGCGAATGCAAAGGAGCGGGGGCTCAAGGAGGGGACAGCGTCAGTACCAATGTCCGTGCAGGATGAGATAGATGAGCTTTTTGAACGTAACCAGGAAAAGGGACAGACCTACATCATGCCTGAAAGCGCGGTTGAGGATGTGCTTGCACAGGCGGATCAAAGTTCCAAATCCGGCTTTGACGATGTCGACATCGACGCTATATTTGCCGAATCGAGCCAGCAGGAGTTTTCACATGGCACAGAGCCGACTGATACGGAGATAGTAAATCTGGAATATACGCCCTTGCCTGGAGAGTCCTCCCCAATGGATGAATTTGCTGGCGAGGATATTGAATCCCTCTTTTCGGAAGAAAGCGAAGTTCCAGGCAAAAAAGACTCATTGGCGGAAGTTGATTCAGAAAAAACGGAATATGGCGGAGGTGGCGTGGAGCTCTCCCTGCAGGATGAAATAAACTCTATCTTGTCAGATTCATCTTCGGATTCGGATTCGCCGCTTGAATCGCCCGAGGCGCTTAGCGAACTGGATACGATAATATTTGAAAGTACAAAGAGAGGTGATTCTGCAAAAGGGCAGTCTGATGTTGATTCACTTTTCGATGTGTCAAAAGAGAATGACAAGCCCGAGCCAGCGCCAGCAGAGTTACCCACATCTTCCGGTTCCGGCGCTCAATTCAACATAGACGCCATATTTGCCGAGGCGGCCGGCGGCGGGTCTACAGGCTCGGCAGAGCCGGAGGCTTCAAAAGGTGTTTCATCAGGCGAAGAGATAGACATAGACGCGATATTTGCCGAGGTTAAAGGTGGCGGGTCTACAGGCTCGGCAGAGCCGGAGGCTTCAAAAGGTGTTTCATCAGGCGAAGAGATAGACATAGACGCAATATTTGCCGAGGTTAAAGGTGGCGGGTCTACAGTCTCGGCAGAGCCTGAGGCATCAAAAGACGTTTCGTCAGACGAAGAGATAGACATAGACGCAATATTTGCCGAGGTTAAAGGTGGCGGGTCTACAGTCTCGGCAGAGCCTGAGGCATCAAAAGATGTTTCATCAGATGAAGAGATAGATATAGACGCAATATTTGCCGAGGTTAAAGGTGGCGGGTCGACAGGCTCGGCAGAGCCTGAGGCATCAAAAGACGTTTCGTCAGATGAAGAGATAGACATAGACGCGATATTTGCCGAGGCTCAAGGCGGCGGGTCTACAGTCTCGGCAGAGCCGGAGGCTTCAAAAGATGTTTCGTCAGACGAAGAGATAGACATAGACGCGATATTTGCCGAGGCTCAAGGCGGCGGGTCGACAGGCTCGGCAGAGCCGGAGGCTTCAAAAGATGTTTCGTCAGACGAAGAGATAGACATAGACGCGATATTTGCCGAGGCGACAGAAGGTATAGACGCAGAGCTGACAGATTCAGATACTTCCTCCAGCGTAGATCAAGGGGGACAGGCTGATATTGATGCCTTCTTTGCCGAGACAACCGGTGAAAAGAATGTAATTCCTGTTGTTGCGGATAAGGAAATTGACGTTAACCTGGGGGGACAGAACGATATAGACGCTATGTTTGCCGAGGCGGCAGGGGGGGAGACCGCTACGGTATCTGAGGCCCCTTCCGGCGACGACCTCGGCGGTCAGGATGATATTGATTCGATGTTTGCCGAAGCGGCAGGCGGGGAAACTGCTACGGTATCTGAGGCCCCTTCCGGCGACGACCTCGGCGGTCAGGATGATATTGATTCGATGTTTGCCGAGATGACAGACGGGGAACCCCCCGCGGTATCTGAGGCCCCTTCCGGCGACGACCTCGGCGGTCAGGATGATATTGATTCGATGTTTGCCGAGATGACAGACGGGGAAACCCCCGCGGTATCTGAGGCCCCTTCCGGCGACGACCTCGGCGGTCAGGATGATATTGATTCGATGTTTGCCGAGATGACAGACGGGGAACCCCCCGCGGTATCCGAGACCACATCAAGCGACGACCTTGGTGGAGATAACGATATAGACGCTATGTTTGCCGAGGCGGCAGGGGGGGAGACCGCTACGGTATCCGAGACCCCATCAAGCGACGACCTCGGCGGAGATAACAATTTAGATTCATTATTTGGCGAATCAGCCGATAACACGGAGAAGGGGGAATTGGCCTCTGGAGGTGACTCTATGAATGAAGGTATTGATGTTTCATCTGACGATGATTTGGACGCTCTTTTCGATGGAGATGCCTCGGAACCTACAGATATTTCCACTCCTGCAGAGCCGAGTTCCGCAGAGGGGACATCAAAGCAGGAAGAGGATGGGGCTGTAATAAGTCAGGATGATCTGGACGCCTTGTTTTCAGAAGAGGGTGGAGGGGACCCTGGTTCCATGGCAACTGCAGATAGTGCCGCTGATGGAGGGGAAACTGACAGCTCCGAAGTAGATTTCGGGATATCCGGCGATAAGGATCTTGATTCGCTGTTCGATGCTGAAGCCGAGACGGCAATAATAGGAGACGAGCCTTCCTTTGACGCCACCCCTGCTGAAAGCGCGGGCGGAAGCAGCGAAGGGGGGATTGACACTTCAATGCTTGAGAGCGTTTCGGAATCGAATGAGCCTGATCATGAACTTGAGGAGACAAGCGTAGTCGAAACCCAGAGCGTGGATGGTGAGCAGAAAGTAGGAAAACTCGCCAAAGCAGTGCTGGGGGAGGAGGACGAGTTGGATTTTGACGAGCCGGCAGAAAAGAAAAAATTTGGCCTCATAGGGAAATTGGCAAAAGTTGCCATGGCTGCCATGCTCCTTGTAGCAGTCGGGCTTGGAACAGTAACCTACACAAAAAACCAGAATCCGCTGGCGGTAATTGAGCAGGTAAAATCAAAAGGCTTCGGAGGCCTGGGGATAGGTATGTCTGAGATCCTTTCGTTCAAAGGTTCCGCCGATGTCGAAGAGATGGAGAAAAAGAGAGAAGAGGGGAAGGAAAGCGCTTCTTCAAAAGTGGATGAATCGAAATCAGACGATCAGGTCGCTGAAGGTACCGGAGAAGCTGCAGGTGATGGAGGCGGCGACACAAGTGGGGATGGCACAAGTGTTGTGGAACAGAAAGAGTTGACCGGCGTGGTACCTGTACCTGAAAGAGGTGGAACGGTGGTAGCCGACAAGACTCCGTCGCCGGAATCGTCTCTGCCGCCTTTGGAAGAGGACGCGATAGAGACAGCCGCATTGGAGCCCGCTCCGGTAAAAGCGGCCGTAACAAAAGCGATACCACCCCCGGGCGAGCGCGGAGAGGAATTTCAGTCGGAAGTCTATGAGAGAAACACGGAGCTGAAGATAGGGGTAATCGTTCCGGTAGACTTCAACGCCGAAGCCGTGAAGGTTATGACTGCTGATGTTCTGATCACGTTCCAGAACACGTCTGAATACGATATGGCCGACACGAAAAGATATCTGTACGAGATGGCGGTAGAAGAAGAGATCGAGAAATTTTTCCTTGATAAGTTTTATGAAGATACTCTGTATGTTCAGGACAAAATCATTGCCCAGCTTAATACTAAATTTAAAAAACGGCCCGAGATGGGGAAAATTGCCGAAATAGATATCGAAAACTTCAAGCTGAAATGACGTATCGGCGCGCCCAAACCTGAATATTTCTCTTTTGCAAAGTTTTCATTTTCTTTTTTTTGTCTCCTTGTTTTATCCTTTCCGAGATGAGAATATCTATACATGGCAAAAATATTGATCGTTGATGACGACCCGAATATAGCCCTTCTCCTTGAGATGACGCTTCAGAAAAAAGCCGAGTATTCCATCGAAAAGGTGACAGACGGGCAGAAGGCGCTTGAGCGTATAAATGAAACGAAGCCGGATCTTATCCTTCTTGACATCATGATGCCGGGAATTGACGGGTATGAAGTATGCCGAAGGCTGAAGATGTCAAACGATACCAAGTATATCTCGGTCATTATCCTTTCGGCGAAGAGGGATATCCAGGACAAGATCAAGGGTATGGATATCGGGGCGGACGACTATATTGTCAAGCCTTTCAATCCCGACGAGCTTCTTACACGGGTTCAGGTGCAGTTGCGGATTCGAAAGCTGGAATCGGAAATAGTGGATAAAAAGCAGCTTGAAACGGTCCTTGCGATGTCCGTTACCCTTCAGCATGAGATCAACAATCCCCTGGCAGGGATACTGGGGAACGCTGATCTTTTAAAGGAGTGGAAGAATCTCAGCGACGAAGAGGTGGACGAATCGATCCAGGCGATCGTGAAACAGTCTGCAAGAATAAGGGACATCGTACATAAGATGTCCACGGCGACAAAGGTGGTTGAATCCACCTATCTCGGCGATACCAAGATGATAGATATTACAAGGCTTAATCCGTAGTATTAGAGCCTTTTCAATTTAATCAGGGAGTGGGGATTGCTACTTCAGCAGTTCCGCAACGACATGCTCCATCGCGTCAAATCCTTTAGCAGCGTCCCTTACTGCACGGATCGTCCCGAGCCTGTCGGCAACATAGAATGTCGCGTATGAAGCGTGACGGAATTTTTTTCGTTCAGTATTATCAATATCCGCGAAGGCGTAAAATCCGTCAGGCGTATCGCTGAAATTTATGGAGCCATATTTCTTTCTCTGTTCGTCCGACGCTGGAACCTCTATGGCGAGAGTTACAAGCCCCGATAGATGGTACTTCTTCTGAAGCTTGTAGGACCACGAAAGCATCTCTCTGCTTATTTCGACGTCACCTTTTGCGAAAAACAGGAGAATGACCTTCCCCTCCGTGTCGTCCATTGAGAGGGGAGCGGTAAGCCATTGGTTGGATATGATCTCCGGCAAAGGCTCTCCTTCCATAAGCCGGGACTGGAAAACGTTGAACTTGACCGCGATTATGAAAAACCCAACGAGCAGAAAAGATCCGATGAAGATATTGCGGCTTGTCCTTTGTATGTTCTTAAGTGCGGGTTCCATTTCTATCCGGTAAAATGCGCGGCGTTTCGCAATTCTATGCGGTGAGCAAAAATCCTATTGCCCCATCCGCCGGGAGGCATCAGAGTGTCGGCGTCTTGGCGGAAATGGAAGGGTCGCGAAGTTTCTCATAGGCCGATGCGGCTGTAAAGAGGGCAGGTTCGCCCCAATGGTTTGCCAACATCTGAACTCCCAAAGGTCTGCCGTTTTTGGATGAGAATCCGGCCGGTATAGTAATTCCCGGTATGCCGGCGAGGTTTGCGCTTACAGTGAAGATGTCGCTGAGGTACATCTCAAGCGGGTCGCTTGTTTTTTCACCGATATTGAAAGCAGGGGAAGGGGTCGTGGGGGTTAGGATGATGTCGCATTTGCCGAATGCCTTTGTGAAATCCTCCGTAATGAGCGTCCTTACCTTTTGCGCCTTGATGTAATAGGCGTCGTAATATCCGCTGGAGAGCGCATATGTTCCTACCATTATCCTTCGCTTCACTTCGGTGCCGAAGCCTTCAGTGCGGGAATTGATATACATTTCGGCAAGGTTCTCGCCGTTTTTGCTTCTGTACCCGTATTTCACGCCGTCGTATCGCGAGAGGTTGGAGCTTGCTTCCGCAGGGGCGATAACATAATAGACAGGTATGGCGTATTCAGTATGAGGGAGCGATATCTCCTCAATCCGCGCCCCTTCGCTCTCAAGCCTGGAGGCGGCCCCCTTCACGGCGGCGAGCGCTTCCGCATCGGTTCCTTCAATCAGGTACTCCTTTGGAATCCCTATCACCATCCCTTTAACACCCTTGTTCAGGCTTTCCGAATAGTCCGGGACCGGGAGGTTGACCGAGGTGGAGTCCATCGGGTCGAATCCGGCGATGGCCTGCAGGATAGTGGCCGAATCTTCAACGGTGTGAGACATAGGGCCGATCTGGTCCAGAGATGAAGCGAAAGCGACAAGGCCGAACCTGGAGACCCTTCCATATGTAGGCTTTAATCCGACAATTCCGCAAAGGGCGGCGGGCTGGCGTATGGAACCTCCGGTGTCGGAACCGAGAGAGCCGGGGCAGAATCCGGCGGCAACAGCCGCGGCTGAACCGCCGCTGGAACCGCCCGGCACCGCCTTCAAATCCCACGGATTTTTACACACTCCGAAATGCGATGTTTCGTTTGATGAACCCATGGCGAATTCGTCCATATTGGTCTTCCCAAGAAATACGGCTCCCGCCTGCTCGAGCTGTTTTATGACGAAAGCCGAGTATGGGGAGCGGAAGTTTTCGAGGATCTTCGAAGCGCAGGTAGTTACGACCCCTTCGATGTTTATGAGGTCTTTTATGGCAAGCGGAACACCGAGTAAAGGGCCTTTCTCGCCGGCGGCAATCCTTTTATCAGCCTCCTCCGCGTTTTTAAGGGCTATTTCCCTTCCAACGGTAATAAACGAGTTGATATCCCTGTCATGTTTTTCGATCCTGCCAAGGTATGCCTCGGTTATTTCCCGGGAGGTGATTTCGCGCTTTCCGAGTTTCTCCGAAAGCGACCGGATTGTCTGGTAGAAAATGTCAGCCATCAAGCAATCCCACTATTCAATTATGCGGGGGACGGAAAAATAATTCCTGTCCTTTGCGGGGGCGTTGTCCAGGGTCAGTTCGGTTTTGAAATTATTTGTATGTTCGTCCGCCCTGAACACGTTTTCCGACTGAAGCGCGTGGCTTGTGGGGGGGACGTTGCCGGTATCGAGCTTTTTCAGCATGTCGATATGCCCAAGTATCTGGGCGAGCGTCCCTGTCATTTTTTCCAGCTCGGCGTCATCGAACCTCAGGTTTGCAAGGGTCGCTACTTTCCTCACCTCATCGCCTGTCAATTTGGCCATTGTCATCTGTGGGACGCTCTCTTGGACCGCCATCGTTTCTTTCTTTTTTTCTTCTTGGTCGAGCTTGCCATTTGTCCTCCTGTTACAGTTTTTGGTAAACGGGTATCCCGTTAGCGTTGACAAGTTTAAAGTTTTTCGAAACATTGTGCAACGTTTCCGAGTGTCCCGTAAAAAAATAGCTGTTATCCCCCATTATTTTCGATATTCCATCAACGACCTTTCTTTTGGTTTCAATGCCGAAGTAGATAAGGATGTTGGCGCAGAATACGACGTCGAAGTTATCATATCCCTGAGGGTATTTGGGATTGAGCAGGTTGATCCTGTCGAACCGAACTTTGGGGAGTTTCTCCTTTTTCAGCTTGTACCAATCGGTGTGATTTTCGAAGAAATTCTCCCTGTATTCCGGCGGCATGTTTCGAAGGGAGTGTTTTGAGTAGTTTCCGGCTTCGGCCATTGCCAGAACTTCCGTATTTATATCGCTTGCGTACAGTTCAAGGGATATCCCTTTTGGGATTGCGTTTTTACGCGCAAGTATCATCGCGATGGTATATATCTCTTCACCGGAGGAGCTTGCGGCGCTCCATATCTTTACCTTGTTATTGCCGGATGTTTTTTTTACACGCAATATTTCTGGCAAAAGTATGTTTACAAGGGCGTCTATCTGCGCGACGTTTCTGAAGAACGACGTTTCATTCGTGGTTACGGCGTTTATGAAGTGTTCGATCTCGGTTTTACTACTCTTTGGGCCGTCAATAAGGGGAAGGTATTCTGTGAAACTCGAAAGTCTCAGGTCGTAAAGCCTCTCCTGAAGCCGGGCTTCAAACAGGTATTTTTTAGCGGAATCATAAAGGATGCCGCATTCCCGGTTGATGACTTTTGACATCACCGCAAGCTCTTCGTCCGTGAGTTTGATCATTTCTCCCCGATTATCACTCCTGGGTATTCCCAGACTTATTTTAAATATATCCCTCCATTATCCTCCCGGCAAATCTGGAAAACCATCGGTAAAATAAAATATTTTCAGCATCCTCCTTCAGTCTCCACGCATTATTCAGGGATGTATGGGGAAAAATAAATCAATTGAAACATTGACTGAAAACAAATGACAGGTAAAATGAAGGAATGTTTGAAAAAACCATTGAAAGGCTGGAAGAAGAGCTGATGAAGCTGAACTACCAGTTTACGGTCGAAATACCGAAAGAGCTCAATACCGCGGTTGCGCTTGGGGACCTGAGCGAAAACGCCGAGTATCACGCGGCAAAGGAAAAAAAACGGAACTGCGAGAGAAGACTGTCGATGATAAAGGGGCGCATCCGGGATCTTAAAAAGCTCGACATCTCCAAAATTTCAAAAAGCGGGGTAGGGCTCGGAAGCATAGTAACCCTCGAGGACCTCGATTCCGGCGAGGAGAAGATCTACGAACTGGCCGTGGCGGACGACGTGGACGCGGAGAACGGCAAGATTTCCATCATGGCACCGGTAGGGAAGGCTCTCCTTGGGAAACAGGTTGACGACGAGGTGGTAATAAACATCCCAGCCGGCAAAAAGGAGTATGTGGTCACAAAGCTAGTCACCATTCACGACCGTTCGGATCTGTAGTATCCCCTGGGCAGTTTCGGAATCACCACCCCGGTAAATCCATACACGCTTTGCTGTTTAGTTAAAAATGAGGATCCCGCTCCTCTCCTGGCGAAATGCCGTCAGAATAGGTGAAATAACCGCTGAAAAAGCCCCGAAAAAGATTCTGCGAAACTTACATCCGGCTGGGGCGTGCCAGTTTTTTATAAAGAAGCTCTATACCGGTTCCGTCAATTACCGATCATTTCCCTGGCGTGTTGGCGGGCGGTTTCGGTGACCTCTTTTCCTGCCTGCATACGCGCAAGCTCTTCGACACGCTCCTCGTCGCTCAATTTCACGATGGAGACGTCCGTATCGTTGTTCTTCACCGTTTTCTTTACGACGAAGTGATGGTCCGCCTGGCGCGCTATCTGGGAGAGGTGCGTGATGCAGAATATCTGGCAACTCTTGGAGAGCTTTTTCAACTTCTCCCCGACAAGGTCAGCCGTCTTCCCTCCGATGCCGCTGTCTATCTCATCGAACACCAGTACCGGGACCGGCTGTATCTTCCCGATGGCGGTTTTGAGAGCGAGCATGATGCGGGATACTTCTCCCCCGGAAGCGATCTTCACTAGCGGCCTTGGCTCCTGCCCTTCATTGGTGGATATAAGGAACTGGAAACTACCGAAACCGTGGTGGAACATCCTGGCCGGTTTTCCATCGAGAGTATAACCTTCGCCTCCATCCGATTCCGGAAGCAATACTTCCACGGCAAAGCGGGCGGAGCCCATGTTGAGACCCGCCAGCTCTTCTTCGACAGTTTTCTTGAAACCGGCGATCCCTTCGATACGTTTTTTATGCAATCCCTCGGCTTTCCGACCGAGGGCAAGTTTTTGGGAGGCTATCTCCTTTTCGAGCTTTTCGGTAACGTCGCTTGCCGTGACGATCGAATCAAGTTCTTCCCTCGTTTCGTCCAGCATCTTCAGGAGTCCGGGGAGATCCGACTTGTACTTTTTTTTCAGCCTCTCAATGAGAGCTATCCTCTCTTCGACCGTTTCCAGGCGCGCCGGGTCGTCCTCCACGTCGGTCGTGCGCGAGAGTATCTCCCTTGCGCTGTCGGAGATCTGCGCGGACATATCGGAGAAGAGAGCGGAGTATTGGCTGAAGAAGGGGTCTATCCTGCCGAGTTTTTCAATATCCTTTGCAGATTCCTCCAGGCCGGAGAGGATTGACGTTTCGGAATCGTAGAGGCGGTCGAACAGTCTCTGCCCCGCCTGTCGAAGCTCTTCGGCGTTCGCGAGCACCTTTTGTTCCTTTTCCAGCTCCCCCTCCTCGTCGATATTGAGGCCCGCCTTTTCGATCTCATTCAGTTTGAATTCGAGGAGTTCTCGTCTTTCGACGGCATTCTTCTGTCGCTCGTTGTGCTCAGCGAGTTTCTCTTCCAACTCTCTTATCTGCGTGAGGAGTTTCGAAACTTCGCCCGATTCCTTTATCAATTTCAGGTAGAGATCGAGCCAGGGGAGGTGGCTGTCCTTTTTCAGCAGGGCTTGGTGCTCATGCTGTCCGTGGATATCGACCATTTTTTCCGCGCCGTTCTTGAGCGATGCGAGGGTGATGGCATTCCCGTTTACCACGATGCGGCTTTTGCCCTCTTTTTGAAGCAAACGTCTGATTATGTATTCCCCCTCTTCGGGCTCTATTCCCTGTTCCACAAAATCGGGGATAGGGGAGAGTATCGTTTCAGCGGATATCAAGGCTTCGGCAAATCCGTCCAGGTTTTTATCCTTCAGGTTGGAGTAGTCCGCTCGCTCCCCAAGGAGAAGGTTGAGCGCGGAGAGGATCATCGATTTTCCGGCGCCTGTTTCGCCAGTCAGGATGTTGAGCCCTTCGCCGAACTCCATTTCGAGGCCGGATATGAGCCCTATGTTCTTTATCTTCAGCTTTTTAAGCATTGGTTATTTCTGTTTCGGTAGCGACACGGTTCCTCCCCCCGGTTTTGGCCAGATATAGCGCCTTGTCCGCCCTCTTTACCGTTGAATTTATGTCGTCGGACTTGGAGAGTTCGCTTACGCCGACGCTGACGGTTACCGGCACCCTCTCACCTCTGACGGTGAATTCCCAATCGTATACCACTCCCCTTATTTTATCCGCTATTTGTGCCGCCTCATCAAGCGGCATGCCGTGGCAGATTACGGCGAATTCCTCCCCGCCGTACCTGCATACTGTGCATCGCTCCGTGACCGATTTTTTCATCTTGTCCGAGACGGCGACTAGAAGCTTATCCCCGATGATATGTCCGAAGGAGTCGTTGAATTTTTTAAAGTGGTCGATATCTATAAGAACAAGCGAGCATTTATTGTCGTTGGAGACGTATTTAAGCGCTTTTTCCATCGACTCGTTGAACGACCTCCGGTTAAGAAGTTTGGTGAGGGTGTCGATCCTGGCTTCGGATTGAGATTCCTCAAGTTGCTGGTTGAGATTGTGCAGAAGTTTGTTCGAATCTTCAAGTTTGTTGAGAATGTTCTGGTTCTGTTTGTGTGTTTCGGCAGTGTCTTTCAGGAGTTGCTGGAGGAGTTCCTTAAGATCGTTGAGCGATTTTGTCTTTTCCGCCTTCTTGCTGAAGTGGCTCAGATTCTCGCCGTAATCGGAGGTGGATTCGATCCCCGCTATTACTTCCTTGATGGCTTTCAAAAGGATCTCGCCGGCCTTGCTGCTCACCGCCTCCGCTGTGGAAATTTCACCCTGCACTTTTTTGGTAAGTTCTTCGTTGAGATCCCGAACGTAGAATTTTTTGTATACCCTTTCCAGGAGGTCTGGCGTGAAATGCGTTCCGGCCTTGATAAGAGTGTCGACTTCCTTCACTATCTCGTCCTTTGCCCCCTGGAAGTAATCAAAGAACAGGCGGTAGTTGTCGGGGGTCATCTTGATCTTCTTCTCAGTTAGGAAAGGAAGGAGTTTCTTTACGGTATCGCTGGTACTTGGATATTTCCTAGCCATTTGGTTTTGACGAGCCTCCCCATCCGAGTTTGCTACGCAAGGTATCAAAATGCGTCCTTCCTGGAACCTTGACAAGCCGGGTGATCTTTTCCGAGCATGAGATAGTCAGATGGTCATGTTCCTGTATATCGATGCTCTCCTGACCGTCCAGGGTGGCGATGATCGTTTCCTGCCCTTCATGCAGGTCAACCTCTATGACGAAATTGCCGGGTACAACGAGAGGGCGGTTCGAAAGCGTGTGAGGGCAGATGGGGCATATGACAAGCGCGTCGAGGGTGGGGTAGAGGATCGGACCTCCGGCGCTAAGGGCGTACGCGGTGGAGCCGGTGGGGCTTGATATAATCAGTCCATCCGCCTTGTAATCGGTAACGTATTCCTTGTTTACGGTGATGGAGAGTTCAATCATCTTGGCGATATTTTTCCTTGAGAGCACCACGTCGTTCAAAGCGACCAGGTTGATGGAATCCTTGTCGCTCTCGACGGTCACGTTCACCATTAGCCGGTTCTCGATGTCGAAATCGCCATGTTTCAGCTTTTCCAGGGCACGCTCCATTTCTTCATAGGCGACCTCGGTGATGAATCCAAGACTTCCAAGGTTTACGCCGAGTAGAGGCACTGAATGGTTGGTCGCCATCCTTGCGGAGGCAAGGAGCGTACCATCCCCTCCAAGGATAAGGAGTACGTCTACCGAATCGAGAAGTGTGGAGTGTTCCACCCCTTTTTCCTTTACGATCTTTCCGGTTGTTCTGTCGGTCAGGATCTCCACCCCGTTTTTAGCCCCCCATTCCATGACGCGGGCAATGGCCTGAGGAGCGAGCGGACTTTTCGGTTTCACGATGATACCGATGGATTTGACAGGTTTATTTTTCATGTTTTTCAATTATCTCATTTTTAGGGGGCTAGAAGCGAAAGAATCCATTCCGCGCTTTCAGCAAACTCGTCTATTTTCACTATGTTTGATTTTACATAATCGAAGGTATTCGGTACATATTTCAGGAAAAAGGGATTTTTCCTCGATTCAGCCTGGAAGCCGAATGTGCCGAGCGCCTTGATATTGCGCTGAAGCGAGATCCTGATGAGGTTTTTTGCTATGTTGACACCCTTTACGGGATTTCCCTCCTCACTGTTCAGCTTTTCAATGTAATATGCGGCGAGCCTGTTTCGTATACCGTCATCAAGCCTGACGTAGCTGTCGAACAGAAGGGAGACGAGGTCGTACTGTGCCGGGCCCATCATGGCATCCTGAAAATCGAGGATGAAATAATTACCATCCTTGATCATGATATTGCGTGAATGATAATCCCTGTGGGAGAAAACAAGCGGCTCTTCCTCAAGCGGGGTTACAAGTTTCAGGAACCAGTCGGTCAGCTTTCTGTCTTCCTCCGGCGAGAGGTTCTTTTTCAAATGGCCGATGATGAACCACTTTTTCGCATGTTCAAGCTCATACATGTACTTTGCAGTATCGAATTTCCTGGTTGTAGCCGGATTCCCGATTGCCAGTGAGGATGTGCAGTGCACCTGCATTTTCACGAGGATATCTATTACGTTCATATAGTGTCGCGTAATTTCATCGGCGCTGGCGGATGTCAAGGCCCCTTCAAGGAGGAGGTCACCGCAGTCGTCGAGGTAGATCTCCCCTTCGGCGGGGCGTTTCCCGAAAATTTCCGGGACCGGAACGCCGCAATCGTGCAGGTACTCCCGAAGTATCAGAAAGTCGTTTTCAGCTTCGATGAAAGGGGCCGGGAGTTTCATAAGTATCATGGTTTTCGGCAAGTGGGCCGGATCGTCGAAGTTCAACCGGAAATATTCCCTCGTGGAGGCGTCGCCCTGAAGTTTTATAATGGAGCGGTTTGTAGGAATTTCCATATTTTAGCTTTTCACGCTCTCTTTATTTCTTATGAGTTTTGATATCTCTATAAAACTGTTTTTCAAGGCTCCCCGGTTGTTCAGTATGGTCTCATAACCGGCAAGTCCAGCTCTTTTCCTTTCAGGTTCGTCCTTTAGAAGCCTTTCAATTTCGGTTTCCAGCTCTTTTATGTCTGCCGTTTCGAAAGCGGCTCCAGCATCTATCAGCTGAGGGGTAATGGTTCTGAAGTTTTCCATATGCGGGCCGAACAGAACAGGGATCTTCCATGAAGAGGCCTCAAGCGGATTCTGTCCGCCGTGAGGGATGAAACTCCCTCCTATCACCGCAATATCGGTTGCGCCGTAGAGGTTTCCCAGTTCCCCTATCGTGTCGAGGAGGAGAAGTGTATCCGGCTTTTCCCTGTTCGATCGTCTCGCCGGATAGATGCCGACCGTTTTGCATATATCCGATATTTCATCCGCTCTGTTCGGGTGGCGGGGCGCGATGATTGCGAAAAGAGCGTTTATCTTTTCACGAAGCCTCAGGAAGGCCTCAAGTAGAGGGCGATCCTCGCCTGAATGAGTGCTTGAATAAATAATTACCGGGACATCCAGCGGTATCTGGAACTCCCGGCGAATCTCTTCCCTGCTGTGCACCTTCTGGAGTGACTGGTCGAATTTCATGTTTCCGCAAACTTTTACAGTTTCGGGTCTTGCCCCAAGTATGACTATCTTTTCAAGATCTTTTTGCGACTGCATCAGGAGGAGAGTAATTGAAGAGATATATGGCGCGATAAATATCCTTGCTTTCATATAGCGCGTCATCGACCTATCGGAGATCCTGCCGTTCACCAGCACGGTCGCAACACCTCTATTGCGGCATTGATGGAGGAAGTTCGGCCATATTTCCGTTTCGAAGAATATGAAAGTTGCCGGGTCGATGTGCCGAAGCGAGGCTTTCACGGCGAAGGGGAAATCGTATGGGAAGTGAATTATGTTAAGCCTGCCAGGATTTTCATCCATCTGTCTTTTGAGTTTTGAGCGGGCCAATCCCATCCCTGTGGATGTGCTTGCCGAGAAGGTTATCGTCTTGTCCTTATACTCCCTGAGGAGCGTATCTATCAGCGGTATCGATACGTTCGTTTCACCCACGGAGACGGCATGTACCCAAATCCCGCCGCCGGGCGGAGGGGGGCTTTTGATAAATCCCATCTTCTCGCGAAGACTGTCGGCACTCTCTTTCCCTATCGCAACGCGATATATGAAATATGGAAGGATAAAGGGGAGGAGTATGAGAAGAAGGAGGTTGTAGAAAAAGTGAATCATGACGGGAAGGACGAGGCCGCGGTTTCCGTCAGCCGGTTCAGTTCGTTTTCCAGCTCAAGATTATTTCTCATGAGCTCCTCCGAGTCGGCCTTGTTGTCGATGTATATCGGGCTTCCAACGGCGACGGTTATCCTTGTGAAAGGGTAGGGGAAAAGGGTCTTGTCCCAGGTTCTCAGCCTCTTTCCTTTCTCCGCTTCATACGCGATAGGTACGATAGGCAATCCGGTGAGTTTGGCCAGGAAGACCGAGCCGGGCTGTGATTTTCTCGCGGGGCCGCGCGAACCGTCCGCCACCATTGAAGCGGCGGCTCCCTGCTCGCGTTCCTTTTTGAGCCTTCGCGCCATGCCAAGGAGGGAGCTTCGAGGATTCTCGTGTGTCGACCCTCTCACGGTGAAAAATCCAAGGAGGCGCAACATGCCGTCCATGATATCTCCGTCGGAACTTGGGGAGACGAGGACGTAAAACCTCTTTCGCCATCTGAGGTGAAAAGGGACGTAAAAGAGGTGGCAATGCCACAAGGCAACGATGCAGCCGTTCTTGAGCATGAAATCGTTGTTCTCTTTCCCGATTATCCTTATCCTTTGCGTATATCCGCAAAAGAGCATCATGAGAAAAATGATGAACGGTGCGATATACCCCTGAAGGGCTCTTTTAAGCAGTCGTTTCACTTGTCGATGTTATTCCGGGCTATTTATCCGAAATTTTATCAGCAATGGTTTTGACGGCGGTTATCATGTCCATCGGGATGGGGAACAGCGTGACGGAGTTGTTCTCCGAGGCTATTTCCCTGAGAGTCTGAAGGTATCTCAGCTGTATGGAAACCGGGTGGCCTCCCATGATATCTGCCGCCTCCCGAAGTTTGTGGGATGCCTGCAGTTCACCTTCCGCGTTTATGACCTTCGCGCGCCTCTCCCTTTCGGCTTCCGCCTGCTTGGCCATCGCCCTTTTCATCTCCTGCGGGAGGTCGACATGTTTTATGGAAACAGAGGATACCTTGATACCCCAAGGGTCTGTCTGCATGTCGAGCACTTCCTGTATGCGCGAATTTATCTTCTCCATTTCGGAGAGAACTTCATCTAGTTCGGACTGTCCCATTATCGCGCGAAGGGTGGTTTGCGCCAGCTGGGAGGTGTTGTAATGGTAGTCTTCCACCTTGATGATGGCCTTTTCCGCTTCCATTACGCGGTACATGACAACCGCGTTAACCTTTATTGAGACGTTGTCCTTCGTGATGATGTCCTGCGGCGGCACGTCGAGCGCGACAATTCTCATATCGACCCTTTGCATGGTCTGGAGTACAGGGATCAGTATCTTGATACCCTTTGTATAGGTGGCAAAATACCTTCCGAGCATGAAAACCACCCCCCTTTCGTACTCCATGATTATCTTGATGGAGCTCGCAAGGAGCATCAGAACTATCAGTGCCAGGGCGTATAGGGAAATCATTTATACTTCTCCTCCAGGGTTTCTCTTCTTTTATGTATCATACTTCAATTGGCTGGCGTTAAAAAGGAGCCTTTTCCAATTGCCGAAATCGGGACTATTCTATCTTTTTCTGCAATACCATATTGTAAAAACCGTCGCTGTTTTCGGAAATGCCAGTAATGGAAAAATATCGGCTGAAGATGGCAATTAGCTCCTTTCTCGACGAAAATCTGTCGTAATGGCCGTGGTGGCAGGCGTACCCATTCTTGTAGGTTTTTCCGTTTGCGTGCCGGAATTTTCGGCTGAAACATGTGAGGATAATATACCCCCCCGGCACGAGGAGAGAAAAAAGGAAATTCAGGAATACCTTTGTATCTTTTCTGCGAATATGGTGAAAAACGCCGTAGTCTATCACCAGGCCGAAACTATTCTCCTTGACGGGGATGCGAAAGATATCTCCAAGAATATATAAAACACCCTTCCCCTTTCTTCTGCCGGCGTTTTTCAAGGCGGTCTCCTGCATGTCAATCCCGATAACCTTAAAACCGTTCTCCGAAAGGTACGAAGAGTGTCTCCCTTCGCCGCATCCGAGGTCTAGCGCAATTCTATTAGGGAGTTTTTGTGCGATCTCCTTCAGCGATTTTTGCAGGTTCCCTGACGGTTTTCCGTCAACGGACCAGGGGGTATGCCCGGTTTTATAGGCATTTTCGTAAAAATTGTTCTGACTGCGGTAAAGCTTTTCTTCCGAAAGTTTTGTCAGCCCTGCTTTTAACATCAATATCCTAACCTGAAAATATGTTGTGCTTAGTTACACTTTTCATTTTGCAATTTTGTTTCAAAGAGAGCAACCAAGTCAACCCAAACGGGTCTTTTTTAATGTAAAATGCGCCATACGAATAAAAATTTAACTGACAATGAAAACCGGGGGGGCAAGTTGCGGCATTTGAAATTCCGTAATGGAATAAACTTGGGAATGATCACAACTCCATTCGGACTGACAGTTCTTGGTGAGCGAACGGTTTTAAGGAACAGTAGCGTTCAATGCAATGTATCCACTAATGGTTTTCAAATGAATGAAGTGGATGTTGCATGGTGAATCCTTTGTTTGGCATTGGGACAGACAATGCAGAGAAGCGTTTCGAAAAAATGTTCGGCCTTGTTAAAGATATTGGCGCGCTGAATCATGTCAGAAACAGGGATCTGCGTCATGTCATGCAGGAAGCCGCCAGGCTATTTGTAGAAAATGGCATAGCTGAATTTTGCTCCATTCTTTTCTGTCCCTCCCCTGTATCCTGTTTCAACCGCGTATTTGCCGTGAGGGATCGCAACGGCGGGGTTACCACGGAAATTTTCACAGACCGCATCTCGGTTGAAGATTCCCCTTTCCTGCTGAAAATGATGGAGGATGGGGTCCCGGTGTTTATCGATTCGATCGGTGATATTGAGCGGGAAGCCAGGATCAACATGATCGTGCCGGAAGGTTACAACTCCCTCTTTAGCATACCGGTCACATCCAATTCTGATACGTTCCTGTCTCTTACTTTCGGATATTCCGAAAAAAGATCAAAACCTGAAGAAAGCGAGATGGATTTCCTTGTTCATCTGGCACACCAGATCTCTGATATCCAGGCGATACAGTATTCGGACGAGCTTTTCCAAAACTATGAAATGGAATACCGTGAGCTTTTTGAAAATTCGGCTGACGTTGTCATCAAGATTAACGCTCAAGGGGAGATCGAGGATATAAACTCGCAGTTTACCGCGGAGACTGGTCTGGACGCCGGGGACTGGATAGGAAAACCGATATCGTCACTTTTCACCGGCGTTGAAAACGCCGGGTATGAGATATTCAGGAAAAATATGGACCGCTTTTCCGGCCTTGAATGCGTGTTGAACGGCAACAGAGAACAGAAATTTTATCTCCTCTCTTCGTGGCCAAGATTCAACAGCGAGGGGAAAATGATCGGAAACTGGATAGCGGCACGTGATCTGACCGAGAGGAAAAAAAAGGAGATGGATCTCCTCAGGCTGAAAGAAAAGGCGGAGGCGGCCAACTTCTCAAAACTCTCTCTGCTGAATAACGTCTCGCACGAATTGAAAACCCCTCTGACTTCAATCATCGGTTTTGGCAAGCTGATTTCATGCAATGAAAAGATCGATACGAAGGTGAGAGAGCAGGCCGCGATAGTCGAGAAGGAGGGGAAGGATCTCCTGACCATCATTAACAGTCTGCTGGATGTGGCAAGCGCTGAAAAGGAGTGGGGAGAATTAAAACACACAAGGATACAGCTGGGAAAATTCCTTAAATTCATTGCCAACGGCGGCAAACGTGGAGTGCTTGAAATTTCCATTGATAATGATCTGCCTGAAACGATCATTGCTGACGAGAAAAAACTAATGATCGTGCTGGATCAGCTTGTGGATAATGCTTTCAAATTCTCGATGGGGAAGAAGGTATCGCTAACCGCCAGGAAATCGGAAGGCGACATTGTCTTTTCAGTAAAGGATGACGGCGTAGGGATAGAAGAGAAAAACCTGGAACGCGTTTTCGAACATTTCGTGCAGGAAGACAGCGGATTATCACGGGAGTTTGAAGGGATGGGCCTCGGCCTTCCGCTTGCCAAGACGGCGGTACTGGCGATGGGTGGGAGGATTTGGGTCGACAGCATTAAAGGGGAGGGGAGCACCTTCCATTTTGCCATTCCGTTTGTTACGGCAACTGCCGAATAGCCTTGCCGGCTATCCTCTCTATTCTTCGAATCCCGATATCTGATAAGATTGTATCAGCAGAAAAGGATTGGCGTTTCGATTAGTAAAGTGATTAACAATCCCCTTTTCTGTTTAAGGGGTTTCCCTCCATGAGCAGATCGGTTTTGATTTCGTTATCATTGATAGCGGTAGCAGTGATTTGCCACGCGCTCGGCATTTATTCGGGCTGGTGGGGGATCACAAAAGCCGAATCGATATCATTTACCATCCTTGCGATAACCGCCATCTTCTGGATAAGTGAAACCGTACCGCTGTTTGTCACGAGCTTTCTGATAATTGCGTTGCAGACAGTTTGGCTCCTCCCCGCCATCAATGAAGGGGGAAAGGATATATCCGGCCAGATGTTCCTCACGCCGTTCTTTTCGGATATTATCCTGCTGTTCCTGGGGGGATTCGTCCTCTCCGCAATGCTGCACAAATTCAATCTGGACCAGCGCATAGCCAAATGGATACTGGCGCGTTCAGGGGGGGAGCCGTCCATACTCCTTCTGTCAGTTATCGTTATCTCCTCCTTTTTCTCGGCCTGGATGAGCAACACCGCGACCGCCGCCATGATGTTCGCCATTATCCTGCCGATCCTGAATGATCTGCCAAAGGGTTCCGTTTTTCCTGTCGCGCTTTCCCTCTCAATTCCCTTCGCTTGCAATCTTGGCGGACTGGCAACGCCGATAGGCACTCCGCCGAACGCCATCGCTTTAAGCTATCTTGCGAAACAGGGTGTAGAGATATCCTTTGCATTTTGGATGGTACTTGCCATACCGCTTGTACTCCTTTTAATGTTTCTCCTTTGGCGCGCGCTGATGTGGCTCTTTCCTCCGGAGGGCGAAAAGCTCTCTCTTAGCGCCATCGACGTGGAAAGGCTGTCGCCGAAACATTATTCGGTTATTGCGATATTTTCCATTACCTGCCTCGGGTGGCTTACCACCGACCTGCATGGCCTTTCCACAGGGATGGTCGGCATTTTTCCGGTCATCGCGACCTTCGGCTTCCGGCTTTTGAACACGCGCGATTTCAGAACCCTTTCATGGGATGTGCTGATAATGCTCGGCGGCGGTCTTTCGCTGGGGGTCGGATTGGAGCAGAGCGGTCTTGTGGGGGAGATCATCAAGGTAGTGCCGGACAGCATGCCTCTGTGGGGCTTGCTCGCGGTTATTGCCTTTATCGCGCTACTTATGTCCACCTTCATCAGCAATACGGCGACTGCCAATCTGCTTATCCCAGTGGCTGTATCCATTTCTTCCGGTTCGGCTCTCCACGCGCTGGTAGTTGCGATGGCGTGCAGTGGAGCAATGGCGCTCCCGGTAAGTTCGCCGCCGAATGCCATTGCCTTCGGTTCGGGAACTATCACCTCACGCCAGATGTTTCTAGCCGGAGGGCTGATAAGCCTGTTAACGCTTGCTGTCCTCTTGCTGGCGGGCGTATTCTATTGGGAGATGCTCGGCATCAAATAAACAGGGAGAAGGAAATTGGAAATTCACCGTCAAACATGCCAGAAATGCGGAAGCCGGGAGATGCGCAACCTGCTTGCGCGCGCCGTGGGGGAGAGCGACAAGGTTTTCGTGCAGTGCGTCAAGTGCGGAGAGCTTGTGGCGCGGTACACGATAGGGCAGGGTGGGTATTACCATCACGGCAAGGGCTATGAGAGCTATCTGCGGAGCCTGAACCGCGGCGGAGATTACGAAAGCACGCGCGATATGAATAACGCGTTCAATACGATCGTAGAGAGCTGTGAAAAGGAGTTTGCTGAAATACTGAAACATCTTGAGGAAAAGGAACGGAAAGGTGGCTGAATCAGGCTCGACATTTTGCGGGACTATTGGGAAGTGATATAGTGCAGGGATAGTTGCAATTGCAATTAAACAGACCAATTCGAACCGTTTGTATATCAGAGGTGAGGTGAAGCATCTTGAATTAAAACAGGCACCTACGAAAATCTAAGATACGGCATTTCCAATTTCAATTTGACCGCATAGGAGGTTATGCAGAATGGCACATCGTAATATTTCTCTCATAGCGTTTATTTTGTTATCAACTGTCATGATGTCGTTTTCGAATGTTCGCGCGGAGGAGACGGTTGGAAAAATTAAAGCCGACTTCATGAATCATCCCGTGCTGGCCGCCGAAAACTTCAGCGTGGAGATCAAGGATTTCAAGCAGGGTTTCCTGTCTCTCTATATACCGAGGCACCCAGGCAAAACAATGGACGATATGGAATCATCCTACGGGAAAAAATGGAAGGATTTGATGGAGAAGGCTGAGGCTCTCGCGCTTAAAAATCCCGAGGTAAGGGACGTAACATGGTTCGTGAAGGGAGATGGGGGTAGCGAAGACGCCATATATTACTATAAGCGACGCTATTTCACTGAATGGACAGCCCACATACATATGGGCGGAGGAGAGCTTTCATGGGCTGGTGACACGTCCTGGGATGGCGGCTCGACCAAGGAGGTGTGGGCGTCAAGTTTTGATATAGGGAAGAAAAGCTGGCCCGCTCTTCTCCACTTCAGCTCCACCGGAACAGCCGCAAGGTTTGCACTGACCGGCGGAAGCGGCGACCGATACCGCGTTCACGAAAGTTCATTCGGTTTCAGGAGATATTTCTCCTTAATGGGGATCTCGCCGTACCTTGGCGCTGGCGGAACTCTGGTGACTGTAAGCGCGGACTATTACATGAACAGCCAGAACAACAATACAAATAACGCAAATATGATCGACGATGTTACTTCTTCGAAAGGTGGATACGTCAATCTCGGAATAATGAAGAAAATGGGAAAATATTTTGAGGCCGGGATAGACGCCAAGGCAGTGCGAGGCGAAAAGGTTACGGTCGAATTGATTGAAAATGACATCAATTACAACTCGGCATCGGTATTCGTGGGATTCGGGTTTTAGCCGGATAGTATAAAACGCCTGAACGGCGGAAGCCGTTCAGGCATCGGCGACCGGTTTCATGATGAAGCGGATCCGTTTAAACGCGTTTCCTCGCTTCGAAGAGTTTAACCATGTCCAGGTAGATGTTGTATTCCCTCGTAATCCTGAATCCCGCCTTCTCTACATTCTCGCCGGTGCGGCGATTGATGTCGGGCCCCATAAGCGAAATTAGCGGAGCCATTATATCCATCATTGTTCCAAGGAGCAGGTTCGACGGCCGCACATGCTCGAACATCAGGAGCGTGCCGTCGTCCTTCATTACCCTGTGCAGTTCGCGAAGGCCTTTCACAGGATCGGGAACGGAGCAGAAGGTGCATGAGGTGACAATCGTATCGAATGATCTGTCCTTGACGCCTAGTTCCTGCACGTCGGCGTGAAGTAGTTTTACGCCCCTTCCTGTCCTCCGGATCTTTTTTCCGGCCTCTTCAAGCATTTTTTCGGAGAAGTCGACTGCGGTAAGCTCCACGTTGTCCGGTATGTACGGAAGGTCGAGGCCTGTGCCGACGGCTACAAGCATCACCCTCCCTCTGCACCTGGAGAACCACTCCTTCTTGAAGCGTCCGTATCTCTTCTCAACGCCGACGCTGAATTTGTCAAAGCCGGGGGCAGACTTGTCCCACTTCGCCGAAGCCTTTTTAACGCTGGTCATCGCTTTCCGGTCTCGCCGTTTCGCCGTGAAGCTTCGCGTCGTAAATATGGAACACGAATTGAACGACAACGGCGATAATTACACCTGTTATTGTCAGCGAGGCAAAGGGTATCTCGCCGTCTCCCTTCATCGCGGATATCATCCCGGCGACCATTCCGATTATCATCCCCGGCATGAGGATGTCGAAACTGGTAGAAACGCGGATGAACGCGACAAGGACAGGTATCTGCACAAGCATCCCTATAAACATGCCGAGAAACATCGCGATGGCGTGATGGAGAGTGGCTGGGAGTATAAGCGCTGGGGTAATGGCGGCGAGGATGCCGATGGATATGGAGGCGGTGTAATCGTATAGTCTGAAAAGTCTCAGTTCGTCAGGTTGCATCAGATTAATATAGCCACTGTTTTGATCATATGAAAGGGATTTCGGAATTGCGAAAGTGCGTCATGGAAAAGCCGGCCTGCAGGGACTACTATATGGGTGGAGGCGGACGGATGGTCGCCTTGCCGCTTTACCGCGGTGGGGAGGAAAGTCCGGACACCGCAGAGCAGGGCACTTCCTAACAGGAAGCGGGAGCGATCCCAGGGAAAGTACCACAGAAAATATACCGCCCGCCTATGGCGGGTAAGGGTGAAATGGCGAGGTAAGAGCTCACCGGGTCTGCGGCGACGCAGGCCGCATGGCAAACCCTGCCCGGTGCAAGGCCAAATAGGGGAGCGCGCCCCGCAAGGGGCAGGAGGCGGCTCGCCTTCGGCTCCCGGGTAGGCCGCACGACGTTGCCGGCAACGGCAATGCTAGAGGAATGACCGTCGCCCCGAAAGGGGTACAGAATCCGGCTTACAGTCCGCCTCCATTTATTGCTAAACGGATGAGGTTGCATTCAGAGACAGATACAGTGAAATGATATTTCCCGCGCCGGGGCAGGGGGCGGTTCGGCAGAGGATCAGCTGGCGGTCTGGAAAAGCCTGGGGGAGTAGAGGAACCTGCTACAGCTTGGGCAGGTATGTATGGCGGAGCCGGTGTTTATTTCAACGATCATCTGCGGTCTGACCGTGGTGTTGCAGACGGTGCAGATATCCTCTTTCAGTTCCGAAACCGCGATACCAGCCCTGCTTTTGAGAAGGCTGTCATATTTCTTTGCGTATGAGTTGTCGACGCGCGCGTAGATGTCATTCCTGCTTGCTATGAGCGCATCCTTTTCGGATTTCACTTCGGCGATGCGGGCGTCGTTCTCCGATTTTATCTTCGAAAACGCTTTTTCTTCTTCGGTGACTTTTTTCTTTAGTTCTTCCTGCTTTGAGGCGCTGGAGTCTACCTCTTCCATCAGTTCCAGTTGTTCGTCCTCCAACAGGCCTACGGCGGCGGTAAGGTTTTCTATCTCTTTCAGGGCGGCGGTATATTCCTGATTGGTTTTTATCTCGTGAAGTTTGGTCTTTGCCTTGGCTACGGCGGCATTTTTGTCTTCGACTTCCTTCTCCTTTTGGAGCCGTGATTTCTTTTTCGCTTCGATCTCCTTCTGGAAAGTCGCAAATTCCTCTTTGGCTTTATCCATATCCATGGAATGTGCCTTGATCTCCTCCGGGAGCGATACGAGAAGGTTGTCGATAGTTTTTATCTTGTCGTCTATTTTCTGAAGTTCTACCAGCTGTTCAAGTATGTTTACCACGCCTTGTGTCCTATAAGTAATCGTACAGTTCTTTTTCGTTGAAGAGAGTAATTCTAATATTTTTTTTCAATTTTGTCAGATTCTTTTTCAGATAGTTCCCGACAAGCGGAACCATATGCTTTTCGGTGCCGAGATGCCCGGCATCAATGACCGGAAAGCCGAGTTCGTTACACTCTACTCCGTTGTGATGTTTTACATCGCCCGTTACAAGAATATCTGCTCCTGCTTCAAGCGAGCCGGTGACAAGATCTCCTCCGCTTCCGGTGCAGACGGCGACATTTTTCACTTTTTTCGCCGGTCCGTAATGCCTTACTCCGGCAAGTGAGAGATTTTTTTTGACAGTTTCCGCAAATTGGTGCGAATCGACCGTTTTCGATACCTCTCCTATTCTGAAAATGATGCCGTCTCCGGCTACCGCGCGGATCTTTTTAAGGCCGAGGAGTTCTGCCACATACTGGTTTAGGCCGTTCGGCGCCGAGTCGAGGTTTGTGTGCATAGCGTATAGCGAGATGTTGTTTTTCAGTAGGCGGGCAAGGATGTTTCCGGTTGCGCTTTCGATATTGACGGCTTTCAGCGGAGTAAATATGAGAGGGTGATGAACGATTATCAGGTTTGCACCGGTATTTATAGCGGTATCGACGACATCGCTTGTGGCGTCCAGCGCGACGACGATACCCTTTACGGAGATGTTGCCGCTTCCTGCCAGAAGGCCGATGTTATCAAATGGTGACGCTGAAGCAGGAGGCGCAAGTTTTTCCAGAAGGGGGATGAGTGTTCTCACCTGTAGTCTCCGGGGTAATGCAGGAAAGCAGACCCCGGCATTTTCATGACCGCGGCGCGGGCGGGATATATTCCAGAGGAACCTGCCCTTCCTTGAATGATTCAAACATTGCGTTTGGATTATCCGGCGTGGCGAGCGCGCCCGTTTCAGAATCGATCCTTACGAAAACGATATTTTGCGGAGGGATGAACGGTGTCTTTGGCGCTTCGTTTACCATGTATTTCATGTAATTTAGCCAGATAGGCGCGGCGGCACGGGCGCCTGTTTCGTTCATGCCGAGGGTCTCTTCCCTGTCTTTTCCTATCCAGACGCCGCAAACCATCCCAGGAGTGTATCCAATGAACCATGCGTCGAGAAAATCGTTCGTAGTGCCGGTTTTTCCCCCGGCTGGAACTCCGATGGAGCGGACCGAAGTGGCCGTTCCTTCGGTGACCACCGACCTCATGATGCTGTTCATAAGATAGGCTACATCTTCCGGGATAACCTGTTTTGGATTTGGGGCATGTTCTTCGATAACGGTTCCGTCGGGAGCTTCTATCCTGTTTATGAAATACGGCTCGTTCCTTACCCCGCCGTTGGCAAAAACGCCGAAGACGGACACCATCTCCTGGAGGGTTACGCTGGAAGCGCCGAGCGCGAGGGAGAGATTGTCGTCCAGGTGGGATTCAATTCCGAGCTTGCGCGCCCAGTCGATGACATACGGGATGCCTATCCTGTCGAGTACCTTTATCGTAACGATGTTTCGTGAATGCGTAACCGCCTTGCGGATTGTAGTAGGGCCGAAAAATTTCTGATTGAAGTTGACCGGCTTCCAGTTCTTGAAATCGCTTATATCCTTTTCGAAGATGATCGGAGCGTCGATAACTATAGTTGCCGGCGTATATCCCTTGTTCAGGGCGGCGGAGTAGATGATCGGCTTGAACGAGGAGCCAACCTGCCGTTTTGCCTGCACGGTCCTGTTGAAGGAGCTTTTCTCGTAATCATATCCGCCTACCATTGAAAGGATCGAGCCGGTCTTGTAGTCGATGCTTAATATCGCCCCTTGAACGGTCGGCTCCTGGTCGAGGAAAAAGGCAATGGTGCCATCCTCTTCATTTTCGATGGTTCGCACTTCAATGACGTCCCCCTCATTGAGATTCAATTCGGTGGCATCGGTAACCCTCTTGGCGAAATAGCCGTCTTCCTCCGGATTTGGTGGATGCGCCCATTTGAATCCAGGTTGTTCGATCAGACGTATATAGCCGTTTATCTCGATGAGGATATACTCCTTCTCAACCCCTTTTACTATTGCTCGCAACCTTTTTCCCGGTTTGAACCAGTCGTTTTCATCCATGTTTACAAGCTGAGGATTGAGTTTCTCCCAATTTAGTTGCGGATTGTCCCTGAACTCCTTTTCAGAGTCCCACCCTGTATATCCCTGCCATACGGTTTCAGTTTCAGTCCCTTCCTCGGAATCGGTATCCGTATCGGAGTCGGTGGATTCCCCGGTCTTTATCGGGTCTATTTCGCCAGTATCCATGTTCCAGCGGCCGACAGGCCCCCGGTATCCGAGCCGTCTGTCGGTGATCTCTATTCCTCTTTCCAGCGCTTCCTGAGCCTTTTTCTGCCATGAGAGATTCAGCGTGGTTACTATTTTCAGGCCGTTATGGTAGAGGTTTTTTGTCCCATACTCGTTTTCAATATATCTGCGCACATGCTCGGCGAAGAAGGGGGCCTTGTTCAGTTGCGGTTTTTTCTCGGCCAATTCAATAAAGTCGTATTTTGCGCTCATTGCTTCGCCTGCCGATATGTATCCAAGCTCGGCCATCCGCACGATAACCAGGTTTTTCCTGTTTTCGGCAGCTTCCATATCGTTAAAAGGGGAGAAGGCGTTTGGTGATTTTGGAAGCCCGGCGAGGATGGCCATTTCCGCAAGAGAAAGCTCTTCCACCGATTTGTCGAAGTAGAGTTGCGATGCCGCCTCAACTCCATAACAGCCGTGACCGTAATAAATCTGATTTAGGTATATCTCCAGTATCTCGTTTTTAGTTAGATTCTTTTCAATCTGGAGGGAGAGGAGAACTTCCTTTATCTTTCTTTTGAAAGTGCGCTCGCGCGTGAGGTATAGGAGCTTGGCGACCTGTTGTGTGATGGTGCTTCCTCCCTGCACGATGGTGCCTGCCTTGAAATTGACGATCGCCGCTCTGGCGATACCCCACAGGTCTATGCCATGGTGATTGTAAAAGTTGTCATCCTCTATCGCGAGGCTCGCCAGCTTCATGAGTTCCGGTATTTCATCGAGCGAGCGGAGGATACGCTTTTCTATGTAATATTCCGCGATCTTTTCCTCGGTAACGTCGTATATGGTGGTTATCAGGGAAGGGGAATAGTTCTTCATCTCCTTTACGTCGGGTATTGCCGCGCTCAGCCTGAAATAGGCCAAAGTAATCATCAGCACGGCCGCGCCAGCGAAAAAAAAGCTCAGATACGCGATAACGTCCAGGAATTTATTTCTTTTTCCGCTTTTCTTTTTTGTCATTTCATTCTCTTTATCTGTTCATCTCTTAACATTTGCAGGTCTACCCATGCAAGTTTCTTCATATTCGGCGAGCGGAGCAGAAACGAAGGGTGATAGGTCGGAATAAGCGGGACGCCGTGGTAATCGTGCAGTCTACCCCGCATATTTCCGATAGATTCATCCGTTTTAAGCAGCGTCTGGGCCGCATGTGTGCCGAGGGCGCATATTATCACAGGTTTCACCGCTTTTATCTGTTCGATGAGAAAATGTTCGCATGCCGCCACTTCATCAGGCTTTGGGTCGCGGTTTCCAGGGGGACGGCATTTAAGGACGTTTGCTATGAATACCTCTTCCCTTTTAAATCCGATTGCCGCGATCATTTTCGTAAGTAGGTTCCCCGCGCGCCCCACGAACGGTTTCCCCTGTTTGTCCTCTTCCTCCCCTGGCGCCTCGCCTACGAACATTATCCTTGCCTGCGGGTTTCCGGTTCCGAAAACAACCATGTTCCTGGTTTTGTGTAGACCGCATGCTACGCACGCTTCAACTTCCGTTTGCAATGACGAGAGGTTAAATGTTCGCGGAGTTTCTGCGGAATCCACCACAGCTACGGGATTCTCACTTTGCCTTTCGACCTGCTTGGCAACCGGTGAGAGAACTGCGGTATCCCCTTGGGCCGGCTCGACATACTCTATGCCAATCGATTTCAGAAAGGAAAAATATGCAATTCCCTTTTTCAGCGCTTCTTCTTTTTCCATCTAGGGATAAGATTGTACACTTTTTTCATCCGCCTTTGCCGAGAACATAGGAATCCTTTGAACCGCTCAGCTGGGTAACCTTATCAAGAACCTTCTGGGCAAGGACTCTTTTCGGGAGTCTCCCGGTCTTTTCAAGCTCCTGTGTGCGCGATATGAATGTCAGCTCGTTGAATTCGCTGTCAAATCCGATATCGTTCCTGCTCACGTCGTTGAGGCATATAAGGTCGATATTTTTCTTCAGCATTTTTTCCCTGGCGTTTTGTATCCAGTTATCGGTCTCCGCGGCAAACCCTACTATGAATTGACCCTTCTTCCTGATCCCGATCTCCTTGAGGATGTCGGGATTTGGCGAAAGCGGGATTGTCATCTCGGCCGTTTCTTTCTTGATCTTCGAGTCGTATATCTTGGCCGGGCGGAAGTCGGCAACAGCGGCGGCCATAATTAGAATGTCGCATGAGGGGAAGAGATTTGAAACCTCGCTGAACATCTCCTCAGCCTGCCTTATGCCGATATTTTTTGTGGTTTCGGGGAGCGGTTCCGAAATGGAGCCGTGGATAAGGGTCACGTCGGCGCCACGTTCCGCGGCGGCAATGGCGATGGCTATACCCATTTTCCCCGATGACCGGTTGGATATATAGCGGACGGAATCTATCGGCTCCTCCGTTCTCCCGGCGGTAACGACGATTTTTTTCCCTTCGAGATCGTTTTCCAGCCCAAGGCCGTGTTCAACGATGGCAAGTAGTCTTTCCAGGCCGGGAAGCCTCCCTTCACCGGCTTCACCGCATGCCATATCCCCCTCATCGGGCTGGATGATCTGGCATCCTCTTCGCTTCAGTGTGAGGAGGTTTTCCTTTACCGCGCTGTTGTTGTACATCCGTGGGTTCATCGAAGGGGCGATATAGGGAGGGGTGACCAGCGCGAGTGATATTGTGGTCAGCGGGTCGTCGGCAATCCCTCCGGCAAGTTTTCCGATGATGTTTGCGGTCGCGGGGGCAATAAGAGCCATGTCGTAGTGTAGGCTCTCGGAAAGGTGCAAAAGTGGATCATCCTGATTGCTCCAATCATGAACCCAGACCTTGTTACCGGAAACGGCCTCCATGGTGAGAGGGGTCACGAATTTTTCCGCACTTCTGGTCATGACAACCCTTACGTCAATACCCTTTTTTTTCAGCATTCTGACGAAATCGGGCATTTTATATGCGGCTATCCCCCCACTGATGCCAAGAAGCACCTTCTTCCTTCTTCCCATTACTACATTGTAACCGAGGGAAATGTCGTTTCAAAATAACATCGTGTTCCTACTCTGTTTTCTTTTATGACAAAGAGAGTTTGCATGAAGATTCACAGAACCTACATGTGGGAAATGTGGAGGGGGAGGGGAGAGTTTAAGAAAATATAGTTTAGAAAAAAAGCCCCGGCAATCTGATTGCCGGGGCGAGGAATGTTTTCCTTTGTGCCTAATCTGGGAGGGGGCTTACATCATGCCGCCCATGCCCCCCATTCCACCCATACCGCCCATGCCGCCCATATCTGGAGCGCCACCGCTGGATTTCGGTTCTTCTATTTCAGTTATGAGAACTTCAGTTGTCAGCATCAGTCCAGCTATGCTGGCCGCATTCTGAATTGCCGAGCGAGTGACCTTCGCAGGATCAAGTATTCCGGCTTTGATCATGTCGACATACTGCTCGGTCTGGGCATCGAATCCGTTATCACCCTTGTCGGTCTTCACTTTTTGAATGACGACGGAGCCTTCAAGACCGGCATTTTCCGCTATCTGGCGAAGAGGCTCTTCAAGCGCGCGACGAATAATATCAACGCCAACCTGCTGGTCGCTGTTCTCCACTTCAACCTTCTTGAGGGAGTCGATACAGCGTACAAGGGCCACACCGCCCCCCGGCACGACACCTTCCTCTACGGCGGCTCTTGTCGCGTGCAGAGCGTCTTCTACGCGGGCCTTTTTCTCTTTCATCTCCGTTTCGGTTGCCGCGCCGACATTAATGACAGCAACGCCGCCAACGAGCTTTGCGAGCCTCTCCTGGAGTTTCTCGCGGTCGTAATCGGAAGTGGTCTCCTCGACCTGGGTCCTTATCTGTTTCACGCGGGCCTGGATGTCCTTGGAAGCTCCCTTCCCTTCTACGATAGTGGTGTTTTCCTTGTCGACTACCACACGTTTTGCGGAGCCGAGATCTTTAAGTTCCACATTCTCAAGCTTCACGCCGATATCCTCGGATATGACGTTGCCGCCGGTAAGGATGGCGATATCCTTGAGCATCTCTTTCCTGCGGTCGCCGAATCCGGGCGCCTTGACAGCGCAGACATTCAGTGTGCCGCGAAGCTTGTTGACCACCAGGGTGGCAAGGGCTTCACCATCGACATCCTCGGAAATCATGATGAGAGGTTTTGCCTGCTTGGCTATTTTCTCAAGGAGTGGGAGGAGGTCCTTCATGTTCGAGATCTTCTTTTCATAGATAAGTATGGCAGGATTTTCCAGAACGGCTTCCATCCTGTCGGAGTCGGTTACGAAGTAGGGGGAGAGGTAGCCTCTGTCGAACTGCATACCTTCTACAACCTCAAGCGATGTTTCCATCCCTTTCGCTTCTTCAACGGTGATTACGCCGTCTTTGCCTACTTTTTCCATCGCTTCGGAGATAAGGTCACCGATCGTTGCGTCGTTGTTTGCCGAGATAGCGCCAACCTGCGCGATCTCTTTCTTCTCTTTGGTCGGTTTTGCCATTTTCCTGAGATTAGCGACAACAACCTCAACCGCTTTGTCGATACCCCTTTTTACATCCATAGGGTTCGCGCCGGCGGTGATGTTCTTTACACCCTCGCGATAGATCGCCTGGGCAAGAACAGTGCCGGTAGTTGTGCCGTCACCAGCGACATCCGAGGTCTTGCTTGCGACTTCGTTTATCATCTGCGCGCCCATGTTTTCATACGGATCTTTGAGTTCTATCTCCTTTGCGACCGTAACGCCGTCTTTTGTTACCAGCGGGGCGCCGAATTTTTTATCAATGATCACGTTTCTCCCCTTCGGCCCGAGGGTAGCCTTGACGGCATTTGCCATCTGGTTCACGCCGCTTAATATTTTGGCTCTGGCCTGTTCGCCAAAAAGTAGTTTTTTCGCTGCCATTTGTGTCTCCGTTATTTAAAAGATTGTTGTTTGTTAATAGCTGAAAACCGGTTTATGCGATAACTCCAAGGATGTCGTCTTCCCTGAGAAGGAGGTATTCCACGTCGTCATATTTGATCTCGGTACCTGCATACTTGCCGTATATCACCTTGTCGCCAACCTTGACCGACATAGGCTGAATATTGCCATCATCCTTGGTTCTGCCAGGTCCGACCGCCACAACCGAGCCTTCAACCGGTTTTTCCTTGGCTGTGTCGGGGATGATGATCCCGCTTTTTCGTACTTCTTCCTCTTTCGAGGGCTGTATAAGAACCCTGTCTCCGAGAGGTTTTATTTTGACTGCCATTAACTGTCCTCCTAAATAAAATAAGATATTTCTTGTTATGGAAAAGGCTTGCGCCCCCCTCTTCACACTTTAAAAACAAGTATATCAATGAGATATACTGCTTTAGCACTCAATATGCCAAAGTGCTAATAAGATAATAATACCCCGTTGGGAAAAAGCAAGCTCCAGGGCAGAAAAAAGTCGCTATTTTTTTCCGAAATTTTGCGAAGGCGGGGGGCGGGGAAAAGTAAATTATCAAGCGATTCATCCGGTTTTCCGATAAGTGAAAAGAGGGAAATATTTTTTAATGCAGGATTTTAATGTAAAATACCAGAGAAAGAGAACTATTTGAAAAGATGAAGAAAAACTACGATTTTGCGATACGTGAATTTGTCCGGCTATCAGACATAGCGACGATATTCCTCTCTTTTTATATCGCATATTCCATCCGGGCATCCGAAAAATTTGCTCCGCTTGTTACAAAGTATTTAGGCGCATATTTATCAAATCCGATTTCATTAAACTTTGGAGAAAACGAAGTAGAAAAGATACTTTGGCTTATTGTTCCTCTCTGGCTTTTCCTGTACTCCTTTTTCCAGACATACTCGTTTGAGAGGACAGATACGTTCTTCAAGATTTTCAGGAACCTTTCCAAGGTTCATATAGTTGGCGCTCTTGTTGTCGCGACGTTCATATTTTCAACGAATGCCTGGGAATACAGACGTTCCTTTTATGTTCTTTTCGTTCTGTTCATCTTTGGATTGTCAGCTTCTATCCGTTTCGTCATTTTAATGGGGATGAGGGTGTTCAGGGCGCATGGAAGGAATACAAATCGGGCAATCATTATAGGGAGCGGGCAGAAGGCGTTCCAGATACTTTCCGAGCTGAAGAACCACAGCTACTGGGGATTCAGGCTTGAAGGTCTCGTAACGGAAAAAAGGATAAGCGAACAGACTATGCTGGGGCAGAAGGTATTGGGCTCCATGGATGATCTCGAGATGATTTTACGCAAGATGCCTATCGACGACGTATTCCTGGCCACCGAAGAGGGGAAATTCCTCGAATTGAAGGGGCTTTTAAGAATCTGCGAAAACATCGGCGTAAACGTATATCTCATCCCGGATAAATACGATATGGAAATAGCACACTCAACAGTGGGGAATTTCGGTGATCTTGACTATATCTCCTTCTCGACCATTCAAACCAATATTGCCCAGAAAGGGGCGAAGAGAGTCATAGATCTCATTCTTTCCATGATGCTGATGCCTCTTTTTGCTGTCGCCTACGTTGTTGTCGGTATTATCATAAAGCTCGATTCCAAAGGGCCTGTTCTCTATAAATCACAAAGGGTGACCAAAAGCAGGCGGCTATTCACTTTTTACAAGTTCCGCACGATGGATGCCGGCGCGGAGGAGAAGTTCCATCTTGTTTCGCGTGAAAATCAGATGGAAGGGCCAATATCGAAGATCAAGGATGACCCGCGCGTAACCAAAGTCGGCAGGTTTTTACGAAAGTATTCCATCGACGAGTTGCCGCAGATACTCAATGTTTTAATGGGTGATATGAGCCTCGTCGGGCCTCGTCCTCCTACCGCAGAAGAGGTAGCTCATTACTCCGTTCCGCAACTCCGCAAGCTCAGCATGCACCAGGGGATGACCGGTCTTTGGCAGGTAAACGGTAGGGACAAGATAGTCCGTTTTGAGGACAGGTTGAAACTCGACCTGGAGTATATAGACAACTGGTCGCTCTGGCTCGATATAAAGATAATGCTGAAGACTCCGTTCATCATAGTCAAGGGAGCGATGTAGGAGACTCTCTCCTGCTGAATCCGTCACATGTTCTTTCTTTCCGAGGGTATCCCTCGTCAGGAATTTAGTGAAAAAACGGTGTGAGACTCCCCCTTTTAGCGGGGGAGCTGTTAGAGCGTGCCCGCGTTCTGGCGGGTAATTTCCATAGGATCGATAACGTCGGTAACGCGAATGCCGAACCGTTCATTGACCACGACAACCTCGCCTCGGGCTATCAGGAGCCCGTTAATGAATATTTCCATAGGTTCGCCTACGAGCTTGTCCAGCTCCAGCACGGCGCCGTCGTTCAGTTTCAGGACTTCGCGGATGGTGATGCTCGCCCTGCCGAGCTCGGCATTGACTACCAGCGGTATATCAAGGTATTGGGCAAGGTCGTCCTTGATCTTGGTAAGGGCTATTTTTTCTTCATCGGTTTTTTCGACAATTTGCAACGTTTCCGCGTCGGCATCATCGTCCATTATGTCTTTTTCTTTGCCCATCTTATCCTTTCTTTACTTCTTCAACATATCTCATTCGAAGTTCATAAAGGGACGTATCAAGGAGCTGTTTTTCTTCATCGGTAAGGTTGCCCTTTGTTTTCTCCTGTATTATAGCCAAAATATCGATCGATTGTTTTGCATGGTCGAGGTTTTTTGGGATATGGCCTGAAACCGGGTCCTGATACCCTCCGAGGTTCATGGCCGCGGAAGAGCTGAGTGATATGATGAAAGTGGAAAAATCTATCGGAGGGAAACTCCTCTTTGAGCGTTCCTTCTCCCCCTTATCGGCGTTTTTCGCCGCTCCCTCCTTCTTTACTTCCGAAGAACCGGCGGTTTCACGGGAAGCATCTGAGTCAGGTTCCGAAGAGCCTCTCTTGTCCTTGATAACAAAAGACTTTTTCTCTTCTTCGCTGACCATGATCTTTATCCGTCCAGATGTCCTTTGGAGAGGGTAATTGTCTTGATCTCTTCCAGTTTCTTAACCTGGATTTTCTGCTCGACGATTTCCTTGAGAGCTATGTCGAACAGCGAGAGGCCATCGGGATCTACCATCGGCTCAACACCCCCCTGAAGCTGTCGGATCCTCATAGACATTGCGTTTACAAGGAGGTAATGCTCCGGGATGACTTCTAGCGCTTTTCCATATAATTTCAGATCAAACATTTGATTTTGGTTCCTTCTCTTTTCCGGTTACTCGTTTGCGCCGAACTTGTAGGTTTCGTTTGCGCCTGTGTCGTCTTCTTCCTTCTTTTCAAATTCTTCCTGGCAATCGATGCAGAATTTCACGAAGGGTCTTGCCGCCAATCGTTTAATCTCTATCTGCTCCTCGCAGTTCTCGCAGACGCCATAGATGCCGCCATGCAGTTTTTCAAGGGCTTCGTTGATAAGCTGGAGTTCCTGGTTGATCCGGTGCCTAAGCGTCATTGACATTTCGAGCTCCGTTGCATGTTCGGCTACGTCAAGCTCGTCTCCGTGTGGAGCTTCTATCTGCGTAATTCTGTCGTCCGCATGGTTGGATTCAAGGGCTATCAGCTCTTTTTTCCTGTCTTGCAACTGCCCAAGAAGCTCTTTGTATTCTTTACTTAACATCCAACGAATTCCCTATATTAAATTTATTGGTATTTTATTTCGCATAAACTGAACGTCATTAGATACCATACAAAACAGCGTTTAGCAATAACAATAAACAAATAACCATCTTCTGCCTAAGCGCCATTAAAAACAATAAGTTGCGCTCAAGGCCGGTCCTTTTGCCGAAAAGGGCCGAATAGATATCATTTATTTATCGGTCATTTGACCTATTTGATGAATAGCGCGGTATCTAAAGAGAAATTGAAACTTATTTGTATTTTGTGCCTCTAAAGGGGGTGTGGAAAAGGGTGAAGCATGGTAAAATTCGTTTGTTTTTGCAAGGGATAACATATTTTTGAAGAGGAAGAAGATGCTTGTAAACGTTTCTTGGGGTATTCTGGCGCTGTTTGCCGTTGTAATGACATTCGCACCGCTTGGGTATACGCCTCACCTGGTTGAAAAGTGGCAGATGTTCAAGGAAGGGACATTGAAAAAGCCGATCGATATCTTTGACGTCTTTTTTCATCTCTCCCCCTATTTTCTTATGGCGATAAAGGCATACGAGGAGTTTTTCAAGGAGTAACCGCCGCCTACCGCTCTATCTTTTTTTGCCACTCCTCCATTCACGATTATTTCCCGTAATCACCGCGTATTGTTTAAAATAGTCCGGATTTCGTTAATCGATGATCAAGAATGGAGGGGGACATTAAGGGCAAATTTATCGTGCTTGAAGGGCTGGACGGCTCCGGTAAAAGCACACAGGCGAAAAGGCTTGTCGAGAGGCTCAATCTCTCCGGGATAAAAGCGGTCTCGCTCAGGGAGCCAACGGATGGACAATGGGGGAGGAAGATAAGGGAGATAGCCGCAAAAGGGCGCGAAGGTATCACCCCTGAAGAGGAACTGAGCTACTTTGTGAACGACCGGCGCGAGGATGTGGAGAAGAACATCATCCCGGCGTTAAACGATGGCATGGTGGTGGTGATGGACAGGTATATCTATTCAAACATGGCGTACCAGGGGGCGCTCGGGATAGACGTAGACCATATAGCAGAGATTAACAGAGAATTTCCGAGGCCGGACCTGGTGATCTTTCTTGATTTCAAGCCTGGAGAAGGGCTTGGCAGGGTAGAGATGAGGGGAGCCGCGAACGCGGGCTTTGAAAAGAGGGAGTTTCTGGAAAAGGTCTACGAAACATATCAGCTTCCGCAGTTTGAAATTATGTCGAGGATCAGTGCGAAGGGGAGCGTCGAAGAGGTCGGCGAGAGGATATGGGGAGTTGTTGCGCCGTATCTGGAGGATTTTCAGTGAAGGACGATGACGAATTCAGGACTATCTACGAGCTGAATCCGAGCCAGATACGGGATCTGGAGCTGTTATACAGGAAAGAGTGGTGGGCCAGTACGAGGGAGTTCAAGGATATAAAAACCATGCTTGAGAACAGCGATCTGGTGATCGGGATATTGGAATCCGCAACCGGGAAGTTGGTAGCATTTACCCGCGTTCTCTCCGATTTCGTATACAAGGGGCTGATACTGGATGTGATCGTGGCGCACGATTACCGGCAAAAAAAGCTGGGACGGAGGCTGATGGATACGATCCTGAATCATCCTAAGCTGAAAGCGGTACACCGTTTCGAACTCTACTGCCTCCCGGAGATGGCTCCGTTCTATGAGAAGTGGGGTTTCGTGGAGACGAAAAAGGTTTTATTCATGGTCAGGGAATCGGTTAAGCCGGGGGAAAAAATAGACGAACTCGCATAGCGCGATGGAACGGATTTTTTTTTTACTACTCTTGCTGGTCGCTGTCCGAACCGGCTGAGGCGAGGGATTCTTCCTTCTCTCCGTCATCGCCGGCATTCACCTTCGATTCATCGATGTGCTTCTGCCGGGTGAAATCGCACTCCTTGTTGGGGCACTTCAGCTTGATCGTGTTGTTGTCTATCTTCCTCGCGAATACGAGATACTTGCTGCCGCAGACTTCGCATGGGAGATCGAAAGGTTTTTCCCAGCTTGTGAAATCGCAATCGGGATATTTGGTGCATCCGTAGAAGCTTCTCCCTTTCTTGGATTTTCTCTCCGCGATCTCGCCGATACATCCGTCCTTGGGGCATTTGATGCCGAGAGTGAACGGTTTTGTGGTTTTGCATTCGGGATAGTTCGAGCATGCGATGAATTTTCCGAATTTTCCAGACTTGATGAGAAACTCGCCGTCTCCGCAGACATGGCATTTTTCGCCTGTCTTGACAGGTTCCGCGGCCCCTTTCCCTATCTGCCTGGTGCTCTTGCACTCCGGGTATCCGGTACAGGCGAGGAACTGGCCGAAGCGACCGTATTTAATCTCCATCTCCTTGCCGCACTTATCGCACTTCTCTTCGTACTCGGTCCCTATCTTGTAGTTCTTCATCTCCTTGCCCGCCTTTTCGAGCGCGGAAACAAAAGGCGTGTAGTATTCGTTCATCAGGGATACCCAGTCTTTCCTTCCGCCTTCAACCTCGTCGAGGTTCTCCTCCATCTGCGCCGTGAAACCTATGTCCATGATGGCAGGGAAGTGGAGCACAAGCGCCTCCGTGATCAGCTTTCCGAGTTCCGTAGGCCAAAGCCTCCTCTCCTCAAGCTCCGCGTAGTCGCGGTCGATTATCGTCGACATGATTGAGGCATATGTGCTCGGACGCCCGATACCCTTATCCTCAAGCTCCTTGATAAGAGTTGCCTCGCTGTACCTCGGCGGAGGCTGTGTGAAGTGCTGGTTAGGTGTTATCTCGTTTAGCGCGAGCCTCTCCCCCTCCTCAAGGTTCGGGATAACGCTCTCATCATCCTTGTCCGTCTTGTCGTCATCCTTGTAGACTTTCAGGTAACCCTCAAACTTCACGTTCGAACCGGAGGCGCGCAACAGATGACGTCCCGCGTTGATATCCACCGAGAGGGTGTTGATGATCGCCGGGCTCATCTGGCTGGCGACAAACCTTTTCCAGATAAGATCGTAGACCTTGTACTCTTCCGGCTGGAGCATATCTTTCAGCGACGCCGGCGTCCTGAGTACCGATGTCGGCCTTATGGCTTCGTGCCCCTCTTGCGCAGATTTCTTTACCTTGAAGGTGTTTGGCGCTTCAGGAAGAAAATCCTTCCCCATTGTTTCAGTGATGTATCCTCGAACCTCTTCAAGCGCTTCCGTTGCCGTCCTGGTTGAGTCCGTTCTCATATAGGTGATAAGACCGACCCTTTCGTCGTGCCCGATGTCTTCGCCTTCATATAGCCTTTGAGCAAGCCTCATGGTCCTTGAGGCGGAGTATCTGAATCTTTGGGATGCCGCCTGCTGGAGTGTGCTGGTGATAAACGGAGCAGGAGCGTTTCGCTTTTTATCCTTGACGGTCAGCGTCGTAACGGCAAGAGCTTCTTTTTTTATTTCGTCGACTGTCTTCTGCGCGTCCGCGCCGTTATCGAGTTCGAATTTTTTACCGTCGGTGTGGAAGAGCTTTGCATCGAACTCATCCTTTCCGTTCGGTTTCAGTTTGCATGTGACGGTCCAGTACTCTCTCGGTACGAAAGCCGTAATTTCGTTCTCCCTGTCTACAAGCACCCGGAGGGCCACCGACTGCACGCGCCCCGCGGATAGACCTCTCCGCACCTTTTCCCAGAGAAGGGGGCTGAGTTTGTATCCCACTATTCTGTCAAGGGCGCGCCTTGCCTGCTGGGCCTGTACGCGGTTTACGTCGATCGTGAGCGGGTGCTCTATCGCTTCGGTGATAGCCTTCTTTGTTATCTCGTTGAACTGTATCCTGTAGATCTGTCCCTTTGTGTCTATTACGTCGTTGATGTGCTGGGCGATCGCCTCCCCTTCGCGATCAGGGTCAGGGGCAAGGTAGATGTTGTCCGCACCTTTTGCCGCCGCTTTCAGCTCCTTTATTACAGAAGCCTTCCCTTTAATGGTTACAAGCTGAAGGGCGAATCCGTTCTCAACGTCGATCCCCAGCTTGCTTTTCGGCAGATCGCGTATGTGACCGATGCTTGCCTTTACGTCGAAACCTCGCCCAAGGTATTTGCGTATTGTATTCGCCTTGGCTGGAGACTCTACGATAACGAGGTTCTTAACCTGTTTCCTTGAGGCGCTCTTTGCGCTTTTTTTCGCTGAGGTTGTCTTTTTTGCTTTCTTCTTCGCTTCTGCCATCAGGGAACTCTAGACAAAATGTTTCGGGTTAGTCAAGTCTTGATAAAAATTATCTGTTTTTTAATTGCGGGAAGAGTATTACTTCGCGGATGGTATCGTGACCCGTCAGGAGCATCGCGAGGCGGTCAATCCCTATCCCTTCGCCTGCCGTAGGGGGCATTCCATACTCCAGCGCGGTGACGAAATCTTCGTCCATTCCATGCGCTTCGTCGTCGCCGGAATCTTTCATCTTCACCTGCTCTTCGAACCGCGCGAACTGGTCGTCGGGGTCGTTAAGCTCAGTATAGGCATTCGCTATCTCTTTCGCGCCGATGAACAGCTCGAACCTCTCCACTATCTCGGGATTATCAGCTCTTTTCTGGCTGAGCGGAGAGAGTGAAAGAGGGTAGTCGTATATGAATGTCGGCTGTATCAATTTCGGCTCAACGCAGAAATCAAAAAGTTTTTCGAGGACTTTCGCGCCACGTTCCGTCTTTTCCGTCTTAACGCCATGCTCATGGAGCCACTTTTTTGCCTTCTCTATGTCCTTTACGATATCTTCCGGCACTCCGCCTACCTCGACAAGGGATTGAAAGAAGGTGTAGCGTTTATACTTCCCGCCCATTTCGATCTCGTTTCCGCCCCAGCTTACCTTTGTCGCGCCGCAAACCTCGGCTGTTATCTCGCTTAGCATCTTTTCGGTCAGGTCCATGAGGTCGTTGTAGTCGGCGTATGCCATGTAAAACTCAAGCATTGTGAACTCAGGGTTGTGCGTAGTAGAGATACCTTCATTCCTGAAGTTGCGGTTTATCTCGAATACCCTGTCAAAACCCCCGACGACCAGGCGCTTGAGGTAAAGCTCCGGCGCGACGCGGAGGAAAAGCTCCATGTCGAGCGCGTTGTGATGGGTCGTGAACGGCTTGGCGGCGGCACCTCCTGGGATAGGCTGCATCATAGGAGTTTCCACCTCCAGAAAATCCATTTTCTCAAGGAACCGCCGGATGGAGTTTATTATTTTCGCCCGCTTTACGAAGGTCTCGCGCACCTCGTCATTGACCATAAGATCGACGTATCGCTGGCGGTAGCGCGTTTCAACATCCTTCAGGCCGTGCCACTTTTCAGGTAGAGGGCGGAGCGATTTGCATAGAAGGGTGACTTTTACCGCGCGTACCGTAAGCTCCCCGGTCTTCGTTCTCATTACGGTTCCTTCCACGCCGATGATATCCCCGATATCGAGCTTCTTCACATTTTCAAAGTCGTCGCCGATGACATCGCTTCGAAGGTAAATCTGTATCTTTCCGGAGACATCCTGCAGGTGGGCGAACATCGTTTTGCCGTGTCCGCGGACCGTTCTCAGGCGTCCGGCAATGGAGGCTTCCGGTTTTTCATTTTCCAGAGTCTCGGCGTCCGTTTCGCTGTATTTTTCAAGAATGCGGGAGACGGTATTCGACGGTTTGAAACGGGTCCCGTATGGAGCCGGACCATGTTCGCGTAAAAACGCGAGCCGTTCGCGCCTGACCTTTATCTGTTCATTCTCTTCACTCAATTAAAGTCTTCTCCTTTTCAAACCGATACGTGAGGTGTAGAAGTATAACCTAATTGAAAGGTAAAAACAGGCGGTAATTGCCTATTAATAGAAGAATTCGGTTGGTGAGAATGCCGCGACAGTTCAGGCTTGTTGAAAGGGCATGGATTTAGTAATATAAAAGTGGAGAAAAAGGAGAAAATTTATGCAAAACCACGGTATCCAGACTGTTTTGCAGATGAGCCACGCGGTTGAACGGGTCCAGGCCGTTGAACAGTCTCACGCTCCTCTTGCCGCCGCTCATGCCAAGGAGGCGATGGAAAAGCAGGACGAAATGCGAAGGAATACCGTCCATGAAACAAGCGAAGCCGAAGGGGGGAAGGTACGCGATGAGGATCAGTACAAACAGAGCCATCAAAGACAGACCCCTGACCAAAAGAGAAGAGCAGCCCAAAAAAGAGAGGAAGAGGAGAGGCGGATGAGTCCGCCGGTATCTTCCGACCCAACCCACGGCAGTCTCCTGAATATCAAGGTCTGAACAACTCCCAATCAACTCCAGTTCAGACTATAATAACCGACAGACCATTTTCCTTGCGCGGTCCCTGTTATTAAAGGGGAGAAACAGATAAAGGATGCCATTTTTTTTCCGCTCTCCCGGCAAAGCAAGGGAATGCAAAGCGAGCATAGGTGCAATGTTGTTTTATTGGGTCCGGTCATCCGGGCAGTGGGGGAATGATTTTGGGGCAAGGGGGATTTGATGTTTCCGGCAGGTGATTCTCGATCTATTGGAAAAAGGTGTTTTGTTGGATAACTGGCTGATCCTTCAACTGGGCATAGACCTTCTCCTTTTTTTCCTTCTTGTAGTTCTGATATTCAAAGACAGCAAGTCCAGGGCGCCGAACGCAGAAGAGTTGCGGGAGCTGATAAACGAGCTGAAAAACTCCTATGAGAAGAGTGAGGCGCTGGCAAAGAAGATCGAGGACGAACTGAAAGACGCCAGCAACGCGATCGCTGTTCAGGATCTTGTCCGGCGGCAGAAAGCGACAGCCGCGAAGAACAATGATGAAAGGTCCGTAAGGGCGCTTGAAGAGCTGGAAGAATCACTCATTGAAAAGCCGAAGATCCCGAAATCAATAGCCGAGAAGAAGAAATATGTGAAAGCTCTGCATAACAAGGGTGTTCCGAAAAACGAAATTTCAAAAAGGCTTTCGATTTCCGTCTCGGAGGTTGATCTGATAGTAGCCATGCTCGATAGCGGAGAGTGAATTTGATAAACCTTGGCGACCTCACACCCTCGCTTCTCAAGGCGGTCCTAAAGGCTAGCCTGCCGGAGATAGAGCAGTCAATTGAAAAGAGCTTCACCAAGGGGGAGCTTGTGCAGGGGAAAGTTGTGAGGGTGCTCGGCAAGGACGGCGCTCTAGTAAAGCTGAAGAACATGGAGCTTGTAGCCAAGACCGAGAAGCCGCTTGTCGCCGGGGAATCGATCCTGGTTCGCGTCGACAAGGTGAAACCATATTTGAACGTGTCGCTCCTCCCTAACAGCACCCCGATGCAGGAGAAGGCCGCCTCGCTCCTGAGGCTTTACCTCCCCCAGGCCAAGCCGGCAGGGACTCTCCTTGCCGACCTCGTAAGAGCGGTTGCCAGGCTTCCGAGGGAAGCGCTGAAGGGGACGGGGCTTGAGGAGGTTCTGCAGAAAATCTTCAGCGCCGCGAATGTCCCCGAGAAGAGCTCGGGCTTGTTAAGCGAACTCCTCGCCCCTCTGCGTGAAAAAGGTACGCAAGGGAAGGAGAAGGGGGGGGATGAAAAAAATATCCTGAAACTGCTGGGTCTTTCGCACGAAGCCGAGATGGCTGAAGGGAAACCGACAAGGAATTTGAAGCGATCCCTGCTTATCCTCCAGAAAAACCTCGAAACGCTTTCGGTAAAAGATCCGGAATCATATAAAGAACCGCTTGCAAAGGTGCAACAGACGATAAGAAACATTGAATTAAGACAGCTGATGAACCTCGACGAGGCAAAACCGGAGAAGAGCGTCGATCTCCCTCTCTGGAACGGTCAGGAGATGTCTACGGCAAAGATATATGTGAAGAGGGATGGCGGCGAAAAAGAGGGGAAAAAGCAGGGGGGCAAAAGTGAAATTACCGTGTCGGTGATAGTGGAAATGAGCCGACTGGGGGTAGTAAGGGGAGAGGTGAAGGTGCGTCCGGGAACTGCCGGGGAGAAAGCCCCGCTTTCCGCGGCCATCTACGTTCAGGATGCCGGGAGCGCCAGGGTGATGGAGGATGAGCTGCCTACATTGAAAGATGCGCTCTCCGCTCTTGGGTATGAACCGGATCTTTCGGTAAAGGTGGCAAAAGTCTCTTTTCTAAGAGAGGACCTCGAGAGGGATATCGGGCTCCCTGTGGACAGGCTGTTAAACGTAAAGGCATAGGTATGGAAAAAGGGAAGATCAAAAAAGCGGTCGCACTTGGATTTGAGGCAGAAAAGCGAGCAGCGCCCCATGTGGTCGCTACCGGCAAAGGGGATGTTGCATCAAGAATAGTGGCGGTGGCAAAGGAGCATGGCATTCCGGTCCAGGAAGATGCCGACATGGTGGAGGTATTATCAAAACTCGACATAAACCGGGAGATACCGGTGGAGCTGTACAAGGCGATTGCGGAAATTCTCGCATATATTTATCGCGCGAACGGAGCCGTAAAAACGTAAAATTTAATTACACAATACCGGCATAACAAACTATAATACAAAGCAGAAGCAAAACAAGGATGCTAAAAGGGAAATTTTTGGAGTTTCCGGTTTGGCGATGTTGGATGGTAGTATAAAAGAATTAGGTTGTCTGTTTGCGAGGTTGTTTTGAGACTTTTAACAAGATTCGATTTTGACGGAATATGTTGTGCGGCGCTTTTGAAGGAAGTTGGCGTCGTAGACTTAGTCAAGTTTACTCATCCGAAAGATCTGCAGGACGGCATTATCGCCGTAACTGAAAACGACGTAATAGCGAACATGCCGTTTGTAAAAGGGATAGGTTTGTGGTTCGACCATCATTCCAGCGAACATGAGCGCCTCGACCTTTACGGGAAGTTTACCGGCGCGAGTGAATCCGCCCCAAGCGCGGCACGCGTTATCTACAATTATTATGACGGGGCGAACAGGCTTTCGAGATTCGACGAGATGATGAAGTACGTCGACATCGCGGATTCCGCGCAATTCACGGCGGAAGATATCCGTGAACCGAAAGGGTGGGTGCTCCTTTCCTTTCTTTGCGATCCCAGAACAGGGCTCTCTTTTTACAAGGGATTCCGCATAAATCATCACGACTTCATGATGGAGATGGTGGATATACTAAGAACAAAATCAATTGATGAAATTCTTGAGATGCCGGATGTGAAAGAGAGGACGGAGTACTACTTTGAGCAGGAGAAGGTTTTCAAGAAATTCCTGCTTGAAAATTCCAGGTCCGACGGCCCGGTTGTGATCACAGACACCCGCAACCGCCCGGAACCGCCGGTAGGGAACAGGTTCCTGGTCTATTCACTCTTTCCCGATACAAACATTTCCCTAAGGCTCATGGACGGAAAGGCAAATCAGAATGTCGTATTCTCAATGGGGCACTCCATTACAAACAGGACTTCCAAAGTAAATGTCGGGTCACTCATGCTGAAATATGGCGGAGGGGGACATGATAAGGCAGGCACTTGCCAGATCCAGCATGATGAAGTGGAGAAGGTCCTTGGCGAGATTGTAGAAATCATTAAATCTTCATAGCAGGTGTGAAATATATTTCCATCCAATATTTATCTTTCAAAACAGTAAACATTCATATTACATTCCGATACAAAGCCACATTTTGTTCATTAACTGATTATTTTTTTTAGCCATTCCAAAAGATGCCAGAAAGGCGTGGGATTTTCCTTATTAGAGGTATATAATTAATTAATAGGGGTGAAAAAGGTTTATCCATTTTTTTGATCTTGTAAAGTTTGTTGGGGAATCAAGATGACTCTGCCAGTAGTTGCGGGTGACTTGGCTTTTAATGAAAATCAGAATTACTCCGATAGGGTAGCATATGCCCAGATCTAACGACTGCATTAAAAAACACAGGGACGGCAAGCATTTAAAGTGTGCCGAATGCTCCATCCCGTATGTGGTGAATGTATACAAGGTCGAAGAGATAGACAATGTTCTTGCCTATATAAAATCGATCGTTTCGTTTAGCAAAAAATGGAAGAAGTATGCCGATAAAATTTCGGACAAGATATTTCATATTGTGCATGAAGGGGCAATGAACGCCTTCGAACACGGAATTCTGGGGATTACGAAAGACGAAAAGGTGAAAATGCTCACTGAAGACTTCGTTGCCTACCAGGAGAATTTGAAAAATAAATTATGCATGCAGGATGGAGTGATGATCTCCCTCTGTTTTAATGACGACAGGCTTCTTTTCGGGTTTCACGACAAAGGGAAAGGGTACGACACGAAAAAGATACTGAAAGAGATAGAGAACGATTTTGCCGAGGACGCGTTGAAACCTTCCGGTCGGGGATTGAAGATGCTGAAAGGGTCTGGAGTCTCTTTATCCTGGAACAGGAAGGGGAATTCATTATTCTGCACCTTGAAACACCCCGAGAATAAATTAGCGGCAAAAGCGTAACACCATTTCCTGCATACCCGGCCTGAGGAGACGGTCTTTCCCCATCACATTGTTTCCTCAGCCCCTTTAGTGAATATCTGGGTTATAATCAGCTGATGCGTTCAGTTGTTTCTTTGGCAAGATCGGAAAACTACAAAACCGACAGCGTGAGGAGTTCCCTGCGGAAAATACTTGATCCGCTTGGGGGGATGGGGAAATTCGTGAATGCCGGAGACAGGGTGCTTCTGAAGCCGAACCTCCTCACCTCCGCTCATCCCGATTCCGCCGTAACCACCCACCCTGAAGTCGTCAGAGCCGTAGCGATGGAGGTGATCGATTTTGGAGGCAAACCTTTCATAGCCGACAGTCCGGCAATAAAAGGTTTCGACAAGGTGGCCAAAAGTTCCGGCCTGAAAGATGTCGCTGATGAGTTGAATATACCTATAAAGCCGCTTGACGATTCCGTGTCGCGCACGCTGGCGAAAGATAATATCTTCAGGATGCTGGAGCTATCCCGCGACGCGCTTGAGGCGGATGTGGTTATCAACCTTCCGAAACTGAAGACACACTCGATGATGCTTATGACAATGGCTGTTAAAAATCTCTTTGGGTGCGTTGTAGGGACGCGCAAGGCGCAGTGGCACCTGAAGGCAGGGGAGAACAAGCTTTACTTTGCCAGGCTCCTCCTCGAGATATACAGGGCGATATCCCCAGCGCTCAACATAATGGACGGAATCGTAGGGATGGAGGGTGACGGTCCGGGGAGTTCCGGAACCCCTATAAAGACGAACCTTCTGGCGGCCTCCACGGACGGCATAGCTCTTGACAGAGTAATGCTTGAAGTAGCAGGGGTCGATCCAGACAGGCTATACACAAATGTAATTGCCAGGGAGATGGGGATAGGGGAGACCGACCTTGCCAGGATAAAACTGGAAGGGGATCCTCTATTTTCGTTTAAAACCCGGAAATTCAAAATGCCAAAAGGGATAGACACTCCGGCGGTGCCCACTTTTGTGATGAGGCTCGCGTCAAGGCATTTCGTATCGCGTCCGGTGGAAGATGCGAAAACTTGCACTCTTTGCGAGGAGTGTATCGAGATATGTCCCACGGGTACCATATCGAATTCTGGCGAAAGGCTCAGTTTCGATTATGATAAATGCATAAGGTGTTACTGTTGTGTCGAGGTCTGCCCTGAAGGGTCCATGAAACCCTTCGAGCCGGTTTTGTCCAGGTTGCTTGGGTAACAAAAGGAGGATTATTATGAAAGCGCGATTGATACTGTTCGTTTCAGCGGTAATTATTTCTGCGTTTGCGCTATCGGCATCCGCGCAACAGCCGCCGCCGGGCGACGGCATGCACAAGGGGATGCATGAAGGGATGCACGGCGATATGCATAAGCCTATGGATCCCGCGGCAATGGAGGAGATGCGAAAGAAAATGGCGGAAGGGCGAAAAGAGATGCACGCAATCATGCAGGATACGATTTCGCTCATCAAGGATATGGCGCAGACAGGCGATCAGAAGAAGAGAGCCGAGGCGCTTGAAAAACGGATACAGGCGCATATCGATTCGATGGAATCAATGCACATGGATCATAAAATGATGAAGGGCAAGTAGCCTTTCAGCGAGGTATCCGGACAGTGGTAATGCAGGAGGCGGCTCTTAGAAAGGAAAGATCCGAGAAGAGCATGGATTCCATTCTAAAGGCCGCCTTCAGAGTGATAGCAAGGGAATCGATATCCGGCACGAGCACCTCCAAGATTGCGGCCGAAGCAGGGGTATCGAAACCGCTCCTTCATTACCACTTCAATACGAAAGAGAAGATACTTGAGAACGTGCTCCAGCACGAAGTTCTCGAAAAGCTTCTCGAAATCCCGCTTGAGAATGCCAATAAAAATCTCTCCGCGTGGGGGGAGATTGAGGGGATATTCAAAAGACACAAGCAGGCAATAACCGGGGACCCGGACCTGCTGGTTGTTTTTTACGATTTCTGGGTGCAGGGGGTTAAGTATCCGGAAATAAGAAAGATCATTATCCAGCGTTTCGACGCTTTCAGGGGGTATGTGGGTCAGCTCGTGAGCGAAGGGATGGGGCGCGGCGAATTTACTTCGGACAAGGCGTACACGCTTCCACCCGTGCTTCTGAGCTTTCTGGAAGGGGCGTCGCTTCAGCTAATCTCGGATCCAAACGCGTTCAATTACGACCTCTATCAGTACATGGCGCTCGATATGATCTCCCACATGACGGGGCGAAAGGATGTATAGAATCAAGTCGGGATAATTATTCCAGCCTGTTTACGGCTCGCTTAGAACCTATCCGGTAGCTACTGCTATGGCAGGCTGTCTGGCGATATCTATCAGTCGGTAAGGATGTACCTGAACGGATTTACCGGAACGCCGTTTAGCAGTACCTCGTAATGAACATGTGGTCCTGTTGAACGCCCGGTGCTCCCTACCCTTGCGATCAGTTGTCCGCGCTTTACCCTGTCCCCTCGTTTCGCGAGGTTTACTGCGTTGTGGCTGTAGCGGGATATGATTCCGTACCCGTGATCGATCTCAATGGTATTTCCATAGCCGCTGTCGCGCTTCGACTCAATGACTACTCCGTTGGCTGTTGCTATGATATCTGCGTTCAGCTGGGTGGCTATATCAAGACCTTCATGAAGCTCGCGTAAACCTGTGAATGGTGAGACTCTGTATCCAAAACCGCTGGTTACCCAGCCTTTCGAAGGCCAAATGGATGGCGTTGAGGTTAGAAGCGAAGATTGGTCCTTGAAGAAGGCGTCAAGCTCGTGAAGACTGATCTCCTGTTTTGTTGCCACCTGGCCGAGGTGGTCAAGATCCTCGTTCATCTTGTTTAGAACTGATGCGCTGTACTTTCCGCTCTCTTCACTGAAGCTGGTTGCGTTCTGGTCGTTTGGTCCGCCGATTCCGAACGTATCATGGGTTTCGGTTCCCGATTCCAGAGCGGTAATTATCCTCAGTTTTTTATCGAACTTCTCCAGGCGGGCGACCTGCTTTTCGAATTCGTCGATCTTCAGTGAAAATTTCTGTATCTCCCTCTTTTGACGGAGAGCAACCTGCCTTAACTCTTCCAGCTCCCCCATTTCAAGGTTGATCGCCAACATGGTGTAGGAGAAGTAACCGAAAATGGAAGCGCCTATAAGAGCCAGCGCAAATACCCCCTTGATAACATTTCTGGGAATTGTAAACCTGAACATCTGGCCGGCAAGGTCGGCCATAAGAATTACCGTGTATTTTTCCGCCAAGAAACGCTTAAAATAAGTCTTCCTCATATTACCTTTCAAAACCCCTAAGAGATTCTAAATCAATATATTGCATCTTCTGTATCACTACTGTACAAGTATACCAAAATTCCATGTTTCGCGAACTTCAGCGAGCATTGTACCTTACTAATCAATACAATTATAGCAAAAATAAAAAAATTGCGCTAATTCTCGAGGTCGGAGGGCAAATCGCAATTTTGCCTAACTACCTCCCCTTATAGAGTCAAAAACGGGAGGGGTGGTTCCCTTTTGCGCCGGCATTTGACGTTATAAAAGAGAGGATTTCCTTTTCGAGGATTACCCAATCGTCCGCTCTCGAACGCTTCATGCTTAAATCAGTTACATACAGCTGGTGGAGGAACCTGACCAAAAGAGGGTAGGGGTACGATTTATGGGTTCCCCAATACTTTTTCAAGGGCCAGGAATTTTTCAAGCCATACTTTTTTGCGGTTTCGTCGATCGACAGGCCTTCCCTTGAGCCGTCTTTGCAGAAAAGGATGAGGCGGAATTCACGCGCAACCATCGGGAGCACCATAAGGTTGCTTTCCCCCTGGAGCTTCAGGGACTTTAGCGATTCGAGCGCTTTTTGCGCGTTGCCTCCTATAACAGAATCGGTAAGTTGCCATATGTTTTCCTTCTTGGGAAAGCTCATGCAATCTTCCAGATCGGCGAGGGAGACCTCCCGTTTATCCCCCATGTAGGTGACCAGTTTTTCAAGTTCCGGGAGAAGGTTCGTGAAGTTGGAAGAGAAGCGCTCAATCACATATCCCCTTGCCTGGGGAGAGAATGCCAGCCCTGTCTCCTTCAGCTTTTCCTCTATTATCGACGTTCGGTCCTTCTCTGCCGTTTCAAAACAGATCTCAAAGGATTTTTCCTTCAGGCTCTTCCAGAATTTCAGCCTTAGGTCGACCTTGACAGGGCGAAGCACCAGGATGACGTCAGGCGACGGCTTTTCCAGATACGCGAGGATCGCGTTCTGTTCATCTTCTGGAAGCTTGTATTCACCGCTACCACCTCCCGGCCCGGAGAGAGCGAAGTTAAAGGCATAAACCCCCCTTGTGCCGCCGAAGAAGGAGACTGTTTTTATATCAGATAAAAAAGAGTGGAATCCTGTTTCAGCAAGATCGTATGCGGTCCAGGCGACCTCCTCGCTTCCCGAAACTTTTTCCACATATCGTCTTACGATATCTATCGCCGCCTTAAGCCTGTTGTTTTCGGAACCGTGGAAAAGGTAGACGTTTGACGGTTTACCCTCTTTCAGGGATTGTTCAAGAAGTTTTTCCGGTGACGCCGCGAACTTACTGGCCAAGGGCAAGTCTGTCTATAAGGTACTTCGGGAGTTCGAACTTTTTCATTTTTTTCTGCACCTTCTCGATGTTGTATTCCACCCGTCGGTACTCGATTGATTCGGTTTTTGTGTCGTATATGATGTAGCACGGTTCAGGATTGGAATCCCGCGGCTGGCCGACGCTACCTGCGTTCACTATGTATTTCCTGTTTTTCTCTACCGTCTTGTACATGTCCTTTATCGGCAGGATGTTGATTTCATCTATAAATTCGACTATCAAGGGCTGATGGGAATGGCCTATGAAGCATACTTCCTTTTCAAGGGTATGGTAGTTCTCGTGCGCGTCCTGAAGGCTTGTCAGGTAATTCCAGTTGTCCGGCTCAAAAGGGGTGGAGTGGGCGATCTGGAAGTCATCTAGTACCTTCGACGATTCAAGCTCCTTAAGAAACTCGATATTATCTTTCGTAAGCTCCTTGATGGTCCATTCCATTGAGGCTTTGGCGTATACGTTGAAGTATGCCGGACTCATTTTGCCAGCGGCAGCGGCGTCGTGGTTCCCCCCCAGGATAACGTCCGCATTGGTTTTCAAAAGGTCGATGCATTCGTTTGGATTCGGTCCGTATCCTACAATGTCCCCAAGAAATATCCGGGAGTCGACTTTCTGCCTTTTGATATCTGCCAGGACCGCTTCAAACGCTTCAAGGTTTGAATGGATGTCCGAATAAACCGCATATCTCATACTCAGTTTTTCCTGCCTCAGTTGAGTTCTTTTTCAATACGTACTTCTACCTGAATTTTCCCTAAAATTCCATTGATAAATGAGGCCGCCTCGTCCCCCGCGTACTCCCTGGAGACCTCGATAGCCTCGTTTATTATTACCGCAGTAGGGACATCTTTGCACTCTAAAAGCTCAAATATCGCGATGCGAAGTATGTTTTTTTCCATATAGGAAAGCCTTTCGATCTTCCAGTTCCGGCTCGCCTCGTTTATGAGGTTGTCTATCCTCTCGCTGTGCATCTTTACCCCTGAAACGAGGCCAAGGGTGTACTCCTTCAGTTTTTTTGAGCCTTTGTGACTGCTCCAGAACTCGTTGAACGCAGTATCGGAGTCATCGGGATTTTCCCTGAATTCCAGTGCGTAGAGTATTTTTAAAGCGGCTTCTCTGCCCGATCTGCGAAGTCCCATTCAGAACTCTCCGTCGGGAGTAAAGAGTTTGTGCCGGCGGGAGGATGGTGTCATTGCTCTTCTGATTGGCAAAGCGGGATATTCTTTCTGGAGAGGCATCCGGTCAAGAGACGATATTTAGGCAAATCAAAGCTTATGCCTGTTCAGGCCGATCATCTCAAGGGCGGAAAGGGCGGCATCCCAGCCCCTGTTCCCTGCCTTGCTTCCGGCACGTTCGATAGCCTGCTCAAGCGTTTCAGCGGTGACAACGCCATACAGTACAGGCACCCCGGAAGAGAGCGCCACGGAAGAGACCCCCTTGGTAACCTCGGCAGAGATGAATTCGTAATGTTTGGTCGCTCCGCGGATGATGGCCCCAATGCAGATCACCGCGTCGAATTTTTTGGAATCGGCCATTTTTTTCGCGGCAAACGGGATCTCGAACGCACCCGGAACCCGGACAAGGGTGATATCGTCGTCCGAGACCCCGTGGCGGAGAAGGCAGTCGCGCGCCCCTCCGATAAGTTTTTCGTTTATAAAGTCGTTAAAACGGCTGGCAACGATCGCTATCTTGCTCCCTTTGCCTTCAAGATTCCCTTCAATAAGGTTCATTTCTCTTTCCTCTCCGATTTATAGATAATGCTGAAAGCCTGAAATTCGTTTCAGCCTTTTTTGACGTTAAAAAGATGTCCCATCTTCTGCTGTTTCGTTGTCATGTATTTCAGGTTATGTTCCCTCGGTTCGATTTCGAGCGGAACCCGTTCAACGATTTTCAATCCGTACCCTTCGAGGCCGATGATCTTCTTCGGATTGTTCGTAAGGAGTTTCATGCTGGTAATTCCGAGAGAGGCGATTATCTGTGCGCCAATTCCGTAATCCCTCAAGTCAGCCTTGAAGCCGAGTTTTGTATTGGCTTCAACCGTGTCGTCCCCTTCGTCCTGGAGCGCATACGCCCTCAATTTGTTTATCAATCCTATTCCCCGCCCCTCCTGGAAGAGGTAGATTATCGCGCCGGTCCCTGCCGAAGCTATCTGCTTCATCGCCGCATCGAGCTGTTCTCCGCAGTCGCACCGCTGAGAGTGGAATACATCCCCCGTGAGGCATTGGGAATGAACCCTTACCAGCGTGTCGGCGCCAGGTTTTATATCCCCCATCACAAGAGCGACATGGACAGAGTTGTCTATTTTGTTTTCAAAGCCGAATATTTTGAAGGTTCCGAATTTGGTTGGGAGTTCGGCCTCGCTCACTTTCTCGATGAGCGACTCCTTTTTCATCCTGTAATTGATTATGTCCTTCACAGTTACGAGTTTCAGATTGTGTTTTTCGCCGAATTTTTCAAGATCCGGCAAGCGAGCCATAGTGCCGTCATCTTTCATCACTTCGCAGATCACGGCCGCCGGGGCGAGGCCGGCTATCTTTGCCAGGTCGATCGAACCTTCGGTCTGTCCTGTCCTTACAAGGACACCCCCCTTTCTGGCGCGGAGCGGAAATACATGCCCCGGGCTTACCAGATCTTCAGGTTTTGCATCCGGGTTTACTGCCGCGAGTATAGTTCTTGCCCTGTCGGCGGCGGAGATACCTGTTGTTACTCCAACGCGCGCTTCAATGGAAACAGTGAAGGCGGTAGAGAAGGGGGATTTGTTTTTAGTAACCATAGGTTCAAGGCGCAGTGAATCGGCTTTCTCCTGGGTGAGGGCAAGACAGATAAGGCCCCTTGCGTGGGTTGCCATGAAATTAACTATCTCGGGGGTGACTTTTTCGGCGGCGCATACGATGTCACCTTCATTTTCCCTGTCCTCATCGTCAAGGAGGATTATCATATTCCCCTTGGCCAGTTCCTCAGCCGCTTCCGTTACTTTACAAAATGCCATGATTCATTATGCCTTACAGGAAACCTTTTTCAGATAAAGTTTTTAGATTCAACCCTTTATTAGCGTCAGGGTTACTTTCTCCTTTTGATATTAACAGCTTTTCCGTATATTTGGCAATCACATCACATTCAATGTTTACCGGGTCGCCCGGGTGGAGCTGTTCAAGCGAGGTGATATGAAGGGTATGCGGTATCACGGCAATAGTAATTTTCCGGCCCAGAACACGGGCCGCGGTGAGGGAAATGCCGTTGATGGAAATGGAGCCTTTATCGACAATGTATCTTTCAAGCCCGCTTGGGACCTCGAAATCCATCTCTATGTTTTCGCCGATGGTTTTTTTATCAATAAATCGTCCAACGCCGTCGACATGCCCCTGTACGAAGTGTCCCCCCAGCCTGTCTGTTGGGCGGAGCGCCTTTTCGAGGTTCACCACCGAGCCGGCTCTGTATTTTCCGGTGATCGCGCGGTCGAGCGTCTCCCTGCTTACGTCGAAGTTGCCGCTGTTTTCACCTTTCCTGGTGACGGTAAGGCAAACTCCGTCCACGGCAATTGATTCTCCCAGCTTGACGTCTTTCCAGAAAGAGCTCTCCGCTTCTATGACAAGGGTGGCGGCACCACCGGAGTGTGCCACGGATTTAACGGTTCCTTTAACTTCAATAATACCTGTAAACATTATTTCCCTACATCTCCTTCAATAAGGAGGTTATCACCGAAATCGGTCTTTTTCACGTTGAGTATTTTCAAGGCGCCTGTCATGTCGCTTTTCCTTTTGGATTGAAGAAGCGTGTACTTGTCGGATCCGCCAAGAATGATCGGCGCGTAGAATATCGCTACCCTGTCGACAAGTTCCTGTGTGAGGGCGTCGGTATAGAGTTCGCTCCCCCCTTCGAGGAGGATCGTGACTATCTCTCTTTTGGCAAGTTCCTTCATCAGCGATTTAAGGCTTACCCTGTTCTCCTTTTGCGGGAGGCGGAGGATGTCGGCGCCGCTCCCTTCAAGCTGTTTCGCCCTCGATTCTGGGGCGTCCGATGAAGTGGCAACGATGATTTTTCCGCCCAAGGAGTGGAATATCCGCGCGTCGACAGGTGTTTTCAGATTGGTGTCGACGACGATCCTTATCGGCTGTTTTCCATTTTTCTTTCTTGGCCTCACGTTCAGCTGTGGATCGTCCCTGATGATGGTGTTCAAGCCGACCATTATCGCATCGGACTGTTCACGCAAAAGGTGGACATACTCCCTGCTCTGTTCGTTTGATATCCATTTTGATTCTCCGCTGGAGGAAGCGATCCTTCCATCGAGGGAGCATGCGGCCTTCATGATTACATACGGCAGTTTTTGCGAGATGAACTTTTCAAAAGGGGCATTGAGCAGTTTTGCCTCCTTTTGCAAAAGTCCTTCAAGGACAGTTATCCCCGCCTTTTTAAGAGCGGCGATCCCTTTTCCTGAAACCAGCGGATTCGGATCCCGCATGGAAAGGACAACCTTTTTTATGCCGGCTTCAATTATCGCTTCTGTGCAAGGTCCGGTTTTTCCGGTGTGACAGCAAGGCTCAAGGTTTACATACAGCGCCGAGCCTTTGGCGTTTCCCTTTGCCTTCTTCAGTGCGACTATCTCGGCGTGGTCGGTTCCGGCCTTTTCATGGAAACCTTCGGCGATTATCTTCCCCGCCTTCACTATCACCGCTCCGACCAGGGGATTAGGGCTGGTCTTCCCCCTGGCCATTTCAGCCAGGGTCAACGCCCTCTCCATAAACTGAGACTTCATGTTGAGCCGGAAAGTCTCTTGCCGGAATTTCCTTTCCCAACTATCGCCGCCTGCGCCGCCGCAAGCCTGGCTATCGGAATGCGGTATGGCGAACAGCTGACGTAATTGATGCCGAGATTGTTGCAGAAGGTAACCGACTGTGGGTCTCCGCCGTGCTCGCCGCAGATACCGATTTTCAGGCCGGGTCTGGCCTTTCTCCCTTTCGTAAGGCCCATTTCCATCAGGCTTCCCACACCTTCCTCATCGATACTTACAAAAGGATCGTGAGGGAGGATTTTCTTGTCCACATATTCCGGCAGGAAGCTTCCCGCGTCGTCACGGCTCAGGCCAAGCGTTGTCTGGGTCAGATCGTTTGTACCGAACGAGAAGAATTCCGCGTGTTTGGCAATTTTATCGGCAACGATCGCCGCGCGCGGAAGCTCTATCATGGTCCCCACGACAACAGGGATCTTTATCTTCTTGGCCTTTTGAACTTCGGCAGCGGTATCGATGACCATCTGTCTGCAAAGTTCGATCTCCTTCTCAGTTCCAACAAGCGGAATCATGACCTCCGGCTTGGCCTTAACTCCACGCTTTAAAAGTTCCGCTGTCGCTTCGTATATCGCCTGCACCTGCATATGGTAGATGTCCATATAGGTGATTCCCAGCCGGCACCCTCGGTGCCCAAGCATGGGATTTGCCTCTGAGAGTCTTGTAATACGTTTCTCTACGTCGGCGACATGTATCTTCATATCGTGGGCAACCCCTTCGATGGCATGTCTGGTCTTGGGCAGGAACTCATGCAGTGGCGGGTCGAGAAGCCTGATGGTAACAGGCAACCCTTCCATAGCCTGCAGTATTCCGATGAAATCCTTTTTCTGCATCGGCAAAAGTTTTTTCAGCGCTTTAGCTCTCTCAGTCACGGAATCGGCGATGATCATTTCCCGGACCGCTAGTATCCTGTCCTTTGCAAAAAACATATGTTCCGTCCGGCAAAGCCCGATCCCTTTCGCGCCGAAACCGCGCGCAAGTTTTGCGTCATCAGGGGTGTCGGCGTTTGCCCTTACCTCAAGGGTTCTAAAGGTGTCGGCCCACGTCATCAGGGTTTTGAAATCGCCTGAAAGGGAGGGTGATATTACTTCCGCTTTACCGAGAATAACGCGCCCGGATGAACCATCAAGCGTGAGCCAATCCCCTCTGTGGACAGCGGTGGTTCCGACAGTGAAGGTGTCTTTATCCTCGGCTATCTTTATCTCTCCAACGCCGGATATGCAGCATTTGCCCATCCCTCGCGCCACGACGGCGGCGTGGGAGGTCATACCGCCATGAACCGTGAGTATACCTTTTGAAACCGCCATGCCGGAGAGGTCTTCCGGTGAAGTTTCGTACCTGACAAGTATCGGCGGTTCCCCCTGGTCGGCCAGCCTTCTTGCGGCGGCGGAGGAAAAGACCACTTTCCCAACAGCCGCTCCGGGCGATGCCGGAAGGCCTTTCGCTATCACTGGAAGTTTCGTTTTCGGATCGAGGGTTTTATGAAGGAGCTGTTCTATCTGAACAGGCTCCAAGCGCATGACAGCCTCTTTTTTACTTATCTTCTTTTCCTTTACGAGGTCAACGGCGATCCTTACCGCCGAGGCGGCAGTACGTTTCCCGATTCGCGCCTGCAACATGTACAGCTTTTTGTTCTGAACGGTAAATTCCAGGTCGAGCATATCCCTGTAGTGGTTTTCCAGTTTTTTCGCAAGGGTGATAAGCTCTTTTGCCGCCTCGGGAAAAACTTTTTTCATGCCGTCAATCGAAAGGGGGGTTCTAATTCCGGCGACAACATCCTCTCCCTGCGCGTTTACGAGGAACTCGCCGAAGAAGCGGTTCTCGCCGGTGGACGGATCGCGCGTAAATGCCACGCCCGTGCCTGAATCATTTCCGATGTTTCCAAACACCATCGACTGAACGTTCACGGCTGTTCCCCATGTTTCGGGGATCCCGTAAAGCTTGCGGTAGTCGCTCGCGCGCTGTGTGTTCCAGGAATTAAATACCGCGTTTATCGCCATCTCCAACTGGGAAGCGGGATTTTGCGGAAACTCTTTCCCTGTTTTGGCTTTGACTATCTTTTTATAGCTTTCGCAAAGACCGCGTAGGTCCGAATCGGTGAGGTCGGTATCGAGCTTTGCTTTTTTATGCTTTTTCAGCGCGGTTAGCTCCTTTTCGAAGTTCGAGGAGCCGACTCCCAGCACGACATTGGAGAACATCTGGATAAAGCGCCGATATGAATCGTATACAAATCTTTCGTTACCGGTAAGTTTTATCATCGACCTGATAGTTGCGTCGTTCATACCGAGATTGAGTACCGTATCCATCATCCCGGGCATGGATGCCCTCGCGCCGGACCTTACGGAAAGGAGGAGCGGTTTTTCGCCCGAGCCGAATTTCGAAGCCATGCTCTTTTCGAGGAGCGCGAGATTTTTGGAAATTTCTCCCTTGAGGCCGGGAGCCCATTTGCGTTTGTTCTTGAAATAGAAGACACATGCTTCGGTGGAAATGGTAAAACCCGGGGGAACAGGGAGGCCGAGATTGCACATCTCCGCAAGATTTGCCCCTTTCCCGCCAAGAAGATTTTTCATTCCGGCATTGCCTTGAGCCTTGCCGGGACCGAAGAAATAGACGAATTTCCTGGATGCCATCTTTAAACTCCTGCTCCTTAAGCTGAAAAAACCAACCTCGAAAAGTCAGCTATCCTCTCAAATAGAATTACAACTCGCCTGAGAAGGGATAGCCTGTTTTGCCTAATTATATCATTTTCAACCATCACCATTACGGAATCAAAAAACGCGTCAAGAGACGGTCTTATCGACGCGATCTCCTGCAATACCGCGCTGAAGTTCTTTGCGTCGATAAGCGGCTTCAGCTTCTTTTCACACCCTATCAAGGCTTCATAGAGTCTCTTTTCGGTCTCTTCCTCGAGAAGGGATTCATCTATCTTGTGCGCCTTGTGCTTCTCAACGATGTTCGCGGCGCGCTTGAAAGTTATTGAGAGCGATTCGCTGTACTCTTCCTTTTTCATTTCGGCAAGAGCGGTCGCGCGTTTCAGGGTGTCGGGGAGGTTGGTGAAGTCCGCCTCCACCACGGCATCGACTACGTCGTAGGGGATAGCCATCCCTGAAAACTCCGATTTGAGCCTTCCTTTGAAAAAGGAGAGGATGTCGGCTCCCAACTGGCCGGGATCCTTGACGGTTCCTGGGGGGAGCGTATTCAGGGCGATCTCGGTAATGCGTTGTATAGAAAGAGTGTCGTCACCGTCGAGCAGGATCCTGATGATGCCGAGCGCGTGCCGGCGGAGAGAGAAGGGGTCCTCCGAGCCAGACGGTATCTTGCCGAGCGCGAAGAAGCCGCAAATCGTGTCTATCTTGTCTGCGAGGGCCACGCATACGGCGATATCATTCGACGGCAGGGTGTCACCTGAAAAGCGTGGTTTATAATGTTCGTCGATAGCGATGGCGATCTCCCTGTCAATACCTTCGGCCAGGGCGTATTCCCGTCCCATGATCCCCTGTAGCTCCGTGAATTCGAAAACCATGGAGGTCATAAGATCGGATTTGCAGAGCCTGGAAGCTGTTTCTACTTCTGCTTTCTTTGCGGGAGAGATTATTTCCGATATTTCTTGCGCGACCGAGGCTATTCTTGAAACCTTGTCGGCGATTGTTCCAAGGCCTTTCTGGAACGTGACGCCGGCGAGATCCCTGGAAAAATCGGAAAGCGTCTTCTTCCTGTCTTCATCGAAGAAGAATCTCGCGTCGCTTAACCTTGCGGAGAGCACCCTTTCGAAACCCCTTCTTATTACCGAGATATCCTCGCAGTCGATATTGCTGAAAGCGACGAAATGGTTTGTTATCTTTCCGGAGGGATCTTCCATGCTGAAATATTTCTGATGGTATTTCATCACTGTTATGAGGAGCTCACGCGGAAGGTCGAGGTAGCTTTTGTCGAATGTTCCGGCGACCGCCACAGGAAACTCTGTGATGTACCCGATGGTGTTTGCGAGTTCGTCGTCCTTTATGACCCTGTTGCCAGTGTCTTTTTCAACTTTTGCAAGTCCCTGAAGTATCTTTTCCTTTCTTCTTTCAGGTGAAACGATTACGGAGGCTTTTTCAAGCTCATTGAGATATGAATCGGGATTCTTTATTTCAATCCTGCCATCGTGAAGAAATCTGTGACCGAAAGTCGATCTCCCTGATGAGAGGGAGTCCAGGTTGAACTCTATGAGATTGTCTCCAAGGATCGAAATGATGGAGCGTATGGGGCGTGCGAAACGGGTATTGTAATCCCCCCAGCGCATTGTCTTCGGAAAGCCAAGAGATGTGATGATCTCAGGAAGGAGGCTTTTAAGGATATCCGAAGATGAACCGCCCCCTTCCTCTATGTCTAAATAGAGATAGTCCCCTTTCGGAGTAGGCTCTGTTTTAATATCTTTAGGATCTTTGCCGAATTTTTTCGCAAATCCAAGCGCGGCTCCTGCCGGTTTCCCGTCCTTATCGAATCCTGCCTTTGCTGGCGGACCCATTACCTTCCTTGTAACTCTCTCTTGCATTTCCGGGAGGCCCGATACGAAGAGCGCGAGGCGCCTCGGAGTGCCGACGGTTTCTATCGCGGTGAAAGGGAGATGCGCCGTCTTTAATTTTTCAGAAGCGATCTCCTTTAATTTTTCAACCGCAGGCTGGATGAATGAGGCGGGAATTTCTTCAGTTCCAATCTCGAGAAGCAGCTTTTTCATAGTCCATGATAATACATCAACACTGTCCGTCAGGCACCTTGTTTTGGAGTAATTATGCGCTTTTTTTTCTTATAGGGGGCGAAGTTTGACTTTGGGGGTATTTGAAGAGAGCGTAAGCAAAAAAAAAGGGGGGATGAAGATCATCCCCCCTTGAAGATCAACTGTACTGACCAGTTATTCTATCAGGCTCCTGTTTCCGCAGGTGAAGCCCCTGTTTTCACAGAGACCATCGTAGCCGTAGTGACAGTTAGCACAGGTTTTCGGATTCAGCGGGTGCCCCTCTTCAGCAGAGTTGATCGGGGTGCTGTCAGCCATCAGAATGGCGTTGAAAATCGGCTTTCCGTCCTTGTGGTCGGTTGTGAAAGCAACACCGAGCTTAGGAAGAAGAAGAATAGCTGTTCTTCCGTCCGGATAGTCGGTGCCTTTGTTGTCATAGATATCCTTTACAGCAGGATTGATAAGGCTCTTGTAGTGGCCTGGATCAAGCGCGCAGTATGTGTCAACGGTATCCTGGAGTATCTGGTCAAGGCCGAGCTGAAGAACGTTTGTTCCGCAGTTAGGGAACTGTCCGACAACACCTTTCTCCCAGTCTTTCCAGTATTCAACCGGACCGATTGGCTTTGCCTTTGGAGCTTCTGCGCTACCACCTTTATCACCGCCGCCCTTTGTGCAGGCAACGCTGAGAGTTAGTAACGCCACAACGGCAATACTTAATGTTAGAAACCTTTTCATTAAAAAACCCCCTTAGTTAAAAAAAAATGGAAAAATACGTAACGTTGTTAAACGGTCTGCAATAAGTTGTATATCCTCCCCTAAACAAGAAACATTTTAGTCACTCTTTTGGGCTCTGTCTATCCCCAATGCAAAAAAGAGGGAATAGCTATAGACCCTCACGTTTAGAGATGAATCTACAAAATTTCGTAACCATTTGTCAATAACATTTCGATATTTTATTAACAAAACGTTTGTATTTGCGATTGCAATATCTGGAGAAATTCAGTTAGAATGATTTTTGAAAGCGCCGGAAAATTGTTTTTTATTCAGTCCTTTATGATTGAAAAACATATACATACAGGCGAATAAAAGCTGAGAACGGCACTGGAGATTGAGGAATTGCTGGAAAATCCGGCGGGAGTGTACAGAGGCGGGAGCCTCTTGGATTTCATTCAAATTCTGAAATTTGAGAATTGACGCGTTGCATGAACAACATCGGCGTCCATTTCTGCTGATGGTATAAAAAGGAGTGGGCAATGATACACCGGGAGCATGATGATATTTTGAAAAAGTATATTGCGCCGATATTGGGCGTTTTCTCCATGTTGATATTCTCTCCGCATACAGCATTGGCGACAACGGACGGAAAGGCCCTCTACAAGAAAAACTGCGCCATGTGTCATCACATCGACAGGATAGGGCATACTGCTCCTCCGCTCTTCCCGGACTACATTTCAAAAAACAACAAACCGTCCAAGAGCAATCCGCTGAGGCTGGAAGAGGTCATAAGGGACGGATTGCCGGCGACGCAGATGCCCGGATTTGGAAAAAAGCTGTCCAATGATGAAATAAAAATGGTCGCGGAGCATATTCTCCTCCCCGCAGGCGAGGTGCATTGGAGCGCCAAGGATATTACGAAAAGCCTGAAGAAATTGAAACCTGGCAAGGGGGGAAAGGTCACGGCGCAAAAAGAGAATATTACGCTTGTTATGGAGAAAGGGAAGAACAGCCTGGCGCTTCTGGATGGAAACGATCTTTCGGAGATATCAAGATTCTATGTTGGCGATGTGCATGGCGGTCCGAAATTCTCATATAAGCTTGACAAGATATACGCCGCCGCCCGCAATGGGCTGATAACAAAATACGATATCCCTACGCTTACGACAGAATTGACCGTTCGCGCGGGGATATACCTCAGGTCGCTGGCGGTTTCATTCGACGACAGGATAATTGCCGTTGCCAACAACCTCCCGCGCAATATTGTCTTTTTCAGCGCGAAGGATATGAAACCTGTTCACACGCTGGAGACCCCCGGCAGTATCGGCGGATTCTATTCCATTGCAGGCCTCGACAAGTTCATCTGTTCTTTCCGCGACATACCCGAACTCTGGATGATAGAGAGCAAAGGTGATTTCAAGGTAAGCAAATACAAACTGCCGCAACCGTTTGAGGATTTTTCGATAAGCCCCATGGGGAATCTGATACTCGGGACTAAGAGAGGCGGCGATGAACTATATATATATGATTACAATTCATTCAAACTCCTTGCCACTATTCCAACGGACGGATTGCCGCACCTCGCTTCGGCAACCTTCTGGCAAAAAGGGGGAGAGCTGTTTGCCGGTGTGAACCATATATTGAAGCCCAAGCTGACTGTATTGTCCCTCACGAACCTAAAGGTGGTGGCTGAGGTGCCTCTTTCGTCGCCGGGATTTTTCGTGCGCACGCATTTCGCAACCGAATGGCTCTGGGTGGATACCTATGGAGAAGAGATAGTATTGGTCGCCAAGGATGATCTGAAAAAAACGAAAATATTAAAACCGCATCCTGGCAAGAATGTTTTGCACATCGAATTTACCCGGGAGGGGGAGTATGCCCTGATAACGGTTTTGGGCGAAGATGGCGAAGTTGTGGCATACAACACGAAAACGCTGGAGATAACGAAAAGACTCCCCTTTAATGATGCGATGGGGAAATATAACGCGACCAACAAGACGTATCCGCTCTATTCGATGAGCGACAGGGGCGCTGACGTGAAAGGGAAGGATGTTTATGACAAATACTGCATGGGTTGCCACCATCAGACACTTGAGGCCTTTGCTCCATCTTTTTCGGAAATAGCTTCCAAAAGAACGGCGGGCGAGATCAAGACCCATATCGCCTCCCCGAAAATAAGCGCCACCAGATTGGGTTATAATAAAAGCTCAATGAGCAAGATAAAACTATCGTCCAATGAACTTAATGACATAGTTGATTATGTATTGAGTTTCAAGGGCATTGGCGGATAGGGGGAGCGATGTTCAGGCTTACGACAAATCTTAAAAGGTTGAAGAATGGACAGCCGGTAGCTAAAAGGACCGGGCCGAGAACAGACGTGGCCCCAATGGTTATCTGGAATCTGACGCGCACCTGCAACCTCGAATGTGTGCATTGCTATGCCTCTTCAAAACAGAGGGACTACACGGGGGAAGTCACTACCGAACAGGCCTTTGACGTCCTTGAGCAATTAAAGGAAGCACGGTGCAACACGCTGGTGCTTTCCGGCGGCGAGCCTCTCTACAGGGAGGATCTTTTCAAAATTGCACAGCGTGCCAAGGAGCTTGGCTTCTACCTCGCGCTTTCCAGCAACGGAACGATGATAGAGGAGAAAGAGGCTGAATTGCTCAAAACATCCGGATTCGACTATATCGGGGTGAGCCTTGACGGAATAGGGGCTCTTCACGACAAGTTCAGAAGGATGGACGGCGCATTTGACCTTGCTTTGCGAGGGCTGAAACTCTGCAGGGACAAGGGGCTGAGGACAGGAGTGAGATTCACCCTTACTAAAATGAACCAGGCCGATCTTCCGAGGATGTTTGAACTTGTAGAAAAAAACAGGATAGACAAGATTTACATATCCCATCTTGTTTTCTCGGGCAGGGGCATTGAGAACAGCTGTGAAGCGCTTGAGCCGGAGCGGACAAGGGAAGCTGTTGCCATGGTGATTGAAAAGGCGCTCTATTATGTGGAAAACAACATTCCTATTGAGGTGGTAACAGGGAACAACGATGCTGACGCGGTTTTCTTCTTCATGGAGTACACCGCAAAAAATCCGGCGAACGGCGAGAAGCTTTTAACGATGCTGGAAAATTGGGGGGGGAACAACGCCGGGCTTGGCGTGGCGAATATTGACCCTCTGGGAGAAGTTCATCCTGACCCGCTTATGAGCGGAGTGAAGCTTGGAAACATAAAGAATGAGCGGTTTGGCAAAATATGGTATCAAAGCGAGAATCCCGTTTTAAACCGTCTTAGAGAGAGACCCCGCCCGCTTCTTGGCAGGTGCGGAAAATGCGAATGGATAAAGATATGCGGCGGTAATTCCCGCACAAGGTCCGAGCGTGCGGCCGGGGATCTGATGGCAAGTGATCCTGCATGCTACCTGACGGACGAAGAGATATTTCAGCAGGCTACAGGAATCAGCACTTCATGCAACTGTTAAGGGTCCTGGCGGCATTAATCCTGCTCGCCACTCAGCCTTTCACCGCCTCCGCGGGTGAGTGGGGCACCGGCGCCCTTATGGTGGTGATAGAGAGAGAGACCGGGTCGGTAGCTGTAATAGATTCCGCTAACGACCATAAATTCCTGGGAAGAGTTGAGGGCCTTGGCGTGCTTCACCACGCGTCCATAGTCTTTTCCCGCGACGGCAGGTATGCCTATGTCGTGAGCCGCGATTCCATTCTGAGCAAGATCGACCTTATAAATTTGAAGGTCGCCGCGCAGGTCAAGACGGGTGAAAGCGCCGTTGGTCTCGCGCTTTCGCAGGACGGCAAATTTATCGCCATAAGCAACTACAAGCCGGGGAACATTGTTATCGTTTCGGACGAGACATTCAAGATAGCAAAGACGATCAATGCTGATAAATCGAAAACGGTAGGGATGGTAGACGCACCGGACGACATGTTTATCGTCTCGCTCATGGACGCGAATGCCATTTGGATAATAGATGCCGGCAAGAAGGATTTTCCGGTCGTGAAGAAGTTTACCGATATTGGAGAGAAACCGTACGATGCTCTCCTTACCCCTGACGGAAGGTATTACATGGCAGGGCTGTTTCATTCGCCGTGGGTGACAATGATCGATCTGTGGAACCCGGAAAAAATAACAAAGATCCCGTTGCCTGTACCGAAAGGGATGGAGGACAAGCCTCCGGTTCTGAAGATACCCCATCTTGAGGGGTGGATAATGGCGGAAGACAAGCTCTTCGCTCCCGTGGTGGGGGGATCAGGTCTGGCGGTAATCGACCGGGAAACATGGACGTCCAAGCGGTTCATCGAGACCCTGGCCCATCCCATTTTCGCCATGGCACGTCCAGATATGCAGCAGATATGGACAAACTACGTCATGGGTGATTTTCACGACAAGGTTGAGGTAATCGACGTCAAGACTGAGAAAGTTATTAAAACCCTGACCCCCGGGAACAAGATATTTCATATGCACTTTACGCCGAAAGGGAGGGAGATATATATCTCTTCCAACGGCGACAACAAGGTACTCGTCTACGATACCAAGAACTTCAAGAAGATAAAGGAGATACCTGTAAAAAACCCATCAGGGGTATTTTGCAGTTCCAGACTTTCCCAGTTTGGATTGTAATATACGGTTTACCTGCAAGCCGTTCGTGTCTGTAAATGAAGAGTAAGGATTAAGTGGGAACATGTTGCTGAACAATATCAAGGAAGATTCAAAAATTCTGATAGTGGATGACATGGAGGATAACATCTATATCCTCGAAGGTATCCTCCAGGAAGCGGGATATAGATCCTTTAAAAGCACGACAGATTCGCGCAAAGTTATTTCGATATATGCTGAATACCAGCCGGATCTTGTTTTGCTCGATCTGGAAATGCCGTACTTTACCGGATTTGAAGTTATGAGAATGCTAAAGGAGGTCGAACACGACTCTTACATACCAGTCATCGTTCTCACGGCCAGGTCGGAGCGGGAGACGAGAATAAAGGCGCTGGAAGCTGGCGCGAGGGATTTCGTAGTAAAGCCGTTTGACGAAGTTGAGGTCGAGACAAGGATCAGGAATCAGCTTGAAGTGCGGCTTCTGCACAATCAGATAAAAAACCAGAATGTAATTCTGGAAGATAAGGTAAAGGAGCGCACCAGGGAGCTTGCGCATACACGTCGGGAAGTCATTTATCGCCTCGGTATCGCGGCTGAATTCAGGGATAACGAAACCGGTGATCACATTCTTCGGATGAGCAAAATGTGCGAGAAGCTGGCGCTTGGGATTGGTTTAGGGAAAGAGAGGGCAGACCTGATGTTGAACGGAAGCCCCATGCACGATATCGGGAAGATAGGGATACCCGATTCCATACTGTTGAAGCCGGGTGCGCTCAACGATGAAGAGTGGGTTGTGATGAAAAAACATACCGAAATTGGGGAGCAGATACTAAGCGGAGATACATCATCGCTTCTCACAACTGCAAGAATCATCGCCATTTCGCATCATGAGAAGTGGGACGGGACAGGCTATCCCAAGGGATTAAAGGGGGACGCGATACCTATCGAAGGGAGGATAGCGGCGATAGCTGATGTTTTCGACGCCCTTACATCCCAGCGTCCTTACAAGGAACCCTGGAGTATTGAGGACGCCGTTAAGGAGATCAACAGCAAAAGCGGAAAGCACTTCGACCCCGCGCTTATAGAAGTTTTCAACAAAATAATTCCCGAGTTTGCCGAGATAAAGGAAAAGCACAAGTAAGGCCGACCACTTTCGCTATCACAATCGCACCGGCAGGCATAGCGGTTTGCTGTTTCAAATTTCGGCGGTTTTTGGTTTCAACCCTGATAACATGTAGCGTATGAACAAGAAGTTGAGCGAACTATCGGGAATAATGCGACGCCTGCGGGAGGAGAACGGCTGTCCATGGGACAGGGAGCAGACCCACGACTCCTTGAAGTCATATCTTATCGAGGAGGCGTATGAAGTCCTGGAGGCCATCGAGTCGGGAGAGGATCACGCGCTGAAGGAAGAGCTGGGCGACCTCCTGTTTCAGGTTGTTTTCCATTCGCAAATAGCAAACGAGGGTGGTCGGTTTTCGCTGGAAGACGTTATTGAGAATGTAAGTGAAAAGATGATCCGAAGGCACCCGCATGTTTTCGGCGATGAGAAAGCGGACAACTCCGGCGAAGTGCTCAACAGGTGGGAGGACATCAAGGGGAAGGAAAAGAACAGGGAGTCGATGCTTGAAGGCATTCCAAGGTCCCTGCCATCCCTGATAAGGGCAAAAAGACTTCAAGAGCGCGCCGCCAGGGTGGGATTCGATTGGCCAAATGCTGAAAAGGTATGGGAAAAGGTCGAGGAGGAGTGGAGAGAACTGCAGGAAGCAAGGGCGTCCAACGACAAGGAGAACATTGAAGAGGAGATGGGCGATTTGATGATCGCATTGGTCAACCTCGGCCGGTTTCTGGATATTGATGGCGATACAGCGCTGGGAAAGGCGAATGAGAAATTCATCCGCCGCTTCACGGCAATTGAGCGCGAATTCAAGGAGAAAAAAATAGACATCCATAAGGCATCACTCGATGAAATGGAAGAGATATGGGTTCGCGAACGGGAGAAAGAGAAGAGTTAGCAAAATATTCTGCATCTCTTTATCTGAAGTGGAGGTTTTACATGCAGGTATTGTTGTCTGTATGGTACCATTCGCTCTTTAAAGTGGTAGCCTGGCGATTCTAAAAAAAATGCACCAAACGTAAATGTACAATTCACTAGGAATTTAAAAAACAGGAAGAGAGATGGATACAAAAGATTTAACGAATCCGATAGAAGTCGTAAAAAACATATACTGGGTTGGCGTTTCGGAAAATAGATCGGTACTTCACTGCAACCCCTATCTTCTTGTCTCCGAAGATGAGGCGATATTATTTGATCCCGGATCAATTCGCCACTTTCCGGTTGTAATGCGCAAGGTCATGGAGATAATAGACCCCGGCATAATATCGGCTCTGGTAGTGCACCATCAGGATCCCGATGTATGCGGAAGTCTGGCGGTAGTCGAGGAGGTAATAAACAGGGACGACCTGAAGATAATCGCACACACCAATACGATAAGGCTGTTGGAACATTACGGGTTCAAGTCGAGCTACTACCCAGTTGAAAAGAACGGATACAGCTATGTCATGAAGAGCGGAAGAAAGCTGGAATTCATCTTTACGAGATTTCTGCATTCGCCGGGAGCCATCGCTACTTATGATCCGAAGACCGGTACCCTCTTTACGTCGGATCTGTTTGGAGCAGTTTTTGAGAACTGGTCGATATTTCCGTCGGAAGGGTTGTGGGACGGCATGGCCGTGTGGCACCGGACATACATGCCGAGCAACAGTATATTGAAATCGTGCCTTGAAAACCTGCGCAAGCTTGACATAAACAGGATACTCCCTCAGCACGGATGCATTCTTGAGGGGGAAAATATAGCAAAGGCTTTCGACCTCCTGATGGAGCTGAAGTGCGGTATTGACCTGGACTAGGGAAGGAAGATCTGCATGCCACTAGATAAAAACGACAGGATAACGGCAGAAACAGAATTCCGCCTGGTCGCCTCGAATTACTTCTCTGAAGTAAAAGCCTCGCTTCTTCGCGAAACGATACAGAGCATAAACAAGGTGCAGGCAGAAATAAAGAGAGAGGTTGAGGCGCATAAAGTTGCCAGGGAAGAGCTGATCATCGAAAAAAACAGGGCGGAAGCGGCAACTCTGCTGAAAGACAAATTCGTTTCCCTCGTTGCTCACGATCTTCGCTCCCCTTTTACAAGCATACTTGGAATTTTAAAAATGGTTCTAAAGGATGCCGATGATCCGGTTACTGAAAAACAGAGGGAAAAGATTATGAGAGTCCTGGAGAACGGAGAGAATCTCATAAAAATAATCGAAAATATACTGGACGTATCAAAACTGAAAACAGGAGAGATCGAACCTCAGAGAGTTTTTTCAATAGTCCGCCATCTTGCCGAGAGTGTCATCAGGAAACATCTCGAAACGGCGGAACGGAAAGGGATCACTCTTTTCAACGATTTGCCACAAAATAAAAGGATTTACGTGGATCCTGTCCTCTTTGAAGAGGTGCTCTCAAACCTGGTAAACAACGCGATAAAATTTTCGAACGAAGGGTGTGTTATCCGGATATTTTCCGGCAATGAAGAAAAAACGGAGATTATCGTTTCAGATACGGGAATAGGAATACCCCCGGACCAGATTAGCAAAATTTTCAATCCGGAAATCAGGATGTCTTCAAAAGGCACCGCAGGTGAAAGCGGAACTGGTCTTGGCTTATCTTTCTGCCTCGATATCATCAAGGCGCATGACGGAAACATCAAGGTGGAATCGGTGGAAGGGGCCGGCTCAATTTTCCACATTGAGCTTCCCGATGTATTGCCGCAGGCCGTTCTCCTGGCAGTAAGAGGTGATACATATGAAGCGTATAAAGATGCGATGACCGCTCACGGAATGACCGTCGTGGATGCAGAAAAGTACAGTATCGAGGAGAATTATCACATCGCTGTAGTCGATGCAGATACCGAAAATGGTTTTGATTTCATAAGAAAGCTGAAAACAGCCCAAAAGTTCGGCAATAATCCGATTATTGTAGTTGCAACCGAAAAAAATGGCGAAGCGAAGGAGAAGGCAAGAGATTGCGGAGTGAGGACATTTTTGGAAAAGCCGGTAAGCGTAGAAGAACTATTGAAAAGAATACAGGGCACAATCCCGTAATATGGCCTCCTTGCAGAATTATCTTTGATATTGACTATAAAAGTTATTTCCATTAATCTATGCCAACTTAAATATATCAGTCTTTTTGGAAAAGTTAAGTGTCTGTAATTAAAGGGATAAAAATAACGACGGACAGGGGAAAATGGAATTCAAGATAAACCAGAGTGAGATAGAGCGTTGTCTACAGAGGGTTCAGGGATTCGTAAATCTAAAAGGGGCAAATCCTGTATTAAGTAACGTAAAGATATCCACTAAGGGAAAGAGCGGTATCAAGGCGTTCGCGACTGATTACGACATTGGCCTCAGCGGGACCTACGAGGCAACAGTGGTTAAGGAAGGGGAGGTTACCCTTCACGCCAAGCGCCTATTTGAAATTGTCCGCCAACTGCCGAATGAAGAGGTCATATTCCGTTTTTCCGGCACCGGACGCTGTGAAGTGGAGTGCGGCAAGTCCAACTTCAAGCTGGTAACTACCGATGTCTCCGAATTTCCCGAGGAACCGACCTTCCCGAAAGAACAGACAGTCAAGGTCGACCTTCAGATGCTGAAGGATATGATGGACAAGACACTGTATGCCGCCAGTCAGAACGAATCCAGAATGGCATTGAACGGCATCTATTGCCAGCTCTTCCCTAGTTCCATCAAGGTGGTAGCGACCGACGGGCATCGCCTTTCGTTCGTCACCCGGGCGGTAAGCCTGGGCATCAAGGAAAAGATATCCATGATACTCCCCAGAAAAGGGGTGGTTGAGCTGAAAAAGCTTTTTGATGAAATGGAAGATGAAGCTTCGCTCACCATCGCGCGGGTCGATAACAGGATATTCTTCAAGATCGACAAGCTGGAGTTCTTTACCAGAGAGGTGGAAGGGACATATCCAAACTACGAGCAGGTCATTCCGCAAAAGAACACGAAGAAGGCCACTATCAATGTGGAGAATGTAAAAAAGTCGATAAAGCGCGTATCAACCGTTTCGGCTGACAAGTCATACCTCATACATTTCCACTTCAAAAAAGGGAAGCTGGAGATATCATCCGAAGTATCGGAAGTCGGCGAGGCGCACGAGGAAGTCGATGTCGAGTTTTCCGCCGAACCATTAAAGCTTGGGCTGAACTCACAGTATATTCTCGAAACTTTGAGCCATATTACAAGCGAAAGCGCGGAGTTGAAGCTTGAAGGCTCCGAGGATGCCGCCCTAATAAAGCCGACAGACGACGATGATTATGTTTCCATAATCATGCCTATGCGTATCTGATCTCCGTTTCAATTCGCCTGGAATAGAGCGGAAAAGATAGCCCTGATGGGGGGAAGCCCCCCAAACGGATTTACAGTTAAAAGGGGATTTTCAATACCCTTTCTGTTGGATCTGCGAATGTTTTGATCGTGTTGATGATAGCTTCATTCTCTTCATCCCTGAACAGCGAAGTGGGGATTGCTATCTCCCCCTGGTTCGGCGTCACTATCGCAATCAAAGTATTGTCGTCCAGGAAGAATTTGTTTTCACGGAACACGACATGAGTGAAAGTATCTTCTGCCATCTTGTGGTCAAGCGCATCCTCGAATTCTTCGGTAGTCATGTTTTCGTCTTTTAGTTCGTATATGACCACTTCCAACATCCGAAGCGGTCTGAAATCTTGTTTTTTCTTCACTTTCAGACCTTCAACTGGGAAATGGATTTTTTAACGCCGTCTGCGGATTTATGAAGGAGAGCCATCTCTTCCTCATTAAGATGCATTTCTATTATCTTCTCGACTCCATTGGCGCCGATGATGCACGGAACGCCCATGAAAATGCCGTTGATGCCGTATTCCCCCTCGAGGAAAACAGGGCATGGGTGAACCCTCTTTTTATCCCTTATTATCGATTCGATGCCCTGGGCGATTGAAGCGCCGGGAGCATAGTACGCGCTTCCGGTTTTGAGGTATTTAACAATCTCGGCTCCGCCGTCGCGCGTTCGCTGTACCAAGTCTTCAATCCGATCTTTCGGGATAAGCTCGGTTATGGGGATGCCTGCTACGGACGTGTGGCTTGGTAGCGGTACCATGTCTGTACCGTGAAGGCCAAGCACCATCGCGTGTATGTCCTCGTTGCTTACGCCGAGCTCAAGCGAAATGAAATGGCGAAAACGGGCAGCATCCAGAACGCCGGCCATGCCGAGGATCCTGTTCTTTGGAAGACCGGAATATTTTTTAGCGACATATGTCATCGTATCGACAGGGTTTGAAACCACTATCATGATGCAGTTCGGAGAGTGTTTAATGATGTTTTCGGCGACGTCCTTTACGATATTCGCGTTTGTATCCCTCAGGTCTTCGCGGGTCATGCCGGGTTTTCTCGGTATCCCGGCAGTTATGACCACGACATCGGAATTAGCGGTATCCTTGTAATCGTTCGTGCCGGTAACCTTCATGTCGAAATGTTCAAGCGGAGCCGATTCCATAAGATCAAGAGCCTTGCCCTGCGGGATGCCCTCAACGATATCGTACATTACAACGTTGCCCAGCTTCTTATAGGCGCAGAGCTGGGCGGTCGTAGCCCCAACATGACCGGCGCCAACTATCGTTATTTTTTTTCTAGTGACTTCCATTTTTACTACCCCGCTAATAACATGTTTTTAGCTAATTGCCGGCAAACCGGGAGCTTTCGCCCCGGAGAATATCTCCTGTCATCGGTTTGCCGCAAAATCTTAATTTCCGAAAAATAGTTCTAAATTATCCCCTGCTCGCGTAGCCGAGTGCGCCGCCAGCTTTTACGATCTCCTTATCCCTGCCGGAAAGCCCATGGATTACCTGCATCTCCACCCCTTTGGTGTCGTTGCGCAAAACGAGACTATCGTTCGTAAGCCCTTCGATCTTGAGGGTCAGGGAGTCACCCTGGGATATCTTGTCGTAATCCGCTTCGTTCTTGAATGTCAGCGGGAGTATGCCGAAGTTAACAAGGTTTGCCCTGTGGATCCTCGCGAACGATTTTACGATAACGGCCTTGACGCCAAGGTACATGGGAGCAAGCGCCGCGTGCTCGCGGGACGAACCCTGCCCGTAGTTTTGGCCGCCAACAACGAAACCTTTTCCGGCCTGCTTTGCCCGTGCGGGGAAGGTCGGATCAACCTGCTCGAATACATACTCCGAGATCGCGGGGATGTTTGAGCGAAGCGGAAGTATCTTAGCGCCTGCCGGCATGATGTGGTCGGTAGTGATGTTATCTTCCGTTTTGAGCAGTACCGAGGCGGTGATGCTCTCTGGGAGCGGCTGTGCAGATGGAATTGGCTTGATATTCGGGCCACGGATTACCTCAACAGCCTTGGACGATGGTTTGATAACCATGTTGTCGTTGATGCTGAACGCTTTGGGCCACGAGATCTTCGGAGCGGTTTTGCCAAGTTTTCTGGGGTCGGTAATCTCACCCTTGATGGCGCATGCGGCCGCAGTCTCAGGTGAGGCCAGGTAGACCTCCGCATCCTTGGTGCCGGAGCGACCGGCAAAGTTCCTGTTGAACGTTCTTACGGAAACACCTCCGGAGCTGGGAGCAAATCCCATTCCGATACATGGACCGCAAGCTGATTCAAGTATCCTGGCGCCAGACGCGACGATGTCGGCAAGTCCGCCATTCTTCGAGATCATGTCGAAAACCTGCTTCGAACCGGGAGATACCCCCATTGAGAGGCCCGGATGAATTGTTTTGTTCTTCAGCGCCTTTGAAACGGTCATCAGGTCGCGGAACGAAGAGTTGGTACAGGAGCCGACAGCTACCTGATTTACCTTTATTCCTTTAAGGTCCTTTACCTTCACGACCTTGTCCGGCATTGAAGGCTGCGCGATGAGCGGCTCCAGTTTGTTAAGGTCGATGTTTATGACTTCATCATATTTTGCGTCGGCATCAGCCACCAGCTTTTTGAAATCCTTACCCCTCTTCTGGGCGGTGAGGAATTTCTTTGTCTCGTCGTCCGAAGGGAAAACCGATGTCGTAGCGCCGAGCTCGGCCCCCATGTTTGTAATTGTCGCCCTTTCCGGAACGGAGAGCGATTTCACGCCGGGGCCGGTGTATTCGATAACTTTCCCTACGCCACCCTTTACGGTAAGGATGCGGAGAACCTCAAGAATAATATCCTTGGCAGAGACCCAAGGCTTCAATTTCCCGGTGAGGTTAACCCCGACCGTATACGGCATGTTGAGGTAAAAAGGTTTTCCTGCCATAGCAAGGGCGACATCGAGTCCGCCAGCGCCTATTGAGATCATTCCAAGCCCACCTTGAGTAGGGGTGTGGCTGTCCGAGCCGAGAAGCGTATCGCCGGGAACGCCGAAGCGCTCAAGATGTACCTGGTGGCATATCCCGTTTCCAGGGCGTGAAAAGTAGATGCCATGTTTCGCGGCAACTGTCTGAAGGTAGACATGGTCGTCCGCGTTCCTGAAATCGGTCTGAAGCGTGTTGTGATCTACGTAACTTACTGAAAGTTTAGTCTTTACCTTAGGCACGTTCATAGCTTCAAATTGAAGGTATGCCATGGTGCCGGTTGCGTCCTGTGTCAATGTCTGGTCGATCTTTATGGCAATTTCCTTGCCCGCGACCATCTCGCCTTCAACAAGATGATTCTTAATGATTTTTTGGGTTACATTCATCCCCATATGAAAAACTCCTCCAAAATTTTCTAAATTTAACGTGTTTTGAGAAAACCTAATCCCGTCCTTAAGCAGGTATTAAGCTACCATAAAATTGTGACAATTTCGCCAAAAAAGGGAAATTTAACTGGATGAATAAGTAATGATAAAAGTCGTTGGGAAATTACAGGGTTACATTTGCCTTTTTTGCCGCTTTTTGATTATCCTTCATCATAAAGACCACCGGACAATTCCTTTGTGAAAAGGAAGGCGTCGCCGCTGTTGCCGTAGTAATTTTTAAGAAGGCCTTTTTGCGTGTAGTCGAGCTTTTTATAGAAGGATATCGCCACGGAGTTGTCTACAGCAGATTGGAGTTTTATGGTTTTCACTCCGGCCTCCGAGAGGGAGTTTTCAGCCAGTTCCATCAGTTTTCTGCCTATTCCTCTTTTCCGGTGAGCGGGAAGAACGTCTATCGTAACTATCTGTCCGCTGTTGTTTCTCTCCCTGGCAGTCAGGATGAAGGCTACTATCTTCCTCCCTTCAACGGCGACGAAAGCGGGATCCGTTTTGATTAGGAGGTGGTAGAAAAAGATATCGGGTGAGAAGGCGATCCCTTCATCGAAACAGACCTGGTCGATGCGCCACAACGTTTCGATGTCGTCGGCCTCGGCTTTTCGGAATTCAATCGGGGGGATAGGCTCTCTCCTTGCTAGCAGGGATCGCCAATGACGGTATCCAAAGTACCTACTCTTCCGCGATGCTCTTCTTCACGTCCGTGGCTGTGATGAGCAAGGTTTTGCCGCGGTGCATGGGCGAATGGAAAAGGTAGTCGTGCATCACATCCTCCATTATCCCCCGCAGACCGCGCGCGCCGACCTTCCGTTCCATTGCGAGTTTTATTATTTCACGCAACGCGTCATCCTCGAACTTCAGCTTGATATTGTCCGCTGAGAGGAGTTCGGTGTATTGATTTACTATGGAGTCGGGTGGCCCCTTGATTATCTGCAAAAGCTCCTCCTCGGTAAGCTCGTCCATCTGTACCAGCACAGGTATCCTTCCCAGGAGTTCCGGTATCATGCCGTGCCTTTTCAGGTCTTCATTGGTGATCTTTTTGCTCTTTCCCGGCGCGATTTTTTGATTAAAACCGGATTTCCGGGGGATCTTTTCGCTTCTAAGATCGCTGAACGTTCCGGCGCAGATGAAGAGGATGTTTGTGGTATCGACCTCCTCGAAATCATGCTTGTTCCAGTGTTGCGTGATGTTCAGCGGAACGAACATCTTCTGCCCTTCAAGCATTTTCAGTAGCCCCTGCTGTACGCCTTCCCCTCCTATATCGCGCCCGTTGGCTCCTGTTCGGGCAGGGTCGTTTTTCCGGGCGACCTTATCTACCTCATCGATGAAGATTATCCCCATCTCCGCAAGCTTTACGTTCCCTCCGACCTTGTGGAGGAGCTGACCTACCATGACTTCGACGTCTTTCCCGTAGTAGCCGGCTTCGGTGTATTCGGTAGCGTCGACGATGGTGAAAGGGAGTTCGAGGATATCGGCCAGGTTCCTGGCGAGATGTGTCTTTCCGCATCCGGTAGGGCCGATAAGGAGGACGTTCGATTTTTTTACTATTCCGCTCTCACGCAGTTGGGGACTCAATATCCTCTTTATATGGCTGTACGCGGCGATGGAGAGGGTTCGCTTGGCCCTCTCCTGTCCGATGACATACCGGTTGAGCCTGTTATAGATATCTTCCGGTGTGTAATCGAGAGGTGACGGCAGTTCACGCTTCATCTTTGCCATTATGCACGGGCGGCCACGGCGCACGCAACCGATTTTGCTCCGGCATTCTTCAATGTTTTAGAAACTTCGCGCAAGGTGGAACCGGTGGTCATTACGTCGTCTACAAGGAGCGCCTCTTTGCCCTGGATGCGCGCGACGTCTTCTACGATAAAGGCTTTCTTCAGGTTCTTGATCCTCTCCTTTCTCGTGAGACTAGACTGTGGCGGCGTATCTTTGATCCTGATAACGATATCGTGCTCCACCGGAATGCTGAACGTGTTTCCTATGTCGCGAGCCAGAAGGTATGACTGGTTGTAGCCACGGGTATAAAGCCGGGCAGGGTGCAGAGGCACCGGAACGATCATGTCGAACCGGTTCATCTCCAACTCCCTGTGGAGCTTTGCCGACATGATGTTCGCGAGTGTAGAGGCTAGCCCCTGTTTGCCCAGAAATTTGAAATGGTAGACAAGGTCTTTCGTTTTCTCCTCGTAATGGAGCGGATAAACCGTCCTTTCAAAAGGTGGCGGATCTGCCCTGCAATCGCCGCAAAGCATCTCAATGCCGTCGGATGTATCCCCCGCAATCGGTCTGCCGCATGAACGGCAGTTCTCCCCGAAATTGAGGGGGAGCCCTTTTTTGCATTCGCCACAGACGGGATCCGTGGCGAGCGAAGGGACGGTATCCATGCAGATGACGCACCGCAGAGGAAAAACAAGTGAAAGGAGTGTATGGGAAAAAGAGACGGTTCTGTCTATGGCGATATTTTTCACCTTATCTTTCAATCAACCGGCGTGGCGCCTCTGCGGATCATGTATTCAGTGATCTCCTTTTGCAGATCCTTCGGCATTCTCTGGTACTGCACGCCGAGAAGATTGTTTCCCGTATCGAGTTTTGTCACGCTCTTTACGGCGCCGTGAAGATCGAGCGTCTTTTTATCCCCTTTGGGATTCACTTCCATGAAGAAGTTAATTATGTCGCCCTGTTGAAGTTTCATGTATGTAACGATGGAACAGCCCCCTTGGCTTACGTTGCTGATGGTCCCCATCCCTGTGGTCTCGTCCGGCAGGAGGTCGAACTCCCTTTTTACCAGGATGATCGGGGTGCTGAGGTTTGTATGAACCCGGGTGTATTTCCGTTCTACCTTCGCGATCTCCTCCTTCGGAAAGGCGAGGATCACGAGAGGAAACTTTTTCACCAGTATCCTTGTTTCAAAGTTCCTTATATCGCCGTTTCTAAGGGTAGCCCTTATTTTAGGGCCCTTTGATCCCTCGGGGATTTCAAGGAGATGCTGATCTACATTCTTTATCTTGAAAACTATCCCTTCGCCCTGCCTCAGGTTTTCAATTTCACCGATATAGGTGTTTTCCCAGATAAGGAGGTCAACGCGTGTTGCTAGATTCAGGCATTCGGCAACCTTGTCGTATCCCTGTAAAATCATTGATATCCAATCCTGCAAATATTGTTTCAGGCAAAGAGGCTTTGAGGGGTACGGCCTCCTGCGCCAGTTGGCAAGCATCAGAATTCCAGCCTGAAACCCCTGTGTGGAATTATATAATATAAAAGCCGACCGGTTGGCGAATTTTTACGGAGCAGTATCCCCTTGCGGAACTGAATCCAGAAGAATTAAACAGGCTTAAAGGGGCGGAGGCGATGCTGGTGGCTAGAAATCCGACATGACCTGTCTTCTAATTGCCAGGTGTCCCTTAAGCTCCCTCTCGAGTATCGCACCCAGCTTGATATGCTGTATACACGCCTTTTTGTTTATTTCGCCGACTTTGAACATGCTTTTAACCATCCCTGTCGGCTCCAGCAATTTTTTATCGCCGGAGTGTATTATCACTTCAAGTGTGTAGTTGATCTTGTCGCCAATGGCGAGGTCGAGCGGGGATACAATGGCGCAACCCCCTTCACTGAGGTTTACGATTTTGCCCTCTGCAGAGTTCATTTTCGGGAGATAATCGCCAACTCTCTTTAGGAGTGTAATGGTAGTCGGGATTTCCACCATAACGCGCTCATGTTCGCGCTCGATGCGGGCGACCTCCGCTTCGGGGAGAAGAAGCACTAGATGGGGGAGCTTCTTTTTTACTACTTTTGTTTCAAAGCTCCTTACGGAATCATCCTTCCCCTTCACTTTTAATATGACTGACGCCAGCGCTTCAGGGAACTGGATCAGGGACTGATCCACATTCTTCACCTTGTAGAGGATGGCTTTTCTTTCTACAAGTTTCTCGACGCTCCCCTGGTAGAACTTTCCAAGCACCTGTATGTCAACAGAGCTGGCGTTTTGGAAATACTGAGCTACTTTTGTAAAGCCTGAAATTGATTCCGTCATATTGCCCCAATATAAAAATGCAGCCATGCATCACCAAAGAATTTCGGTGGCGCTATGCCTTTGTTAAAAAGCCGAAAAAGTATACATCATCCCAATATTTAAATACTACCTTTTTATAGGCCACTTTACAAATAGTATGTATAGTCTTGAGAAGCATGGAATGTTTCATTACTAATATTTAGCGATAACTTAGATAAGGAGGCTGTTAAATTACGCCGCAAAATTGTAAGATTAGGTGGTGCGCGGGAAGGTTTTGAAAAGATCCGGCGTCTTGAATGTTGATTTTTGCAAAATGCCAGTATATGAAAGTGGAGTGTGACCGGATATGAATAAAAAAATTGAATCAGCAGAATGGCTTAAGCCTTTCCCCAGAAAATTTGTTCAAAACGGATTCAAGGTAAGCGATGCAGGATCAATAAAACCCTGGGTAGAGAGGTTGACAGGGCGAGATCTGAACTCGGCGGACGAACTTGTACGGTGGCTGGAGGATTATTCCGAACTCCTTGCCGTAATAAGCGAAGATTCCAACCGCCGGTATGTTGAGATGACATGCGATACAAAAGATGAAAGCAAAAAGGAGGCGTATCTATTCTTTGTTCGTGAAATACAGCCAAAACTCACCGAGTGGGGATATCAGCTTGATAAAAAATATTATGATTGTCCACACAGAAGCGAACTTCCAAAAGAGGAATTCAAGCGGCTGGATATGATCTTTTCCACGCATATAGAACTTTTCAGCGAAAAGAATATCCCTATTGAAGTAAAGCTTTCGGAAATGTCCCAGCAGTACCAGTCGATAACCGGCGGGTGGATGGTCGAATTTGATGGTAAAAAGCAGACTATGCCTCAGATGTCGCGGCATATGCTGAAAACAGACAGGAGTATTAGGGAAAAGGCGTGGAGGGCTACTTCGGAGAAGAGACTGGAAGACAAGGAAAAGCTTGATACGCTTTTCGATGAAATGCTGAAGGCGAGGCAGGAGTACGCCACCAATCTCGGTCTTGCGGATTTCAGGGAGTACAGCTTCAGGAGCAAACTGCGAGACTACTCTCCAGAAGATTGCTTGAAATTTCACGACTCAATAGAAAAAACGGCTGTTCCGCTGGTAAGGAAACTTGCCGAAAGAAGAAAAGAGAAGATGAAACTTGAGAACCTAAGGCCATGGGATATGGCGGTCGATCCTTTGGGCCGTTCACCCCTTTCCCCCTTTGAAAAGGTGGAAGAGCTTCAGGACGGAGTTGAGTCGATCTTCCAAGAGATAGACCCAAGGCTTGGGGAGAGGTTTAATTCGATCAGAAAATACATGGACCTTGATAGCCGTGAAGGGAAAGCGCCGGGGGGGTATCAAACGACTTATGAGGAGCAGAGGGCCCCGTTTATCTTCACCAACGCTGCGGGGGTTCACGCGGATATTACAACGCTTCTGCACGAAGGGGGGCACGCCTTTCATACCCTTCAATGCAGGAACAATCCACTTGTCTGGTATCGTCATGCCTCGATGGAGTTTTCAGAAGTCGCCAGCATGACGCAGGAACTTTTCGGGAACCGCTACCTCGATATATTTTATAAAAATCCGGAGGAGGCCAATCGCGCAAGACTGGAACAGCTGGAACGGGTAGCGGATATCTTTCCGTGGGTTGCCACGGTAGACGCGTTCCAGCACTGGATATATACCAATCCTGGCCATTCCGCCAGGGAGCGTGGGGAAAAATGGCTGGAGATAACAGCAAGGTTTGAAGTAAAGCTTGACTGGAACGGACTCAATCATGACGTCAAGCGGTACTCATGGCACAGGCAGCTTCATATATTCGAGGTTCCTTTTTATTACATAGAGTACGCCATAGCCCAGCTGGGGGCGCTTCAGCTTTACAGGCTGTATAAGGAAGAGCCGTCAAAGGCGGTAGACAGTTATCTCGGCGCCCTCGCGCTTGGAGGAAAGAGCGGGCCGAGCGCACTTTTTGATGCGGCAGGGATCAAGTTCGATTTTTCCGCGGGGAATCTCTCCTCACTGATGAAGATGGTATCCGACGAGATAGACGAGCTTTCCAAATAGGTGATCTATTTACGCTGTTCTTCAATGAACGCCAGGATGCGCGGAGTGCATCTCTTCCCTCCGCAGGAGCCTGTCCCGGCGCCGGTCGCCTTGCGAAGCCCTTCGAGCGTTGTGATGCCGTCGGTGAAATGTTTCTTGAAGACCTTTTTTCTTATCCCCTTGCAGAGGCAGATCGGTTTTAGTCCGTCTAGAATATCTTCGTTGCTTTCCATGCAGTAAAAGTATATCAGGCAACCTGGAAATTGTTGAGTTAGAATGTTGCAATGCTGAATTCGAAAGTGGAAAGGGAGGGGTTTTTCGAAAACCGATTCGCGAAATGGGGCGCGATCGCGGCGCTGATCCTCGCGGTTTACGGGCAGGCGCTCTGGTTTGATTTCGCCTGGGACGACAGACTTTTCATCATCGATAACAAAGAGATAAAGTCCCTCTCGAACATCCCGTCGTTTTTTGGAAGTTCGATGGTGGATCTCTATCGTCCGCTGAGAACAACGCTTTACGCGGTGACGTATTCTCTCTTCGGACTAAACCCGATGCTGTACCACGCATTTGCGATACTCCTTCATATTGCCATGTCAATCGCGGTTCTTCGTCTGCTGGAGACCCTTGGCCTGGGGAGCAGGGGGGCGTTCTTTGGCGCTCTCGTTTTTGCGCTTCACGCGGTACATATAGAAAAATTCATTTTTATAACATCAGGTTTTGATATCCCCGGTGACATATGCCTGACGATCGCGCTGGTTCTCTATCTTGAATACAGAAATGGAATCAACGGCAGGAGCATGTACGCATCCCTCGGCATGTTTGCGCTGGGGCTTTTATTTTCCGAAACGGCGATGACCTTTCCGTTTCTGGTTGTATTGATCGAACTGGTACTCCCTCTCCCGCCATGGAAGGAGAGGAGAGAGATAAAAACCTTCGCCGTGCTTCTCCTGTCGATAGTAGTGGTATACATGGCTGTGAGAACAGGTGTAGTAGGCAAGGTGCAGAGGCTTCACTGGACGCCGGACTACGCAAGGCTCTACATGACGATGTTCGTTGTGCTGGTGCATTACATAGGCCTTCTTTTCTTTCCGTATCAGCTTACCGCCAGGCCGCCAATCGAGCAGTTTGAACATCCGGTAAACAGCCTGACGTTGATCTCCATGCTAATAATCGCAACACTGGTAATTCTCGCGTGGCTTGTAAGGAAGGAAAAACCTTTTATCTCTCTCGGCATTTTATGGTCGTTCGTGGTACTTCTTCCGAATATGAACATCATTCCTACGCAGACCCTGATAGCGGAGCGGTATCTATACAATCCATCAGTGGGTTTTTGCATAATGATCGCGGCACTGCTCCAGGATGGTAAAAGGGGTAGGGAGATGGTCGCCGCCGGTTTTATCGTATTTCTTGCTGTGCTTTCACTGCTACAAACGCCAAACTGGAAGAACAACTTTGTCTTGTGGAGCAACGCCCTGGAAGTGAATCCAAAGGAGAATTTCGCTCTTTATAATGTCGCGACGCATTATTACGAGCAGGGGGACAAGGAAAATGCCAAGAAATATTTCAGGATGATCTCCAGCCCAGAAATGGGATTTTACATGGCTCAGGCTCATCTGGCAGGATTCATGCTCGAGGAAGGCGATATTGGCGGGGCGGTTACAAGACTCTCGGGCCTTTTGCGGATCGCCCCTTTCGAAAAAGAAGTAAATAAGAAATACATAGTAGCCAAGTGTTTCGAGGATAAAAAGGGTTGGGAAAAGGATGGGGAAATTGTTTTGAAAAGGCTCGGAAATGAATTTCCGTTCGAGACAATGGGGGACTGCTACTTTCTCAAAGGGGAGTTTGAAAAATCGTATAACGTGCTGCAGTACGCAAGGAAGCTCGACCCGAACAAGAAGAGCGTAAATACAAAGCTCTCTATCCTGGAGCAGGAGATGGCGAAAGGGAAATAGGAACGCCAAATTCGCCCGTCTTTATTGTCATGTATGGAAAACGTACCGGGGCAGGGATGTATTCCGGGAGTTGATACTATCCTATGAATCTCCCGGTGTGTGGGAAGATATCTGCAGTTCAAAGACTTTCTTGTACGGGCCGTCTACATTGATCAACGATTCATGTGTGCCCTCCTGGACGATCTCTCCCTTGTCGAGAACGATTATTCTGTCGGCGTGAAGAATTGTTGAAAGCCGGTGAGCTATCACAAAAGTAGTTCTGTTCTTTATCAGGTTGTTTAGCGCCTTTTGCACTTCTATCTCGGATTCGGTATCAAGCGCGGATGTCGCCTCGTCGAGGATAAGGATTGCTGGATCTTTCATGAGCGCTCTCGCAATAGATATCCTCTGCCTTTGACCGCCGCTGAGCCGTGAGCCTCTTTCCCCTATGACCGTGTCGTATCCGTCGGGAAATTCCATTATGAAGTCGTGCGCGTAGGCCGCCTTTGCCGCCTCAATAACCTTTTCCATTAATGTTTCGTCCCTTCCATAGGCGATGTTGTTCCTTATGGTATCGTTAAACAGGAATATCTCCTGGGTAACAATGCCAAGCTGGCTTCTGACCGATTCAAGGGTAACATCCCTGAGGTCATGGCCGTCTAAGAGGACGGCACCTTCCGTAGGATCGTAGAAGCGCGACACAAGATCAACAAGCGTTGATTTCCCGGCTCCGCTCATCCCGACCATGGCGAGGATCGTCCCGGCTTTGACATTGAGATTGATGTTCTTCAATACAGGTTCCTCGGAGTATTTGAAATATACCCCTCTAAGCTCGACCCCTTCGCGGATCCTCCCTACCGGTTTTGCGCCAGGTGCGTCAGCTATTTCAGGGACGGTATCAAGCATCTCGAATACTCGGGCCGCCGCCGCCATAGCCTGTTGTATCTTGTTATAGACCCTGCTGAGTTTCGAAACCGGGGCGAAGATCATAAAGAGCGCGGTGAGAAAAGAGAAGAAGCTCCCAACGGTCGATTTTCCTTCAATGACCTGCATTCCGCCGTACCAGATGATCGCCGCGATACCGAATGCCCCGATACATTCAAGAAGGGGCGAAGCAAGCTCGTTTATCCTGATGGTTTTCAGCATCAGGGCGAAGTACCCCTCGTTCTCCTTTTTAAAGCGTGCTATCTCGTATTTCTGCATCCCGAATGCCTGCACGACGCGGTATCCCGAGAAAGATTCCTGCATAAGCGAGGTAAGGTTCGCCATCTGTTCCTGGGAGCTTTTGCTGATGGTGCGGAGCCTCTTGCCGAGCCTCGCTATCAGCGAGCCGGCGAAGGGGAGGGTTATCACTGCAAACAAGGTCAGCTCAGCGTCCCTGTAAAGGAGAACCCCTATCAAAACGATCACGGTGAATGATTCCCGGAAGAGATCGTAAACGACTATCGAAATTGAATCCTGGATCAGCTGAATATCGTTGACTATTCTCGATACCAGTCTCCCCGTTGTGTGCCTTTTATAAAATGAGAGGGAGAGTGTCTGGATATGTTCATACAGGTTGTTCCGTATGTCCCTTACTGTCATCTGCCCGATCTTCTGCATGAGTGATGAGGCTATGTACCTTCCGACGCCACGCGCAATATAAATGGCGATTATTGCCGCCGGCATAAGGGCGAGCATTTCCCTGTCCTTCTTTATAAAGATGTCATCGAGGAGAGGCTGAATGATGAACGCCGCTCCGCCTGATGTCGAAGATACAACGAGCATGCAGAAAGCGGCGAAGAGAAAGCTTCCCATGTACGGCTTTAGATATCGCAGGAGCCTTTTATATTCCGTCCATGTGCTTTGCATATTGCTCAAATCCTCTCCATTACCGCTTTAAACACGGTATCCATATCCAGCTTGTCCATGCAGTCAAACTCCCTGCATTTATCGCTTGTGCATTTTTCGCAAACCTGAACATCCGGCACCAGGCCGATGTCCTTCTCGCCAATGGGACCCCACCTCTGCGGAAGGCATACCCTGATGGGACAGTATATACCGACAGCGGGAGTTCCGACGGCTGTTGATATATGGAGCGGGCCTGTGCTTGGGGCGACAAAGAGATCAAGTTTGCCGATGAACCCTGCGAATTCCTTGAGGCCGAGGTTTGCAACCTTGGGGTATTTGCCAGAAGAGTGGCGCAGGAGCTCATCCAGTAGCTGTTCCTCGCCGGGCCCTGCCACGAGGATTATTCGGAATCCCTCAGCGGAGAGCCTGTCGGCAAGCTCGGCGTACTTTTCCGGTTTCCAGTTCCTGGCAGAACCACCCATGCCGGGGAATATTCCTATATTTTTTCGCGAGCCGTCGAGAAGTGCCAATGCAGAGGGGGATATCTTTTCAGGCAAGGGGAGGGAAGACTTCCTCACAGGCTCAATGTCGAGAGGTGCGAGGAGATCGAGGTTGTAGTCGGTTTCGTGCCTTTCGCCTTTCGACCGCCGCTGTTTAATTTTGAAATTGTAAAAGATCTGTCCCAGCTTGGAAGCGGGGCCGATAGATAAGGGGATTCCAGCTCTATATACGGCAAGTGAAATCCAGAAGTCGGAAAAGAGATGGATCGCAATATCGAATTTTTCGACCCGCAGTGTTTCGTGAAGGTTCGCGGTATTTGAAAAATTCGGCTTGTCGTTCGTGTCAAGCGTGATGAGGCGGTCAATATCGGGATGGCCAAGAAGGAGTTCGCCAAGGAGCGGCCTGACGAGTATCGAGATATCCCATCCCGGCTTCGCCTTCCGTATTGATGATAGTACAGGGGTGGAGAGCACCACGTCGCCTATCCTGTCGGTCCTTATAATAAGAACCTTCAGTTTTTCCTTTTTTGCCAGTTCTTCAATCTTCATTGACCGTCTATTCTATAACGATTTGGAAAATAAGGATAATGAGTATCTATTCTTTGAAAATCGTTTCGCAGATTATTATTACATCGGCATGTATGGTTGACGGATGGGTTGAATAGTAATAATATTTAGTCACAGTTCTTTTACGCATCAAATTGCTATGTCCGCATTTTCAGGGGTGAAGTTTACGCATGACAGAGGGTATCTGAGTCTAGGCGTTACGCTGCGGTTCAGAAAAAATATTTATATTTGGGGGAGGGAACACGGATGCTGGTATTCATTAGTGATCTGCATTTAACGGACGGCTCTTCGGGGGAAACCATTAACGCCGGTGCGTTTCGGAAATTTACAACTGTGGTAGGCGAGATGGTGGAGAAGGCAAAAGCGGACAGTTTGGAGATCGTGTTTTTGGGGGATATCTTTGACGTTATTCGATCAAGTGTATGGAGCACTACAACCATACGCCCCTGGTCGGGCCCAAAGGGGAAAGACGGATCGGGGCGAACGCTTGAGGATATAACTAATGAAATAGTCGACCAGATAATGGCAAACCAGACAAACATTGATTCGATGAATTATTTGAAATCGTTCGCGGATCAGATGAGGCAAACGGACAAACAGACCGGATCAGGACAAAAGGAAGTCAAGTTTACATATGTAATAGGGAACCATGACTGGCTCATCAACCGCTTCGAAGGAGCAAGGGTAAAGATCGCCAAGTTCCTTGGCGCCGATCCTGATCATTTCAAAAAGAATCTCTATCCAGAGGAAAAGTACGCACCGGAGTATAAGGTTTTTGGGCGGCACGGCGATCTCTACGATAATTTCAACTATGATGCCGAAAGGGATGCTTCCTCTCTCGGCGACGCTATCGTAATCGAACTTTTAAACAAGTTCCCGTTCGAAGTTCAGAAGGTGATAGGCAACAACAGCGACAAGGAGCTGATCGAGAGCCTGAAGGAGATAGATAACGTAAGGCCGCTTCTTGACGCGCCTATGTGGCTATACGGAGCCTGCAACAGGGCAAAGGATTCGGCTACGGCAAGCAAGGTAAAGTCCGTCTGGAACAGGATGGTTGATGATTTTCTCGATAATGGATTTGTAAAGGAGCACGATAAAAAGTGGAGGTTTGATACGGTGGACTTCCTTGGGATAGCGTTGAAGGTTTCCCAAAACATCTCCATGCGCGACCTGACAAAATTGCCTCTTAAATATCTGAATATAGGGGAATCCGGGTACGGAGAGAAGGCGTATGAGGAGAGGTATCTGAAAAACCGCTCGGTTGATTACATTGTCTATGGTCATACGCACAACCACTCAGTACAGCCGCTTGACCAGGTGCAGATGGAGAACGGAAGATCGATCAACCAGATTTATTTCAATACCGGTACATGGAGAAAGGTATTAAGGAGAACCTCCTATGACAAGAACAACTTTGAGTTCATAGGGTGGAAGGTGATGACCTTCCTGACGTTCTACCTCCCCGAAGAGCGGGGTGACTACAGATATGAAGTATGGAGCGGCGTGCTGGGATAAGCAGCGCGCTTGTCCGACGGCAGAACGGCTTTTCAGCAGGCGCGTATTTACGCGGCGCAGATGCCGTATTTCGGCAGGATGTCATGGATCACCGTAAACCTGTGCGCTATCAGAGCGTCGTGGAAAAGTTTCCAATTGCTAGACAGGAACGAGTGGTTGTATGAGTATCGATCCGTCGGAGTGTCGAACAGCTTCTCGGTGCCGATAGCCTGGTGTTTCCATGAGCCAATCCCCTTATCCTTGTATTCCAGTTGAATCGGGGGGAAGCCCAATTCCCCTTTTGCTATGGCATCGAGCCATTTTTTATGCCGATCTTCACCGGATTCATCCCTGATGCTTTCGAATTTGTTTCTCAAAAGCGATTTCTGGTCTTTAGTCAGACCGGCAACATCGGCATTGGCGTTCCCGGCCTGGAACCTTCTCATCGCCTTGCACATCTCGTCGGAAGCCTCGATGAAATCGGAGGTGTTGTCCCTTTCCACTATCGCGCCGTTTCGCCTGTATTTCCACGGGGGGTAAGGCTGGTCCGGATTTGTCAGGGCTGAACCGTGCCCCAGCGGGAGAACATCCCCGGTAAAGAAGACCACTATTTTCATGATGAACTGTTTTACTTTCCCCCAGAATGATTCATCCTGCGGACCGTCAGTGACTATTTCAACCTTGTTGGTAGGGTGTACCACCCCGGCGAAACCCTGATGGGCCCATGTATCGGCGAAGACATGCATCGTAATGCCGAGCCTGTGGAGTCCGTAAAGAGTGTTTTTATCGTCGATACATGCCTTGACCATATCTCTCGCGATATGGCTGTTTGGATTGCATCTTATTTTCTCGATAAATGTGCCGGTTGGATTCTCTCCGGCAGGTTTTCCGCCGTTCCCGGGGAGGAAATGGAAAGGGAGCCAGACATGATGGTTTTCCAGCTGAACGGTGTTTCGATAGTCGATCATTTTGTGCGCCGAGGAGATGCGGGAGTAGAGAGCTCCGTTATCGAACATGATGGTTCCGCTGTTCGTGGCGTCATCCACATATTGGGCGCAGTAGGCGACGATTTCCGCTTCCTTGTGTTGAAATCCTGAAAGTCTTGCCAATACATAAGTAACACCGTGGTGAAAATCTATCTGCATCGTTTTCCCCCTATTCGCGCTCTCTTGGAGCCTGGTTTTATATATTTCAAGGCATCGGTACCCGCCGATCTCCCCTGAACTGTATTTTGCCGTGAAACGAATTCCTGCTGGTCTGAAATAACCTACCGTTTATTGAACAGGATTGCAAGATGAAAATATTGAATGCAATCGAGTTTCTGCGGAAAACTTGACCAAAGAACTACAGGGGAAAATGACCAGCTTTTCAGCTGAATCATTTTGGCCTAATGCCTGTAATTGTTCCCTTCGGCATTACGCGTCCTGAGAGCGGATTGGCCGATGCGTGAATAGAAATCCTCAAGCATAGGATCGGGGAAAAACCTGTCGGCATCATCGAGATACTTGAGAACGGAGAGCGCCCAGTACGATTCGTCGGGCGTTTCTATGATGGCGGTCGATTTGTCGGTGTAGAAATCGAGTATCTCGCTTGCCGCATCTCGTATGGGAGGTCCCCCTTTTTTTGTCGTGATAGAGAGGGGCCTTAACGGACTGATGCTGAAAACCTTCAATCCTGCCAGCTCTTCCGGGATATCGCTCCCGGCAAGTTCTTCTATCGGGACGCTTTCGGAGTCCGGGATATGATCCCCCCCAACGGTGGCTATATAAACGGAGGCGGTCTTGATCTTCGCCTGTTCTGCGGCGCCGACCCTTATTACCGAAAGTCCGGCCGTATCAGGACCGAAAACTACGAAAGGCCATACCCCATGTTTCACGAGGAATGGTCTGCGGTGCACTACAGTTTCTTCAGTGACCTGCTCAACTTTTTTTAAAAGCTCCCTGTCGCTTGCCTTTAACCCTATGTGTTTCATCTGTAAGCGATTTTAACACCATTGGGGTTGCTACTCAATAGAGCTGGAAGCGCACGAACGGGAGGGTATCAGATAAAATCGCGCCAATGTCGGGAGCGGATCAATTTGTCGCCGTATCCGTACTGGTAGTTGTATCTGTTCCTGAGGCGGTATCGGTTGAGGTTGAATTGTCGTCTGTCTCAGGCTCTTTGGGCCGTTTCCCAGGGACGATCTTCTTTTCATCCTTCTTGATGCCGGAGTGGTTTCTCTTTGTGTCACCATTATCGTTGGCCAGGAAATTGTCGGCAGCCGTACCGATATCGGCAAGGGCCTGGTCAGGCGTAATGTTCAGGTTCACGAACATATCTTTGAGATCCTTGCCGTGATCCTTGCCGTCAAAGCCGCCGTCGGAGTAGTCGGCCGATACCATTTTAAGGAGATCAAGAACTTCCTGCGGTGTAAGCCCTTTATCCTTGGCAAGCTGGGTGAACGCCGCATTTACAAGCCCGTAAGTGGCATTGTGAGTATCTTTATCATCCTCGGTGTCATCCGTCAGGTCGTCCGGTCGCACTTTCACTATATCGACGCCGTCCAGTCCGAAGAAAACCGCCACTTCCTTGTTTGCCGCGTCTATCGCGGTGGAAAGGCCATGTGATGCGTTCTTGCTGGCTCTCGCGGAGGCTATGGTAGTGAGGGCGGTAACACCTACATTTTGAACATCTGAGCCTTCCGCCAGAAGGGTCACAAGTTCGTCCCCATCTCTCAGAGTAACCGTTTCACCAGTTGCTTCATCGGTATAGGAACCGCCGGTAACAACGATGGCGATCGCGCCTTTGATTTTTCCTGTATAGGAGAATTCACCATCCGATCCGGTGGTAGTTGTGGCAATAAGGTCGCCACGCGTACCGTCATCATTCAACCCGTAGATATCGACCGTAGCGCTGAAAACAGGGCCGAGGATGGCATACCCGCTGACAGTCTTTTCCTCGGTAGTTGCTGTATCTGTTGAAGAGTTTGTATCAGGATTTGTATTCCCGGATGTTTCCTCGGTTGCGGGGATCGTGTCCGAAGCAGGTTTTTCGACAGCCGATCCGCAGGAAGAGAGAGTAATCACCAGAAAAGGTATGGCCAAAACGGCAATCAAGCTGAAAGAACGGTGAATAAATGACCCAGCTGAAAACTTCATTTTGTATGCCCTGCCTCTTTAATAAATTAATGTGTGTACACTATAGAGAGTCCTAAATTAATGCCATGCGCATCACCATGTTTCTGACTATATGATACATAATATTTCAAAAATAACAAAGGGAAATAAATGTTACTATTTAAGAAAAATGGAGATTATGGCTTCAAATTCAGGGAAACATGCTGAAAATAAAGAGTATATAGATATCTGAATTTAGTTTTCCTATCATAGCTCCACTGTGGATGAATACAAGTTCCTGGCGGGTCTTATGAGGGGGAGGGCGTTAGGCGGTGGGTGCCGCCTAACGCCAGGGGTAAAAGAACAATAACTAGCGAGCAGGCGAACCGCCACGAGTGACGGCAATATCGCCTCTCTTTATGGAAGAGCGATTCCTTGAGCTGTTGTCGAGGAAGTTATTTGAAGCTGTTTCAAGTCCGTTTAATGCCATTTCGGGAGTAACTGCCAGAGCAGTTGTAAGCGGTGACGCTCCTTTCTTGCCGTCAAAGGCTCCGTCTGAATAGTCATCAGCCATTGCCTGGACGAGAGCCGGAACATCATCGGCGGAAAGGCCGGCGTCTTTAGCCATCTGCGTAACTGCGGCAAGCGCGAGACCATGTTTTGTCTTGTCACTGTCCGGATCCTCATCGTCGATGTCGTCCGTGAAGTCATCAGGATCGGAATCGCTTATATCCACGCCGTCAATCCCAAATTCGGCTGCCACATCCTTATTCGCGTTTGCAATCGCATTCGCGAGTCCCGCGGCAGCATTGCTGTTCGCCCTGGCGGCGGCTATTGTGGTGAGAGCGGTAACGCCGATGTTTGTTTTACCGGTTCCCGCGGCGATCAAGGTTACAAGCTCATTGCCAGAGGGGATCGTGACGGTTTCGCCCGTTGCTTCATCCGTGTATGTGCCCCCTTTTGAGACGACTTTTCTGGCGCCTTCGCCGTCGTCATCTACGGAGTAGTTGCCATCCGCGTCGGTCGTATCGCTTCCGATTAGGTTCCCTTCGGTCCCGTCATCGTTCAACTCGTAAACTTCGACTTCTGCCCCTTCAACCGGCCCCATTATCACGCGACCACTTACTGAGGAAGGGGTTGACGTTCCGCTCCCGGATGAACCGCAAGCTGAAAAAATAACGGCTATGCTTAGCATAGCCGCGAATTTCATTGTTGAGTGTGATCCTGTCATCTGTAGCTCTCCTTTTCAAATTAAGTCAACGTTCAGGTAAAAATCATCTCTCTACCAAAGGGCAAGAACCATGCCTTTGCCGAGTTATTTCTGAAGAGGCGTATATCGCCTGAAACAAAGGGTAATATCAACCTTCACGGTCTGAGTAATATAGGGGGGTCGTCCCATATTTCTGATTTTTCATACATCTGAATCGATTTTATATCTGTCATGCCGTTGACCTGTTAGGGGGGGCGGTTGGAGATAGATGGAAACAGTTCAGATCAAATGAGTGAAAATTCTCCACCCGGCATTATCATTAATTTCATATCGGCTTCGATATTCTTCAATATCTGCTCAATGTTTTCGTACGCGCCAGGCGAATTGTTCGCACATGGAGCGGCGACGAGACCGATTTTTTCCGTAAGATTCCCCTTTTGCCATTCGGCGAAAGCGGAGGGTTCAAACCTTTTTTCGGGATATACAAGAACCTCCCCTATGCCCCACGACCGGCAAACCGTTTCGCCGTCCCGATTGGTTACCAACTTTATTTTGGATTCGGGGAAAGCTATTGTCAGTGATTTGAGCGTGAGGCGAGATTGGTATGGTGGCGCCGTCCTGAGGAAGAGGATCGAAGCGGGGTTTCCCCCTTTGAACAGCTTCTTCAGGTTATCCAGAAGTTTTCGGGAGTGCGCCTCGGGATTTGAAAAATAATCTATTGTCGCGCTGCACCCACGCTCCACGCATCCCGCCATCTCGCCTGCAAGGAATGCTTCCCTGAGGGATACAGCTTTCTCCCCGTTCCATATCTCGTCAAAACCGTTCTCATTCACGTTGCCGAGGATTATGCCGTTGGCGCAACAGACGTAGACGTTGCCGTTTGAATGTATCTCGGCGTTTATCCATGGAAGGGGACAGGTACGGTTCCCGTTGTTCGCCGTTTTAACAGGGTTATCCTTCTTGCCGAAAACACCGGTGCGGTCGAAAATTACAAGATCGGTGTTTTGATATATCTTCAGCAGATCGCCGGTGATGCGGTTTATCCTCTCTTCCCCCAATTCATCGGGGGTGACGATCTCATAAGCTATAGCGGATTCCATATCGGCGGCTTTCTTTCGTCTGTTGGTGACGCTCGCATGGGTGCCCCCTTCAAGCAGTTCCCTGTAATCGTCGCTCAGAACATTTCGGAGTTCCACGAGATTGAGGCATTGCACATCACGTTTCGAGAGATACTCGGCGAGAGCCGGGAGGCCGTCGGCGGTCGACTTCGCAAGTATCGCGTTCACATGAAGAAGCGGTTCGTCGTTTATGCCGAGGTTGTTTTTTCTTTTCAGATCAAGAAGGTTTTCGAGGTTCATTAATACCTGCGGGAGGAGGTCTTTCCCCCGGATCTTTTCATACACCGCCGGATCCAGCGAGTCTATTGAGAATGAGAGGAGGTGGAACTGTTTTATTACCCTTTCCGCGAGGGAATCGGGGAGGTAGACGCCGTTGGTAAATGCAGATAGACGGAGAGCGGGGAATTTATCTTCGACAGTTTCAAGTATCTCCCCAGTCTGGCGGTTGACATCCCCCTTTATCCATAGCGGTTCGCCACCGGTGATAACGAGGTTTGATGCGTCCTTGAGGAAAGGTTCCAGTTTTTGGACGTCGATCTTTACCGGAAGCTCCTTCACTATGCTGTGACCGCACATGAAGCATGAGAGATTGCATCTCCCTGCTATTGAGACGGTTAGATTTTCCGGTCCGGACGCGGGGGCGGCCTCGCCGTTCTCCCAGGCGGATACCGAGGGGTGCTTTGTCATTTTCGCCCCGTTCAAGGGTCGACGATTTCGCCGAATCCGGTTATTTTCTTCTTTATTCCGGCGTCGAGAAGGGCGAAGATGGCGTCGATGTTCGTGTAGTCCATACGGAGTTTGTACGGGAGGATAGTCGTGAAGAGGGCGGGCCTCTCCCTGTTCATTGATCTCCACCATATATCAAAATCTTCAGGCTCGAATCGTTTGTGCGGATAGGGGAGCACTTCGTCGGCGGTACCCCATGAGCGGCACTCCTCCACCCCCTGCGCGTTGGTTATTAACGTGATCTTTGCGGAACGGAATTTTTCCCTGAGCGTTGCGACAGCGAGACGCGTCAGGTGAAAGCTAGCCGTTCGGAGAAAGAGGATAGTATCGATTTCCTTCCCGGCGAAAGAGGTGTCGAGATTCTCCATCAGGTCCTGGATGTACGCGTCGTCGCGCGAGAAGAAATCGATAGTGGCGCTACAGCTCTCCTTGTGGCACCCGCGCATCTCCCCTTTAAGAAACGCTTTCCTTATTCCCTGCACAATAGGGCCGTTAATCAATTCGTCGAAGTTCATGCAGGTGATGTTGCCGAGTATCAGCTCGTTGGTGCAACAGCAGTAGACGTCGCCGTTTTCCCTGATGTGGAAGCTGGTCCATGGATGCGGGCAGATCTTATACTGCTCAGGCGCGGGTGGTTTGGCGATTGCGTTATTGTGCTCGATGAACAGCGGGATCTGGTCCTCTATCACGATGCCGCTCCCCTCGTAAATCTCCAAAAGCTCTTTTCTTATCCTTGAAAGCCTCTCGGGGGCGACCGTCTCGGCAGAGATGAACTCCTTTACCACTTCATCCGCGTGCGCCTTCAATATCTCCTGGTTCTTTGCCGGGTCGTCGCCATTCTTCGCCAGTTGTTCCTTGAGCGCCTGGATGAATTCCGGCGGATTCTTAACATGGAGCTTTATATATGTATGCGTATGCGCCCCGACTTCGACGGCGAGCCTCGCGACATCCGGCAGGGTATCAAGCGTAGATTCCATCAGTATGGTGTTGATGTTGATTATCGGGTCGTCTTCTCGGGAAAGCCCCGCATCCTTTTTCATTTTGCCAAGCCGCCTGATGTTTTCAAGCACTTTTCCGGCGAGAGGTTTTCCGCGCACCTTTTCATATACGGCCGGGTCGGTGGTATCTATGGAGAAATGGACATGGTGGAACCGCTTCATCATCGTCCGGGCCATCTCCTCGTCCACCAGTACGCCGTTGGTATAGACGGAGAGCTTGAGGCTGTTAAGATTGTTTATCGCGTGATGATATGCCTCGTAAGCCATCGGGTTCTGACTTTTGGAGAGGTATAGAGGCTCGCCAATCCCCCCGAGATAGAGTTCCGCCGATTTTTCAAAATACGGTTTAAGGTTTTCCATTCCGATTTGCACAGGTATCTCGTCCAGGAAGCTCTGCGTGCACATGAAACATGAGAGATTGCATCTGCTGGAGGAGGAGATGTTCACCATGTACGGACCGGCGGTTGATACGATCTCCCCCTTGCGCCATTCGTCGATGGAAGGGTGTTGTATCATACGGCGCCTCCGCCAGACGCTGTTTGGGCGAGGCCGCCGCGCCGGAACTCCGAAAGCGCCTCCCGGCAGCCGAGGTAGTTGACGAATTCGCACCATGGCGCGTAAAGGAGTGCGTAAATCGGGTTCATATCCTTCCTTATCGTCAAAAATTTGCGGAAACTTAAAGCCCTGGTCGGGAGCTTTTTCCTGAACGATGAGGCCACTTCGGCGGCGTTCTCTTTGTGGATAGTATAAAAGAGCATCCTGTAATAGGCCAGGGATCTGTCGAAATTCCCCGCCATATTGAGGTTATGGGAGTGGTAAACCGCGGCGGCTGGGGCATAGGCTGTCTTGTACCCCCCCTTCTGTACGGCTGAGGCCCAGAGCTGATCCTCGGCCCATCCGAGTGATTCGTCGAAGGGGAACTCTTGAATAAACTTTTTCGGTATGGCGGAGTTCGCATTGGAGAAGAAGGGGTCGGAGCTCCGAGTCAGGGGCCTCTCGCCGAACGCGTCGAGAAGTATCTTCTCCTCAAAGAGGCCCGCGTGACCCTCCATCGGTAGCTCCCGTCCATGTACCCCGGCGACGGTTCCGTCGTTCAGCGGTTCGATGAGGCTTGAGAGCCACCTGTTTCCGGCCGGGACGGCGTGGGCGCTCAGGTTTACGATTATCTCACCGCGGGCGAGTTTTGCGCCGAGGTTGAGTGTTCCGCCGTAGGTGAAATCCTCTTTCCTAATGGTGAATATCCTTGCCGGGAACGATTTTGCGATTTCCAGCGTAGAGTCGGTGGAAGAAGAGTCGATTACGATTACCTCGGCGTCAACGCCCTTTTGGAGAAATACCGCCTCAAGCGTTTTGCCGAGAAATTTTTCCTCGTTGTAAGTGCGGATGACGATAGAGACCTGCGGTGCGCCTCTCTCTCTTTCAACGATAGTCTTATAGGGGGTTGGCGAAACTATCTTTGCAGGTTTGGGTATTTTTGTTTTTTTATTGAAACGGCAAACTAATGGTCTGGCAAAAATCTCAAGGATGGAGATTGCAATGGCGTGGAATTTTTCCTCTGGGGAGAAGAGAAGGGTGAAGAGACCTTCGTCTACTTCGGCGGTATCACCGTCCGGGGTTATTGTGACTGCGGATTTTGAAACGAGTTTGGCGAAAAGTTTTAGAAGACGGTATCCATGCCCGCCGGGGTTGTTAAGAGGTATCAAAACTATATCAGGTTTTATTTTCCTTGCGGCTGGGTAGAGTGTGATCGCCTTGGCAAAGGAGAAGGGGCCGTCCCCCCATGAGAGGAATTTGTCGCTGTTCTGTTTGCTGAAAGGGGAGGTGGAAGAGCCAGCAAAAAAGATATTGTCGCAACCGAATTTGGTCTTGGCTAAATCGGAGGCCTTTTCAACCGCATCTGGCGGCGCGGTGCATAGCAGAAGAGCTGTTGTTTTTTCCAATTATTCGTTTTTCCGTTATTTAGTTGTCCAATAAAAATATGTATGCCGCTAGGCTTTTCATGAAGCAAGTATCTGAAAGAATTGTACCGATTTTTTTATGGTTTTTTATGTTTTCTTTGAGAATAATAATTTGGGTATTGAAAGTGAGCAATCCGGGGTGGCGGTGTTCCACACCGGATTGCTTTTCAGTTACTCTGCGAGACTGCATACTGTTGATGGGCGGGCAAATCCAGGCTATTACCGTTTGTTAAATGCTTTCTACAGAAAAACCGGTTGTCCTGTCCTGATAAATACATCATTCAATGTGAGAGGAGAGCCGATAGTCAATACCCCTGAAGATTCCTACCGTTGTTTTATGCGAACGGGAATGGATTATCTTGTTATGGGGAACTGTTTGATCGACAAAACAGAGCAATCCGAATATGAAGAAGATGGAAAATGGAAAGACGAGTTTGTGCTTGATTAAATATGGGTGAAAGGATGGTCTTGAGGATATGAAGATGTTAAAGAGGCTGTTTGTCAGGCTGTTTCTGATATTGTTTTATTTTCTTATTCTGATTCCGGCCGGAATCGTTTTCCGAATTTATAATTCCGATGCTCTGGAAGTGAAAATAAATCCGGAAGCCGAATCATACTGGAAAAAGCGTGATATGGAGAGTGGTAAAGAAAGATACGATTTCCAATATTGAGGAGAAGCTGTAATTGTTTGCGCATTTATGGCGGGAGGGTGACTATGAAACCGGTTTGATTACCGGCTTTGTTGCGTATATTTATATTACATGTATGCGCATGCAACGATTTTTGGCAGTTGCAATATTATTAGATGGAAATAAATCATAAAAGCTTTACTGCATTACGAAAGTGTGCTAATATTATGCACTATGAAGCTCTTTAATATTGTTCGTCGTTTTATTTTAGCGCTATTTGGAAAAGTCGAGAAGAGAGAAAGCAAGACGCAAGATAACATCTACCCGCTGTGGTAACTGCTTAAGCATAAATTATATTTAGTCGAGTGACTGTTTTTCGACGCTGTCCGTAGCACAAAATCTTTCGGGGGGAAGACTTGGCCGTTAATATACTCATATCGTTTGTTCTTCTGCATGTAGCTGTTGTTATCAGGGCTGTATGGCTTTTTGCCGAGACAGGGAAGGGGAGAACCACTCCCGGCGGAGCTACAAGGTATGGAACATCATTTTTCATATTGTTTGCGGCTATTTCTATTAGTGCATGGTTATATTTCGGATCGTCATTGTACGCAATAACTTGTTTTATTCTTCTCTTTCTGGCGACTGAAGCGGTCTTGCTCTATTTTTTCAAAAGGCCGGGACCGCCGCCGGTATTTTACCGGTTCCATCCTTTCAAAGCATATGAAGCGGTCCCAGAGGCAACAAGGCGGACCGGAGAAAAATCGAACCGAGCCGGATTTCGCGGGCCGGATATTGAAAGGGCTAAACCCAAAGATGTATTCAGGATATTCCTTGTCGGTGGATCAACTACCTACGACGGCGCTCACGGGGATGGAAGAAACTATGGAGACTTCATAAGTGACGAACTGAACGAAAAATTCAGCAATAAAAGGTTCGAGCTTGTGAACTGCGCTTTGCCGGGATACACCAGCATGCAAAGCCTGATCCTTACTGCATCCAAACTTGTGGACTATGCGCCGGATGTAATAGTTTTCATGCACAGTATCAATGATGCAAGCATGAGACTTCTGAATATTGAGCAGACTGACTATTCCGCTCCATACGGTCCGTATATTGTGCCTGAAAAAAAGCCATGGGAGGATTCGCTTCTGTTTTCCATGCTCCTTGCGGAGTTTAACACTCTTCACAATCGCTGGTTCAGGAACGGACCCGAAGATCTGGAGCAACTGGTATTTAATCCTGAATATTATTCTCTTATCACAGGTATTGAAAGTGAATGGGCAAAGGAAAACCTGGAAAAAGGGAGTACCTATTCATACAGGAGAAACCTGATTTCAATGATAGGACTCAGCCGGATGTTCGGGTTTGATCTTGTTTTATGCACGGCACCGATCAATAATCATCCGGCATGCGTATGGAAATGGTGGCATAAATATAGAATACAGGCGATCACGGAAAATAACGAAGAAGCGCTCAGGGTTGCGTCGGAATACTCCCTGCCTGTTGTGGACCTTGCAAAGAAATTTAACGGGAAGTTGGAATATTTTGTTGATCTTGTTCATATGAACATCGCGGGTCAGATGGCAAAATCAAAACCGGTCGCGGAAGCGATCGGTGAAATATTCATCAGACGGAGAAACGACATTTTCCAGAGCCAGGCCAGGTAAAAGAAGCTAGTTGGTTTCAGAATATAGCAAATTTGATGTTTGTCGTCGCGTTTTTCGGCGCGCCGTTGGCATCGTTTAGTTTGCCCTGAAAGTTTATTTTCAGCGGAACGGCTTCAGCCGGTGCCGTTAAAAATATTGATATGTGAAGTTATGTTTGTGAAAAGTGGAACGTCCGGGATGGGTTTTATTCCAGACAGCCTATTGGATCATTCGCATCGAAGAAAGGCGTATCCTCGGCGCTGGTCAACGCTCAGTTCTTCTATTTTGCTAAAACCGGCGGTTCGGAGCATCGCCTTCAAACATGCGAGGTTCGGCGTCCACCAATGGGAAAAATCGAGGGAGTTCGGCCCAGATACGTCGATGCCCCCTTCGGTAAATGACATTATAGGTTTTTCCGATGTATCGATATCCATGGTAGTTTGGAGAAACATTTCACCTTTGCACACGCTCCTTGCCCTGGCGAGGCCAAGCATCGGATTCAGGAGGTGATAAAGTACGCCTAAATAAAGCACGGTGTCGAACATGCCGAGTTTTTCCGGCGAGATTTCATAAGCGGTCATCCCGACCCGCTTCACGCTGGAGTTGAAGAGCCGTTTGGCAATTTCGAAATTTTTTGCCAGTTCATTGGGCACGCTTTCCCCGCCGGGGGAAATTTTGCGTATTTGGCTTTCATATATTTTACGGCTTTCGCCTAGCCCGATGTCCATATCCTCGGAACTGTCGATATCCACGCCAACGACCTCGCGTGCCCCTTTTTTCTCCACAATGAAACTGTAATAACCGTCTGCCATTCCAACATCCAGCACCCGCTTCCCCTTAAAACAGTCGAGCAGTTCAAATTGGGGAGAAAGGATTTCGTTGGGGGAATATCCATAGCTTTTAACGCCGTTTCCAAAATCGATAGAATGGAACCACCTTGAAGAGTCCACTTCCTTTTGCATTTCGCGAATTGATGGAGGCGCGGCAGATACAACCTTGAACAGGCCGGGGTTGTGGAAGAAGCTTGTGTAATACCTTGCACAACGCGTAAGTTCTTTCCGTTTCTCCTGCAAAAGCGAAAGAGCGCGGCCATGTGTGATCTCGAGGAATATCCTGTCCGGTCGACCGTCTTTGTAACACATATCGGCATCTTCTTTGTCGAAAATGTCTATCATCTCCTTGACCGAATCATGTGTGATAAGAATTGTTGGGCATCCCGCTGGAACTCTCAATATAGAATGAGGCTTAACCTTTTCGTTGAAAGAGATGATCCTGTCGAAAGGGGAATCCTCGCCGACATAGAGGCGTATCCCTTCGGGCAAAGCTTTATCGGGTATTCCGGCCTGATTGCCGCACGCGATCCAGACTACAGGGAGTATATTCCTTAGGAAGAGAGCCGTCTCAAGCGATCTTTCATCGAATACGGAGGTTTGGACATATCCTGCGATTCTTTTGAATTCTTCATTCAAACTGCACCGCCGCTTGAAGATTCATTTTACGCGGACCTATGCCATCTTGGGAAAGTTTCCAGAAAACTTCTCTCGCTTTTTCATGCAGGGGGACAAGGTGCATGCACTTTTTGACATGCTCCATAGCTTCCTCCTTCATCCCTTTCGATAAATAAATATCGGCGATATGGTAATGCGCGCCTCCGGCGAACGAAAGGGCGTCATCGTAATCGAGCGACGTCGCGATTATCCTCTCGAATATCTCAAGCGATTCGTCGCCCATGCCGAGCCTCTTGCGTGCGGAGGCGGCAAGGTATAGCGGTTTTAGAAGCTGGGGGAAGCGTTCAAGGATCTTTTCCGCTTCCTCTATCGTTCTTTCATGCTCTCCGCAGTTGAAGATATCCTCAAGTTTTTTCAGCTCCTCCTTGACAGCCTGTCTGTCTTTCGTGAGGAGGGCGGTTTTCTGCATCTGGATAGATTTTACTTCCCTGACGGTTTCCTGCCCCTTGGCTATTTCAAACCTTTTCGCGAGAGTCTGGAGGCTCTCTTTTATCTCGTCGCCGGAGTAGTGGGGATAACTTATCACGCTCCCCAGTACGCCGTTGAAGTTCTCATGATCGTCAGATTTAAGCCAACCCTCTTTGACGGCCTTTGTATAGAACGGCGTGCCGGGGTGGGGGACCGCTATAGATTCCTGATGGCTTGATATAAGCCCTTCGGAAAGGAGATTAGCGCCGTAATCGATGGTTGCCAGGTCGCCTTCCTTTGAAGAGCCGGACGCGCCGATGATGAATGTGCCGTACATCTCAATCCCTATCTTTTTTGCCAAGCGGAGAAGGTTTTCGAGCCTTTCAGGTTTTGTTTTTCTCCCGATGCTTCTGCTGGTGGTATCGTCTATCGTTTCTATTCCTATCCGCAGGCGGTAGTAACCGGCCTTCTTGAGCGCTACGAGTATCTCCTCGTTAAGGAGGAGGTGGTTCGCCATCGCTTCGTAGTGGAGATCGTTGTTGCCGGATGCGACTATTGCGTCGCACAGCTTCAATATCCAATCTTTCTTTACGATGTGTGTCTCTTCATTGAAGAAGACACCTTCGATGCCTGGATATTTCGAGCGCAATGTCTCAATCTCGCCGATGATGCGCTCCGGGCTTCGGGCGCGCCAGTTAGGCTTTTCGTAGTAGACGTTTCCGGCTACGCAGAAATCACATGTGTATGGACAACCGCGCGTGGCGTGCACCTCTATGGAGCGGTAGCGGGTCCATCGGCATCCGCCGGAGTAGCTATAATCTATTCTTCGGATGTCATCGTCCTCCGGATCGGGGAGTGAATCGATATTGAGTATATGACGGTGTGGATTTGGGTATAGACCCTGAATAGACGATGGCTCCAGGCCGAGAAGGATATCCTTTACCGTCTCCTCGTACTCGCCGATACATGCGTAATCGTTCCCGTCCTCCAGCACCTTCTGCGGATAGACGGTCGGGTACTGGCCGGTCATTATTATCTTCGTGCCGAGCTTTGCCTTTATCGCTTTTGCGACCTTGAGGGTTTCACCGTAGGTAACCGTGTCCGCCTCGAAGACGACGTAATCGGGCTTTTCGTATTCAAGGTAGCGGAGGTAGTCTTCCGTTGTAAAGCGGAGCCATGTGCCGTCCACCATCTTCACGTTTGCGTTCGGCAGGTCCCTCTTTAGCAAGGAAGAGAGGTAGGCAAGCTCATACGGGAAGAAGATGAAGACGGGGTAATCCTGAAAGAGGGAGGTCCACCTGCTTGGGAAGGGGCATGGGTAGCGGTTTCCCGAAAACCTGCCGGGGGAGGTGGCTACTACAACTTTCAAATCAAATCGCTCCTTTGCATAACAGCTTTATGTCGATGAAATGGAATTCATCGTTAAAGGCCCAATACATCCTTGTCGGCATTTTGGCGGCAAAGTTGATAACGTTTGTATAGTACCTGAAATCCTTCTGGTTCATGGAGAGGATAACCGCGTCGTAGCTCTTTTTTCCGTTTATCGCCATCGCGGCGGTAGCGGGATTGAAGATGTTCGCCGGAAGAGGGAGGAAGTTTACATTTTCTCCCAGTCCTTCCATTACAACGCCCGGCTGGATGACGACGTCTATCTCGCACTCCGGGGCGACGGCGCGGATCGCCTTAATTCCGCTCACGGAATGCTCCATGGGGGATGACCTCAGGTAGAGGACGCTTTTCAGGTTCCCGCCGAGGATATCGCTTATGGAGAGTGTTTTCAGCCGGTCGTGGAAGAGCGGTTTCAGCTTTCGCGGTTCCTTGAAGAATCCTGCGAGCGGTTTGAGCACCTTCTCCCAGTAAAAATCGTTTTTAACCGCTTCGATATTCTTTCTTATCGCTTTGGAGAGCGACGGCCTTGCGGCGAGGAGCCTTATCTTCTCTGCAAGCGCCTTGTCGTCACCGCACGGTACGACATAGCCGAGCGAACGCTTTTCTACGAGGTCGCTAAGAGTGTTGCCGGGGTTTGTGAGTATTGGCAGCGAACCCCAGATGTAGTCCATCAGCCGTATGCGGAAAGAGAAGCGGTTCTCTATGTGATTAGGGAAGGTTGCGATACCGGCATCGGCCTCAGTGAGGTAGTAGCCATGCTCTTCGTACGGCACCCACTCCGAGTGGAAGAATACGTTTTTGTTGAGCAACCCTTTCCTCTTGGCGAAATTGAGGGTTTTTGTGTACATCTCGGACGGCTTTTTAAGCGCGGGGTGATGGGAAGGGATGAATACGAGTTTCGCGCGCGGAGAGGTTTTTACAAGGCGCGCCATCGCGCGGACAGGTGTAAGGGAGTCGTACCAGTTCCATAGCGAGCCACCCCAAATGATGAGAAAATCGTTTTTGCCGACACCTTCGATCTTTCCGCGCAGGATGTTTTTCCCTTTCGGCGGTTTTTTTCGCGGGATGCCAAAAGGGGCGATGTCTATCACGCTGTTGAAATTTTCCCCCTTGCCGTACTCCTCCGGGCGGAGTTTCCCGGTCATGGTAAGTATGCCGAGGTAGTAGTCCCTTTCGCGCTCATTGGAGCAGATGAAAAAATCCCCGGAGGAGATCTGCCTCTGCATTACTTCAATGCGGTTTGAGAAATAGGTGGACTTTTCGGCGAGCCCCATCTCGTCGTGCGGGAGGTGTTCCATCTCCTCGAAGTAGAGGAGCGCCAGAAGGTCGACGGCAACCGGTTTGTTCCTTTTTTCGGCCATCTTCATCACGAGAGGGGCTGGCTGGTTCGTATAGACGGCATCCGCCCAGTTTACTACCTCATCTATCTCTTCCGGGCTGTGGTAGTTCACGCGGTCAATGGGGAACTTCTCCCTGTGCGTTTCCACAATGTACGGAGTGATAAGCCGGACGTTGAAGGTTTTTGAAAGCACTCTTGCGACCTCAAGTTGCCTTATGCCGAGGCCGCCTATCTTTCCGGTTACAGGTTCGGTCCCGAAAACCGCTATTTTCTTAGTCATGGTCATTGTTTAAGGATATCTCTTTCAGCATTTGAGCGGCGGCGGCATGTCCTGGAAGAATTTTCAGGCATAGCCGGAGCATCGGTTCCCGTTTATTGGCGGGGGAAAGGCGGGCAAGGCGGAACCACGCGGCTCCGACAATCTCGTTCTGTTTTCCATGCCTGGCCAATTCGTCGAAAAACTGATACGCTTCATCTTTTTTTCCGAATGTCTCCTGTTTCGAGGCGACGGCATATTTCAGGTTTTCATTGCCGGGATTTTCGTTAAGGAACGCAAGGAGGCGTTTAAGGATTTCATTCTCTTTCCGATTCTTCAGTTGCAAAAGATCGAGAACGAGACGGGTCTTAAGCGCGTCGTCTCCGTCCTGCATTGTTAGTGCATTGTTGAAGAAATTTTCTGCTTCGTTAAGGGCGCCCATTGCCCTCGCGAGCGTTCCCCTGTAATAGGCCAATTCCATGCTATTCCCAAATAATTGCTCCTCTTCATCGATCAGTTTTCCGGCAGTATCGGTCTCTTTTGAAAGAATCTTCTGTTTTGCCAGAAGGAGCCTTGCTCCACGGAAAGAACTTTTAACTTTCAGCAAATCGTCCAGGTAATGTACCGCTTCGCTGTGCCGTCCGGCAAGATCAAGCAGTGTGGAGAGGTAAAAAAGGCCGTCGACATCATATTTATTGATGCGGCAGAGTTTTTTGCCTTCCTTGATCGCCCTGCGTATCTCGCCCAAATGGAGGTCGGTTTTATCGATGCCGGGAACCATCTCCCCTTTTGTAAGTTTTTCCATCAGCTCAAGTTTCGTTTTCCAGTAAAAGGCCAGCGGACTCCTTTCATGAATGACCGAGTGAAACCGGTAGATTGGAAACCTGCAATATGCGGTTTTTATAAGTTCATATCTAAGACCTGTAAGTTCCTGAAGGAGTTCCATGTCGAGGTTTGGGAAAGTCTTTATAATGTAAAGGGGCCTGTATTTGCTTATGCCGCCGATGACGGAGTCGAAATAGGTTGCCTTTATGCCTAGATCCCATGGACCTGTGGCGTAATGAATAAGCGCGTCGGTTGCCGGAAGGCCGGTGTAATAGTATAGCTGTGTAAAGTTTCCCCAAACGAAAATGCGTCCACGTTCATTTCGCATGCGGACCAGCCTTTTGATCGCCTTGCCGAGCTTTGGAAGGTATATAAACTGGTCGAACTTCCTGTATTTGGAAAGGGTTTTCATTGCCCTGGGGTGACGGTAGTAAGGGAACTTTATCAGGAATATTATCAGGGCGGTACCGAATATAACCGCAAACGCCGCATCGGAAAAGAGAGAATCATGCGTGCGAAGGAAATCGAGCGACATGCCGGACGCAACCGCCAGTATTGCGATCAAGGGGAGGTAATGATACCTCGAAAAGAATTTCTGCAACACTTGAGCAACGATGGCGGTTACTGTCAGGGATATATACCATAACCAGTTATCGTTTTGATATGAAAGCGCAAGTGAAGGGATCCCCGCGAGCCACAGGGGGAGAGTGGACGTAAAAACATCAAAAAAGTCGGCGCGGATACTGCCGTACTTTTTCTTCAAATTTGCCATGGGGGCCGCGACAGCGATACGCACGGCTACGCCTGTTTTCCCTTCCTTGCCGAGGTATCCAAGTTGGTAGTCGAGATAGAAGGATATAATAATCGGAATACCTGTCCATAAGGCGAGCGAGTACGCATAGATATCGCCGTAGTAGTAAAGAGTAGATAATAGAAGAGGTAGTACAAATATACCTGCCGTAAGTTTCATTATGCACATTGCGGCAAGAAACATTCCTGCATACGGTATATTCTCCGGGCTGTCCAGAAGCAATAAAACCGCAATGAGCAGTAGAGGTAGATAAAGCTGTTCGTTATTGAAGGAGTTCGTATAAAGAGAAGGCGAGGTGGCAAAATAGGCATATAGAAGACCGGCTACAAGAGAAGAGTCAGGATTGCTTGTCAGCTCGAAAACAAGCATTGCAACCGCCATGGATGTTGCCGAATGCGCCGCCATGAGCAAAAGCCTTATGCGAACGATTCCGAACCTCGGGTCAGTGCCGTATATGGCGTCCTGGATCAGCATTTTCCACTGCGGGAAAAATGCAAAAACATCGCGTTGCCATTTTATTCCCCTGGAAGCAAACGCCGCTCTGTAAGTATGGAAGGCGAAATCTTCATCCATCGGAAACCCAAGGAAGGGAATCCTGAATATGGCGGCAAACACGCCGACGATTATCAAGAAAGGCAAAAGATGCAAGTACATTACAAATTAAATTCCGATTTCAAAATACTGAAATTCATAAATAAATCCCTATAACCAAACTAGTTTGTTCACTATACGTCGATATGAATTCTGGCTTGGAAGACAGTATATTCCGGCTATTGCAGTAATTTCCAATTGTAAAATTATAAATGCCAAGGTGAGTAGTTTGGCAATTATTTAATCCCTGGTCTTTGGAGCCCATGCCGGCCCAAAAGCTTCTCCATTCAAAAAAGTGATTTGTGTCTGGTTTGTTCCGGTAGAGTTGCAGATAAATATCTGCTGAGTGCCGTTTCTTGTGCTTGTGAAAGCGATGTGCCTTCCATCGGGCGACCATGTGGGGGATTCGTTGCTCCCCTGGTAAATTGTCAGCTGTTTTTCAAATCTACCGTCAACCCTTCTGACATGCAGGTTGAAATTGTTATCGAGTATTCCTGAAAAAGCGATCATATCCCCCCTCGGAGACCACGAAGGATCAGCGTTATAGTTGCCTATATAAGTGAATCTCTCTTTTTTGTTGCCGTCCGCGTCCATTATATATATTTGCGGCGAACCGGAAATATCGGAAACGTACGCGATCTGTTTGCCGTCCGGTGAAAAGGTAGGGGAGGTTTCAATGGACCTTGTGGATGTTAGCCGGGAAAGGTTTTTCCCCTTGAAATCGACTGAAAAGAGATCGGAGTTTCCCCTGGTAGACATGGTGAATACTATTTTTTTACCGTCCGGCGACCAAGTGGCTGAGGTGTTAATCCCTATTTTCTTTGAAATAACGACATGTTCCCCTTTTTCAATATCCAGCATGTAGAGATCCGGATTGTTCTTGCGGTATGTCGTATACAGTATCCAGTTGGCCGACGGCGACCATGAAGGGAATAGCACTATGCTCTTGTCGTTCGTGAGCTGGGCGACATTGTGCCCGTCATAATCCGAAACGGCAAGCTCTTTGAACCCTTTTATCCTTGTTGTGAACGCAAGATTTGTTTCCGCGATGCCTCGTTCCCCGGAGAAGAGGTATACGATCTGGTCCGAAAATCTGTGAACCATTTTCCGAAAAACATTTGGAGTTCCCGTATATTTCGTGCCAGCGATCTGTTCCTTTCGCTCGACATCGTATACGCGCCCCTCGACAACTATTTCCTTGTTCTGGTTCGCATAATACTCTCCGTAAATTATTGCGTCCGCGCCCAGATCTTTCCATGCCTGCCAATCGGTTTTCCCCGATTTTATCTCCTTGTCAATGATGTCCTTGATCATCTGCTTGTTGTCAATTATCTCGAAATGTCCGCTGAAATTGAGGTCAAACGTGACGATCCTCTCGGCAATGACCCCCATTTTTTCAATGTCAGGGATAGCGTTTTCGGTGTTTCTGAGAGTGAAATTAAGAATGGCGATCCTCACCGCGGAACCTCTCTGCCTCTCCACGTTTATGAATACTTCGGCGCTGTGGGCGAATCCACCGAACGGAATGAACGCCACAACAAAAAGGAGTATCGTTAATGCCGGTATCTTAATGTCTTGAAGTGATCTTAAAACCAAAATGAACCTCCAGAATATCTTCCTTGTAACCGGGCGGCAGCGGGGGGAAAGGTTCCGACATCTTTACCGCTTCAAGGGCGGATTTGTCGATAAATTCGTCGTTTGACGATTCTTCAACCTTGACGGCTTTCAACTTTCCATTCTTGTCTATTTGAAAATATATTAAAACCCTGATGGTGGAGCTGGAAAGCGTAGTTACCATCAACGTGTCCCAGTTCCCGTATATTTTAGTTTCCATCGCGATAAGGTACCACTCGTATGGAAACTTTTTAATATCTATGGTTCCGCCAGTCTTTTGTTTATTTAACTGCGCGGCGGCCGCTTCATCTTCCTTTTTTATCTCCTTTTCAACGCTCTTCTTCTCTACGGCATCAGCGGTCTTGGTGGATACTTTAGATTCAACAGGCGCTATCTGCTTGGAAGGTATTTTTGACTTGGAGGGAGCTTCAAATTTATCTGTTTTCCTGTTTGTTTTCTCCTTTACCAGAGTTGTAGTTGCCGTTGAAAGCGGGCCAGGATCTATTAAGTGTACCGCGTATGATTCCTGGGTGGGTTTCTTTATGAATGCCGGCTTGAAAAGGGATGCGATAATTACTGCAATGATGATTACAACATGCAACGAGAGGGAATATATGCAGGCCTTGATGAAGGTATCAATGCTGTCTGCCGGGCTTTTTCTGCGTAAAACAGGTTCGGTCTGCAGGTTCATAACCTACCTCGTGACTGTAAGGGGCTCTGTTATCATGCCGAGGTTTACCACTCCGGCTCTCCTTACAGTTGCCATTACTTTTACAACATAGCCGTAAGGAAGAGCCTCATCGGCCTTCAGGAAAACATCCACTGACGGATTTAGTCCGACGATGTCCTTCAGTTCCTTGCCTAGGTCTACAAGGCTGATAAGTTTGTCGTTGAAATAAATCTGCCTGTTCCTGTAGACGGCGATGGAATATTTCTCTTCCTTTATGATTGAATTCGAATCTACCTTGGGAAGTTTGATCTCCATTCCGTGCATGGCAAGCGGCGCCGTGACCATGAAGATTATAAGAAGCACAAGCATTACGTCTACGAACGGGGTCACGTTGATATCGGACATCACCGGGTGCGAGCGCTTGAATCTCCTGTGAAAACTCATCTTTTAACGAAATTTTTGTCGATGAGTGAAAGGAAGTCGAGGCTGAAGTTGTCCATCTCCGAGGCGAAAACCTTTATCCTGTGCGAGATGTAATTGTAGCCGATGACGGCAGGGACTGCGGCGAGAAGCCCAGCGGCGGTGGCTATCAAGGCCTCCGCGATACCAGGGGCGACAACAGCGATGTTGGATGAGCCGGTAAGTCCGACGGACTGGAACGCTTTCATGATCCCCCACACGGTCCCGAAAAGGCCGACAAATGGGGCAGTGGAGCCGGTAGTTGCCAGAAAAAACAGGAAGCGCTCCATACGGGTTATCTCCTCGGCCACAGCACGCTCCAGCGAGCGTCCGATACTGTCGAGCTTGTTCAGGAAAAAACGTTTGTCCCCTTCGGCGGATTCAATTCCGGATGCCTTGAACTGGCTGGCGAATTCGGCATACCCCGCAAAAAATACTCTTGCCATGGGGCAGCTCTTCATTCCGCGTGATGTGTTATATATCGATTCCAGGCTCTTCTTTTTCGAGAATACGTTTACAAATTCGTTGGTTTCTTCCCTTATCCCTTTGAATGAAAAAATCTTGTAGATTATTATTGCCCAGGAAAAAACGGAGAATAGCAGCAAAAGAGTAAGTACCAGCATTCCAACAGGGCCGGAATTTACGACCATATCCGCTACGCTTCCGGTGTGTGTGGTGGTTATTGGTGCAGGGTTCACTTCAGCCTCCAGTTAATGCGAAATTCATTATAAAAATAGATATTCTAATGTTTCAAAGGATATTAGTCTATTCCCTTTTAAAGAGATAAGGGGCCCTCTCTTTAGTATCATGGAATCATGATAGTTATCCTGCGGCTTATAATTGTCCTGATAATCCTCTGGCTTGCGCTCGGATTCCTCAAAAATATGGCGGTTAAACTACGCGAGATTCTAAAGAAAAGGGCGTATGGAAAAGGGGGGCAGATCGCCGACATGGTGAAGGATCCGGTCTGCGGTTCCTATGTGGCGGTTGAGCATGCAGTCAGGGTCACAAAAGACGGGGTCGAATACTATTTTTGTTCAAAGGAATGCAGTGAAAAATATTTGTGATTTAGCAGAACATTTTTGAGTGTAAAATAGAGTCAACATTGGGAGGTCCGGTATTTGCCGGGAGGTCACCTTGTTATGTAGGTCTGTTTTTTTATTGCCGGCAGGATAAAGCTGGAAAGTTTTTGCAATGAAAATTCAAGTGGAACCGAGGCTCTCCTTTTCTGTTTTTCCTCTTCTCATCTTGTTCATTTCTATATTAGCAGTACCGAATTCCTCTTTCGCCAAGGAACAAACCGTATCGAAAAACATGAAGCCGGACGAACACCTGATAATATCCGGGATGGTCGAGGATCCCCACGGCAAGCCGGTGCCGGAAGCGGTAGTCAGGATATTTATAAATGGAAACGAGTATGGCGCCGGTGAGAGCGAAGGGGGAGTGATACATACATCCAACCAGGGTACTTTCCATATAGACCTTCCACTATACAAGGGGGAGGTTTACGATTCACAAATTGAACTCGAAATATCGAAAAACAGCTTCAGGAAAATCGAGAAATTCCATGTAAAAGATGTACAGATGGCTGGGAAGAGCGATGACGAGAAACCCCGCTATCTGTTTGAGAAAACATTCCAAATGACTCATGACGCCGGCCCCGCGTACTTTATTGCGGCAATAATCCTGGTGCTTGTATATATTTTCATAGCCTTCGACATAATCCACAGAACCCTGGCCGCGATGCTTGGTGCTACGCTCCTCCTTTTCATCTCCTATACGCTTGGAACCTTCTTCCCGGAATATTTTGTCCTGTCATTCGAGAATGCGATAGGTTTTGTAGATTTCAACGTGATATTCCTCCTGATGGGGATGATGATAATTGTAGGGATCATGAAAGAGACCGGGATTTTCCAGTGGCTAGCCTACAAATCTTTTCAATATTCTAAAGGCTCGGTATTCGGCCTTACAGTGATCCTGATGGCAGTAACGGCAGTTACATCGGCATTTCTCGACAATGTCACGACCATGCTCCTGCTGACCCCGGTGACAATTGAGATAGCCCTCGTTATCAATGTTAGCCCGGTCTCGCTCCTTATCCCTCTTGTCCTTGCCAGCAACATCGGCGGCACAGCAACATTGATAGGCGATCCACCGAACATAATGATCGGTTCCTATGCTCACCTTACCTTCAATGATTTCCTGATAAACCTCACACCTGTTGTAGTTATTGTTTTTGTGATTCAGGTAGTCATGATGAAGATCATTTACGGCAGGGAGTATGAGAAGGCGAGGATTGTCGATCTGGAACAGCTCACGGAAAGGCTTTCGAAAGAGTACCGGATAAGGGATAAAAGGCTCCTTTCGATTTCCGGGGTCATACTGGCCGGAGTCATCGCCCTTTTCATCGCACATGGTGCGCTTCATATGGAGCCGGGGATTGCCGCCATAACCGGCGCGGCCTTCCTTCTGCTCTTCAGCGGAGTGAACATTGTGCATCCGCTTGAAAAGGACGTTGAATGGTCCACCCTGATATTCTTTATAATGCTCTTCATAATAGTAGGCGCGTGCGAGGAGACCGGACTTATCCAGGCAATTGCCGACCAGGTAATAGTGATGTCGCAGGGTAGTCTGGTAATAGCAATAATTCTAGTTCTCTGGGTTTCGGCGATAACAAGCGCGCTTATCGATAACATTCCGTTTACCGCGACAATGTTGCCTGTCGTGGCTCACCTGACGCAGACATTGCCGGGTGCGGACTCCACCATCCTCTGGTGGGCATTGGCATTCGGAGCCTGTTTTGGCGGTAACGGCTCCTTGATAGGTGCCTCTGCGAACGTGGTAACCGCCGGACTCTCCGAAAAGGCGGGATACCCGATAAGTTTTCTCGGTTTTGCGAAGATCGGATTTCCAGTAATGGTAATGTCGATGATAGTGGCAACCTTATGGCTTGTTTTCGTCGAGATGTAGGGAGATAGATGTGGTTTATAAGCATGTTGTCTGCATAGTGGACGGCTCGAAAGAGAGCGAAAAGGCGGAAACAAGAGCGGCTGAGATCGCCCGGGATAACGGAGCCGAACTCACCTACCTTTTTCTTGAGGATACAGGCTTTCTCTCAAGGAGGGCTCCTCTCACAAAGGGGGGTGGTTCCCTTGAAAGGGGGATGGATAATATCGGGAGACTGCTCCTTGGCAAGGCCGGGGAGAGAGCCAGGAAGGTCGGAATTCCATGCCGTGAAGAGATATTGAAGGGGAATGAAACCAAAATGCTGATAGAAAAACTGCCGGAGATGAAAGCCGACCTCCTTGTCGCGAGTATTGCGCACGCCGGTCTCCTTTTTGATATCGACAGGAACGATCTGGATACGAAAATTGAGGAAATACGGGAAAAGACTGGTGTGGATACCCTCCTGTTCTGATTTTACGGCATGTTATAAACAGCTCATTTACCCCGTATCCGGTTTTTTTTTGCTCGGGGCAGATTTTTACTTGAAGTTATCTCATTTCTTGATAGTATCTCTCCTTTAAATCTTGAGGGTGGCAATTACCGGATATAATGACGGAATCTGAAGGCAGACAAATAGGGGAAGCCGCCAGGTTAATTTGCCGGGATTATTGATTTTATTAAAAGGCATATATTGGAATGATAGAAGTCAACTGGACCTTTTTCCTGCAACTGGCGAATTTTCTCGTCCTTGTTTATCTGCTGAACCGCTTCCTTTTCAAGCCGATCATGGAGAATGTGGAAAAGAGGGATGAAAAGCTCAAGGCGTTGAGTGAGGAAACGGCCATCCTGAATGATAAAGCCGACAAGCTTCTTGAGGAGTATGAGAAAAGCCTAGAAGAGACCAAGAAATCGACACATGAGATGCTCCACAAGGCAAGGCAGGATGCAAATGCCGAGCAGGAAAAGATCATAGGCAAGGCAAGAGCGGAGTTTTCGGTCCAGGTGGGGAAGGCCAACGAGGATATTAAGAAGTACGCCCAAACCGCCAGCGAGGAACTGAAAAAGGAAGCATCGGCCATTTCAAAAGTAATGATCTCAAAAATTGTAGGGGAAAATTAGGGTGAAGCGAGCCGCTGTTTTTCTTTGGGTCATGATGCCCTCCATCGCCTCGGCTTCGGGTGGCCTGCATCATGCAGAAGAGTGGATACTGAAAAGGGATGGAGCCTGGATATTCAACTTTCTTATCCTGTTCGCCGGAATTTACTGGATCATGATCAAATTCATAGTCCCTGCGCTCAAGCAGAGGGCCGATGATATTGCCGATTCCATTACCGATCTGGAGAACGCCAAGAGCAAGGCGGAAGCAAGGCTTAAGGAGTTCGAAAAGAAGGCAAGCGATTTCGAGATGGAAAAGACAAGGATGAAAAGCGACGCGGCCCATCAGGGGGAGCGGATTAAAAGGGATACTATCGACGAAGCCAAGGCCCAAAGCGAGAGAATTCTGAAAAAGGCGAAGGAAGAGATAAATTCCGAGATCGCCCGTGTGAAGCTTCGCCTGAAACACGAAACGGTCGAATTGGCGGTCAGTGTCGCCAGGGACGCGCTTTCAAAGAGCGTCAAGGAGAAAGACCATAAGAAAATAGTAAAAGAGTATCTCGCCGAGATCGAGGGGGGGAGATGAAAGATAAAGGAACAGCCCGAAGGTACGCGTCGGCAATTCTTTCCTGCGCCGACAACGACAAGGAGATAAGGGGTTTTGGAAGCGAGTTGGCCCAGTTCTCGGACGCTTACAGAGAAAATTCCGACCTGAAGAAGATCCTGTTGCACCCAGGCATACAGATAGATTCAAAGAAAAACGTATTGGCTGACATCTGCAAGAAGCTCAAATTCTCAAAAACAGTTGGTCAAGCTCTTATTGTAATACTTGAGAACGGGCGGATGAACCTGATAGTTCAGATATCCGAAATATACACTGAGATGTCCGCTGAAAAACTTGGCGAAGTGGCGGTGCATGTGTCATCGGCGCATCCCCTTTCAAGCGCGGAAAATGCCGAAGTGGAAAAACTGTTTTCTTCCATCACCGGCAAAAAGGCGAAGGTAGAAGTAAAGGTCGACGAATTGCTTATTGGGGGTATCGTCGCCCGTGTAGGTAGCAAGGTGTACGACGGCAGCGTCAGCAACCAGCTGAAGTTGATGGGAATTAAACTAAGACAGGAGGCTTAGAAACGTGGCTATAAGTGCGCAGGAAATAAGTGGAATAATCAAGAAGCAGATCGAAGGCTTCGAAAAGGAAGTAGAGCTAAAAGAGGTAGGTACGGTCATATCCGTCGGTGACGGTGTTGCGAGGATCTACGGCATGGAAACCGCCATGGCCGGCGAGCTGGTCGAATTCTCGGGCGGCGTTACCGGAATGGTGATGAACCTTGAGGAAGATTCGGTAGGCGTTGTTCTTTTCGGCAATGACACCGGCGTTAAAGAAGGGGACGAGGTAAAAAGAACGGGCAGGGTTGCGGAAGTGCCGGTTGGCCCCGAGCTTTTGGGCCGCGTTGTGGATGCACTTGGCCGACCGATTGACGGCAAAGGGCCGATAAAGACTGACAAATTCGGGGCGGTTGAAAAGATAGCCCCTGGCGTTATCGAGAGGAAATCGGTGCATGAGCCGCTTCAGACAGGAATTATGGCGATAGACTCCATGATCCCAGTCGGAAGAGGACAAAGGGAGCTGATAATCGGCGACCGTCAGACAGGAAAGACAGCTATTGCCATTGACACGATAATCAACCAGAAGGGTCTGGATGTTAAATGTATTTATGTCGGTATTGGTCAGAAAAGATCGACGATAGCCCAGGTGCATAAGAAGCTTGAGGAGTCGGGCGCGATGGAGTACACGACCATCGTTTCCGCTACAGCCTCCGAGCCGGCGCCGCTCCTTTACATAGCCCCTTTCGCGGGTTGCGCGATAGGCGAATGGTTCATGGAAAACGGCCAGCATGCGCTAATCATTTACGATGATCTTTCAAAGCAGGCTGCCGCTTATCGCCAGCTTTCACTCCTCCTGAGGAGACCGCCCGGACGCGAAGCGTACCCTGGAGACGTTTTCTATCTCCATTCGAGGCTCCTCGAAAGGGCGGCGAAACTGAACGATGCGAAAGGGGCAGGTTCGCTTACCGCGTTGCCGATCATCGAAACGCAGGCAGGCGACGTTTCAGCCTACATCCCGACAAACGTAATATCGATCACCGACGGGCAGATATACCTTGAAACCGACCTCTTCTTCTCGGGCGTAAGACCTGCGGTTAACGTGGGCCTTTCTGTTTCGCGCGTAGGTGGTGCGGCTCAGATAAAAGCGATGAAAAAGGTCGCGGGTACACTCAGGATGAGCCTCGCGCAGTACCGTGAGCTTGCGGCATTTGCGCAGTTCGGCTCCGACCTCGATGCGGCGACACAGTCTCAGTTGAACAGGGGTGAACGTCTGGTGGAGATACTGAAACAGAAGCAGTATTCCCCGTATCCTGTTGAACGGCAGGTTGCTGTCATTTACGTGGCAAGCAAGGGGTTCCTCGACGATGTGGCAACGGATAAGATTCAGGAGTTTTCAGCAGGGTTTCTTGATTTCCTCGTGAACAGGTTCAAAACAGTGCTCGACGATATTCGCGAGAAGAAGGAAATTTCTCCTGATTCCGAAGCGAGTCTCAAAAAGGCCGTCGAGGAGTTTAAATCCAGGTTTTAAACTATGCCAAATTTAAAAGACCTTAAACGAAGAATCAAATCTGTCAAGAATACCCGGCAGATAACAAAGGCGATGAAGCTTGTTGCCGCCGCGAAGATGCGGAAGGCACAGGAGAACGTTATCGCCTCGCGCCCGTATCATGACAAGATGTTCCAGGTTCTGCACTCCCTGGCCGACCGTTCGCAGGAATCATCACATCCTCTGATGGAGGAGAGGGAGGAGAAGAACATTCTTGTTCTCCTTATATCGTCGGATAAAGGGCTGTGCGGAGGTTTCAATACCAATCTCATCAAAAGGACGGAACAGCTGGTGCATGACAACGAAGGGAAGGGTATTTACCTGAATGTCGCCGGCAAGAAGGGGCGGGACTACTTCGCTACCAGGAACATTATCAAGAATAAGGACTATCCCGATTATTTCAGGCATATAGGCTATGAATTTGCGGCGGAGATAGCAGCCGACGCTATTGAGATATTTCTTAGCGGAAAGGTGGACAGGGTTTACCTTGTCTACAACAAGTTCGTATCGGTGGCAACCCAGAAGGTGATCATATCCCCGATACTTCCCCTTTCAGCAGACAGGCGAAGACGAAAGCGCCCGGACCTGAAAATAGAGGATGAAGAGTACAAGCTGGTAGATTACGTTTACGAGCCGTCCGTCGGGGAGATACTTACCGACATAATCAAGAAATATGTCGAAGTAGAGGTCTACCAGGCGTTGCTGGAATCATGGGCGAGCGAGAACGGCGCCAGGATGGCGGCGATGGATAACGCTACTCGCAACGCAGGAGAGATGATCTCCAAACTTACACTGAAGTACAACCGCGCAAGGCAGGCGGCGATTACCACGGAAATAATAGAAATTGTATCAGGAGCTGATGCCCTGGAAGGGTAGATGGAGGAGTAAATGAACGAAGGGAAGATAATTCAGATAATTGGTCCTGTTCTCGACGTGAGGTTCTCACAGGGAGCAATGCCGGCAATCTACAACGCTCTTATTGTCGAGATGGACGGCGGAAAAAGAAAGATCACTGCGGAAGTCGCCCAACACCTCGGCGAGGACATGGTACGCGCTGTATCAATGCAGCCGACGGACGGTATGATTAGGGGAATGACGGTAAAAGATACCGGTAAGCCGATATCGATACCTGTTGGCAACGGCGCGCTTGGCAGGATCATGAATGTTGTTGGTGAGCCAATCGACAATGCCGGTCCTATCAAGGCGGAAAGATATGACCCTATCCACCGCGAAGCTCCGAGCTTTGAGGATCAGGATACATCTAGCGAGATGCTTGAGACAGGGATAAAGGTTATTGACCTTCTCGAACCGTATCTGAAAGGTGGGAAGACTGGTCTTTTCGGCGGCGCGGGCGTAGGCAAGACGGTTCTTATCCAGGAGTTGATCCACAATATCGCCACCGGCCACGGCGGATACTCCGTTTTCGCGGGTGTAGGCGAAAGGACGCGTGAAGGAAACGACCTCTTTACGGAAATGAGCGAATCGGGCGTTATCGACAAGACGGCGCTTATTTACGGACAGATGACCGAGCCGCCAGGAGCGCGTTCCCGCGTCGGCCTGACAGGTCTTACCGTTGCCGAATACTTCCGCGACGTGGAAGGGCAGGACGTGCTCTTCTTCGTGGATAATATATTCCGTTTCTCTCAGGCCGGCTCCGAAGTTTCGGCTCTTCTTGGACGTATGCCGTCCGCCGTTGGTTATCAGCCGACACTGGCTACCGAGATGGGGGTTCTTCAGGAGAGGATCACATCGACAAAGAAAGGCTCGATTACTTCCGTTCAGGCGATTTACGTTCCTGCGGACGATCTTACCGACCCGGCGCCTGCGACAACATTCTCGCACCTTGACGCGACGACGGTTCTTAGCCGCTCCATCTCCGAGATGGGCATTTATCCTGCGGTTGACCCGCTTGATTCGACCTCAAGAATTCTTGATCCGCTTGTTGTTGGCGAAGAGCACTACTCCATTGCCAGACGCGTACAGGCTGTTCTTCAGCGAAACAAGGAGCTTCAGGACGTTATAGCCATCCTCGGCATGGACGAACTTTCGGAAGATGACAAGCTAGTGGTCTCGCGCGCCAGAAAAATTCAGAGGTTCCTCAGCCAGCCGTTCCACGTTGCCGAGACATTCACCGGCGTTAAGGGGTGCTATGTGTCTCTCAAGGATACGCTTGAAGGATTCAAGGCGATAGTTGATGGTGAAAAAGACGACGTTCCAGAACAGGCTTTCTACATGGTAGGGAGCATGGAAGACGTTATGAAAAAAGCCGAGACGCTTAAAAAAGGATAGACGGAGAAATTATGGAAGCGGAAAAGTTCCAGCTCGTTGTAGTCACACCGGCGAGCAAACCTGCGGATGTCGAGGTTACTTTCGTGTCCGCCCCCGGAAGCGAGGGGGAGTTTGGGGTGTTAAAAGGGCATACGGAGTTCCTTACGACCTTGAAACCCGGCGTGATCAGGTATGAAACCGAGGATGGTGAATTTTTCCTTTCGGTGAGCTGGGGTTACGCCGAGGTAAAGGGCGAGTCAGTCACGATACTTGCAGAAACCTCTGAGCGTGCGGAAGACATAGATATGGACCGCGCTAAAAAGGATTTGGAACATTGGCAGAAGGAGCTTTCCGCGCTTTCTCCCGATGATGAGAATTACCAGAAATACCAGTTGAAATTGGAGCGCGCTCAGGCAAGATTGGATACAGTAAACCAGCTACAGAGCAAGTAAAGCATTTACCGGGGGAGGTATCACCGTTAAAAGGGTACTGGTTTGGCTTACTACAGTCGCTCTAATCCTCTGTTCCGGATCGGCCCACTCGCAGGAAAACCCTGCGCCGCCGGAGGATTTCCCCGATTACATTATTCGCGAGATTATTTTCAAAAGAGATAACGTATTCGATCTCAATGATCCGAATGAGAGCGGTTGGCTCGGTCGAGGCGGTAACGCATTTCACATAGTTACCAGGGAAAATGTTCTTCGTAGCGAGATACTTTTCAAAGAAGGGGACACCTATAACAGGCTTCTAAAGGAAGAATCTGCCCGTATTCTGAGGAAACATGATTTCCTTACGGATGTAAGGATAATCACCATTCCCGATCACGCAAAAAAGACGGTCGATATATATATCCATACGCGGGATCAGTGGTCCTTTATTGCTGGAGGGACATATGGCGGAACTTCCGAAAACCAGGAGTTTGGATTGGATATCGGCGAAAAGAATCTGTTCGGCCGAGGCCAGACACTGAATTACTCGATACGTCGCTCAAATGAAGGTTATAGCCATACCATAGGCTTCACGGATTCTACCGTGATGAATACCAGGTATAACTTCGGGTTGGCGCATAATATTTTTCAGGATGAACTACAGTATGAGGCGAAATTTGAAAAACCTTTTTACTCCATCTCTACCAAAAAAGCCCACGGAATAAAATATTTCTTCAAGGATCACAGCGAGCCGAGATTCGATTTCAGGAATTACCGCCTGGAAGCATTTTACGGGCAGAGCGTGGAACTTCGAGGAGATGATATTTTGAGGGCGCAACTGATACTCTCTCTCGGTGAACAGGTGGTGAAAAGGGATGACAGGAGGATCGTTACCAACCGCGACAACAAGGCTGTCGCCGCCATAGATTTTCACCTGGATCCTTTCAATTATGAAAAAACCACCTACCTTGAAAAATACAGGGAGGTAGAGGATGTACGAATTGGTCCTTTGATAGAGCTAAAACTTGGCAAAAGATTTGAAACGCTAGGCTCCACATCCCCGGAGGCCGCAGGAGAGATATCGATCGAGAAAAATTTCAAGCTGAACAGGCGCGATTTTTTCACCTCAACATTTATTTCAAGGTGGTTCGACAGGGAATTCAACCAGGAATATTATGAGCTCGACCTGAAATATTATTGGCGTGACTTTAAATACCAGTCGATAGTTTTTCATTTGTCCACCGCAAGACTGGAGAGTGATACCAACAGTTTTCAGATAGGGGGAACCACGGGGCTTCGGGGATTCAAAAAGGATCAGTTTGAAGGCAAGGAAAAACTGATCATAAACATTGAAGACCGGATATTTACATACAAATCATTTTATTACGGGATATTCGAACCTGGATTTGTTCTGTTCATGGACTTGGGGAATACCTGGGATAAGGGGAAAGGGGACAAGTTCGATTACCTCTACCGCTCGGTTGGAGCCGGTTTCAGGCTAGCACTTTTGAAAGCGCCCGGTATCAGCTTGATACGGGTCGATTTTGGCATACCGCTTGGTTCCGATAATTCGCCGATAATAACAGTCGGCGTGGACGGCTTTTTCTGATACGGGAAAAGCGCAGTGTACGCGCTATTAATGGTGAAGAGTGGAGGAGTCGCCAGTCGAAGTTGACGGTGACTCAGAGAGGGAATCCCTCATGAGATTGTATGCCTGATCAGGTTTTTCCATGCATATGGCAAGTATTTGATCGGCCAGCCTTGAAATTTCAAACCTCCTTTTATGTCTGCTTTTAAGCACGGAAATTTTGGGATGCGTGGTGTTCTCAAGTTTTTCCGAAGATGTCATAAGCTCCTCGTGAAGTTTTTCACCAGGCCGAAGTCCCGTATATGTAATGCTTATTTCCTTTCCTGGGGTGAAGCCGGCGAGTTTTATCACATCTTCCGCGAGGTCCGCTATCCTTACCGGTTTGCCCATATCGAGGATCATTGTATCGCCATCCTCGCCTATGAGCGTGGATTGTAGGATTAGGAGCACAGCCTCCGGTATTGTCATGAAGTAGCGGGTGATATCCCGGTGCGTAACTTTCACAGGCCCACCGTTCTTTATCTGATTTTTAAAGATCGGAATTACGCTCCCATTACTCCCAAGCACGTTGCCGAATCTGACCGAGAGAAACTTCGTATCGCTTTTTTCAGAGAGGTATGTCGTATATATCTCTCCGAGTCTTTTTGTCCATCCCATCACATTGGCAGGATTCACGGCCTTGTCGGTAGAGATGAATACAAAAGCTTCCGCCGAGTTATCGTGGGCCATATCCCCTACGTTCTTGATGCCGGCGACATTGTTATGAATAACTTCGTCCACGTTCATTTCCATAAGCGGTACATGTTTCAGCGCCGCCGCGTGGTAAACCATGTGAGGTTTGTGCTTTGCGAATATTTTTTCAACCTTTGTCCTGTCGGTAACATCCGAGCAGTAAAAGGTGGCTGGAATGTTCGGTGCTAGCTCCTTCAGTTCCTGTTGCAGGTAGAAGAGCGGTGTTTCCCCGATGTCCACGCAGATGAGTTCGGATGGTTTGAACTCGATTACCTGTTTGCAAAGCTGGCTTCCTATGGACCCTGCCGCGCCGGTAACGAGCACCCTCTTGCCGATAAACATCCCCTCGATCATCGTATAGTCTATCTTTACAGGCTCTCTTCCAAGGAGATCATCGATTGAAATATCCTTTAGCTGTGAAACGCCGACATTTTGATGAAGCACATCAAGATAGTTCGGGATAGTCCTGCACTGTACGCCGAGTCTCTGGCAGGTCATGTATGCTTTCGTTAGAGAGTCCTTGTCGGGATTGGAGGCTATCATCAGTTCGTCTATATGGAACCGGCTAATTAGCGCCTCAAGGTCGTCAAGGTTTCCAAGGTGGTGTACATCGTGAATTATGATGCCATTGTAGTTGGGGTCGTTATCAATGAGGCCGACTATATGGAATGGGTTTCCGGACTGGGAAGAGAGTATGGAACGTACCAGCATCTCACCCCTCACGTCAGCGCCGTAGATCAATACCCGTTTTGAATTCTTTGAGTATTTCGTTTTCCAGAGGCGATTTCCGAACATTCCGGCGAATACGCTGTGAAGCAGCTGTTTGGAATAAAAGATCCTTATCAGGATCCTGAATGCGCCTACAAAGGAGATGGCAAGGAAAGTATCAATCAGGAGCACCGCGCGCGAAATCGATTGGCCAGGGTAGAGGAAAGCAAATCCGCCTACGATGAGCAGGAGCGAGAGTAACGATGCCCTTATGATCTTCGCCATGTCGATGATGCCTGTATATCTCCATGGGCCGGTATGCAAACCGACCGATGCGAAAACGAGTATCTTTATCAGGATTATCGGAATTATGGTCGATCGATAGATTGAAATCGCAAACGGGTTCATCCCTTCGAAACGGAGTAGATATGCGCAGGTGTATGAAGAGAAAAGGAGTATAAGATCGCCAAGGAGAATAATGACCCTGTTTAGAGTAAAGATGTTTGCGAATTTCATATGTCCGATATTATATAGCAGTATATCTTTCTATGCATCGGGCAAAAATGACGGGCATGAGGCTGGAAAATCGATGGCCGACAAATATCCGGGCAAGGATGGACGACCATTATTTAGTGAACTTGGATGCTAAAAGGTTTTGATGCTCAAGAAACCTTGGTGCCGCAACTGCTGCAGAATTTCGCCGATGTCTCAAGTTTATTCCCGCAGGCGGAGCAGAATTTTTTCACGGCTGATTCAGATTTCATAGCGGTGACCTTTGCCCCTTCTGATTCGGAAGCCTTTTTGTATGAATCTATCTCCTTCATCAGTTTTATCGCGTCGGCTTCGTATCTGTTTTTCAGCTGTAAATAATCCTCTTCATCTATTTTTCCGGTCTCGAATTCAAATTCAAGGTCCTTTATGGTCAGAAGAGATGTATCTTTGCGATAAAGGAGCTTATGGTATTCATCCCCCTCAAGTATCCCTGTATAGAGTGCAGATTCCGGCCTGTAAATAGGATATCCAAGGTAAGCGATAAGCGCGACAAGTATCAATAATTCAATAGCTAGCATTATGTGTCCAAATTCCTTAATTCTTCTTTCAGTTTATCTGCATAGGGGTCGTTCACATCTTTTCCCCCCGCAATAGCGATAGAACTCTTGGATGTTATCCTCTTTGTCCATGTTTTCAAAACTAAAACTATCAGGAGGCCTACCACGAGAATGGCGAGAAACGGGGTAATCCACGCAAAGATATTGAAACCCTTGAAAGAGGGGCTGGCCATTATCGCCTCACCCTTCAGAGAAACGAGTTTGGCAATAACCTCCTCGCGGCTTAGGCCGGAAACGACTGATTCACGAACCTCCTGCCGTACCGGAATGGCGAAACCGCAGTTTTCGTGGGGGCAGGTCTTTATGGTGGTTCCGCACCCGCAGAGACACGACATATTTGAGCATAGATCCTGAAAGAGAGCTTCGTTCTCAGCAGCAGTTCTTGGTATTTCAGTTACGCCCCAGGCGGAGGTTGATAGCAGTGCCACAAGTAATAATGCCAATTTATTCATCGGGGTAGTTTAGCATACGTAACCGCCGGTAAAACTCTTTTTTCAGCAATATTGAACGGTTTATTACATTTTACTAAAACCCTGGGGGACTATTTATTGACCCCGGCGACGGCAGGGCTTAATATATCCCCCTGACTTTTACCCGTATAACGGGATTTTTGGGAGAGACATTGTGAATTATTTTGACCGACTAGGGTTTATATCATCCCGCTCTACAATGGGATCTGATATCAGCCTTGTTTTGGCGGTTGTTTTTACATCCATGTTCATTTATGCGGGCTACCTGGCGAGGCAGGGGGACGGCATGGTGCATAGAAGGGTGATATTCGGCTCGATGACCGCGATGTTCGGCTATTTTATTTATTACTATAAAATCAGGCGGCTCGGGTATGTCAGCTTTTCGGATCAGCTTGGGATGAGCGGTGAAAATTCGCTAAGGTCGGCATTATTCAAACCGGTCTTATTGCTCCACTTTACGATTGTCTCCCTTTCCACCTTTGCCTCTTTTTACACGGTAATTTCCGGCATCAGAGGCGCTGTGTCAAGAGGTGGCAAACTCATACTGGAAAAAACAAGGTTACCGCTGTCGAGACCGCTCTGGATAGCGGGGCTCGTTTGGCTCGGCTTGTTGTTGTGGTGGGTCTTTTACTGGTGGGGAGGGGTTCACCGCGGCGACCTCGGCCTCACCTACAAGTTGATGTTCGTAATGCTTGGATATGCCATCCCTGCCGCAATAGCCTTGACGATTCATAAAGTATTTCCATTTGCCGAGGAGAGACACAGGTTCATGGGGAGGCTAACCGTGGGACTTTTCATCACGCTGCTCTTCACCAGTATTGCGACCTATTCGCTCCTTTATGTATTTTGACATGTTTTTTTGAGAGGGTTTTAAATTGTAAAGAACATATATGTCCTTCTGGACAATTCAAAATATTCGCTTTGGAGCCTCGATTTTGCGATAGAACTAGCGAAGGAATCGGGGGGAACTCTTATAGGTAATCATGCCTACGCCGCGAAACTTCACGAGGACAGGTTCATTCAGATGGAGCCCGGCCTCCCCGAAAAGTACCAGGAACCGACAGAGCTTCAGAAACAGAGGGATATTCACGGTTCGCTGATAGAGAAGGGGCTTGAGCTTATTTCCGATTCCTATCTCGATGTGTTCCAGAAGAGATGCGATGAGAATGGCGTAACCTGTCAAAGAAAGATGTCTGAAGGAAAGAATTACTCGGAGCTTGTGAAAGATATCCAGGGGTCAAATTACGACCTGGTTGCGATGGGGGCGCGAGGCCTCGGCTCGGTGAAAACCACACAGCTCGGCTCCGTCTGCGAGAGGGTAACGAGAAGGATAAAGGTAGATACCCTGATAATGAAAAACAGCATTAAGGTCCGGGGGGGGCATATTGTGGTCGGCATCGATGGAAGCGAGGAGTCGTTCTCGGCCATGCGGACAGCTATCCAATTGAACAAGATTATGGGGTGCCGGATATCGGCGCTGGCGGTCTTCGATCCCGATTTCCATTACACGGTATTCAACAGCATTGCCAAGGTGCTGTCGGAAGAGGCAGGCAAGGTTTTCAAATTCAAGGAGCAGGAGAAGCTCCATGAGGAGATAATCGATTCCGGTCTGGAAAAAATATATAAGGACCACCTTGACCAGGCAGTGGCGATGGCCAAAGCCGAAGGGGTTGAGGTCGAAGCCGAAGTCCTTTCAGGAAAGGCGTTCGATGCTCTGCTTGACTGGATAGAGGGGAAGGAGATCGCCCTCCTTCTTCTTGGAAGGGTCGGCGTACATTGCGATAACGGCCTCGATATAGGTTCAAACGCCGAGAACCTTCTTAGGAACGCGGATTGCAACATCATGCTTTTCAGCAGCAAGGTGAAGCCGGAATCAAAGGACTATGAAAAGGGGGAACGCATTGAATGGGAAGCGGGCGCCCTGAAGATGCTGGAGCGGGTCCCATCTTTCGTAAGGAACATGGTGAAAGGGCATATAGAGGCCAATGCGCGGAAAAAGGGGATGGATAAAATAACCGAAGAGTACGTTGTAGAACAGCGCAAGAAAATGATGGGGCGGTAAAGTGTCGTTCATACCTTACGCGGTATCCTGGAACCTTACAAAAAGCTGTAACCTCGCCTGCAAACACTGCTATATAGACGCAACCGTCCGCGGGACAGGTGGGGACGATGAGCTTTCGACGGAAGAGACATACAAGATACTCGAACAGATAGCCGGTGTGAATCCCGGCGTGGTGCTGATACTCACCGGCGGCGAACCCCTCATGAGAAGGGACATTTACGACATATGTAAAAAGGCCTCCTCCCTCGGAATGATGGTTGTTCTCGGAACGAACGGGACGATGATCACAAAAGAAGCTGTCGCGAAGCTGAAGGCGTCAGGCGTTTCCGGCATCGGGATAAGCATAGACTCCCTAAAGGCCGAAGTGCACGATGCGTTCCGAGGAAGCCCCGGCTCCCTGGCAAAGGGGATGGAGGGGCTAAAACTGGCGCGCGATGGCGGGCTGGAGATACAGGTGCAGACTTCGGTCTCACATGAAAATGCCGAAGAGATACCGCTCATCGCCGAATGGGCGCACAGACTCGGGGCGAGGGTGTTCAATCTCTTCTTTCTCGTATGCACAGGAAGAGGGGAGACCGTCACCGATATCTCGCCGGAGGGTTATGAAAAGATACTGAAATGGTCAGCCGACAACCAGGGTTCCTTTGAAGGGATGATGATAAGGCCGAAATGCGCCCCGCACTTCAAGCGAATACTCTACCAGGCCGACAAGGAGAACCCCCTGCTGAATACATATATCGCCGCATGCAGGGCCGGAACGCATTACTGCCGGATTACGCCGGAGGGGAAGGTTTCCCCCTGTCCGTACATGCCGGATGTGGCGGGGGACCTTAAAAGCGACGATTTCGGCAAAATATGGGGCTCATCGGAGGAGTTTGTCCGGCTCAGAACCCCTGAGTACGGCGGTAAATGCGGAATCTGTCAGTACCGTCTTATGTGCGGCGGATGCAGGGCGAGGGCGCACGCAACGCTTGGCGATATCATGGCAGAGGATCAGTGGTGCGTGTATGAGCCGCTCTCCGAGGAAGAGGCGATAAGGAACGTAGATACGGAATCGAAGTTCGATTCAAGCGCAACCCCGACGCCTTTAAGCGATAAATGGAGCGATGAGGCGAAAGAGAAAATGGGGAAAATGCCGGTATTCGCCCGGGCCATAGTACAGAAAACGGTCGAGAAATATGCAGATGAGAAAGGGATAAATGAAATTACGGTCGAGGTGATGAGAACAGCCGCCCCGGCGCCGGGTCCTTTCGCAAAAAGCATCGAGGAGGCGAAGAAGAGTGAGCCGGTCACTGGCGAACTGGAGTGGGACGACGACGCACGGGAGAGGGTAAAGAACTCCCCCGATTTCGTGAGGCCCGGCATACTGAAGCTGATGCAGAAGCGGGGGAAAGAGCGGGGGCAGAAGAGAATCACATCCGAATTCCTCACTGAGATACGAAACGAGTCGATGATGCTTGTCACCCGTAGGATGAAGAAGCTCGGATTCAGCGAGCTGGACATGAAATCGTGGGACGCGGCAAAGGAGAAGTTCAGCAAGGTTCCCCACAAACTGAGCGTGATAGACAGGATAACGGGCGCCTTGAAAAGCCGGGAGAAGCCGAATGAGATGATACTGGAAAAATTCGGAACATATTTCGAGGATGATTCCGAGAAGATCGGCTGGACGAAAGAGGCGCGAGAGAGGCTCGATAAGACCCCTTTCTTCGTAAGGAAAAAGGCGAAAGATTTTATCGAAAATTACGCGAAGGAGCATGGCTACAAGTACATCACCGATACAGCGGTAAATGAAGCGATGGAAAAGCTCCCCTTTGCCAAAATGATGAAACGGTCATGAAGGAATATCTGAAACAGGGGTCGGCAACTTCACTGTCATCCCCGCGAATGCGGGAATCCAGGTGCCCATCTGTTGCCTCCTGTTCGAAAGCAGGCGCAAACACCATCTGCATTTGGCAGGATTTTCAGGAAGGTTATTAAAACTATGGACAACAACGAAACGCAACAGCCATTTTTCGGAAAGTCGCTGAAGATAATAGGGGGGCTTTTCTTTTTCATGCTTGTCGGGGTGATGCTCATCGCCTATTCCACTCCGCATAACGTGACGGAAGCGGATATTCAGCGCGCCAAGGATAAGGATCACGCCACCATTAAGGAGGCAACCGATAAAAATCCCTCCCCGCAGAAGATGGACGGCAAGCTCGGCCCGGTGATCGTATACACTCTCAACGCGACGGAAGAGGGGAAGTGGGCGCACTTCAGTTTTGAGACAGGTGAATTCTCCTCAGACGAGAAAATAAAGCGGGATACCCTGGACTGGGATATCGCCTTCAGCAGGGCAAAGATAGTCACAAACGGCGGCATCACGAATCCGAAGGGGAAGGCCGGGTTGGCGCTGGCAAAGAGTTTTGACTTCGCGTCGGTTGTTGAAGCCCCCAAAGATGGATATCTCCCCGACCAGCCGGCGGAGAACGTCACAAGGGCGAGAAATCCGATAATAGAAAAATGGTATGACTACAACTTCTGGAAGCACCGCCTTTCTCCGCTAGGGACCGTGTACATAATGAGGACGGCAAACGGCGGATACGCGAAATTCCAGATTCTTGATTACTACTGCGAAAAAATTCCAGCCTGCTACACGATAAAGTACCAGTACGACGGAAGAGGCAAAGCCTCCTTCAAAGAGTGATTTGTTGACCAGTAATTTGCTGTAAGCGATCATTCGATTATCCGGCATAGCCGAAATAACAGTCGTGCAATCGTCATGCTGTGTCTATTTCGATGATATTTACCTACTCATCGGATGCAAATTAAAAGATACTGTAAATATCCGTGGAAAAGGTTGGGACCCGGCCTGAGGTTGGGGTAATGGTGAATGGCCGGGTCCCGTCAAGTATCCAGTGCAATAAGGGGTGAGCTTTTGCCTGTTACTATCCTTTAGTTACTTTTTGCAGGAACATGTTTCATCGAAACGACGATTTGTCTCCCTTTCGGCGAATTGGCGAAATCGATGAACTCCTTCACGGAGCCGGTCGGTTCCCCTTTGGTTATGATGTTGTAATCTTCGTAGTATCCGTATTTTCCGGGGAGCGTCTCCTCCGTAGGGAGAACACCGTCAATAGTGAGAACCTTCACATCGGGAGTATCGTATCCGTATAACTGCATTCCGATGGCGTCGACGTTCTCGCTTACCAGGACGTTTGTGCCGGTAACAGGATTCCCCTTGGTCTGCGGAATTATCCTGTTTACTTTCGGGCCGGGCGAGGCAGCCTGATAAGACATCGTTTCTGTCACGCAGGGGGGGAGCATTACATTGCGGATGGCGCTATCGGTTCCCCCCACCTCTTTCCAATTTGTTATCTGGCCGCTTAGTATCCCTTCAAGCTGTTCCTTTGAGAGGCCGTTTACAGGATTGGCTTTGTTCACCACCATGACTATAGGGGCCTTGGCAATTACGCTGCTTTCTACCCCCTTCGGGAGGGTATGGCTGGAGAAGTTGAATGTGCTTACCCCGATGTTCACTTCTCCGTCGCTCGCTTTTACCACTCCGCTCCTGCACGATCCGGTGGAGACAATGACCTCTGTGCCTGTCTCCGCCTTGAAAGCCTCGCCAAGTTTTGTGGCAAGCGGCGCCGAACATGGATCGCCGTGGATCGTAAGCTTCCCGGCGGCTTTTCCGTATGCCGGGACCGATATTGAAAAAATAGAAACCGCGAGAATCAGTTTTCCTACAGTTTTCTTGCTCATGCTGTCACTCCATTTGAAATATTGTTAAAAAGCAACATTGACGTTTACCTGTGTCCTTGAGATCTTGGTTTTCCCGCTTAGGGCGTTGGTGTTTTCATCCGTGGTGATCAACTCGTTCTTTGTTTTGTGCTCATACAGCCGGATATCGATAGTCGCCCCTTGCTGGGTGTAAATGTCGAACTGTATCTTCGAGCCGGTGAAGTTCGACGAATTCGGAAAATCGTCCTGCGCCCATGTCCCCATGAGTGGAACGGAGGCGTAGCCGATATCGTAGTAGCAGTACCTGATCCCGAAAGATTCCATCAGCCTCAGGTTGATGAAGGCGACAAGGCCGGAGGTGTCGGGGCTCTTCGCGTTATCCCCCCCTCTCTCTTCCACCTTTACATCCGAAAGCATGTACTCAATCCCGACTTTTGCCAGACCGATCTTTACCTCTGTACCGAGATAGTTGTAGGTGGCGTCTCCACCAGGAATGTCGGTCAGTGTTTCAGCCGGATCCCTGTCCGTTTCGTCCGCTATCAGCGAGGCAACAGTAAGTTTAATTCCCGCATTTCCGATCTTTCTGCCGTGGTCCATGGTTATTAGCGAAGCGATATCATTTGACGCCTTATGGTCGTTGTTAGCTACGGTAAACCTTCCAACCGAAAACCCCGATCTGGCCTCGTTGTATACTGCGTTGTAGCCGAGCGCTATTCCACCTGGATTGAAATCGCCGTCTATCCATGTTTCCAATATTTGCTTGGTTGGTAATGAATTCTTTCCCGCCCAGGTCCAGAATCCGCCACTTTTGAATTTAACGTATGCCTTGTCCGTGCCGAAGTTGGCATTGCCTAGCGCTTTTGCCTCTCCCGGTCCGTCGCTAAGTGTCTGGTGGGGGGAGTGGAGGTCGTTTGAACCTGTTGCCAGCCTGAATCCTGCTTCCACATTGGGGCCACCGCTGTATACCCCCCCGATGCGGAGCCTGACTCTTTCGCGGGTTCTCTGCATTGAGTTGTCCCCTGTTTTTGATTCGTTGTTGTCCACTTCATAGCGGAAACGGAGATCGCCGAGGAGATCCAGCTTTTTATCGCCATCCTTCCAGACGGTTTTCTCCGCGAAAGAGTTCCCCGCCCCCGCAAGGAGAGCAAACATCATTACGAAAGCAAAAACATGAATTCTGAAATGTAAATTTAGCACGCAGTAATTTCCCCTATGAAATAATTGATAACCTTTACGGCCGAACCGTGTCCCCCCTGTTGCATATATCTGCAAACCTTTTGCATCTATTTTGTGTCCTTATATGCTACCAGCCGTTCAAAATTATTGAAAGGCTTGCCGTCGGCCTCAATATACGGATCGGGTCCGAAGTAGTTTAGAGGCACCCCAGCCTGCGCCGGGGAGAGGATGATATCCCGCCCTACGCTGAAGGTGATCCGATTTTCGCATATTGATCCCCAGAAGTAATCCTTCTTTGATAGATCCTTTCGCGCTTCGGAGATGTCAACGGGAATCCAGCCGTAACCGGCGATGAAGAATTTCGCCCAGCAGTGGTAACCCCCTTTTTTCAAGTCGGCCTGGGATTTTCCGGGGGTGAGCGGGTAGCCCATTTCGAATTTTACCGGTATTCCTTCAGAGCGCATCATCGAGGCAAATAGTGAGTGGAAATCGGTGCAGTTGCCGTAGCCTTCCCCTTTTCCTTCAATCGACAGGCAGACGCGGTTTACGTCACCTTGTCCCCAGCCCGGGATCTCTTTGTTGTAGTTCATCTTCGCCAGAATGTACTGGTAAATGGCGTTGGCCTTTTCAATCTCGGTATTTTTACCGGCCGTCGCCTCTTTTGCCATTTTTCTTATAGAGTCGTTGATTATCTCCATCCGTGAGGATTCCATATACGGAGACATTGCTTCGGGATCGGTCGGTATGCCGCTCGTATATGAAAGATCTATCTTCTTTGCGGTTCTTTCCAGCCTTTTTACCATGTATGAAGCCTTGAAGCTGAAACCTTTAGGGTCGGGGTCCTTTATCGCCATGTAAAGCATGCCGTTGCCGTACTTCGTTTCGTAGCTGACTTTTACCTGTGAAGGGGCGTCGATTGTGACCCCTGATATCTCCTGATCCTCGTTTGTAGGCGGATAGGGGATCCACATATTGATCTCTTTGGTTCCCTTGGCGACTTCAGGCACGTTTACGACGTATTCCAGCGTGAAGGATCTGCTGTTTCCGTTTTCAACTGTGTGGCTGTTCGTTTTGGCAATGGTGACAGCCGGTATCGACACCAGAATCACTATTGCAAGTATAATCGCCAAACCTTTTATAATCTTCATTTTCCAAACACCTCAATCTTTCAAGTAAATTAAACATCTGTCGCGCAAAACATTGAGAAGAGGGAAGGAGTCGTGATGGCTGAATGTGAGCATCTGAAAATATCAGAATTTCACGCGCACAACCTTCTCAAAAGCGGGGCCGTGAGGCCTCGAATGAAAAAGAGGGTTCCTTCCCCTTCTTAGGAGGTGAAGGATGGAGGGGGGCGGATCCTGAAGGATCGAGATTCACCGGATTTTCCGGCTATGGTCTGATATGTAATTACAATTTCATGATTGATAACCGCTGTAACTTCAAGCTCGGCTTCAAAAAGATAGTCGACCCTCTTAAGAAGCCCAAGCTCAATGACCGGGCTATTCTGGTCTTGTGAAAGGAAGTTTTTCTCGCCACTTTTTAAAGGGAAAAGGAACGGGGTAGCCGAATGTATGTTCGGTTTGACTTCGAGAGTTGCCAAATGCAGCGTAGGCTGGAGAAAAGTTTCAAAAACAACACCCTGCTGTTCGGTAACATCTTCAAGCGTAATCCAGTAGTTGTTGCCGGAACGGCCTGTGGCGTCCTTATCGGCTCCAGCGAGGACAAGCTCGAAATGGATAATATCTCCCGTATGGTCGGCATTGGCCGTAGCAGGAAATAGAAATCCCGCCAGGGCAACAAGGAGCATTCCAAATCTGAAAGGTTTATTCATACCCTAAAAAGTATGAGCATATTTGCCGGGAATATCAAGGGGGAATATTATAACCATCTGAATGTAATGGACTAATTCACTCCGGGGTTACTTGCTTTTTGATAAATAGTCGGTGAATTTTCGGAGCTACCGGTGTAAAATTCAATTTTCAATATAGGGGAGCGCAGATTTGAAATTCATGACACGACGCTATATCCTCGCCCTGGGGATAATTGCGCTCCTTGCCGTTTTGATGAGTTTCTTCCTTAACCGGGTAATAACATCCCAACAAACAACCGCCGCCGTAATAAATATCAGCGGCGGGCAGAGGATGCTTTCCCAAAGGATAATCTACTACTCCGTGATGCTGGTCAATTCCAAGGCGGGAGCCGAGAGGGAAGAGTACCGCGTTGAGCTAAAGAGAATGATAAACAAGATGAAGGCCGCCCACTATGGCCTGCTGAATGGAGACAAAGAACTCGGTCTGCCGGGAAATCCTTCGCAACGGGTAAGGGATATATATTTTGCTCCCCCTTTAATGCTTGACAGGCAGGTGATGGAATTTACCACACATGCCATGGACCTCGCGGAATCACCTGACGGAGAGATGGCGCCCGAAAATTTTCACTTCTACCACGTCAACAAAGAGGCTCCAACAAGACTTTTGAAATCGCTTGATGAAGCTGTAAAGGCTTACCAGGAAGAGAGCGAATCCGAGATAGAGAAGTTGCATACCGCGGTTGACTCGATAGTCGGAATTATCATTTTTGCTCTGGTCCTAATAGGGCGATTCATGTTTCGCCCGATGGTAAAGAGCGTCGAAGAAGAGACCGAAAAGCTGATGCTGGCTGAGGAGAGAACAAGGTTAATAGTGAAATCCATCGGCGAAGGGATAGTTACCATAGATTCAAACAGGACGATCCTTTTTGTGAACGAAGAGCTTTGCAGGAATTTCGGGTACGAAGAACATGAGCTTCTGGGAGAAGATATGGAAATTCTATTTTGCCAGGATCCCAAGCTGAATAATGACGATGAGGAGCTGATAAAGTCGGTATTGAACATTTCCAGGGAGAATATGCACAAGTGGGTAGCTTTGACCGGGAGAAGAAAGAATGGGACCTGCTTCGATATAGAAATCCGTATTGAGGAAACGAAAATGCGTATGGGGGGGAGTACCTACTTTACAGCGGCGATAAGGGACATTACCGAGAGGGTTAAATCCGAAAGCACCCAGCGCAAGCTGAAGAACGCCATCGAAAAGATGGGTGAAATGGTTTTGATAACCGACTCGGAAGGGATTATCGAGTATGTAAATCCGGCATTCGAAAGGATCACCGGGTATTCGCGCGACGAAGTGCTGGGAAAGAATCCGCGAATCTTGAAATCAGGCACACATCCGGCAACATTCTATAAGGATCTATGGGCTACCGTTAAATCGGGGAAAATCTGGAAAAACGAGCTCGTCAACAAGCGGAAATCCGGGGAACTTTACCATGAGGAGATGACGATATCTCCTATTATGGACAATAGGAACAGGGTGATGAATTTTGTCGCCAACAAAAGGGATATAACCAATCGCAAAAAGGCGGAGAATGCGCTGAAGCAGACGGCAGAGTATGTAAAGCTGATGCACGATATCACAATTACATGCAATGAATATTTCACCGTGAACGAAGCGATGAAGGTGTTTCTAGACAAGATATGCGAATATACCGGCTGGCCGGTGGGGCATGTGTTTTTCCCGAATGCCGAAGGGAAACTTGTTTCCTCCGGAGTGTGGCATATGAATAATCCGGCAGAGTTCGATTACCTGAGAAAGATATCGGAAGCATTGGTTTTCGAGCCGGGATTTGGGATACCGGGGAGGGTATTGGAAACACGTGAGCTTGAATGGGTTGAGGATTTGTCGGTAGCAGATGAAAAATATCCCAGGGGACATCAGGCGAATATTGAAAACATCAAACTTGGCGTCAAAGGGGCGTTTGCGTTTCCGGTTATTGAAGGGGACAGGGTAGTTGCCGTTCTCGAATTCTTCTCAAGGGAGACAAAAAAACCGGATCCCCTTCTCCTTGAGGTGATTGCCAACCTTGCCTATCAGCTTGGCAGGGTTACGGAGAGGAAACGGATTGAGGAAGAGCTGGGGAATTATACAAATAAGCTGGAAAAGGCGCTTTACCGGGCTGAAGATGTGCTGAACTCCCTTGCCAAAAGGCCAAGCCTGATGCCGTATTTCGAAGTCTCGCCGATGTACCTCTACAGGCGCACTATCGGCGGAGGAGACAACCTGAGGTGGGTGATGTTCCCTTCCAGGTATGCAGGTCTCTTCCTGCACGATGTTTCCGGCCATGACATAGAAGAGACCCTTCTCAATATACTTACTACGGCGATAGTAGACGACCACAAGGTGAACAGGAAGAGGAATGCCGTGAGCGAACCATCCATGCTTTTAAACAGTATGAATGAACACCTTCTTCGCTACTGCGAAGGGACCAGCCATTTTGTAACAGCGGTATATCTGTTGATGGATTACGAAAACCGCCAGGTGAAATTTTCCCTGGCTGGTCATCCGAAGCCGTGGCTGATAGATGCAGACGGTTCTTCCCGGCAAATCGGGGAAAACGCCTACTTTCTTGGACAGCTCAAGGTCAGTCAGAACGCTGACGGCAGATTCAAGGATGTTACCGTGAACTTGAAACCGGGGCAGACGATTCTGCTGTGCAGTGACGGTTTGATGGAGCAGAAAAACGATGAAGGGATCATGTTCTCCGAAATATTTGTCTCTTCAATACTCAAAAACCTGTCCGGGAAATCTCCCACCGAGGCATGGAGATACATCAAGGATGAATTTCAAAGTCATGCTGGCGGAGTGTCTGTTGAGGATGATGTTTCCTTTATAGTAATAGGTGCGAGACCGGAAGAGAGTTACCGCAAGAGCAGCTTTATGCCGGGAAAGGTCTTGCTGGAGATCATCAGGAAAAGCGTTTTATCCCAAAAAATACTTGTACTGGATGATGCGGATAAACTTCATTTAACGAAAAAGAAATTGCCGCATGGAAAAGCAAAAGTTATTAACGATATTTCAGAATCGTACAAGCATATTATTGAAGAACTTTTTGCCGAGGAATGGCCAAAGCAGAAAATAAATCATATTTCGATGGCGGTAAGCGAAATGGTAATGAACGCCATCCTGCATGGCAATCTGTGCCAGGAAAATTATGAGATAGACATTTCATACATACTTAACGGGGAATTGCTTGAAATATGCGTATCCGATGAGGGGCTGGGATTTGATGGGAACAAGGTAGCGCAAAGCATAAGAGAGGAAGACGTTTTACAACCGCATGGCAGAGGACTTCACATGGTGGAGCTTTTCGCGGAAGAGATGTATTTCAGCCAGTCCGGCAATAAGTGCTGGGCGATTTTCAGAAAAGAGGGGAAATCTTTGGGCGCAGAGATCCAGGGGAATGTTATTTTTTAGCTGATGCTGGCCTGTTGAGAGTCTTTATAAACCCGGAAGAGAGGCTGAAGGTGCTAGGCGCACAAATCATGAGGAATAAGATGTTATTAGTCCATAAATAAAACAGCTCTTCTGCTGTAACCAAATGTTTATGAACAGGTTACAATTATTCCCCGCTTACGGTATGAACATTTGAAAATATATCAGGGTGTTCTGGTTAAAACGAATAAGAATTTATTGAACGACATGTTTAAATATTTCGTTTGTTTTTTGTAATTGCCCGGTACAGGGTGTTTACTTTCGTCATTAGGCAAATTTTAAAATATTTCTCGAATTTGCCTTGTTTTACCGTTAAATCAGGCAAAGTTTTCGTTATCGGATGCAAAAAAAATTGTTCAAAATGATTTACGGTATGGAATGTGTAGTGGTATACTCCTTCAAACGTGCGGATAGTGGGGAGTACAGTTTTTTCTCTTCCGCAAGAATTTGAAAAGGACTTTATTTAACATTAACCTTTTAAGGGGGTAGCTTAGCATATGGGGGTAGCAATTGGATAAAATCAAGACAATAGTCATTTCAGTCGTGGCATTTGCCGTGATATTTTTCATCCTGGATTACGCCTTACAGGCTTATCAGGGATTGGAACTTTTTCCTTCGCAGGAAGGGCACTAGGATGAAATCAGCTTCTATTGTATATAAGGGGAATTCATAGTGGGGAAGAGCAAAATATTTCACAAGTTTTTTTATCGGGTTCGTCTGGAAACCCTTGCCGTCCTTTTCGTGCTGTCCATAGCCGGATTGGCCGTATCGGGTCCATTTAGCGATAACTTGGCAACACCGGTTTACGCCAGCGAAGAGGCTGACGCGGGAGCCGGAGCGGATGCCGCAACAGCTGAGGGCGAGGCCGAAGCAGAGGATGACACAGTCTGGAAGCCGATGGCTGCTCCAATACTTGAAGCGAAGGATTATCCGGTAGTCAAGGGATGGAACAACCGCATTAGCGTCTGGATAGTCGCGCAACTTCATCTCTTTTTTGCCGCCTTTGTTCTTGGCGTTCCGATTTTCGTGTGGGTTATCGAATTTATCGGAGTTACCACCAAGGATAAGCGGTACGACAACATGGCTCACGAGTTCATGAAGGTCGCAATGACGGGGTTCTCCCTGACGGCGAGCTTCGGCGGTGTTCTCGCGCTGATGCTTTTCAGCTTCTACCCTGATTTCATGGAATACATGACAAGCATATTCGGCAAGGTAATGATCTGGTACGGCCTTATGTTCTTTGCCGAGAGCTTCTTCGTTTATACCTACTATTACGGCTGGGATTCGATGCAGGACGAGAAGGGGAAAAAGATCCACCTCGTGCTTGGCCTTTTCCTTAATCTCTCAGGTATGACCCTTATGGTTATGTCCAATTCATGGGCTTCCTTCATGATGGCTCCGTCCGGAATTGAAGCCGACGGCACCTTCCAGGGGGATGTGTGGGCAGTAATAACAGGACATCTCTGGAATCCGCTCAACCTTCACCGCTTCATCGCGAATATCGCTTACGGCGGTTCGCTTACGGCGGCGTACGCGGCATACAAGTATATTGCTACCAACAACCAGGAAGAGCGGGCGCATTATGACTGGATGGGCTACACCTCCTTCATTATCGCCATCATCGGGCTGCTTCCGCTCCCTTTCGCAGGCTACTGGCTTACGAAAGAGGTTTACGATTACTCTCAGCAGATGGGTATCACCCTGATGGGGGGCGTGTTCGCATGGCTCTTCATTATCCAGGCGGTTCTTATCGGCGCCATATTCCTGTCGGCAAACTACTACCTCTGGTGTAGCCTTTGCAGATCAAGCGGCTCACACAGGTATACAAAGCTTATACAGCCGCTTGGTTTAATAATCGTATTCTCATTCCTGATCTGGTTTACGCCGCATACACTGGTTATGACCTCTACAGAACTGAGCCAGATAGGCGGTGCGCATCACCCGGTACTTGGACCTCTTGGAGTTATGGCCGCGAAGAACGGAGCGGTTAACCTCCTTATTCTGGCGACTTTCGTAAGTTTCCAGATATTCAGAAGGAGTAACATCAAGGTAGTCGGGGACGACTACTGGGCGAAGAACGGAACCGCGATTCAGATAGGGCTTTACATCGCCGGCGCCGGAAATGTTCTCATACTGAGTGTTTACAGCTACTTTATTCCAGCCGCTACCCGTATCGGTCTTTCGATACCGCAGGTAGTTACAACTCTTATAGTCGTCATTGTGGCGATGATAATTGACGGCAAGATGTTCAAAAAGACTGAAGATGTAGGAGAGGTTAGATGGGGCACAATGCCAATCCGCTCCCAATATGCGCTCTTCATGCTGGCGGCATCCTTCACATGGCTGATGGGCCTGATGGGATATTGCCGGTCGGCTATTCGCCAACACTGGCACGTGTACACGATATTCAGGGATAACTCCCCGGATGCGTTTACCCCTACTCTGCCTTACGCGGCAGGTATGGTTACCGTAATATGCTGCATATTTATAGCATTGGTACTCTTTATGTTCTGGATGCCTATCCTTGCTTCGAAGAAAGGAGGGGCAAAACATGGTTAATATACTTAAGATCGTAGCGTTCATGGTAGCGGTAATGGTCGCTTTCTCCGGGTACACAACCTATGGAATACCATTGATCATTCCCGCTCCACCTCCAGTAGAGGAGAAGATAAGCGGCGATATGACGATGGATCAGTTCATAGCTCTTGGCGAAAAGATCTATAACGGAAAAGGCACATGCACACTCTGCCACAACTCGCTCGGCAGGGCGCCGTTGCTCGAGCCGGTAGGAAGCGTTGCTACTGAGAGAATGGCGGATCCCAATTACAAGGGTAAGTCGAAGACCGTTGAGGAATATCTGCGTGAGTCGTTTGTTGATCCTTCCGCGTATGTCGTACCGGGATTTGGTAAAAAAGGGACGAACGATACGGTAAGCCCGATGCCGGACGTAAGCAAGGGCGCTATCAGTCTTTCCAATGTTGAAATGGACGCTGTCATCGGATACCTGCAGTCTATTGCCGGGGTTGAAGTAACCGTCAAGCTCCCGACAGGAGAAGACACAGCTGCAGCCGGTGGCGAGGATGAAGGTGGCGGTGAGATCAAACTCGCGGCCAATGCCAAGGAGGCATTCTCCAAGTTCGGTTGTGATGCCTGCCACATGGGGCCTGGAATAGCAGAAGGTGGCGACATGGGTCCTGACCTCTCAACGATGGGTAAGTCGGCAGGCACAAGGAAGAAGGGGATGTCAGCCGAGCAGTTCATCATCGAATCGATCATCGATCCCAATGCGGTTATTGCCGACGGGTTTGATGGAGAAATGATGCCCGACGATTTCGGGGACCAGATGACGGTCACGGAGCTTAACATGATGGTCAATGCCATACTGGGCAAGAAATAGCGGGGGAGTAGACGAAAATGAAATTTGTTAAGCCTTTGATTGTAATTGTTGTCTGTTACTTGTTACTGAAAATAGGAATCCCGTTTATAGGTTCAATCCTTCATCCGGGAACATGGCCTGTGGTGCCGACCAGTGTCATGAAGATGTTCATGTTCTTCGTGGTTACCGGTACCCTCCTGATGTACAGTTTTGATGAGGAGGGTTACGCGGCCTTTGCAGATCCGATCCAGGATCTCTACTCGAATCCTGAAAAAACGAACGCAAAGTATGCCGTTATAGCAATAATCGGCATATTCGGCGCATACATCACTTACCAGTATGTAAAGCCGACGTTCGATGCTCCAGTTGAGCTTCGCTCCGTTCACCCCGCGCCTCCAGCTAACGCTAAGGCCTGGGGCAAGAGCTATGCTCTCCAGACTCTCAAAAATCCGTTAAGAGGGGATAAGGAGAATTTTGCCAAGAATATTGAAGCTGGCGGAGTAGTTTACTACCAGAACTGCTACTATTGCCACGGTGACAGGATGCTTGGGAAAGGGCCCTTTTTCTCAGGGTTCAATCCACTGCCGGCAAATTTTGTCGACATTGGTACGATCGCTCAGCTCACGGAATCTTTCGTGTTCTGGCGAATTGCCACGGGTGGACCTGGCCTCCCTTCCGAGGGTGCGCCTTGGATATCGGCTATGCCGATATGGCATGATCTCCTGAGCGAAGAGGAAGTTTGGCAGGTTATTATGTTCATTTACGATTATACTGGTCACAATCCGCGCGTTACCACAGCAGTTGCGGAACATAAATGATGGGTGAGGGAAGATGATGTTGAATAGGATTAAAAAGATGAGATTAAAGGAAGTCGTTTTATTTCTTGCGGCATTCATGTATTTTGCCGCGTCTTCCGCCTCTGCCGCTCCGGGTAACGCAGAAAACGGCAAGACGATATACATGAAGAAATGCTGGTGGTGCCATGGAAAAGAGGGCGAGGCCGACGGTCCAGGCGCGGAATTCATGATTCCGCCACCGCGTGATTTCAGCCTTGGAATGTACAAGTACAAGACAAGCACCGTAGACAGGGTAGTGGTCAGGGACGAAGATATCTTCGATATGATCACATACGGTATGCCTGGCACATCGATGCCGTCATGGAAAGAAGTTCTGAACGATCAGGAGAGGTGGGACCTCGTTGCGTTCGTCAAGTCGCTTACCGACATGTTCGAAGGCGCGGATAATCCCCCAGCACTCGACCTGAGCAAGAAAGTATCAAGCTCGGCAGACAGCATCGAAAAAGGGAAGAAGGCCTACGATGATGCGAAATGCTGGGAGTGTCACGGTAAAGAGGGAAAAGGCGACCTCATGAAAAAGCTGAAAGAGGATTCCGGTTCGCGCGTATGGCCTAGGAACTTAGCAAAACCTTGGACATTCCGCGTTAGCAACAATCCCGAGGATATATACGCCAGAGTGACGAACGGTATTCCGGGTACGCCGATGACATCCTTTGCCGCAGAGACAACCGGAAACGGAAAGCTCTCGGAAGAGGACAGGTGGCACGTCTCCAACTACGTCGCTTCGCTTGCGGACCCGAACAGGGCTACAAAGCAGGGGCAGATAGTTGTAAAGGCTATCCAGACAGAAGCTCTCCCTGCGGATGAGAATGATCCGGCATGGGAAGGCTTTGAAGGGACCGCTTATTTCCTCGTTCCGCAGATAATCGCTGCAGAGAGGTTCTTCATTCCTTCGAACGACCTCGTGATCGTAAAAGCCGCGTTTACCGAAAACGAGATAGCTTTCCTTCTTGAGATCGACGACAGGACAAAGAGCGTTCCCGGCAATTCGGACGCCGCTGCGATAGCTTGGGGCAACCTGACGCCGGACGCGCTTGCGATACAGACTCCGGTCGTAATTCCGGATTCGGCTGAAAAACCGTATTTCGGACATGGCGATGCTTCGCACCCGGTTTCGATGCTCTACTGGAACAGCGGTTCCACTGAAAGCGGACAGATAGCAAAGATGATGACCACTACAGGCCTTGGCAAAATGGAAGCGAGCGATGTAGCCGCCGCAGGATTCACCGCCACCTCCACATATAATGCTGGAACCTGGAAGGTCATGATGAAGAGGAGCCTCGCTACGAATAATCCTGAAAAGGATACTCAGTTCGTCGCCGGCAAGTACATCCCGATAGCGTTTGCGAACTGGGACGGCTCGAACGGCGAAGCAGGCTCGAAGCACACCATGACCACATGGTACTGGCTGTTGCTCAAGCCCCAGACCGGAAGCTCGGTAGTCCTTCTTCCACTTGCAGTACTCTTGGTGCTGGTTGGCGGACAGGTCTGGATTTCCGGGCGTATGAAGAATAAGGCGTAAATTAATTTTAAAAACGTGAAAGAGGAGGTTACTCGAGTGAACAGAATGATTGTTTTGTGCTGTCTCATGCTGGCAGTAATGTTCGGTACGTCAGCAATGGCGGCGGATGGAAAAGGCATCGTGGACAAGAACAAGTGTGGAAGCTGCCATAAAATGTCCGGCCCGGCTGTAAAGACCATCGCTGAAGTAATGAAAAGGAAAGCGCCGGATCTCTTTTATGCAGGTAGCAAGTTCAACAAGGATTGGCTGGTAGGATACCTCCAGAACCCGACCACTTTAAGGCCGGCTGGAACGGTTTACCTCAACAACATCACAACCGAAGGGGATACCGACAAGGTGAAAGGGGCGCCTGACAAATGCGCTTCCAAACTGAGCGCAGGCGACGCAGCAGCAGCTGCCGACTACCTCATGACCCTCAAGGACAAGTCGATGAAGACCGGTGTTGCGAAGATCGGTGATTTTTCATCGGCAAGGGCGAAACTCCTTATGACAAAGGATAACGCCTGCAACGCGTGCCACGAACTTCCGAAAAAGGGGGGCGGTCTTTCCTGTCCGACATTCGACGGAATCGGCGCAAGGCTGAATCCCGACTGGATGTACAGCTTCATTCAGGACCCCACACACTGGGATCCGAGGGTATGGATGGCAAAAGGGACATTTGACGATGCCCAGTTGCAGTTGATGGTCAATTACCTCTCCTCGCTTAAATAGAAAGGGGAAATAGAAGAGATGAATAGAATGGATATTTCAAGGAAATTGGTTATTGGATTTCTTTTTGCTGCTTCCCTTTTCGCCATGTCGGCTATGAAGGCAGAGGCGGCGGAAAAAGCGGTTGACAACTACAACCTCCATTGCGTGCAGTGCCACGGTTCTGCCGGAACGGGGAAGGGGATCAACGCTCCGTTTCTCGCAGTTCAGCCGAGAAACCACACAAGTGATAAGGATATGAGTTCCTTGACTGACAGCAACGTATTCAAGGCTATCAAGGAAGGCGGAATCGCAGTCGGTAAATCGACCCAGATGCCACCGTTCGGAGGCGTTTTGACCGATGCTGAGATCAATGATCTTGTAAAGCATCTGCGCGCCATGTGCAAATGCAAAGGACCAGCTTAATTTAACTGAACGGTTTTTATTTGCCGGATTAATCTGGTAAAATTCGAGCTAGTGTTTGGTTTGTGGCTCCGCCGGAAGGCGGAGCCTCTTTTTATAATCAACCAGTGCAAAATATCGGCATTGCCTGCTCCTATTGATGCATTTTCCAGGAGGAACGCATATGACAAACGAGATAACAAAAACCGTTAAAATCAAAGTTTCAACACTCTCCTACATTCTGGCAATATTAGTTCCCCTTGTTTTCAGTCTTTCAAACGCAAATGCCGCGAAATTATCGGATCACTTTGCGATGAATATTGATCCCTATTCGGAAAAGATGGTAGGCAAGGATGTGACAAAGAGCGTGACGGAGTTCTTTCACGCCGCAGAAAAGGCTATCGAATCGGAGGATATCGAATCCTTGATGGGGTTGTATTCAGACAACTACAAGAACGGCGAGCACGACAAGGCCTCCGTTAAAAAAATCTGGCAAAGGATTTTCGGTAGGTTCAACAGCATGGCGACTCTTCACAATATGCGCTTTATCACGACCTCTCCAGAAAGTGAAACCATGATTATCAGGTGTAGCGGGCTTCTCGTTGGCGTTCCGGAAGGTGAAAAAAACAGAATGACGATAGACAACTGGACTGACGCCGACCATATACTCGTGATGGAAAAAGGGAAATGGAAACTTATCGGTACAGCCGGCAAAAGCAATGAAAGACTATGGTTTGACAAGCCGATGCACCCGCTCTTTTAGCCCGAAACAGGTACCCCAATACAGTTTATGGAACTAAAAATATAATTTATTTGCACGGTATTGTTTCAATCTGCTCTAATTAGAAGACCGAATGGACTTCCTCATAAGAATCATGGTCAAAAAGAATTATTGCAAATGGAGAAAGCAACTTGACGAAACAAATATTTGACTTGAACAAAAAGGAACTATGGGAAAGCGTTAAACCAAAAAAAATGACCTTCCGCCACTACTTTGGCGGATTCGCACTTCTCCTCCTCATATCACAGCTGGTTACAGGGCTTTATATGATCTTCTATTACGAGCCATCGCTTCGTGAGACCTATAAAACGGTACAGTATTTCGACAATGTCGCCTTCCTCGGAGCCCTTACGAGGAACATTCATCGTTATGGAGCCTTTTTCCTGACATTGGCGGTAGCTATACACCTTTGGCGCGGGTACATGAGGCGCGACTATCAGGGGGGGAGGAAATGGAACTGGATAACAGGCGTTTTGCTGAGTCTTATAATAGTGGCGTTTCTCATTAGCGGAACGATATTGCCCTGGGAATGGAAGGGCTACTGGATGATGGAGATGTTCAATAACTGGCTCAAGACTATCCCTATCTTCGGCACGACTTTCTACGATTTTTTCATGCAGAGCTATACCCCGACGCGTAACTTTGTAATTCACGATATCGTTCTCCCGTTACTGACCTATATCCTCCTGCAGATCCACTGCCTTTCCAGACTACGAAAGAGAGGATACGGAGATTTCTTTTTACGACAAACGGTTGCGACGATCCCGCTGATTATAGCGATAATCGCGTACAGCGTTGCGTTTCCGGTTCCAACAGAGGATCCGGAAATGATCCCTTTTCCGATGGATGGACAGTACATACCTGCTCCTGAATGGTTTTTCGTCACTTTCCTTTTGCCGTACTGGTATTTCCCTCCGCGCGAATGGTCGCTCTATCTGTTTTGGGTCCCATTTATCATCCTTGTAGTATTCTTCCTTCTGCCGTATCTGAATAAAAGGAAGAAAAAGGATGAGCTGGAGAAAATTCCCGAAAAGAGAAGGATATGGATGGGGAAAGCCTACACTTGGGCCGGCATTATTGGGGGAGCGCTATTTGTATTTACGTTGCTTTGGGGGAGCGTCGATTCCCCCTGGATGGGGTGTAACAGCTGCCACAATGTTTCCATGGGGGACAGGATGGGAATACCCCCTGTAACCTATAAGGATGTGGAGCGAAACCCGCTTCTTCTTGATAACCGCTGGATGATGAGGCACTGGTATGAACCGCAAGTTGTTTGGTAATACTCATATGATAAAGAAAGCGCTACTTGTTATTGCCCTGCTGACTTTGAATTCCTGCTCCGAATCAATTCCCGGGAATCCTGAGAAGGTGGCGGAAAACTATGTGGAAGCCATCCGGGCAGATGATTTCGCGCAGATTTACGAATTAAACTTCCTTACGGTGCGGCAGAAAAGACTGTTGCTTAGGGAAGAGAGTGACGCCGGTCAGAAGCTCCTGGAAGAGAACTTCAAAAAACATAAAGGGGATTATGAATCGGTCGATGTGAAATTGACCGATAGAGGTATCTGGCATGAGAAATCATACTTCCCCAAGTCAGCCAAGGTCACTTTCGGAAAGGCAAGTTATCCAAAAGCGGCCGCGGATGACCCGGTAAATGCCGAATACGAAAAGGCTCAGAACGTTTATGTGAAAATAAAGAGTGTATACAGTTCCCCTGAAGAAGCTCCAGTTTATGATGATAAAAAGATAAAAGAAGTTTCTTTCGACTGTTTCCTGAAAAAAGTGCGGAAAGAAGGGAACGTTCGCATATATTCCCATGACGAGCAGTGGTTCGTTGCCGACATTGTCCCTGATGTTTCAACAGCAATATATTTCGAATAGATTTCCAGAAGCGATGTAACAGATGTGATACATCGCATAAAATCCCAGCCTCATTCCGTGCAAATATTACAAAACGATTAAACGAAATGTACGATATGGCAGGAAGAATATCTAAATACAACGGTTATCTCTTGTTTTACAACTAAATATCCAGTTCATGCAAAAAATGACAAAAAATGTCACTACGCAGATATCCTGATGTTAAAAACGATATTCATTGGCGAATAGTTACAATATCTGGAGAGTGGATGTAACATATGTGATACGGTAGCAGGTATCTAAGGATTACCCCTCTTTTTCTCCAGATTAGGCATGTAGGTTGCTTTGTATAAGCCTCAATGGGGAGTTTTTTCCAGATAGTTTTTATTAAATTTTTTTTATTTATTGGGAGGATAGTTAATGAGGAAAGTCACGAAACTTGTTTTCTTGATGTTTCTGGCTCTTTCCGTAGGTGCGCTTGTCGCAACCGATGCGGATGCCAGGGAGAAGAAATCAGCGGCTGATTTGGAAAAGGCCAAAAAAGAGGGTGATGCCTCTCAGGCTGAAGCCGACAAAGCCCGCGAATCATTCGGTCGCGAAGCAGACGAGTACAATATTGAGTCTTTCGAGACCAAGACCGACAAGAAGGGTTCCAGTGCGTCAACATACGGCGTTGCCGGGTTCGACTATCTTACAGGTGTAGGTAAAGTTGCATCTGACCCTGACAAAATCGGCGCAGATCTTCCAGCTGCTCTCGGCGGCGGAAAGCTCAAAGCAAAGCTAGACACACCTTTGAAAAAAATGATGTCAAAGCGCTTTAAGAACAAATGGACTGGCCAGCTTGGCGACACTGAATCTGGTCTTACAGAGAAATCAGGTGTTACCGAGGTTTGGTTCCGATCTGACAGCTCTTCCGAGCTTGGTGCAGGTTACAACGACTGGGTTAACCAGTGGAACGACATCACAAGGCCTAATACCAACGGTGTAACACTTGTTGCGGGTGCAGACCCGGATCAGGGCGCTCACTGGTTCTCGGTATACTGCGTCCATTGCCATGGCTGGACCGGTAAAGGTGACGGCCCAACGGCTGCTCCTCTTGATCCCCGCCCAAGGAACCTGACAAACGGTAAATACTCAAACTTCATTTCTAACGTAGATATGTTCCAGGTAATCAAAGGCGGCGGCGCTGCAAGGAACCTTTCGGAAGCTATGCCTCCTTGGGGTAACATCATGCAGGATCAGGATATTTGGAACACAGTTGCATTTATCAGGTCCCTTGCTGATAAACCTGCATTTGCTCCGGATCCAAGCGACGTAACAGCCGCTAACGCAAAGGACAGCGATGAGTTCAAGGAAATGAACGAAATGCTCGAACTTGCCGGCGCAATGGCTGGACGCGGTGGCGCAATGAAAGGTGGATACGACTCAATCGGTGGCGGACGCTTCTCTTCAAAGAAAGTCGGTATCGGCGGTGTTAAAACCTCCGGTCACGGCGGCGGTACTGCAAACACTGGTGACTGGGCTCTCGACAAGTAATTTAGCCCAATCTAAGCTTCAGATATGGCTCCCCCTCTTAAGAGGGGGGGCCTTTTTTTTGCTCAAATCACGGTTTTCCCCTGTTTGGTCAGATTTTTGCTTATTTTTAACACCTATCTTGCAATTGTGTATCAACTGTTAGACAATGGTGCACTCTCAATTAGGGTAGGGGTTCAAATACTTGGTAGATTTTAAAAAGGGTAGGATGTTGAGTAATGATTGAAGTAGAAAAGCTAACAAAAACCTACGGCGAGGCGCGGGGGATAAACGATGTCTCCTTTAATGTCGAAAAGGGTGAGATTGTCGGCTTTCTTGGACCAAACGGAGCCGGGAAGACAACGACAATGCGAATCCTTACATGTTTTATGCCTGCCACAAGCGGTACGGCCCGCATTGCGGGTTACGATGTTTTCGAGGACTCCCTGAGCGTAAGGCGGAAGATAGGGTATCTGCCGGAAACGGTTCCTCTCTACACGGACATGCAGGTGCCCGACTACCTCCGGTTTGTCGCCGGTTTGAAGGGGATTCCCTGGAAAAGCATAAGTATGCGCGTTGCTGAGGTAATGGAGCAGGTAGGATTAACCCATATGGCTCACAAATTCATCGGTGAGCTTTCCAAGGGGTATCGGCAGAGGGTAGGCCTGGCACAGGCGCTTCTGAACGACCCGGAAGTGCTGATACTCGATGAGCCGACCATTGGCCTTGATCCAAGGCAGATCATTGAAATCCGTTCACTGATAGGTGAACTGGGTAAACAGAGGACGATCATATTAAGCAGTCATATTCTCCCCGAGGTTAGCATGCTTTGCCAGAGGGTTATTATCATAGATGAAGGTCGCATCAAGGCGATGGATACGCCGGACAACCTGACATCACAGATGCACGCGGCAACAAGGGTGCAGACGAGGATTGCCGGTCCGCAAGAGAAAGTATTGGACGCCCTCAGGAAGCTGGGAGGCGTAAAGGTTGCCCAAATGTTAAGCGGAGGACCGGGAATAACCAACAACTATGTTGTCGAATTCAATAACGGCTTCGAGGGGGCCCATCTGATTGCAAAGCTGACAGCCGAGCAGAAGTGGGATCTCTACGAGCTTTCACCAATGAAAATGAGCCTTGAGGATATATTCATCCATATAGTCACTGAAGAAGGGGGGAAGCAGTGAGAAACTTCTTTTTCATACTCATGAAGGAGATCAGATCGTATTTCAATTCTCCGATAGCCTTTGTGGTGATCACCATTTTTTCGATACTCACAGGGTACTACTTCTACAACATTTTCGCGTCATTCAGCACATTGAGTTTTCAGGCGCAGACAGATCCGATGGTGGCAAATCAGTATGGGGCGCTGAACGTAACGGAATTTGTTATCCGGCCGTTCATCGGCACATTGAGCGGGGTCATGCTGATCATGTTGCCGATGCTTACCATGCGTGTTTTCTCGGAGGAGAAAAAGGCGGGAACGATTGAGCTACTCCTCACATTCCCGGTGAAGGATATTGAGGCGATAATGGGGAAATTCATGGGTTGCATGGGGATCTTCATGATAATGCTGGTTCTTTCATTCCCAAGCATTTTGCTGGTCGAGTTCTTTGGTGATCCGGAATGGGGTGTGATAATCACCGGGTATATCGGTCTTATACTGATGGGTTCGGCTTTCATTTCCCTTGGCGTTTTCATGTCTACTCTCACGGAAAACCAGATAATCGCCGCTGTGCTTACATTCTCGGCGCTGATGATCTTCTACGTGGTCAGTTATTCGACCAGCCTGGTTGGCGAGAGCTTGAGCAGAATACTTGAGTACCTGTCGTTCAATTACCACATTGCGAATTTCGCAAAAGGGGTAATCGATACTTCAGACGTCGTCTACTATATCCTGTTCACCTTTTTCTTCCTTTTCCTCAGCATGCGTTCGCTTGAATCGAAAAGGTGGAGGGCATAATCATGAAAATACCGGCAGTACTGATACTTGGTTTACTTGGAATCGTATTTATAGCCACCGGGTTTGGAATTTACGCGATAGGCGGAGCCATGAGCATTACAGCAGCCGGCCTTATCTGGGTCGGACTGATGCTTACGCTCTTTATCCTCTATGTCCGTTTCAATGAAGTAAAGAACATCCTTGGCAGCAAGAGCACTAAATACGGCGCGAACATGGTTGTGATGGTTGCGGTTTTCGCGGCGGTGACGGTTTTTGCCGCGGTGCTGGGCGAGACGCACAAGAAGAGGGTTGATCTTACAAAAACCGGAAGGTTCACTCTTTCCACACAAACCAAAAAGATACTTCAATCGCTGAGCACCCCTGTGAAGGCGGTTGCGTTTTACCGAAATGAATCGGGTTCTCAGCATGCGCAACAGAGGTTGAAGATGCGCGACATACTTGAGGAGTACGCAAGCATTTCAGACAATTTCACATTCACCTTTATCGACCCGGACAGAAACCCGGGGCTTGCATCAAAATACGGGGTGTCCGAATACCGGATAACGCTCCTTATGTCAGGCGATAAACAGATAAAGATAGGAAATGAGCAGGAGGAGAAGCTGACAAACGGACTCATCAAGCTTTTGAGAGAAAAGCGGAAGGTAGTCTATTTTGTAAAGGGCCACGGCGAAAAGGATATAAGCTCTCCCGGTAAGGAGGGGTACCGTGCCGCCGCGGAAGCGATTATCAATGACAATTATGAAGTGAAGGATATCATGCTTCTCAGGCAGGATGAGGTTCCGGATGACGCCTCTGTGGTCGTTATCGCAAGTCCTGACAGGGATATGGCGGAGCCTGAACTTGAAAAGCTGACGAGATATTACCAAAGAGGTGGCGCGATTCTCGCCGAGGTTGATCCCGGGCATCCGCCAGGATACAGGACATGGCTAGAGAGCTTTGGTTTCAAGCTCCAGACCGATGTAATTATCGACCAGCAGAGCCAGCTGTATGGCGCGAACCACCTTACACCTGTTGTTTATGCCTATCACATCAAACATCCACTCACCAAGGACTTCAAGCTCGCTTCGTATTTCCCGATAGCGAATTCGGTATATATAGAGGAAGACCCGAAGCTCGGAAGGTATCAATTGGCTCTTACAGGCCCGAACTCATGGACAGAGACGGACAAGAACCAGCTTGAATCGGGACAGGCGGAATATGACGAGGACAGGGAGAAGCGCGGTCCTATACCGGTGATGTCCGTAGCCACATTTGCCGCAAAGGGGGAAGTGGATGAGGAAGGCAACACTAGGGACAAGTACGGCAAAATTATAGCGATCGGCGATTCCGATTTCGCGAATAACACGAACATCAATCTTGCCGGAAATGGCGACCTCTTTTTGAATACCATTAGCTGGCTGGCGGAAGAAGCCGACCTGATAGCAGTCCGCGCAAAGAAATCCACCATGACGCCGGTTGTGCTGACGGCCGCGCAGGGGAGGGCGATTTTCTGGATACCGACGATTATGGTCCCTTCGATCGTATTGATGGCCGGATTGGGTATATATAGCCGCAGACGATGGTTCAGGCAATGAGCGTCGATAAAGATGGGCGGTGCGGCTAAATGAGATATTTCAAGAATACGTTTATCTGGATAATTATCCTTGTCGGTATTGCGGGTTATAGCTTCATCGATAAGGAGCGGTTAAGGATGGAGGAAGTGGCAAAAGACGAGGCTACCAGGCTCTTGCCATTCGAACCGATTGAGGTTTTGGCCGCTGAAATTCGTAAGGAGGGAGAAGTTTCGTTAGAATTGGAGAGATGGGAAGACGGCTGGAAGATAGTAAAGCCTATAGAAGCCAAGGCTGATAACGAAGCTGTAGAAAAGTTCCTCGACAACGTGCTCGAATCGAGGAACGACGCTGATTATGTGATGGACACGGATCCTTCTCCTGAAAGGCTGGCGGAATTCGGCTTGTCAAATCCGAAACTTTTTCTCACACTCAAGGTTGGCAAGGAATTAACTCCTCATACTGTGGTTTTTGGCGACAGGGCTCCATCGATGGGTGTCGCTTTTGCCCAGCTGGAAGGGGAAAAACCTGTTTACAGGGTGCTTGCAAACACCAGGGCCGAAGCCGACAAGGACGAGCACTACTTCCGGGACAAGTCGGTGTTGCGCATAAATCCGATAATGGTTGACCAGTTGGCAATCAATACGCCGAAAATGAATTTAAGAGTGAAACTTCCAGACGAAGGGAAATGGGTACTTGAGAAACCTTTAAAGGCTCGCGCCGACCAAAACAGCATTTTTGAGATCATGTCGGCATTTGCCAATACCGATGTGAAGGAATTTATCGAGGAAACAAAGGAAAACAAGGGGAAATACGGTCTGGATAATCCTTCGACAGAATTGATGTTCTGGATAAGCGGTGATTCCAATCCGACTGTCAGGATACAGGTAGGCAAAAGAAGTCCGGAGAAACGCGGATATTTTGTTTCCATGTCCGACAGGGAAAACATTTTCCTTCTTGAAGAAGAAGTCATTAACGCGATTCCCAGGAATCCAAATGAATTGAGAAGCAAAGAGCTGTTTTTCATCGAACAGGAAAACATAAAACGCATTGAGATCAAAAACGCAAAGAAGACTATCGTCCTCTTGAAGGATGTGGATAAAGAGTGGAAGAGAGATAAGCAGGGTGGCGAGATAGTAGATTTTAAAATGGTTAAGGAATTCCTGGATGACCTTGCTGAAGTAAAGATAGAGGATTTTCTGCAGGTAGATTCTAAAGGTCTGGCTGAATACGGATTGAACTCTCCCAGCATTCAGTTATTTCTCTGGGAAGAGGGTCGCACGGTTCCTTTCAGCCTCAGCGTTGGGAAAAAGACGCCGACAGGAAACCAGGTTTATGCTTCATCCGGCTTGAGCAGCGAGGTATTGGTATTAAATGATTACATTCAACAAGTTCTTAAAACTTACTTTTTTTAACGGGGGTTGTAATGGTCAAAATATATAAGGCCAAAATTTTACTGAGCGGGTTCCTGATGCTCGCCTTCGCTTTGGGTCAAGTTCCAGCTTTTGGGGAAGAGCAGTCGGTAGGGAACCTGTTCATCGAAGCCTACGACAGGGGCAACAAGGCGGAAATGAATAAAATCATACAGGATCGCGCAGATGAAGTGCCGCAGGAAGTGAAGGAGATGGTTGAGTACGCGATGTCTCCTGATGCCTCGCCACAGGAACAGGATTTTCTATTCAATATAGCGGGCACAATGGCGATGCTTTATGGGCAGGTAACCGGAGATAACAGGCTCCTTGAGGCTGTAAAAGGGAACTTTAAAACCTTGAAGGCAAGCAGGGAAGAGAACTCTATCCCTGCGGAAACTGTTGCAAAGATAAAGAAGGAACTTACCGATCTGGGCAAGGGGTCTTGGAAAATAGTCAACTTCTCCATGGATCAGGAGAGCGGCTTGGTAATTGATATCGATGTGATGGATAAAAATGACAAAGAAGGATTCTCTCCAAAGATTGATATCAAAACCAGCAACTTGGCTAGAGATATAGTTAAAAAGCATCTCCCGAACGTGAAAAAGGGGAAGATCGGATGGAGCAGTATTGGTGTCGGTTTGAAAATGGTATTTTTGGAATAGGCAAAAGCAAAGGTGAAAATGGCAAGGATTATGTGTTCGGTTGTTTTGTTGGTTGGTATTGCCTTGCCTGCAATCGCCGGGAATTTGAAAAACGGTGAAAATCTGTTTAAAAAGCATTGCAAAAGCTGTCACAGACTTACGGAAGGAGTTCTGATGGGTCCCAGTCTTAAAGGGGTGACCATGAGGCTCTCAGACGAATGGCTTGATAAATGGATTAAAGATCCAAAAGGGGTGTTCGATAGCGGCGATCCTTATGCGGTTGAGATCTTAGAAAAATTTAAGAAAATGATGCCGAAGAAATCTGCAATGTCAAAAAAGGAAAACAGGGAAGACGTAATCCTGTTTTTAAAGGAGAACGACAAAAAATAGCAGATGATTTGTCGATATTATTAATGGAGGAGGTAATGTTATGCGAAAAATACAAAAGCTGTCGATATTTATACTTGTTTTAGGTGTAATGTCTTTGGCGGCATGCACATCCGGCGGAGGCGGTTTTGAAGGTGATCTAGCTGATGCGTTGAAGAAAATGGATGAATCGTGGGAACTCTATGAGATCAGGGAAACTCAAAATGGCCCTGTCGTGATGATTGAAGTGAACGACAACGTCACATTTAAACAGGGCGAAGAAGCGAAAGCGGAAGTTACAAAACTGAATCCAGAGTTCAAGGGGATGCTGGAGTTTTACAACAGCGAAGTTGGAATGACAATCAGAAGAGTAGATATTTTCCCGGGATCTATTTAGCGTAATAGGGGTTCTTGTGAGCGGATACGGGGATAGTGGAGGCCAACTCTACCTCCTTGTATTTGCCAAGAATCTCAAGGCGGAGGTTTTCAATTGTTTGTAAATCGGAGCCTGGAAAACGTATTTGGTAATACTTTACGGATTTGTCATAGCCGACAACTTCGCCGTTTATTGAGGATAGGATGTTTTTCATGGTTTCATCATCCGTTTTTGAGCTGAACGTGATACTGATGACATCTTTCATTGTCATAAGGCCTGTGAATTCATCCATTACGAGACCATCTTCCGCAGGTGTAAAGAACTTGACTCCTGAGTTTTCAGTGTTGTTGGAACAGCCTGAGGCTGACAAAAAAATAGATATGAAAAGCGCGGCCGCCATATATGGAAAAGCCGTTAATGGGGTATTCAGCTTATTCAAATACGCTCTCATTAACGGCATGTCCTATATATATTCCTGTTGTCTACTTGGCGCAACGAAATCCGCTGTAGGGATGGATATCGTCAGGTATGCTTTTGAGAGTGGAAGTAGTAGTAACGCCGGAGGCGTCATCAAAATACGATCCACCCAGAAGAATGCGATATTTTTTCTGAGCGCTATCCCAGCTGTCAACCCATTCGGAAATATTGCCGCTCATATTAAAAACACCGTAAGGGCTTTTGCCTTTTGGATTGCTGTTGATAGGCGCGGAACCGCCAATACCGGCTTCCTGGGAGTTGACGTTTTCAGCTTCAAATGTGTCGCCCCATGGATAGGTTCTTCCATCTTCCCCTCTGGCGGCCTTTTCCCATTCAAGAGCGGTAGGGAGTCTTTTTCCGACAGCCTTGCAGTATTTTTCAGCATCTTCATAAGAAACATCGGCAACTGGATGGTTTTCCATCCCGGCAGGGATTTCCATGGTCTTATCAACCTTGCGATATTCAGAATAAGAGACTTCATATTTGTCTATTTGGAACTCTTTTACATTTTCACTCTTTTTATCCTGTCCGGATTTAAATTTTCCACCAGGAACTTTTATCATCTCTCCGCCGGCTGCGATAGCAGAACCAATCCCAAACATGAAAACCATTAGAAAGGATATGTATATGAATAATTTGGATTTCTTCTCACTTAACAATTTGAAACTCCTTAATAAAATGAAAGTGCAATCAACTTTTCCCCGTGGAATATATCAGAATAATAGGTCTATTGCCATAAAAGCACAATATTATTTTGTTTCAGTGCTCGTAGCGGCCTCTTTGATAACAGGGTGCTCTAAAAGCGGGGTGGAGCAGAAAGCGAAAGACGGCGAGAGCCAGACTGAAGCCGCTCAAACAGCTCAAACCGATAATATGGAGGACATCACAAAGGGGCCGATGACTGCTCCTGTTATTGACAAAAACTTTAAGTTGGCAAAAATGTCCAATGATGGGGATATGGCGGCTCCTGTTGCCGGATTTGGACAAAAATCCGAACAGGAGATAATGCAGGAAAAACCGAGAAAACCGTCAATCGCTGTAATAGGACCGCTGAACGGTGAACTTGATATTTACGGAATTGAGACCTCAAACGGAGCTGAAATGGCTTCGGATGCCGTTGATGCCATGGGGGGCATTAACGGACAGGAATTTGAACTATTGGTGATAGACACCAAAGGGGAGATAATCCAGGCCAGAATGGCGTTTGAAGCCGCCGTATCACGGGAAGTTCTCGCCATTGTAGGGGCGGCGACCTCGGAAGTGAGTTTTTCTTCCACAAAACTGATAAATGATAACCAGGTAATAATGGTTTCAGCAGGCTCCCGCCGACGATTAGGCGACAGCGGACCATATAACTTCAGGATCACCTTGAATGAAAAGTCGGCCGTAAGATCGCTGATCGATTACATCAAGACCAGCAAGAAATGGAAGAAGGTCGCGATTTTCAGCACTGTCGCAAACGATTACTCCATTCAGCTTTCCGCGGCATTCAAAATTGAAGCCTTGGAACAGGAGATGGATATAACCCACGAAATACATCTCTGGCCCACAACAATGACGCATCTCGCGGAAGGTGACAGCTCCATTCCCGACCAGATAGCAAAACTGAAATCGAATATGCCGGACGCCCTGTTCTTTTCGGGGGAAGGCGCTGAGGCAAATGAGATAGTAAAAGAGATGAGAAAACAGGGGGTAAAGATCCCGCTAATTGGTTCGGAAGACCTTATGGTTCCCGAGTATCTTGCCCTTGGCGAGGAGATAAACGGAACAGTGACCTATGGCGGGTTCAATCCGCACTCGGAAAAGTACAATGTTAAGAAATTTGTAAAGGAATACACCGACAGGTTTGGTCATGAACCGACCAGGATGGCGGCATTGAGCTTTGACGCCTATAACCTTCTATATGAGGCTATCAAGAAATCCCCCTCACTGCGTCCAAGCCATGTTCGCAATGCTCTCGTTGCCATTAAAAATTATAACGGCGTCACGGGAAGGATCACTTTCGATGAAACCGGAGAAGCCATAAAGGAGCCGTTTATTTTTGAAGTGCAAAAGAAAAATAAAGGTTTTGAATTTGTTGGAGTAAGGGAGCCGAGTTGAAATGTCCAGAACACTCTTTAGGATTGTTGTATTCAATTTATTTTTGTTGTCCTGTCTTTTAGGGAAGATCGACCATGCGTCGGCAGGGAGTAATCCCAAGGATATGGTACTTGTGCCGGAGGGTGAGTTTGTAAAGGGGAGCACCGATGATGAGGTCAGTAAACTGAAAAAAATGTATGGCGAAAGGGAAATTTACAAACTATACCCCTTCGACAAAGAGGTGCCGGCAAAAAAGGTATACCTGAAATCGTTCTATATTGACAGGCATGAAGTTACAAACAGGGAATATGAAAAGTTCGTAAAGGAAACGAACTATCCCCCACCCTTGAACTGGGAAGAGGGAACATTTGCATCCGGTAAAGGGGATTTTCCCGTTCTATACGTTTCGCGGACAGACGCCATGAAATATGCAAAATGGGCAGGGAAGAGACTCCCTACTGAAGATGAATGGGAAAAAGCATCGCGGGGCACCGATGGACGCGTCTACCCATGGGGCAATACTTTTGATCCGTACAAATCCGTGACTGCCGAATCAGATTTGAAATTTCTCCTTGGAGCGCTTTGTGAATTTGGGACCGCAAACAAGATCGAACTTGCGCCTGGGGATGTCAGTCCGTTCGGAGTTCATGATATGGCCGGAAACGTGAGGGAATGGACCGCCACATTGGAGATGGCTGATTCCGAAAAGGCCGTTGTAAAAGGGGGTTCCTGGCTGGATTTGTCGGTTAACGCGAGAGCCGCTCACAGGGAAATAATTCCCGGCGACTCGGTCAGTCATATTATAGGGTTCAGGTGCGCGAAGGATGTTGAATAGTTGTCTTGTTCATTAATGAAGAAAGGCTAGCAGGAGCGGATGTTTAATCGCATTTGGAAGAAATTCGCTTTCGTGCTTCTGGTGGTTTCGATACTTCCAATCGGGTATTTCGGCTACCAGAATCTCAAGGATGCCCGCTCGTCCGTAATCGAGGATACCCTTAAGACCATTTTCCTCAACTGCGTTACCAGGGGAAAGGATATTGAAAGGTCGTTCTTAAACGCATATTCGGATATCAACTACCTGCGATCCAATCTGGTCATGCAGTTCTATACCGACAACGAAAAAAAAGGGGAGGGGGTAAAGGATTACTGGAAAGTCTTCCTGGAGCAGGAATTCATGATATTCCTTTCATTAAAACCTGGTTATTCCCGCATCGGTTTTCTCGATGAATACGGGATGGAGGTTGTTGTCGTTTTTAGAAGCGGGAAAAACATGATTGCTTTAAGCGAAGACAAAAAGAGGAACAGGCTCACCTCGGCTTACTATGAACAGGCCGCAATACAGGATAAGTTCGGAATCGCGGCTATACCGATGAGAAGTTCGGTGGATCCCGGTCTTGACCTGAAATCCATTACACTCATACGTTACGCAACCAAGGTGTTCGACAGGGAGGGAAGGCCACAGGGGGTCATTTTCCTCGATCTCGACGGTAGCGAAATATCAAATTCCCTCAGCAACACGACATTCAAGAAAAGGCGGCCGGCGGCTATGATAACGAGCGCCGGAAATTTCATATATAACCCTTTTGCCGAAGAAGAGGAAAATATATCCCGCGTACAGTACGACTACAACATAAACACAAAGTTTCCAAGCGACGTTGTTGCCCAGATACTCTCAGGAAGGCCGGGAATCATTGCGGATAATCCCGATTATCTCTTCGCTTTCAGCCCGGTCTTTCCAAAGGCCAATGACCACAAATATTTTTACGTCATCTTCGACCGGTATGCGCATGACCGGTTCAATCCTATGCTCGATACGATAAAAAGGAAATATATTCTCGCTTCCATATTGGTCATGATTTTCTGCATAGGAGCCGCTCTCTTAGTCGCGCAGGCGCTTACGCGAAACATCGAAAAATTGCAGGAAGGGACGAAAAACCTCAAAGATAACCGGTTCAACTTCAGACTCGATATAAGATCTGGCGATGAGATCGAGGCTCTGGCAAAAGCCTATAATCTGATGGCTGACGCTCTGCAGGATTACAGTGAGTCGCTGGAAAGCAAGGTGGAAGAGCGCTCCCGCCACATACAGAAAGTGGAAAGCAGGCTTATGCAGGCGGAGAAGCTGGCGGCTGTCGGGTTCCTTGCCGCCGGCGTGGCCCACGAGATAAACAATCCGATATCAATAATCATCACAAGGCTAGAATTGATGATGAAAGCCTTCGATAAGGGGAAATTGGACGGTATACGGGATGATCTCAATGTCCTGCATAATCACGCTATAAGGATCGGGCGTATTACGAGCGACCTCCTGACATTCTCAAGAATGAAGTCAAACGTCTGCGAATCGGTTGACCTGAATGCCGTAATAACGCGCGTGGTAAATCTTGTGGAGATGCCGCTAAATAAAAAGAAAATTTCCCTGAAGCTGGAGCTCGAAGAAAAACTTCCTGAAGTATGGGCGAACACCCAGGGTATAGACCAGGTCGTATACAACATTGTTTATAACGCGTTCCAGGCAACGGATGTAGGCGGGAACATCTGGATATCTACCGCACGGCACGACGATGACAACATAGAAATAAAAATAAGGGACAACGGGAAGGGGATATCAAAGGATTCCATCGAGCGGGTTTTCGAGCCGTTTTACACGACAAAGGAGGTAGGGCAGGGCACCGGTCTGGGCCTATCCATCAGTTACGGACTGATCCAGGATTTTGGCGGTTCGATCAGCGTTGAGAGTGAAATTGGTGTTGGTACTCTTTTTACGATTATTCTTGCGGCGGCTTCTTCAAAAAGTGGAAAAACCAGGAAAGAGATGATAACCGGGTAGGGGCCAATGGAAAACAACATAAAAAAACTGGTGCTGCTGATCGACGATGAGGCCGATCTGCTGGAAAACTGCGCAAGAATCCTGGATGAGGAGAATTATTCATGCATCACGACAACGGACAGCACAAAGGCTCTTGAGCTTGCGAGGCTTCATAATCCGCAGGTTGTTATTACCGATTTCCTCATGCCCGAAAAAAACGGGATGGAGGTATTAAGGGATATTCATGCGGTGTTCCCGCAAATACCGATAATAATGTTCTCCGCCTTTGCCACGATAGACGGCGTCGTGGAGGCTGTGAAGTCAGGAGCATTCGACTATCTAACGAAACCGTTTACATCAGATCAGCTGATAATCACGGTCGAGAGGGCTTTTGCGCAATATCGGCTGAAGGAAGAGAATAAGAACCTCAAGGAAAAACTTCAGGCTGATTTTTTTAATCATTTCTTTGTGGGAAAACATCCCAGATTCCTGAAAACCGTTGAGATGATAAGAAAAGTAGCCCAGTCGAAATCAAACGCGCTCATTTACGGGGAGACGGGGACCGGCAAAGAGCTTGCCGCACGGGCGATCCATATGCTTAGTGACAGGGCGAACGGTCCGTTTCATGTTGTCGATTGCACTACCGTGACAAAAGAAATGATCGAACCCCCTACTTCAACAAGCGCCGGCAATAGCGACAACGCCGTAGAAAATATTTTCGACGCATCCGAAGGGGGGACGCTCTACCTGGAGCATGTGGACGAGCTAGACCCGACAAAACAGGCAAAACTTGTCCGGGTATTGCAGGACAGGAAGGTGCCATACGATATGGGCTGGAAAGCTATCAAAATGAATGTCCGGCTCATCGCTTCCACGACTACGGATCTTTACACAGCTGTTACAAACAATATGTTCCGCGAAAATCTTTACTATTTCCTAAATGTAGTTAAGATAGATATCCCGCCGCTCAGGGAGCGCCTGGAGGATATCGGGATTCTGTGCGACCATTTCTTCAAGGATCTGGCCGACGGGAACGGCATGGAAGTTCCTTCCCTGCATCCGGATGCACTGGTGAAGATGATGGAGTACCGCTGGCCGGGCAACGTACGGCAGTTGAGGAACGTTCTGGAAGGGGCTGTCTCATTGGCGGAGGGGAGGGTAATTTTGGTGAAAAGTCTCCCGAAGGAGATAAGGTCCTCCGTAAGCCATAACGATCTCCCTCTTAAGGAAGCGAGGACAAAATGGCTGGAGCAGTTTGAGAGGTATTACCTTGAGAACCTCCTCCTTGCGACAAGGGGGAACATGTCCAAGGCTTCGGAGAAAGCGGGTATAGCAAGGATGTCCCTTTACAGGATGGTTAAAAGAACCGGTTTGCATGAGCTTGTTATGCATGAGCGATCGGCAGAAAAACAGAACACAAACGAAGAAAAAAACAGATCGGAGGAGTAGGACAAAATGGGTCGTGCAAAAGATGATGAGATATCCTTGCCCGGAAATATAAATTCAAGGACTGGAAACATACTGCTCGCATGCTTTTTCATGTCGGGTGCGGCGGGGCTTGTATATCAGGTTGCGTGGGTTCGCATACTTTCACTCGTCTTTGGCAATACCATATACGCGGTATCCATCGTAGTTGCGGGATTCATGACCGGGCTTGCTCTTGGAAGCCATGTCTGGGGGAAGTGGATCGACAAGATCAAGGTTCCTCTGAATACATACATTAAACTGGAGATCGGGATTGCGCTAGCATCTTTGGCAATTACACTCCTTATATTTCTGCTTGACGATGTCATCGTGAGCCTTATGTCGGTTGACTCCATTTCGTCAGGCGGATGGCTGATAGTAAGATATATCCTCGTTTTCATCCTTCTTCTTGCTCCTACTTTCCTGATGGGCGGTACCACACCGGTGATGAGCAAGTTTTATGTGAATGATTTTGAAAAGGTAGGGGAGGGGATAGGATCCATTTACGCGGCGAATACATACGGCGCAATGTTTGGCTGTTTCTTCACAGGGTTTCTGCTTGTCCCGTTCATAGGAGTAAATGCAACGATCGCGTTTGCGGCGTTCCTTAACATGCTCGTGGCATGGATACTTACTCTTCTCGGCAAAAATTTTGCGATGGACAGCGGCGAAAAGAGCCTCGCGATAAACAGCGCTGAAAAGAAGAGCAGGAAAAAGGAGAAGAAAGCGGTTCAGGAGTCTGCCGGCGTATCTGTCGAAAGATACCGGGGATCCGTAAATACCGCGCTTGCGCTCATCCTCATCTCAGGTTTCAGCATGTTGGCATTTGAGGTATTGTGGACCCGCGGTTTTATTGTCTCCTTCAAATCAACTGTCTATCTCTTCAGCAATCTCCTTACAGTATTCCTTCTCGGCATGGCGTTCGGGAGCCATCTTTCAAGCAGATGGATCGACAGGCTGGAAGACCCATTAAAGATTTTCGGACTTGTTCAGGTGGGCATAGGACTCTTCGGGATACTTAGCGTTGTATTCTTCTCCTATTCGGAAAGCCTTGCGTCCAGTCTGGGGATGATGCTTGGGCAGATAACCTGGGTGAAAGATATAATAGTGATGTTTATTCTGATGCTCTTTACATTCTTCCTCCCCGCAACCCTGATGGGAATCTCCTACCCGGTCATCTGTCGTGTTGCCACGGATTCGCTCAGTTCAATAGGAAAAGACGTCGGCCTCGTTTATGCGGTTGGTACCGCAGGCGGAATTGCCGGCTCGCTTTTCGCAGGTTTCCTTCTGATACCCTCCTTCGGTTTGCAGTATGGAATCTTTATTGTCTCTGCGATCTCTCTCATAAACGGCTATGCCGGCCTTTTTAACTCCAATTCGCGAAAAACTCTTGGGCCGGTTCTTCCAATAACGGCGGTACTGGCTATTATGACCGTAATAGGCTTCAAAATATCAGGTACCGATATCGGCATCGGGACGAGGTCGGATGGCAGGCTGATTTTCAGCAAGGAAGACGTTATGGGGACGGTCAAGGTCGAGGAGAAGTGGGAAAATGGGCCTTTGACCCTTATGGTAAACAACTACCAGCTGGCGACAAGCGGCGATATCGCCGTTCGTTTCGGGCATATCCCGCTCCTGCTAAAACCGGATTCAAAAGATGTCCTTGTGATATCACTTGGCTCCGGAATAACGTCAGGTTCGGTCGGTGATCATCCGGTCGAAAGCATTGAGTCGGTAGAAATAGTGCCGGCGCTACTTGATATCCAGCCTCTGTTCAAGGAGTACAACCATAATATAATCGCAGACAAGCGTTTTCACCTTACTTTCTGGGATGGAAGGCATTATATAAAGGTTACCAGGAAGAGTTACGACCTCGTCATCTCGGACCTGTTCCAGCCTGACAGCGCCGGTGTTGGGAACCTGTACAGTCTGGAGCATTTCCGGAATGTGAAGAAAAAGCTGAAGAGCGGTGGAGCAATGGCCCAGTGGCTCCCACTCTATCAGATCTCGCCCGAAAGCCTGAAAGTGGTTATGCGCACCTTCGCCTCCGTTTTCGAGCATGTCGTCGTATGGTCGGGCGATGTAAACAGCGAGTTTCCGACGCTGATGCTTCTTGGCTCTTCCGAACCGATCTTGATAAATCCGGCAATGCTTCATGAGCGGATGGATACAGAGTCCGTAACGATGGACATGATCGAGTACGCTGATCCGCTCTCTTTTCTCAGCTTTTATGTCATGGATCGTGATGGTGTGATGAAGTTCACGGAAGGATCGCCGATAAACAGCGATAACAGGCCGGTAATAGAGTACACGGAACCGCGCAAAATATGGAACCGGAAGGAAAACGCGGTGTTCAACTTCGCTTCGCTTGTTTCGGCGCGACAACTCTCCACTAAACTTCTCCCTGGCGCGGATGAAGACGCCGAATTGTACACAGCGATAAAGAAATATTTTGATGCCCGCACAAAACTTCTGGAAGGGAAGGTGGAACATGCAAAAAGAAACTACAATCTGGAAGTCGAGAAGTATAAAGAGGCGGCAGCGCTCGCTCCAATTGATCCCTATCTTGCGCTTTCGGTGTTTGATCTCGGATATCTCTACTACAACAGGGGAGATCTCAAAACCGCAATTAAACTTTTTGAATGGACAAAGGTGATAAATTCGGATTTACCAGAAGTTCATTTCTATTTGGCGAAAACATACCAGAAATTGGGGATGCCGGAAAAATCGGAGAATTCATTCAAGGAACTGGCGCGATTGCGTCCTCAATTGGCCGAAAAACTGGTGGTCAAATAAAAATCAGACTTGCTAGTTTAACGTAACGTTGAATGATGAAAAGATAACGATACGATAAATCGTTATATGGGGAAGCCAGGGCGACACAATATAAGGTATTGAAAAAACAAGCATGCTTTTCCAGCTGCGTAGTTGAAAAAAAATGGTGTTTAACGTTACATTAGGCTGAATCCAGTTTGGAGAAATAGGTGGCAAACGTTTGAAATTGCAGACAAAAATAATAAAAAAAAAGATGGAGTTATAGGGTTTACGTTTGGTATATTATTCCCACTTCACCTCATCTTCTTGAGGTAGGAAGTGTCTTTAAGGGAACACAGTACTAGTAGTGAAAAAAGTTAACTTAAAAAGGGGGTGAGATGGTGAAAAAATTAAGTATTCTTGGTGCAATGGTTTTTGCAGTTACTTTAGCTGTAACAGCTTTTGCCGCAAAACCAGCTATAGCTAGGGTTCTTGGTGGTGGTTCAGCCATAACAGATACTCTGCAGATAGGTGAGATTACAAGCATCGGAAACAAGCAGTTGACGATAGCTACCCAGTTCGAAGAGAAATCAAAAACCTATACTTTGGACCTGTTACCGAATTGTTATGTTATGACCGCTTCACGAGGCGAGTTCAAGAAATTCTCTGAGCTCAAAAAGGGTGACCTTGTTGCTGCGTACGGATGGTACAAAGGTGGCAAGTGGAACGCTGTAAGGATAGACATTCTTGATAAGAATGACTACCTCGTAAAGAGATTGGCTGCTGATGCGAAAGCAAAAGTGTATTACAAACATGAGAACGTAAAATAAAAATTTGAGGGGGTGAGTGACTTTGAAAAAATATGTTGCCTATTTTATGGCGATAGCTGTTGCGTCCGTGTTTTCATGGAGCACAACGGCAGAAGCTAAAAAAGTAGTGCTGACCGAGTTTGATAAACGCGATTGGCACGTAACAGAAGGCCAGGATAACGACTCCCCGTTACGCGACTACGCAATTCTTTATGATGCGGGTGGTGTTGACGGTGCTCTGGGCGTTATCGGTATACCTTCAATGAGGACCTACAGGCACATCAGGTGTGGTGTTGACTTGCACAACTTCCCATTTTCGGGATCAAACGCAGGTAACAACAACGGTACTCCGGACGGTAAATATCTCTATGTTTCCGATAAGGGTTCCGACACAATTGCCGAGGTAAACCTGCAGACAGGTTGGGTTGAGAGAATTTTCGCTCTGCCGAAACCTTTTGGTATCCATCACAGTGCGGCTCTTGCACCGAACGGTAAATACCTCTTCGCAACTGGAGAGCTTACCGGTAAAATGCTCAAGCTTCGCCTTGAAGATGGCGCTACCACAGTTCTTGATATTCCGCCTGCACCTAGCGCACCGGACTATCCTGACACCAGCAAAGATGGTAAATACGTTTTCTCCGGAAACTATTATCACTCGGCTATTATGGTGTTCAGCCAGGATCCCTTTAAGCTTATTAAAGAGATTCCAGTTGGTAAGAACCCACACGGTACGAACGTAAGCCCGACAAACAGGATCGTAGCAGTCTGCGATAAACTCTCAGCTACCATTTCGGTTATCGACGTGGAACAGCTCAGGGTCGCAAAAGTTATTCCTGTTGGTGCGGGTCCGCTTCACAACCAGTTCGACACGCTTGGAAAGTACGACTACATTTCCTGCTTCGTGTCTGACTCTACTTCGAAACTCGATATGCAGAGAATGCAGTTGGTTGACGAGTTCCCGATTCACTACCGCGTTGGTCACAACTCAATAGCTCCTGACAACGGGTACTATGTTTCGCAGAACAAGTTCTCCACCGGTCTCTTTACTCCGACCGGTATCGTTTTCGCAGTTAACTTCGAGCTTCAGGATATCGACGAGTCTTCCGACACATACGGTAAGTCCGTTAAGATCATCCCTGTTGACGGCGAGCCGCATGAAGGAAGGATGATTTTCGCATCCTACATTCAGAGGTGGAACACCGGTAAGGGCGAAGAGCTCTTCTCGAAAGGTTATAACCTTGGTGACTACCATGTAAGCTTTGATGTTGGACCTGGTGTCAACAGCAAAACAAGGCCTCAGCTTGAGCCTGCTCACTGGAAAAACACCAAGAAATACTGGATCGCAAGGGATAACGGTAAACCTGGTATAACAAAAGAAGGCGATGTTCATGTTATTCGCATAAAAGCCTTCTCATACGGTTATGTTCCAAGGTTTATCCACGTTCCTCAGGGCGCGAAAGTCCGCATAATCTTCACAAACATCGACAAAGCGGCCGGTCTTACAAAGAACCCGGACGTTACGATGGGTATGGCAATATACGGTCACTACGGCTTCAGGACCATGATCATTGGTCCTCGCGGTATGTCGGCTGTTGCCGAGTTTGAAGCAGATAGAGCGGGCGAGTACGAGTTCTACTGCCAGCACTTCTGTGGTCCGTTGCACCTTGAGATGCGCGGTACCTTCTTCGTTGATCCGAAAGGAAAACAGGCTTCTCTTGCAGTTGGTGACTACGACCGCGTAGCACAGCAGGAACAGCTGGTAGACGAGGGAGAGCGCGAGTGGCTTGTTGGTACAAACAGGCTCCTTAACAAGCTCAAAGAGGGTAACGAACCCACCATATAGGCTGATGTCTCAATATTATTGAGATGTATTGGACTTATAACGAGACCGGGTGTAACAGCCCGGTCTCTTTTTTTTATTGAGGAATAATGAAATCTTCGGTACGGATAATTTGCGCGATCCTGATGGTCGCGGTGTATATAGGATGCTCCGGCAAAAAAGCCAGTTCCATGCCTGCAACTCCGCCAGATCAGGTTGTACTGCATTTTTATGACCTGTTAAAGGATGGTGGCAAGATCGCGAACAGGGAGGCCTTCAATATGGTCAGCACCAAGTACCGAGGGCTTGATCCGAATGATTTCAGGAAGTGGACCGATACCTACAACAGGGATTCAAAAATCTCTATTATGGAGACCGTTGTCCCGGTTGCTCCGGATTCAAAAGGGGATATGGTCGCAAAGGTTATTATGGAAGTACAGACGCCATCAACTTTTGGCGATTACTTTTCCACTACGAGTAATGTCAATCTCATACTTGACAAGGATTCAAACGAATGGAAGATAGACTTCATGGCGGATACCATCGATGAATCCGAATATCTGAATGCGCCCGCAGAGGCGAATTCCCCGGATGGGGAGAACCAGGAACAATAAAATGATGAATAAAGTTATTGATTGGCTGGATGTAAGACTTGGAGTAAAGGGATTCTATAAAGAACATATCGAATACTCTTTGCCTGAGAGCGCCAGCTTTTGGCACCTGTTCGGCGGACTAACGATCGGCTGTATTATAATTCAGGTTATTACCGGTTTTTACATGACAATGTACTACGTTCCGGTTCCAGAACTGGCTCATGAGAGCATAAAAACCATGTGCAATACCACAACATTTGGCGCGCTGTTTCGTAACGTGCATCGATACAGTTCTACTGCGGGGATATTCTTTCTGTTTATCCATGCGATACACGTTATGTCACGTCGCGCTTACCGCGCTCCACGCGAGCTTACATGGTGGGTTGGGATCATTCTTGCCGGCCTCTTTATTCTTCTCCTTATTTCCGGGATCATCGTTCCCTGGGATTGGAGAAGCTACTGGGAACTTATCATCTGGGCAGACTGGATCGACAGCATTCCGCTTATTGGCGACAGCCTTAAGGGATTGGTCCTCTCAAGCTTTACACTTGGCAGAAACTACGCCGTCCATATCATTTTATTGCCGGTGGTGCTGTTTTTCTTTCTGCTGATCCACATAGTGCTTGTCCGCAAACTGGGGTTGTCAGATCGCGCGTAAACGCGCTTGTTAATCTGAAAAAAATGGAGATTGTAAGATAATGTTTTGGGGAAGAAAAGATGCAAAATGGTGGCCGCACTATCTGCTGACGCTGTCAGGAGTGATGGTTGTGGTGCTCATCATAGTCAGCTTGCTTGCGACTTTATATCCGGTGCCGGATGATGCTCCTATGGTCATACCTATGCCGGATGACGGGGAAAATGTTCCAGGGCCTGAATGGGTTTTCCTCCTTTTCTGGATGCCGTTCTGGTATTTCAAGGGGAGGATGAAAAAGTACCTCGTGTTCATGACAGTAATACCGATTCTAGCTCTTATTTTCTTTATTCTACTTCCATATCTGGACAAGCTTCCGCTTGCGAAATATTTAGGGAAAATTCCGAAGTTGAACAGTTTTATGGAAAGTGCCAAACAGCTTCCAAAAGGGATAAAGAGAAGCTTTATTTACGGGATCCCGGCGTTGGCGTTTGCCCTCGTCCTTGGATTCAGTTTTGTTGCTACGGGACATCAGGCGAAGATACTTGGTTGTGATTCGTGCCACAATCCCGCCATGGGACACAGAATGGCGATACCGCCAATTGATGTTTTCAACTACTATATGGTCGATAGAGCGAGGCAGATCGGCGTCGGCAAATACAGGGCCGGCAAGGAAAGTCTCGAAGGGAATTCAGGAAGATTTTTTCAGGATACTGGAGACACCGAGGGTGGGTACAAGGACGCAAACTGGCAAATGAGGCATATGTATGAACCAACCTTCACCTGGTAGCAGGGTGGGACGAATCGCAAAAACTGTTATTGCTCAGGCTCTTCTGGTTTTGTTATTGGTCTCCGTGCCAACGGCACACAGCGCGAATAATGACAATGAGAGGTTGAGCGGAGTTGTTGCGCCCAAAATCACTATTGTTGAACCGTCAAAATCGTCTACGGCGCCTGATGTTTTCGAGTACCGTATTCCCACAAAATACAGCATGCCGACAGGTCTTGCCGTTGATTCCAAAGACAGGGTATGGTTTACCGAAATGGCAGGAAATTCCGTAGGGGTGCTAACTCCCGGAACAAATGAGATCAAGGAGTACAGGATACCTTCCACGAAGGATCTCCCTTCTTCGGAGTGGGAATACAATCAGGAGGTGAAAGATTCTCCAATTGAATCTCTTAATGTATACAGTGTCGGAAGCCCCGGCAATCTGATTGTCGGCAAGAACGATATAATCTGGTTTGTTACTCATCTCGGCAACAGCATTGTTCGTTTCGAGCCGGACAAGGAGGAGTTTACCGAGTTTATTCTCCCTACTGAAGACGCTAGACCGTATGACCTTGCCGAAGATTCAAAGGGGAATATCTGGTTCGTTGAGAAGAATGGGGGAAAACTCGCCCGCCTTGATTTTGAAAAGAAAAAGATCGTCGAGATTAGGCTTGAGCAAGGGGTCAATCTCATGGGGATGGTAATAGACAAGGACGACAACGTATGGATTGGCGACGTTTCCGGGAACTATCTGGCGCGATATAATCCAACAGAAAAAAAGCTGAGGAGATTCCCGATCGGCATTCCTCAGGCACAGCCCGGAAATATGAGGTTGGATAAAAAGGGATACATATGGTTCTGCCAGCTCCGCGCGCAACAGCTTGGTGTGCTTATGCCGGATCCAGGTATTTTCAGCGTGGTTACCATGCCTGGAAAAAACACGGTTCCACAGGCAATCGCGCCGGCTGATGACGACAAGGTTTGGGTGGTAGACAGCATGATGAACAGGTTCGGCTATTTTGATACTGTAAAGCTTACCTGGTCGATCTTCGCAATACCGACGGCAAACTCACAGCCGATGAGCATGGATTTGGATTCCGCCGGGGATATCTGGTTTACGGAAAGCGGCAGGGACGCCAACAAGATAGCCAGGGTAGTAAGATCCACTGTCCCGGAAAACGGAGGGAGTTCCGCAATCTCCGATATGGAAAAGGAAGAAAATGCCAAAGCCGGGAAAAAATCAGGCAAGAGGAGATTGCCGGTATTTTTGGCAATAGGGCTTTTTGCAGTGGTTCTTATTGCGGGATTTGCGTTTTCCAGAAAAGCAAAAAAGAATTGACCCATGTTGCCGCGTAGAATTTTGGCGGGATTGATTTTCCTCCTCGCACCAGCCGTTTCCCATTCAGGAGAGCTGATATCAGAGTACAGCCTGCCTACCGAACATGCCTATCCAACTGGCATTAGCGTTGCAGATGATGGTAGCGTCTGGTTCCTCCAATACAAAGCGAATCGCCTTTCGAAATTCAATCCGAAGACGAAGGAACTGGAAGAATTTGCCATCCCGACGTCAAAAAGCGGCGCAATCGACACTGACATAGATCAGAATGGGGATATCTGGTTTACTCAGGAAGATTCATCCGTCCTGGCGAAATTCGACGTCAAGACAAAAAAATTCAAAGAGTACCTTATCCCGACAAGGAATACGAAACCAGCATCAATACGCATTGCCAGAAACGGGATAGTCTGGGTTTTGGGATGGAATAACGATCTTCTCATAAGGTTCAATCCAACAGTTGAAAAATTTACGGAATTCAAGATCCCTACAAAGAACAGCAATTCCTATGACCTTGCAGAAGATAAAGTAGGGAACATATGGTTTGTTGAGAGGGCAGGGAACAATCTGACAAAATTCGATCCGAAAACCGAAAGATTCAAGGAGTATCCAGTCGGTGAATATATGCAGTCCGCCCTTGGCACCGTTGTAGATTCAGATGGATTCATATGGTATCTGCGAATGATAGATAACCGGATGGTCAAGTTTGACACCCTTACCGGGAAATCGGTGGATTTTCCGATCCCGAAGAATAAAGGGACAAAGGAACTGGCAATTGATAAGAATAACAATATTTGGCTTTCACAGCACACCGATAACAGGCTTGTGAAGTTCAGTTCGGCCTCAGGGGGTCTGACGCAGACTTTTGATCTACCTACAATGAAATCCCAGCCTGTATCTCTGGGGATCGCGCCGGACGGAAGCGTCTGGTTTTCTGAAGTCGCAACATCCAAGATAGGGCATCTTGACGTAAAGATGGCCGGTGAGCTTTCAAAGAAACTTAAGGTCAAGGTCAATGTGCCTGACAATCTATTCAAATGAACAGTAAGGGGGGAGTAACCACCGCCATATACCTGGCATTTTTCTTCTCAGGCGCGGTTGGCCTTGCATACGAGGTTGTATGGGCCAGACAATTGTCGTTGCTGTTTGGCGTAAGCATCTATGCCGTGAGCGCCGTTCTCGTAGCCTTCATGGGGGGATTGGGTGCCGGTGCGGAATTTTTTGGAAGGAAGCTGAACGAGGGGATGGCCCCTGCCAGACTTTACGCCGCACTCGAAGTTGCGCTTGGCGCCTATCTTCTTCTGTTTCCGCTCTGGCTCCTTATACTTGAAAAGGTTTACATTGCGGTACATCCAGGCGCAGATGGAGCTTCCCCACTTGTTATACTGATAAGATTCATTCTTGCTGTTGGGGTTCTCATTGTTCCGGCTACGCTGATGGGGGGGACCCTCCCGGCGCTCTCGAGATATTTCGCCGAACACGAGGAGGTGACTAGCGGTAATACCGGAAGGCTCTACGCGGTAAACACGCTGGGGGCAATGGCAGGTTGTATTCTCGCAGGATTCTGGATGATAGAGACATTTGGCTTGACCGCCACGCTTCGGACAGGCGCGGTGATAAACATCATTCTGGGTGCAACCATATGGGGACTGGCTGGGGAAAAGAGCTGGTTCCTCTCCGACGTCAAAGTGCTGAAGACTAAAAAGAGAACCGGATCAGAGGAACCAAAGATCGACGTCGCTCTCCTCGCTGTGTTCGGAATATCGGGTTTTACCGCAATGGGGCTTCAGGTACTCTGGACCCGGATGCTGGTACTCCTGCTCAACAATACTACCTACGCATTCGCGCTGATCCTTGCGATATTTCTGCTCGGGATCGGTCTTGGGAGCGCTCTCGGCTCAAGGTTTATCGGGAAGGAAGATTCAAGGAATGTATCGAACTTCGCCTTTTTTCAGATAGGGATAGGGCTGTTCGCGCTCCTCTCCATGGCTCTCTTGGCGAAGAACGCCGACCTGATAGAGATACTTTCGCTCTTTGTCAGCGATAACGGCCTGCTTGCATCTCTTATCCCAGGCGGGAAAGTCATGGCATCTGCAATCCTCTTCGCGCTCATTATTGTTTTTCCATGCACCTTCCTTATGGGAGCCGGATTTCCACTGGTAGTAAAGGCCTATGCCTCCAGCAAGGAGAGCCTTGGCGGAGATGTGGGGAGGGTATACGCCGTCAATACGATTGGATGCGTGCTGGGGGCGCTGGCAGCGGGCTATCTCTTCATCCCGGTCATGGGGATACATAAGGCTTTCATATTTATCTCATGGCTTGTGATAGCAGGTGGCGGATACCTGATCTTTTCCAGGTCACCGAAACTGAGGGTTCCTGCAGGCGGATTAATACTTCTCATCCTGGCACCATTCACCGCGTTGCTACTTTATGCTGGCGACATCAGCTATTTCCTCAGCATACAGAAGCTGGAAGGGGGGAGCGTAGTGGAATACTATGAGGAGGGGGCCTCGGCATCCGTTCTAGTATCCAACAGGCAGTCGGGGATGACTATCGCCAGCAAACCTGTCAAAAGGCTGTGGATAAACGGCGATCCGATTGCGGGATCGTTTCGGGATGCGCTGCAGCTGGAGAGGCTTCAGGCCCATATTCCGCTGCTTTTACATAACGACCCCAAAGAGGTGCTTGTAATATGCTTTGGCACAGGTTCGACAGCCGGCGCGGTATCGGCCCACAGGGTAGAAAAAATTACGGCAGTTGATATATCCCGCGAGGTTTTTAACGCGGGCGAAAGTTTTGCCGAGGGCAACCTGAACATCATGAAGAATGAGAAACTTCGCCTGGTAGAGGAAGATGGGAGGAATTTTCTCCTGACCACGCGTAGGAAGTTCGATTTTATAACTGCGGAGCCGCCTCCACCTTCGAATGCAGGTATCATAAGCCTCTATACGAAGGAATTTTACGAGCTCTGCAAATTGAGACTGAAGAAGGGGGGGATAGTCTCCCAGTGGATACCTCTTCACCATTTATCCGAGTCCGATTTCAGGTCGCTGGTCGCGACGTTTCACGAGGTCTTTCCGAATACCAACATGTGGTACACGAAATGGGACGCCATCATGGTTGGTTCCGTAGAGAAAATTAATCTCGATTTTGATCAAATCGCCGCTGAAATGAAAAATCCTTTCGTCGCGGCAAGTTTGGGGGAGATAGGGATTATCAATCCATACCAGCTTTTGGCCACATACATGACGGATAGCGAAGGTATCAGGGCTTTCACAGCTGGCGCGAAATCGCTGGTAGATGACCATCCGATCACCGAATTCTCCGCCCCCCGTGCGCATCTGCTGGGGCTGGAGATAATGGGGAGGAACCTTGAGAACCTTCTGAAAACGAAAAGCATTCCGAACGTGAGATATTCCGATCCCGAGGATGAAAAGATTGCCGTTAGATATATGAAATCGCAGGAGGTGTTTTACCGGGGGAGAGTAGCCTTGAATGACAACCGAAGGGGGGAAGCCGCATCCTTTTTCGAAAAATCGCTGGAAATTGAAAAAGAGAATTCTGATTCCAGGTTTGCACTTATTAATTTAAATCTCGAAGCTTTGAATTTCGCTGTGGCAAAAGGGAAAATCGAGCCTGGATTAAAAATGCTCGATGACACGCGCCACCTTGATATCTACGGCTGGTTCAAACCTCAGCTCCATTTTCTAAACGGCATGCTCCTGGCAGGTGGAAACAGGACCGCGGAAGCGGAGGCCGAGTTTAAAAAGGCGATAAGTCTCGACAGCGAATACTTCCTCGCAATAGTAAATTTGGCGGGGCTCTACGGCTTCAGAATGGAGCGACATGCTGAGGCAAAAGATCTGTATTTAAAAGCGTTACAGCTTGCGGCCACAACAAACGAGCAGGAAGCCATTTTAAAGGCTATATCGGAACTTACTAAAATAATGAAGGAATCGGTACCCCCCGTTTAGATGGACGGCGGGAAATCTTACTGTATAATGTAGCGAAAAAGGGGAGGGAATATGCGAAAATTGTTTTTGGTAATTTGTATCGTTACCTTTGGATATACTACTTCTGAAGCTTTTCAACCCTCAAAAGGGGGGGGCTCTCAAAAGGCTGAACAGCTTTATCGACAGGCAATGAACGCCTATGGAAGCGCCGGATATCAGAAGGCTGTTGAATTGACTACCGAAGCGATAAAAGCCGACCCAAAACATGCGAAAGCTTATACTCTTAGGGGAAAGGCGACAATGGGCCTTGGAGACATGGAAAGTGGCACGAAGGATCTGGATATGGCTATAAAACTCGATTCAACAATAGGCGAGGCATATTTCCTGAGGGCGCAGATGAGTGAGATC
>Ga0224496_10000012_pt1 | contig 192111 bp, 164 predicted proteins | sample SF_Jul11_sed_USG_2_FD_168127 | JGI IMG/M metagenome (GOLD analysis project Ga0224496, IMG submission 168127) | Sediment microbial communities from San Francisco Bay, California, United States - SF_Jul11_sed_USGS_8_1 | ecosystem: Environmental > Aquatic > Marine > Sediment | place: USA...
TACATGCTGCCAACGACTTACACTTCGCTGGCCCAAATGCCGTTGACAACCAGTGGCAAACTCAATCGCAAGGCCTTGCCTGTTCCTGGCGTTATCACTTCCGCTCATGAGTATGTCGCGCCACGCACGCCAACAGAGGAAGTGCTTGCCGCCATTTGGCAAGATGTGTTGAAACGCGAAACGATTGGTGTTTACGACAATTTCTTTGAATTGGGTGGACACTCATTATTGGCAACTCAACTGGTGTCCCGGATTCGTAAGCATTTCGAAGTTGAGTTGCAAGTCCGATTGTTGTTTACCGACCCAACATTACAGGCCTTGGCTAAACAGATAGACCGTGCGCTTCAAGTCGCAAACGGTGTTATCGCACCGCCGATTACCTCGACTTCGCGATATACTGACTTACCACTATCGTTTGCGCAACAACGCTTGTGGTTTCTCGATCAGATTAACCCAAAAAGTTCGTTATTTAACGTCCCGATGTTTATGCGTCTAAACGGTCCTCTGAATATTGCAAAGCTATTTGACACGTTTAACGAGGTAGTACAGCGCCATGAAGTACTGCGCACCGTGTTTACCAGTATAGCCGGACAGCCACTCCAGATCATCAAACCTCAATTTTTCATTCCGCTACCAGTTATTGACTTAAGTGGACTAAGCAATGATGTCGTTGAAACCAATATATCCAAACTCGCTGACACTGAAGCGAAGCGGCCATTCGTACTCTATGAAGGTCCTCTTTTGCGTACCACGCTTCTTAAACTTGGATCAGACGAACATATCATTTTGATGACAATGCACCACATTGTTTCAGACGGTTGGTCCATGGGAGTATTGATCCAGGAACTGTCGATTCTATATAACGCGCTATCGCGTGGACAACAAAACCCATTGCCGCCCTTAACTATTCAATACGCGGATTTCGCTCAATGGCAACGAAACTGGCTACAGGGTCAGGCACTCGAACAGCAACTTGGATTCTGGCGAGAACAACTAGAGGGTGCGCCCGGACTTTTAGAGCTACCAACTGACCGTCAGCGACCACCGGTGCAAAGTCATCGCGGTAGTTCAGTGTATTTCACAATAGAGAAATCGCTGGCCAAACAAATTAAGACACTCTGTAGCGAACAAGGCGCATCAGCCTTTATGACAATAATGACTGCCCTGCACATATTGCTGTCAAAACTTAGCGGCCAACAAGATATATGCGTCGGCACACCCATCGCCAACAGAAATTACCAGGAACTAGAGCCACTGATCGGCTTTTTTATAAACACGCTGGTTATACGCAGCCATCAGGATGATCGACACAGTTTTAGACAATTGCTTTCCGATGTCCGTGAAAGAACATTATCCGCATACTCGCACCAGGACTTTCCATTTGAACAACTCGTAGATGAGCTCAATATACCGCGTGATATGAGTTACCCCCCCCTCTACCAGGTGTCTTTCTCTTTTCATAACATGCCGCAACCTGGTTTACAGGCGTCGGAGATTCGCCTCTGCCCCTTGGCAACTCCAATGTCTATGGTCAAATCAGAAATCGAATTGCACATCACTGAGTCATCAAACGGTTTTAGCGGACACTGGAGTTATGCCGTAGACCTATTTGATGAATCTACGATAGATCGTTGGTCTAACAGCTTCCTCTATCTGCTAAAACAAATCGTCGCAAATCCCGACGCTTCTCTCCGAGAACTGTCACTGCTAACACACGACCAACAGCAAAAGATCGTCGCGCAATGGAATAACACCTCAAAGGCTCACTCTTCGCCATTCTGCATTCATCAATTGTTTGAAGCCCGGGTAGCCCTAAACCCTCATGCGGATGCATTGTTAATCGGTGACCAATCGATGAGTTATGGCGAATTGAACAGGCGCTCAAATCAACTCGCACACTACATACGTAGCCAAGGCGCAAGTCCCGACAAGTTAATAGGCGTATACACCGATCGCAGTTTTGACGCGATCATCGCGATATTGGGAATATTGAAGTCAGGTTGTGCCTATGTGCCACTTGATCCGGATTCCCCCCAGGAACGCCTTGTCTCCACGCTGAAGGACGCACATGCGCGTATGCTTATAACCGACAGCAATATGGTGCAAAACCTCCCCGACTTGCCTGCAAGGGTACTTAATCAACTGAGTTATCGTGAACTTGTACTGGATACCGAATGGAGCAAAATTGAATCTTGTTCTGAGGAAGACCCGACAAATATCAATGTGCCGGGGAATTTAGCGTATGTTATCTACACCTCAGGTTCTACGGGACAACCAAAAGGTGTGCAGATTCAGCATGGCAGCTTATGTAACTTAGTCCACGCACAAAGCGCAAGTTTCAATCACAAGCAGAACACGCGATACTTGCAGTTTTCGTCACTATCGTTTGACGCCTCTGTATCGGATATTTTTTGCACACTTATATCCGGGGGTATGCTTTGTATCGCCAGTCAAACGCAGCGTCATTCTATAGACGAAATGAAACAGTGGATGACATCTCAAAACATCAACGCAGCAACTTTTCCACCATCTGTGCTCACGGCAATGGGTTCCCATCTATCACTCCCGCAGCTGAAGACGTTGATCGTAGCCGGTGAAGCATGCCCGGCATCTCTTGTGAATCAATGGGCTCCGCATTGTGATTTTTTTAACGCCTATGGACCAACTGAGACAACAGTCTGCGCTTCCCTAACATTATGCGACGAATCAGAACAGGCACCCTCAATCGGGTATCCAATCAACAATGTCAACATCTATATATTAGATCGTCATTTAAACCCGGTTCCAATTGGCGTAGTCGGCGAACTCTACATAGCAGGTGCAGGACTGGCACGGGGATATTTAAACAAATTTCAGTTGACTGCTGAATATTTTATCCCCGATCCATTCAACACCGTTGTCGGCGCACGCATGTATAGAACCGGCGACTTAGCTCGTTATTTGGATGATGGTCAAATTGAATATAAGGGTCGTGTTGATCATCAAGTAAAACTGCGAGGTTTCCGAATTGAACTAGGCGAGATCGAAGCAACACTACGTTCTCATCCCGCCATAGCCGAAGCTGTCGTCTTAGCAACAGAAGGCGAACTCGCAGACAAACGTTTGTCTGCCTATCTTATTGCTCAAGCTGGCACCGAGATTCCCGACGCAACGGATCTCAGAGCCTTTGTTCAAAAATATCTGCCAGGCCACATGGTGCCAAATACTTTCACTAACATTGATCAGGTTCCTGTGACGATAAGTGGAAAGCTGGATCGCAAACGGCTATTGGAAACCGTAACAGCTGAGAAAAAAACAACGTTTGTATCACCAAGAAACGCAATCGAAAAAACGATAGCAGATGTCGCCATGGAGATATTAAAAGTAGAAAACGTTGGCATACATGACAACTTTTTCGAACTAGGCGGACACTCACTATTGGCAACGCAATTCATTTCAAAAATACAAGATCAGCTGCAGGTGAGATTAAACGTAAGTGTTCTGTTTGAAAATCCCACCGTCGAAAAGGTGGCAGCGTATATAGAAACTATCGAACAAATAAAACTGGATTCTTCGATTTTCGATGAACCGGCCGAAGATAACGCCTATCAGGAAGTGGAGCTGTAGTGTGAAAGCCCTCAGTCATTCCCGATTTCTTTACATTTGCTAACTGGAACAATCCATGAGTATTGTCGAATTAATAAAGAGCATTCAGAACGAAGGTATAAAACTATACGTTTCCGATGGCAAACTTCGGTGCATGGCGCCGGATGGCGTTATTCCACCAGCGCTTCTCAATGAAATTAAGATTCATAAAAGCGAAATTACGCGGCTTTTGACAAGTGTTACGTTCAACAAACAAAGCGTATCAAAAAGGCCAGACTCGTGCGGCGAGAGGCTTCCACTTTCTTTTGCTCAACAACGTCTGTGGTTTCTCGATCAGCTTAATCCCGGTAGTCCATCGTATAACATACCGACGACGATGCGCCTTTCGGGGCCATTGGATGTAACAGCACTGCGTAACGCATTCAACGCGGTTGTTGCACGCCATGAGTCGCTACGTACTGTATTTGTCAGTCATGAAGGGCATGCGCTGCAACACATTTTTCCATATAGCCGTTTGGAACTACCTCTGCTAGACCTATCTTCCCTGCCCTCCACAAGCAGAGAGCAACGGATGCAGGCGATAACCACAGCCGAAGCAGGAACACCCTTCGACTTGAAAAAAGGACCGTTGTTACGATTCGGTCTAATTCGCATGGATGCTCAAGAGCATGTCGCGTTTGTGACTATGCATCATATTGTTTCCGATGGCTGGTCGATGGGAGTTTTGACACAGGAACTCGCCACGCTCTACAGCGCTTTTTCTCGAGACCTTCCGAACCCGCTGCCACCCCTGTCGATACAATATCCCGATTTCGCGCATTGGCAACGCACCTGGCTGCAAGACAATGTGCTGCGGCAACAACTCGACTACTGGCGCCAGCAACTAAGCGATGCCCCACCATTCTTGGAATTACCGACTGACGAACCCCGCCCAAAAGAGCAACGTTTTCGGGGAGCCAGCTTTGATGCTCATATATCAAAAACGCTAACGGAAAAAATCCATTTCTTTAGTCGTCACCATGGCGCTACGCTCTTCATGACATTGATGGCGGTGTTTCAACTATTGTTAGCAAAGCTCAGCTCTCAAAAAGACATTTGCGTCGGCACCCCGGTTGCGAACCGACACTATGTCGAATTGGAACCTCTCATTGGCTTTTTTGTAAACACATTAGTGATTCGAACTCATCTGGAAAACGACGCCACCGTGAGCGAGCTGGTTTCACAGGTTCGACAGACCACATTAGCGGCATATGCTAATCAAGATTTGCCCTTTGAAAGATTAGTAGACGAACTCAATGTGCCTCGCGACATGAGTTATAGCCCGTTGTTTCAGGTCATGTTTTCTCTGCAAAACATGCCAACGCCGGCACTTCAGGTTTCTCAGTTACAGCTACAACCTGTTGCAACGGTTGATTCAACAGCCAAGTTTGATATCGAAGTTCAATTTATGGAAACAGCTAATGGAATAACCGGTGGCTGGAAATTCGACGTTGACCTCTTTCACTCCTCGACCATTGAGCGTTGGTCGCGCGCGTTTATATTTCTACTTGAACAGGTCGTGAGTAATCCTGAAGCTCGACTCAGTGAATTAACTATTCTGGACTCTCAACAACGACACCAGCTCCTGGTCGAGTGGAACGAGACCTCGGTAGATTACCCAGACAATCAATGCCTGCACACAATATTCGAAGAACAGGTCAAACAAACTCCAACTGCCATTGCGCTGGTTTGTGAAGATCAGTCTCTCACCTACGCACAACTCAACCAACGCGCCAATCGCCTGGCCCATTATCTACGTGACCAGGGTGTTGGACCGGACACCTGTGTGGGTCTGTGCATGCAACGTTCTTTGGAGTTAGTGGTTAGCATCTATGCAATTCTCAAAGCAGGTGGCGCATATGTGCCTATAGACCCGGAATACCCGGTTGAGCGTATCGCCTTCATTTTATCTGATACCGGAGCAAAATTAGTCCTTTGCCAACACATTTCAGAAAATCACGTCGGTGAGTTTTCAGCCAAGACATTCTATTTTGATCGCGACTGGCAGGCTGTCGAAGACTATCCCGATACGAATCCCCGTACTATCGCTACAAGCGCAAATCTCGCCTACGTTATTTATACCTCCGGCTCAACAGGCCAACCCAAGGGTGTCGCTGTCGCTCACGGAGGTGTTTGCGACCGCATGCGCTGGACGCAAGAACGTTATCCCCTGTGTTCTCAAGACAGTGTGTTATTAAAAACACCTTTTACTTTCGACGTTTCAGTATGTGAATTTTTCTGGCCGCTATTCGCCGGCTCTCGGTTGGTTGTTGCCCAACCGGAGGGGCACAAAGATCCGGTTTATCTTAGCCACATTATCGATCAGCATCAGATTACCACTGCGCACTTCGTGCCCTCCATGCTTCAGGTGTTTCTCGAACAACTTCCCACAGATAGCGGTACCTCACTAACACGGCTCATCTGTAGTGGCGAAGCATTACCACTAGATCTACAACAACGCTGTTCAGAACAACTCAACGCTGAGTTGCATAATTTGTACGGACCGACGGAAGCCTCCATTCACGTAACTGCATGGGCTTGCGACCCGAGAGCAACTTATACAAGCGTCCCCATGGGACGCCCTTTGGCCAATACCGATGTTTACGTACTTGATCAGGCACTCAACCCGGTAGCACTCGGTACGCCAGGCGAACTCTACATTGGCGGTACAGGAGTCGCGAGGGGCTATCTCAACCGTGCAGCTTTAACAGCACAGTCATTTATCCCCCATCCTTTCAGCGAGCACCCCGGCCTACGTTTATACAAAACAGGCGACCTTGTACGCTATTTGGCAGATGGTAACCTGGCGTATTTGGGCCGATTGGACCATCAAGTAAAGCTCAGAGGTTTACGTATTGAACTGGGTGAGATTGAAGCCGCTTTACGGCAGCACACCGCAATAAGTGAAACCGCTGTATTGTTAAGAGAAGATAAACCGGGCCAAAAACGTCTTGCTGCATACGTTGTGTGGCAAAGTCCTGACACTATTGTAGATTGGCGCGATCTAACAGCGGCTTTGCAACTCCAATTGCCCGACTATATGATTCCATCGACATATACCTCACTGACGGAAATGCCACTGACGTCAAGCGGCAAACTTGACCGCAAAGCACTGCCCGCGCCGGAGATGTTCAGCACTCAACGTGAATTTATTGCGCCACGCACCTCTACCGAAGAAGTACTCGCGAAAATCTGGGAAGATGTTCTCAAGCTCGAAAAAATAGGTATTTACGATAATTTCTTCGAACTCGGCGGTCATTCTCTATTAGCAACACAGGTGATTTCACGTATTCGGAAAAGTTTCAGCATCGAACTACCGCTAAAAACGATCTTTACGTCTCCCACGCTGGAGAACCTCGCCGTCGCAATCAGTCTTGTGAAAGAAAATGGGGACAATAATTTTTCCATGCCGATCAGGCCGGCCGCAAGAACATCAAACCTTCCACTCTCCTTTTCGCAGCAGCGTTTCTGGTTCCTAAATCAAATAATTCCAGACAATCCGTTTTTCAATATTCCAGTCGCATTGCACTTGGACGGAACTCTCAACTCTCAGGCCTTACACAAGTCATTCAATATACTTGTAGCTCGCCATGAAGGGTTGCGCACGTGCTTTCCTACGGGGGACAATGGCCAGGCACGACAAATTATTCACCCCAGGCTGGAAATTGATGTTCCAATTATAGACCTGGAAACGCTGGCGGATAACGTTAAAGCCGCTACAATCAAAACTTACTTGTCTGAAGAAACCAAGACTCCTTTCAATCTCAATGATGGGCCTCTCATTCGAGTCCGCCTGCTGAAACTATCAACTACAAAACATATTTTACAGTTTACCCTGCATCACATAATATGCGATGGCTGGTCTCTAAATATTTTGCGCCGCGAGTTCGAACACATTTACAATGCAGTGGTCGAAAATAATCCCGTTAAATTGCCACCTCTGCCTCTGCAGTACGCCGATTTTGCCTCCTGGCAACATGCCCGTTTGCAGGGTGAAACACTGGAAAAACAACTCTCATATTGGCGCAATAACCTAAACAATATGCCGCCGTTGCTACAATTGGCAACAGACTATCCGCGCCCTAAAATTCAAACTTATAACGGCGCCGTTGAAGTGGTTGCCATCGATAAGGAGTTAACGGGAAAACTAAAAGAAGTTGCTCAAGCCAACGACTGTACGCTATTCATGGTGCTAATGACTGCCTTCAACATTCTTCTTCATCGTTACAGTGGTCAAACCGATTTTGCCGTGGGCACTATATTGGCAAACAGACACTACTCTGAATTAGAATCTATCGTGGGTGTATTTATCAATACGATGCCTTTGCGTGCAAACTTATCCGGAAACCCAAGCTTTAGAGAACTATTGCAACAAACGAAAACAAACTCACTTGGCGCCCATGCCCACCAGGACATCCCCTTTGAACTACTGGTTGAAAAATTACAGCCTGAAAGAACTACAGCGTACACGCCACTTTATCAAGTTCTTTTTGTACTACAGAACACGCCTTTGGAAAGCGGAAAAAGTAACAAAGATTTGAAAATTCATGCTGGCGAATCTCCGCGCACGGTTGCGGAACACGACTTGACACTCAACCTGAGTGAATCTGCCAACGCTGTTAGCGGTATTCTCGAATACAACACCGATTTGTTTAGCGCACAAACAGCGAAAAACATGGTAAACCACCTTCATCGCATTATAAATCAAGTCGCTGATAACCCGGAAATTTTGCTAAGTCGTGTGGATATTCTTAATCATGCCGATAAACGCATAATCGAGACATGGAATGCGACAGAAACTCCCGTACCCGACGATGACGCTTTACATCGTTTATTTGAGAGTCAGGCGCTTAAAACACCTGATGCGGTAGCAGTTGTGTTTAACGGAGAAACGATTACCTATTCGGATCTAAATAGTAAAGCGAATCAGCTTGCACATTACATTATGGAACAAGGCGCGGGACAGGGTCGACTGATATGCGTGTGTTTTGAGCGTTCTATTGACCTGGTAATCGCCATGATCGGCATTCTTAAATCGGGGAACGCCTATGTCCCACTAGATCCAGACTATCCACAAGAGCGTCTACGCTTTATGCTCTCGGATATCGAAACCCCACTTGTCATAACACAGCAGGACTGTCTGGAGAAAATACCAGTAACAAACACCCATGTTCTTTGCCTTGACGAGAATTGGGATATGGTTGGTCGATATCCGAAAATCAATCCGCTCACGCGCGTGTCAACCTTGTCCCTGGCCTATACAATTTATACCTCTGGCTCAACAGGGCAACCAAAAGGCGTGGGCATTACCCATCAGGGCATATGTAATCGTTTGCGATGGATGCAAAACCGCTATCAACTTGTTTCAAGTGATCGTGTGTTACAGAAAACGCCATATAGTTTCGACGTGTCGGTGTGGGAATTTTTCTGGCCTCTAATAACGGGGGCTCGCATGGTGCTGGCAAAACCCGAAGGACACAAGGACGCAAGATACATACAACAAATCATAGATGACCATAATATTACTACCATACATTTCGTACCATCAATGCTGCAGGTATTTCTTGAACAATTGTCTCAAAACTGCTGTCAATCACTTCAACGGGTAATTTGTAGTGGCGAGGCTTTGTCGAACCAATTGGCTCAATACTTTTTCGCACGAATTAATGCCCAATTACACAACCTATACGGTCCAACCGAAGCATCCATCGACGTTACTGCCTGGGCGTGTCGAGCAGAAGAGAAGTCATATAGCGTCCCCATAGGCAAACCAATAGCCAATACCGAAACCTATATACTGGATCAACATCTAAACCCGACCCCGATTGGAGTTCCAGGTGAACTATACCTCAGTGGTGTCGGCCTGGCCCAGGGCTACGTCAACCGCCCCGCTCTTACTGCGCAAGCGTTTATCCCACATCCATTTGGAAAACTGCCGGGCGCACGCCTGTACAAAACGGGAGACCTGGCAAGATTTTTATCTGACGGAGCTATTGAATTTCTCGGGCGCATCGATCACCAAGTCAAACTAAGGGGACATCGTATAGAACTCGGGGAAATCGAATCCGCCTTATGTCGACACCCAGCTGTTTTAGAGGCTGTTGTTCTAGCACGCGAAGACAACTCTGGCGATCAACGTCTTGTCGCTTACGTGGTCCCGGACCTTGACTATATACCTGTGAACGAGGCCAAATCTGAACTAAACCAAAAGGCGATTGATCAATGGAAGAACGTCTACGACGAAACCTATCAGTTGCCAGTCTTCACTACAGAACCTTTCGTAAATTTTTCGGGCTGGAACAGCAGCTATACCAATCAGCCAATTGCTACGGAGGAAATGCTGGAATGGACTGAGGATACAGTTGCGCGCATCAAAGAGCTTGAGCCGAAGAAAGTTCTTGAAATTGGATGCGGCACGGGCCTTCTTCTCGGTCGCCTACTCGCCGATTGTGACGAATATGTTGGAATCGACCTATCTGAGCAAGCGCTAAACCAGATAGCAACAGATTTGGCCGCAAGCAACTTACCGTCGGAACGGCTGACACTTTTTCAAGGACGCGCCGATGATTTGGGATGTGTCGACGGAAAAGCGTTCGACACGATCATACTCAATTCGGTAGTTATCTGTTTTCCCTCTGTAGAATATCTAATAAATGTCGTGCGGGAAGCACAAAACGTGCTAAGTCCGAATGGAAAAATTTTCATTGGCGACGTGCGCCATCTGGGACTACTCGAGGCTTTTCATGCATCCGTACAATTTCACAAAAGCGCTAACACTACGCAGAAAACGGAACTGACGAAGCTAATTCGATCTGGTATCGCAACCGATAAAGACCTGGTGATAGACCCCTCGCTGTTTATTGCTCTTCAACAAAATAGTTCAATGCTAGGCCATGTAACCATCTCACCCAAATTAAGTAAGTTCCATAATGAGATGTCGATGTTTCGGTACGATGTTGTTCTTTATGCTGGTAACTCTCTACCCATCAACGACGACATTTCCTGGGAATCGTGGGAAGAAAGACGCTATTCCAGCGAACAAATTCGTGACTATTTGATCAATCGACAACCAGAGCAACTGGCCTTGCTCGCTATTTCAAACTCGCGACTCACCTATGCAATAAACGGACTATCGTACCTGGAGGAGCCAGGTAACACGTCAACAACACTCGCCGACGTGAAGCGAAGAATAGCTCAGAAACAGGAAATTGGAATCGACCCTTATGAGCTACGCGATATCGCAATGTCACTTGGTTTTGAGACAGAGTTTAGCTGGGCATCATCGAACGGTTCCGGACGATATGACGTCATCATTCAGCGCAAGGAATCATATAACGCCGCATTTTCCTTGACCCGCTTTCCGGTTCTGAAGCAGGAAACTCCGCCTACTTGGAAAAAGTATGCAAACAATCCACAATTGCTCACCTTACAAACTGATGTGCTACCAGACATACGAAAACATCTAAAATTAACTCTGCCAGATTATATGACGCCATCTGCGATTATGTTTCTAGATGCGTTCCCCTTAACGGCGAACGGAAAGCTGGATCGTAATTCACTTCCCAATCTCGGTGCCCCCCAAAAAGAGGTCGATCGCGTGTATATACCGCCTAACACTGAAATGGAACGAACGATCGCCGATGTGTGGAGTAATTTACTGGGAATTTCTACGATTGGGCGAAATGACAATTTTTTTGAAATCGGCGGCCACTCCCTTTTAGCGACGAGATTTGTGTCGCGTATGCGTGAAAGCTTTGGAATAGAATTTCCTCTGCTCGCCATGTTTGAAACTCCCGTATTAAAGACGGTTTCAGCACGAATAGAAGATCTAATGCCGTCCATCGCCAGTAAATTAGAATCGCCGACTTGTGGAAACCAAAAGCAATGGACCTGTCTGGTGCCACTACAATCACGCGGTACAAAGCCGCCAATCTTTTGTGTACATCCTGCCGACGGAGGTGTCTCGGTTTACATGACACTGGCCTCGATGCTAGGCACCGATCATCCCTTTTACGGCCTACAGGCCTGCGGTCTGGAGCCGGGGCAAAAACCTATCAACTCTCTAGATGCCATGGCTTCTCACTATTTTAAAGAGATCAAATCTATGCAAGCTACCGGCCCTTATTGTCTTGCCGGATGGTCAGGTGGAGGTCATATTGCTCTGGAATTAGCTCAAAGACTAACCGCGAATGGCGACGAGGTCCGCTCATTGTTCATCATAGATACGCCTGCGATAATGAGAATTTCTCTGACAGACGACGTTAGCTACATTACCAGTATTTTTAAAACTGGAATTGAAATGTCTGACAAAGAGCTACGCTCTTTAAGTTCGGATGAATTAATTCGAAAATTTGCTGAAAGGGCGAAAACCGGACTGTTACTTTCTAGCGAATACTCACTGGAAGACGCAAAACGACTTTTTTCAGTGTTCAAAGCGAATTTGGATATCTCAAACAGCTATACACCGTCTGCCTACAAAGGTGACACTACCTTCTTTGCTGCAACACTTGAGAGAGGGAGCAACACACCAATAGATCTATCGACTTATTGGAAAAATTTCGTTAATCCCGATACCCGGGTCATTTATGTTCCGGGGGATCACTCTTCTATCATTAAACAAGCTAACAACGTTCAGATAATAGCTGATCAAATTCGAAAACGTCTAAAAGATCGATTTTGATGTCAGATATAATATTGGAACAACAACTTCACGGAGAGATTATTTGTTTCGAATACGTATTATATTTTATAATTTTCAATACTTAATTGTAAGACACAACTAGTCAAAACTAAACTTGAATGAATTAGCAAGGACTGAACCATGAACTACGATGAATGTTATCTAAAACAAAATATACAGGTTGAAGCTCTCTATAATAACTGGTATGCATGGCCACACCTGATTTCGCCAGCCACTTCTGCCATGATAACTGCCAATTTGCATCTCAATATATTAAAGTCGTATGTCGACAATCCTGAATTACACGCAATGGCGGTTAAGAGTCCTGAAATGCTTGGCGGCCCATTCGTCGATTATGAAGGTAAGCGAGCCGACGAAATAAGCAGTCTTATCGACAGCACAGAAACTAAATTAGGTCATTTGCTGAAATTCGCGGAAGCAGTCAAAACGTTTGATAACGAACTGCAAGCCACTGCTAAGGGATTTTCGCTCGAGCCAATGTATGAAAAGATTCCCGCCCCACTGAAAGGCTACGTCGAACTCGTCTATGATTTAAACCACAATCCATCCCTGCGTTTTATCGAAGGTCTGTTATACAGAAGCCCTTATTATGTAGAATCCGCCCAGAGTATGTCGTTGTCAGTGATTAACCAGGACTATCGCCCCTTTGTTTTGAGTACGCCACGCCTGGAGGACAAAAGCCACTTACATCTTCCTATTCGCTTTAACAATCCGAGAATCGATCAACTTTTCAAAATGAAAGACTCACCGAATTCTTATGCATATATAAAAGATATCTTGCAGGTAGCCGACGACAAGGATGAGCTGTTTAAAACCTTCTTCACCGATGAACCTAATCGGAAAGATAATTCTAAGCCTGATTCCGGTGTTAGATTTCGTTATTACGGACACGCGTGTATTCTTATAGAAACTCAAGACGTAAGCATTTTGACCGATCCAGTCATTAGTTACGACTATGATAACGGTATAGATAGATATACTTATGCCAATCTGCCAGATTCAATTGACTACTTGATAATCACGCACAATCATCAAGATCACGTTATGCTCGAAACCCTGTTACAGATACGTCACAAAGTCAAAACTGTGGTTGTACCGAGAAGCAACGGGGGATCACTCGAAGATCCGTCAGTAAAGCTTATGATGGAGGCAATAGGTTTTCAAAACGTCGTGGAACTCGATGAGATGGAGACTATGCAAATTCCCGGAGGTTCAATAACCGGATTACCCTTTTTTGGTGAACACTCCGACCTTAATATACGAACCAAGCTCGCACATCTCGTCAAGTTAGGTAACACCTCTCTTATGTGCGCAGCTGACTCTAACAATATTGAGCCGGCACTTTATGATCACTTGCACAAAATTTACGGAGATATTGACGTATTGTTTCTGGGCATGGAATGTGATGGTGCGCCACTGTCCTGGCTCTACGGACCACTAGTAACTGCGCCTTTGGATCGCGCAGTTGATCAGTCTAGACGGCTTGATGGTTCTAATTATGAACGTGGTGCAAAAATCGTAGATTCATTGAAATGTAAACACGTCTATATATATGCCATGGGCCAGGAGCCATGGCTGAATTACGTCATGAGTAAAAAATATACAGAGGATTCTAATCCAATCGTGCATTCAAACAGGCTTATCACATATTGTGAAAACAGGGGAATTGTCGCGGAAAGATTGTATGGTACTAAAGAATTATATATTTAGCAGTCTGACATATTTTTGATTTTTACTAATTTCGTGGGGACTCAACGGAGCAATATCGTAGCAATCTGGACGCATAAGCGCATCTGGAATAGGTATTGTTTCTGACTGAGTCTCCCGAATGAGGATTTGAGTGATATAACATGGGCAACTTTACAATTAACATTAATAACGCGAAGACCCGGGAAAAGGCCTTTAATCGAATGAATCGCTCATTCGATATCATTATGAAGAGACGAGAACTAAAGCATGATCCACCGTCTCTAAAAAGATGGTTTAAACGGCAAAGTTTAAATATCGAGTATCAGTTTTTAGATTACTACTTTGGCGGCCCGCCAAAGTGGAGGATTTCGCTGCGATCTCTCAACAAGTCCAAGCGTATTTTGCCTGATTTCGCCGTCGTGTCGCCAATGAAAAGCGGATCATCCGATCTTTCCACCTACCTTTTGCAACACCCAGCGATACTCAAACAACTTTGCAAAGAAATTCCTGTCTTCCACGACTCGGATATTTGGCGCATATTCTACCCAACCGTCGATGAAAAAATTGAGATTGAAAAACGCTTTGGAACAAGTCGATGTGGCTTCTTTGCACCTTTTATAGCGCAGTCTGCAGCTCTGTCGGAGACACTGTCTAATATTCACAATAATTTTAAGATCGTATTGTTATTAAGAGACCCAGTAAAGCGCGCGTATTCACAATGGAAGTGGGACATACTGGGTGGAGGCGTTAGAGCAAAAAATATGAAAATTTATCAGCGCTTTTCTAATTACGCAGAACAGGCTGTTGACAGCTTTCCCGACTCCATTATGTCTAGCATATGCGGTGCCTCGATGTTGCACGAAGGCATTTACTATAAATACGTCAATCTCTGGATTGAAAAGTTTGGTGTTGACAACGTTCTCGTCATAAATGCCTGTGATTTTTTCAAAGAAACTGAACGTACTTTAATGGAAATCTATGGCTTTTTAGGACTACCCGAATACCGGCCTCTAATTACAGACAAGATATACAATAGAAACAGAATTGAAACCGCCCCACTCGACGAGGATGCAAAATATATTTTGTCCGAATTTTACAAACCATACAACCAAAAACTATACAATCTAATTGGCAAGACATATAATTGGATTTGATAAACAATTTCGGTTTTTATAATAAGCTCAACCTAACAGACAAAAGATAAAAACGGAGAGAACGAAAATGGAAATTTTTTCCGATAGAGTGCTTGAAGAAGTAAATACGTTTTTTGACAAAGCAACTCCTATCAATCCTCAGCAAATTGATTTTAAAAACCCCTATTTCACTCAACCCAAACACGCCGTTAAGGAACAACTTTCTGACCCAAAGAGTTTGTTAGCCGGATTGTCTGCAGATCATTTATATGTGCACGTGCCATTTTGTGCAACACATTGCCTGTATTGTCACTATCCTACGTTGACAAATGCGCATTCGCCTGAAAATCAACTCACTTTCTTAGAAAATATCGAGAAAGAATGGAACGAATATCAAGAAATAGGCGTCGATTTTTCGAAAGTCAAAACCGTACACATTGGTGGTGGCACACCAAACTGTTTAGACCCTGATAACCTGGAAAGATTAACTAAAAATTTGTCGGAGATATTTAAGCCTTCCATTGAATATGCTGCTGAATTATATCCTTCACCTTATGACTTAACTGAGGAAAAATTTCAAATTCTTGCAAACAACGGAGTGGATCGAGTAAGCATTGGCATTCAGACGTTTAATTATGCTATCAACGAAAGGAATCGTCGGATAAATCAAAAGCCCGAAGATTTATTTCGTATTTTGAAGCTTGCCAAGCAATATTTCAATAACGTTTCTATTGATCTTCTTTACGGACAAAAGGAACAAACTCTGGACGATTTGTCGAAGGATTTTGAAATCACTCGAGAGCTCGAAATAAATTCCGTGTATTTATACCAAACACGTGAATTGATTGGAAAGAGGCTAATAGAGCTACAAAAGGCTCTCAATATGTTCTTAAAATATTTTTCAAGCCACGGTTATGAAATCGTTTCATTCGACCAGGTTATCAAAAAGCGAAACAACGACGGCTTTTGCGCGCATCGTAGTGGACGTAGCCTATCGGAGAATTTGTTAGGTATTGGACCCGGATCTGTGTCGGAGATGGGGGAATATATCTTTAAGACAGTTTCACCCGAAGTTTACGCGAACCAGCCTGGAATTGATCTTGACAGCGTAGTAAAGCGTAGCGAACGAACGCAAAAACTTGAGTATTTAAACAGAGCCTTTCGCCACTTTAATACGCCAGGAATAAATGGAATGTTGTTCGAAGACTATAGAAAACGCTTTGGCATTGACTCACCTGTTGATGACTTTCCCGAGGAAATCGAGTTTCTCAAGAACAACAAACTTATTGCGATAGATAATAGCCAAATAGAAATCACCAATCTAGGAATGCTCTTTACTCAACCAATTAATAACTACTTGCTAGGTCATTACAAGTAGGATAACCATTGCGCTAAAACCATAGCAGACAATGGCTATTTTTTGCAGCCAACGACTACGGCGTTTTGCCGGGGAGCAGATTTGGATTATTCTTTCGTAAAGAAAATTGTTTCGTCTAGCCTAACGGATATCGATCTGATCGAGGCCCGGCGCCAAGCGGTTCCCGGTAGCCATACTGACGTAATACTAAAAGAATCTTTGCTCGACCGAATGTATGACAAGCAAGGACTACGTAAGCGCATCAGCGAAATTACTGCCAGCGGGGAGTTTATTCTTAATTCGTTTCCGTGCGAAAATTTCAGAGGCGCAAATCTTTTGCTTCGGAGTGAATTTCTAATATTGCAATATGTAGGCAACGGATGTTTAACCACTGATCTTCTGGATGATTATATTCGACATACTATCGAGCGTATAAGAGGATTTTCCGCCTCTCGTATAATGTATCGTTGTTGCGACTATCATCGTCACGACTTCTCCTTTTTTACAAGCGATTTTTTTGCGAATCAACATTCTGCGCTTGCTAGAGGAGCCCAGCTTCTTGTTGACGAAGAAGAGCTATTTCTTTTGGATATGAAAATAGTTCAAGGTTTACTCGATTGGGGAATTCCAGTCGATATTCTAATACCTTTTGTACAGTTTCCCGATCAATTAACAGCACTACGCGATCGAGCAGAATCATTCATTTCTTATAATGGAATTAACTCTAAGTTCGGAATGATGCTGGAGGTGCCCGCCAACCTATTTCAAATTTCTGATTATTCGGTATCAGATTTTTTTGTTTTTGGTCCGTCAGATCTTACGAAGTATTTGTATGGTGGTATAGATAGAAATGATTGGAACTACGGCAGCATTTCGGATGATGTTATTCTCGCGCCTATTGTCCACGCGATTGAGGAAATCAACTGCTTGCAAAATAGGCAGGTACTTCTTGCAAAGCAATTGCTCAACCTAGAAGAGAGGTTAGACTATCAACAGAGAGAGAGCCTGAAATTCAGGAAGCTCTTTATGCCCAATCAAATCGCAAGACCTATTACTCAATCTTCCACGAGTTCGCAGGGTGCGTATGAAGTTCATACTTAAGCCTGCTGATCAATCTAAGTTGTAGTGTAGTCTTTGATGTGTTCACCGATGTCACTCAGGATAATTAGAAGTTATTAGCTCAATCTACAATCAACATGGAGAGTTAAAATGGCAATATTAAATATTTGGAAGAAACCAAGACCCCGTAGCCTGAGAAAATGGCATCAACCGCCTTGCATGAAACGAACCGAGTATTTCGCCTATAGAGGATCTGAGTTAATCGATACCAATCTCGCCTATTTGCGTCGAACAGCGCGCAAATTTTTAGGTCCGAAATCGATTCATAAAACGCGTTTCGTTCCAGTTGAAAGTAGGTCATGGATGACAGAACTTTCAATAGCGGATCAATTCATTAACGACGTACAATTGGCCAAGTGGGGCGATCAAAACAGAGGAATACCACCGTTTAACTGGAAAGATGTACCTATATTGAAGGACCCCTTTTCCCTAGCAGTCTACCCACTACTTCTTTGGGAACTAAAACCAGCAACGGTTATAGAACTGGGTGCGTATCTAGGCGGAAGCGCTCTATGGATGGCAGACATGATGGACACAATGAACATCAAAAGTCATGTTTACTCCTACGAGATAAAGCGTGATCTAATTAAAGTAGAACACCCGAACATAACATTCATACAGATGGATTTGAGTAAACCAGAAAATTTCGATCATGAAATGTTGAAAAGTCTGCCACATCCATGGCTAGTGATTGAAGATGCACACGTGAATATTTATAACACGCTTAGTGTATTCGATAAGTATGTGAACGCCGGTGATTATGTCATAGTCGAAGACACGCTGTTTCCCGACACATCAAAAGTTGAACAATTTTATGCATTTCTATCGGAATTTGGAAGCGGTTACGAAGTTGACTCACACTATACGGATATGTATGGATATAATGCCACGTGGAATTTGAATGGGTATCTCCGAAAAAAATAGAAACCTTCAATTAAAATTGATTTCGCAAATCAGCGCATTGATATATCTGTCAGATTTATCGTGAACAGGCGATCATTTTAAATCGTAATTTTCGCAATTATACTACTTTATTAAAATTCGATTTAGCTCATGTTTACTAAAGCTTGTTCAACCGTAATAATATCTTCGTCTGTCAGCCCGAGGTGAGTAACGAGACGCACACGCTGATGACCGAAGTCGACTGTATTCACATTTGCGTCTTTCAATTTCGAGATAAAGACAGAGTTAGCAATAGTTTCTTTAAGTACTAACACAACTATATTGGTCTCCACCGGAAGAACTTCTTTAACGTATTTGTTTTTTTTAGCCGCTAGCCCAATACGTTCGGCATTCTTATGGTCTCTCTCCAGCTTTACGATGTGATGGTCAAGTGCATAACTTGCTGCTGCAGCGAGAAACCCGGCTTGTCTCATACCACCGCCTAATACTTTCCGTATACGTTTGGCCCTGAGAATATCTTCCCTGGTACCCATTAGAACAGAACCGACGGGTGCCCCTAAGCCTTTTGAAAAACACAGCGAGACACTATCAAATAATTTTCCGTATTGCCTGGGGTTCTCCTTGTTGGCTATGATCGCGTTGAATAGTCGTGCGCCATCCAAGTGAAGTTTTAATTTCCTGCTTTTACATACTTCATGAATTGCCTCTATTTCCCGTATATCATAACAGCAACCCCCACCCCGGTTGGAGGTATTCTCCAGGCTCACCAATCTAGTAACCGGAAAATGAATATTATTCTGATTTATTTCACGAATAACTTGTTCTGCGGTAATCAAGCCAGTCCATCCACTAATTAATCGAACCGATGCGCTAGAATTAAAAGCTATTCCCCCACCTTCATATCGATATATATGCGACTCAGAACTACAGATTACCTCGTCACCAGGAGAAACGTGAAGTTTGATCGCTATTTGATTTGTCATTGTACCGGATGGACAAAATATTGCTTTTTCCATTCCGAAACAATCGGCAGCCTTCTTCTCCAGCTCGATAACAGTTGGGTCTTCATCGAACACATCATCGCCAACCTTCGCCGAAAACATCGCTTCCAGCATACCTTGCGTTGGTTTCGTGACGGTATCACTTCTTAGGTCAATCATAGGTTCAATAGTCAACTAATCATTGCCAAATGTCGATTAAACTAAAACAATTTTTCTAAAGCAGAATACATCCTTAAATCCGATTCGCTATCCACCTCATACCAAGGCTGGGAAATCGGAACACCAACTATTTCATGCCTATCGATGATTAACCTTTGCAACAAAGATGTAACATCCATTTTATCTACCTCTGGTTGCGAATAACGACTAAGGTATGACCGTATTTTTCGCCATCCTTCTTTGGTGAATTTCATTAAACCTATGTATTGACCCTCTATCTCTTCAATCGACGAAGAACGATTTCCAATTTCTACAATTTTGTAGTCTGACAGACGAAAGGTTTCTGCATCATCTAGTGGATTCTTGAAACGCATCTCCCACAATTTACGCCAATTCGGATCGTACGCTACAGCGATATCTCCATTTGAATGCGCTAATTTCTCAACGGTATCTTTAGAATAAACGATATCCGAATAACTAACTAAACACGTATCAGAATCCAGCCAATCATCTGCCGCTAACAACGACACTACCATATTAGTTTCTTGCCAACGGTCATTTCGAAAATAGCGCAAATCTAAATCAAAATTCTCTGCTCGATACCCAACTACGATGGATATTTGTTTGATATTTTCGCCTTCTAAAGCCGAGAGTTGCCAATCAATAAGTCGCTTGCCATGCAATTCCGTGAAACATTTAGGTTGCCGCTCAGTCAAATTCCCCATGCGACTGCCTCTACCCGCCGCTAATATTATTGCTTTCATTGATTAATACCTTGATACCGATTTCTATAGTCCATAATATTTCGAAATTATTCTTTGATCAATTGGGTTAAATGGCTGGTTTCTTTCACCATGCCACATGTGACCGTATACCGGATATTTCTCATGTTCAATAGCCATCACGATTCCGTCCTCAGATTTCGCAACAATATTCAAATCAGGAACAGAATTTCTCGCTCCGTATTCGTGATAAACCGTCACAGAATCGAGTTGAAGAAGCTCTTCTGAAACAAGCCCCTGATAGACTTGCAATCGGTGGCAAGTACCAATGTGATTCTCAATTTTACCTAAGCTAACACCAAAATAATCTTGGATTATTTGCATACCGCGACAAATACCCACAATCGGCTTCTCGTGTTGCAAAGCCCATCCGAGCAATGTTTCCTCAACAGCATCCCTTTCTTGGGCATTCCCCCCGTATTTCTGCAGCGTATTACCGCCGGTAAATAGAACTCCAGAAAATTCTTCATAATCAAGTAGACATTTAACAAAACGAATATTATTGCTGACGAAAACCGGAAACAGATCAATTTGAAGCAGGTAGTCAGTCCACCGCTGGTCAATAGCATCCCTTCGCTCACCATAATCAACTACGTCATCGATTCTTTGTGTTACCAGGATTCTTCTCATTGCAAAATATGTACTTGACGCTGAGAACAATTAATTTCTAGTACTTTTGCCTTTTCCCAGTGCCGATACAACACCTCTCCAGCTCCAATAACTGCGGGAATTCCGAGTTCACAAGCACGAATAGCCATGTGTGAATTTGCACCCCCGTATTTGGTTATAAAGCCATTTATGCTATGTGAAAAAATCCAGTCAAAACCTGGGTCTGCATTTGGCAATAGCAAAATACTACCGTTCAAAAGACTGCCGTCAGCAGCTGAGTCGACAACTCTTCCCGAATTAGATTTCAAGGTGACGAAATTTGGCTCATCTTTTGGCAGTTCAAATCTCGTAACATCCTGATCTGTACATATCAAAGGCGGCAGGCTTAAATATTTCGTAAAACGATAGTCATTCTTACCCTCTAGGATGGCACGCAGAATCGAGTCCTTTTCATTCTTAGTCGATGAATACAACCGCTTTATGACATCAATCTCTAGATAGGATAGATCGTCGGCGGTAATTCCGTAATCACATCCAACTTCTTTCACTAGACGAATGACCTCGCTGAGGCTTTTAGTAAAAACGAATTTTGCGTATTCCCTCGCCTCAATGGCGGCCTTGATAAAGGCAAGAAAACTAACAACGTCACGTTCCAGCCCATGTTCTGTGAGCAAACGCTCCAGTTTTATTAACGCTTCCAAACTAAGAGAAAAGGTTTCTCTCTTTTCTGTAGTTAAAGTGCTGTCTTTTTCAGACCAATCAAAATAACGCTCCGGCTCTTCATCATATCGAGGTGAAAGAATATCGTATGTTCCCGGTCTAAGGTGTCCATATTTCTCAAGAAATTCTTCTTTTTCCAGCGCCATAAAGTCTTTCGTAAGCGAAGAGCTAATGCTATCCAAAGAATTCATAAAGCATTGATAATCTGACTCACTTAAGACATTGGCTGTGACCAGAGATCTTAACATTTGAACAGCGATGAATGCAGCTCTTGCCAACCCTGCAAACGGCAATGTACCGTAACGTTTACAATCTTCAATAAGCCAATATATTTTGTCTAGTTTGCTTATGTTACTCGAGCATATTTTATCTATTTTGTCTTGTAAGACAGACAATTTCTCACGATCTTTTTCCCAAAGACCATTCTGGCCCCGAATGATGTTATTGGTTAACGACCTAAGGCTATTATTGATCGTTTCAATATCAGTCTCAGTAAAACCGGAGCCAAGTAAAAAATTCAGCTTCTCGGGTAAGTCGAGTGTATAGCACGAATATATAATCTCAAACTCAACTTTGTCATGGTAGCTGGGATTGCTTTCGAGTTGGTATATATAGTGGTTAACCAGCTTTGTTGCAAGTTCATCAGGAATATCCCCAGGTATAAAGGAGTTGAAGCTCACGCGCACATCAATATATGGAATACCTGCAAAGCACACCAAAAGAGGAAAGCTTCTTAGGTTTCTGTATCCGTAATTATCTCTTTGATAGGCCCAAATACTATCTGTGATGAGTTCCTTATACAAACTCACGGCTAAAGGACGTGGTCTACTTCCTAGTATCTCTGCAGGATTCCAGTCCGGCATAACGCCAAACACCGTTTTTTCTCCTAGTAAATACGGATGAGATCCACTAAGCTCGACTATTCTTTGTTGAATACCTAGTATTTCTTGCGACTGTGAATTTATGCTTAGCGGGTCTTCTTCAGGCAGAACAAGTGGCCTAACTTGTAGTAAGACAAGCTGCCCCTCCTTATCAATCGCAAACTCGACATCAATTGAATCATGACTAAGCAGCGCTTCCAGTTCTTTTACAAGCACTATCACATTCTCTAGCTTGTCATTGTAGTCACCAACATTATTTAATTTCGCCAAATAAAACGTCCGTAAATTATTTGTTGAACCACTAGTGACTGTATCGGTTTGACCTGAACAATCATCGTAGTTGACAACATAATAATGAGCCCCACTATTAGGGTCTCTTGAAAATGCAACCCCACTCAGATAGACGTTTTTTAGCATCGGTTGGATAAATATTTCGTCTTCCGAACTCGATAGCCGATTACAGACCAAGTCTATTGAACGATTTATTTCAGTCAATCCGCTTACGTCAGCAATCGTAAGATAATGTCCCGCGAGGGATACATTTGCTGTATCCTCACTTGTGGCACTACTCCGGACGATGACTTCGCCGCTGATCCAGTCGGGCAACTCGCCAATATTGGAAATGTCGTTCTTAGACGAAAACCATTGTGCGCGTGTAAAACAAAACTGCGGTAGTACAATAGCACTTTGTATGTTGTGCTCAAGTTGGCCTAGTGTTCGTGCTTTTGTCAGAAAGTGCATTCTGGGACCTGGCTAAACAGTTCTGGCGGACCATGCTCTTGTAAGATAGGTGGTTTCGATCCCATCCATATGGCCGACAAATTTTTCGACATACGCCATAAATGCGTTAAATCTATCCTCCCCAGCTTGTACTCGAATATCATTAACTGACCACCACGCACCGAGATATTGCTCTGGTGTTTGTGTGACAGTGTGACGACCTTCTATGTATACCACATCATCGAAAAATGGTGATTCATTCAGTTTTTGAGTCAAGGTAGTCGTTAACCCAGAACGTCCGGAAGATACTCGTTTGAGCTCAGGCACCATTTCGTGTAGCGTATTTTCAATTTCGACCAGAACCGGATTTTCCTCAATTAGTCTTGGATTCCAAAGAGCGGCAAACCGCCCTCCCTTCCTTAGTACTCTGGAGAATTCCTTAACTCCCGCATCAAAATCCACCCAGTGAAATGACGATGCCATCGTTAAGAAATCAACAGAATCAGATTCAAGACCAGTATCTTCGCCTTTGCCTTTATACCAACGAACGGGTAGGCCGGCGCAGTCTGCGATCCCTTTCGATCTCATTTCCTCGTTAGGTTCTACAGCAATTGCTGATTTCACCGATCTACTGCAAACCATCCTTGTCCATATCCCGGTTCCCGCACCCACGTCTGCAAAGTCTACTCCCGGTGCAGGCTTTTCTAGCAGACTAAATAGAGCAGCTAAAACACTTTCCGAGTATCCGGGCCGATATGCCGAATAGTTATCAGCTAGATTTGTATAATCTCCAAGTTTTTCAATATTCATCCTGGCTTTCCAATCCTGTAATTAACGTTAAAAATATTTCATCTATTCCTTGTGCCCCATCATTTACGATTGTTAAGTCAGGCCTTACCGGAAACTCTGCAACAACATCAACTCCCATAACATTCTCGATTTTCCCAGCTAGTGCATGGCTATACAGCCGTTTCTGGTCTCTTTTAACCAAAATTTCTATAGGCACATCTATAAATATCTCGATATAATTTTCTATGTTCGCACGATTCCAATCCTGAACTTCATGGAACATAGAAATAGTAGCGCACACAACATCCTTATTTTGGTCAGACAGCATCTTACACAATCTGGAATATCGTTTGGCCAAAGCTAGTCTTTCGCTCCGTGTATGTGCGTGAATATCACCAAACACTTCGCGCAGCTCATCTCCATCTAAAAAGACAACACTTTTTCCATTTTCTTTCAGGTATTGAGCCAGCTTGCTCGCAAGCGTTGTTTTGCCAGCGCCTGACAAACCGGTAACCCAAAATACCGTTCCAGAATCGTTTACTTTAATCATTTGCTTGGAGCTTATAAACAGATTAGGCGATACTTACTTTTTTCTCTAAGTATATTTTTTAACATAATAATCCTTGTCATTTATATTGTATCGAGCAGACGAATGGTGTTTGTGCTTCCATTTTCAAGCTAATGCTAATTCGAAATACAGCACTCAAAACCTGGTTCTCGCAACGAAGTTTTAAGCAACGTTTGGCATCTTCTGTCCATGATTAAAGTTCTGTGAGGACTTGGGCTGTAACACATTTATATAAAAATAATTTGTATTGATCAGTTTATCTTGTTTAAACAGCATTTTTCTAAACTTAAAGCCCAAGTAAATAACTCTCCACAACCTTACGAAGAATACCCCGCCTCGAATGCCCGCTAAAGATCCGTTGACAAGGTACTCACGCTCAGCTTTCATCGGCAACAACAGTAACATAAAGGCCATATATTTTCCTACAGCTTTTACTTTTGGATCATATCCGAAGTTAGCAAACCTATTACGGAAAAAGTACGCCATAACCTTCATATCCATATTGGAATAAAAGCTTAACCAAGAGTTATCTTCAAAGTTCTCAATAAAGCCATTTACTTTCCTCTCAGTCGCGCTGTCACCCCACCATTTATACCCATAGATAGTGCTTTCAAGCAGTACAGGGTCAAAGTCAATCGTTATGTATTCGCAGATTCGTTCCAGGATCAATTTCTGAAAATTATGGATATCCTCGAGTCTCAGCGCGGCGCAATCCAGATTCTTTCTATTTCTTGTGAGTTCAGATATATCCATCAAAGACGTGATAACCTGCCTGTAAAAATAAGCTATATTGCAATGTTCCGTGATTTTAGTCTTGCTGACAAAAGTCGATTTGATGGCGGCCCGAGGATCTCTACTTAACGCTATCGCTCTGGCATCACTATGGAGGGGCTTGACCGTCAACAACTCGTATACATCATGAATGTGATGAACAATAATCTTTTTATCTGTTGCATCCTTTCCAGTTCGCGCAAAGTCATACGCGTAATGCACAGCATAAAAAAAGTCTTCTTCGCAGACTTCATCAGCATATGATAGCAGGTCCAGAAGCTTTGTTCTAAAACGCTGTTCTGAAACAGCAACGATTTCATTTTGATTTTCACCCAACTCGTCGAACTTTAGGAAAGAGACATTGTTAATACTAAACAGATTGGGAAAGAATTCGACAAATTTATCTACTAATTGCTCCTTATTGAATTCACCATTTTTTCGCCAAAACATTGGGTACTGGAAAATTTGAGAAATCATGAGAATTTGAGGATGACTATCCAGAAGACTTTGAAAAAAAATACTTCCATTTCGCCCCGTGGTTACAATGTATACAACAGGCAATCTAGTTATTCTTGACATCTATAAAATACCCACAATTGCAATTTCCTATCACATACCGAGTGGAGCCGATAAATGCGAATTTTCTAAGAAGTTTACCCCGCCCTATAACGCATTACACATGTCTACGACGACAAAGTAAGTATTACGTTAGGTACGCCTCAATCGCTACGGAAACAGTTCAGGTCCATTTATCTTCTATACAATATCCGTTGACTCAAGTCACCCAGGGTATCCTGCTCGAGATATTCTTAGATCCAGGATGAAATCTACTTCCCCATATTCCAAACGGACAAACTACTATTTAACACCGTAAACGTAATACGTCGTAATATCATTCCAAACGCCCTCTTCTACCGCAAGCTTGTCCATTTCTGCAAAATACTCCAGCTTTGCCTTTTCTAGTATTTCCTGTGGAACTGCTGTGATTGGGTGTGGATACTGCCCGATTGGATAGTCCTCCTCTGAAATCCATCCGTCTTTGGCCTCTTCTAGAGACATGAAGTGACCATCTTTGACTTCCTTGATTTCGACCTCCGAATAACCCGAGTCTCTCAATAATGCTTCGCATATTGCCATTGACCCGGTAGGAGAATTCGCCAGATACTCAATCCCGTGGTTCTTCAGTACCCTTCTCGCAATGCAACCACAAACGAATGAAGTTTCAGGCCAGGCATGAAACCCAAGCAACCCACCCGGCTTTAGCATACGGCGCCAATTCGCTAATGCTCTGGGCTTGTCAGCAATCCAAAAGAAGGCTGAAGCACAATAAATTCGATCAAAGCTATTCTCAGGAAAGTCTAGCGCCTCGGAATCCATAACCTTAAAAGTCAAATTGTCATGCAATGAAACTTCTTTTAGTTTTTCTGCTTCTGATATCATTCCCTGCGACAAATCTATCCCGAACACTCGACCGGACCGACCAACCAAACCGGAACAATGGTAAGCTGCAGACCCAGTACCTGTAGCTATATCTAATACCGAGTCACCCTCTTGTGGAGGATGATAATCTACCAATTGCACTGCTAACGACCTATGCCAATTACTTTGCCCATATGACTTGCTTCGCTCATCATATGAGGAAGTAATTATCTTGTGATACGCTTGGTAATCCGAAACATTCATCAAATACCTCCCCATAGAATTGTCAGCAAAAAAGCATGAATAGCCAGACTCTTGTTACTTAGCTGTTCTTCAACTTGAATGGCACAATTATAAACAATTTTTTCTTCCGATTAATGGTTTTTATATAAATCAATCAACATCACAACAAACTTAACGGCGCCCAGTATAGCGTTATCTTCTGTGGTATTCACCCTTTGAGACTGAATGCGCTCAAGACACCCAAAGTAGGATCCACTTCAAGTTGTTGACAAAAAAGTAAGTGGAGCAGCAACTCCCTATGTCCGCAAACGCCATAAGTATAGAACCCAAAGACCCAGTAAAACATCGACAGTTGCGCAGTAGGCAGGCCACCACAAAGGCACCGTGCTGATTTCAATAAACTGATTGTGCATCAGATCAAACAAGCCGTGCGCAATCAGGCCAAGTCCTACGGCGAGAAATGGAAATTTTTTTGAAAACGCTGCTGTTCCGATAAATAGCAGCGCTATCATAGACTCTGCAACTATTGACGCTGCTATTCCGCTCATTGCCGCAAACAGAACATAGTAAAGCGCAATAACGATTAGAATCGTCGGATAAAAACTCGTGTCTTTATCAAATCTGAGAGCATGCGCAGGCAAGGCTACGCATAGGGCAGTGATAATACCGGCTATGTATTCCATTACAGCCTACGGCAACTCCTCTCGCCCATTTACAAACCTGGCAAAGCGAGGCTTTTCTCGCGGATGCACCGGGTCTCTTTTTTTCCACACCCAGCCGCCAAAGCGAGTGGCTTGAAAATCATTGTAGGCCTGCTGAATTTCTTCGCGCGTGTTCATCACGAAGGGACCGTATTGTACTACCGGTTCGTCGATTGGTTTACCTTGTAGCATGAGGATACGCACAGGCTGATTACCCGCCTGGAGTATGACTGAGGTCTCGGCTTGCATAACGGCAGCGGTCTTTACTTCGAGCCTGGTGTCACCGATACCGAGTGATTCACCGTCATAGAAATAAAGCATACGATTCACACCGGCGCTTGCAGCGGGAAGCGTCCAACTGGCATTGGCTTGCATGTCGATAATCCAGATGGCCACTTCATTTGTATTGTCGGCGGCCCATGATTCCGGCGGCGGTGCGAGGGGCGTTATATCTTCTAGCTTACCCGCCACAACTTCGACCTGTGTTTTCGCGCCTTTGTCGTCTTCAAAAACCTTGCGCGGCGTTTTCTCCTGCCAGAACATCGTGAAATGCGGTTCCGCGAATTTGCTCTTCCGTGGAAGATTGATCCAAATCTGGAATAGTTGCATGAGATTGGGCTTGTCGCGATGAATGAGCGGAAACATCTCGCTGTGTTGCACACCCTTGCCGGCAGTCATCCACTGGGTATCACCCGCACCATATCGGCCTGCGGCCCCCATGGAATCGGCATGATCCACTATGCCATCTCGCACAATAGTAACAGTCTCGAACCCGCGGTGAGGATGCACGGGAAAGCCGGGTACCGTATCGCCATGATACATGCGCCAACCGTTCCGAGGTTCAAAGTCGCTGCCAATATTGCGACCTGATAGTAAATTTGGCGCAGGGCCCATCTTGTCATTCCCTTCTGGATAGGCATCGTAGTGATGTACACAAAACAAAAAAGGATCGGGCGTCGGCCACTGAAAATCGAGTGGGATAGTTTTTAAAACCGGGCCTTGATTCATGGCTACACCTCTTTACGTATCAAGCGGGGTAAGATCCCCCTGTTTTCTAATACTAGCAATAATAGTGGCCACAATAAGTACCCCACCCTTTACAATCGGCAACATATTAATCTCCGCTATCCGTAAATATCATAGGACGAGTTTCGCCGATCTTCATTATCCAAAGCGTATCTTCCCCATAACCAAGTGAAAGCCCCTCGTTAAAAAAACGTTTCGGCGGTTCCCACATAAGCTCATCCGATAAGCTGCTGACAGTTCCCCAATGGGATGCTATCAGGTTTTTTGCACGCAACTCTTTTCCGACCTTGACCGCTTCTTCCGGCGTAAAATGTGACATCCACATTAGTTTTCTTGGCTCATAGGCACCGATGGGTAAGACCGCGTAATCGAATGAACCATACTGTTCTCCGACTTCTTTATAGATGGAATTTGAATAGCCGGAGTCACCAATAAAGAAAACACGCTTTTCATCGCTAACGATGGACCACGATGACCATAGCGTCTTATTATGGTCATCCGTGGCGCGTGCAGAGTCGTGAACTGCTGAATGAGAGGTGAAGACTGTATTTCGTACCTCCACGGATTCTCCCCAGTCAAGCTCAGTAACATTTGTATAGCCGTTTTCACGAAAAAGTAACCCCACCCCTAGCGGCACTACAACATGAATCCGCTCTTTATTTGCAATTCGTCGAATGGTTCTTTCATCCAAGTGATCGTAGTGATTATGAGAAAGCAATATAACGTCTATTGGCGGAAGCTTTTCTATGGGTATACTTGATTCTACAAAGCGCCGAGGTCCCGCCCACGATATAGGGCTCGCGAATTCCGTCAAAAAAGGATCAGTTAAAATAGTTACCTTGGAGACCGTAATCAGAAAAGATGCGTGACCTAACCAGGTTATGCGCGAATCTTCGTAGCTTTCAAGCAAACGTAGCGACATTTCCTCAGATATAACATGCCCGTCAGGAATGTCCGGAAGGACAACAGAACCCCAAAACCGTCGAAGATAGAAAAAAAGACCTTTAGGCGCGGCCGTCTCTACATATGGATAATTCTGAAAACCGTTAGCGATATGATGTTTAGGCATGTTGTCTGTTACGCCGGAATTCTGTCCACCAAAAGCGAAACCACCGTTGAAAACAAAAGCAAGACATAAAAGTAGTCGTTTGAAAGGCGCATTCACGATTATCATTCTAGTTAGGTAGTAAATTAATCCGAAAAGCCTATTTAACAGCAATGTTATAACGTTTTTAGTGGAGAATACATAGTTTCAGCTATTGCCATAGGCGGACACTGATAAAGCTATACTTGCATCAATAATGTTTCAGTTTGACCTGACATTGCCCATTCTTGGTACAGATCAGAGTTATTTGCCAGACAAACTTCCTTTTCAAGACCGAAAGAGATGATGATGTCCCATATGGGATGCCTTCTTCCTGATAGCAGACTTGTCACTGGTGTTCGCTCCGAATCATCCTAATGTGCGTTCAAATAGATTAAACTTCATCATCGTATTCGACCTACTGTGTCGTGTTTTCTTTGACACCGAGCTTGCTTTAAGTCAAGTGACCAATCCTTTATAATCAAACCCCATAAATTTATTCGCTATTGCCATGAAATTTTACCACTCACTCATTTTGCTGCTATCCCTGATTTTTCCCAGCGCCTATGCCCTTACACCTGGCGAGGTTCCGGTTGGCGGTGTTTTGCGCGACGCAACATTGCAAGGCTTCGGTGGTGATGTTCTACGTTTGTCCTCACTGCGCGGAAAGCCGCTAATCATAAACGTCTGGGCAAGTTGGTGCGGTCCGTGTAAAGCAGAGATGGGATCATTGGAGAACCTGCACAAACGCTATGGTGGCAAACAATTTAACCTTATCGGTATCTCCACCGATGATGACACTAATGCGGCTTTCTATTTTCTCATGCGTGAGGGAATAACTTTCGATAACTACGCCGACAAGAATCTCATGATGGAAAACATGCTAGGCGCTAATACCATACCCGTTACCCTGCTTATTGATGCCAATGGCAAAGTACTCAAGAAAGTGAGGGGATTTAAGGAATGGGATAGCCCGGAAACGATTAAAATGATTGCATCGGTATTGGGCGTGAAGTTATAAAATCAGGTGTAATTTTTCCTCTCAGACCGTCTACCACGTGTACCGGATTGTGAAACTATAACACCGCGGATGGCCTCCTTTTCGATAGGCCGTTTCTCATGTAAATAGTCTTCGTGCAGTGGGGATAAAAACCACTGTCCGTCTTCGATGAGCAACTGACGAAATATATAGCCGTTCTCCACTATCGCCAGGACATAAGACTCATGTTTGACTGCGCCATCAGGGGAAATCATTATGATGCAACCCTTTTTAAACTCGGGCTCCATACTGTTATCAACAACTTGCAATGCGAATGGCTCGCTTGAACTACAACTGTCTAGATCCATGCCGGTTTCTTTCTCGTGTCATTTGTGAGCTTGTGGAATCGGGGCATTATCTCACAATTTGCGAATATCCGAATACTCACTTCAAGGAAGCAGCCGATTTTAGTAGAAACGCCTGACAACACTCCCCCTTGTAAAGATGAAGTCAGAAATTATTTATTGCTTTTCAGAAAAGAGATAATGGACGAACCTCTAGCATCCTATTCCCTTCAAATGTAAAATCGACGAATGCGCGCATCTACGATTACACTCACTTTTTTACTACTCACGACTGGCTGTCAACTCGAGGAACTCCTCGGCCTGTCAAGCAACGATTCAGGAAGCATACCTGGCAATGAGCTTACACAATCTGGGGGCCTGTCTCCAGAAGATGCCGCAAAACTCTATGACAATAGTGCTCACTCCGATCTTATTACATCCCATGGGTATAACCCATATCACGCTGTTTTTATCGCGCACGAGTTTTCGTACTCAATACCGGCAAATCAGGTTGATCAAAGTACAGGAGAGGAAATACGCGCCTGGAACCCGAACGAAGGACGCCGCATCCAGACAACCGTCGATGTTATGTGGCAACTGAATTCCACCTACCCACCTACATCATATCGCGAGGGAATAATTGAAACGCAATCAAAGAGAGAGTATCATCTTCTCGAAGCGACGAGGGCGCAGATCGACTTCAATGCTACAGAGCTAGATTCGGTATACGTGAATGATGAACTCGTTCAAATGTCGAACCATGCTACGACGAATGAATTCACTGCCACATTGATTGATTCCGAATTGGGCAAGATCACAATTGAATCCACTACGATCCGTGAACACTGCGACGCGAAGATCATAAGAAATAGTATTTCATACCTTGTGGAATGCCCTAGTCCTCACCCCTATTACACAACCCATCAGGCTGAAATCATTGTGACGATGGAGAACGGTGACGCAATAAACGCCTCTGTCACCTATTACACCTGCTCACGAGAAGACTGCGAAAGTGAACAACAGTTTATTTCATACGACATCGTAACACCCTTAACAACTCTCTCCTTTGTTGAACACGAAGAGGTGTCAAAATATATCGTTTGGAGTGATGATAAGTAGATTCAAACGTAGGCGTGGTGATTCGAACACCAATCCAATCTATGCTACCGGCTAGCACCGGACACTCAGGTTTCCCGAAAACTATTTGAATATGGCTAATGACTTCTTTCGTTGTCTGACTTCCGTTTCCGCCGGAACTAATTTCGCTATGCGTTCTATTTCATAACAATACAGTCAACAATAACTCCAGCGAGTCCGAGTGTAATGCTTGGTCTTATTCCGTAATTGATACGCACGCCTTTTTATTTTTATTCCCGACGCTTATAGACGGAAAAGACTATTTTATAATTCTGAAACTGTGAACGCTTTTGTTCAGAATTCGTTCATGAACGCAAGATTACCATTTGTCCATGTTGTCGATGTTTTGAAGTGATGGCTGAATCGAAAATGAGTTTTTTCAACTAGTAAAGGAATAAACATATGATTAGCTCACTAGACTTGCTTGCACTGTTACTCGTTGGTGGTAGCCTTTTCGCAATTGTTTTAAATTACGTAATGAGTCGGAAATATGTTGCATATGAAGCCGAGATAAAGTCCAAGCAATAAGCTCTGTTTTATTTTGCTACTAATAGTAATTGGCCGTTACTCTCGACAGTTACGGCCTGGGGCGGGCACGGAATACCCCAGTTAGCCACTAAGATTCTTTGCAAAGTATGGCAAGTGCGGGTGCGTCGTCCTCCCAGTCTATGCCATCAAACTTTCCGATATGTATTTTATAGAGTGGGTGTCAAGAGAGCGAACATTACCATCGCACCCATCCGGTTCACCTAGCGCCTCTACCTCGAACCGAATAGCCCCGCAATACCCCCCATACATCATTGAATCACTATTCTCTTGCTATGCCTTTTTGCATTCTCGTGTATTAAACATACTTTTCAAACGATTTCTTTTTTCACGGTGCTAGGCAGGCACCAATGTGGGGTTGCCTCGAGTGCCGCCAGACTGATCGGCAATAGTTATTCGAAGCATCAGAGGGCATTTATACAAATGCCCTCTGATGCAGGTTTGTCACAGTAACTTTATCAATTGCAGCTGTATTCTGAACTGATATTCCATAAACGTTCGGCATTGCAATGCGCGATATTATGCGCCGCCTGATATTTCAATTGAGATAACGCAGTTCGCCAATACTTAATTTTTTCGTTATATTGATTTTGCCAGTGCACAACAAACACATTATCTAGCGCGAAAATAAAGCGATCGCTATGATGGTTAAATGCATTTTGCCACGGTCGTTGTAATCGATAACCACCATTCCCATCCGGTTCAAAGAGATTCGTCCAAGGAAATATAGTAGCGGCCGCAAGGGGATCTGCATGTGATGTGAGAAAATAGACGTTGTCATGGCGCATCAGCATACGTAGCGTTTGAGCAAGATCAAGCTGCGCCATGTGTATAAGTATGAAATTATGAGTAGGATTGTCGTCCAAAAGTTTTTCAAGTTCGTCTCGATAATGTAGAAACTCCTCCTTCGTCATCGCGCCAAATTCCAGATGGACTATGAATGGCCAATTTTTATTCTTGGCTATATTCAAGGTTTCCTGTACGTAAGGTGAAAATAGGGATTTTATAACCAGCGGAATATCTTCGCTCTTACTTTGGTGGTAGTTCAGCACTTCGCCAGTAGCACGGTAAGGAATAGAATACCCGTTGTTATTTGGATAAATCAGTTGTTTTTCAAGAAAATCCTTATACGCGAGAACATCGGCTTCACTATCGGTACCATCGAAATATAAACTGCTTTTGCTCCTTAACGCGGGCAATATTTCTACAGAAGAGCCAGCTGCCAATTGCGTAAAATCAAACAAGGATTTTTGTCGTTCGTTTAGCGCACTTGGGCCACGCGTGGCCAGTATCGTCGCTTTCACTTGATTGTTCACCATGCGGTCGAGCATTATATCGTGTGTCACGTTCGCATCAAATTGACTGTGCGCGTCGACGAAATAGATATCGTCCCATGCAACAACTTGAGATGCATAACCAAGCAAAATAATCTGTAATAGACGAGTCAAAGTTCGAGTACGTAATTCCATGACGCTTTACTCCTTTAGCCATTTGTATCATCTCGGATACCCTCACCTATAGTATCGATCAACAAAATAAACATGTCAAAATGATGGGCATTTTGAGTGAGGAGAATTTCTGCAATGCCTAGTAAACGATAACTTCAGTATTCCCGAGTATGATGCTAATTTTTTACGTACTCGATGGGCATGAACAAACCGGGTCCGGAGAACAATTATTTCTAATATCCAAGCTGGCTTACATTTGAAACAATTCTTCTGACCCGATTCTTACCTATCCGAAACGCCGCATTGCGTCCAGCGTCAATCCTGTACCAACGCTCCCAAATCGATCACCCTCCACCACATTCACCTGCGGAAAGACGTTCTTCACTACATGTTGCACAGAAGGTAGGCCGGTAGTACCACCGGTTAAGAAGATGCTATCGATTTGCTCAGGGGAAATCTGCGCTTGCGATAAAGTGTGCCGAATGGTTTGATCAATGCTCGCCAGCTCTTTCTCTGTGGCTTGATCAAACTCCGCACGCTGACACTGTGGTCGTAAATTGGGTTTTATAAACGCCAGATCAAGCTCAGCTTCAAGATGTTCAGATAGACTAATTTTGCAGGCCTCTACATGGGTAATCAGGCGATGCCCTTGCTGATCTTTTAACACCTTGAGTAGACGCTCGATCAAATCGGGTTGTTCGGCACAGAGTTTCAATTGCTCTATATAGTTTATATTCGCCCGATCATATTGTTTATGTATCAAATGCCATGTTGCGAGTTGAAAATAGGGAGCGGTTGGCATCTGTAGTCGCGATGTCTCCTGTACATAGCTCTGCATACCAAGCTCAGGCATCGCCTTGTATAGATTAAAGCGTCGATCAAAATCGTTACCACCGACATGCACGCCCGTAGTAGCCAGAATGTCAGCATAGCGATCTGTTGCGTGTATGCGCTGCGGAGACAAACGGATGATGGAAAAATCCGAGGTACCACCGCCAATATCCACAATCATCGCCAGCTCTTCCTGGTGTAACTGTTGCTCGTAGTTTAAGGCTGCGGCAATGGGCTCAAATTGAAACTCAACATCCTTGAAACCAACGGCGCGATAGACTTCCGCCAGTGCCTGTTGCGCTGAATCATCGGCCTCCTTATCACCATCCACAAAATGCACCGGGCGCCCCGCCACCACTTGAGTCAGTGTTTCACCGGTTTGCGTTTCCGCACGTTTCTTTAACTCCGAGATAAAGTCAGCGATGATCTCAGGATAAGTCACGCGACGCATCCCAACTTGAGTTGTTTGATTCATCAGAGACGTACCAAGAATACTCTTTAAAGAGCGCATCAAACGCCCATATTCTCCATCGATATAATCATCAATGGCTTCACTGCCAAAACTGGTGCGGTGGTCTTCAAAATGAAAAAACAGGGCACTGGGCATGTTCGCCCGACCCGGCTCAACAGGGAGTAAAATCGGATGCCCCTGCTCCACGACGCCAATCGTGGAATTGGATGTTCCAAAATCAATACCGCAAATTGAGTTCATGAATCAGGGGCTCTGGCGTGGTAAAAATAAAAGGGTCGACAATATACGCTACATCTCGGCAAAAAAGAATGGATGTGAATGAGTAGATAAATATAGTAGAAATCAGGGGACACGGTAGATTCGTTTTTTTTCATTGTATAAGCGACCTGGATAGGACGCCAATTACTCACATAAATGTGGTCTGCTTTGCAGTGTTTGCTGCTGTTAAGGCGTGAGTATAGTTATGTGAGCTATTTGACTATGTGGCTGGTTTATCTCTCATCGCAGAAGCATGACGTTCTAAATTGACTCGTATATATGTGAAGAGATAATTGTCGATACTTTTTACAATCCTTAATCATAAGGATTTTCCTAGGAAATACAGATCATTGTAAAGTATACAATTCTACTTTTTGGTACAGCAGTTGCCTTAATTTTTATACGTAATATTGAAGTCTTTATATCGAGGGGGCCTAGTTATGTTTATCAATTCCTTCAAATCAAACTTCTTCTCTACTTGCTTATTGTGTTTTTCGCTCATAACGATATCTCAGGCAAAAGCGACTGTCATCTACGATAATACGACCAACCCAATCGGTGGAGGAACGGCTCTCAACTATGCACTGTCGGCAGATGACTTTCAGTTAAGTCAAAATACAACCGTAACCGGAGCGACCATAGGCCTTTACGGTGGAGGTATAAATCTCTGGGATTTGAGCGGTGAATGGGCTATTTTCAGTAATGGCCCCAATCAACCCGGCAGCATATTAGCAATTGGTCTTGCTGACAATGCCCAACTGGTAGGAACTGATTATAGTTTTGACTTTGGCGATAGCGTCATGCTGAACGCAAACACTACCTATTGGTTCGGATTTCATGCACTAAATGGGGGAAACAACGCTGGCTTAGCCTGGCAGAGCCGATCATCGCCAATAGGCTCAACCAGTGCGACGATTAGTTTATCAGGTGGCTATACTAATCCTTTAATTGCTAACTACAGCAATTCTTCTGACTGGGTGCTTCATTCTTCATTTGACATAGTCTTTCAATTGCACGGATATACAGCTGTTCCAGAACCCTCAGCCATTGCCTTATTCGCCCTCGGCTTGCTGGGGCTAAGCTTTTCCAGAAAGCACAAGGCATAAAATCTATTCTATACGGCACACAGACCCGCTCTTGTAGCGGGTTTTTTAGTTTATGAACGTCGGTTTCGCCCAGAAGCGGACGTAGAGATTTGCCGAAAGCGGACAATCAATGCCCAAGTAGATTCTGACTGCATTGCAGCGGAAGCAGCCATTTGAGCAACAACTACTAAACCAAGTCTCTCTACTAGACGCGGGAATTCAATGGCAAAACTCGTTGGCGAAAACGGAGCATTGCGAAATTATCGTTCGTACCTTGCAGATTCCCACGCGTGTATTGCATGCATTCTGGTCTCGCCCCAATGATACCCGCCAAGCTTACCACTTTGTTGTATGACACGATGACAAGGAATTAGAAAAGCGACTGGATTTGCGCCTATCGCTGTGCCGACGGCGCGAGCAGCACGCGGCCTTCCTACTTTAGACGCAACCTGAGTGTAGCTTGTCACCGTTCCAGGCGGTATTTCCAACAATGCCTTCCATACACTAATTTGAAAATTTGTTCCGGTAACATGCATAGAAAGTGGCCGATCTAATTTCATATCCCTGGCAAACATTGACTCAATAACTTCAGACGTGCCTTCATAATTTTCACGCAGAACAGCATGAGGCCACTTTCTAATTAATTCGTCCAAGTGGGTATCTGTATCATTTCCACTTAAAAACGCCAGTTTGCAGATTCCCTTTGGAGTTATGGCAATAAATATGTTTCCAAAAGGAGTGGCATGTATAGCATGCTCTATAGCAATACCGGCACCGCCCTTTTTGTATTCGCCTGGTGTGACGGCTTCTAAATGTACAAAATGATCATACAACCGCGAACCGCTACTTAATCCTACTGCGTCTGAAACCTCCAATAGGGATTTAGATTCAGATTCAGATAGTAATTGTTTTGCGCGTTCTACGGTAAGTATCTGCAAGAATTTTTTTGGCGTCACACCGGCCCACCTAGAAAAAAGGCGTTGAAAATGGAACGGACTCATATGCAAATGCGCAGAGATTTCCTCAAGAGAAGGTTGCTGAGTTATACGTTCACTTATAAATGAGATAGCCTTAGCTATCCGTTCATAGTCAGACATGGTTGTTTATCCAGCTATCGAAAGCCACGCTAGCAAATAGTTTTGAAGTGGCATACCCAATTCCCGAACTAGCCCCGGTGACAATGGCAATTTTTTCAGATAATAATTCATGATTCTGGCCGTCCACAATATCTTCTAGTAGAAACACATTATGGAAGGTCAGCCCAGTTTACTCGACCCGAATCTTGCTACATTGTCTACTTAAGACATAACAGCTGCTATACGGACACCGGTAGACCCGTGGATAAGTTGCAAAGAGTCGAGTGAGTCCTATTTGTCAATAGCCTAAATGTCCGCAAACAATATTAAAACGGCCAATACCGGACACTGAAAGAAATGCTATTACTCTGACCCGATTTTGATGACTAAAACGGGCAGGTACTCTCCCCTTCTATCCGCTCACCCGTGACAGGATGATCAAACGTTACACTCGTCGCGTGTAACATCAAACGACTGGCCATAGAAAACGCCTCATCTGTCCCATATAGATCGCAGCCCAAAATGGGATGCCCTAATTCTCGGCTGTGGATACGCAGTTGATGCGTACGACCCGAAACCGGTTTAAACAGCACTCTTGTTGCAAAAGGTTCCTCCATGCGTTCTATTACCTGATAATGTGTCAATGCCCATTTACCGGTTTCATAACATATCTTTTGTAGCGGAAAATTTGGCCTATCTTTTGCGACGGGCAGATTGATACAACCCTCATCCTCGATAAGATGTCCATGCAATAGAGCCGTGTAGGTCTTGGTCACAGTGCGACGCTTGAATTGTTCACAGAGGTGCGCATTTACTACTTTATTCAAAGCCACGACCAAAACACCCGAGGTACCGAAATCGAGACGATGAATCATCGTCGCGTCGGGGAATAGCTTGACCAAACGGAAATGAACCGAGTCTTTGTTTAATGGATGCTTTCCCGACAAGGTCAACAAGCCCGTTGGCTTGTTGATTAATAGGAGATGTTGATCTTTATAAAGAACCTCTAATTCTTCGTCGCAGAAGGGAACGATAAAGGGATCGGCTTGTGGCTGCATAGTGGTTTTTTGTTAAAAAGGTATAAAATCATCACACTGAGACGGCGTATATTAAAACAAGCCGAGCACCGTGCCCACTTATTTTGCCCGATAGTCTTTCATACGTAATCGGCCACACGCGGACACTCAAAGAACGATAACGGACATTAGTATTCTAGAAGAGTCTGTGCTCCACACCCAATTCTCACATAATTCTATAGCGGACTTAAATGGGCTATAATGCGTCTTTGAACACTTTCCACCTTATTTGATCCGTCATTCACCCCGGGAATCCAGTTAGAATGAGTAATGAGTCAAACTATCTAAACCATCCACTGCGCGGACTTGGCTTGAAAAGCTTATTGACAGAAATAATAGATCACTACGGTTTTGAAATCCTCGATGCTTATTTAAATCTCAACTGTTTTAAAACCAAACCGAGCCTCGATTCCAGTATAAATTTTTTAAAAAAGACTGACTGGGCTAGAGAAAAAGTTGAGAATTTCTATTTGTATGAGTTTAAAAACTTACCCAGACCATCATCCGAACAGCTATTGATACCTCCGAGAGAGCGAATTATCCCAGAAGGCCAGGAACCCAGCGAACCCAAAATACTGACACTCAAAGATGCTGAACTTTTATATGAAAAGCGCCCAAGAAAATCAACGGAGCGGAACACGAAAAAGCGCTCTCCTTCAGATAAAAAAGCCGACCCCTGGGCCAAAGCCCGACAGAAAAAGTAAAAGGGCTCCCACATATTTATCTAAAATCGTCGACGGTTTTTGTTTAATGAGACCGGCTTTCAAACAACTAGAGTTACGAACGGTATTGTCGGCCAATAGCGGACATACAGATTGAATTGTTGACCCTTTTACTTCGTGTAATTCCTCATAAACGCTTTCTATACTTTAAGACTCCTCCAGTTCTCAGAGGAGTACAGAAATGCCTAATACATCAGTAAATAACTCAGCTATAAAACAGCCTGAGCCATGGAATAAACACAAGCTCATTGGTCAGAAGCCACCGCTCAAACTCAAGGAAATCTGGGCAATCCGCATACGACTACAGCTTGCCAATGCCACCAAGGAACTCGCTTTATTTAACCTGGCAATAGACAGCAAACTCCGTGGTTGTGACCTTGTAAAACTCAAGGTTCGAGATGTCGCACACGGCACCAAGGTAATGTCTCGTACCATGATCTTGCAGCAAAAAACCAAACGTCCGGTTCAGTTTGAGATTACGCAACAAACGAGGGAGTCTTTGGGTGCATGGATCGCTGAAGCAAAATTCCGATCCGATGATTACCTCTTTCCAAGCCGCATACACGAAACTCCCCATCTCTCAACCCGCCACTATTCGAGGATTGTGAAATCATGGGTTTCTTTAATTGGTCTTGATCCTAGCGACTATGGAACGCATTCGCTCCGGAGAACCAAGGCTACATTGATCTATAGGCGTACGAAGAATATAAGGGCTGTTCAGTTGCTGCTTGGGCATACCAAGCTTGAAAGCACTATTCGATATCTTGGGATTGAGGTTGACGATGCGCTAGAAATAGCCGAACAGACGGAAATTTAAATACTTTTCTCACAAGTAAGCATTCGTTTAAGCAATCATTTAATCGTCCAAGCATTACCATGACCAGATTTGTATCCGTAATATTTTTGTTTGAATCCAGTCATCGCGGCCACATATTGAGAGAGTATTAGAGTTACGTCGCTAGCTTGTGGAACTTCATCTTCATCCAACATATCCAAGAACTCGATAGAATCTTCATTTTCAAGAATAATCCTGATTTTACCGAGAAGCCTATTAACGATTTTTATTTTACTTTTACTAACAGCAGAATCAGGTTTCTTTTTAGATAGCTCCTTAAATTCTTCATACATAGACTTTAACAATGGCATCGTCGTATCGTGTGCATTAGCTAGTTCTAACGTTGTTTCTGACTTTTCTTTCATTCCAGCTAGTCCTTCAATTTCTTAGGTTTTACTGTCCTTATTTCAATCATGCCGTCTTCATCTACGTCATCGTCCGATTCTCCTTTTACACGCCAGTACCAGGTGCCGTATGAGTTAACCACGTTATCTGACCGTAATTTTTCAAAACATTGAAGATACTGAGATAAGATAAAAACCACATCACTAGTTTGAGGTACATCATCTTCATCAAACAAATCAAAGTCATCAAATGGCCTATACTTATTTGTTAAAAAGTTGTTGCTATCCTGCACAAGCTTATTGATAAACTTAAGTTTGAATTTATTAACCGCGTCGTTCGGATTCTTCTTGGACAACAATGCTATCTCATCATACACGCTTATAAGTTGACCAGAGAGCTTTTCGAACTTATCTACATCTTTCTTATCCATTTTAATTCCCTTCATGATGGACAGCTTCTTCTGAACTCCACATACTTTTTCTTTAGTACTTCAATAGGAGCTCTTTGCTTACTCTCGTATACATCAACCATGAGCTTTAGATCCTCATCAGTAACTGCAATAATACACTTTCTCTGAGAAGACCAGAGGTCAATTGTATTCTGGAACATAGCTTTAGGTAAGTCATTTCGTGTAAGAAAAACCCCAAAATTACCTAAACCTGTCTGCAAATATCGATTTAGCTGATTTATATGATCACGCTCTATTTTTTTAACATTTTTCATTTCAAAAACAAGCTGCCTATTTCCGTAGTCGGCAAATATTTCGTCCAAAAAATCCACATCTCTATTGTTGTAAAATATTAGATCTCTAATGTGTCGGCCAGACTCTGTTCTACTTTGCGTTTGAGCAAAATCTAGATGAGGATAAAATAGTGAAGCGAGAAGGTCTGCAGACAAATCTTCATATTTAGTATCTGCTCCACCTTCTTTTCCAGAGTTTAGTTTTAATATTTCTTTTAGTTTTCTCTTTGCCGAAACCACTGGGATTTGGCTAAACAAGGGATCATTTTTACAGTCCGCAGACGTTTTATCTTTGTTCTTTATATATTCTTCAACGACCCCGTAATTTTCTCTATTAAAATTCAGAACTTTAACTCGTTCTTGTGGTTCATCAGGGTGAAAAATATCATCTCTAGGACAATAAGAACGAAAGTAGTCTTCGTAATTTATCCAAGGATTAAACCTCAACCATCTTTTAGGCGTGAAAATTAGCGGTTCTTTAGTTTGGGGATTTACAGGTAAATACGCCTTTTCGTTAGTGTCAAAGTCATGTTTCTTGTAATTATAAACTGAATCTAGAATAACCCCTTCTGTTGGTATTTCATGTAATTCGCATTGTTCGATGGTGTAGTCGATAAGAAATGACTTTATATAGTTACACGCGATATCACTCACACGGTCTTTTGAAACACCATTAACATATAACTGAATAGCTTCAAAGTGTGTAAACCCAAACTGGCTGTATTCAGGAATATCGCGAAAAAGTGACAGTATATCCACAGCCTGGTCTTTACTGATCTTGTGGCCTTTACGGGTCTTAGAAACACCGAGCCCTACTTCTCCGCACTCTGATAGAATTACAAGGACCGATACAGCTTCCTCTTCCCGCCCTTTCTTCAGAAGATAGTTAAGATGATTAAACGAGTTTGCAATCGCTGTATGGAGTGCCTGATCCTGTTGAGATGGAGATTTCCACAGGAGAAAGGGATCAACATATAGCGGAATATCCTCGTTAAAAAACTGAATGGCAAAATCAAGCTCTGCCTGGCTTTTATGTATTCCGTGATAGTCGGTAAGTCTTGGTCTTATCAGGTCCATACTATCTTCTTTTTATGTATTAACTTTCATAAATTCGTAGAAAACTGTCCCAATATATGAACCTATTGCTCCAAGAATAATAGCGGAAAGCGCTGAAATAATCAGAGACCAAATGGGGTGTTTTTTGATAAAGTCGATAAAACGATAGTACAGAGGTTTTCTTATCTTTTTTATTTCTTTTTGAATAATCTCAATGGCGTCATTTGATACTTTCTCTTTCCTCAATCTTTCAACACAGTCCGCACAGATGATAGGTTCGTGACAGGAATATACAACATCACTTTTTATGCCATTCATATCAAACAAACAGCCACGTGTTTCGTCATGGGTGAAATTTGTTTGTTCCTGATTAAGTGGAATTCGTGCCCCATTTCTTTTGAAGACGAGAGTATAGGCATAAAGTAGTCTATAAATAACGTTTTCTAGGGGGATATTTGACCAATTCAAAATTTCCTTGATCTCATGAAATGTAAAAACAACTCGATTATTAGTAAGCCTTCTTGAGTACCAATTTAGTTCGATGGGAACGTTTACTATTGCTATCAGAAAGTCACCAGCAAATTTTTCTGGCAAGACGTCTTCCAAGCCCTCATCTTTAAACTCCCAATCATACCCATCAGAATCTTTCGTCAATGAATAGCTTTCAATTTCACCAACAATTGAAAATACCTTCGATTTCCAATCCTTAAGCTTCTTCCTGTCAAACTCCGCTGGCATATAGCCAATCGTCGCCACGGTTATTTTTACTTTATCCATTAATCTACTTTATGAACCTGTTAAGAGTTCTGAGTGTCCGCTTCGGGTCGAAACCAGTCACTCAACCCTACTAATTCTCGATGTAAACACCGCCCTACGCATCTCAACCACAGCAGCCAGTTTCTCATTGATCGCTTGTACATCAATTGCGTCGCCCTCCACCACGATGTGTGTTTCCTGTGTTACGTTTTTCTTTAGATTCTCAACATTTTCTTGATTAGTCACATTTACGTACATATTGACGACAAAAAGTTGTTCTTCGGTGGCGTCGTTAAATTTTATCTTGTAGTCCTTGTCGTCGACGATGTTGATTGAGTCTTTGGGCTGTAGGAACCTCGCCGTCCATCTGACGTGTAGTTTACCGCCGTTTAGTGTGAATTTGGTATCTATGATTTCGCCTAGCCAGGAAACTGCCTGGCTGGCAGTAATGCCTTGCATATAGGCATTGGGTTGTATTCCTGTTGATTGGATTTCGATCTCAGTATTTTTCTTTTCTTCAAGCTGTCGTCCAGTATCGTCTTGTTTGGATGACATAGCCTTCGCCCTGGCAGTGACGTTGCCTAGCTGTGCCTTGCAGAATTCTTCCAGATTGTCGGCGAGCTTTTGTGTTGCGCATTTCTGAAAATACGGCATCGCCTTGTCAAATTGATTCGATTCTTTGTAGCTGACCGCATACATGTAATCAAGATTGGGATGGGTGTAGCCTTTATTGGCGTATTCATCTAATAGCGCGAGGCTCTCGTTATAGTGTTTGATCGCATAGGCCAAACGGCCCGATTCAAACAAGGCATGCTTGTAATATTTGTCTTTGAACTCGCTTGAACTTAGCGCTAATTCCTTGGCTTTCTTCACAGACTGATACGCCAGTTTGTAGTGTTTCTTGAATTCGTACGCCTTGGCTTTTATATAGTGTCCGAGCGGATTGGTAGTTTGCGAGATGACATAATCGAGCAGGATTAGCGCCTCATAGCTCATTCTGATATCCACCCACTGATTGGCGGCCTGCATCAAGTCCTCGTATTTCCTGTCTTCAAGCAGCTTGGTAAATTCAAGCCAATAGGCGCGATTGTTTTCGTTTGTTTGTGTACTGAGTAATAAGTCCCAGCTGTCGGCCGCTGGATTTTTATGATGGAGCCGATCAAGCAGGGCCGCACGAAGGATGTGCTCCTCTCGTGTGGGTTCCAGCTTTCTTAACGCAGTGTTGAATCGACTGGCATCCTCATAGTTACCGAACATCACCGCAACCAGAAACCGATTGTGGACGATCATGGGGTCATTCTTTTCGTATAACAGTGCCTGATCCAGTAACTCTAGCCCTTTTTCATAATTCTCCAGGTTGAGCATGAGGGCAGCATAGCTCGATAATACGCGTGGCTCTTTCGGTGAGTGATTAAGCGTGATTTGATAAATCTTTTCTGCGGTATCGGATTCTCTGGCGACGATGGACTGCTTCGCCCAGGTGAGGCTGTTGTCGACTAAATCAAGTTGAGTGGACGGCTGTTGATAAGCCTTGTTCAGTTTCCAATAAAAGGCCGGAAAATGCTTATCGGAATAGTCCTCTTGTAATTCACACAGGCTGACTTCGATAGTTACCGTAGATTGCGCCGTGTCGAGTTTTTTCGAGGCCCAATCTTCGGTTTCCTTGCAGACGGATGAATAGGCGACGTCAACACTGCCAAGGCTGAACATCAGCATCCATACAAGCCAATGGCGTGTCATATATTGTCTTATTCTCCTGGGGTACAAATATTCTGCTCTTTTCAATTACTTGCCCGAGCATACCCCTACCGTGTGGTCATGTAAAGCGCGCGTGAGGTTGGCAGTCGCTTACATGTAGCGTAAAATCCGGCGCACAAAGAACTCGAATAAAGGATTCCTCATGCGTCTATCACTGCTGATCGTGGCTGTGTTCTCGTTTACAGCGTGCACACAAGCACCATTGAAGTTGAGTAAGACGCCGACTCAGGCGGAGGACTTCAAACTGCCGCCTGCTGAATTACAAAGCAAATTTCCCGATGTGGATGGGCTGCATCCATACAAGATTCGAGACTATCTGATCTCTCGTAATGCCGATGTGGGCTTTAGTCGTGTTTATATCTCGCCTTTGCGCGAGGATGCCTATGCGATTCTCGGTGAACCTGAATCTACACATGCAGGTGGCTATGATTTGCACATGACCCACTCTCCCACTGTACTTTTGGGGGGCTATGCGATGATTAGTTGGGAATTGCCCTTAATGCGCTATATCGCGTTTGGCGTTATGGGGCTGCATGCACTCATGAGTAAACGGGATGAGCAACTGGAATGGCACAAGGGTGACTATCGCATTACAGCGCAATCGCAAGTCGGAAGTCCTTACCTCAACTACTGGGAGTGGCAGCATCTGCCACAAGGTAAGGATGGTCCGGCGGTAACGTTGTCGAGCAACGAGGCGTCACTGAACTATATGCTCATGAATACCAGTCGTCCATTATTCAATATGATGCGCTTCGAGCCGAATGAACATGGCTATATGTCTATTGGCCTGGGTAGGCGCTTAGGTGGGGATACGAATGGGCTGAGTTATTATCTTGAGGCCAGTTCCAGTTTTGTCGGCACATTGAATACGCCAATCGATTTCTCAAACCAAGGTATTGCGTTACTCTCACGTTGGAGTACCTCGACGAAATATGATGTTGGTATTGGTGCGTGGTATGACTTTTCTATCTTTAAACTCACCGATTACGGTATCCCAGGCAAGGCCGGTATCTTTGTCGAGAAGAGTTTTTTCAAAACCAAACAGGTCGAGCATTTCATCCGTGTTGGATATGCAATGCACCTGGATAGAAACTTAGACACTCGCTATCCGCAGTTTGCCCGTGTACAGGTGGTGTCGCGTTTATTGAAATAAGTGGTGCTGGAGCCGACGTAATTCGGCTCATCAATCACTTTTCGATGTCGTATCAAGAAAGTATATTTGTCCAAAATATATGCATATACGTTATCATTAATACATGCCTATCAATAGGACAAAAACTAGAACGTAAATACCTGGTAATCGTTAATTACCTAGCCAAATTATCGAGAATATTTTCTGCAAGGAAGCAGCGGCATTCTGACAAAGGTCAGCAATATTTTCGGAGGAAATCGTATGATCAAGATGGGAAATTATTTGTTCTGCCTGCTGCTTTTCATGACGGTGGCGGCTTGTTTCCACGATGAGAAAGTAACACCCATCGTAGGCTCCGATGCGAACAGCGGCGATACAACACAGACCGATGTTACGACGCAATCCGACGATATGACGCCGGATGAAGTAGAGGATGCTCTACTCAAAGATGCCACGATTGTATTGGTCGACGAGCAGAACAAGGATTTTTCACTTGATGAATCCTTCTGGTTTGGAACGACGGCGAGCATTGAGTATAGCATTCAACTCGATCCGGACTATGAGAGTGATCTGACTGGGCTTGGCGCAGTTTCCGGTGGTTCCGGAATGGCAAGTAATACACAGATGGTGTCTTCCAATGTTTCCAAAGATTCGGAAGAGACCATCGATTCATACGATTTCGAATTGAGTTACAACCTACCCACGTTTGTTCTTCCGGCCGAGGCAATCGCCCAATTAAAACCCGGTGTTCCCAGACTTAAGGCTTTCGCCCGTGCAGGCGAAGGTGGCGGTCAGAGTACGGTTAAGGTTGTGGTAAAGGGTACTGTTAAAAAGGCCGGCAAGGAAGCAGCGGGAGAGTATTTAAAGAAACGTTTTGGTGATAAGGGCAAGAATGTCGGCTCTGGTGCAAAAGCCGTTCTGGATGTGATTAGCGCATTAGAAGCGGCAAAAGAACACTCAGATTTAATGGATCGCTTAGATGAAATGGAAGACTGTGTAAAAAACCCACTACATCCGCTCGACCAGAAGACGTATCAAGACAATCCGTCAAAACAGCAGGACGATCTGGACAAGATAGAAGGTGTGCGCAACGAAGTGAAGCAGAACACCGGCGTGCGCTTCTTTAATAAGTGGGTTAACAAGGCGGCGGGTTATATTAAGGCCACTAAACCACTTTGGCCGATTATCTCCGGACCTTCATCATACACAGACAGTACGCTAAAAGACGTGAATAAGGACTTGGTCGACACTATCGAAAGAGAGATGCCATCGTGCAAGAACTATTACGAGGGCCGGATGAATTTGAGAAGTTCTATTGATAGCGAAGACAATGACGATGAAACAAAGAATATCGTGGACTTAAAAGATATGCGTTGGAAGCTGAGCCGATACGCGACAGGTGATGTTGCGGTGTACCAAATGAGTCGTGCAGGAGATTTGCAAATTGTGCGTCAGGGAGCTGCCTGGGAAGAAGAGTGCGATCGGTTTGATCAGGTGTTTCATGGTGTCGAGTATTCAGGCACATTGCTAGTGTATGTTGCAGACCGTAGTGACGCCTACGCCAGGAAGTATGCTTGGGGAATCCGTCCGAAGACCGTGATCAAGACGATATCCGCCATATGCGACGATGACGGAGTTCCGGACACCCCGCGTGTGCCAACGCCAAAAGTCGTGGCGCTGCATTCACACCTATCAAGCTGTGGATATGCAACTCCACCCTATGAGCCCTTTGGTATGCCGAGCGATATGCCATCCTATAGTACTTCAGCGATATTAGAGGGAAGTGGCAGCTGGACGTGCGAGTACCTGGATCATAATGCTGATTGGTTACTCACAGAAGTCATCTTGAGCAACTAACGCAAATACGTTGGTGGAAGTCAGGTGCAACTTTTCTTTAATTTCAAAGTAAAGTTGTATCTGACTATTGTTCAGTGTGCGTTTTGATACATCTTTCCCCCCCTGGCTATTCGATACTTGTCTTTGAAATAGAGACCTTCGAATTCGATAAGGCAAAAAACAACACTAGCCTAAGTGAATTCAGATTGGATAAATATCTAACAGCAGAGGAAACGGTATGGGCAGAGTCAAAGCGAAACCACACTTGACGTTTAATGCGGCTGGTCACGGCAACGCGCCGGTCAGACGATTGACCTCCTACTATGTGATCGGTGATACCTCTAACGCGACATCCTGTTATATCTTTTCACATGGCGGCTTGTATCAGAAAAACGTTCAGAATGTACTCGGCTTCAACGTTCCAGAATTTTGCAAGATAAAATTCTACGTACCGCACGGATATTCTATTTGGTCGCCCTCCACTTCCTACCGAAACGGTGAACCGGCGCAGGAAAACCAGACTGGCTTCAAGATGAATTATGTCAATGGTGACAGTTGCCCAAACTATTCCTTAACTAAGTTTGCGGGCCGTCACTCCGGCGCAGAAACTCGACAGGGCTGGGAAGACAATGAAGATGACTATAAAGGCTGGCAAAAAATTGCACATGATGCCGGCATTGTGATTGTTACGCCACGTAATCGTTGGTTCCACTCAGGTGTTTCTCTGGAGAATGCGATCAAAACTATTCAAAGGGAATATCCAAACATCAAAGAGTTTCGCTGTCCCCATTGTCGCGTCAGCAATGTCGATATCAACGGAGATCCACACATGGGTGATCGATATGCCTGGGACGCGGGCAGTGCTGCTTGGTTTGAAAACAAGGGAGACGATGAGAACCCTAACTGGCAACCATGGTAGTCAATTAAGAAGTGTCTAATCCTACTTAACTTTACCCAACACTAACGCACTAAATTGAATAGAAAAAGTATTGAAAAGAGACGACAGGAATCACAATCCTGTCGTCTCCATAACGATGTGACTACTAGCTGAACGTTAACGACGTAGCGTTCTTCTATCACCCCGCCTATCGCCCCGAGCTAGCAGCAACAGCAGTAGCAATCCGAGGATTTCGAATACGCCGATCGCACCACCACCGCGTATGCGCATGCTCACCTGGAACTCGCCAAGCACGTCGAGAACTAGCGATTCGTTGTATCGCGATGGGATATCGTCGGGTTTTAAATCGGGTGCGGTGTTAAACACCTGGCTGATTGCCTCACCGAGTGAAAAGAGTCTTACTTCTTTTTCAATAGTGACGGCCTTGGATTTAATGACTTTCTTACCAGCAACGACATTATTGGCATCGCCTTGTTCTGGTTTTTGTTCGGGTTGCACGCCAGGCATTTTCCGCGTCTGATCGATAATGCTGGCTTCTTCTTGCGCCAGCACGGGGAAACTCATAGCGAGTATACAAACAAAAGATAGGATAATGATTCTTCCAACCCAAACGAATCGACAGGTATCGCCATCGCTTGCTAGAGAATGATTAGTCATTTTTTCCAAGGGTATTTGCATGATTGTTCGTATTCACCGTTGAAACGACCTATTCGTTCATTCCATATTAACGGCGCATAGAAACAGAGGCTGGACGCACTAGGCGTAACAAATTGTTTCAAACGACATATACCCAGTTGTTACTGCTTATTTAATACCTCATTTTTTTGGTCTTGATACACATAGATTCACATGTTGTATTGATAATTCGTCATCTGAATGGGAAGTTAGCTATGCGCTTTATGTTGATCACTGCAGGACTTTTAGGAATCTCGAATATATCGCTGGCAGACGACAAATGGTCGTTCACCTTAGAAGGAGGAGTGATTTATCAAACCGTTAACGTAGTCGAGATTCCGCCCGGTACTGGTACTAGATTTTCGTTAGTCGATTCGCTGGGAAGTGGACCTATTCCCTATTTTAGAGCGGAAATGAATTACGCAATTAATGAACGTCACCGCATACGTCTACTTGCAGCACCGCTCTCGGTAGAAGCCACAGCACAAACCAATCAGTCGATAAACTACAATAATGTTACGTTTTCTTCCAATACGGACACCACTTTTCTGTATCAATTTAACTCATATCGTTTAACCTATGCTTGGCGATTTCTTTCAAATCCCCGTTGGAATGGGGATTTTGGAATCACATTTAAGATTCGTCAGGCAGACATTGCGCTAAAACAGGGAAGCTTAGAAAGCAATTTTCCTGATCTCGGCTTCGTCCCTCTACTTCATTTTGCCGCGCAGTGGAAATTTGATAACAAATGGAATATACAAAGTGACTTGGATGCTATCGCTTCACAATACGGAAGAGCATTTGATTTTGGTCTATTCGTACACTATCGAATCAATCCGAACTGGTCTGTCGGTGCCGGCTATCGCACAGTAGAGGGAGGTGCCGACGTAGACATTGTCTACAATTTTGCATGGTTACATTATGCTGGCCTGCGTGTAAAAGCATACTATTAGAATTTGAAATTGGAGGGTTCGAATACAGGATTTCGCCAGCTATGTCTATTACCTGTATTCGACCCACCGATTCTTTTTACGGCGTAACCGTAATTGTGATTTGATCGCTGTCCTGGCTGCCTTTGTCATCGGTGACTGTCAGTTCAAAGATCAAGGTCATGCTGCGCCCTTTGCGGGTTCTCGGTGCGGTAAAAGTCGCAACCGCGCTATTGGCGTTGTTTATCGATACACTCTTGCCATTCAGTTGCGTCCATTGATACTTGACGATGCTGCCGTCAGAGTCATGCGAAGCACTTCCATTCAGCGTCACGTTCGATTTTTGTGGCACTGTTTGATCGGCTCCCGCATCGGCAACTGGCGGGTTGTTATCACCGGGAGTGGTACCGCCACCGCTGCCCGTACTATCCGCCATTTGGTACAACAGAATATAACCGTCAGATGCGCCACCATTGTAAGTTGTATCAAAGGCGTCACTACTTACAGGCAATACGTCACCGCTCGATACCGAACCACCGAAGTAGATGTTGTTACCACCTGCAGAGGTCATATCGCCACTCACACTCGCTAGCGTCGAATATGCCAAGCTAGTGAGGTCGCTGGACATGCGCGCGAAAAAGTAACCACCTGTCTTTTGCTCTGCGTCAGAGCTAAGAGGAAATTTCGCATCTCCTGCAATACCATTCAGCACGATGTTACCTGCGTCATCTAGTAACAAATCTCTAACCGAGTCGTGGCCGCTACCACCGATGTAGGTCAAGGCCTGTATTGTTTGCAGATCGCGTGAATAGCGCACAAGAAAGCCGTCAGCTTTGGCGATGTAATACGTGGTGTCTGTATTGTCGCAGTCGCCATTGATTCCGCAACTGCTATCGTAAGCACCCGGTGTTGTTGGCAGATTGTTCTTTTTGGTACTACCGCCTACCAACACAAATCCGTCACCAAGCGCAAGCGTATTGAACGCTGTACTGTCATTGCCTAGATAACGGAAACTGTGGCTGGCAAGTAAGGTGGTAATATCTGCGTCAAACTGACGCACCGCGCCATCGGCGCCACCTAAAACTGTATTGGTGATATAGATACTGCTGTCTTCGGCAATTGCAAAACCTGACGGTGTTGATCCGCCTATCCAACTCAAGGCATGCAATGCCGAAAGGTCTGCGGCAACACGCCCCATATAACCGGTAAAGGTGTTGGCCCCAAAACTACCTTGCTTAATACAGTTACACGAGGTGCCATAGGCATTCGGCGTTAATGCAAGATTCTCTTGATTGTGTGTACCGGTAAAATACAGACCACCATTACCCATCGCGAGTTTCTGTATTGTAGCTGGCACAATCATTCCAGCGGCATTCAGCTGCGTTAAATCCGGACTAAAACGCGTAATGAAACCACCAATCTGTTGATAGTCGGACGGATAGCTGTATGCACCTGCTGTTTGCGGAATTCCGTTGTTCGCCTGTCCGGCAACAATCACTTCGCCGTTAGAATCAAGTAACACATCATACGCTGCGCTACCAATAAAAGTCGCATTGACTAGCGTAGTCAGATCCGCACTCATGCGAACTACAAAACCTTCACTAATATTGTCAAAGGTGGAATCGTAACCCAATGCTGTTGGAAAATCTGGTGCCTGGGTACTTCCCACCGCGTAAATATAGTCACCTGCCACGGCGAGCGCATGGACATTGTCGTAGGTGTAAGTTGGATAACCATCGCTACCACCGAGATAGGTTGCGGCTAATACTGGATCGATAACCAACTCACGTGACTTATCATACTCACCGACACGAAAACCGTATTGATTGTCTTTAAGTACATAAGCAACTTCGACAAATTGTGTTTCATTTCCACGTTTCTGAAATGCCACTGGTTGGGTAAATGCGACAGGACCTATGCCAGTATCCATCACCAGTTTGCCATCAACGCCGATATGCGACTTTTCTATCCCTTCTAACTTGACTTTGATCTGATCGGGATTCGCTCCAGGCGCAATATAGAAACGCTTTTCTACATTATTGGCCTTCGCATGTAACTCTAAACGTATGCCGTCGCTCATCTCGCCAAGACTCAAACGGTTCACCGTAGTGACACGCTGTAAACCGTTTTCGTGACGTATGTTGAGATTTACAAGGCCAGTTTCCAGTGACTGCGCCCGCAGTGTTTTGTCTGTTGAAAAACTCTCGCGAAACGCCCATCTGGCCTTTCCATTTTGCATGGAATACACCAAGCCACCCTTGCGATCGACAAAGAGATTTCCGCCAGGAACTGTCGTATAAAAAGCGACATCCGGGTGTTGCTGCCCCTGGTTTTTTACAAATGGAATACTGTTTAGTTGTAAAGACTGTTGAATAGCATTGTTGGATGGCGACTGTTGTATAGTTGCGTGTACATTAGAAACCGCACTAACACCGACGAATAATGCTCCGATAAACAAACGTGTGTGACGTGATAGAACCGACATGATATCCCTCCTGAGGTTTTCTTCCCAGGCTTTACCATGTCAAGCTTTGTTCACAGTATCATCCCGTAAAAATCACAAAACTATCACACGTGAAAAACACTTATTCGAGCAGGTATACTTCAGACTGTTTGGGTGTCGCACATTCGTGACACAAATCGGCGATATATTCGACCAGATCTTCTTCCTGGATAGTAGAAGGAATAATATCCAATGCCGCACGTTTTTTGCCTTCGTTTCCTACGTAACAGGCATTACAGCAATCCTTGCCTCTAACGACTTCCACGTTTCTATCAAAACCAATGCGCTTCACTAATGTCTGCCTTCCGCATAAGTGGGGCGAATAAGTTGTATCTAGTCCCACTTATTCTATAATACGGCCTCTGCGTAGCAAATCATGCTTATTATGTGAGTAAACTGCGTCCCATTTACTCAGGAGAACAGCATGTCCAACGTGCGTCACCGCTATCAAACCATCGAGTTTGGCGATTCCGATATTCACTTGCGCACATTGCGAGACCGCCAGCAGTATGACGATCCGGAAGGCATTGCCGATAAACTTGGAATTTCATCCGCAACATGGCCGCTATTTGGCATAGTCTGGGATTCCAGCAAGGTGCTCGCACACCTGATGTACGAATTCGAGATTCAGGGAAAACGTATTCTTGAGGTTGGCTGCGGCATGGCCTTATCCAGTCATGTGTTGAATAGCCGCCTGGCCGACATCACTGCCACCGATTATCACCCGGAAGTCGAAAACTATCTCGAGATCAATGTGGTATTAAACAAAGGCAAGCCTATTTCATTCCTGCGCTGTGACTGGGCGGACGAAAATGACGAACTTGGGGTGTTTGATCTGATAATCGGCAGCGATCTGCTCTATGAGCTAGACCACCCGGCATTATTGTCTACTTTCATTGATGAGCATGCGAAACGTCAGTGTGAGGTCATCATCGTCGATCCAGATCGCGCGCAACAAAATGCGTTTTGTAAAAAAATGGCGGCGATGGACTTTTCATTTACGAAGAGCAAACCTGTTAACACAGACTATCTCGCAAACCCATACAAGGGGAAGATACTTCGTTTCAATCGGGGACAAAACTAAGGTGTAGAGCCTGCCAATTATCAAATCAGGTGCAGGCTATCGACGCCCGCCCCAACCTCTTTTTTGCTTTTCTTCGAACTTGACCTTGATCTGGTTGCCGCCTACGCTTTTTAGATTAAGCCCGGCAATTGCTGCACGCGCTTCATGACCTTCCATTTCTACAAATGCGAATCCTTTGCATTTGCCTGTAAATATGTCGCGTACGAGCTCAACTGAACGAACAGTGCCAAACTCCGAAAACATATCTTTAACACTATCCTGAGTAGATTCGGGTGGTAAACTGCCGACGAATATTTTTTTCATATCACTCTCTTGTTGATCAAAATAGTAAACATTGAAAAGTGAAAAAAAACAAACCCCGCGTAAGCGGGGTTTGTCATATAGCGTTATTCAAACACTACATTTATGCCGGTACAACATTCTTAGCAGAAGGGCCTTTTGGGCCTTGCTCAACGTCATAACTAACGCGTTGGCCTTCTTCTAAAGAGGCATAACCACCGCCGCTATTGATTCCGGAGTGATGTACGAATACATCTTTACTACCGTTTTCCGGGGAGATAAAACCAAAACCTTTTGTGGCGTCAAACCACTTAACAGTACCAATATTCACTAAAAATTTACCTTAAATATTTAAAAAAAAAAATATACGATCAAGGTCAGTCAGAAAGGTTGAATCGGAGGATTCCAAACTACGGGTCCAGGCATTCCGCCTATTGATAACGATAATTGTATGTGTGTGTTCAAATCCTGCCGCTTATGAGCTAGAAAGCATCTAAACGTAGGATAAGACGTTGGATTATACACAAAGTTCCCTTGACTCACAATTTAGCTTGAAAATCTATTTCAAAATGCATTTCGGTTGATTTACACCAACGCCAGTCGACTACAGAAAATAGAAGGGGTAATCGGGGGTAGAATCAGGTATACTCGCCCCCGCTACAATAATTTGTAAGACGCACATCAGTCTGCGTCACTTTTCTCGGTATCTTCCTTAATCACAGTAAGCCGCCCCGAAAACAATTGAACCGTTCCCTCCTGGACTGTCTCAGGCAAAACGCCTGGGAAGGCGGCAACCAAAACCTCATAAGGCCATACTTTATATGTCATTTCTCTCACTCGGACTAATGCCCGAACTGTTACGTGCTATTCAAGAACAAGGCTATGACCAGCCTACTCCCATACAATCCCAGGCAATTCCAGCCATATTAAAAGGCAACGATATACTCGCTGGCGCTCAGACCGGCACAGGCAAAACCGCAGGTTTTACCCTACCCTTGCTGCATCGTTTGAGTGCTGGCAAGGAAAATACTCAGCATCGCCGCATCCGCGCACTGGTGCTAACACCTACGCGTGAACTGGCTGCACAAGTCGGCGAAAGCGTAAAAACCTACGCGAAATACCTGCCGATTAAATCTCAGGTCATCTTCGGTGGAGTCGGTATACGCCCCCAGATCAACGCATTACGTCGCGGTGTTGACGTACTTGTAGCGACGCCCGGACGTTTATTGGATCATGTTCAGCAACAAACCATCGATCTGTCTGGCGTTGAAATACTCGTTTTAGACGAAGCCGATCGCATGCTGGATATGGGTTTTATTCATGCCATCCAGAAAGTCATGCAACTACTTCCAGCCAAGCGACAAACATTGCTATTTTCAGCAACTTTCTCCGATGGCATCAAAAAACTCGCCACATCGCTGTTGACTGCACCCGTGTTGATAGAAGTGGCCAGTCAAAATACAGCAAATGAGTCTGTTAGCCAGGTGGCTCACCCGGTTGATCGCCAACGTAAACGTGAATTGCTCTCCTATATGATAGGTTCACGCAATCTGCGTCAGGTACTCGTTTTTGCCCGCACCAAGCGTGGCGCTGATCGACTATCAAAACAATTGATACAGGACGGCATCAAAACTGCCGCTATACACGGTGACAAAAGCCAAAATGCTCGCAGTAAGGCGCTAGCCGACTTCAAAGGCGGCACGATACGCGTGTTAGTTGCGACCGATATTGCAGCGCGTGGCATTGATATCGATCAACTGCCTCATGTCATCAATTACGACCTACCTGAAGTGGCAGAAGACTATGTTCATCGTATTGGGCGAACAGGTCGCGCCGGAAACAATGGCGCCGCCCATTCTCTGGTAAGCATTGATGAACACAAACAATTACGAGATATTGAACGTCTGATTAAGCGCAATATCCCGCAACAGTTAATTCCTGGCTTTGAGCCTGACAAAAGCATAAAAGCAGAGCCTTCATCTACTCGGCCACGCAGACCGGCTGCCGCTTCAAAACGAAACACCAGTAGCGCGCCTGCGGCTCATCGCGGCAAGCGACCTCCATTACATGCCGGCAAAGGACAAAGCGGCCGCGGACGTCGTGTAAACAAACAATCCAGTTTAGGGAGCTAAATTACCGTGAACGAAACTGAAAATCCGCCACGTAAGGCAAATGAGTATTACGTCGCGACTGTGGAAAAAGTGGCGGCGCCTGAAGGCATGCCAGGCAGTCTTTGGCATCGTTATGTGATACAGCGCGGTAAACAAATTATCGAGGGCATGCAGCCTGGAGACATGAATGACGTTACCAGCCATGCACAAGCCTTTGCCGAGAGCCTGAACGAACGATTTTCCAGAACAGGTTATGCCTACGGCAAAGCCAAGAAGTAGTCATATAAAAGGGGAAAACGTCCCCGATCGCAGTTGACGTGAACGTTGCGTCGCCTGGTTGTACACCGTTTACGACATAGGAGCATAAATGTCTAAAGAAGATATATTAGAACTCAAAGGTACCGTAATAGAAACCCTGCGCAACGAGCAATACCATATAAAACTCGAAAACGGCCACAAAGTTTTGGCCTATGTTGCCGGTAAAATGCGTCGTTTTCGCATAAGAATTGTCGCCGGTGACACCGTTACCCTGGAAATGTCTCCTTACGATCTCACCAAGGGTCGCATCATTTTCCGCGATAAAACCTGAGCATCGTCTGAATAATTTAGCTGGCAAGCGATAGCACGCTTACTAGCTAACTTACTCAGAAGATATTCAAAGTACCATTCAGCTATTCTCAGCCACTCAAACTATGTACACATTTTCATTCCCACAATGTGTATTTTTACTATCATGTTGTCACATTACGTGTTACTGTGGCTTCACACAGAGATTGGAATTATACGCAAAGCGTCATGTCCAGTTCTGCACTTACATCGCTATCAGTCCGACATTATCGGCCAGATGTAATAAAACCGAGTATTTTTATTGTTATCGACTGGCGCCATGCCTGGACAAACCCTTCTTTTAGGTCACCTCCAATACATAGTTCCCGCCTAACTCTGAATATATTTCGTCTATTTAAATTGTAAAAAGGTAAATTATTAGTGATTAACGGTACTGTAAAGTGGTTCGACGCCGCAAAAGGTTTTGGGTTTATTTCTCCTGAAGATGGTAGCAAAGATGTATTTGTACATCATTCTGCAATCAACAGCGGCGGCGGTTATGCCAGTCTGACCGAGGGACAACGCGTTAGCTTTCGCGTAGAGCAAGGCCCGAAAGGTCCATCCGCAACGAATGTGGAATCTGAGTAAGTAAAACATTCTTATTATCAAGTTACGAACCCCACTGATGTGGGGTTTTAACTTTTAGTGCTATTACAAGCATGCGCACCTTACTCTATTGCTGTGAAGATATAGAGACGGAATTGAGCAATTCTGATTGAGTTTTCCGGTTTTCTTTTAGAATACGTATTCAGTATCAGGCGATCAGGCCGATATCCTCAGCGTACAACGGCGTTAATCTCTTAGTAGACTGCGTCTTCTCAAATGCCACATCCATTACTCAGTAGAGACATCTTGTTGACATGCGGCTAAAAAAGGCTGGCACGATCTCGCTGCCTACTCAAAGCCCTAACCCAGGAGTCAACATGTCCAGAATACCACCCCCTCTACCACCATCTGGCCCATATTCCCAACAAGCGCCTCCAGTCGTTATTTCAAGTTTACTCTCTCCACCCTACAACTCCGAAGCCACACGTCCAACACCAAAAAACATCGATATCTCTTTAAGTAAAACAACATTTGCAGCATATAGTCGCACCGCCATATACGAAATTCAGGAAAACCCGATCGCGACGGCTATCGTCTATTGCGAAGGAAATTTTGGCGATCTCGACGGAAAAACAGCAAATGGACTTGTTCGTCACTCCGAAAAATATAAGATTTTGTCCGTCATCGATAGTGACAAGGCAGGGTTAGATACCGGCATGGTTCTCGATGGAAAACCAAATGCTATTCCAATTTTTGGTAACCTTAAAGACTCTTTGGCACATACCGAGCAAACGCCAGACTATTTTATTTTCGGCATGGCACCCTCAAGCGGCATGTTGTCTCCTAGCGAACGCACACTCGTACTTGAAGCGATGGCACTCGGTATGAACATCGTCAATGGCCTGCACGAGTTCTTGAACGACGATGCCGAATTCGCTGCGGCATGCGCCTCTGGCAATGTACATATACTCGATATTCGAAGACCAAGAGCAAAGAAAGATCTGCGTATGTTTAGCGGACGCATTGCCGAAGTGACCTGTCCTCGTATTGCCGTACTTGGAACCGATGGCGCTATTGGCAAGCGCACTACTGCCACCATTCTTACGCGTGCTCTGAATGACATTGGAATTAAAGCCGTAATGGTGGGGACTGGACAAACAGGATTAATACAGGGATCACGCTACGGTATCGCATTGGACGCTATTCCTTCCCAGTTCTGCTCCGGTGAAATAGAGGCCACTGTGGTTGAGGCTTTCCACGGTGAAAATCCCGATGTCATTATTATAGAGGGACAAGGCGCACTGAGCCATCCTGCCTATCTGAGCTCAAGCTTCATCTTACGAGGCAGCCAGGCAAATGGTGTTGTACTGCAACACGCCCCCGGTAGAACACATCGTTGTGACTTTGAGAACGAGGCCATGCCGACGCCGGCGTCAGAGATTCATCTCATTCAAACTTTCGTCAATACAAAAGTCATAGGGCTCACGATTAATCACGAGTTTATGAGCGAATCAGCGGTCAGTGAAGCCATCACGCGCTTTGAAGATGAGCTCGATATTCCAGCCACTGATGCACTAACACGCTCACCGGATCGCCTGGTCGAGATGGTATGTTCTGCTTTTCCTGAGCTTGAGAAAATACGGGTCGCAAACGCACAGTGAGCGCGCCGAGGCTAGAAATCGATCTCACAAAACTCCAACACAATACCGGTTACCTCGTTGAAAAACTTTCAACCAGTGGAATCTCTGTCACCGGTGTCACCAAAGCCTTTCTTGCTTCGCCTGAAATTGCCAAAACTCTCATTGAGTCTGGCGTTAGCGCCCTGGGAGACTCACGCATCGAGAACATCGAAAAGATGCGACACGCGGGTATTGTCGCTAGCATGACATTGATACGCTCACCCATGATGAGCCAGGTGGCCAGAGTGGTGCGATACGCCGACATTAGCTTTAACACTGAGATCGACATCATCAGAAATCTCTCTAACTGTGCCAGCAAAGCGGGAGTAACACACGGAATCGTACTCATGGTAGAGATGGGAGATTTGCGCGAAGGCATAATGCTGGGCGATATAATTGAAACTGTTTACGATGTCCTCAGTCTACCTAATATCAAACTCTGTGGAATTGGAACGAACCTCGCGTGTCGCAGTGGCGTGTCTCCCGATGAGCGCAATATGGCAGAACTATCAGATTTGGCTGACGCTATAGATGCCAGGTTTGGCATAACACTGGATACCGTGTCGGGTGGCAACTCGGGAAACATCGAATGGGCATTAAGTGGCGTGAATACTGGCAGAATCAATGAACTACGCTTGGGCGAGGCATTGCTACTTGGGCGTGAACCGCTACAACGCCAGGCTATCGATGACTTGCACACCGATGCCTTTACACTGGTAGCAGAAGTGATTGAGTCTAAAATAAAACCGTCACGACCTTGGGGAAAACTGGAGCAAAATGCTTTTGGTGAGCAATCATCTCTCAGTGAAGACGACTTTGATATCGCGCAAACCATCCTCGCCATTGGACTTCAGGATACGGATTTGACTGGACTGCGGGCACCGACAGGAATCGAGATTATCGGTGGCAGCAGCGACCACCTTATTGTTAACTCAGGTAGTCGTTTACCTATTGGTTGTGAAATTCGATTTCAACCCAACTACAGCGCATTGGTACGTGCGATGACCTCTCCATTTGTAGAAAAAGTGGTATACAGTCACGACCTCAATGTCGAACACGGGAAACCGTCGGATTCATGAAAATCACAATTTTAAAACATCAATGAAACTAAAAATGGGGACTCAAAAATTGATTTGTAGGCAATGCGGATTCGAATCCTTTAGCCGGATTGAGCGTCGTTGGTGGATGCGAGTATCACCCTATAGCCGCTTGTATTCTTGCGATACATGTTCAAAACAAGTATTCATAGTATTCACGCCTATAAAGGACGATAGCGTAAAAACTCTCGTCTAGTGACAATAGACTTTTCGCTCATCTGTATAGATAGTTAACGTTCTGTTTAGAGTAAAAATAGCTAAACCGGTTCTCTATTTCTTCTTTCTTCTTGAAACATATGAAACACTGTGTCTACTCATACGTTCGTTGAACGCTTCCGTCATAGACTCAGCATGTTGCATAACATCAAAGCGTGAGCCCTTCTTCAAACCTGTTATTTTCGACTTACCGCGCCTGATAACATAGCTATGCCACACACCACCAGGCATTCCTTCCGGCGCTTCTGCATGCTCTACCGCATCAACGCGATACAATAAGTCATCTGAATAGTCATCTACTTCCGGTATCATAATTAAGTATTTCCTTTATCGTAAATGCCCGCTCTTAAGCGGGACCAACTGCTACTATTGACAGTGTAAACTACAAGCCGCGCGAACCTCGGTTTATGACAGTTCTGGAAAAGTTGATTTCTATTGGTCCGAGATAGGTGCTTCATGGAGAGTCCGTGAAAGGCGACACACGAAAGAAGGGTGTCTAATAGTTGATGAGTGTCCATAATAGTAACAGAATTTATCTCCAGTGAGTGATTTATTTCACCACGCAGTCGCATTCCCGATCTTATGCCATTTTCGGTACAAAATAGATCCTTTCTCTACTGCATAAACAAGCCGTATTAGTATATCGGCAAAACCGTATATTTTCTTTGACAAAAAAAAACCGGCATTGCTGCCGGTCCTGAGAAGTACCTAGTTTACTGTTTATAAAACCTGACGTCCTTTCTATGCTGCCGTTCTTAAAGGCGGAATAAACATGGTGTTGCCCTTCGTCGTAGGTTCCAGCGTGTACACTTGATTTCCTATAATAGTCCGTGTTCTCAAAAACGAACCTGCATCAAGAATGGAATGGATCACGAGAAAAATACCGAGAATGTGAACGAAAGCGGCAATTGAGGTTGACACTGGTGGACTTGCAATTGCCAGGACTGAAAGAGCAATACCGATGCTTGCGGTAGCTATGCTGGTAAACTGTTTTGGCTCCAACCAGGTACCGTTTTCCTTGCGCGTTGCAAGCATACGTTTTCCGACTATGGATAGCATGACAAGAACTATTCCTGTGATATTAATCGTTGCCATCCACAATTTGGATACTGGAGGGAATGCCATCGCCATAACTACAATGCCGAGCCCAAGGACAAGATAAAACCCTCTTTGTTCCATATTCATCATCGAGTTTTTTGGTGACATGAATTTTGAGGCGTTTTGAGTGAGAGTGTTCATATTTTGAATCCTTTGATAAATGAGTGGTAAACGCTACGAGCAACAATCCTTTTGTCTTCGTAATGTTGATCATTATCCGGGAGTATACGGCATGTGTGAAATTGGAAGTTTTGTTACCTACTATTGATAAAAGTAAATGCGTTGAAAAACGACACCTTGCAGCCAGGTTTTCAATGTTAGATGCATCATAACTCCAGGCACTTATTCGCTATTTCCCGCCCTTCTGTTTGAACATAGTCGGTAAACAAATTGACGACACCGGGTAATTTTTTTTCCGCCGGATACGCAAAATACCATTGCCCCTGGATCGGGAATCCGGTGACGTTCAGGTTTTTCAATATATTCAGTTTTATTTCCAAAACTGAGGTAAATAGCGAAAGAATTGAGATACCAAGACCACCAATTACACCTTGTTTTATCGCCTCATTCCCGCCCAGAATCATATGAGGCCTAAGCTTTATATTATGCGTCTTGTAAAACTTCTCTATCTCTTTTAGAGTTGACGACCCAGGTTCCCGAATTAGGAACTTTTCCTCCATCAATCGCTCTAGAGAAATGTTTTTTTCGTTTGCCAGTGGATGATCCATGGACGCAATAACTATCATGGGATTTTCAACAAAAGGTATTATTTCCACATCCATATGTGTTGGCTTTCGTGAAACAATATAAAGGTCGTCTTTATTATGCGACATACGTTCGTCTATTTCCGGACGAGTGACAACCTTCATTTCAAGCTCGATTTCCGGATACTTTTTATTAAACCCACCAAACACCCTAGGCAAGAAAAATTGACTGGTAATAGTCCCGGAAATACTGATTTTTCCCTGTGGCTTATCTACAAACGACGCCATATCATTTTCGACATCTTTCAATTCTCTCAGAATATGTTGACAATGTTGCAGCATCTTCTTTCCAGACTGCGTTAGGTACAGCTTATTACTGACCGACTCGATCAGTACGGTATCAAGAGACGTAGACAGTTGTTTCACCTGAAGTGAGACAGAAGACTGCGTGATAAACAGCTCCTCAGCTGCGCGAGTAAAGCTCAGATGCCTGGCAACAGATTCGAAAATCTGCATTTGCCTTATGGTGGCGCGTAACACAATATTTTCCTTTATATTGAAACTAATGAGCCTATTGTCTTTCAACAGAAATGCTCATAGCTGGTTGATAGAGAGATTATTCCTGGTAGCGTCGTGTGACATATTGATCAAGTATTGAGAAAGCCCTGCTGCACACAGGAAACATAGAAATGAAAGCTATGGAATATAAGGTGATAGACCCTAAAAAGACCTATAAAAACGCGACTCAGTACCGATGGAGTATATACCTGAAACGCCGAAATAGCCATCACTAACAGGCAATCCCCTATATAGTCACGCAACTCAAGTGTTGTACATCTTAAAGTAGTGACACTCCAGGTTTCATGTTCGGAATTGTATAACTAACAAAATTCAATGTTACAATTTCAGTCGATGCCATTTAACCGGACATATCCGTTTTTGCGACTATGTTGAGCAAACAGAAAATCACCGGGCTGATCTCCGGACCTGGACTGTTTTTTCTATTTTTGTTACTCCCTGTACCCGACGGTTTGTCCCAGCAGGGAATGTTGGTCGCGGCCACTGCTATGCTAATGGCAGCATTGTGGATTACCGAGGCTATACCTATTCCCCTCACCGCGCTCATCCCCGTAGCGCTATTTCCTATGAAAGGCGTACTTGATGTACACCAGATTGTCGGCGCCTATACACATCACCTGATATTTCTCTTTCTCGGCGGATTTTTGATCGCTGCTACACTGGAGAAGTGGAATTTACACCTGCGTATTGCGCTGCATACTCTACGCTTTACGGGAACAACACCCGCAAAACTGTTATTTGGCTTTATGCTGGCGACTGCTTTTCTCTCCATGTGGATCAGCAACACGGCAGCGGCTTTGCTCATGGTTACAATTGCAGCCGCTGTTATTCGACAGCTTGAACCGGGAGAAAAAACTCAGTGCGGTTCAAGAAGCCTGGCTACTGTACTTATGCTAGGCATTGCTTATTCGGCGTCTATTGGTGGCATAGCTACGTTGATAGGCACGCCCCCTAATGCCATACTGGCAGCTATCGTCGAACAGCAATATGGTATAAGTATTCACTTTATCGACTGGATGAAGATCGCTCTGCCCCTGTCTCTGTCAATGCTACTCATTACCTGGGCATATCTGCGCATGTCTATCCCATCTTCCAACACGCCAACATATGATTTCGATGTTAGCAAACAAATTGGGCAACTTGGCAGAACAAGCTCAACGGAAAAACGCGTATTGGTCATTTTTCTACTGGTTGTCTGCGGCTGGCTTTTTCAGGGTTTAATCCCGACAAACACCTTACTACGGGTTTCCGATGCGGGTATTGCGATGGTAGGTGCATTACTGCTATTCCTCACCCCGGCAAAAAAAATGTTTGGGCCGCGACTCCTCGATTTGAAAACCGCAAAAAGTATTCCCTGGGACATACTAATTCTTTTTGGGGGCGGCCTCGCACTGGCCGAGGGATTTAGCGAGAGCGGTCTTACGCTATGGGTTGCCGCGCAATTCTCTGTTCTTCGGGGTATCGACATCATTATGCTAATCGGCATGATAGTACTCGTCGTCGTATTTCTCACCGAAGTCACTTCGAACACGGCAACTGCATCTATCTTACTACCCATTATGGGTTCGCTTGCCATTGCGTTACATTTACATCCGTTTATGACGATGGTCGCCGTCGCCCTGTCTGCGTCGTTTGCGTTTATGCTGCCGGTGGCAACTCCACCGAATGCCATTGTCTTTGCCAGCCGCAAAGTGACCATCGCACAGATGGCGCAGGCAGGTTTTGCACTGAATATCATCGGAGCAATATTGATAACACTATATATCGTTTATCTAGTGCCACTGATTACGGACTTGTCATTGCCTGCCGCCTCAGGTGGTTAAGAAGTTTAATGAGGCCTGACCTACTTCGCACTCCAGATTAACGTTTAGTATTTGTGTGCTTTTCAGGCAGAGTATTTTGAATTGAAAATTTAATTTGTCCGCGCAGTCCGCTAAACTCGGCCAGTGCAGAAATATTGGCACTCTTTCTTGTCCCCTCTCCTCTCGCCAGACAAAAAAATAAAAGTTGTAATATTCTTTTTCCTGCTTTATCTTGTGCCTCGTCTTCGGTTCGACCACTACATATAGTGCTCGTGGAAACAGGGAACCCGGTGAGAATCCGGGACTGTCGCGCAGCGGTATTGGGGAACGAACGCTACCAGCAGCAATGCAGGCACTGTGTTTACGCACGGGAAGCCGTAGCCTAGGTGACCATCTGGTCTCGCCCCTAAGTCCGAATACCTGCCGAAACATTGATCTTCAGCGTACATCGTCTGAAGTGTTTCAACAGGCCTCGCGATAGGGTCGGAAGTTGAGGTATTCCTCTTCTGTTTCTAGCGTTGTGGCCATAATCTTTAAAGGCCAGTCAATGAGCACTAACGCGTCATTAGTCGTCGACACTACATCCACACAACTCACTCAATATCAGGTAATACGCCGCAACGGAAAGCTTACTGCTTTCGATGCCAGCAAGATTCAAAATGCGATTACCAAGGCGTTGCTTGCAGTCGAGGGAAACGCCGCGGATGCACACAAAACCCGTGATACCGCAGTAACACTCTGCCAACTCGTGGTTGAAAGTTTGTTTCGACGTCCGCCTATTGGAGACACACTACACATCGAAGATATCCAGGACCAGGTAGAGTTGGCTCTGATGCGTAGCGGACATCACAAAGTGGCCCGCGCCTATGTGCTGTACCGCGAAGAACACGCCCGACAACGTCATGCAGAAGAGCAAACGCCTTCTGATGACAACGATACCCCCAACTACACCGCTTTTGACGGTCAGCGCCTTGCCATTGCAACACTACAGTTAGATCAAATTTTAAACGCGTGTTGCAAAGATCTCGATGGCGTCGATCCCAAACGCATTCTTGATGAAACACGCAAGAACCTGTTCGACGGCATCAAGGAAAAAGATCTTTTTACCCTGTTGATAATGAACGCCCGCTCACACATTGAACAGGAACCCAATTATTCCTATGTGGCAGCGAGATTGCTTTTAGATGATCTCTACCATGAGGTTTTGCGTTCATTCGATAAAGGATTAGTCGCTCGCCTGTCAATTCAATCCGTACACCAACGTTATGCGGAGAATTTTGTTGATTACATACACCACGCCATCAATGAGCAACTACTCGACCCCGAACTGGCGCAGTACGACCTGGAAAAACTCGGTAGCGCATTGCTACCTGAGCGTGATCTTGATTTCAACTATCTCGGCCTGCAAACCCTTTACGATCGCTATTTCATACACAAACAAAACCGCCGCCTGGAATTGCCGCAGGCGTTTTTTATGCGTGTGGCTATGGGGCTGGCGATTAATGAAATCGACCGTGAAACTCGCGCAATCGAATTTTACGAACTGTTGTCGTCGTTTCAGTTCATGTGTTCAACCCCGACACTGTTTAACTCTGGGACGCTCAGACCACAACTGTCCTCCTGTTACCTAACGACGGTGCCGGATGATTTGAGCGGTATATACGATGCACTCAAGAATAACGCCTTATTGTCGAAATTTGCCGGAGGCCTTGGGAATGACTGGACACCGGTGCGTGGTCTAGGCGCACATATCAAGGGCACAAACGGCGAATCACAAGGTGTGGTGCCATTTTTAAAAGTCGCCAACGATACCGCTGTCGCCGTGAATCAGGGTGGCAAACGCAAGGGTGCCGTCTGCGCTTATCTGGAGACCTGGCATATCGATATCGAAGAGTTTCTCGAACTACGCAAGAACACCGGCGACGAACGACGCCGCACTCACGATATGAATAGCGCCAACTGGATACCGGATTTGTTCATGGAACGCGTCGCCGATGATAGTCACTGGACCTTGTTCTCGCCTGACGAAACGCCGGAACTTCATGAGCTAAGTGGCCAGGCATTTAAAGCCTGCTACGAAAACTATGAGGCAAAAGCAGAGAACAATGAGCTGCGCATATACAAACGCGTGTCGGCACTAGGCCTGTGGCGCAAGATGCTGGCGCAGTTGTTTGAAACCGGACATCCGTGGATTACGTTTAAAGACCCGTGCAATATCCGCTATACCAACCAGCATCAGGGCGTGGTGCATAGTTCCAATCTATGTACTGAAATCACGTTGCATACCTCTGAGAAGGAAATTGCGGTGTGTAATCTCGGCTCGATTAATCTCGCCAAACATATCGACAACGGTCGACTCGATGTGGACAGACTGGGCAAAACGGTACGCACGGCGATGCGTATGCTCGATAATGTCATCGAATATAATTATTACGCGGTTAAACTGGCACGCAGCTCCAATCTCCAGCACCGTCCGGTTGGCTTGGGCCTGATGGGTTTTCAGGACGCCTTATATCAACTGGATATCCCGTATGCCTCTGCGGAGGCGATTAAGTTCGCCGATGAGTCGATGGAAACGATTTCATATCTGGCCATTGATGCCTCTTCGGATTTGGCCAGCGAACGCGGTGTTTACGCCAGTTACCAGGGCTCGTTGTGGAGCCAGGGAAAACTCCCGATTGATACACTCGATGACCTACGTCAGCAACGGGGTCGTTTCGTCGAAGTAGATAATACCTCGACCCTGAGCTGGGATGAGTTAAGGGAAAAAATCAAACGCCAGGGAATGCGCAATTCCAATTGCATGGCCATCGCACCGACGGCGACGATATCGAATATCTGCGGCGTATCACAATCTATTGAACCGACTTATCAGAATCTTTTCGTCAAGTCGAATCTTTCCGGTGAGTTTACAGTGATCAATCAACATCTGGTCAGGGATCTCAAGGCCAGAGATCTGTGGGACGATGTGATGGTCAACGATTTGAAATACTTTGACGGATCGGTTAAGAAAATCGAACGTATACCCGAGGCCTTGAAACAAAAATACGCCACAGCATTTGAGATAGATTCGCGTTGGTTAATCGAAGCCGCCAGCCGACGCCAGAAATGGCTCGATCAGGCACAGTCACTCAATCTGTATCTGGCACAACCCGACGGCAAGGCCCTGGACAGTCTTTACAAACTGGCCTGGGTGCGCGGCCTGAAAACGACTTACTATCTCCGCACACTGGGTGCGACACATGTAGAGAAAGTCAGAACACGTGCGCTTAGTGAAACAAGCGCTGCTGTGTGTTCGATAGACAATCCTGATTGCGAAGCCTGCCAGTAAAGGAGAACACGATGTATAACTGGGATGATCCACTTAATCTTGAAACAGAACCGACTTCCGACAAACTGCGCGAAACAAGCAAAGAACCGGCGTTGGAGCGACTAATCGACAGAATCACTCCACCAAAAGCTGCACAGCAAGCGGTCTCGGTGGAAGACAAGCGCGTCGTCAACGGCGATGTGGATATCAACCAACTCGCGCCTTTTAAATACCCCTGGGCGTGGAAATATTTTCTCAACGCCAATAAGAATCACTGGACGCCTCTGGACATCAATATGTCCCAAGACGTGCAGGACTATCACCACAAGCTGAGCGATGCGGAAAAACATTTGTATGAAAATGTCCTCGCCTATCTGACTACCTCGGATATTCTCGCCATGCGCAATGTCGGTCTGGCGGTGATGGAAAAGATGAGCGCGCCGGAATTGCAAATCTATCAGGCGCGACAGGTCTACGAAGAGGCACTACATACGTGGACGTATCAACACTGCATCGAAACCATCGGTCTGGATCAAAGCGAGATCTACAATCGTTATCGCGTGGTGCCTGAGATACACGGCAAGATACAAATCGCCAACCGAAGACTCAATGCGGTATTACGCCCAGACATTGATCTGCGACAGCAAAAAGATCTGCATGAGTTTTTGATGTCATACCTGTTCTTTGCCGCCGTTTTTGAAGGCTGCTGGTTTTACAACGGCTTTAGCCCGATCTTCGCGCTACAACGCCGTGGACTGATGAAGGGCACCTCGGAACAACTGCAATACATTATGCGTGATGAAGTCATGCATTGTAGTTTTGGTATTCGCACGGTAAAACAACTCATGCTTGAGGAAAACATCAGCCCAGACCCACAAGCCCTCGCCGAGATGTGGCAAGAGGCAGAGGATGCCGAACGGTGCTATGCCAACTATATTTTACAAACGCCTGTCGTTGGCTATAGCGCATCAGACCACATCGAACAATTTCGTTTTATAGCCAATAGACGTGCTCGACAACTGGGGATAGACGAGCCCTACCCCGGTGCTCAGTGCGCACTACCGTGGTTAGACGAACAGGCAAATATCCGCAAGGAAAAAAACTTTTTTGAAACGCGGGTGACGGAGTATCAGACGGGTAGTAGTTTGAATTGGGATTGATATTAAGCTTTTAGAAATTGGCTATGGCCCTGCATCAACATTGTGTGGGGCTTTCTTTCCTTTCTCTATTAGAGAATCGCACAACCAATTCTGAGTTCTGGTATTGTAGTATTTGTTACTTCTAGATTAGCTTGTCCTGAATAACAAAGCAGACTATCCTACAACGGTGTGTTCAACTCCTTTTTGATTCCCGGTTCGAAATCGATGTATATACACCAGTGCATGATAATCCAAGACATACGATATCCTCGGTTGACAATACTTCTTGGCAGCCTGTTTGTATTGTTTGCTATCGTGTTTCCAGCAACTGCAAGTACAAATTCAACGCCTGCCAGCACGGAACATGGAATAGGCTTGACGTCCCACCGCATCGGCGTTCCTTTTTCCAGCCAGGTGTCCAGCCGTTTCGCCGGATACGGCATGAACTACGGATATCATTTTGCTACTAGTCCAGCGTGGAAGCTCAATTACCAACATCGACTGATCGCGGGTGCATATCGCCAGCCGTATTATCAAAACGGTTTTTTTAGCAACTATACAATAGCGCTTGGCTATCGATTTCCTGCCGGGGTGGACCTATGGAGTAATCTCGGTCTGGGCTTTATGTATACGTTTGAAGACGCCGCAGTATACAAACAAAACGACACTGGCGAATTTACACAGGTACGCGACTATGGACGAGGGAGTTTTTTCGTGCCTTTAGGTGTGGAAGTCGCTTATAACTTTTCCGAGCGTCACTGGATTAAGGCGCTGTATATGCAATACCGACTGGATGTCGAGTTGACGTTTCTCGCTTTTCCACCGGTTTTGCCACATGAGTATTTGGCCTTGGGGTTTCGATTTTAGTCATGAGACAGAAACTCATTCCAATCGTTGTACTAAGCCTGAGTATGCAGGCGTGCAGCATCAAAGACCCGACCTATGATGTAAACAGTTATAACTGTAGCGACGATTTCGCCGTCGATAGCAGTCTTCATCCACACAATGACGCTCTGTTACAGGCCATGAGCGAAATTCAGTCTCAAGGCGTGACAGGTTTCTCGGCACTGATACACACCGCCGACGGTTTTTGGGTGGGCGCCTTGGGCAAGGCCGATATCGCGGCCAATGCGAGTTTTAAAACATGTACGAAGTCGATGCTGGGCAGTACCACGAAGACCTTGGTTGGCGCACTCGCGGCGAAGTTGCAGCAAGAGGGCTTAATCAATCTTTCTGATAAGGCTTCGAATTATCTGGATGCCGCATTGGTGAAAGAAGTCGCGAATCTCGATCAGGTCACGATCGAACAACTATTGAATCACACCAGTGGCATTCCCGAATATCTTCTCGCGATTAGCGGCGGCCTGGACTTGATCGGCAATATGGATAATCCAGATCATAGCCCGTCGACTATGGAACGCCTGGAATATATATACGGCGTGGATGCCTACTTTAAACCCGGTAATGGCCATCATTATTCAAACACTAACTATTTACTCGTCGATCTCGTACTTGAGAATGCTACGGGTAAACCGCTTTCTCAACTTTTCGATGAATATATGTTTATACCGCTAGGGTTGAACAGTACGGTCTATGACGCCAGCACAAGCTACACACCTGGACAGGCCCAGGGTTATCTGGATTTTTTCGACAATGGCAAGTTTCGCAACAACACCCTCGCCGATGGCGGCGCGAGAACCGCGCATGGCGGTGCCATATCGAATGTGTTCGACCTGTATACATTTTTTAATGCCATACTCGACAGCAACGCGGGCTATCTGACTCAGGCTTCGATAGACGCCATACAAAACTGGACACAACATCCATACAACAACACCAGCAAGACCCGACACTATGGGCTTGGCCTGGTGAAAACCACGACCGATACGGGAAGCTATTACTCACACGATGGTTTGTTACTCAATGGCTACAACGCCAATATCATTTACTACGTCGAACAACAAACGACGGTCATCTACCTGGCAAACTCTGCGACTGGGTCATACAAGGTAAAAGGTCTGATGGGGGATTTTACCAAGAAGGTAGAGGCTATACTCTTTTGAAGACGACACAAGCTATGATCTTTCCATTTCTGCGCAAGAGCGACAAACATAGATGGCTCTGCAGGCCAGACTGCAAATGAACGATATGAAAAACATATTTAGCTTTTTTCTAATTTACCAGATACTGTTACTGACAGGATGTATGGCTTTTGTCAATGCCGGTGGAGAACCCGAAGCGGGCGAACTTGAACGTTTTGTTCATTGGAGTGTTGGGGCAAAGCTCACTTCGCTTTCACCAGAAAAACTCCGCGATAGCCTAAAGCCGTACAATTTCGAAGTTGAAGAAACCTATAACGATAAGCGTTACCGTTTTCTGCGCGGCTACCCTCATTTTATTGACGGTGTTTTGAAATTCCGTTACCAACGCTCTGGAGGGGGCGACCCAAAAGACCAATGGGAGCTATTGGATGCAATCATCTATTTTCCCGGACTATCCCAGATGGACATCGAGCAAATTCTCCAAAAACTGGAGATCTCCCTCGGCAAGCCTGTAAAGACTAAACAAAACGATATGATACTAACAATGCGCTGGATGATCGGTGAATTCGACGAACTTAGCATGCGGGTGGACAAGGAGGCAGGAAATCTCAGCCTGACGTTTAGTGTTTTACAGGGTGATGCGCCATAGAGTATGCCGTCATATTGCATCCAATAGCACGCCTTCCTGATCAATAAATCTTTTACGTATTCGCAAGGCGGGTAACAATTCCTGATCCGCGTACTCACATCCGATTTCACCAGGGTCTTGTTGCTCCTCTTTCGACGCTGTTTCAGCCTTATGTCCTGCTCCACTTTCAAGAGCCCGCAACAGAGCCTGATACCCCGGCCGCCAAGCGGCAGCATTGTTGAAACGTTGTCTGAGAGACTTTAATATGCCCATGCCGGAAAAGTCGAGATCTCCCCAGAACCAGACATCTCTTAGTTGCGACGACTCCTGAAACCACCAGCTCTGAAACGCGTCTTTTTCTGATTCAGTTGATGCATGATGAAAATGCAGACTGACGCTATCACGATCACGTATATTTCTCGCACTCGAACGAAAACCAGCCATATACACGATAGCGAATTTCATTCCTCCCCTGAGTACAAGCTCGGTATAGGAATCCTGGTTCTCAACGAACAAAACGTCATCGAACCGAGGTGGTAAATAGGCATTTACGACCACCGGACGTGGCCGAATATTTGAATTCGCAAATAGCTTTTCCACATAGTCCTGGCGTTGATCAAGAAATTTTGAATCTCCAAAAAAGCAATATGCGCTTAACTGGCGAAGACTCATTCCTTTTGAAATTAAACTGGAGAGTTTGACAAAGCCAAGAACAATATCTTCCGCGGACAAACCCGTGACCTGAATCGGTCGATTGGCAAACTCGTCAAGCGCATCGCCAAAACACGATTCATTCGAATATACCGCGTCACTCCACTCCTGACGATATGGACGCCTTGCCGGTCGAAGCAGCCAACGCCGAACTAGCGGCTCCGCATTTTCAAGAAACAGCAGCGCAGCATTGTCGAATTCGGCGGCATACGGTCCTCGTTTGTGATCAACTTTGATATCGAAAATATGGTAATCAGTCGACAAAGACTTTAAGAGTGACCACAACTGGTCCGAGCCCGCATCGTGGCGAAACAATCCAGGAAGTGTTTTTTTGTTCAGCTTTTTTCGTAGGGCCTGCTTGCGCTGGGAGTATGGACGTTTGTCCAGATCGTCAATAAGCGAAGACAACAATCCTAGTATCTCCGCTTCCTCATCCAGCCACGCAGGTCTATGCATCCGCTAATACTTCCTCCATAAAGTCCAGTTCTGCCTGTTGATAGACGGTGCGTCTGTGATTCTTCCACAAACTCTTGATACGCTCCTGGTTGCATTGCTTGCGATCAACCAATACGCGGGTCTTGAGTTCGCCGCGTAACCTGGCGCTTGGAACTTTGGCGAATACGAATTCGTTACTGATTAAATCCATGTAAGGACCGCACTTGCTCGTCGGCATGATAAACACCAACTGCAGACCGAGGCTCTCGGTCAAATAGTTAATGACTTCGCGTGAGCGCGTCTCGTCCATTTTCGAAAAGGCCTCGTCGACTAACACCATACGCAAGTGGGTATTGCCTTCGGCAAAGCGAAAGGCGGAGGTAATCGCGGCGGAGCGAATTATATAGGCCGGTGTTTCGAGCTGACCGCCGGAACCCGTGCCATATTCACTCAGTGGTATTGGTTCTTTGCCCTCCACTTCCTTGTAGATTTCATAGCGCCGATAGTTGCGGTAATCGGCGATACGTTGCAACTCATGCATGGCGCGGGTTTCGTCTTCGTCGAGTAACATGCGCATTAACTCGTCGAGCACTTTCTTCGACTTAGTCGACAGTTCAGCCTCGAACAACGAAACCTCATCACCAAGAGTTGGGTTCTTGACCAGGTCTTCGAAGAAGCGGGCATAGTCTCGAAATTCCGGAATCCAGTCACTGGCGAAGCGGAAGGTCTCACGGTCTGCCCCAAAGCGGTGATGTTGCAACTCTTTATTCAGGTGTTCAATCTGGCGTCGTCCATCATTCAGTGCCTGATAAATCGAATGACACAAATGCGTAACGAAGGCGTTATTAAAGGCCTCTTTCAGTGCCGACAACTGCTTGTGTTTTTCTGCCAGAATATTATTGCGCAGTATGTTATAGATGCGATCAATCTCACGCTGTAGCGCACACACCGACGTAAACAAACTCGCGTCGTATTCACCGACAAAGGCGATATAGCCAATGGTATCCGATGTCCGGCAGTGCTGATTATGCTGCTGTAACTCTTCGGCCATTTTGCGTTCCGCCTGATGCAGGCGTCGTTCAAGGTCATGGCGATAACTGGCGAGATGATCTTTATTCGTTTCCCTCGCCTCACGATCCGCGGTCTCCAGACGGGCATTGGCATCAAAGTCTGGCCATACCGCGCTTATGGCATTGAGTGCCTCTTCTCTGGACTCAACACGTTCCATGTCGAGTTCCTGTAACTTGCCAACGGCGCTAATTTGCTTGTCGATCTCTTTGAGTTTTTCCTGAATCTTGCCCAGGGACTGATTGTATTGCGCCTCTTTGTTCGATAGCTCGTCTTGTGTCTGCTTAAGCTGTTTGAGCTTTAACTCCAATTCCTTGTGATCGCTGAGGTCGAGTTGTTCGAGCAAACCGTCGAGTTTTTTCATCTCGCGATGGCTGGCGATGATGTCAGACAATACATCGGCATAAATCGACGGCTTCAAAGTATCGACACTACGTAATAATAGCTGCGCCTGCTGTAATCTATCGTTGGCACTATTCCATTCCTGTTCGATCTTTTCCAGTTCGGCACGCTTGGCCGTCAGGGCACGTTCGCGCGCGGCTGCGCCAAACACCAATTCCGCGTCGGGCAAATCGCAACGCCACATGGAATAATTACCGGAACCCATACCATCTTCGGTAATACCGCGTCGGGTCTTGCGCAACTCGTCTGCGCTATTAACGCGCAATACACTGCCATAACTCGCTATCAAATAGGCACGGGCCACCGCATGGCTGAATTCGAGTACGTGAATCATCGAATCAGGATGCAGATCGATACGCTCAGAGTCTTCAAAGGCCTTTTCTCCCTGTATCACGCGCGCGCGATTGTCGCGCCCCGGCATATTGCGCACCACGCGAATTGCCTGGGCCTCATACTCCGGTTCCACCAGAATCGAGAAACGCGTGCCACCAAGATAACCCTCTATCGCCGCCTGCCAACGGGCATCTCTGACCTCGACGTGATCACACAACACACGCGGATCGGCAGCGGGATACTCCTGACGTATCGCCTTAATCGCGCGTTCGACATAAGGCGGATAACTCACCTGATGGTTTTGCAGACGAGTAATCTCGTGTTGTTTCTGTTTGCGTTGATCACTCAAGGTTTGGTAACGGCTGCGTCGACCGTGTACCAGTGTCGACAGACGGTCGCGGTTTGATTCACCACTACCCTGCTCATGCCAGCAGGCATGCCACTGATTGTGTTTGTGCTGAATCCTGCGCAAATCATCCATGCGTCGTTCTATTGCCGGTACTTCACCGGAAAAATCCCGTTGCACCAGCGTATGAATATCCTGCACCAACTCATCGCCACTCTCGGCAACCCCATCGGCCAACTGGCGATTTTGTTTTTCCGCCAGTCGTGGCATTTCAGCGATTAGCTGCTCATCACCAAGTGCTTTCTTTATTTCTCGCGTGGTTTGCAGATTGGCACTGATGATCCGATCCTGATCCAGAACATAGCGCACCTGTTGCACCAGTTTTTCGTCCAGCTTGCGCTTTTGATTCTCAAGTTCATCCTTTTTGCGCAAGGCATCCACACCCTGGCGCTGTGCTTCGAGACTGATTAATTGCTCTCGTATTTCCTTGGCGTGTTGTTGGACTTCGGTTATCGCATCCTGTTTTTCCTTCAATGCGATCCGTTGTTCGCGTTGAATTTGCTTACCGCGTACGTAATCCGATTGACGTGTAAAATATTCGGCCTGGGCCAGGGTGTAATCGACGACATTCAGTTCTATCCATTGTTCGATATAAGACTGCGACTGATTCTTGGCCCGTTCAAGAATATCGATTGATTCCACCAGACGCGAAGATTCGCGCTCCATGCTATGTATCGTCTTGAGCTGACTCGATACGTCGCGCACTGCGTCGCCTAGATCTTTTTGTTCGAGAATTTCATCGGCGACAAAACGATTAATACTTTGCACCGGCTTATACGCCATGAATCGCGAGAACGCTCTGGCCGCGGCAACCGCCTCGACTTCGGGCACGCCATCTTCGCGTCCGCGTAACGCGCCATACAAACGACGCAGATAGGCCTTCTTGGTTTCGTATTTTTCAACGCGACGTTTACCGAATTCCTTAATCAATAAATTCTGAAACGTATTCAAGGGCGTGACATATTCACCGCCAACGTCTTCACGTACGAAATGTGCGCGGGTTAACTGTTCACCGGCAATAATAAAAAATTGTGCATCTTCCTGACGTGCCACGGTGTTGCTACCGGCACGATCTATCCAGGCGCGTATGGCGATGATTGCGGTGAACGGTTCGCCACTCTCGCCCTTTGATGGGTGAAACACGGCGGCCAGATAACCGTCGGTGGGATCCAGTCGCGCATAACTGCCGTCGTCGCAACCCAAGACATAAGACGCCAGTGTACGCACACGCTTGCCGCCGCGACCTCGTTGCGTGGTCTCGTCCTGCCCCGGATTAAACTGAAACAGATTTTCATGGGCAGCCGTCATGACGGTTTGAATGGCATCCGCCGCTGTGGTCTTACCCGAACCATTGCCTCCGGAAAACAGATTGACCGGGCCAAACTCAAACTCCAGTGGCGGTATGTTTCCCCAGTTGACATAGACAAAGTGTTTAAGAAACATCGGCGGCCTCCCCTTCTTCCTGCGGCAGGCTTTGATCAAGCGCATCCAGTGCATCGTCATTGACGAAGCTGACTATCATGGGATGAATACGAATCCAGGACTCGGCCGAATCGATACTGTCTTCCTGACGAAACTCGATCAGGCGCAACTGACGCAGCCGCTGAAAAACCTGACGTCGCTCAGTGAGTTTGTCCGGCAAGGAACGATTGAGTAGATTGCGCATGGCTATGCTGATAGATTCCAGCGACTCGGTGACAAAACCCGCGTCGTCGAGTTGACCTTCACGCAAGGCTTTGTCGTATTGCAGACGCAAGACCAGCAACAACGCAACTTCGTCCTGACGCAGACGCGCGCGCAGACCGCCGCCAAAGGCATTCGCTTCACTGTCTTCCATGCCCGGTACGTTCGCGCCAGGCGGATAGAGACGGACATAAGCAAAACGTCGGTCGTGGAATAGTTGTACGCCCATCAGTTGCAGATAGTCTTTCACCAAATCTTCGATGCGCAGAAAACGATCATAGAGTTGTTGCTCGACCTGATTCTCTGCACGACACAATACGCCGTTATTCAATAGACGCAGGCATAGCTCACGAAACTCATCCACAGACAATCCTTCGCCTTCCAGGATTCCCATTACACAACTACTGAGCATGCATACCTCGCTCGATCAACTCTATCGTAAATTCGTCAACGACTTCGAAGTAGTCCGTACGGACACGATTCGCCGTTGGTAAAACCCTGAATTCAAATTCACTCGAACTCGGTGCGCCGAGTTCGATAATGTGCGCGCTCATTAATAGTTCGCGCGCATCGGCCACGGGAAGATTCTGGCTGTGGATGCGATGACCATCGCTCAAGGCCTGCACAACATAATCACGCTGCGCCTGATTGTTAAAGGTAAAGGCCAGATCAACAGCGGTCTGAACATACATTTGCTTGCGCGATTCCTTGTCGTCACTACTGGCGACCTCAACACTGGTATTGACCACGCGTGCCTGGCGTGTTGCATTCAAACGCAAACTATCGGTGTCGACAAAGCCGATGCTAAGTGACGCCAGCGCCTCGCCCGCCGCATGCAAACCCGCGGTTTGTTGTTCCTGCGGCGCCAGTTTCAAACGATCACACAGCGCATGCAAACGATTCTGCACACCGCCACCTGAATAACTAAGCTGGCGCATGATGATATCCGCGCGACGGGTAAAACCCTGTAAGGCCTGACGCAGTGCGGGCAACATTATCATCGACGCATTGTGCATACGCGACTCAATGCTGTTGAGAATTTTCAGATACAAGGATTGTTCGCGCTGTTCAAGCAACTCCGGTGCGCTACGTCGTAATTCCTTTTCCACCGCTGTTTTGAATTCCTTACGCTTGCGTCGCGCGCTCCTGAGTAATTCGTCGATCTCGTCGCGATATTTCTCCACCGAATCGGCGGACAAACGCACCGCCAGATCCGGCATAAAACGTTTTTCCATGAAATCAAAAAACTCATCAGAGGCACGTTGCATTACTTGTTGCGCCTCGACCTCTCTTACCAATTGGCGTTTCTTATCATCGAGTTCGGCAATAACATCGGAAAAATCGGCAATAATGCGTTCGGAATATTCAAAGGCATCGAGCAAGTCATAGACCTCGCCCTTGTCGAGAAAGGATTGCAGTGCGTTGCGGGTGTTGCGCGTATTGCGATGACGGGTGCGAAAACCCCGGCCCGCTGTTTCGACTATAGGTTGGGCAAACAGGCGACCATGACGGGTAAAGGCAAACGTGCTTTGCAGCGTGGCCTCATCCATCTTGCGTTCCAGCCAGCCGAACTCCAGCATCTGATTGAGCAGCCAGTTGGCCTGTTCGCGCTGACTACGACTGGGCGCAATAAAATCTTCGACCTCGACTTCATCCAGCACCGGGCTACGTGCAATCGCCTCTTCGAGTACCTCAATCACCTGATCGCGGTTGAAACTACGACTATAATCGGCGCTGCTACCATAAAGCCTTTCATACAAGGCACGCAGACAGTCCATAAACTGGCCGCGGAATTTGCTCGTCAGGGGGCGGAAAAAATGCTTACGTTCATCAACAAAAAAATCCATGCACCACCCTATAGCAAACCTCGATAGACCATGCTTGAGGCATGGTTATACTCACCCGCCGCCATGACAGGGCCGGGTATTTTACGCGTTTTGGAGGTAGGCATAAATGGGCGTTTGCCGGTGAGTGCTGGATGATTTTTGACCAGTTTGTTTTGGATTCAGCTTTCCTATCTGGACAGTAGCGCGCGAGCTCACTAAATTCAGAACCTAGACCGTGAGCACATCCTCATGTTCTAACGTTGAAGTCGAACTCAAGACGCTGTAAGTGAACATTGAAGACTCAAGAGTATCATTGCGCCACCGAATCCACTCTGCTATCAGACAGTTAGCACTGATGCAGTTTGAAACGAACGAGACAGCTTTACTATGTCTCCGAAGAGACGAGGCAAGATCAGTATAAGTATTACCGCATACTACCGAGTTGTTTGACGGCAGTTTTGTTAGAAAAAGCTTTTTCTAAAGGCAAAAAGCCACAAATTCTAAACAGTCGATGCAACGATTTACTGATATAATGTGCGACCTTAAAAAGCCAACAATTATGCAAGCGATAGACGGGTGAATGGGAAAGACGATAGATTTCACCTAGTTATACATCGCTTGTCGATTAGGGAACAATCGATGAGAATTCAAACCCTGTTTAACAAATGTCAATTGATTTTACTCGCTGCGAGTCTGGGCTTGCTCGCCGGTTGCGACACGTCCACCGAACGACACTCCTCTTTGTTGTTTTCTATGGATTCATATTTCAAGCAGCACGGCTCGGGCAAACCGTCTGCTCGAAGTTCACATGGTGTATCCTCGATCACACTCCAAATCCGAAAGATTAGCGGCGAGCTTTTGACGGAAGGACGCCTGGACGCAGAGGTCAGCAGCAAAGCTTTCACCGTTCCTTCAAGCGTGGAACTGCATATACTGGCAAATGGTTTTGATGGCGATATCAAGACATACGCAGGTGAGGTTGCAGTTGCGCCATTGATTCCCGGTGAGTCCAGACAAGTCAGTTTTCATATGTATAGTGTCGACCTTCAACCCATTACCATCGATGTCGGGCTAAACAATCAACCAGCGAACGGTCCTAGCGCTGGTGCAAAATTATCGCTAAGCCGCAATTATTTTCTTTTTACCTCGGATGCAAGCAATTTAACAGAGGGCGACAAGAATGAAAGCACGGATGTCTTTCTACGAGACCTGGACACTGGCAGCATCCTCAACCTTCATACCAACGCCGAAGGGAAAGCGGTCTCCTCTTCCGGACTAATAGCCGAAAGCAACGACATTTCCGTTGACGGCCGATACGCGGTATTTTCCTCTAGCTCCAGCGATCTGGTTGAAAATGATAACAACGGTGTTTTCGATGTCTTTATCAAAGACACGCTGAGTGGTTTTATCCAACGCATTAGCGTGTCAAACACCGGTCAGGAATTTACGCTCCCAAGCTACAGTCCTGACATTACCAACGACGGTCGTTACGTTCTGTTTTATTCAGAAGCCGATTTGCTTGGTACTGGCGGAAATCGATATTTTCGCTATGATCGAATTGCGGACACTCTAACCTCGAGCGTGCAGAATGCCCGTCAGGCGACTTTGAGTGGTGACGGTGCCTTTATCATTTATGTTGATAGCACGTCGGGATCGCTTAAGAGTTTTTCCAGTAATGACGGCAGCATCATCGATATTCTTGCCACCGAGCAAGTAAACAGAAAGTCTAAACTCGCCAAGGTTCAAACTAGCGCAATTGAGTTTGCTGTCAATCGAGATGGAAGCGCCATCGTATTTAGTCTCCATGCCAACCGTACTCCGTTTGTGCGCGATGAAGTTTATTTGTTCCGCCGCAGTTCGGGTACGATAACAAGGATAAGCGAGAACGCTAGTGGAGAAGCAATAAGGGTTATCGATGCCGGTTTACACTACCCAGGTATAAGCGATGACGGTCGTTTTGGTGTGTTTAGAATCGACCACACGATTTATGTTAAGTTTTTTGAGACCGGCGAACTTGTCGCCGTCGCCAACGGTGACCGTCCCATACTCAGCCCGGATGGCGCGCGTATCGGTTATACCAGTGATTTTGGTCGTCTATATTTAGTGCCAAATCCGCTTTATTCGATTGCGGTGAACGTTACACCAACAAATACGCGAAGCCCTGCACCACAAAATGTTCAGGTTCGCAGCCAAAACGGTGGAGTGTCGATACATTGGGATGAAACCGGTGCGCATACCTACTACCGAGTTTATCTGGCAAATGTACGCGGTGTTACGCCGGATAACTATCTGGAACTGGAAGGCGGCGCGCAATTTGAAACCTTGGAAAATAGTTTGTCAGTTCCGCTTGATGAAGAGCATCGTAGACGTATTTATGTCGTCGTCACTCCGGTAGATGATGAAGGCGAAGGTGAACCTTCGGATGAGGCAGAGTTACACTACCTGGTCAGCACCAGTGCGGTTACCAATGGCACTATCACACCCAGTTCGCATTCAGATGTAGAACAAGGCTCGCACGTCGCTTTCAACATTACTCCAGCAACCGGCTATCATATTGGCAACGTCACTGGGTGTTCGGGTAGTCTTGAGAACGGTGTTTATACGACAGGGCCAATTACTGCTGACTGTCCCGTCACAGCGATTTTTGAAATCAATAGATTTAGTTTGAATTATACTGCGCAGGCCAACGGCGTGTTGCAAGGTGATACCGAACAGACGGTGAACTACGGAAGCAGCGGTAGTATAGTCACCGCAGTTCCAAATGTAGGTTATAGCTTTGTCAACTGGTCCGACGGTTCTGTATTGAATCCACGCACGGATATAAATGTAACTTCGAACATCAACGTCTCCGCGTTTTTCTCAGACAACGTATATAGTTTGACTTATGCCGCAGGCGTAAACGGCGCGTTAGCCGTCGGTACGAATCAGATATCGACATTCACCCAAAACGTAGTACATGGCGGAAATAGCGTCCAGGTTACTGCCGTACCCAACACCGGCTACCATTTCACCAATTGGTCGGATGGTTCAATACAGAGTTCACGCACGGATTTGAATGTGACAGGCAATATCAATGTCTCGGCTAACTTTGCGATCAATACCTATACGTTGTCGTATTCGGCTGGCCCGAACGGTACGTTGCGGGCCAATGATAGTCAGGGACTGACTTTTTCACAAACCGTCAACTACGGAAGTGATGGCTTCGCCGTTAGGGCGGCTCCTGGCCCAGGCTACCACTTCGTCAATTGGTCGGATGGTTCGATACAAAATCCGCGGACCGATACCAATGTGACGGGTAATGTTACAGTCACCGCTATCTTTGCGATCGATACCTTTACCCTAAAATACACCGACGATGGGAACGGAACCATTCAGGGCAATGCGAACCAGACTGTTGACTACGGCACAAGTGGCAGCGAAGTCGAAGCCGTACCTAACACCGGCTACCATTTCACCAGTTGGTCGGATGAGTCGACGCAAAATCCGCGCACAGATTTAAACGTGACAGGCAATATCGATGTTACGGCTAACTTTGTAATCAATACCTATACATTGAACTACACTGCGGGTGCGAACGGAACCTTGAGCGTCAACGAAACCCAAACACCGACCTACGCGCAAACCGTCAACTACAGCAGCAGTGGTAGTGCCATCACGGCAGTACCGAGTACGGGTTACCACTTCGTCGATTGGTCCGATGGTTCCACACAAAATCCGCGCACCGATACCAATGTGACGGGCAATATTACTGTCACGGCGAACTTCGCGATTAACACTTATAACTTGTCCTACACGGCAGGCGCGAACGGTATGTTGGGTATCGCTGTAGCCCAGGTTCAGACATATTCACAAACTGTGGATTATGGTGCTTCTGGTGATACGATTACTGCAGTGCCAAACACTGGTTACAGTTTTGATTCCTGGTCAGATGGACTCCTAACCGCCTCAAGAACTGATACGAATGTCACTGCTGACATTAACGTGCAAGCGAATTTTGTCGCCGACGTAAGCCCGTTTACGGCGTTAAACGATACCGGTTTAGTTAGTTGTAGTGATGGTGTAAATTTTGTGAGTTGTCCGCAAACCCTGTATCCCGGCCAAGATGCCGAATATGGCAGAGACGCGAACAGCACTCGCAATGACAATGATGGGTATGCCGGATTCTCGTTTACCAAACTCGATCAAAACGGAAACGCTTTAGCAGCGACGGCGACAAGTTGGGCCTGTGTTCGAGACAATACGACGGGACTTGTTTGGGAAGTCAAAACATCAACTAATTCGAGTACTGAATTTTCTTGGCCGGATGCGCAAACATATGCGAGTAACTTGAGTTTATGCGGCTTCAGCGATTGGCGGCTACCAACGGTAAACGAACTACTTTCATTGGTTGACTACCATGTCAGCAACCCGGCTATTGATACTAATTTTTTCCCGTATACCATTAGCAACTACTATTGGACTATAAGGGAGTCTTCCCAAACATCAGGCGTTATATGGGTGGTCCGTTTCAGTGATGGAATCGCAGGACCAGATTCACCGAACTATTTTGGATTTCCAGTTCGCGCGGTGAGAGGGCAATAAGATGGCAACTATGAAGAACAACGTTCTACTACTCGCAATAACTGGCTTAACCATGTGTACAAGCCCTTTGGTGCATGCGACATGCAATACCAACTTACCTGAAACCACACCGACACAGCGATTCGACAATAACCTGGATGGAACAGTAACTGATTTAAAAACAGGATTGATGTGGAAACAGTGCGTCGAAGGAATGACAGCCCAGGGCACCACGGCTTGCGTTGGCACTGCGCTAACTTTTGGTTGGCAGAGTGCGTTGCAACAAGTACAGGTTGTAAACGGAGACCCTTCCCAAAACCTCGGCTATAGTGACTGGCGCATGCCTAATATCAAAGAGCTTCAAACAATTGTTGAGCGGCAGTGTGATTCGCCTGCGATTAATCAAGCTGTATTTCCAAATGATCCAGGCACATACACATGGTCCTCCACCTCCAATAAGATCCCAGCAAATGGCGCCTGGAGGACAGGTTTTGATACCGGTAATGCAATCTCCAGCGGGCTTAGCAATCTCACAAACATTAGACTCGTACGAGGCATGGAACCGTAGTTTTTTGCAATGCTCAGCGAGCTTTGTAATCGATACTATATTTAACTACGCAATAAAAAACCGGACCAAAGCAATAATCTCACTCTGATCCGGTTTCGAGGGGGGTTAAATTGTACGGTTTGAGTTCGACGTACGCCGAGCCTTCCAACCTATTAGGCCGACTCCGGCAAGCATCATTGCCCATACTTCCATTTCTGGTACGACGGCGACTGTTGCGCCATAGTAGTTCACAACTTGTTCATTACCGGTGATTGCAGAGAAAAAATTCCCCGCAAGTTGATCATTTGTCATCATATCCAGGCTGGTGGATGTTCCCTGCTCCCCCAGCACGTCGAAAGTTAGCGTAGCCACTCGTCCCGCTGTGAGACCGTTGTAGTAGCCAAACATAAACGAATTGTCGGCAATAATTTCGCCGCTAAATGTGCTTCCCGGTCCGCCGGTGAATTCCGGGTCTAGCGTCAAACTGTCGTTGAACGCCAGTGAAGAAAAACTCAGGGCACTGGGATCGAACACAAGATCGACACCTCCTCCAACCGTTGCATCCTCAGTAAAGTCGAACCAGACGTCGAGCTGAACTTGTCCTCCCTGCAATGCGTCGATTTCTACAGCCGTGCCCGGTGTGACTTCTTCGCCACTTGCGCTAAGCCATATCGTGTTCGCCATCGCAAGATTGCACACGCTAGAAAGCGCAAATACATAGATCGATTTTGATATTACCTTTTCCATTTTTTTCATGCAGCCTCTCCTTTTCCTCATTTATGGTGCTATGCCGCTCGGGCCAGGAACACTCAGAAATTTTTGTTTTATAAACGCCAAATCACCAAAATTGACGCGACCGTCGCCGTTAAAATCCGCGTCAGCATCTCTACTCAGAAAACGTTGTTTAAAGATTGCGATATCACCAAAGTTCACCCGCCCATCCTGGTTCAAATCCGCATCGCAACGATTGCCAAAACCATCGCGATCGGTATCGCGTTGATCCGGATTTGCCACGTTTAGACAGTTATCACTGATGCTGAATATGCCATCACCGTCCGGGTCCTGATCAATCGCGCCTGGGCTTGCATAGTAGGCGTTGAAAAAATTCCCGGTCTCAAGAATGCCACCCGGATTGGTGACGACAAGATGATACGGCCCAAAAGGCAAATTCGCAGGGACAACGGCACTCATGTTTTCGCCATCGGCGTAGGAAATACCGCTGACTAAGGCGTTACGTTCGATGACCTGCACACCAGCATAGTTGTCTGCCACATATATCGTGTTGCCGATTACATCGATACCGTAGGAATAGCCGGGCGTATCATACCAACCACGCACAAGCGGGTTGCTCGTATCCGAGATATCTATTTCCAGCACGCCAGTTTCCGAGTTACTGACGAATACTCTGTTGTTCACCACCATCACATCATTTGCGAAACCCAGTGTTGGAAATTCGCCGAAGAGTGACGGAAGCGATGGCATCATAGTGTTGATAGCCTGGATACCGCCCCAGCCGTCAGCGACAAAAGTCAAAATGCCGTACACGAAAACACCATACGCGAGTCCGGGTGTGTCGTAGTTGCCCGCTAACACCGGTGCAGTTGGATCTGAGATGTCTATGATTTGCAGTCCGGCGGATCGGTCAGCGACATACGCATATGTTCCGGACACTGCGACGCCTAAGGCTTCACCCGGTGTATCGTATGCACCGGCGAATACTGGATTGACAGGATCGCTGATGTCTACGATTTGCAGTCCGGATAAATAATCGGCGATATACGCATGATTGCCATTTATCTTTACGTCGTATGCCCTACCCGGCGTGTCGAAGGATGCGACTAACGTCGGTGAAGCGGGATTCGATACGTCGATAATTTGCAGCCCCGAATTGCCGTCGGCAACATAGGCGTAGATTCCTTGCACGCTGACACCTAGCGCAAGATCGGGCGTGTCATAGCTGCCTAACTGAACGATGTTTTGGGTGTTGCCAATATCGAGAATAACGAGACCAGTTCCACCGTCGGCAACGTAAGCAATATTGCCGACGACGTCGATAGCATACGCATTGTTTGCGGTTTTAAACGTACCAGCGAGCGGCGGCACGGTGGGATTACGAACATCGTAAATCTGAAACCCTGCCCCACCATCCGCGACAAATAAGTTTCCGTTCAAGGCATATAGTGATTTCGCGTAACCGGGTGTATCGACAAAACCGATACGGCGCAAATTCGATGGGTCGCTAATATCAAAAATACGTATTCCGGTGTGCTCGTCAGACACATAGGCGATATGGCCGATGATATCGACGTGGCTCGCGTATCCAATAGTGTCGTAGGAATCCAACACCGTCATCGCAGCAGGATTGGACACATCAATTGCCAACAATCCGGCCTCATACGCGGGTACGTAGGCAACATTGTTTCGAACAAATACGTCGTACGCAATACCGGACACGACGAGTGATCCAACGAGTGTAGGATTTGCAGGATCACTGACATCGATGGCGAGCAAGCCCAGGTAGTTGTCCGCAATATAGGCGACATTGCCGTCGACAAAAACCTTCGACGCGCCATTGCCAACGCCGCTTTGCTTATACGCACCGACTTGCACCAGATTTGCCGGATCGCTGATATCAATGATCACGAGACCCGAGGACTGGTATGCAACATAGGCGTACTGACCAAGCACCACCACATCATAGGCGTAATCAGTAGCAGGCGTGTCGTAACTGCCAAGTTGAACAGGATTCGTTGGATCGCTAACGTCGACGACCTGCAATCCGCCGGTCAATGCTGCGACATAGGCGATTGTGCCAAAAACTGTTACACCTCTCGCTGCCGGAGGCACAATTCCCGAGCCGGTAACCACATAGGTTGACAACAAGATAGGATTTCGCGGATCGGATACGTCAAAGAGTTGAAGCCCGGTGTTGTCATCGGCGACGTAGGCGATGTCGTCTTTTGCGAAAACGTCCCAGGCGTAATCGTCGGTGTTAAATGAACCCAACCATACCGGTCCACCGCTGAGAAGATTAACGCTCGCACCGGGAAGAAATCCACTCCCGACGATCGAGACATCATGAGGCAAAAGCCCATCGCCGTTATTCGGCGCAACACTACTGAGCAGCGGCGGCGCTCCATAGGCGAAACTACAAAAGAAATTAAAACTAAGAACTAATATACAACATAGACGGCGCGGCCCTATCGCGACATTGATCACGGAGTATCTCCTTATTTTCTATTTTCATTTCCATATTCTTTACATTCCAGATTATCGTTTTTCTAGTACGGCATTTCGATACAGCAAACCTTAAGCCAATAGTCTTTGCTTACCGTAGGGGGCCGAGTCCATCAAAAACACGCCCCACACATTTCAGATTTTTAAATGTGTAACTGTCGTGATAAATAAACATTATTCTTTATCACGTAATTTTTCCAATCTATGGATTTGTCTGAAACAAAGCGAGCAATGGCAGGTAAAAATCGCTATCGATATCCGGGAATTGTAAACATACGTAAACTTCAAATTGTCTATCGCCTATTCATATCCAAACGCCTAATTTCCTGAAATTTAAGGACGATATATTGAGTGAACCAAATCCATCTCGACTGACTATTCACCACCAAAGGCAGGCTAATGAAACGATCACGCGAAACAATTCTATCTCGCAGAAAATTTTTAGAACTTTCTACTTCCGCCTTGATTGGTTCACTACTGCCTGGCGCCCTATTGACTAGCTGTTCGAAGACACTCCCGCCACTGCGGATTGGTTCTAATATCTGGCCGGGATATGAATTACTATTCTTGGCCAGGGAACTACAAATTCTGGATGACACCCTGGTAAACATGATCGAATTACCGTCTGCGTCGGTATGCCTGGAAGCGCTCGCCGCAGAAACCATAGACGGTGCCTGCCTGACACTCGATGAAGTTCTAACCGCGAAGTCCGAGGGTTTGGATTTAGTCATTGTTACGATACTCGACATTTCGATGGGTGCGGACGTCATTCTCTCTAATTCTAAATACAAAAACTTTGAACAGCTAAAAGGTAAACGTATCGGTGTCGAACAATCCGCCGTTGGTGCGGTTATGTTGCATTCAGCAATAGAAAAACACGGACTGAACGTTTCCGACTTTGAAATCGTACACATGAATGTAAATCACCATCTTAATGCATTCCTTCAAAACCAAGTCGACGCCCTGGTGACTTTCGAGCCAGTGGTCAGTCAGCTAGAAAAACATAATGCATTGAAACTTTTTAGTAGCGCCGACATACCGGGTCGTATTGTGGACGTAATTGCAGTTAGACCCGACGTAATCACAAAAAACCCCGACGCAGTTCGCAATCTTGTTGCTTCTCATTTCTCAGCGCTTCAGGTTTTCCTCAACACACCTAAGCAGGCGACTCCGATTATGGCGAAACGACTGAAACTTGAGGCCTCCGAGGTAGTTGATTCCTACAAAGATCTCGTATTACCGAACATTGAGGAGAATCAAAAATTCCTTCATGGGAAATCTGCTGAACTCCACGCATCCGCTGAAAAACTCGCTACCATCATGACTGATGCAAAGCTACTGCAAAGGAAACCTGACACTAGCAACATCATAAACGGAGACTTCCTTCCGGGCTAATATGAACTACAGGCCTCGTCTAAAACTATTTCTGCCGTACTTTGTTGCGACGATCGTTATCGTAGCCATTTTTTTAACGCTTGTATTGGGTTTTACTTCGAACAAGAAAGAGCTAATAGATTCCGCGCATGACAATATTCGCCGTGATATCGCGGCACTTTCGAATCTCGCGCAAAAGACTATCACCTCGAACTCACAACTACTCGAGGACGCCATAACCCACTTAACTACCGATCCGATAGTAAAACACACTGCCGTGATTACCCCGTATGGAGTGGTTTTGTTTGCGTCCAATTTTTCCTGGCGTGGTGAACCCGCTGCTTTGAGTGTGCCGGACTACAACCATGAACTTTTCCAAAAATCTGTAGAAAAACTAGGCGCACAAGTAGCGTACTCGCCAGATAACAATACCGTAGTTGCGATGATGTCCTTCAGCTACCCAGGTAATAGCCCCACCATACGTAGCCTGAAAAAAGGGGCCATTTTTATTAGCTATGATCTTACACACAAGCTACTGGAGTCCTATAAGAACACGCTTTATGAACATACACCGGAGCTAGTGGTATTCTCCGTTCTTGTTCTTTGTCTGATGTGGCTGCTACAACGCTTTGTCATCAATCCCGTCGAAAACATGGTAGTCGCATCCAGGCGCATTGCCAACAGCGACTATAGCGTACGATTACTCCCCTCTGGATCTCGCGAGCTGTCCGCACTCTCTGACGCATTCAACTTTATGACTGAAAAAGTAACGCAAAACATTCGGGAATTAAATGATAAAGGCAACCATATTCAGGGGATTCTAGACAATACCTTTGACGGTATAATATCGATTGATGACAAGGGACTGATTCTCTCGTTCAACAAAACCGCCGAAACTATGTTTGACATGCGCGCAGACGATGTCATTGGAAAAAATGTACACATACTTATGCCCAGCCCATTCAGGGAGCAACACAACAACTATATAGGAAATTTTCTTCAGGGAAACGACGCGAAAATTATTGGCATCGGTCGTGAGGTCGAAGGCCAACGTGCGAACGGACAGACATTCCCCATGGACTTGGCGGTGACTGAGATCACGTCGAATGGAAGTACTATTTTTATTGGTATCTTACGCGATATCACCGACAGAAAGCGCCACGAAGCAGAGGTGATGCGAATACAAAAAGACCTGACCGAGGCCAATGAACGTCTGGAGAAAATGGCGATCACCGACGCATTAACTGGCGTTTTTAATCGCAGGCATTTCGACACGACGCTATCACTAGAGATTAATCGTGCGAAGAGAAACCATCATTCGCTATCACTCTTGTTGTTTGATGTAGATCACTTCAAACTCTACAACGACTACTACGGCCACTTAAAGGGCGACGAATGTCTTATTGCTATAGCTAAAGCGTCAAAAAGTACTTTTCAACGCAGTGGCGAAGTCGTGGCGCGATATGGTGGCGAAGAGTTTGCGGTAATATTACCTGGCGTGTCACTCGATGACGCCATGCAGGCCGCGAATATGCTTATCGACAATATTTCCTCTTTGAATATTGAACATAAAAAATCCAAAAACTGTGGTATTGTCACCATAAGTATTGGTGTTGCTACATTCTCGAATAACATACATACCACTGCCGACGAACTGATTCTTGAAGCAGACAACGCACTATACGCCGCGAAAGAAAGCGGTAGAAACCAAGCCGCTTACTATCAGGCCGAAAACAATATAAAGGCGATTAAGTAGGCTGAGTGAGTACAGCGCTACGAGATCGCCTCCTCGTTTACGATCGAATTCAATCGAGCCCAGTCTTCATCAGCCAATACTGTTTGACTGAGTTTACACACGCCATTGAAAACCTCGGCAGGTGCGGCCTGTTTCATGCCGGACAACATGAGAACCCTCTCGCTGTGATTCATTGCCGGAATCATACAGCTCAGAAAATCACCCATTACCGGTGGAGGTACATTGGCGCGGATCGTTATTGACACATCCATTAGTGCCCGATCATCAAAGTTTTCCCACAATAAAGGCATCACCAATTGTTCTTCGTCGGCTATATGTTGCAAATACTCGCCGACAAAGCGCGTAAGTTCAAGGTATAGCATCCTGCCTCGCCAAACCGCATCATCATCGTCGGCGTCGATACCGACAAGCATTTCCTGAAGTTGGCTAAATGCATGTTCGAGCTGTTTGTGCATGCTCGATAGTTTTTCGGCAACTACCGTGTCGCAGTTCAGGATCATAGGCTCTACATAGGTGTCTTCGCTATGGGCATGGGTTTCGAGCAGACTATAAGTTCGGCTAAACCGATCTTTCAGCTGTTTCAGCGAGTCAAGCTTATCGAACTCAGTGCTTCCTGCAAAAACAATAAGATCAAACAATTCCTTGCGCACGCCCTTATGTACTTCTTTATAAATATCTAAACGACTGGCACTCATGTGAATTTCCTCTTTTCTGGTAGCTTCGTTGTTAGAGGAATTGTAGCGGTAGCTCCACAAGCCGTTTCTTAAATGTATGCTCGTACTTTCTTAAAATTTTACTCACCGAAGGAATCTTTCGTTAATTAGACTGAGCGACGGATAACAAATCGATCTTGCGCTCAACGTGAAGGCTAAAACGGCCTCGACCGGTTTTTTGCATAGTTATGCCCGGACAGCGATCATCAAGTCGCCTTTGCAGTAGCACCAGTCGCGCCTCCAGATTGTCCGCGATCTCCGGCAGTCCAAGCTGCTCATCCAGCCTCAATTCTCTGTTAGTAAATTCGCTACGCCCCGAATCAAGGTACAATGTCAAAAGTCGAAACAAGATCGATCCCGCAACACCTTTTATGAGATAGTCGTTGTCTATGAAAATACTCTTGTCAGCTTGGTAGTAGCGAACCTTCATCAGGCCGGACACTGCAATGGCTTCCTTTTGTGATTCAGTGCTAGCAATATGTGAATACATTTTGGCTTTTGTTTGTTCTCTTGGCTCGTCGTCACAGAGCAGGATCGCGGTGCCAAGATGATTTGCCACACTGCATATCAGCTCCTGCATGTCATGTGAAAAGCCAGAATATTTTTCGCTTTCAAGAAACAAAACGCCCAATTTTCGGTTTTTTGCCTCGATAGGAACCGCCAATTGGCTATTCGGATTTGAAAGCCCTGGGAGCGCAATCCGCTGACGAAAGACGTAGTCAGCGTTCTCATTCCTCGCCTGCTGACGAACGGCGTCCGCCATGATATTTTCGCGGCGCATATTGGAGATTTTCACTGGCCTTCCCTGTTCCGCTACGGTACCTACTATCCCTTCCCCCAACGCTACTTCGGCCCCTGCTCCCTGTTGTTGATAGCCGTGGCTCGCAATGGTGTACAGTGACTCGCCGTCGTTATTAAAAAACAAAATCATGGAATGCGTATATCCCAGGTGAGTCGCAATCGCGGACAGTGTCGTATCAAGCAAGTGTGCCAGTTGATCACAATCGGAAATCGCCTGAGTGACTTCATTCAATTCAGCAAAGGAAACCGTCGATCTGGGCACCTGTGCCGTGGCATCCAATTCCATGCATTCCCATGACAACACCTGAAAAACGTCCACGCCACGTAGGTGAAACACATCCGACATACCACTCATCGACGCAACCGCTGCAAGTTTCACTTTGAGCTTATCGAAGTGGGGGCCTTCTGTGTCCGTCCGTTGAAATCGTATCGCCAGGCGATATTGGATGCCTGAGAATGGGTCGATCACCAACAAACTGGCATTAGGGTTTTCTGCGAGATTGGCGCGTGTTTTATTGAAAAACTGATAGCTAAGGCCTATGTGTTGATCATCGATCAAATGAACCTGTGACAGATAGGTAACATTGACCACGCCTGCCGACGAGCAGGTCGCAATGCCTGACGGAATCCCGCCCTCGAAACAGTGCGCAATTTCACGCAAGGAGGCTGTCATTCACCACGCTCCCGTCGCTTGCCCGCGCCAGGTCCAGGTGTCTGAACAAAGACATCGCGCGGAGTGAAACAAATGCCCACGAGATTTTCATTTTCCTGACTTTGAAAAACCGCGGCCGCCTGCTCAGGCGTGAGACCAACTTTCAACATTTGCGATTGTACATCGTCGACATATTGCATCACATGGCGCTGATCCTTAATACTAAGCTCCACTCGTCGCGCACAATCTCCCTTGAGTTGGTAACTTTCGTAGGTCGTAATTCTTGCTGCGTTCACTGATATGTGACCATTCTTTTCGATATCCGCTAGTATTCTCTGTGATTGTCTATCGGTTACGAACACGGTGAGTTGTGTGCAATCGTCGCTAACTCGTGCACCAAATCCGCGAGAAATAATAGGAAACTGATTCTCGTCACAACTCGCCACGAGAAAAGCCACATCCGACTCCAAAAAATTTGTCAGAGTGACATCAAAGAGAAATGCTTCACTGGCCATGTACGCTACGGTCCTCGGTACTCATCCTTTCCCACTCGTCATATATTGGAACCAATATACAATTCAGAGAAATTCTGCTGTCTTTACATGCGTATAGGGCAGTGATATTAACATAAACCTTGGATTGGGTGCCTATTTCGCTAAGCTAATGGAAAATAGGGATTTTTTGGCATTTCACGGACGCGAGCACCTGCCTTTATGCCACGTGAGTAAAATTTTAAGAATTAGCGAGCGATCATTTACGAAACAATGACTCCTCCCCTGCCTAAACTATTAACATCAATTGTTAAGAGAACTCGTCATAGGCCGACGAGGAAGTGGAAAATATGAAGCTAATATTCTTTTTTGTCTCAGTCATGATCTCAAGCAGCGCCTTGGCCATATTTAGTCAAGGACTCGATGAAAAAAACCCCATTCGGGACAGACCAAAACACGGCATAGCTGCCGTTAACCAAAGCGTGCTTGGGAAGCTTAGCGTACAAATCGAGCTCTATGTACTGCCAGAGTCACATTCCTTTGACATCTATACCTCTAAAACCGCATGTGCCGAACAAGCCACACTTTCCGATCACATCCAAACTGTGACCACAAATCATTTTGGTGTGCTATCAAGCACCATAGCGATTGAACAAAGACCGCGATCGATTCTACTCCGTTCAAACGACGACGGTACGATGTGTATTGATGTCACATCGTAAGATCTGAAACGAATCTATCAATCAGCAACAGAAGAAGAGGCATTACTGGCATTGGAGCAGTTTTCAAAGCGTTGGGATGAAAAGTATCCACTAGTCTCTCCAATTCGACGACTCTGATCGATAGTTTATACCTTAATCGCGAGAAACATTTTGCTACGGTTACTAATAAAAAACCACTGTATTGTCCATACAATACCTAACATTGTTATATTTTTCTTTTGAAAATCGTACCGTATCCATTTTCGGAACTTTTCTACTACCGACGAAAAAGTACAACCACAATCCAATAAAATCGTCGATTTTCGATTCATCACGTAATTCCATAATTGAACTGACAATAGCCTCTCCAACTTCAGTCAAATTTCTGGTGTTTTTGTACATATATTTTCCAACGACTGAAGTCCCAATCTCGCCTAGATCGACCAAAGTATATTTTTCTAAAAGTTTTCCAAATTGATCCCCTACTATTGCAAACTTCCTGAAATCATCAACATTGTCTCCACTATACGACTTAATTTCGCTCGCGGCAGAATCTAGAACACTCCTATCTGCTCCTCCTTTTGCTATTGAATTTAGCATAAAGGCTTCAGGAAGCACTAGTTCCCTAGGTACGAACAAGGCGACTCCGAAGCTCACGGCGCTGGATCTCCATACCAAACATGACCGCCTTGTCTATTGCCATCGTGAAAGTGAGCATATCTTCCAGAAGTTGAGCCTGTAGCTCTATCAGGGTGCGGCGCATCTCTTATCGCACTCGTACCACCTGCTCTCGTCGCAACGCCACGCGCATCTCTCGCATTTCGTGTATATACTCCTGACACGTGATCACCTTCTCTCATCAATCTACGCATTCGTGAAATAGCCTGCTTCCTTGAAATTCGTCGACCTAATACAATTTGACCATTCCTGCCAATAGTAGCCTCGAAATATCGCCCTGTTCTACATTTAAGTCCAAGCGGATCTGCCCACAACAGCGTATTTTTTGCGTAAACATATTCATTTTCTCCCCCTTCCAGACCCAATGGATCCTGAGAAACAAAACGTCCTGTGACTGGGTGATAATATCGAAACCGATTGTAGTGTAAGCCGGTTTCTACGTCAAAATACTGCCCTTGAAAACGAAGATTATTCTTACATCTTTCTAACACTACCTTAGCTTGTCCGAAATTGGAGTATTCTGCATACCAAACATCTTCTCCATTAGTATTTGATACTACGAGAGGAGTTCCTACTATGTCAGTTGAAAGATGAAACCATGAATTGTTCGCAAAATATGCCAACGGATAGAACTCGTCAGGCTCATACAAATAAATAGTTATTCCTTGATTCGACGCTCCTCCCTCCAAAAACAAAACATTACCATCCCAATAAAACTCTCTTATTGCTCCCGCCGTACTCTTGAGAACTCGTCTCCCCAACGCATCATACGCAAATGTCGTCACCACCCCATTCACATTAGCCGCGATCATCTGGTTATTGTGGTTATAGGTATAATCAGTTCGGTGATACCCGCCTTTACCACGAAATTCCTGAATCATATTTCCCACGTCGTCATAGACGAAGCGTCGGTCTTCGAAGACGTAGAGCCGGTTTCCTTGTACCTGGTTGGTTTCGCTCCCGGGAGAGCCGAGTAAATTTCCCGCGGGATCATAGTAAAACTGTTCTGGAGTTGGTGATTTAACCTCGCGTAGTTGATCGCGGGGGTCGTAGAAATATTTCATCACACCGCGGGATGCATCGTGGGTCTCGCTGAGATTGCCTGCTTTGTCGTAACGATATTGACGGTGCAACAGACTCTTGCCATTCGCGTCGGTGCGGTGCTGTATCAAGCGCCCGGCGGGGTCATAATCAAAATTGCTTTGCACCGCCCCGCCTTGACGTATTTTTTCACGTCCGAAAACATCCCGTTGCAGATGTATGATCTGCTCATCGTCGAGGTGTATATCGGTAAATAGTCCGTCACAATCGTAGGCAACTTTGATGGTGCGGCCGTCGGGAAGCTTGGTAGCGATACGATTTCCTACGGCGTCGAATTCATGTTCTAGTACATGATCGCCCTGGGTTTCGCCTATTACGTTGCCTACGGGGTCGTATGCATACTCTACTGTGGTCGTAGAGTTAACAGCTTTTGTCAGCCGACCAATCGGGTCATATTCGAAACTGGCGACTTCGTTATCTGAAAAGGATTTCTCTAGCAAGCGACCGACAGCGTCGCGAGTAAACCGGGTTTTGCGATGCGCGCCGTCGCAATGGGTGACTAAGCTTCCGGCCAAGTCATATTGATAGCGTTGTACCCGTCCGTCAAAACCTATTTCGCCAATCAAACGCTCATTAGCATCATATTTTAGTTCATAGATATTCCCGGTCTCATTCTTCAGCTTGATCAGATTCAGCTCGGTGTCGTAGTCATAGTGAAATTCGGTGCCGTCGGCATTGATACGCTTATACAGGCTGGCAGTTCCGCGGTACTCGTATCGTGTTATACGCCCCAATGGATCGGTGAAGCGAACCAGATTGCCTCGTTCATCGTATTGCAAACGCGTTGTGTTGTTTGTTGCGTCAGTGACTTGGACTAGTTGATTCTTTCTGTCGTAGACGAGCAGAGTTTTGGGGCCACCCCTCCCCTCCTGGACCACTGTAATATTACCAAGCGTGTCATACTGATAACGCGTAATCGCCTTCTTGTGACTAACCTCGGCAAGTAGTTCCCCTCGATCGCTCCAAAGCAAACGGGTCTGGTGCTGTAGTGGATTTGTAATCTTTTCCGGTAAACCAAATTGGTTGACCTCGATCTTGGTTTCATTCCCAAGCGGGTCGGTTTGCGATACCAGGTTTCGCTTGTCGTCATATTGATATTGCCAACTCGCGCCAGTGGCGTCGGTAAACTGCGAAAGATTGTGTTTCTCATCAAATTGACGAATCGTTGCATTGTCAAGGGGATCAATTTCCTGCGTCAAACGTCCAAAGTCATCGTAGACATAAGTCGTCTTATTTCCGTTCGGATCGGTCTGACTAATCTTGTTGTTGTCGTCATCATATTCATAAACAATTTCGCCGCCGAGCGGGTCCATCTCGTGGGTGACTAAACCGGCATCATTCCATTCATAGGTGAGCACTCCGCCTTTTGAGTCGGTGACCTCGGTATATTTGTTGAGTAGGTCGTAGCGCAGTTCGCGGTAGTAGATATTGCCGTCGCCCCAGGTTTTTATGCAGCGCGCGGTGTGGTCATGTCCGTCGTATTCAAAATAGAAATTCAGGCCACCGCGCTGCGTTTCTTTGACCAACAGATGATTGTAGTATTCGAAACGAAATGGGTGGTCTTCGGCGTCGCGAATTTCGACGAGATCGTTTTGTTCGCTATAGATGTAGTTGACCAGGTATTGCACTTGGTCCGGGCCGAGATTGGGATTGAGTATGCCAATGGAGTTTATGCGACCGTCGTTTTGCGTGTTGACGATGAGTTCACGTCTGGCACTATCGACTATCTTTACGAGACGCTGACCGTTATATATGAACTGTATCGAATTTTGGTTTGGGTCATTTATTTTGACCAGTGGCCGTTGATTAACATCGTTGACTGGAAGACCGAAGTTGTATTGCAGTCCTGCCAAATCCTCGATTACAAATAATTCACCAACTCGTTTCAGCCATAGTTTCTCACCGCGATGAAAACTTGGTTGATCAATCGATGGAGGAGCGAACTCTACAAATCGTCCATCGCTGGTGCGCAAAATAAAAACGTGATCGTCATTGTATAAGGCCATGTCATAGCTATGATGCCAACCGTGTCCCAGCGGTCCTTCATACGTCGAGGTGCTATACCAGACGCGTTCCCACTTAAAGGGAATCGGTCCGGGTAATTCAAAGTCGACGAAATCGGTATAGAGTTTGCCGGTAGCGATGTCTACTGGATGCCCGGTTACCGCGCAGATGGCTCGGTGTGCGGCATTGCGTAAACGATTGCCACCTGGGATTCTTCTCAATAAGTCATCGGCTTTTCTGCGAAGAAAATCGGATGCTGCTCGCATCGCGCGCCCGATGCGGCCAGCACCACGCTGAAGTCTACGCAACCCTTTTAAACCGGCCATGATGCCGTGCATCGCAATAGCCATCATCGAAATTGTCGGCGCACCACCAACCAGCACCATCGGCCCTGCGGGTATGGGCAACACAACTGTTGTAGGCAACATCAGGCTTTTTGCCTTGGTGCCTTTCTTACCGGGACGCGGTGGCGCGGGCATTCCGACGTCGCTACAACTCAACACCGGCAAGGCGAGATAACTAAAGGGTTCGTCCTCTGCCAACACGGTTGAGCTGCCCATAAAGCACTCGCCTTCATCACCTGCCGGTTTGATAAAGGTCCCGCCAATGGGTATGTGAACGGGAAGTGCTTTGCCTGCCGAGCCCGCTTGTGCGCGTGGTAAACCGTTGACGCTAACGGTCGAGCCAAGTATCGGCACCAAATCCATCGGATCGAAGACCATGCCGACAAAGGGGTGCGGAACGGGTATAGGTGGCACCGGGCCTGGCGGCTGAACAATGTGCACGTCGATGCCAAGCATAGGGTCTAGCATTTTTGCGGCGGGCATCATGGTCAGGCAACTCCTTCCACGGTTTCGCGCCACTGTTGCAAGGCCAGCTCATGCATGCGTTTCTCGACATGATGGTTTAGCCGTGTATCGCGCAACTTTTCTGCTACCCGTTCCAAACCCTGAGCAACAAACGGCAACGTAGTATTTTCCCGCTCGTTCTCTGGAATCCGTTCGCCAAACTCCAGTGCCTTGTTGCCACACTTCCAGGCGTCTTCATATTCCGTGAGTTGCTCATAGCAATAGGCGGCCATGCGCAGGCTCTCGACGATCATGAACGGGTCTTTGACTTTTTTCGCCAGCGGCGCGCTTTGAAGATAAAAGCCAACGGCCTGTTTGTAGTTGGCCTCTGCTAAAAATGCAGATGCGGTGGCCAACTGACTTTGCAGCACGAGTTTAGGCGCGACTTCGTCGCCGGTTTCTTCGGCGGCGAGTGCAACGTGGTAGGAACGCTGATAGGATTGAACGGCTTTCGTGATATCTTTTTGTCCAAGAAAGAGACTACCCAGCCCCATATACACCACACATTGCATATGTGGCCATTGTTGTTGTTCTGCAATTTGAAGAGCCTTGCGTCCGCTTTTTAACGCCGCTCGCAAGTTTCCTTTGGCCGCGGCGGTGTTCATACCGACGAGAAAACGCCGGAAGCGGTTGCCAGGTGCATTCCCTGGTACGTTGCGCGCGACTTCGGTAATAGCGTCTGCCATATTTAAATCGGCATCAACGGTCTCTACCAACTCCTTACCAACGTGAGAGAGTTGACCGTACAATTCCTTATTTTTATTTTCAACGAGAATAATTCGAATAGTTGGTGGCAAATTAAGGGACAGAAATTCAAGTATCCAACGTTGAAAATCCGCAATATCACTATAGTCCCCGGGTACCAGAACCAGTACCAGACATTCGAGCATTTCGGCATGATATTCCTGAAACGACAGACAACACTGAAAGAAGTAATTGGTTCTATTTTGCTCTTGCTGTCTCGCTGGCGGTGACCATTGATTTTTTATATGGTCGTTTCCAAGTTCTTCTTGGCTGGCAGCATACAAATCGATAAGCGCCCTGGCCAATCTCGCGCCATAGTCAGCCTTGCTCTCAAACGATACATCAAACGGGATAAACAGATCAGGCGTAGATCCACCGTCACTGTCTTCCAATTTGATAAACGCCTCGATCATCCTTCTTTCATCGTCGTCGGCACAACACCAACGAAGAACACGGGCATCCTCGTTTTGTGCGAATGCGTTCCACTGGTCGGTTAGCTTGTCGATGCGTTTTTCAATTGGATTCTTTTTGGTCATGTTTGGGCATACTCATCCTTGAATAGGCACTAATTCAGCTTGACGGTCGCGCCGGATATTTCATTTATCGCCTGAGCCGCACTTGTGATTTTTGGTGCACTAATCGTAATACCGGCCGGGTCTATCTTGATCGAACTGCCGCCGACGGTAAGTGTGATCTCACTCGATCCCGTAATCGAAATATTTGCGGCTTCTAGCGAATAGTTCCCACCGACAATGACTGAGTTATTGCCATCGATAGACGCACTGGCGTTACCAGAAACTAAATCGCTCAAATTTCCTGAAATACTGACTGTCTGGCTGCCACCGATCGTTCGAGTCGCGTCACCTGATACCTCGTATTCTTCCGTTCCGGTCACGCCGATGGTGAGGCTTCCCAGCACCTGTTCCGATTTGTCGCCGGATACGGTTCCTGCGTAGTTTCCGTCTATTGACACTTCCTGATTGCCGTTGACCATCTCGGTGTCGTTGCCTTGCACCGTACTTGTACAATTCCCTTTGACGGTACGCGTCTCGTCGCCATCAATAGAGATGCTGTTATTACCCTTGGTGGAATACGAGCCATCGTTTCCGGCACTAAAGCTGTAGTTGTGTTTTGCACTACCAGAGAAATCTTTTTCGGCGTGGATCGTGATTGATTCACTGCCCTTCTTATCTTCGAAACGAATCTCATTGTAGTTGGATGGACTCCCGCCGGTGCTGGATCGACTCTTCCATCCGCTTTGTGTTTTATTCGCGGGCAAATCGTACGGCGGTTTGTTTTCTTCGTTATAAACACTACCCACGACCAAGGGTTGATCGGGATCACCTTCCAGAAAACTGACAACTACCTCATGACCAATACGCGGAAGAAATTGCGCACCCCACTTTTTTCCCGCCCACTGTTGCATCACGCGTATCCAGCAAGAGCTATTTTCGTTTTTCTCACCGATGCGATCCCAGTGAAATTGAACCTTTATACGACCGTGTTCGTCTGTGTATATTTCCTCGCCGCTCGGGCCTACCACGAGAGCAGTCTGTAACCCATGCACAATCGGCTTGGGTGTTTTCGAAGGTGGTCGAAACACGATGTCAGAAGGAATGCACTGAAACTTATTGTGATAGTCAAAGGCACCTCCTCGCCCCCTGTCATACGAATTCTCCCGCATATAGTGACTAATCGTAGTGATTACATATTCCTGATCTTGTTCTTCTGCTATTTCGTGGCGCGTTAATGTAAACGTGCCGCCTGGAAGAAAGCTGCGGTAGGTTCCGGCAGCGAAGACGGTGTGATATTTCGTTTCTTCCTCTTCCATGCGTATGCGCGTCAGGGCCTCGCCTTCGTCACGGTCAATAAAGGCACCGGGATACCCATAATTTTCGAAGTTAGCGATAGCCGGTAGGTCGACGATGGATGTCACCGAGTTGAGCAGCGAGGTACTGGGTATGAGAAAGTTATAGTCGCTTTGCGACCATTTTCCGGGTATTAAGTGGCGCTGTCGAAACCAGTCATTTAGATGATCATCAAATCCACCCGATTCAAAATAACGGGCCTCGTTCTCTTCACAGTTATGGTAAGAAACAACAGAGTCGCCCAGCACCAGTGTGTGTTTTCCTCCCTCATGTCGGAAATAATAGAAGATTCCCTCTTCTTCCAGTAGGCGAGACACAAAACGAAAATCCGATTCCCGATACTGGACTGTGTACTCCCGTTGGCGAAACGTTCGTTGTGTCTGGAACTCAAAGTCATTGAAACCACGTGACTGAAAGACGTTTTCAATAATGGTTTTCGCATCGCTTTGCTGAAATATCCGGTTATCCGTGTAGTAGGACAACAAATACAACCAGGGAACCAGCTCTGCCTGGTAAATGCGATGCCCCGACGAATGCCGCTCTCCAGCAACAAACTGATTGATATAGCCATTGAAAACGCGCGACGTAGCACTGTTTTCCGCCACCGTGATATCGACACTTGATCCAACAATATCATTGGGATCGATATCATTATTGTGCGACAACATTTCCAGTTGAAAAGAAAACGGGCGAGAGAGATGTTCAGCACCACTCATGGACATCAACAGAAGTTCATCGCTGCCCAATGGTGTACTAATCGAAATAAATCTGCCGTCCTGGCTAAGTATCGGTGGCATAGTTGAGTGCTCTCTATCATTCCCTAAAGAGAGAATAGCGGCCCCGCTATTCACAACACTACTATCGCGTGTTTATGGATAAAATAGCTGTGACTTATTGCACAAGCGGCACCGAATAATTTCAAATATGATACGAATGCAAAGAAATAAATAGTACCTTCGTACTACAAATTCCGTAGGAGATTCACTATAGTTTTTCGATGGTCAGATGATAAATACCGTTGATCTCTAGATACCCTCAAGATCTAACTCACCCAGCCCCAATTCACTCGTAGACGAGCCGGAAAATTCTCTCATATTGCGTTGAAACCCTGGCTCTAGTGGCAACACCATTCGATCCATGGTCCAGTGTCCGTGAATGGTTACTTCTAATCCAGTAATATCAGTTCGCCGGGGAAAATATCGATGTGCCCATGCTTGCAGTGTCGAGCGTGAGGTTGCGCGCGCGTCGCGCAAGCGTAGTGATCGAGCCGGGCCAGCACTCACATGAAAACCTACGTGACCGCCGTCAATTGTATAGAGCTGTCCCTGCCCTCCCTGAGAATAGCGATCATAGTCGTAGGCATTATCTTCATGGAAACTGGCCGGTACCCAGCCGTAACGCACGCGAGGCCCACCGACAACTTGGCAAGCAAAGAAACGTTGAATGGCCGACAAAGTAGATTCATAAGATCCTACCTCGCACGCGACGAGTTCAACTCTTTGTAGGTGAAGATCTACAACTCGCTGCCGCAGTCCACGCAAGTTCGCAATCTGTGTCTCGGTCAGAAATAACAGCGGAACGAGCTCGGCATGACTGCGCCGACTGCACAATAGATTTAACACGTCGGAAGTCAATTCCGGATCGTTGGCTGAATTGCTGCAACCAAGTGGAATATTCAGCGCCTGGGTCAAGCCGTGACTGACGATGACCAGGTTGTCGCCTGCAGTGCAATTTTCGACAATACCTGACAACAGTTGTTGTAACTGCAAGTTGGCAATATCGAATACCTTTTGTGTATTGATCGGCAGCGTACGCGAATTGGCTATTGGAATATAGCGGCAGGAGCGGAGGTAATCTCTCGCCATTGGGAAGTTATCTTGATCAACAATACTCACCGTAGCCATCAGTGCGTGTGCTCCCTTTTTCTGAATTTTCCTCAACGTAACGGAACGTGTGATATGTGTAACGCTATCGCGGATGTTACTTTAATCATTTATATACGACGAAAAGCAAATCGTTGAAAGGCAATTTCGCACAAAATGACTGTCGGTGAAAATATTCGTGACTACACGTCCGACTGGATACCCCATGTCGCATGACATACTCAGGATAATTTTCCGGTTTTAACTAACGCATTTACTTTTTCTGTTGGTTTGGTCTACACTGCCATTCTTTGTTCTATTGACAGTTGGTGCTTATCGTTACTTCATAGCGATTACCGGGACATCTAAATTGGGAAGGTGTCATGATAAAGAGCAGTGTCAGCAAACATGACGAACGCATTACCGTATTATTTTGCCTGGTGGTGCTCGCACCGCTAATTGCCACGCTGTTTGTCGTGGGCTATGGGCTGGTGGTGTGGCTGTTGCAGTTGGTAATGGGACCACCGGGGAGTTGAGGCGCGTGGATATTCAACGTCGAAACTGGCTTCGCGGTCGTTTATCTGCCAAACATATTCCGCTTCTACCACCCTGGTCTATTTCATATGACTTGTTCGTCGAACAATGCACGCGTTGTCATGCCTGTATTGAGAGTTGCCCGGAACAAATCATCGTTAAAGGTGAATCGAACTATCCGAATCTGGATTTCACTCGTGGCGAATGCACTTTCTGCACTCAGTGCGCGAACGCCTGTCCCGAGGGTTTATTCACGGACACGGGCCGCGATCAAGCTTGGTTTTATAAGGCGCAGATTGATGAGCACTGTGTCACCCAATCGGGAGTCATGTGCCAGACCTGCCGTGATCATTGCGAAACCGGCGCAATCACATTCAGGCCGCGTTTAGGACAAGTCGCACAGCCATCAATAGAAACGGAAAACTGCAACGGTTGTGGTGCCTGCGTAAAGAACTGCCCGGTATCCGCCATCTCTGTTCACGAACCGAAACACCACGCTGCTCAGGAATCCGCACATGCAAGCAGTTAAGGACGTCGCCCATATCTCCAGTGTGATCGTGCATTGTCTGCCACAGCGCTTTGATCAACTACTGCAGCGTATCTCAATGCTGGATTGTTGCGAAATCGGCGCCCACAACGGTAGTGACAAGTTGATCCCGATACTGGAAATGGCAACCGAATCTGGAATCCTCGATACCCTACGCGAAATCGAGGCAATGGAAGGCGTGATCAGCGCAACCATGGTTTATCACCAGATCGACGAAGAGGATGAGGAGGTCTTACCGTAATGAGTCTTACACGTCGTGGTTTTATAAAAGCTAACGCGCTCGCCACCGCCGCGGCCGCTGCCGGAATTACTTTACCCACGCATGCGGCCAACCTGGTCACCCACGCGTCGAAGAATAAACTCAAATGGTCGAAGGCCGCGTGTCGCTTTTGTGGTACGGGTTGCAGCGTCAATGTTGCTGTTAAAGACAATCGCGTCGTCGCCACCCATGGCGACATCAACTCTCCAGTCAACAAGGGCCTCAACTGTATCAAGGGCTACTTTCTGTCGAAAATCATGTACGGCAAGGATCGTCTACAGACACCGTTACTGCGTAAAAAGAACGGTCGATACGACAAGGATGGCGATTTCACGCCGGTGTCCTGGGACGAGGCCTTTGACGTGATGGAAGAAAAATTCAAGGCCGCGTTAAAGGAAAAAGGGCCCAAGGGCGTTGGCATGTTCGGCTCGGGCCAGTGGACGGTTTGGGAGGGCTATGCCGCCAGCAAATTGATGAAGGCCGGTTTTCTCTCCAACAATATTGACCCCAATGCGCGACACTGTATGGCCTCGGCCGTAGGCGGGTTTATGCGTACATTCGGTATCGATGAACCGATGGGCTGTTATGACGATTTTGAACACGCGGACGCGTTTGTACTTTGGGGTTCAAATATGGCAGAGATGCACCCCGTATTGTGGATGCGCATTACCGACAGACGACTGAGTTATGAACATGTAAAGGTGGCCGTGCTCTCGACGTATGAACACCGCTCGTTTGATCTGGCCGACTTACCCATCGTGTTTACGCCGCAAACCGATATGGCGATACTCAATTACATTGCCAATTACATTATCCAGACCGGGCGCGTGAACAAAGATTTCGTGGCCAAACACGTCAACTTTCGTATCGGCAATACCGACATCGGCTACGGTTTGCGCCCGGAACATCCTCTGGAAAAGCGCGCGGCCAACGCCAAAAACGCAGGCGGTTCCAAGGCGAGTAGCTTTGACGAGTTTGCCAAGTTTGTTTCCACATACGACGCCGACTATGTGTCAAAACTCTCCGGCGTGTCTGCAAGCAACTTGAAAAAACTTGCAGAACTCTATGCCGACCCCAACACCAAAGTCATGTCCTTATGGACGATGGGCGTTAACCAACACACCCGCGGCGTGTGGACCAATAACATGATCTATAACATCCATCTGTTGACCGGAAAAATTTCGACGCCGGGCAACAGTCCGTTTTCACTCACCGGACAGCCTTCGGCCTGTGGCACCGCCAGAGAAGTAGGCACCTTTGCCCATCGCCTTCCTGCCGATATGGTAGTCAATAAACCCGAACATCGTGAGATAGCGGAGAAGAAATGGAAACTGCCCAAGGGAATTCTTCCCGGCTGGGTGGGTGCCCATGCGGTGTTGCAAAATCGTCAACTCAAAGACGGTGAAATCAATGCCTACTGGGTGCAGGTAAACAACAACGTGCAGGCCGCGGCTAATATGGTTGAGGAAACCCTGCCCGGTTATCGCAATCCGAAAAACTTTATCGTGGTCTCCGACGCCTATCCCACCGTCACCGCACAGGCCGCCGATTTGATCTTGCCGACGGCGATGTGGGTAGAGAAAGAAGGTGCCTATGGCAATGCGGAGCGACGCACACAGTTCTGGCATCAAATGGTCGACGCGCCGGGTGAGTCGAAATCCGATTTGTGGCAACTGGTGGAGTTTTCAAAACGCTTTAAGACCGACGAGGTATGGCCGGCAGCGGTACTCAACAAGAACAAAAACTATAAAGGCAAAACCCTGTACGATGTTTTGTTTGCCAATGGTCAGGTAAACAAATTTCCCTTGTCGGAAATGGATGCCGATTACAACAACCAGGAAAGCAAACATTTTGGTTTTTACATACAAAAAGGTTTGTTCGAGGAATATGCCTCCTTCGGCCGCGGCAAGGCGCATGATCTCGCGGATTTTGATCGTTATCATCAGGAGCGCGGTTTGCGTTGGCCGGTCGTCGATGGCAAAGAAACCCGTTGGCGTTTTCGCGAAGGCAGCGACCCCTATGTTAAAAAAGGCAAAGGCTTCGAGTTTTATGGCAAGCCTGACGGTAAGGCGGTAATCTTCGCCCTGCCCTACGAGCCACCGGCAGAGTCACCCGACAAACAATACGATCTGTGGCTCTCAACCGGACGCGTACTCGAACACTGGCATTCCGGTTCGATGACACAGCGCGTACCCGAGCTCTATCGCGCCTTTCCCGATGCGGTGGTCTTTATGCATCCGCAAGATGCCCGTGACCGTTCCCTGCGCCGCGGCGATCAAGTCAAAATACAATCCAGACGCGGAGAAATGTTGACGCGTGTGGAAACCCGAGGAAGAAACAAACCACCCAGGGGCCTGGTGTTTGTGCCCTGGTTCGACGCGAGCCAGTTGATCAATAAGGTAACACTCGATGCCACCGATCCGATCTCGAAAGAAACGGATTACAAGAAATGCGCCGTGCGCATTGTTAAGGCATAGGGGGCATAACATGAAATATCTTTTCGCTCTTTACGTCGTCGGTGTTTTTCTAAGTCAATCGGTGCTTGCCGACGATAATGTTGCGACGTTGCGCAAACATGCGCTGCCCACGCAACAGGACACACCGCCCATCGCGCCGGTACTTAATGAAGACATAAAGCGCAAACGTAATTACCCGATGCAACCACCGACGATACCGCACAAGATCGACAATTATCAGGTGGACATACGCTCAAACAAGTGTCTCAGTTGCCACAGCCGCAAACAGACGGAACAGAGCCAGGCACCGATGGTAAGCGTTACCCATTACATGGACAGGGACGGTAATTTTCTCGCCGATGTTTCACCGCGACGCTATTTTTGCACCCAGTGCCACGTCATACAGACCAATGCGAAACTGCTGGTGGATAACGAGTTTAAAGACATGGATGAATTGCTAAACGATAAGGCCGCTCGATGAAGGACTGGCTAAAAAAAGAGATCAAGTGGCGTTGGCACATTCTACGTAGTCCCACCCAACACTACGCGCTGGGCTTTCTGGTCATGGTCGGTTTTTTCGCCGGTATTATTTTCTGGGGTGGATTCAACACCGTATTGGAGTTCACCAACACCGAGGGTTTTTGTATCGGTTGTCACGAAATGCGCGACAACGTCTATCAGGAGTTGCAAACCACCATCCACTTTGCCAATCGTTCCGGCGTACGCGCCAAGTGTGCCGACTGCCACGTACCCCACGACTGGACGTCCAAACTCGCGAGAAAGATGCAGGCCTCAAAAGAGATTTGGGGCAAGGTGTTCGGCACGATCGATACCCGCGAAAAGTTTTTGGATAAGCGGCGCGAACTGGCGGAGCACGAATGGGCCAGACTAAAGGCCAACGATTCGCTTGAGTGTCGTAACTGCCACAATTTTGAATACATGGATTTAACCCGACAAAGCCAGCGCGCCTCCGCACAACACGACCGGGCACTCAGTGGCGGTGATAAAACCTGTATCGATTGCCACAAGGGTATCGCCCATCGACTACCGGATATGGAGGGGGTTGAGGGGTGGTGAGGGGTGAGCTCAACAACCGCTTCAAATCGTTTCCAAAGACACCACTTCCTGATCGACAAACCCTGCATGTTTTCTAAGTGCGGGCAGTAGTAGTTGGTCGGCGAACAGGCAGCGTGTGAACGAATCGCCTCCCGCCATTCATCGCGATAGAGTGGCTTTTGTGGTCGGTTCAACCAACTGCGTACAAGCGGCCCGGCCTTTTCCTGAAAAATGATTGCGGCATTTGTGCTATCTCTTCTCGGCTATGCCCGGATTTCTTTAAACTGTAAATCTGGTATCGTTCATAAGTTCTTCATCTCTTGCGGGGAGAAGCCTGACTTTACCAGTTGACCTCTCTATTACCAATTGCACCTACTATCCGTATCCGCCAAATGGTATCTATCTAAATTTATGTAATTTATTCCTCGACTAGAGCGAGGAAAAATTTATTTACTTTGACAACGACAAGATATAATACATTTTCAAACCAGGGTCTTCCTGGCGAAACGCTTTCGCGCTACTTTGCACCCATCTGGTGATAAATTCTCCAATCTGTGAAGCGCTTACATTGTACTCGCCACTGTTTGGTTCGAAGAAATACATATCATCCTCATCAAACGCAAAACCAATCGCGTGGCGAGCATTCCCTTGTTGATATGCGAAGACAAAAGGTCGTTGAGACACACCACCATAATTTTTATAGAAAAGATTGATCACAGAAGCCAGATCATCACTGCTGCATTCTGTCTTCTTTCGTATCTTCATTTCAATTTTGCCAACATGCGGCATGTACTCTCGCATGCCGCCAAGAAAGTTAATTGATGTTTGTATTTGGCTATTTCGAGAATGTTCATTGCGAGGTGCTGGTGTTGGCGTTGCGCTTGAGTAAGACCAATCGCGAAACTCTTCAAAAGTGCGCCCCTCCCACTGTCCTATACGTTGAAACAAATGCATCGCGTCTTCGTATTTCAGATTTTCAACAGCGGAGTAACTGCCCCATGACTGAGTGCTTTCGCTATATTGAAGATCACCCCAAATAAGCGCAGCCGCAAAACACACACCGTCTTGAGCCGACACCTGAGTTCGGCTCCTTCCCATACCGCTGGCATTGTTATTCAGGTTGGCCGCTTTTAGGACGCTCTGATTCCAGTCCTCAGTTTTCCATTTACTTATTTGCTCGTATGACATCCTTATCCTCCAAAAATAATATTGTAGCTTTGCGATAGCGACATACTGTGAGTGACAACAATCGTTTGAAAACGAAACAGCGTTGATTTGTAGTATAGAGGCATGGGCAAGGAAGTAGTTGTAAGCTACATCACAACAAATGCTAAAAGTTATAGAAATAGTTGTATAACCATCGGAACCAAAATCCAGCGGGCACAACAAAACCAGTTGAACACTGCGGCTGAAGGACATCCGTCGGGTTCCCAAAGAATATTTAGGTTTGATCCCTTAAGACGAAAGGAACCCAAGATCTACAACTTTAGCAAGACAAGCTTACTTCTACCCCTTTTTCTTGTTCAATGCCCCAAATGGCTTCTGAACACAGGATTCCGGTGTATTAGTTTCGCTATTGCCGATTCAAATAAGATACAGAACAACGACTACAAACCCTCGCCAACAACTATAATCGAAAAGATTGACGATGCATCCCTCGACTGTTTTCCCCCTATAGCCATGACTGTTTCTCAACATCTAGCGCAATCTCAACCCTTTCGCTAGCAGTTAACGCAGGCTCTGTAGTCATGGCTTGCCTCCCTCCCCTGATGAGAAACCAAATGGCCAGCGACATCTCTCCGAATATGCTTGGGATAGCAACCAGCATCAGGAAGTAATCCGCATAGGCTTCGTAGTCCAGAAGTGTGAAGTGCGCAACAGTATCAATCATATACATCATACCCGCTATCATGAGAAAGACGGTAATAAATTTTGGCCCATCTATTATGTTTGCAAGAACAATCAAGTGGACACCAAAGAAGAAAAGACCGATTAGCCAAATAGTGTTGAATTCATCGACTTTTTTGAGGATTTCATCCGCAGTGTCCAAACCAAACACAGCGGGCAGAGAGAATATGGCAACACCCATAATTACCGCATGCATCATTCTAAAGAGCGTGCTTAAAATGGATAGCGGATTCTTTTTGTATAACTCAAATAGCGTCCATGCCACCACTACATCGAAAACCACAGTAATCAAAAAGGCAACAATACCAGCACTTACCATTGCTGGGGATTGTTGCACCATCGTTATCGGATCATTGAGCAATGATTCGACAACAAAAAAGTTAGCAAATATTGCCGCAAAGAAAATGACTAGATAACTCAGGCCAGTGGTCACGGCGTATTTTCTTGATGCGTTTGTGATGTTCATTTTGACTCTCCAATAATCAATATGAGGTGGTTTTACACAACGATAACGACATTGCCCTTTTTGTGTCCGTTGTCGATGTAGTGCGGTATTTAAAAGCTTTCATAGTTTTCTTCCCCGTTTTTGAATGATGGTGTCGTACTTGAACAGAAGTGTTAGTGCGCAATAACGCTGCGTCTGTCAAAGTCATTGTTCGAGTAGTTAAAACCTTTGACGATCAACCACACACTTAGCGCAAGTTCGAACAACCCGCCGGGAAACCAACTTCGACTTATACAACAAGGTGCAAAACATCAGTCCGCCCATGCCCCATATCGCCATATCGATCTGGTAGCAAAGAACCCACCTTGTTTGAGAACAGTAACTTAAAAACAACATTGCCTTGTATCAACGCTAAGTTCCTGTCTTTCAAATACCGTGTAGTAATTATCGACCATGCAATGTAGTATGCATATTCCGAATTTTTGTATATAACGCATGCAAAAACGTATGGATTGGCGATCGGTAAATTTTGACTGGAATCGGGCAAGAGCCTTTCTCGTTACGGCGGAAGAGGGAACATTATCTGCGGCCGCACGTGCCCTGGGAATGACGCAGCCCACCTTAGGTCGTCAGGTTACGGCTCTGGAAAAGGAATTAGGCGTTATCCTTTTTGAGCGAGTAGGATTAGGGCTGGTACTGACACCCAGCGGGCTAGATTTGTTGGAACATGTTCGCGCCATGGGCAACGCGGCAAATCAGGTGTCATTGACAGCGAGTGGTCAGACACAAGACCTGGAAGGCAACGTCTGCATATCCGCGAGTGAGGTTTACTCGGCATACATACTTCCCCCAATCATTGCCAAACTTCGCCTAATCGAACCGAAGATACAGATCGAGATTGTTGCCAGCAATCAAGAAAGCGACTTGCGACGACGCGAGGCAGATATCGCCCTGCGCAACTTCGAACCCACACAGCCCGAATTGATCGCAAAAAAAATCAAAGATGTCTCGGCACGTTTCTATGCAACAAAAAAGTACCTGGACCGCGTCGGCCTACCTAAAACGATTGAACACCTGCAACAGCTCAACTTCGTCGCCTTTGAAAGCCCAATGATGTTGATTAATCATCTCAAGCAAATAGGCCTGAATCTTTCTCTTCGTAATTTTCCCATCGTCACTACCAGCTATTTGGTCCAATGGGAATTGGTAAAACAGGACTTAGGCATCGGCATGATGCCTGAGGAAATTGGCAATGCCGACCCTTTGGTCCAACAAGTGCTTCCCGACTTTCCGCCCATCGTATTCCCAATCTGGTTGACCACCCACCGAGAGCTTCGTACCAGTCGCAGGGTGAGGATTGTTTTTGATTTATTGGCGAGTGAGCTCTAGCGCTATTATGGAAGGTTTATTGGGGCTATTTCATCAATCGCGCCTATGCTCGTCCCGGCACGTCGATAAACTGGGAAGGCATTTTACTTGGTCTCCAACATCTGAGTAAAACCACCCTTCATCTTGGCAGTGTCTCCGCATTAAACCAACAAGGTCTTGCACATTACCTCAGCCTGGAAGGAGATTCTGTCATCCACTTGTGGGGACAGGATACTCCCCCGACATGGATGGACACACTCCAAACAAATTTCCAATGGGCTTTCCACAGGAAAAAGCTATTCCGATCTGACTCTGAAAAAGCATGGATCAACTTGCCAACAAAAATACGGGACTGGACCATCCGCGCTTCGGCACCAGAGCGCGCATTACTGGAGGTCCTCAGTGAGGTTGATGAAACTCCGTCATCATTCATCTTCTCCGCAGAGCTGTTTGAGGGTATGACGATGGCCAGGCCTGCTGTTATCAATCAGTTGCTACAAAATTGTACTCACAACAAGGCAAAGCGGCTTTTCCTTTTTCTGTCAGAGCATTTTAACTATCCATGGGCAAAGAAAATCAATTTTGATGACGTAGACCTTGGCAAAGGAAAACGACTCGTGACGAGAGGCGGCATCTATAACAAGAAATACCAAATCACCGTGCCGGAGAATTTTCGTGCTGGATAGAAACAATCCACATTATCGCCAAGTCGAATTACTTGTACGTGTCTTACCTTTAGTGGCTCAAGAAAAACTTTTTGCACTAAAAGGTGGAACTGCCATCAACCTTTTTGTCCGCGATTTACCTCGTCTTTCCGTAGATATCGATTTGACCTATTTGCCCATCGATGAGAGAGACACAGCATTACTTGCGATAAATGATGGCCTGGCGCGGATTTCGACCCAAATTACTCGAGTCGAGAAAGGCGATCCCAAATGCGGTATCGGCGTCGTTTTTGAGTTATCCGCTTTGGTAGGAGTGAAACTCTTCGATGAGGCTAGCTCTGCCCTAACCCACCACATCAAGCAGGTCGAAGATAAGCTCGCTCTTCTGCCCAAAGCGGTACATAAAAAGACCAAGTCCGTAGATGATGATTTCTAAACAGCCGCATATCCAAGCCTTTGTCTGGATCTGGTTACCTGGTGAATCCGAGCCTGTTGTCACAGGTAAACTAACACTGGAAGGAAAAAACCTGCTCTTCAACTATGGCAAGAGTTACCTGAATCGCGCCAATGCCATCGCCATATATGATCAAGAACTGCCATTAAAACCGGGCGTTCACGCGCTTTTTGCAGGATTGAGTATGCCCAACTGTATTCGGGATGCTGTGCCCGATGCTTGGGGACGTCGTGTGCTAATTAATCGTTTGCTTGGCCTAAAGGGTGAGCAAGCCGGAAACACTTCCCAACTAGACGAACTAAGCTATCTACTTTAGTCCGGCTCTGACAGAATTGGCGCGTTGGATTTTCAAAAGTCAGCCACTGAATACGTGCCGCGATTTGCAAACAATGCCCCCCTCGAGGAATTACTCGCTGCTGCGGAAATGGTCGAAAAAGGTATTCCGCTTACTCGGGAACTAGAGCAGGCTTTGCATCACGGCACTTCTATTGGTGGTGCGCGTCCTAAGGCTTTAATCGAAGACGGTAAGAAGCAACACAAGCGATGCTTATTTCTGACGGTAACCGGATGAGTCGTTTAAGCACATGCCTGGAAACGGCTCATAATTTTCTCCTATCTCAGGAAGATGCTCGTGAAATTATGGATCACCAAGTTTCGGTAATAGAAAAAAATTGGAATATAGTTTGTGACGAGGCCGATCTGAATCCAACCGACCGCGCATTATTCTGGAGGCGACAATTCTTGAATCCGTTTGCCTTTGAGGGATATCGAGATTAATTCGGAAAAAGGGAAAAAGGTCGCATCTGTTAGTTTGTCATTTCGAGTGGATTACTGAAAGACAAGCGCAATCCGGACCGTGCTGGAAAATAGTTAAAAACGGAAATTACCTAAATTGAAACCTAAAAACGAAAAAAGGGTTAGCTTTTTGAGCTAACCCTTTGAGAATAGTGGCGTCCCCAAGGGGATTCGAACCCCTGTTACCGCCGTGAAAGGGCGGTGTCCTAGGCCTCTAGACGATGGGGACGCTGAAAAAAGGTTTTTCAACCAAAGTCGGCCTAGTAAAACTGGTACTTCCGTAATCTGGTGGAGCTAGCCGGGATCGAACCGGCGACCTCTTGCATGCCATGCAAGCGCTCTCCCAGCTGAGCTATAGCCCCGAAAGAGACGCGCATTTTACGTATGCGAATGAGTGGGGTCAAGCGAAAAATTTTATTCTTCAGGAATTTTTCGCTTCGATGTAAGCCACCGCTTTTTCTATACGAGACAAGCTCTTATCCCGCCCTATGAGATAAACGGTTAAGTCCAGATCCGGCGTGGGCGCACCGCCTGTCACGGCCAGACGCAAGGGCATGCCGAGCTTGCCAAAGCCAATTTCCAGCTCAGCAACGGTCTGTTCCATAGCGGCATGGATGGCCTCGCGAGTCCAATCCTGTAGCGCCATCAGCTTGACCTTAATATTGTTCAACACCTCAACGGCCTCGGGTTTAAAGGCCTTTTTCGCGGATTTTTCGTCAAAACCATCCAGGTCTTGGTAATAAATCCGGCACTGCTCGGCCAGCTCAATCAGGGTTTTGGTACGCTCGCGCTGGGCCTTTATCACTTCGAGGATATCCGGGCCCTCGGTTGGGTCGATGCCGACATTGCCCAGGTGATAGCTCAGGTGGTGCAACACGTGGGCAGGCTCGCTGTTCATAATATATTGGTGATTAATCCACAGCAGCTTGTCTGGGTTAAACGTCGACGGCGCGCGATTGATGGCCTTAACCTCGAATAACTCGATCATTTCATCAATGGAAAACAGTTCCTGGTCACCATGCGACCAACCCAGACGCACCAGGTAATTGACCAGTGCCTCAGGCAAAAAGCCTTCTTCACGATATTGCATCACGCTCACCGCTCCGTGGCGCTTGGACAAACGCTTGCCATCGGAACCCAGAATCATAGGCGCATGGGCATATTGTGGCAGTTTCGCGCCCAAGGCCTTGAGGATATTGATCTGACGCGGGGTATTATTGACGTGGTCATCGCCACGGATAACGCAATCGATCTGCATATCCATATCATCGACGACTACCGTCAAATTGTAGGTCGGCGTACCGTCGGAACGGGCGATGATCAGGTCATCCAGTTCGGCGTTCTGTACTTCGATACTGCCCTTGACTAGGTCATCAAATACGACTGACCCCTCAGTGGGGTTCTTGAAACGAATGACCGGCTCCACTCCATCACGCGGCTCGGTACGATGACGGCAACGTCCGTCATAGCGTGGCTTTTGTTTGTTGGCCATTTGCTCTTCGCGCATGGCTTCCAGCTCTTCTTTACTGCAATAGCAGTAATAGGCATGGCCGTCGTCCATGAGTTTTTTGATGATTTCTTCGTAGCGATCGAAGTGATGGGTCTGGTAAAACGGGCCTTCGTCGTATTCCAGGCCTATCCAGGTCATGCCCTCAAGGATGGCGTTCACCGATTCCTGGGTCGATCGCTCGCGATCAGTGTCCTCGATACGCAATATAAAACGTCCGCCATGTTTGCGCGCATGCAGCCAGGAGAACAGCGCGGTACGGGCACCACCAATATGAAGATAACCGGTAGGACTAGGGGCAAAACGGGTTTTAATGCTCATTGATCTAGGCATTCCTGTGGCGTTGACAAGCCGCATATTCTATCGGCAGACATCAAAATGTACAGTGCCGAAAACCGAGGACCATTCTAAATTTCCCTTGCGACACAACCGATATGCTTATGAAAGCCGAACTCTGTCCGGCTGTCAGGCGCACGCGCGCAGAAAGATACTGGCAAGAAACATTGATGAAACCAAGGCTATAGAGACACTTTTGGCGTATGAAGATTAACCTGCCAATTACTGGCAAACGAGTCCCTATCCCGGAAGATTGCGTCATCATCTCCATCACCGATGAGAAGGGGATCATTCGCTATGTCAATGAACAATTCGTTGAAATCAGTGGTTTCACGCGCGAGGAGCTATACGGGAAAAGCCACAATATCGTGCGCCACCCGGAAATGCCACCAGAGGCCTTTGAAGACCTCTGGGTAAACCTGAAACAGAACAAACCATGGCTAGGTGTTATCAATAATCGTTGTAAAAATGGCGACAATTATTGGGTCGAAGCCTTTGTCTGCCCGAACTATGAAGATGGCGTTCACGTTGGCTACCAATCCGTACGGGTAGCCCCGCGCGAACAAGACGTTAAACGCGCAGAGAAACTATACCGGTATGTCCAGCGACGGAAGAAACTCCCCGGATTCGGCTGGCGCAGCCTGTCCCTGTCGACCAAGTTCTTTTCCATATATACCAGCGCGCTCTCCCTGTGCGGTGTCGCTGGCTATTTTAGCTATCTGTCGCAGTCGATATTTCCGTTAATGCTCGGCTTTGCTCTGTCCGTCGCACTCAGCGTTTTAGGTACACGCCTGGTACTCAGAACGCTGAAAAGCGTGGCGAGAGAGTCCCGCGAGATCGTCGACAATCAGATCTTTCGCCATGCCATGACTGGGTATGACGATGAATTAGGGCAGATTTACAGCGCCCTACTCATGCAAAAGGCGAAGCTGCGCACCCTACTCGGCCGTGCGGAAGATTCAGGGCAAGATCTCAATGACGTTGCTGTCAATATGTCGAACACTTCGCAACTCGCTAGCCTCGGACTCAATGACGCCAGTGATGAAATCACGCAGATCGCATCGGCTATCGAGCAAATGTCACATAGCATCAGCCTGGTAGCGGCAAATATTCAAGAGGCTGCAATGGCAGCAAATAAAACCAAACTCGAAACCGATGAAATCAACATCGCGGTCACAAGAACCATCAGCATAATCACCACCTTGGAGACAGAAATCCGCGAGGCCTCCAGCACCATCAACCACCTTAAAGAGGATGCCAACCAGATCAGCACGATTGTGAATGTTATTAACGAGATCGCGGACCAAACCAATCTGCTGGCGCTCAACGCCGCTATTGAAGCAGCGCGAGCAGGAGAAAGCGGACGCGGATTCGCAGTGGTGGCCGATGAAGTGCGCTCGCTGGCCAGTCGAACCACGCAATCGACCCAGGAAATTCGCGCGATGATCGAGACCCTGCAACATTCAGCAAACGGCGCGGTCGACACCATGAGCGATGCGCTAATGGCCTTGGACAGTAGCGTGCATAACGTCACTGAGACCGCAGACCATATAGCCAAAGTCTCTGACTCTACCAACCGTATCAGCGAAATGAACTCCAGCGTCGCCGCTTCTGCAGAACAGCAAAATAGCGTGGCGAAAGAAATCAGCAACAGCATACAGAACATCAACGCATCGGTTATCCAGGTGTCCCACAGCGCCAAACTCGCCTCTGAGGCCAGCACCCGTGTTAAAACCATGGCCGGCCGTCTCAGCGATATGATCAAACAAATCGATAATTAGACGCCTGGAACCTATGTCGCGTATACTTGTCTACCTTTTTGCTTCAGGGGACGACATGGCTTCGACGTGGGTAGTGAAACCTGAGGTGCATGCCGAGGTGCGGTTCCTCGTAAATCCACTGCAAAACTTATAGTTGCCAACGACGACAACTACGCTCTAGCTGCTTAATAACCAGCTTAGTGCCCTCGGCCTGATGTGTGCCTGTACACTCAGTCAACCGGGGTCGACTCTTACAGGATCGCGATGAAAGATGTCTGGGCTGGATTCGCTAAAACTTAACTAGACTCGCTGCTGGTCTTCCCTGCCTGTGGGGTAGCCTTCAGCTAAATTAATTTGCAGGATAAGCATGTAGAGCCAAAGGCGGAGGACTTACGGACGCGGGTTCGATTCCCGCCGTCTCCACCAAACGACAAAGGGCTGCCGACTAGGCAGCCCTTTTTTGTTTGGTGGAGACGGTGTGGATGAGAATCCACGTTCCGGGTTTGCCCTGATCAAAAAACGAAAAAGATGCACTTTATCTTTTTTGTTTTTTGATAGGGTACGCATAATGAAGCGCGAAGCGATTCTATGTGCCGAATATCTTCCCTACCGCTGGACAAAAAAAATAAAACCATCATTCGTGACTACATCCGCTTAACGCCACGAAACGGAAAATATTCGGTATTACAAAAACAATTAAGAATGGCGTTTGAGGAGGGAGTGCTTGCTATAAAGGCAAACAGGTAGAACAACCACTAGATTTTTTACGCCGCTTTCGCGACATTATCAATTTCAGCTTTCAATACATCTCTATGCACAGGCTTTTGCAAAGCCTTACCGATTTTTTCGATTTCTTTTTTCATATCCTGGTGTTCATTCAAGTCGTAACCGGTGACGAACAGAAATCCCACTTTTGAACTGACTTCGCGAATTTGCTTTGCCACGGCCAATCCATTGCCATCACCAAGTAACAAATCCATAATCACCAGGCCAAAACCTGAGGGGTTGGACTGAATCGTACGTAAGGCCGCTGCCCCATTGTCGTTGATCGTCGCTTCGTAGCCACAATGCAGTACAATGGAAGCGGTAATTTCCGCACACAAGATATCGTCGTCGACTATCAGGACTCGCATTTTTTCGGACCTTTCCTGCACTTTTATAGGTAACACCTGAAAACAAGTAAATCATTTTCCGATAAGGGCTTGAGCTAGGAAGCCTAACAACTTCCAAAACCAACGTCGGACAACAGTATGGTTATCGGTGCCGCAAACTGCCACATTGAGTCATCGGCAAAGATGTTACAAAACGAAACAAAACACGGTCTAAAATAATTAAACGTTTTGCCAACTTTTAAGCAATATTTTTCCTAAAGCGGCCGATATAGTGGGTAACAGTGACCATTTTTATGTGTGGTGCTTATGTTTGATCCATTAATGCAGTTTTCTCCGGGCCTTGGCAGTAATAAGCTGACTAAGTTTAAAAATCCCTCTGTCGACCATCAAAAGTGGCTGGAAAAAGCTGTCGAAGCCAAACTCGACAATAGAGGACTGAATTTTCAACATAGCGCACAGGCGATTCTTAGACAGCGCCTGGAAGATGCCGCACAAAATTCATTGATTACGCCTACCAGCGTACCCATATTCGAACTCGATCCGGAAGCGTTCTCGCCCGAAGCCATAGCTGAACGAATTTTAAATTTCGTGGGAAAGGCCATCGCTGAAAGGAGCGCTAATAATGGCGCCGATAAAGACGCTCTGCTCGCGCAGGCAAAGATCGGCGTCGAAAACGGTTTTAACGAAGCCGTTGACGTACTTAAAAATCTGGGCATCTATCAAGACGAAATTCAGGACAACGCCGAAAAAACCTATGACCTGATTAATCAGGGTTTGAACAATTTTTCATTTGACTCCGCGCCAGCTGTTTCCACTGCACTCGAGTTTGGCCTCAGCAGTCAAAGTTACGCCGAGCAGAAATCGCTTTCACTACAGATTCAAACCAAGGATGGAGACACCGTAACCATCAACATCCAACGTGACCTTGCCTATGAGCAATCAACAAGTGAATTGCAACAACAAGGTCTCAGTATCCATGAATCGAGAACTGCGTTTTCCTCACAGAACAATCTTCAATACACCGTCGAAGGTTCACTCGACGAAGAGGAAATGACAGCGATTGAAAATCTTGTACGTGATATTCATACGACATCGAGCACATTCTTTAACGGTGACTCGCAGGTGGCTTTACATCACGCACTGGACATCGGTTATGACACAACTGAAATCGCTGCATTTTCATTACAGCTTTCTCACCAGCAAACCTCTAGCGCAACACAGGCCTATGCCACGATCGATGGCTTGAAAGAGAACACTCGAGGCCATGGCTACGCTCCGAAACAGGCCGAACAACTATTTTCGCCCCTGTCCGGGGTAATGAAGGAGCTGAACGGTCTGGTACACCGATCATCCGCCCTGCTTGCACAGGCCAGACTGGATGCCAAACAATTGTTCGATGCCCTATCTGTGATGGACTCGCGCAATTACCCGGCCCTGGACAAACTCGAACAACACACTCAGCAGCCTCTGAGCAGTTTCACCGAACGGTTTTTCCAAGGTCTGCCCTTCTAATCGACTTCCCTATGTAACGGGGACACCGAACGATTTTCCACGTATAATCGAGCGCAATTCGCTTTATCGTTTTAGCTCAGGATTGACCATGCGGAAAATTATTATACCCAGCGGCCTGTTCGCGTTTGGCTTGTTGGCGCATCCCGCCCAGGCGGCTATCGATGTCTACGGACAAATTCATTTATCAGCAGAATATATCGATCTCGAACGCTATCAGGGTGATAGCGCAGGCTATGCTGACACTACCCTTTCATCAAACGCCACCACCCTCGGACTCAAGGGTGAGCACGAATTGAATTACGGATTCAAGGCCATGTGGGTTCTGGAGAGCAATGTGGATATCGCTGGCGAACGTGACTGGCTGGTGGCGAGAAACCGCTACGTGGGGCTGGAACACGCCTACGGCACGCTCATCGCCGGATACCACGACACCCCGGTTAAACAACTGGGTGAACGAATCGACTTCTGGCCGGAAACTATCGGTGATCGTCGCAACATCCTGGGATATGGCATGGGACTGGAGTCCGATGTACGCGCACGAAACTGCGCCATGTTTGTCTTTCCGACGGTTTATAACACCACGATTTCGTTTATGGGCTCAGTCGGTAACGATGATGACCCTACCTCCGATAGTCAGTATCTCGTCAGTAGCAGCCTTCTATACCAACATGAATTCTTCTTTTTCGGCATGGGTGCGGAACGGCAGATGCGGACCGATATCCGGCACGACAGTGCTCGATTTATCGGCGGCATCACTGCAGGTGGATTCAAGCTGAACGGTTTGATTGATTACATGAAATCACCGGTACACGATGCATTCGACCGCCGATCTATTGGCGGTGGGGCCTCGTATACGATTCTCGATACCAGCTTCCGACTCCAGGGCTATTATGCGTCGGACTATCAGAACAGCGACATAACTGATGCGGTCAGTATCAGTGCGGGTATCTCGCAGTCCTTCTCCAAGAGCCTGCAAATGTACCTTATTTACGCCACGACGATTAATGGCGCAAATGCCCAATACGGTTTGGGTGCTGGCGAACATGGCGATCACTATAGCCCCGACGAGCCGGGCATAAATATGTACGGGGTATCCGCCGGCATCAACTACCGGTTTGAATAAAATGGGACTGAGCTACTCCTGATGAACGCCGGCCAAAATAGCAGCAACTTCCTTTAGATCGTTTTCTGTATCGACGCCAGGGCCGGGTACGGCCTTGGCTTCTTCCACATGTATCTTGCGTCCGTTATACAGGGCGCGCAGCTGTTCAAGTGACTCGGTCTCTTCCAGATGACACACCGGCCATGTCACGAAGTCTTTGAGAAAACCACAATGATAGGCATACAGACCAATGTGTGCGTAATGGGTGTAGAACTCCGGTAATGGCTCGTCCAGAGGAAAACGCTCACGGTCCCATGGTATCGCCGCGCGACTGAAATACAGCGCATAGCCATTCTTGTCGAACACAACCTTGCATACATGGGGATCGAACAACATACGCGTGGTTTTAATGCGTTTACATACCGTCGCCATCGCGGCATCGGGTCTTTGCAATAGATTCGTGGCAACCTGGTTAATGACTTCTGGCGGCATCAAGGGTTCGTCACCCTGCAGATTCACGATTACCTCACCATCTGCGCAGCCAAGTTTGGTAGTCACTTCCGCCAGGCGATCCGTACCACTGGGGTGGTCAGGCGAAGTCATACAGACTTCGGCGCCGAAACCGGTAGCCACATCCGCAATACGCTGATCATCGGTGGCGACAATGACCTGCTCGGCATCACTACGCATGGCGCATTCGAAGACATGCTGTATAAGCGGCTTGCCTGCGATATCGCGAAGGGGTTTGCCTGGCAGACGTGAAGAGCCATAGCGGGACGGGATAACGACGCGAAACCCCACGGCTAGACTTCCTCTTCAGGCGCCAAATTACGCGCCTCTTCCTCCAGCATTACGGGGATGTCATCTTTGATGGGGAATGCAAGACGATCGGCCTTACAGATGAGTTCTTTTTCGTCTTTCTTGTAGACGAGAGGGCTCTTGCAGAGCGGACATACTAAGATGTCGAGTAACTTGCTGTCCATCGATGTTTCCTTGCACTCAATTTCTTTTCAACCTGAGAAATAATCTGCTTGCTCAACTCATTGCTGACTTCGGCGCGTACGCGCACAAACCAGAAGTTGGGGCCGGCAAAACGCTCGCATTTTACCGCATCTTTCTCGGTCATGAGTACCACATCGTCGGATTTAACAAAATTAAAATCACTGGCGACAAAACGGTGATGGTCTTCGAAGGCATGTTCCTGCAAATTCAGACCGTGTGTCTTTACCTGATCAAAAAACCGTTGAGGATTCCCTATCCCGGCCACCGCGTGTACCGATTTGCCTCGCAGCGTGTCGAGACTGATCTTCTTATTGGGATTGGCCACGTTGATGACTTCGGTGACGACAAGCTGCATGGCGTATTCCCGATCCTTGGCCTTGCCGCCATTGGTCACGCAATAATCGACTCGCTCCAGTCGCGACACAGGCTCACGTAATGGACCGGCGGGGAGACAATATCCATTACCAAAACGGCGCTCCCCGTCGATGATGGCAATTTCCAGGTCTCTACCCATGGCGTAGTGCTGCATACCATCATCGGAAATGATGACATCGATATCGTTATAGCGAATTAGTTCTTTGATTGCGGTCACCCGTTCTGGCGCTACCGCCATCGGACATTCGCAGTGACGGGCCAGTAACACGGCTTCATCACCTACCATCGTCGGATCACTATCGGGTCGAACCTGTTGCGGCCAATGACTGGCCTGCCCGCCATAACCACGACTGACAATACCCGGCTTTAACCCGGCCTTTTTCAGACGTTTGACTAGCCATGCGGTAAACGGCGTCTTGCCCGTGCCACCCACATTGATATTACCTACGACAATAACGGGTATTTTTGGCCGGTAGACGCGAAAAAAGAATAAAAGAAAACCGACGCGACGAATAAAGGCCAGCACGCGAAAAACCCGCGACAATATCTTCAACCAGAACGGTACCCGTTCAGGTGTTCGATACCAATATTGTTCTACGGAGTTACTCACCAGTCATATACCTGTTGTAAAAGTACTTCCAGCGCCGCGGCAGCTGATCTGCGCGCAGACCAGAATTGCCTTCGTAACCGGTCACCTTGCTGTCGCGCCTCGAACGGCTGCGTCGCAAGATTTTGCCAGCTCTCAATTACATCGACCGCATTTTCAAATTCTTGTAATTTTATGCCTGTTTCGGCGCTCTTGGGGAGCACAAATGTGCCGCTGCGTGAACACGGCGTGCCGCTGGCCAGACATTGCCAGACATCTAGCGGATCACCTGCCTGGAGGTGTATACCATCAGCCGCAACCGCCACAGCGGCTCGCCAGCGTGCATCATCGACCACGATTGCGGCCCCAGGGGGCAGAGGCTGACGCTCCCACAGACTCAGGCGATAGACAGGCACTGCCGCGGAAAAAATGTCTGTTCCTTCGGTGATATCCTCATAATTTTTACCAGAAACAAATAGATACGAGGATGCGCCAATGTCGCTGTCACGCCACAATTGTAGCAAGGCGCGTACCGAGGTCTTTTCCCGGCCATGCCACCAGAACAGCGCGGCTTGGGAATCCTGACGTATCAAGCCACCTAGCGTGGGTTCAAGCTGGGTTTCCACCCACAAGGTGCGCATATCAACCGGCACATCATCAACAGCGCAATCCTGTTCAATCTGCGGGGGGAATACGACACTTTTTGTATTATTTTCAGCCAGAGCAGCAGCGAGGTTTTGACCGGGAGAGCGCTCAATGTGAATAACACCGAGAGGCTGCAGACGAGACAACACCCGTTTTACAACGCGAGTTTGATCGCATGGACCAAAACCGAAACCCATTTTATCGACACCACGCAGGGCAGTTTGCAGTATGTCGGGGTATTCCTGTTCGTAGGTCAGCACCAGGCGTATATCTCGCCGCCGTTCGCGCAGTGCCGCAAGTAACTCGGCACCAAGTCTTACCGAATAAGCATCACTGCCGGCTTTTATCCAAACCAGTTTTCCCTGACCAACAGGGGCAGTGATATAACCCAGGCGCGCATTGGCGCGACGACTTTCGCCGCCCATTCGATCTCTAAGATTCTGAAGGAGTACGGGTAGACGCGCTGCGCTATAGGACGGGGTCAGCGTTTTCATTGAATTGCAAACGATGCAATGTGGCGTAATATCCGTCTTTCGCAAGCAACTCCGCATGGGTGCCCCGTTCAACGATGCGCCCCTGATCCATAACGACAATGGTGTCCACGTTCTCGATAGTGGACAGGCGGTGGGCAATAACAAAAGTGGTGCGACCCTTCATTAATTCTTCCAGCGCAGCCTGGATAAAGCGTTCAGACTCGGTATCCAGCGCAGAGGTGGCTTCATCCAATATCAGTATTGGCGCATTCTTCAAAATAGCGCGCGCAATTGCCAGTCGCTGACGCTGACCTCCGGACAACAACACGCCACGTTCGCCTACTATCGTATTGACGCCATCAGGCAGACGTTCGATAAATTCCATGGCGTGAGCGGCTTTGGCGGCAGCGACAATTTTCTCTTCCGTAACATCGGATAGGCGTCCATAAGCGATATTGTGTGCAATCGTATCGTTGAACAAGGTGATGTTCTGGCTGACCAGCGCGATATGCTGGCGCAGCTCACTGAGTTTGAGTTGACGTATATCAATGTCGTCGAGAAATATCGTCCCCTCAGGCGCGTCGTAGAATCGTGGAATCAGGCTCACTAAGGTTGTTTTACCGCTGCCAGAGCGTCCTACAAGCGCAATGCTTTCACCGACCTTTACGCGCAGAGAAATATTATGTAACACATCGCCTTTGTCGTCGTTATAGCGAAAACTGAGGTCTCTGAATTCCACTTCGCCTCGTGTTTGCGGTAAACATAGCGTCCCGCTGTCTGCCTCGCATTTTTGTTGCAAAAATCCAAAGATGCTAGCCGCGGCGGCAATACCTCGTTGCAATGTCGCGTTAACCGTGGTCAATCGCTTTAACGGTGAAAGCAACAATATTGCGGCGGCGATAAACGACATAAAACTACCAACGGTGATCTCTTCGACTACTGACGGTCGCGTCGCATAATAGACGATACCTGCCAGAAAAAAAGCGACCAGCAATTGTATAAAGGGCACCGCCATACTATTGGTGCTGACAACTTTTATATTTTGTTGGCGGTTATGTTCATTGGCTTTATGAAATTCTTCACGCTCGTATTCCTGACCACCAAATATTTTGACTTCCCGATTGGCGTCGATACTTTCCTGAGCAATGTGATTAAGCTCTGCGACGGAATTTTGTATCGTACTACTGATTCGTCGCATGCGCTTATTAACGCGGACAACTATCACACTGGTAATTGGCCCGACGGTAATAAAAATCAGGGTCAGTTTCCAGTTGAGATAAAACATCCAGCCCAACAAACCTAATAGCGTCAGACTATCTTGTATGATTACCTTGATGGCATTACTCGAAGCAGACGCCACCTGTTCGGCGTCGTAGATGAGCTTGGAAAGCAATTTACCCGATGACTGAGAATCAAAGAAACGCGTTGGCAGATACAGAAAGTGATCATACATCTCACGGCGCAAATCGCGGATAACATATCGCCCGACCCACGCCATGCAATATTCCGTGGCAAACGAACCTATTCCCCGGACGATGAAGATCGCGATTATCGCCGTTGGGATTAGATACATTGTCGTTGGATCACGCTCGACGAAAGAACCGTCGAGAAGAGGCTTCATCAAGGCAGCAAAGCCAGTCTCGGTACCTGCAACGAAAACCATGCCGAACATCGCCACGGCAAAGGCCTTCCAATACGGTTTTACATAGGTAAGAAGATGACCATAGATGGCACTTCCATTGGAGAGATCGAGTGTTTGTTTTGACATCGAAGCAGTGTTTCAGGCGTCCCGAACATCGGTCCGGCACTAGCCGCTTATTCGTTGGACAACTGCTGTGTGGCGAAGGTCAGCTTTGTAAAGCCCAGTTGGCGCGCTACATCCATCGCGGTAATCACAGCCTGGTGCGGTGTGGCCGCGTCGGCGCTGATAATAACAGGTAGTTGGCGATCATTACCAGCGACTTTTTCCAAAGCACGCCTGAGGTGTGAGGCCTGGGTGTTGATGACCTTTTGTTGATTGATAAAGAATTGTCCCTTTTCGTCTATGCCGATATTCAATACCTTTTCCACCAGTTTTGCATCGGTCGAGGCCTTGGGCAATTCTATGCTGACTTCAAATTCCTGTTTAAATGTCGTGGACACCATAAAGAAAATCAACAACAGAAAAACTATGTCGATTAACGGAGTGATATTCAGATCTGGCTCTTCAACATTCTTGGAACGAAAATTCATGCCGGCTTCTCCTCAAGATTCTCGCTGCTGCGCTGGCCATGAATAATCTCTACCAGCTTGATCGCCTCTTGTTCCATCATGACCACCAGATCGTCGATGTGACGACGTAAAAAGCGATAGCCCATTAAACTGGGGATGGCCACGGTTAAACCCGCTGCCGTAGTGATCAAAGCTTCCGAAATACCACCCGCCAACACGCTGGGATTGCCCACGCCTTGTGCAGTAATCACGGTAAAAACCTTAATCATGCCGATGACAGTACCTAGCAATCCCAACAAAGGCGAAATCGATGCGATCGTGCCGAGCATATTGAGGTATTTTTCCATTTCGTGCACCACGTGGCGCCCGGTTTCCTCTATGCTTTCTTTCATGACTTCCCGTTGCTTATTCACATTCGCAACACCCGCGGCGAGGATTTGACCAAGATAGGAACTGTTGCGCAAGGCGGCCATCGCATTATTGTCGAGCTGACGGCGTTTATACAGGTGATAAATCTGCGCCACCATGTGTTTCGGCGCGACACGGCTGCGCTGTAATGTCCACACACGCTCGACAAACACCGCCAGTGCCACAATCGAACACAGGATGATGGGTATCATCATCAGGCCACCGGACTTGACCAATTCAAACATATACAGAAAACCCTCAGTTCGTCATTCGATGTTGCCAGAAGCGGCGTTTTTGCCTACGCCAGCTGTGCGGACCGTCAATCCCGGACTCGCTAAGCGTCAAGCGGATGGCACCATGTTGCGCCGTATTCCACAGCGCCATGTTTCGTTCAGTATAGCGACGCATCACTTTTGCATTGGGCAAACGATAGCGATTGGCATATCCCGCCGCATTTATAGCGATACCAGGCGACACCTGTTCGATAAACGTGGGTGTCGATGATGTCTTGCTACCGTGATGCGGAATGAGCAGCACATCGGACCGCAGGCCCAAACCCAGTGATTCTAACAAAAATCGTTCCGCTTTCTTTTCTATATCACCAGGAATGAGTATAGCGTGTTCCCCCGCGTGAATTTGCAATACGCAGGAACCATTGTTGTCACTCAATTCCTGCAGCGTATTCTCTGGATAGACCAATGAAAATCTCACCTGGTTCACTTGCCAGTGCGTACCCGCGCGACACGGCTTTTGGCCCTCACGCGTTATTTGTCGAGAGGCGCCGTTGTAGAATGTTGTGACTGGCATCTGCGCAAACACGGCGTCCAGCCCACCCGCATGGTCACTGTCGCCATGACTGAGTACCAGGGTATCAATCTGTTCCACTCCGTGTTCACGCAGAAACGGCAGTATCACTGCGTCTCCCGCATTAAAATCTTCGGAGAATCGAGGCCCGGTATCGTAAAGCAAAACATGATCCCGCGTACGAGCGACAACTGCCAGACCTTGCCCCACGTCGAGCACATCTATGACGACTTCGCCTTCGTTCAATGCCTGAGGTTTTACCGCCAAGGCCGGTATTAAAAAAATGATGCCGATACTGCGAAACATTACACCACGGGGCAAGATCAAACACACTACCCCCAGAACTGCCAGCACCGTCGCCCACCAGCCAGGCGCAAAAGACTGGTAGGCAGCCAGGGGCAGATCAGCCATGCGCTGTAGTAACCACCAAAGTGTCTGCATTGCCGTTGCGCTACCTTGCCACACCAGCGTCGCCACATCAGGCAAGCCAGAAAATAACGCGCCGAGCAAGGCCAGTGGCACAACGATGAAACTCATCCACGGCACTGCCAGCACATTCGCCAGGGGTGAAATTAACGACAGGCGTTGGAAGTACCACAACAACACCGGTACCAGCGCAATCGTAATTATCCACTGCACCCTGCCCCATTGATACAACGCGCGATCGCGACGGCGTAATTGCAACGCATATAAAATGGCCATCACCGCCAGAAACGACAACCACGTGCCTGCAGACAACAAGGCAAAGGGGTCGTATAGCATGACCAACACCCATGCACTGGTTAAAATTTGCAGTGGCCGCCACTGAAAACCCATCAGCAGACTCACCGCAAGCACGCCAAACATCAACATCGCCCGTTGCGTGGGCACGGTAAAGCCGGCTAATGCTGCATACACCAAAGCAGAGAGAAAGGCGAAGAACACCGCTACTTTGGTTGCCGGGAACCACAGACAGGCGCGCGCACTGAGTCGCCAGCAGCGGGCAACTATCCACAACACCAGCCCCGCCACCAAACCGATGTGCAAACCAGAAATCGCCATCAGGTGATTAGTGCCGGTATTATTGAGTATGCGCCAGTCGTCCTGGCTTAGCTCTCCACGATCACCGATTACCAGTGCTTTGATAAATCCCCTCATCGGCGCATCCACCAAAGCATCGTCGATACGCTCTCTCAACCATTCACGTATCGGCTGCACGATTGAAGTCGCAGGTGCGAGAAATTTGTTTTCGGAAGATTTGCGCACGTACCCGGTTGCGCCTATGCCTTGCTCATATAGATAACGTTCGAAGTCAAACCCACCCGGATTGGCAAATCCATGTGGCGGTTTCAATCGCACCATGAGCTGCCACTTCTCTCCTACTTTTGGCGGATCGTAAGCACCATACCAACTCAGCCGCACCCTTGGTGGCAATTGCACTTTATGTGACTCAACGTATGCCGCCTCGATATCGAAAACAAACCGAACCGACTTGTCCTTGTATTGTGGTAAATCTGCAACCGTCCCTATTAACAGCACTTCTTTTCGTAGCCAGGATTCATCCAGAGCCGCAGGCCCAAAACTATGCGCATAGAAATTCACATAGAGGAAACCGGCGCACACTGCCGCCAGCCAGGTCACCATTCGATTACGGGAAAAAACGAGCAGACTGAATATCGGTAGAAACAAACACCAGACGAGGTCAACAAGCTCAGCCTGTTGAAAGGCGGCAAACATCCCTGCTGTAAACAACATGGTTTTTATGATCATTTTATTTTTCTTTTTATCACCGCCCCATTGGGAGGCGTGTTGTTTTATTACAAAGTAAAACTAAATCGAATCTGTTGCGGTTAACACGCCCTGCTCGAGCGATAACACTCTATCCATACGCTTGGCCAGATTCGGATCATGAGTCACGACGAGAAAACTGGTTTCCAGCTCTTTGTTCAATTCCAGCATCATGGCGTACACCTTGTCCGCCGTTTTGTAATCCAGATTGCCCGTCGGTTCATCGGCCAACACGCAACGCGGCTTGGTCACCAGTGCACGCGCTATCGCTGCACGCTGCCGCTCACCGCCGGACAACTCACCCGGTTTATGGTTTACTCGTTCACCCAAGCCTACTCTTTCAAGTATGTTCGTCGCCGCATCTCTGGCATCTATTACACTCGCACCGCCAATCAGCAGAGGCATCGCGACGTTCTCCATGGCGGTGAACTCTGGCAACAAATGATGGAACTGATAGATAAAACCCATGTTGGCATTGCGGAACTGACCGCGTTTGGTCTCGTTCATGGTGGAGATCTTGTTGCCAAGAATATCCACCTCGCCGGCACTGGGCGTATCCAGACCGCCGAGCAGATGTAACAAGGTACTTTTGCCCGAACCTGAAGCGCCGATGATAGCTACACGCTCTCCCGAAGCGACGGACAAATCAATATTGCGTAACACCTCGACACGTAGATGACCATCGTCGAAGGTCTTGGATAATCCCTGGCAGACGATGACTGGATCACTCATAACGCAATGCCTCCGCCGGTTGGACACGCGAGGCGCGCCATGCGGGATAGAGAGTGGCCAACAAGCACATGACTAGTGCCACGCTGCAAATGCCGAATACCTGCCCCCAACGCATATCCGAAGGCAGATCGTTAATGTAATACACCTCTGCGGACAGGAACTCCATACCAAGCGCCTGTTCGATCATGGGTACAAGCGTTTCGATATTTGCCGCCAGGGATACGCCACCGAGCGCACCCAAGAGCGTTCCAATAACGCCAATCACCGTACCTTGCACCACAAACATACCCATAATACTCATCGGTGAAGAACCCAGGGTACGCAGTATCGCGATATCCGATTCTTTATCGACCACAGTCATTACCAGGGTCGCCACGAGATTGAACGCCGCCACGCCGACGATCAGGGTCAGAATAATAAACATAGTCACTTTTTCCATTTTCACCGCGCGGAAAAAGTTGGCGTGTTCGCCGGTCCAGTCGCTCACCCAATACTCACCAGGCAAATCGCCGAGCAGATCTCTGGCGACAACCATAGAACGAAACATGTCTTCGAGTTTGAGCCTGACACCGCTCACGTCGTCTTCGAGACGAAACAGACGCGCCGCGTCTTCCATATGAATCATGGCCATGGCGCTGTCATATTCATACATGCCGGCTTCGAATATGCCAACCACGGTAAAACGGCGCATACGAGGTAATACACCTGCAGGTGTTACCGAGGCCTGGGGAATAATTAAAGTTACCTTCTCCTGCATAACCACGCCGAGATTGCGCGCCAGGTCTTTGCCCAATACGATGCCGAACTCGCCGCTTTTCAAGCTACTCATATCGCCGAGTACCATTTTGTTGCCGACGTCAGAGACCTTGCTCTCCTCCTCGGGAATAATGCCACGGATAATGGTGCCATTGACCTGCTGGCCATAGGACAACATACCTTCGGCCTGTATAAATGGCGCAACGCCGACCACTTCCGGGTGTTTCAAAGCTGATAGCGAAACCAGACGCCAGTCGCGCAAACGCCCCTGATCACCCTTGACGGTGGCGTGAGAGGTCATGCCGAGAATACGTTCACGCAATTCCTTTTCAAAGCCATTCATGACGGAAATGACCACAATCAAGGCCATCACGCCGATAGCAACACCTAACATAGACATCAGGCTGATAAAGGATATGAAGTGATTCCGGCGCTTGGCGCGGGTATATCGGAGTCCGACAAAAAGTTCGATAGGTCTAAACATGGGCCGCCATTAAACCATAAAAGAAGGACTTACAGCCACTATCAGCGTCTGATTTGGTTCTAAGTGCTGTATGTCCTATACTACGCGCCTCAATTTTTTGGCACATTTACATGAATCCGGCGCTCGATCATCTACATCCTTACCCGTTTGAAAAACTGGCGGCTCTGAAGGCAGGTATTACCCCTGCAGACAAACCCCATATCGCGCTTTCCATCGGTGAGCCCAAGCACCCTGCTCCGGCGCTTGCCCTGAATGCCTTCCAGGAGAGTCTTGGCAGTTTCGCCAGCTACCCTCTGACCAAAGGCACCGATGAGTTGCGCGCATCTATTGCGGGATGGATAGAACGACGCTTTGCAGCAAAAGTTGATCCAGATTCACAAATCATTCCGGTAAGTGGTACTCGTGAGGCCTTGTTTGCCTTTGCGCAGGCCGTGATCGATCGGGATAACAAGGCCAGTGTGTTGATGCCAAATCCCTTCTATCAGATATACGAAGGCGCAGCGATACTGGCAGGTGCGCAACCGGTGTATCTCAATACCACGGCCGAGAATGGTTATTTGCCAGACTATGACGCTGTACCGGAACAGGTGTGGCGAGATTGTCAGCTTCTCTATATTTGTAGCCCGGGCAATCCGACTGGTGCAGTGATGCTCTATGAACAGCTACAGGATCTGATCGAGCTGGCGGAAAAATACGATTTCATTATTGCCTCGGATGAGTGTTATTCGGAAATCTATCCCGAGGAGAACCGTCCGCCCGCGGGTTTATTGTCGGCGGCGGCGAATATGGGCAATACCGAGTTCAAGCGCTGCGTGGTGTTTCATAGTTTGTCGAAGCGTTCGAATCTGCCAGGACTGCGTTCCGGCTTTGTCGCCGGTGATGCTCAGGTGCTGGCGAAGTTTCTCAAGTATCGCACCTATCATGGTTGTGCCCTGCCACTGCCGGTTCAACAGGCCAGCATCGCCGCATGGAATGACGAGACTCATGTGCGGGAAAATCGCGATGCCTATCGCGCGAAGTTTGCGGCTGTATTAGATATATTGAATCCGGTACTCGACGTAAGCGCGCCCGACGCCAGTTTTTATCTGTGGCCGAAACTCCCTGTTGACGATCAAGTGTTCGCGCAAAAACTTTTCGCCGCACAAAACGTCACCGTTTTACCGGGTAGTTTTTTGTCCCGACAGGCCGATGGCATCAACCCTGGTCAGAATCATATCCGCATGGCACTGGTTGCCAGCGTGGACGAATGTATCGAAGCGGCAAATCGAATCAAAGCCGTTATCAGTCAATTTTAAATTTGTTATTTGGAGAAAATGTAATGAGCGATTTACAGACCATTATTAAAGAAGCCTTCGAACGTCGCGCCGACATCACACCTAAGAGTGCCGACCCGCAGACCAAAGAAGCGGTAATGGCTGCGATTGAGATGCTCGATAAAGGTGAAGCGCGTGTTGCGGAAAAAGTCGATGGCCAGTGGGTCGTCAATGAGTGGTTGAAGAAGGCGGTATTGCTTTCCTTCCGCATCGAAGACAATCACGTCATGGACAGCGGTTTTACCAAGTATTACGACAAGGTCGAACCGAAATATGCCAGTTATGATGCACGTCAGTTCCGTGATGGTGGCGTGCGCGTTGTACCACCCGCAATGGTACGTAAAGGTTCTTTTGTCGCGTCTGGTGCGGTGCTCATGCCTTCCTATGTCAACATCGGCGCATATGTCGATAGCGGTACGATGGTAGACACCTGGGCGACGGTGGGTTCTTGTGCACAAATCGGTAAGAACGTGCATCTTTCCGGTGGCGTTGGTATCGGCGGCGTGTTGGAGCCATTACAGGCTAGCCCGACGATCATCGAAGACAATTGTTTTATCGGCGCACGTTCTGAAGTGGTCGAAGGCGTTATTGTCGAAGAAGGCTCTGTTATCTCTATGGGTGTATACATCGGACAAAGTACACGCATTTATAATCGCGAAACCGGTGAAATCAGTTACGGACGTATACCTGCCGGTTCAGTAGTAGTATCCGGAAACCTGCCCTCGAAAGATAGCTCATATAGTCTTTACTGCGCAGTCATTGTGAAGCAAGTAGACGAAAAGACACGCGGCAAAGTCGGTATTAACGAACTGTTACGCGACATCTAATGATTACGATTTACGGCATTAAAAACTGCGACACCATGAAGAAGGCCATGAAGTGGCTGGAGGATAATGGTATCGAATTTCAGTTTCACGATTTCCGTAAACAAGGCCTGGATGAGAAACAACTCCTGACCTGGGAGAAAGAACTGGGTTGGGAGTTGTTATTGAATCGCCGCGGCATGTTGTGGCGCAAGGTCGATCAGAAAACCAAAGACGCGATTGATCGCGATTCTGCTTTGGCATTGATGAAAGAAAACCCTGGCATCATCAAACGCCCGGTACTGGATCTTGGAACTAAACGCGTCGTCGGCTTTTCTGCGGACGACTACGCTGCGCTGTTTAACTAATCACTTTTCCTCATACGGATAGATAAGAACTATGTCACCTACGATTGAATTAGCCATGGATTTGATATCACGCCGTTCGGTTACGCCGGAAGACGCGGGATGTCAGGAAGCGATGATTCAACGGCTGGAGGCCATCGGTTTTCAAATCGAGCGACTGCGTTTCGATGATGTAGATAATTTTTGGGCGCGTCGTGGTGACAAAGGTCCGGTGTTGGCCTTTGCCGGTCATACCGATGTGGTACCGACTGGCCCGTTGGCTGATTGGAAGATTGAGCCGTTCACGCCGACGATAGTCGACGGCATGTTGTATGGTCGTGGTGCGGCCGACATGAAAGGCAGTCTGGCGGCGATGGTCGTTGCTTGTGAAGAGTTTGTGCAACAGCATCCAGATCACGACGGATCAATAGCGTTTCTCATCACCAGCGACGAAGAAGGCCCAAGCATTAACGGCACCGTGAAAGTTGTTGAACACCTGGAAGCGCGCCAGGAAAAAATGGACTACTGTATTGTCGGTGAACCAACCAGTACCAGCCAAGTTGGTGATGTGGTCAAGAATGGACGTCGCGGTTCACTCAATGCGACGCTGACTGTGCACGGCATACAAGGTCATGTTGCCTATCCTCATCTGGCGAAAAATCCCGTACATGTCGCTGCACCTGCACTCGCCGAACTGGCGGCAACCGAGTGGGATAAAGGCAACGAGTTCTTTCCGCAAACCACTTTTCAGATTTCCAATATCAGTGCAGGCACCGGCGCGACCAATGTGATTCCCGGTAGCATGACGGTAGTGTTCAATTTTCGCTTTTCGACAGAATTAAATAGCGAGACTATTCAACAACGCGTGATTGAATTACTTGATCGGCATGGTCTTGATTATCACATCGAGTGGAGTTTGTCCGGCAATCCATTTTTAACCGGACGTGGTGAGTTGGTCTCTGCCACACAACATGCGATCAAGACAATTACCGGAAGGGAAACAGAACTCTCAACGAGTGGCGGCACCTCTGACGGTCGCTTCATTGCACCGACAGGCGCACAGGTGTTGGAGCTTGGTCCTTTGAACGCAACGATACATAAGGTGAATGAGTGTGTTTGCGCGGAAGACCTGGATACACTCAAAGATATTTATCGCGAGGTTTTATCACGTCTACTGGTAGCTGACTAAGGTTTATCTTCTTCGACTACGCGAAAATTCATTTTTACTAGCGCGCCACCGCTTTCCCGATTTTTCACTTCCAGCTCGCCATCAAACTTGCGCATAACCAGTCGGGCTAAAACCAGACTGGTACACAAACCTTGAACGTGATGCATCAGATCGGGGCTTTCAAAAAGATTGAAACCATAGCGAAGCTGATCTTCGGTCAAGCCTGGTCCCTGATCAGAAATACTCAGAATGAAGTTACTCCCTTTCCTCTCACCATCAATATTGATTTCGCTATTTTCTGCGGTAAATCGAATCGCATTTTCCAACACCTCAGACACAACCTCAAAAAGAAGTTTCTCATGGGAAATCACGCGTATCCTTCCCATATCCTGTAAATCTGATTTCACGTGAATATTCTTGTCTTTTATACTTTTTTGACGACTGTTCAAAATATCGCCGACCAATACCCGCAGTTCCACGACTTGCTCATCAAACTTCTCATCGCTATTCAGCATGTCGTTTAGCAGCGATATTCTTCGAATCTTGTGATGCAGTCTTTTTCCGGCCTGACGAATCTCCTTAATATAGGTCAGTACGGTCTCGTTTAGGGGCTCATTGACCAGCAAATCGGAAAAACCAATAATCGCATTGAGTGGCGTTATCGTTTCGTGATTCATTAGTTGCATAAACGTGCTTTTGTATTGATCTACTTCTTCTATATTGCGCAGCTTCGAATATACACGCACCTTGGCAAGCAATTCGTCCAACTCAACCGGTTTTGTTACATAATCGTCTGCACCTGCGGCATAGCCTTCCAGCCTTTCCTCAAGTGAAGTTTTTCCTGATACGATCAATACCTTTAACAGTTTATACTTTTCGTTTGCCCGAATTCTCCGACATATTTCGAGGCCGCTAATATCGGGCATAACAATATCCAGAAGAATGACATCCGGGGAGAACGAGTCCAGCATGCGCATCGCCTCTTCCCCGGTCGTAGCTGACTCAATGCGGTACTGATCCTCCAGTATTGTCCGATAAAGTTCAATATTTTCGAACTCATCGTCAACGATCAATATTTTGTTTTTGGCCGAAGTACTCATCGCTAATCGCCTACCATTTATACGTCGCTAGCACTTCGTTACCATTTCCTATATAACGTAGTTCGGCACAAATTTGATTCAAAATCGTTACGCCTCGTCCGTGATAGGAAGACTCCGCGCTAGACTTTTCGAGTTCTACAAAATCAAACCCGTTTCCGCTATCCTTGACATTTACAAGCACAGCGCCGTTTCTTCCATCAATGGAACAGTTCAACCGGATCTCTATTTTTCCACTATCGAGACTTTCCAGACGACGCTCTTTCTCATCGTAGAATTTTTCAAACCCGTTTGTTTGTTGCTTGATTCTGGAATCAAGATTCAACAGACCATGATCCAGCGCGTTAGAAAATAGTTCACGCAAAATTAAATAGAGTGGTTGTTTGTGTTCAGAGATATATTCCATTTCCCCTAGTGACTGCATTATCATCGGTATCGGGTCCATCTTGCGCAATATTCCCGGGCGTAGCTCGTACGACATAGACCATTGAACCTGTGAGTCATCGGCGTCAAAAGCCTCTACAGATGACTCTGTAAAACTGATTTCTTCGCTTACGCCGCTAGTCGTTATTTCAATCAATGTGACATCATCTATCAGATCGTGTCGCTTTGGATAATTGGTAAGACAATCCAATATATTGTCGAACAGCTTTTCACCATCGTCTGTTTTGCTTATTACACTATATACACCTGTATTTCGTATTTTATTACTAAACTCATCAAAAACTGATAAAGCCCCATCTGTAAATGCAATTATTCTGTCACCTTTCCTTAAAAAAACATCTTCCATTTCAATTTTAAATTCGTCACTACTTACTACAGCAAAAGGATAATTTTTCGACTCTATAGTCCGCCGGATTTTATGTTTTTCATCAGAGTAGATCATGATATCGGGACTTCCACCATTCCAAACACGAAGGTGTTTTGATCTAGGATCATAGTCGATTAGTGCAGCGGCAAGAAAAATCCCCACTGGTAACACGCTACTCAATCTGGAATTTATCTCACGAACAATAGCCTCTATGGAGAACCCTTTCTCGGTCATTGAATAAAATATCCCCGCCACCGGGATAGACCCAATCGCACCGGACATACCATGACCTGTAAAATCACCTATCATTACCCGTGTAATCTTTTCCGGCGTCTTGGTGACCATCAAAATATCACCATTAAATAGCGCTTTCGGTGAAATCTTAAACTTTATAGATTCCTCATGAAGATGTTCTTTTTTTGTAATCTTATTGATTACGCCTTCTGATATTCGATACTCATTTTCTAGCCACACATTGTGTTTTTCAATATGCGCTATTTTTTCCCTTTCAGAATGATAGAGACTACGCAATTGCAGAAAAGATTTAATTTTAGCGTCTATCAGAATAGTGTTATATGGTTTGGTCAGAAAGTCATTTCCGCCACATTCGATACATTTTGCAAGTGAATCATCGTCAGTGAGCGCTGTGACAAAGATGATAGGGGTAAAAGTGTCAGATTCCAGCTCGCGAATCCGTACAGTCGCCTCATAACCATTTACGACAGGCATCATGATATCCATGAGAATCACGTCGGGAGACAGCGACTGATATTGCGCTATCGCTTCTTCGCCATTATTTGCGGCAAACACTTGATAGCCCAACCTTTGAAAGATAGCCTTCAATAGGGAGATATTGGTTATATCATCGTCGACAACGAGTATTTTCGCCTTGTCTGATTGCAAGAGCTTTCTCCGGAATTCTCTACTCTACGTTGAACAGACTATCGAACTGAATCATGCTCAGGGTTTTTTTGACATCCTCATTACAATTCCGGATATGGATATTCTTTCCATTACCGCCAATGTAATCCTTTAGTACCAAAAGCATTCCGCAAGCGGTACTATCCATAAACTCTGTTTGACCAAGATCAATAACGAAGCTGTTTACTTCTTTACCAACTTCCTCGTAAGCGCGACGAAAGTCTTTCTGCACTGAAAAATCAAAGCGATTCCCAACGTTTATAGTCAGTGTATTTCCGTCTATCCTATGATTAATCGACATAAATCTTCCTCATTTCAAAATAAATCAATGTCACCTTCATCCATGCTGGTCTGCTCCACCGCCTTTCTTAGCGTATTTCTGTACTGACTCACACTGCTTTCGAGTATGTCCAGGCGATTTTCTCCGGTCAGATTGGCGTCCGCCTCACCTGTACTTTCCACCAGTTTCGCGATGTTCTCGTTCTTCTTCTGAATGTATTCGAGTATTTGTCTCACCATGTCTTCAAACTGCAAATTCCTGATGGCTACACCGACTTGAGAATCAATATCGCCACTGATAGTCGATGCCTGAGCCAAGGCAGTTGCGTAGTTTTCTTCCATTTTTCCCAAACGCCCCATCAAGACATCGGCCTTTTCTTTGGCAGAGATATGAATATTCATATCTCTGGCCGCAAGTTGGAAAATAATTTCTCTCGCTTCAGATATTGTATTCCGAGTTTTCTGCATCTGTTTTTCTATGTCGTCGCTAAATTGTCGTGAGTTTTCCGATAAGGTTCTCACCTCGTCGGCAACCACGGCAAACCCACGCCCCGCGTCACCGGCCCGCGCGGCTTCTATCGCAGCATTGAGTGCGAGCAGATTGGTCTGGTCAGCGATTCCCCGCACATTATCCAGCGAGGAAAATATTCCACCCATCTGATCAACCATGTCATCAATTCTATGCACGATAAGTACGCCCTGCTTACTTATATCTACAAAAAGATTAATGAAATACTGAATAATTTGCGAAACCTCATCGCACACACTGGCAATCGTGACGACTTCTTCGTCGCCTTCACTACGTGCGCGTTTTAGCACACGGCTTATCAAGTCTTTTTGCTCACTGGTCAGCTCTGACAGTTTGCTAAAACTTGTGTTGAGTTCGCCTATCGCCCTGGACACCAGGTCAGTAACCTGCAAAACCTCTTTTTCGCTACCTCTTAACTCTTCACAGACGAGCTCTTTTGCTTCTTCGAGCTTACGAGATAAGTACTCTTCCGTCTCATCGACAGGCTCAAGTTCTGCCGCCGTTTTTGCATTCTCGAACTTACGCAACGCGACGATCAAAACAAACAACCAACATGCACTCAGTACAAACAAGGCAGTTTTCGCCGTCAACAGATCAGGAGTGATGGTATGTCCCACGGCCAGCAACAATGCGGCACCAATTGGTGGCAAACCATATCCCAATAACTGTTTAAACATCGCGGTATAAACCCACTTTTCCGTGTCTATTCATTCGTATATTGGGTTATCGACATAGGTATATGAAAAAAGACTGTGTTTAACATATTGTTACAATCAGTGTATTTTCTATGTGGCTATCAGGTGCGCGCCTGTTCCCGCACTCCGGCGTCTTTCTTGCTATGCTGGACAGTATAAATTCTTCTAAATCAGGGAATTCGGGCCCGATATCGCTATCACGAGCACAGGTATTTATTCGAATAGATTAGTAAAACCCTTCTTATATAGGACGATATAAGTAAGACGAACTATCTTTGTGATGTGAAATGGAAATAAGCAATACTCAACTCCAAGCCTTGCAACAGGCAATCAGCCTGACAAGTAGCCGACTCCGTACTGAGGGACTCAGTGTCGGACAGCAGCTTCAAGCTCGTGTCGTTGCGGTAAATCCTGATGGTCAGATTACACTGCATATCAATAACACCATACTCAATGCACGTAGCCAGCTACCACTCTCACAGGGACAATTGCTGCAACTCGTGGTAGCTCAGTTGGGAAAAAAGATATTGCTCATACCGACACAGAAGGCCATTGATGACGCCGTACTCGCACATAGCATAAGGCAAACCCTCCCCTTGCAGCAGCCGCTCAAGGATACGATTCAACAGTTACTACAGGTCATGCATCAGAATACCGCGAAAGCAGATACGCTTCCGCCCTCAGTGGTCAGCGCAGTTCGGCAATTTATGCAGAATCTGCCCACCAGCAAAGATGTAGAACAAGCCAAGCAACTTAAGCAGGTTCTGCGAAATGCCGGGACGTTTTTTGAACGTGGTCTCGCGCAAATGGCCAATGGACTAAAATCTGAAAATATCGGTAAGGACTTGAAAGCTATGTTGATGCGTCTGCGCGATCAACTGCAGCAGTCAACACCCGGAACCACATCAACCGCAAAAAACACATCTCCCTCGGCTACACAAGAAGGCGCGCGAGCAAACAATACTCCGCCACAAGCTGGTACAACCCAGGCCACTAACCCTAGCCTGACTCAAGGACGAGGCGCATCGACAACTCAGCAATCAACCGCTACGCAAACGCCTTTACCTCAATCCCAAACCACTACTGGCCAGACTGGCAATACCAATACTGCACAAACCGCTTCGCAGCAACAGCAAACGACTCAGACACAACATTCAACAGCGACGGCCACGTCTAAACAACAAACCACGCCACAAGGCGAAACGCAAAAAATGCCTGAACAACGACCTGGCATCCCTATGCCGAAAGCTGCTACGCAAGCCGCGCGCCCCTTGTTAAACACAGCATTGAATTCACAGCCCACGACAACGACATCGCAACCACTCAAAACGCCTATCGACGCTTCGAGAGGTGATAGACCCGAGCTCAAAACCGATTTGGCGAACGCAATGACAAAGAATGCGACAGTCAAAGGGGAAAGCGCGAATACACTGGCAGCTCGGTCCGCCGCGCAGGAAAGTGTTGTTGAACTGGTACGCCATGTGGAAAACGCGCTGGCCCGCACGCAATTGCATCAGCTCAATACGCTTAACGATAACGAAGCAGGCAAGCTCGCGTGGTCCTTGGAAATACCTATTCGCAACGATGATGACGATGTGAATGTACTGAATATGCGCATATTTGGTGACGCAGAACAAAAAAGTGAGTACGGCGAAATTCCCATCACCGTAACCCTTGAGGTCGCCTTGAAATACATCGGGCCTGTATTCGCCAAAATCACATTGCTCAAGGATCGAGTTTCTGTCGGCTTCTGGGCTGAACAAAAAGACACGGTTGAACTATTCACTCATCAACTCGATACACTTGAAAGTCGCTTGCAGGACTCCGGCTTGACTACCGACAACATCTGCTGTCATCACGGCCCCTCCCCGAGTAAATTACAACCGATTCCACAGATCTCAGGTCTGGTGGATGTGAAGGCATGAGCGAAGAAGAAAAAATTCCGGGCAAGCCATCATCAGCTGTAGCGCTACGCTATGACGGCGATAGTGCTCCGCGCGTCATTGCCAAAGGCGAAGGTCACATTGCGGAGAAAATTATCGAGATCGCGGAAGAACACGGTATCGTGCTCTACCAGGACTCAGAGCTGGTAAAGCTGTTATCAAAGCTCGATCTAAACGAAGAAATTCCTAACAATCTTTATCACGCGGTCGCCGCCGTACTGGCCTTTGTCTATCGCATAAATGGTGAGGCAGGCAAACACGCCGGTGATCCTCAAATAAAAAACGCCTCTCCCCTCGAAAAGCAAAACTCTCACGAAAAAGACGCTTAGTGAGTCGCCTCGACACGACATCGGCAGTGAACTATTATATGCACTTTTCTGCATAAAAATAGTTCTTGGCGACAGGGTTGAACGATAGTGTCACTAAAACATGCCGTATTGATCGCGCTCGAAGAAAATGAAGGCAGCGGTTATGAAATCACCAAGTGGTTCGAAGACGGACCTGGTCATTTCTGGTTCGCCACACACCAGCAAATTTACCGTGAACTGGCCAAAATGACTGATGATGGCTGGGTGAGTTTTAATGAAGTGCAGCAACAGGGCAAACCGGCAAAAAAAATGTACCAGCTGACCACACAAGGTCGCAACGCCTTAGTCGAGTGGTTGCTCGAACCTGGCAGTCCTTCACCACTGAAAGACACATTATTGATGAAAATCTATTCCGGTCATCTGGTATCGCCGAAACATTTGCTCGAAGAATTATTGCGCGTTAAACACGCAAACGAGGAAACCTTAAGTCGCTACCATCAAATTGAAGAAGAGTTGTATACCACAGAAAACAGGAAAGTCGAGTGCGTGCAATTCGCCCATCTCACCTTACGCAACGGCATCATCATGCTAACTGCCTGGCTGATGTGGGCCGACGAAGTCATTCAGTTTCTCAATAAAAAAATCAAACCCTATTGAAACGAAAAAAGCGGCCAAAAAGGCCGCTTTTCTCTAGTCCATAGCGAAGTTTACTCAGTTACCGGCATCATACCGCTATTACTATGTTCGCCTACATGCTCGACACTCACAGAGGTAATGATGAAACTGCCTGCCATATCGAGATAGCCTTTCAGTTCAACCTCAACACCGGCCACAAGTGCCGCCATATGTCTGTCTCTGATCTTCACTGTGGTCAAATCGACAAGCACTGTCGTTTCAACAACCGCGCCATTGGTATCTGTGGATTGTACGGATACCGCAATCACACTTCCGTCAATACTAAGTAGCGTGCCTTTCACTTCATGCTCGTTAGCGTCGTCGCCGTCATCATCCATATCTTCGACTTCAACCGAGCTAATGACAAAAGCGCCGGTCGCATCAACATGGCCTTCGATCTCAACTTCAACACCGACAGCCATTTTCGCCAGATCGTTGTCATTGATTTTCACCGTAGACAAATCAACGGTATAAACCGTTTCTACCGTCGCGCCATTGGCATCAGTGGATTGCACCAAAACCGAAATTACATTGTCTTGGATAGACTGAACAGTGCCTTTGACTTCCTGCTCGTTATCGTCATTGGCCATGTCATCTGTATCGTCCATAGCGTCGTCGCCATTATCGTCCATGACTTCATCGCCACTGTCATCTACGACATCACTATTGGCGTCATCATCACCCACGCTATCATCCGATCCGTTTTCGCTTTCAGGCATACGTATCTTTAACACGCGTGTGGTAAACAGGTTATTGGCATCAATTGTACCCTTCAGCTCAATACTTGCGCCGACAGTAATATCGTTAATCGATCCCATTTTCAGAAATGCGTCACTAACGGTAACGCTGATTTGCGCACCCAAGTCTGCTGTCGAGTGCTCGACTTCCACAATACTCACCACAATGACATTACCGGCAATACTGGATACCACGCCCTTAATTTCAACATGGCTATCGGCTTCTACATCACCTTCGACTTCAGCAGTCGGCGCATCGACCAGGCCAGCGCCCACGACCAGGAGCTTATTGCCGTCGTCATTGCTACCCGACATATCGTTCTCAACTTCGATTTTCACTGCGCTAATGGAATTCGTCGTCGCATCAAATTCGCCAGTGACTTCAAGTTTGTCACCTACCTGAACATCCGTCAGATTCAGCGTCGCGTGGTTATCGCTGATAACAACGCCATCATTGAACACGACGTTAACTTGTACGCCGTCTTCGGTCATCAGCTGTATGCTAGAGGCATCCACGCCGACAACTTCTCCTTCAACTTTGTTTTTTGGGCTGAGAAGATTGGCAGAATCGCCACCCACTTGAGAACAGGCACCCAGGCTCAACGCCAGCACCAGTATTAAGACCATACGTAAGGACATCACACCCTCCTAAAGTTATTATCTTGTGAACCATATACCCAATTTGCGAGAAATGATGAAAACGGCAAATTTCCTAGGTCATAGCAGGTAGCAGGCCAATCAGGCTATTACCACCAATCAGACAATATCCTATTGAAATCACGATAATTTTTTTATTTATCCCCATCTCTTGCCGTCACGCTATGTCAGCGTACCCCAACAAAACGCCCCTATCCTAACAACATTTTGAGAATTTTTCCTCAAATTTTTGGTAACAGATTTGCCACTGGCCGGTGTTTTATACTAGACAGCAAGGAGAAACGTTATGAAAAACATACTTTTATTGATCATTATTGGCATTTTCAGCACCGGAAATACTTTTGCGCAGGAGAGAGAGACGCTGGTGGGCAACGGCGACATCGCCCACGGAGGCATGGGCGGCATGATGATCAAGTCGGGCATGATCAAGGATGAGCTCAATATTCTGGTCGGGGGAAAAGGGGCCTATCTGATGGACCACCGCCTTTATATCGGTGGTGCCGGCTATGGCACATCCATGATGATCTCGGCCAACGGCACCGAGTACGCGGCAGGCTTTGGGGGCATGATGATGGGATACAAATTCTTCCCCCACAAACTCGTCCATGTTGGCGTTGAGACAGTGGTGGGTTCTGGTGGTCTATCCGAGGTCAATACCATGAACCACGATATGAGTTACAACCACCACGGTGGCGACGCCTTCTTCTACGCCGAACCATCCGTCTATGCCGCGTTTAATATCGCGCCGTTTTTCACCATCCATACCGGGGTTAGCTATCGCTACGTTAAGGGCACCAATACCACTGGGTTTAGTGATGCGGATTTTCGCAATTACAATCTGGAAATTTCGATGTTGTGGGGGAAATTCTAATACCTGCGAAACTCGAGACAGGAAACACCGCGTAGTGACTGTGATAGGTGCTTGTAACGGGAAAGACCGTTGATTCGAACAGAAGGCTATTCATATTTACGGTCTTTCCCGATTAATAGATACCTGTCACTCTTCCTCATCCATATGTATCGCTTCGATGCGATCAACTTTCTGGAAACCACGAGGCAATTTCAATCCGCGCAGAGAACGCTCGCCCAGGTAATGATCCAGTTCGTCACCGGCCAATACCACGTGACGCTTGCCCGAATAAACAGCGAGCTTTGATTCCAGTCCAAGTATCGCCACAGACTTCACGTACTCGCTGCGATTACTGAATTTGTTACTGGGAATATTGATCAGCTTGAGTCCCTTGCCTTTGGACATTTCGGGCACTTCACCCATGGCGATGATTAGCAGATGACCCTCCGCGGTAACCATGGCCAGGTATTCTGATTCTATGTCGGTGACCCGTTGAGGCTGAAGAACTCGCGAGCCTTTGGGTACGCTGATAACAGACTTACCCGATTTGTTACGCGTGATCATATCGCCAAGTTTGCCGACAAAACCGTATCCACCATCCGTACCCATGAAAAACAGATCTTCGTCGCTACCGGTAAACACGCCATGAAATCCCGCGCCCGCCGGTGGTTTCACCCGACTGGTAACCGGTTCGCCATGACCACGCGCTGATGGCAGAGTATGACCGGGGAGCGCATAACAACGCCCGGTCGAATCGACGAATATTGCGAGTTGATTGGTTTTACCATGCGCGGCGGCGAGAAACTGGTCGCCAGGTTTATACGCCAGTGTTCGAGGGTCTAATTCATGCCCTTTGCCCGCACGCATCCAGCCTTTTTCCGACAAGATTATCGTAATCGGCTCCGAGGTAATTAATGCTGTTTCATCCAGCGCCTGCGCCGCATCGCGTTTCTTGATTGGTGAACGACGATCATCACCAAAGGTGTCGATGTCTTCCTTGAGCTCTTTCTTAATCAGCGTCTTCATGCGCGCTGCTGAGCCCAGGGTCTTTTCCAGAGTATCCCGTTCTTCTTCGAGATCTTTTTGCTCGCCACGAATTTTCATTTCTTCGAGTTTGGCGAGGTGACGTAATTTTAATTCGAGTATGGCTTCGGCCTGCCGGTCTGACAGGTCAAAAGTCTTCATCAACACCGGCTTTGGTTCATCTTCGGTACGGATGATGCGAATTACTTCGTCGATGTTGAGAAACGCAATCAATAAACCATCGAGGATGTGTAGTCTGTCGAGTACTTTATCCAGACGATATTGCAAGCGACGGCGAACGGTTTCGGTGCGGAAGGTCAGCCAGTCGCTGAGTATGGTTTGTAAATCACGCACGCGTGGCAGACCGTCGATGCCGATCATATTCATATTGACGCGATAAGTACGCTCAAGATCGGTGGTGGCGAACAAATGCGTCATCAATTCTTCGACATTAATGTTTTTGTTACGCGGCGTGATCACCAGACGAACCGGGTTTTCGTGATCTGATTCGTCACGAAGATCTTCCACCATCGGTAGCTTTTTCGCGTTCATTTGTTGCGCGATTTGTTCCAGCACCTTGGCGCCAGAGGTCTGATATGGCAAGGCGGTGACGATGACGTCATCGTCTTCCTTTTCGTAGGTTGCGCGCATACGAATGCTGCCATTGCCCGTGCGATACATGCTGGCAATATCTTCTTTCGAAGAAATGATCTCTGCGGTGGTAGGATAATCCGGACCCTTAATGAACTTGCACAGGTCTTTGACTGTCGCCTTGGGATTGTCGATGAGATGGATACAGGCCTCACCCACTTCGCGCAGATTGTGTGGCGGAATATCCGTCGCCATACCTACGGCGATTCCCGTCGTGCCGTTGAGTAATAACACCGGAAGTCGGGCCGGGAGTATCAGCGGTTCATCTAAGGTACCATCGAAATTGGGAACCCAGTCGACTGTGCCGTGTTTGATTTCATCGAGTAATACCTGCGCAAACGGCGTTAACTTCGCTTCCGTATAACGCATCGCAGCAAAAGACTTCGGGTCATCTTGCGAACCCCAATTGCCCTGCCCGTCTATTAAGGGATAACGGTAAGAGAATGGCTGCGCCATTAACACCATGGCTTCATAACAAGCGGAGTCACCATGCGGATGAAACTTACCTAAGACATCACCCACGGTACGTGCAGACTTTTTGTATTTTGAAGCGGCACGCAGACCCAACTCCGACATGGCATAAATAATTCTGCGCTGTACCGGCTTGAGACCGTCGCCGATATTCGGCAGGGCGCGGTCCATAATGACGTACATCGAATAGTCGAGATAGGATTTCTCAGTGAATTCGTGTAACGGTAATTTTTCTATACCGTCGTCGGTGAATTGCGTTTCTTTTCCCATATGCCTTTCTCACCCGTTCGAGGTTTTACACCTGCGCCAGATTTCCTTTGGACTCCAGCCAGGCCTTACGATCAGCGGAGCGTTTCTTTGCCAGCAACATGTCCATCATATTATTCGTTTCGTCGCCGGCCTCGATATACAGTTGCACGAGTCGGCGTGTGTCCGGTGCCATCGTTGTTTCACGCAACTGTATGGGATTCATTTCGCCCAGACCTTTAAAGCGTTGTACATTGGGTTTGCCTTTGATCTTTTCCGCGGCAATGCGATCGAGCACACCCTGGCGCTCCGCATCATCAAGCGCATAAAACACATGTTTGCCCACATCAACGCGATACAAGGGTGGCATTGCCACATAGATATGACCGGCAGCGACTAATGGTCGAAAATGGCGTACGAACAAGGCACACAACAGGGTCGCAATGTGCGCACCATCAGAATCCGCATCGGCAAGAATGCAAACCTTGTTATAACGTAGACCTTTTAAATTATCCGAGCCAGGATCAACACCGATGGCAACTGAGATGTCGTGTACTTCCTGCGAGCCCAATACTTGCTGCGGATCGACTTCCCAGGTGTTGAGTATTTTTCCCCGCAAAGGCATCACGGCCTGAAACTCACGCTCACGCGCCTGCTTGGCAGAGCCACCAGCGGAATCACCCTCGACTAAAAACAATTCGGTTCGGTCTGGATCCTGAGAACTGCAGTCGGCCAGCTTGCCAGGCAGTGCCGGGCCGCTTGTAATTTTCTTGCGTACCACTTTCTTCGCCGCGCGCATGCGTTTCTGAGCGTTATTGATGGCGATCTCGGCAATCTGTTCCGCGATGCTGGGATTTTCTCCCAACCACAAAATAAACGCATCCTTGACCACGCCAGATACGAACGGCGCGCATTCACGCGAAGACAAACGCTCTTTGGTCTGGCCTGAGAACTGGGGATCGGCCAATTTAACAGAAAGAATATAGGCACACCGTTCCCATACATCTTCTGGCGCAATCTTTACGCCGCGAGGGACCAGATTCTTGTAATCACAAAATTCTCTAATCGCCTCTGTCAGACCGGTGCGCAAACCGTTTACATGGGTACCACCTTGCGCTGTAGGGATGAGATTGACATAACTCTCGCCGACGATATCGCCACCTTCCGGTAACCACACCACCGCCCAATCAACGGCTTCCGTCTCACCCTGTTCTGCACCGACAAACGCAGACTCTGGCAGAGTCGGCACATCGCCTAGCGCTGAACGTAAATAGGCGCGCAGTCCATCCTCATAATGCCATTCTTCATTGTCGTTCTTGTCAAACTCATTAACAAAGCTGACAAATAATCCGGGACAAAGCACGGCTTTGGCGCGCAAGACATGCTTGAGACGGGAAACAGAAAATTTCGCGGAATCGAAATATTTAGCCTCCGGCCAGAATCTAACCGCTGTTCCTGTAAGCTTCTTCGCAACGCTACCGGTCACCTTTAGATTGGTCTTCTTATCACCATTGGCAAACGAAATATGATGTTCTTTGCCATCGCGCTGTATCCAGACCTCCAGCTTTTTCGACAGGGCATTTACTACCGAAACACCAACGCCGTGTAATCCGCCTGAGAACTGATAATTTTTGTTCGAAAACTTACCACCGGCGTGCAAGGTCGTCAGTATGACCTCGACACCTGGCTTTTTTTGTTCGGGATGTTTATCGACCGGCATGCCGCGACCATTGTCACGCACGCTGAGTGAACCGTCTTTGTGTAGGACTACCTCGATTCTATCCGCATGACCGGCCATCGCTTCATCGACACTGTTATCGATGACTTCCTGTGCAAGATGATTGGGCCGGGTGGTATCGGTATACATACCCGGCCGCTTACGCACAGGCTCCAGGCCGGTGAGGACTTCAATATCGGATGCACTATAACTTTTTGCCATAAGACTCGTATGTTGGTCGATCTCGCTTGACGATGCTACTGCGCTGAGAAACTAACTTCAAGTGGCAACCGATCTGCAAATTCTTTTCCGATCAGTCGCATAATCTAAAAAAATCACCTGAATTCGGTTGTTTTTGTCGTAAGTGAACGAAAAAAAGCGTTTCAATATGCCCTTTTTGTCAGATTTTGTGTTGGTTTTAACCGAACGGCTAGCCCTGAAAATGGTTCGCGCCGGAATTTAGCCAATGCAAACCCACGTTGTCAACAGTGTAAATTTGACGTTTTTTCGACGACTGTTGACGTTTTCGCCAGCCTATCAGGCTTGTCGACCGGCATCGATGGACGCACGATGTCCATCGGTGAGCTGTACAAGTTCACGCAATACACTGGTGGCGAAACAACCTTTTTGCAAAAAAAATCGTAGAGTCACTTCGTTTTCCAGTAGTTCGTATTCCAACTCTCGCACGGCGAGGCGTAAACTCCGTCGTTCCGCATTGAGTTTAGGCACGCGATCCAGTGCCGTGGCTATCTCCGGAAATTCCGCCAATACCTCACTTTCTATCTGCGCTGCCGCACCGCCAACATGCCTGTCGCCTCGCGCATAGAGTAACCCTGATGGATGTATGTCCAACTCGGCAAGTCGTGACGACAAATTTTCATCGCTAGTCGGTTTAAAAAAACTATTGCTGCCATCCAGCATCATGACATCACCATCGATAGCCGTATTCCAATTCTTACACACAACGCGTTGGCCAAGAATGTGATTGAATAAAAACGAACGCAACGAAGAAATATACAAACCCCGCTGCTTTCGATTCTGGGTCCGTTGTTTGCCACTTAGAAAACGCAGCGCCTTTTCAACATTATCACCCTCACGCCCAAAACGTTGCTCTCCAAAATAATTGGGCACACCTCCGAGGGCGATTTGCTTGAGGCGGTCTTCCATGCATGCGCGATCGTAATGGCATTCACGAATTCTGATCGCAAACCGATTTCCGCGTAATTGACCGATTTTCAGTTTTTTTGGATGGCGTGTAGCAGAAAGAACTTTGACTTGTCCCTGAGTGAAATCGTCGATCGCATCCCAAGCTACCTGGTCGCGGTTAAGCATGTTGATACTGAACCACTGTCGTGTCAGCGCATGCCTATCTTTCAAGCCCGCATATCCAATGTCGACTGGGCTTACGCGCGCGAAAGCACTCAGCTTCTCTACGACCCATTCGGTGTTAACACCGCGTTTCTCGATCAATAGCCAATGATGCGTTCCTTCACCAGCCGGTTCGAAGCCTAATTCCTCGGTAACGACAAAGTCCTCAGGGCTACTTCTGAACACACCATTTGCACAGTACTCGCCCCATGCCTGGGCGTAATCATCCATTCGGTAGCGCAATCCCGCCATATTCATCTCAAATTTGTATTAAGTTCCTGGGGCATAATGTCGATAAACAACATAATGTAGATGTAAGTTCGTATTTTTATTAAAGAAGTGTCGATGTTAGCACATAAACAATTGAATCAAACCGCTGATAATGCTGAACAAGTCCTGGATAAGGTACTCGAGTTCTGCGATATCGATAATTTACCTTCCAAGCGATTAATCATCAGACCTGGTGACCCCGCGGACAAGCTCTATTATCTTATCGAGGGCTCGGCCACGATTACCATGGATGATGGCGAGGGTAACGATATCATTTTGGGTTACCTAAATGACGGGGATTTTATAGGGGAAACCGGTCTGTTCATTCCCCAGCAGCTACGCCAGGTTACCGTGCGTACACGCGCCCAGTGCAAGATCGCGTCTATTTCTTATGCGCGTCTCAACGAACTTAGTCGCAATGAATTAAAAGACTCATACGCCGATTTTCTTCTCTCCATCGGTCGCCACATTTCCAAGCGCCTGCATCAGGCCAATCGCAAAGTCGGACACCTCGCTTTTATGGACGCCGCCGGACGTATTGCCAGTACGCTACTGGATCTTTGCAAACAGCCGGATTCCCTCACCCATCCGGATGGTATGCAAATCAAGATCAGCCGCACCGAATTGGGCAGAATCGTTGGATGTAGTCGTGAAATGGTTGGCCGCGTGTTAAAAAATATGGAACAACAGGGGCTGATTTCGGCCAGGGGCAAAACCATTGTTGTTCATGGCGCACGTGACTGACGTAATTAGTCTAGTCCGACGTATACGCCACCCGAGATCTTCCAACCATCCTCGAAATGACGTAGCAATAAAATCTCTCTTCCCTCTATAGGTTTTTCCCGACCTTCCAGTTGATACACAAAACTTTGCACCACTCGCGCAGAATTCATTTTTGTCTCGACAGGGGCGCGTTGGGCTCTAAATTCCAGGCTCGCGTAATGATCAAAGGCTCTACTCATGTCTGATATCAAATCCTCCAGATGGTATTTCCCATCAAAATATTCCTCGTGGAGAACTGAGCGATATGCATTGATGTCCTTGGCCTGAATTGCTTCGGCGCGCTTGGCCAGCACGGCGCGTATATCTGCCACATCCTGAGGGTCTGGCGTGCCGGTATTACACGCTTGAATAAATACGACAGATGACAGGATCAGACATACACGAAAGAAGAATTTCACTTTTAACACCTCACCTACGGGATCGGCATGAGTATAACGCAAGCACAGCCGTATCACACTATAGCCAAGGGCGCGATTCTATGAAAACATATCGCGACAAACCGATCACGAGTGGAAAGCAACACAAATCATGCGCATACAGAACACACCGGCACTGATGCTTGCACTCGTATTAATCATCGGGTTGGGCATAGGCTGGAGTATCTCCCGAAATAGCGTTGACAATGATGTCGCGGAAAAGATTGACGCGATTGCGACAGACGATATCAGCCTTGAATCCCTGCGCTTGAAGGTCAATGAGCTCATTCTTATCGTGGAAAACGAGCGCCAGGCGCGACAAACCCTGCAACGAAAATACGAACAGCTTCAGAAGCAGCTTATTGTGGCTAGTGCTTCAGTCCATCCATCCAATAGCGCCACAGAGAATTCCGACGCCAGTAATCAAACCTCTGCGACCGGGAGTGATGAATCAACTATCAACGCTTTTCAAAACGATGACCGATTAAATGAAGTTCAACAAGCATTGATGTCATTAGGCATGGACACTGTCGCCATGGAAAAAATTCAGCATCGTGTTGAACAACAGGAAATGCAGCAACTGTATCTGCAAAACCAGGCCAGGCGTGAAGGTTGGTACGGCACGCGTCGCTATTTCGAAGAGACCGATAAATTGGAGTCCAAAGGTAATGTCTATCGCGAGGAACTGGGTGACCGACGTTATGACAAATTCCTTTTCCAGTCCGGACAGAACAATCGCGTCAAAGTGCAAAGCGTTCTTAGCGGCTCACCAGCAGAGTCTATCGGTTTGCAGGAAAACGATATTGTTTATACCTACGGCGACAAACGTATCTTCAACTGGAATGATTTAACCAACGCCACTGCCGCTGGCGACCCACAACAAATGGCGCGCGTGGAAGTCTTACGTAACGGAGAATTAATCGAGTTTTATATCAAACGGGGACCAATGGGTATTCGATTGGGAAGTGCTCGCGTCGATCCCGAACTCTAAAATCAGTGCATGCCTCACTAATTTCTTATCGCCTCAGAAAGCAAACCGACTGATGTTGCAAAGCTGGTGGATTTATTCCAGTCCATGATGACAAAGTAATTATGGAAAATAAGGAAGTAACGTCCCTCTTCACCATCAAGATTGATTAATGCCGCTTCCGAGACATTGTCTGGCAAAGATCCGTCGGACATCGACTTTACACCCAGTTTTGTCCATTCAGACATCGGGCGCATTTTTTCCTGGTCAAAGTAGCTGGCATCCATACCCTTTGGTACTTTAACCTCCATACCCCAGGATTCATTTCTCTTCCATCCCACTTGCGAAAGATAATTGGCGCCTGAAGCCAAAGCGTCGTTACGTGTTTTCCACACGTCTTTTTTACCGTCGCCATTGTGGTCAACTGCATACGAAAGAAAAGTCGATGGCATGAATTGCGTCTGCCCCATCGCACCAGCCCATGAACCAATCATATCCTGTTTGCTTACATGGCCCTGGTCGATGATGAGCAAGGCATTGATTAATTCACGACGAAAATAGGTACTACGCCTTCCATCAAATGCCAGCGTAACCAGGGCATCTATCACCTGAAACCCGCCAGTAATCCGACCGAAATCGGTTTCAATTCCCCATAAGGCGACAATGATTTGCGGTGGAACGCCGTATTGTTGATAAATCTTTTCCAGAGTAGCTTTATTTTGCGAAAGCTTGGCCCTGCCTCGCTTGATACGTCGCTTATCCACTACCTTGTTCAGATACTTCTCAAAAGTCCATTTGAATTCCGGTTGACTACGATCGAGCTCAATCACCCGCTTTAGCGGCTTGACTCCTTTCAATGCAAGCTTGAGCGTCTCGTCAGAGACACCTTTAACTTTTGCTTCGCTTTTCAAACCCGTTAACCAACCCTCGAAGGTGGGATCGACGCGATGTTCGTCATAGTCGTCTTTCTGACCATGCGCGGCATTTACGCCTTGTACGGTCAGCAAGAAGGTGATCAAAAGAAAAACTGTTTTGTGCTTTATTGCATTCATATCGGTTTCGGATCTGTAGTCAAATCGCGTTCCACCTTATGCAGAACGCATGCTAGTTTAAAATAACCCTTTAGTTTCATCCAGTTGTAGATATAAGTATTGCAGATTTTGGTGCTTCGACAATTTTTCATCGTTGGCATCACGAGAATTTGACTTGACTTAGCCACACCCGGTTCCAGGCATTATGGCTCAGACAGAAATGACAGCTCGATCTCAAAGACGTTATCGTTCGCCTGGTGGAACAACATGAGAATAGCCGCAGTTAATTCAGCTTTTTGTTATCCAGATGGGTAAAAGGCAAAGGCACGGCCTCGATACCTTCTTCATGCAAATCGACGATCTCCTTAACCGTCGCCTCGCCCCGAATATTTCGGTGCTCGGTCTCTCCATAGTGCATTTTGCGCGCTTCCTCTGGAAATTGCCGTCCAACATCTTCGCTACTATTAACGATGAATTCACGCATCTTTTCCATTACCGCTGGATTGATAGTGGGAGCAAGAGCTTGATTACTGTTTGAGCGTTTTTCATTACTGGAAGAAGAGCCTCGACCAAGATTGATATAGCTGGCAGAAGGAACGCGGTTGATGTCGAGAGAATCACATACTGGACAGCGTAACAAACCCTGTTCATGCTGTTGCGCAAATTCATTGCTGGATCTGAACCATCCTTCAAACTGATGCATGGACGGACATGTCAGATCGTACACAACCATAAATTACCCTCTTGGTGAAAGACGCGCCATTTTAACATAGCTATTACAGCGCACTAAATGGATTAATTGATACGCTCATCGGCATTAGTGTTTATCGAGCGTTATACGTATACCGCCATTCCATTGCATCGCACGATCAGAACGGTAATTTACATGAGGCCCAGCGGCATTGATGAAACGACTGTCGAAAAATAAACGGATATTTAGCCAATAGCTAAAGACATCCAGCACTCTGGTGAGTTCCATATGGCCAAACGGCATTGGGAATCCGCTTGGCTGTAACGATCCAATTGCGCTCAGATTTATTCGTTCGATGATTGCCGGATGTTTGATTCCTAATAACATGCGGTGACGGCGTCGCCCCCACCATCCCGTCATACCGGCAGAAAGACTCGGCGAAACCACCAGGAATGCCTCCTTTACGCCTCGCCCAATTCCGGAACCTACTTCTGTGCGTATATTTCTGCCCCAGGCATCTATTTCAACGCCAACCATCACTTCTAACATATAGGGTTCGGCAAGAAATCCATAGCGCTGACCAACATTGCCGCTAATACTTGTACCTATATAGTCGGCCTTGCTTGCCAGTGTCTCGGTTGTTACGCCCAACATGGGCATGGGGTCGGCGTCACGGTAATAGACGACACCGAGTATGCCTTTTCCTGAAATTTCGTAGAGAATTCCGGGATGATTCCAGCCCATATTGTCGCTGGTATATCCCACACTCATTCTTTGGCCTTCTTCATTGCGCAGAAACTGGCCACTGGTGTCGCTTTCTTCCCACAGGTATTGTTCCATTTCCATAAACAAGGCCTCAGTATGACGTTGGCGAAACGTCTCTGCATGCGCTTGGGTCGCATAGATACACAAGCTTGCGATAAACCAAATTAGGCAGCCTTGCCACACCTTCTTCACCTACTGGATTTCCTGAGACGATACCTGATAAGGTTTTCGTGCGTAGCCGACAAAGGCTTTAGATTTGCTCTTCATAAGACTTGTTTTGGTAAAGTAATTGCTTGATCAAGACGACTGATAATCTACTGATACATCCATATATAAGGTGAGACATGACTGCTGAGGCGAATCAGAACGAGAGACGACAATTTTCCCGCGTACCATTTGAGGCATCTGTGACGCTCAGCTGCCCTGCCGGAAAGTGGACAGGCAAGCTTGTCGACATATCGCTGAAAGGCCTGCTGGTTAGCCGCCCACAATACTGGACATGCAAAGCGGGTGATCCAATGCTGATCGAGATCCATCCACCGGAAGAGGTTTTCCAGATCACAATGGAAGTGATAGTGGCGCATGCAGAGTCCGATAGAGTTGGATTGCGCTGTATTGGTATTGATATCGATAGCGCGTCCCATTTGCGCCGCCTGGTCGAGCTCAACCTGGGCGACGAAGAGATACTCAATCGCGAATTGTCGATTATGGGTGCTTAAATCAGACTCAGAGCGTCACCAAGTCGGCTGACGGGTATAACTTCGACGCCATCAGGAATATGTCGTGGTTTGTTGGCCTTGGGTAACACTACCCGGTGATAACCATGTTTAGCCGCCTCCCGTACCCGTTCTTCCCCATTGGGCACAGGGCGTATTTCACCGGCAAGACCTACCTCACCAAATACCGCCATGTCGTTTGCCACGGGGCGATTGCGAAAACTCGATAACGCCGCCAGTATGACCGCCAGATCAACCCCAGTTTCACCCACTCGCACGCCGCCGACGACGTTCACATACACATCCTGATCATACATGGCGATGCCACCGTGACGATGTAACACCGCTAGCAACATCGACAGGCGATTATGCTCCAGACCTACTGTTACTCGTCGCGGATTAGACAAATGCGACTCATCCACCAGCGCTTGAAGCTCCAGCAACATAGGACGACTGCCTTCGCGGGTAATACTGATGACGCTACCAGGAACGGGATTCTCATGGCGCGAAAGAAAGATTGCCGAAGGATTACTCACCTCTTTCAGACCACCCTCGGTCATGGCGAACACCCCAAGCTCGTTCACGGCGCCAAAGCGATTTTTCACCGCCCGCAGCATACGATAGCGTCCATCCGACTCCCCTTCAAAATACAGGACAGTATCGACCATGTGTTCCAGCACCCGTGGCCCGGCTATCACGCCCTCCTTGGTGACATGCCCAACCAGGAAGATAGAGGTGCCGGTCTGTTTGGCAAACTGCACCAGCATGCCTGCGGTCTCCCGTAACTGAGCGACTGCCCCTGGCGCTGATTGTAATGTTTCGCTGAAGATGGACTGTATCGAATCGATTACGATGACTTTCGGTCGATCACGCTGCGCCGTCGCAATTATCGTCTCCACCCGTGTCTCGGCCATCAAACGTATTTTGTCCGCTTTGAGCCCGAGTCGCTGGGCGCGCAAACTTACCTGTTGCAATGACTCTTCGCCAGTAACATACAGCACCGGCAGGCTCTGGCTCAAACTGACCGTTCCCTGTAATAGCAGCGTTGATTTACCGATACCGGGATCACCACCGATAAGGATAACGGAACCGAGTATCAGTCCCCCGCCCAACACCCGATCGAGCTCCGGACTTCCTGTGGTAATTCGACTTTCCTGTACCGCTTCCACCTCGGACAATAACAAGGTGTGTCCACTACCATCGGCGCTGCCCGCATAGCCGGAAAATCGAGCTTTGCGCCCAATCGCTGTTGGAGCGGTGGTTTCCTGCAAGGTATTCCAAGCCAGACAGTCCGCGCATTGGCCGCCCCACTTGCTGGTCTGGCTACCACAGGCGTTACACACATAAATAGATTTGGTTTTTGCCATGATTATTGCTCGACAAAGCGCACGCGAGAGGTCACGCGACAGACGAGTTCATAGGGTATGGTGTGGGCATGGCCGGCAATTTCTTCAACGGGTAGACCATCGCCCCACAAAATGACCTTGTCGCCAACCATGACGTCGTGATCCATGCCCAGGTTGACGCACAGGCTGTCCATACTCACCCGGCCAACTAGGGGATAACGCAGGCCACCGATCAACACTGGCGTGCCGTTCTCCGCATGTCGTGGATAGCCATCGCCGTATCCGATCCCAACCACCGCGATTTGGGTATCGCGTTCTGCCTGCCAATGACCACCATAGCCGACGGTGTCGCCCTTCCCGATTGTTTTAATCGCAATGACCTGGCTGGCAAGTGTCATGACTGGCAACAACTCGAACTGATCACCCCAGGTATCTGCAAACGGCGAAATACCGTACAGCATCACGCCGGGACGCACCCAGTCCATGTGGCTTTCCTGCATCGCGAGCAGGCCCGCGGAATTGGCCATACTTTTCTCGCACACCAGGTCTTGGGTGTACTCATGAAACATATCGATTTGTTTGCGATTGACCGGATCGTTGCGCCGATCGGCATTGGCAAAATGAGACATCGCAAAACAATTTGCAATGTTCGAAGTAGACATGGCACGCAGGCGATCCCAAGCCCGATTGAATTCGACTGGATCGAAACCGAGACGATGCATACCCGTATCGAGTTTGGCCCACACGTCTATGGGGTTAGTGAGCGCCACCCCCTCCAGGATTTCAACTTGTTGCATATGGTGGATGACGCTGTCGATACGCCACTGAGCCAGCGTCTTCAATTCCTGTCGGTCGGCAAATCCTTGTAGTAACAATATCCGCTGCGTCATACCTGCTTCGCGCAGATAGATTGCTTCTTCAATTTTCGCCACCCCAAAGGCGTCCGCATCGGCGAGATTTCTCGCCACGCGCAGCAAACCATGACCATAGCCATTGGCCTTGATGACCGCCATGATTTTGCTGTTTGGGGCCAGTTTACGGACTTGCTTTAAATTGTGTTGAAATGCTCCGACGTCGAGGGTGGCAACAGCCGAACGGGTCATTCATAGTCCTCGTCATAGACGCTATGGATATAGTTTTCAAAACGCGTGTACTGGCCCAGGAAGGTCAGCCGCACCGAGCCGATGGGACCGTTACGTTGTTTGCCGATAATAATCTCGGCCGTACCCTTGTCTGGACTTTCCGGATTGTAAACTTCATCGCGGTAGATGAATACAATGACGTCGGCGTCCTGCTCGATCGCACCTGATTCACGCAAGTCGGACATAACCGGGCGCTTGTTTGGCCGTTGTTCAAGACTGCGATTGAGCTGCGACAGGGCAACAACAGGGACGTTGAGTTCCTTCGCCAGACCTTTCAGTGAGCGGGAGATTTCAGAAATCTCGGCTGCACGACTTTCTTTCATTCCAGGTACCTGCATCAGCTGCAGATAATCGATCACGATCAAACCCAGTTGCCCTACTTCACGACTGAGACGACGCGCTTTGGAACGCAATTCATTCGGACTCAAGGCAGGCGTATCGTCGATAAAAATCGGCGACTCTGCAAGCAAGCCAACGGCTTTTGTCAATCGTGGCCAATCATCGTCGCCTAACTTACCTGTACGTACTTTATGCTGGTCGATACGTCCGATAGACGACATCATACGCATCGCCAGTTGCTCACCCGGCATTTCCATACTGTAAACCGCTACTGGACGGTGACCGTCTATAGCGGCGTACTCCGCCATGTTCATACAAAATGTGGTTTTACCCATTGAGGGACGACCGGCTACGATAACGAGATCGCCTGCCTGTAAGCCGGAGGTCATCTCATCAAATTCGCTCCAACCTGTGGGAACGCCAGTGATCGGATCATCTTGTTGAAACAGCATGTCGATGCGATCAACTGCTCTACTCAACAAATCCTTTATGCCAACAAAACCTTTGTTGCTACGCGAACCTTTTTCCGCGATTTCAAATACCAGTCGTTCCGCAGTGTCGAGAATTTCAGCGCTTGCGCGCCCTTCGGGATTGAACGCACTATCGCTAATAGCCCCACCAACCGTAATAAGTTGGCGAAGAATTGATCGCTCACGTACGATACCTGCGTATGCTTTTATATTCGCTGCACTAGGCGTATTTTTTGCCAGTTTGCCGAGATAAACCAATCCACCGGCATTGTTTAATTCGTTTACGTTCTCCAACCATTCCGACAATGTAACAACGTCGAAAGGTTTTCCCTCGGAGGCAAGATGTCCGATCGCACGAAAGATTAACTTATGATCATGACGATAAAAATCATCTTCGATAACCATATCTGAAACCTGATCCCACGCATTGTTATCCAACATCAACGCGCCCAGTATGGACTGTTCCGCTTCAACTGAATGTGGCGGAATCTTGAGTTGTTCGGTTTCTGTATCTCGAGTGGGTAATGGAACGGCGAAGTCTTGCATAGGAGTTTTATAAAGACTTCTGAGACGGGTTGCAAGGACAATTCTTTGGCAGTTAGTCGGCTAGAAACAATATATTGGTTAAAACATGATCATGAATTTAAGCCAGTATTTGATTTCATTCACGAAACTTTTTTCAGCAAAATTAAACGAAACACTTGCACGAAATCGCCAACAAAAAACGGGATGGTGTGTTACACCATCCCGTTTCATATCGTGTCGCTATGCGTTAAAACAAATATTGTTTTAACAATTATTCTGCAACAACCGTTAGCTTAAGTGTCGCGCTAACATCAGGGTGTAATTGCACAGTGAACTCATACTCGCCCACGTTACGAATCGCACCTTCTGGCATGGAAACTTCATTTTTTCCAATTTCAACGCCAGCAGCAGTCGCCGCGTCTGCAATGTCACGTCCACTGATGGAACCGAACAACTTTCCTTCATCCCCGGCAGTGCCAGACATGGTCAGGCTAAGCGCTGAAATTTTATCCGCTCTTGCCTGTGCTTCAGCCAAAGACTCAGCAGCACGTGCCTCCAGTTCGGCACGCTTGGCTTCAAACAAGGCAATATTTTCCTTGGTTGCTTGAACAGCCTTACCTTTTGGGATAAGAAAATTACGCCCGTAACCGGAACGAACCCTTACCTGATCGCCAATGCTACCCAGGTTTTTAACTTTATCTAATAGAATGATTTCCATTGCATCACCTCGTAAACGCTTGTTGCCCGTGAGGCAACACAAATATTTAAACTGAACTCTTTTTAAAATACTTTCGTAAATCAACCCAACTATCGATAACCGCACTGATCGCAAGCGCTGCAGTCATTTGTGGCATGGCAAATAGCAACAACACATACAAGATCACCAAAAAGATGACGTTACCGCCACCATTAGCTACCCAGTCGTGCATCAATGCCAATCCGGGTATGCCCGCAATGGTGACTACGACTAACATCAAGTCTGTGGCAATCGGCATAGATCCACTACCAACCATAGCCAGAACGATAAACAACACCGTCAACGCAGCCGTTGTCCGATCAAGGCGTAAGCTGAAAAACTCCTGCTTAAATCCACCTGGGTTGTAAAGCATTGCCTGCCACCAACGCCCAAGAAACAGGCTAAATATCAGGCTGACCACAAAGGCACTGGCAATTATGCCGGTCATCATCTGCGCCATGACATCTACGATTTCCGCAACGCTTGATATGCCTTCTGGTAACTCTGTCTGACTCAAGGCATCACTGAAAAACTTGGTCAGAATGTCTCGCCACCAGGCAACCGGATCATCTAGCGCCGCATAGATACCCAGCACCACCAGGATACCGAGTAATCCCGCGACACTCAGCGTCAAGGGCAAAGAAACCGTGCGGCGTAATACCAACGACAAACCCAGTATCGGTAACCATACCACCAGCAAATAAGCCAGGGCTAAAGCCATCTGACCAAACATCATCATGGATAACGCGCCCATGATGAGCACCGCAACACCGGTGATTAACAGACCTTCGGTTGCGCCTTTACGCAAAGTGATCAGCGCAATAATACCGCCACTGACATAGCTAAAAGGCGGCAATATTAACGACAAAACCGCAAAGATTGCCGTTAATACCATGGCCTGAATACGGCCACGCGTCACGAAAGTGGCCAGGGCCTTCATCTATTCTGTTCCCTGCCTCAAATACACCAATTACTTATGTGAATCAGTATATGGCAACAAGGCTACATAGCGGGCACGCTTGATAGCAGCCGCCAATTGACGCTGATAACGCGCACTGGTACCCGTGATACGGCTGGGTACGATTTTTCCGTTTTCAGTAATGTAATTCTTCAACAAGTCCAGATCTTTGTAATCGATCTGCTTGATACCTTCTGCAGTAAAGCGGCAAAACTTTCTACGACGAAAAAAACGTGACATATTTAATTCACTCCATCAATTTCAATTCGTTTGCGTGGATGACCAGTTTGATTTCCTGACCACGAAAAACTGATTTATTTAAAAACCCTTTGACCTGGACTGCGCTACCTTCTTTAAATCCCTGCAACTTTGGCTGTAAGTCCTTACCGGCGACGATCACACTGATTCGTAACTGAACCTGTCGTGGTAAACCGGCTTCCTGTTGCTGCGAAACATGCTCAAGCGTAAAACGACTTATCGGAATACCAGCTGGTGTTTCGCGGGTCTGAGGCGAACGGACTATATATCCGTTCAAGCAAACCAGGTTAGCGTCAAACCCTTGTTCAGGCGTCTTCACTCACTGATTCATCAGCGCGTGAGGCCTTGCGTGAATCTTCAGCTGCCTTCTCTTTGGCCATAGGCGAAGGTTCGGTAACAGCTTCATCCAACACGATGATCATGTCACGCAAAACAGCATCATTGAAACGGAAGGCGCTCTTTAACTCATCAAGCGCTTCCTGACCACATTCGATGTTCATCAGGATATAGTGCGCTTTATGGATTTTTTCGATTGGAAAGGCAAGTTGACGACGACCCCAATCTTCCAGACGGTGAACCTTGCCGCCACTGGACTCGATAGACGAACGATAACGCTCTACCATACCAGGAACCTGCTCACTCTGATCAGGGTGTACCAGAAAAATAACTTCGTAATGTCTCATATTAATCCCCTTATGGATTCGACAGCCTCCCCTAATGGGTGAGGCAAGGAGTAGAAACGACTGAAAATTAGCCAGACGCTTCTGAAGCCGACGGATTCTACTGGATTTGTCCGCAAGCTGCAAACCCTGTGGGCTAGACTAACCCACAGAGATTTCAGTATAGAAGCGGCACTTTGCATGAACTATAGTGTCAATACCAATTAACCCGGAACTAATAACCGAGTGGGAGGGAAAAGATATGAGACGTCAGCCTTCAAATCGCACACGCCAATTACTGTATATCAGCATCGCGGCCAGCGTTTTTTCTTTAATATTATATAGTTACAAGTCTATTTCCAGCACAGGAGTGGAAGAACAGCTATCCCAGGGATGTTCGAACAATGACATTCAGATCGTCGACAGCGGTCTGTGTGAACAGATTCAGTCTCCCGTTTCTCAGATTCAACTTAGCAGTACCAGGTAATCAGGCACGCGCCAAACGTTGGCGCCTGACCTCATATAGGCAGATGGCGGTCGCGACCGAGGCATTCAGGCTTTCTACTTGCCCTGACATGGGTATGTTTACCAAAAAATCACAATATTCACGGGTCAGGCGGCGCAAGCCGCTGCCCTCACTGCCTATGACAATGGCGACTGGCCCAATATAGTCACCTTCAAATACGTTCTTCTCCGTCGCGGCATCTGTACCCGTAATCCATATCCCCTGTTCGCGTAACCATTCCATTGTTCGCGATAGATTTGTCACCTGGACAAAAGGCGTGGACTCGGCTGCACCACAGGCGACTTTTCGTACAGTCGCGGTAATTCCAACCGAATTGTTTTTGGGCGCGATCACTACCTGTACCCCAGCCGCATTCGCCGTCCGCAGACAGGCTCCAAGATTGTGTGGATCCTGAATACCGTCGAGGATGAGAATAAACGCGGGTTCTTTAAGATCGGCTAGCAGCGCCGGCAATTCCTGTTCACTAATGCTTCGTTCGCTTGCGCCATATACGATGGCTATCCCTTGATGGTTGCCATCGCATCGTTCATCCAGTTGTCGCTTGTCAAGAAAGCTGAAACGGATATTGCGTTTCTTGAGCTCGCCTAAAATGTCCTGCACTTGCGCATTACGAATCTGTTTTTGTACCAGCGCTTCACGAATATTATCCGCATCACTACTGAGTATTGCGCGTACCGCATGTATGCCATATACGATTTCTGACATTAACTATTACCTACGCGATTTCTTTTTTGCTTTGGCAGTGGATTTTTTCCTGCCGGTCTTTTTACGCGCCTTTTTTTCAGACTTGCCCGGTTTTTCGGACCTATCTGCGTCACGGTGTTTCCCTTGCTTACTCGAAGGAGGCTTTCCTTCCTGTACACGGCTCGCCAGCTCGAAATCGATCTTTTTGTCATCCAAATCTACCCGCACTACCCGTACGCGCAATTCATCAGACAATCGATAGATTTTTCGACTACGCTCGCCAACCAGACGATGCTTGGCAGGATCATAATGATAGTAGTCGTTATCCAGTGCGGTAACATGCACTAAGCCTTCGACAAAGAAATCATTGAGCTGAACGAATAAACCGAAACTCGTTACCGCTGCAACTTTACCATCAAACTCCTCACCCACTTTGTCTTGCAGGAATTCACATTTCAACCAGTCGAGCGCGTCGCGAGTAGCGTCGTCGGCGCGTCGTTCAGTCATCGAACAGCCTTCGCCGAGGCGCTCCATTTCTTCAAAGCTGTAATTAAATGCTTTGGCTGATTTGCCCTGAATTAAATGTCTCAATGCGCGATGTACGAGCAAATCGGGATAACGTCGAATCGGCGACGTAAAGTGCGTATACGCATCATAGGCCAATCCAAAGTGACCGCTATTTTCGGGACAATAGACCGCCTGACTCAGGCTTCGTAACAATACTGTTTCTATCATTTGAGCGTCTGGACGCTCGCGAATTTCGCGTATCAACTTGGCATAATGTTTTGGCTCGGGATCGTTACCGCCGCCGAGATAGAGCCCAAACTCTCCAAGAAATTCACGCAAATATTCCAGCTTTTCTTCGGTAGGCCCCTGATGTACGCGGAACAGAATGGGGATTTCGTGTTCTTCCAGATATTCAGCTGCCGCAACATTGGCCGCGACCATGCACTCTTCAATAATTTTATGCGCGTCGTTACGCACGACTGGTACGATGCGTTCAATTTTACGATGCTCACCAAACACGATGCGTGTTTCGATGGTATCAAACTCAATGACGCCACGCTTTTCGCGGCGGGAGGCAAACGATTTATATAAAGCATATAAATGATCAAGATGTTCGGTGAGATGTTCGTATTGCCGACGAACAGTCATATCACGCTCGACAACCATGGCCGCGACTTCGTTATACGTCAGTCGCGCATGTGAACGCATAACGCCTTCGAAGAAGCGATAGCTTTTTACTGTTCCGCTGGCAGAGACAATCATTTCACACGCCATACACAAACGGTCGACTTGCGGATTCAACGAACACAGTCCATTGGACAATACTTCCGGTAACATCGGAATCACAGTGCCGGGAAAATAGACCGAATTCCCTCTTTGCTGGGCTTCGAGATCCAGCGCAGAATCGGGTTTTACGTAATGGGAAACATCCGCTATTGCAACTATGAGGCGAAAACCTTTTCCGTGAGGTTCACAAAATACCGCGTCGTCGAAATCGCGAGAATCTTCACCATCTATCGTGACTAACGGTGTTGCGCGTAAATCTTCGCGACCTTGTTTAGCCGCTTCAGGTACTTCTTTGTTAAAGTCCTGTATTTCTTTTTTTACGTCATCAGGCCATTCAAAAGGAATCTGATAGGTACGCAGGGCAATATCAACCTCCATGCCCGGTGCCATCTCATCACCCAGCACTTCGACTATCTTACCTATCGGTGCCGAACGCCAAGTGGGATGCTCGATAATTTGCACGACTACGATCTGACCATCTATGGCACTGGAGCGATTTTCCGGAGAAATTAAAATATCCTGGTTTATACGCTGATTGCTGGGAGATACGAAACTAACCCCATGCTCCTGCCGATAACGACCGACTATCTGTTCATTTGCCCTTTCTAACACTTCGACCGGTGCGCCTTCTTTACGCCCTCGCTTGTCTACACCAGCGACACGCGCGACGATTCTGTCGCCGTTAAGAATACCTCGCATACGTTTAGCAGAAAGAAAAAGGTCTTCACCACCATCGTCAGGCACCAGGAATCCGTAGCCATCACGATGACCTATTACGCGACCACGAATAAGATCCATCTTACGGGTAACACCGTAGGCGCCACGGCGATTACGTATCAGTTGTCCATCTCTTTCCATGGCACGCAAACGACGGCGCAGCCCTTCCATTTCATCATCATCAACAATGTCAAAATGTGAGGCGATATCACCTAAATGCAAAGGATGCCCAATGTCTTCAAGGATTTGCAGGATAAACTCCCGACTGGGTACAGGCTTTTCATATTTTTCGGCCTCTCGGCCGGCGTTTGGGTCGTCAGTGAAACGCTGATTGTTTGACAAAAATTACATCTCCCGGTAGAGTTCGCTTTCGCTGAGCCGAGGTGGTGAAATTGGTAGACACGCTAGCTTCAGGTGCTAGTGGGGGCAACCCCGTGGAGGTTCGAGTCCTCTCCTCGGCACCAATTATTCTTTCCAATTGATCAAATAGATCACCTGCCCACAATGGGCGGGCCATTATTACAGATCCCGTGTATTTTTTCTACGTAAGTGTTTGGAGATAGAGGAAACGAGGCGACGTTATGCCGCCCGTTGAAGTATATCCATTACCTGATCTGGGTCGAAGGGTTTGTAAATACAACCAGTGATTGAGAGTGATCGCAGAGGGTCTATACCCTGTTCACTGTTTAGTTTTTCTCCTATGAGGAAAATCACCGTTGTACCTGACAATTGATCACGGATGTTTATGTACTCAGCCAATCCGGATATAACAGTGTTGTCTAGTTCATAAATAATAATATTTGTAGACTGACGGTGAGCATCCAAGGCCTGTTCACCATTTGTAACAATAGCCGCTTTCGCCCCTGATGCACTAATCGCTTGTTTCAATTGCTCAGCAAAACCAAGCGAGGGATTATCAACCAAAACGATGCCGTGTCGATTTGCCTTAGCCGTTTCCACCACTTTATCAGGTTCACTATTGGAACGAAGTACTGCAACGGGATTCCCATTGGAAACTGTCTCAAGCACCTGTTCAATTCGAAATCCAGTCATCAGGATGACTTTAGATTTTGGATAGGTTCTGGTCAATTGACTAAACAATGTGACCCCGTTGGTGTCTGGTAATTTGATATCAACAAAAGCCAGATCAAATCCTTCGCGCGCCTTTTCCAATGCCATTTTCCCGTCATAGGCAGCATAGACTTCATAGCCTTCATCATCGAGTATCATCGACAAGCCATCAGCCAGGTCTTCGTTGTCATCCACGACTAACACACGCTTCATTGCTCAGTCCTCCTGTGCTAACACATGTTATAGGTAGCCAAAGCTTTACTGTTGTCCCGCTACCTGCAATAGACTCAATTTCTATACCGCCGCTATGTTGCTCCATAATCTGCTTAACCGTTGGCATACCCAGGCCTACGCCAAAACCTTTGGTACTATATAGCGGCTCGAAAATCCGTTCGAGAACCTCATCAGTCATACCCACGCCGCTGTCTTTTATTTCAATCGCAACGCGTTCAGCTTCCATCTTGGTCTGTATTGAAATCAGTTTTTCATTACTGTTTTTGTTTTCAGCAATCGCTTGCCAGGCGTTTTCCAGTATATTGACAATGGCTCTTCGCAACCGACCGGTATCGACAACAATGGATTCTGGTCCGGAAAACGTTAGTTTTGCCTTGATACCATCTGGAAACAATATTTCACCAATCAAATTCTCGAGCCAAGGTTTAAATAAAGTTTCTTCGCGCTCCAAGGTTGTAATACGTGTAAAGTCGAGCAGTTCATCTATTATATGATCGCAACGGGCAATATTGCGCTCTATGCGCTGGTAGGCCTGAACCAATTGCTGATCATCGGACAATTTCTTACGAATATAGTAAAGCGATGGACGGATAGCTCCCAAGGGGTTACGCAGTTCATGACTGACCGTCGCGGTTAATTGCCCTAGTGTTGCGAGTCTTTCACTTCTGACGAGTTCGGCCTGGGCCTTGTGTAATTCTAATGTTCTTTCCTCGACCAATTCTTCCAAGCGCTCACGGTATAGTCGAAGTTCTTCATCTTTGCGTTTTTGTTCTGTTATGTCGTAAACCGTTCCAATCATACGAATCGGGTCACCGGCTTCGTTGCGATAAACCTTTCCGCGCTCTTGAACGACTCGTTCTTCACCGGTTCGAATTCGAACTATGCGATGCTCAATATGATATTCGACATTCTTATCTGCGACGGCTGCATTTACTGCGTCAACAACTTTCTGTCTATCATCTTCATGTATAGTTTCGAGAAAGGCTTCATAGGTGGCGCCAAAGCTTTTTGGCGCTTGACCGAAGATACGATAGATCTCATCTGTCCAACTGAGACCTCCATTGATGATGTCCCAGTCCCAGCTACCAATATGGGCGATTGCTTCCGCCTTGGCATAGGTTTCCTCGCTTCTGGCTAAAGCTGCCTGGATCTTTTTCGTTTCAGAAATATCCATGAACGACATCATGATACACATCGGATTTTGTTCGTGATCGAATAGTAGGCTCGCCGCTAATTGAGCACAAAACCGACTTTCGTCATGGCGTATACCACCAACCTCGCCTATCCAGTGTCCTTCGCCAGGAACCGCTTCCAAGATGGCTTTTAGATCGTCTTTTTGAGAAAGAAAGATTTCAATGTTTTTTTCAATGATGTCCTTGCAATCATTAAGTCCCCACAACTTGAGAAAGGCGCGATTGACATATCCAATCTTTCCTTCCAAGGTGGTAAAAGCTATGGCATTTACTGAAGCCTCGATTGCGCGACTTCTGAGACCGGTGTCGTTCAAATGTCTGCCCACGATATCTTTCCTATAGCGCTGGTCTAACCTATAGCGCAAAAAATAGGCGATACTGTATACACAAACATCCCCACACAGGGGGAATATTACATTTATTTACGTTTGAACAATTGAAATTAGAAACGAAATGGCGGCGCAGCGCCGCCATCCGATATCAAGACTGGTAAAGATCTTCAAGAATGATAGTTTCCGTACGCTCTGGTCCAGTGGAAACCATGGCAATTGGCGCCTCGCAAATTTCAGCAATACGTCTGAGGTAATTTTGTGCGTTAACCGGTAAGTTATCGAAAGACTTTACACCGACAGTTGACTCAGACCAGCCTGGCATCGTTTCGTAAACCGGTTCGCACTGAGTATAGGCTTCAGCACCAATAGGTGGCGCGATTTGATCAACGCCATCCACCTTATATCCAACTCCAATGTTTATGCTATCCAGTCCATCCAACACATCGAGCTTGGTAATGCACAACCCGCTTACGCTATTAATCTGTATCGAACGACGCAAGGCAACCGCATCAAACCAGCCACAACGTCGCGCACGACCCGTGGTTGATCCGAATTCGTGCCCTTTCTTCGCCAGATGTTGACCTACTGCATCTTCCAATTCCGTCGGAAAAGGACCGGCGCCCACGCGTGTGGTATAGGCCTTGGTGATACCAAGTACGTAATCAAAATAGAGTGGTCCCACACCAGTACCTGCTGATGCGCCACCGGCAGTAGTGTTCGACGATGTTACATACGGATAGGTGCCGTGATCGATATCTAGTAAAGCACCCTGTGCACCCTCGAACAATACTGAAATATTACGCTTACGATAGTCATCAAGCAGCTCTGGAATATCTGCGACCATCGGCGCGATAGTTTCCTGAAAACTCAGTGCATGTTCCAGTGTTTGCTGAAAATCGACGGGCTCTTCTTTGAAATAATGTTGTAGAACAAAATTGTGATAATCGAGAACTTCACCGAGTTTGGCCGAGAAACGCTCGCGATGAAATAGATCCGCTAGTCGCAATGCACGTCGCGCGACTTTGTCTTCGTAGGCCGGCCCGATGCCACGGCCGGTAGTGCCAATCGCCGCTTTTCCACGCGCCTTTTCACGCGCCTGGTCGAGTCTGATATGGTACGGGAGTATCAGAGGACAGGCCGCACTTACACGCAGTCTTTCACGCGCCGGAACGCCGTTACTCTCAAGCATTTCGATTTCTTTCATCAAGGCATCGGGGGCTAACACCACGCCATTGCCGATCAAACACTGTACGTTATCACGCAAAATGCCCGATGGAATCAAATGCAAAACGGTTTTTTTATTCCCTACGACGAGTGTATGGCCAGCATTGTGTCCGCCCTGGAAACGCGCTACTGCCCCTACTCTGTCTGTCAGCAAATCAACAATCTTGCCTTTGCCTTCGTCACCCCATTGACTTCCGATTACTACAATATTCTTGCTCATCGCTACTTTCTCAGGTTTTTGATCATCCAGTTATTGTCTTCATTCACCAGCACGCGGTCACAATACACCACACTGGCATCTTCTTCACCTGGCAAGGCTTGTATCACCCGTTCACCCTGCGCACGTAATTCTGCAACTTTTTTCGCTAGTCGCGCGTCGTCCGACGACGGCGCAAATACACCACTGCGCTTGTCTGCAATATTTTCATCCAATCCCATAATCGCGGTCAGATCCAGACTAAAACCGGTAGCGGGTCGATGGCGTCCAAAGACTTCACCAATTCCGTCATATCGCCCGCCAACTGCAATGGCCTGCCCATAACCCGGTGCGTAGGCGCCGAACACAATTCCCGTGTGGTAGGCGTATCCGCGTAGCTCGGCAAGATCGATATTCAGGTACTTGTCAGGCCAACGTTTTTTAAAACCTTGCGCTATCTCTTGTAAATCACCCAATGCCTTTTTAACCGCTTCGTCGGCATGGGACAGCACATCGGCCGCTTCGTCTAACACCTCAACACCACCGTTGAGACGCGTCAAACTTGCGAGCATTTTGGTCGCGCTTTGATTTGCAACAGACTTGAGTATTTCATCAATCTCCGGCTGCGCCTTACGCTGCAAGGCATCGAATAAATGCGCTTCTGTCACCGCCGATAAATCCGCCTGACGAGTCAGACTACGAAATATTCCGACATGACCAAGATCAATATAGCAGTTATCACGTTTTGCCGCGCGCAATGCCTCCATCATCATATTGATGATTTCCAGATCGGCCGCTATACCTTCATAGCCATATAGCTCAGCGCCACATTGTACCGGGTTACGTGAACCGCCGAGTTCGCGCGGCCTCGTCAGCAATACATGGCCAAAGTAACACAAACGTGATGTACCCTCGGATTTTAGACGGTGGGCATCAATACGTGATACTTGAGGCGTGATGTCGGCGCGTACGCCGATCAATTTGCCACTGGCCGAGTCGGTCAATTTAAAGGTATTGGATTCAAGGTCACCTGCCTTGCCCACTACGAGAGAATCAAGAAACTCAACCATCGGTGGGATAACCAGTTCGTATCCCCAGGAGTGGAACAGTTTGAGTAGATGACGGCGCATGTGCTCAAGCCTTATGGCCTGTGGCGGTAAAAATTCATCTATGCCATCAGGCAGCAACCAGGGTTTGTCCACATTCATAACTCAATTCACTCTTATTTCAAACGCAAAAAGGCGGTGCGTTTGCGCACCGCCTGTAGTCATTGCTTTTTCACTCTAAACGCTACGATTACTTACCTGCGTTATTAAAATATTTAAAGAATTCTGCGTCGGGCTGTATCACGACGAAATCCTGTTTGTCTTTGAACGTCGAACGATAGGCGCTCAAACTGCGATACAAAGCGTAGAATTCACTGTCTTTGTTGTATGCATCTGCGTAAATCTTGGCCGCGCTTGCATCACCCTGACCACGAATCTGTTCTGCATCACGATAGGCCTCTGCCAGCAAGATTTCACTCTGTCGGTCTGCATCCGCACGTATACGTTCTGCTTCCTCCGCACCTCGTGAGCGGAAATCTTTGGCAACACGCGCGCGTTCGGCTTCCATACGTTGATAGACGGAACTACTGACGTCTCGAGGAAGGTCAATACGCTTGATACGCACATCGACGATTTCGATACCGAATTCACTTGCCTGCTTGGCGGCATTTACCAATATGCTGTTCATAATCTGTGAACGCTCACCGGACACCGCTTCCTGGATAGTTCGCTTACCGAACTCGTTACGCAGACCGTCTTTGATAATTTGCGAAATTCGATTCGATGCTCTGCGCTCATCACCACCCATGGATTTATAATATTGCGCGACGTCGTTGACACGCCATTTGATAAACGAGTCTACAGTGACGTTTTTCTTTTCACTGGTGAGATACTCTTCTGGACGAGCATCTACTGTCAGTACACGCGAGTCGAATTTACGAACGTTATTCACAATCGGAATCTTGAAATGTATGCCTGGCGCAAACTGATCATCAACGATTTCACCCAGGCGAAACATGATCGCCTTTTCCTTTTCGTTTACGATGAATACCGAAAATGAAGCCACCAGCACAACAATCGCCAAAACAACACCTAAGGACTTAACACCACTCATAACTATCGTCCTCCTCTACCGCGTGAGTTATCGCGATTGCGACTCTCGGGCAATACCCGTCTAATCCCCTCTTCGGTGATTTCGGGGAGATTCATAGGAACAGCTGTCGGAGACGACGCGCCTTGCGGCATCAAACGATCCAGTGGCAGATACATCAGATTATTACCACCTTTGACGTCTATCATCACTTTGGTTGTGCTGCTCAGCACCGACTCCATGGTCTCAAGATAGAGACGTTGGCGTGTTACCTTTGGCGCCTTTTTGTATTCTGTCAGCATTTGTTCGAAGCGCTGAGATTCACCTTCGGCCTGCGCCACGATTCGTGCCTTATAACCGCTGGCCTGCTCCAGTTCACGGGCAGCCTTACCACGTGCACGGGGAATAGTGTCATTAGAATAGGCTTCTGCTTCGTTGATCAATCGTTGTTGATCCTCGCGCGCCTTGATAGCGTCCTCGAACGCGCCTCTCACCTCTTGCGGTGGTTGCGCGCTCTGGAGATTTACACCGATGACTTCAAGACCAGTACCATAGCGATCCAGCTGTTCCTGGATTAATTGTTCGGTACGATCAGCGATGTCACTCTGTCCTTCGGTGAGAACGAAGTCCATCTTGCTCTTACCCACCGCTTCACGGATGGCACTCTCGGTCGCCTGACGCAAGGTCGCATCCGGATCACGTACCATGAACAGATAGTCCTTGGCATCCTTCACCCGATACTGCACCGCGAACTTGATATCAACGATATTTTCATCCTGGGTCAGCATCAAGGCTTCCTGAGGAACGCTTGCGGCTTCGCGCGCTGAAGATTGGCGGTAACCAACTTCGACATTCCGGTTCTGATCAACATCCACGATTTCAACGGACTCGACAGGATAAGGGATATGCCAGTGTGGTCCGGGTTGTGAGGTATCCACATACTGACCGAATCGGGTCACTACGCCGCGCTCCGCCGGTTCAACAATGTATATACCTGATAGCCCCCAGACGATGACAACGACGACGAGAATAAGTCCGATAGCCCCAGACCCAGGAGCGCCGCTCCCGCTGTCACCACCACCAGTGCTCTTGCCGCCAAAGATACCGCCAAGCTTGTTTTGAAATTTCTTCAAAACCTCATCGAGGTCGGGAGGGCCTTGGTTCTTGCCACCACCCGAATTACCCCAAGGGTCTTTATTACCGGAACCGCCAGGTTCGTTCCAGGCCATAAGAGTCTTACCTTTTTTGCTATGAATTCAATAAAAACGTTAGCCCACGAATTTTAGGGGGCTTGGTCCACGCCCGCAAGTAATTGCCCGTTTTTTGGCAAAATTTTTTCAAATTGATGGCCAAATCGCTTTTCCAGCCCTTCGAGCGTGCTGCGCTGTATGCTAACCTCCAACAAAAACCCACCATCCTGCGGGTCTTTTTCATTGACAACCACACCTAATTCAAAGAATTCCGCTCTTGCGCGAGCATCTTGCGGCGCGAGCTTAATCCAACAGTGGATAAACTCTTTGCCAAAATAACGTTTCAACGCATCAATCAAGAGTTCAACGCCGGAACCATTTACAGCGGAGAGCCAGATTCGACGTGGTACTCCGGACTCATCTGATTCGGTTGCGGGCGCCTTGTCTTCAATCAAATCAATCTTGTTGAAAACCTCGATCTGCGGCACGTTTTCGGCCCCCACTTCCTTCAATACCTCGTTGACCTGCTCGATTCGCTGGTCGCGATCAGGATCTGCCGCATCAATAATATGTAACAACAGGTGCGCCTGACGCGTTTCTTCAAGCGTTGAACGAAACGCCGCCACCAGATCATGGGGCAAGTTTCTTACGAATCCAACAGTATCCGCGAGCACAACTGGACCGGCGTCAGCAATATCCACACGACGTATGGTTGGGTCCAGCGTAGCGAACAACTGATCTGCTGCATACACCTCAGATTCCGTCAGATAGTTAAACAGCGTTGACTTGCCTGCATTGGTATATCCGACTAAGGAAACGGTCGGTATGGCGGCGCGGGCACGGGAACGTCGTCCTTGCTCGCGCTGCTTAAGCACCTTATCCAGGCGCTTGTTGATTTGTTTGATGCGATTACCGAGTAGACGGCGGTCGGTTTCCAACTGCGTCTCACCTGGACCTCGCAATCCAATACCACCTTTTTGGCGCTCCAGGTGGGTCCAGCCTCTGACCAGTCGTGTCGACAAGTGTTTGAGCTGCGCGAGTTCGACTTGCAGCTTCCCCTCGAACGATCGTGCGCGTTGGGCAAAAATATCCAGTATCAAACCGGTTCTATCCAGAACTCGGCATTGAAACAGGTGTTCGAGATTTCTTTCCTGGGCAGGTGATAGTTCGTGATCGAAGATCACCAATTCAGCATCACATTGCAACACACGCTGATGTATCTCTTCCGCCTTGCCCGAACCGACAAAATACTTGGGATCGGGACGAGGCCGGTTACCGGTGATCAAGTCAATAACTTCGGCGCCCGCAGAACTTGCAAGCTCGCGAAATTCATCCTCGTCACCGCTCTCAAATCCCTGAATACTGATATGAACCAGAACGGCACGCTCACCACCCTGGGGACGCTCAAACAACGCTCACCCCCAAGGTGAATGAATCTTGACGATTGGAAAAAAAACGAATTGGCTAGTTGCCGGAATCAGATCCGCCTTCCTCTGAAGTGGCCAACCTGATGTTGCGCGCAGGCACAACAGTGGAAATGGCGTGCTTGTAAACCATCTGATTCACGCTATTCTTTAGCAGCACCACAAATTGATCAAAGGAATCGATTTGGCCCTGCAGCTTTATACCATTCACCAGGTATATTGAAACCGGGACTTTTTCTTTACGCAGAGTATTTAAAAAAGGGTCTTGTAGGCTTTGCCCTTTTGACATGTCGCTTCTCCTTACGAGTTTCTTTTTTAAATCTTCCCAAACATCAGTTCGGGTTGAATGTTTTCCGAGGTATAAAACGTAACCTCTAATTTTTCAGGAAAATCCCCAAAAAGCACCAAACGCACGAAATCATACACACAACATAAAATCGAAACTACTGAAATTTCATAAGCGCCGGTTAATATTATATACATTTGTCCGAAAATAAAGTGATTTTTTAAATTTCAGCCACTTTTTTTATGCTTTGCCAAATTTTATCGGTTAGCAATGTTTGTTCCGTATCGAACCAAACTAAATTGTCTTCACTGCGCATCCATGTGAGTTGTCTCTTGGCGAGCTGTCGTGTCGCAACGACTCCTTTTTGTCGCATTGTGTCATAGTCATATTCACCTTCGAGGTATTGCCACACCTGTCTATACCCTACACAACGCATGGAAGGGAGACCGAGATGCAGGTCTGTGCGCGATTTGAGTGCACGCACTTCCTCGACGAAACCGTTATCGAGCATTTGATCAAATCGTGTTTCGATACGTTGGTGTAAAATCGCACGCTCAGTTGGTGCAATTCCGATTTTGACAAACTGATAGGGAAATCCATTCTTGGTTTGCTCTGCCCAAAGCTCGCTCATGGGCCGCCCCGTCAGGCGAAAAATTTCCAGCGCACGCATAATGCGTTGTGGATCATTTGCATCTATGCGTTGGGCAGAGACAGGATCTACCTCAGACAATTGTCGATGTAGACTGACCACACCTATAGCAGAAAGTTCTTTTTCCAATTCAGAGCGAATTTCTTCGTTGGCCGATGGCAAAGCCGACAGCCCCTGTTCAAGTGCGCGGAAATACAACATGGTGCCGCCAACTAACAAGGGCATCTTGCCCCGCCCTCGTATTTCTTCGATCAAACGCTGCGCGTCGGCTCGAAATTCGGCAGCAGAATAGGCCTCGGCCGGGTTCAGGATATCGATGAGATGATGGGGAACGGTGCTTAGTTCGTCCGCAGAGGGTTTGGAAGTGCCGATGTCCATGCCGCGATATACCAGGGCGGAATCAACACTGATAATTTCACACGCCATACGTTCGGCCAATGCGAGCGCCAGCGCAGTCTTTCCGGCCGCCGTCGGCCCCATGATGAAAATAGCTTCAAGCATGTCTCTAGATTATTGCTTTCCTGCTAACGCTACAGTTGCCATATACATTATACGGGTATATGATAAAAACCTTGTAAAATCAATACAAAACCTTCGAAAATACTCAGATATGGCTAGTCTAAACAAGCTAAACCAAGAGCCTGTCAAAGGGGAGAAGATTACCTGGGGCGAACTCAAGGCACTAGCAGAAAATGCTGGTGTCCGCGATGAAGACGAAATCGATCTCATCGACATCGCTTGGGGGCGGATAGAAGACTGTCAGTGCACCAAAGACGAGGACTTTGGCTGGCAGATTCGTCTCTAGTCGTCGAATTATTGTTCACGATTTTTTGGATACCATCGATGACAATACTACCTTTGCCCGCTTTTCATCGGTTTCCCAATCAAATGCGCAATCCAGGTGTGAGCGTACCGCGATTATGCCGTGCAGATCGTCTTCAAGCATGGCTTGCACCGGGGTGCGGCCGTTAAACCGGCGATGGACCTGATTCATCCAAATCGGCCCCATACTAGCATTGTGTGGGTAAGAAGTCCGGAGCGCATCAGCTATACCCATGAAGTGCATAACTCTTTCATATATATGCTTTTCTTCCGGAAACGGCGTCTCTTTGCGATACTGGCTGAGATGCCGGGTGCGAGTCTTCTCGGGCAAGCCTAACAAGCGAATCTGACCTTCAGGCGGTATTTCCCAGCTGCCGAGCAAGCGCATGATAAATCTGGCCAGCTCGATCTTTTCTTCATCCGTCAATTGATCCATTAAATTTTCCGAGTGAAATAGTAAACCTATACTAACAAGTTCATACCTTCGAGTCAGTCTTTAATATCAATGCTAATTATGTGAAAAAGTGTGAAATAACTCACTATTTTGGCCGATATAGAGACATGTTACCGGCTTTGAATAAAACGATGAGTGAACACAAAGCACAACTATCGGCCCAGGTTCATCGAAATGCGATTGCTATCTTTGACAAAAAAACCAAGTTAAAGGCCAAACTACTAACCATCTCCGAGATTGGAGCGGGGATTCTGTTGCCTAAACAGATAGCGGAGGGCACCGAATTCCTCTTATTAATCAATCTGCCGGCTGGCAAGGGCACGTATGAATGCCTTATCAAGGTGCGTGCCGTGCATTATCGTTTACAACAAGATGTTTACTATATCGGTGTGCATTTTGTTGGACTAAAAGATCATGAACGTGCCCGGATCAAACAGTATATTCTGGGAAAACATCGGTTATAGGATGAACTCGAACCGAAGGGTTCTCATCATGACCTACCTCTCCGCCATATAAAAAAAGAGGGCTACCCGGTAGCCTTTTGGAGATTAGGGTGTTGGGCAGAGGGATTGATTCGCTCCTGCGTCGCTCACCCCTACGGGGCGCCGGCTATCGCCGACGTCTCCGCTCGCTGCGCTCGCTTCTCGAACCGAAGGGTTCTCATCATGACCTACCTCTCCGCCATATAAAAAAAGAGGGCTACCCACCGGGTAGCCCTCTTTTTTTATATGGCGGAGAGGTAGGGATTATTTCTAGCTTCCGATAACGTCCAGCAACGTCTTTTTTATACATATTTACAATGACTTATAGACCGATGACGTCCGACAAAGTATAGTAGCTTCCAAATTATTTGGGGGACCAAATGTGGTACCGGTAACGTTCGAAAGAGAGAATTCGAGATGGCAATACACAAGCTAAATCCTGCCAAGGTCAAAAATGTGGGACCGGGTACCTACGAGGATGGTGGAGGGCTACGCTTGGTGGTTTCCAAGACCGGAGCGAAGAAATGGGTTCTCAGGATAACAGTCAAAGGCCAGAAAGGTCGCAAGGAGATGGGGCTGGGTGGATATCCGACGGTAAGCTTGGCTAGGGCTCGTATCAACGCTGCCGCTGCGCGAGAGCTAGCCAGACAAGGAATTAACCCTATTACAGCGAGAAAACTTCAACCTACCGAAACGCCAACCTTCACAACCTGCGCGGCTAGATATATCCGAGCTCACCGTCGAGCATGGGCTAATCCTAAGCACCAACGGCAGTGGGTAAGAACATTGAAGACCTACGCGAGACCTATTATTGGCGAAATGCTCGTTGACCAAATATCAACCGAGGATATTCTAAAAATACTTCAGCCCATCTGGACCACAAAGACCGAAACCGCGAGCAGAGTACAGGGCCGACTTGAAAACGTCTTTGACTTCGCCATTGCACATGGACGGAAAGACGCATTTAACCCGGCCCGTTGGAAAGGTCATCTCGACAAAATGTTACCTAAACCGTCAAGGGTCAAGAAGGTTGTACACCATCCAGCGATGCCCTTTGCCGAAGTTCCTGACTTTCTGACCAAGCTCGCCGAGAGCAAATCGATCTCTGCAAAAGCGCTAGCCTTTCTTATTCTAACGGCCACGCGGACAGGAGAAGTGTTAGGTGCCACTTGGGACGAAATCGATATAGAGAACGCTGTTTGGACTATCCCGGCTGAGCGCATGAAAGCGAAACGAGAGCACAAAGTTCCTTTGACGGGCCGGGTAATACAAATTCTCAACTCTCTGCATCGATTCGCTGACACGCCGTACATTTTTCCAGGGCTCAAGAAAGGGAAGCCTATGTCGAATATGGCGCTACTCAAACTCATGCGCGATATGGGCTACGGTACGGCGAATACACACGGTAACTACGTACCCCATGGCTTTCGTTCCAGTTTTCGTGATTGGGCGGGGGAAACTACAAACCACCCAAGCGACGTCGTTGAGATGGCACTGGCGCATACAATCAAGAACAAAGTTGAGGCTGCCTATCGGCGAGGCGACTTGTTCGCAAAGAGAATACGACTAATGGAAGATTGGACGACCTTCCTTACCAGTAAAAAGCGGCACCCCACAGTTATCCCTTTCTATTCAGAAAAATCTGGCTAGACTCGATTGAGAAGCGAGATGCTGGCTGGAATCACCTACTTCTTTATTCGCTTTTTCAATCGTCCAACTGTGATAACGCAACCATTTGTTAGACTTTCCACCCTATAGACGTCCAGATACTTTTTATTTTCCCGTACGAAGTGACGCCCAAAGTCGTTCTCCATACGCCGGATACTATTTTTAGTAAACGTTACTTTTACCGCTCCCCGACCATCGTGAATCTCTTCACCATAATCTGAAAGCCAAATGTGTACTATTGGCGGAATGGCTCGCTGCTGATTTCGGGCTATACAATGCTTACTATACATTCTCTTCCGCTCCCTCGGCTGATGTCACATCAAACGCGAAGTTCAGCTCCGCCTGCAATTTCTCCAAATCCAAAGATAACGACAAATTCTCGGGGCTGCCCGGTATTTGCGCATCGTCCAGATAACACGAAAACGCACTAAATTTACCCGGAAGTAATGCTAAATAGAGTCCCGTTTCATTCCGCTCCGCCATTGCAACCCTTAGATACCAAAGTGGATCAGAAAATATATGTTGGGCAGCCATCAAGGGGCTCGTTGGCACATCCTCGTAGTTATCAAATTCGAAACTACTGCTGTATTCCGGAAGGTCAAGCCATTTCAACAGTTGACGCGGCGAAAGAAGAAACAAGAAGACTCTATTCGCGAATGCATCCCGAACGAGGTTACCCTGCTTTACTACTTTGTTGAGCCTTGAGGCGACCTCCTTATCGACCAGCACATTTATCGTCGTTGTATCTAATCGTTTTATACTGTCCGATATGTGTTTCCGAGCTTTGCTTGATAGCCTACGACCCTCCAGTTCCGCTTCCAAGCAGCTTGACTCCATGCGCAGTACGGAGTTTAGGAAGGCATCACGCTTCACAAAAAGCGCTCTAAATTGGTTGTTCACTGCCTTTAGCAAAGGTTGGTAGATTTTCAATGTGACTTTTGTCTGTTCCATTGCGAATATCCTGTCAAAGGTGGCGGTACACAAACAGAATAGCCGCAGCAGAATCCAGTTTAAAGATTTTTCTTTAAAGATTAATGGAAGCTTTTTATGCTATTGTTTTAAATAAGATTTGTAATGTCTTACCATATTCACAGCAAATTGATATTGCTCAAGACCTAGGACGAATTCGAGTTATTCATAACAAATCGGTATGAATCGCCTTGCAAGAATTCTGGTTTCATAAAAAAAACGAATTCCAAGGTCACCTCGTTCGCGTCGCTAACCACTGGCTGAGGCTGGACATCGACATAACGGTTCTGATCAAACTCCTGGACATCAAGCGTTTTGAATGAAGATTTCGGCAAAAGTAGCGAGTGCTCAACACCACCTGGAGGCATCCGATAAATCTCTATGCTGTCTAGATGGCAGATGTATCGCGATGGGTACCCGTCGTTCTTGCGCACTACGAGAGAGGCGTCAAGTTCACTTTCAGAACCAAACAAAGCACGATCCAGCATATTATCCAAATCCCGATGACCAACAAACAATACCGGAGTATCGCCTTGATTCGATATGTCCCGTGAGCGCTGGACCAAGCTTTTTACTATTCCATGGATCGATTCTTCCGCTACTTCCTCGAAATTGATTCCGCCCAACATCGCTCGATACAACATTTCTTCAAGCACGCCTCGAAAAAAGTCCCTAACCCAGTCCTCATCGTTCACAGCCCGCGTGACTGTAATATTTGTTACTAGGTCACTTTTAGGATAATTCGCAATCGAGCACTTCCGACGAAAACTTTCATCAAGCGACTGCACAAATCTGATTTCCCTAAATAGCGTCAAGGGTACCGGCCCAGAATCGCGTGAAAACACACCCGATGATGCAAGCTTACCGAAAGTAATTAGACGATTATTGTCATATTCTCCCGTAGCCAGCTCTTGCTCATTGGTATTTCGTATTTCTGCGCTCAACTTATCAATTGACGTTTTATAGTTCTGCAAACGTAATTTTAGGGAATCATTATTTTCGATCAAGTAATCGTAATGAGCCAACTCTTGGGCCTCGATACTCATCAACCAATCCAATTCAACCAGCAAGTCACGACGTTTTTCGAATCCAAATAGGTCCGACAAAAGATATGCTCTCATCGAACTTGACAATCGCCACTCCAGACCAGAATAGTAGACGGCAAGCACCCTATACATTTCTCGTAGAGACCATATACTATCTGCGCCCCGGCTACTATACACACGCCCTATCACTCTAGGTGTCTCTTCAATTTCACCTAGCCGCTCGACAAATCCATCCAGCCAATTGGTGTACCTCGTGCCGTCTCCTCTCCCTGTCCAACGTTGATGTATGTAGGCCTCTACTATGCTCTTTCCACTTGCCACACCGTTTTGATGTCGACCGAACGCGCCAGAGGGCAACAGCCGATTATTCTCCACTAGAGCTTTTATGAGATCCACGACATCTTCGCCGTTATCACGTGCTCTCTTTAGTACATAGGTTGCGACAATCAAGCGAACATCGAACCAAGCGTTTCGAATCGCAAGATTCATAGCGACGTCTGCTGCTAGCTCTCCATCGTGCTGTCCAAATTCCCTGGTTCTGTTTCCCTGATCGATTCCTAAGATCGTATACGAAATAAAGGCTCCGCTATACATAAAGGTATTAGCTTCACGCCCAATAAATGCAGATTCGTACCAATACACAAGCATGTCCGCAGCCCAATTTGACGCCATCTTGTCACCCACTCGCAACGAATCAACAATCATGAACGCCGTATCCCTCAAATGGGTCATAAATGGCTCGGATATTTTCTTACAATCTTCCCAAGCTTTTGGTTGCTTTGGCAGCAAACGCCCCCAATGCTCCCAAGCGCCTACAAAAACGGAAAGACTACGTTCATGGGACTCTATTATTTCACGCGAAAGACGGTCTCGCCCTTTGAATCCTATAGGGTCTACTACTGTACTCCACATTCTGTAGTGATCGTTTATCTTTTCGGTAATGAGAACAGGCGCCATATGCTCCCAGAGCGAACCAAATATGTTCAAGTGAAAATAACTAAGAGTGCGTAAATATTTGCTATAGTCACGCGTGTTTACACGAATTGCTTTCGACATTTCGTAATATTCGATCGACAACTGTCTTAGCAGACTAACTCCCCCAAAAGCGTCTCTACCCAATAGAAGCCAACTGCTCTTTTCACCATTTGGCCGGGTATATGCTGTAGTGCATATAATATCGCTGGCCCATTCCTCTAACTCACCAACGGCATCCTCAAAATTCTTGTGATTGTCCGCCTTTATCGCATCAAAAACTTCACTTACAATGGCATTCAAGACGGGCTTTATGTTTTCTATTGGGAATACCGGTTTAGTCCTAAAAGAATATGCTAACCAAAGTAATATTTTCCATGACTTTTTCATCCGGGTCGTCGACTGCGCAACGACCCATTGATCGCTCGGCCTAGCCATTCCAACTGCCGGAAGCTCCAAACAACCTTTTTCATTCCTTGCATTCATAAACCAGCCACATATCATGGCAGAAAGAACCCGACCATATATATTGTTGAGAAATTTCTTCCTTCGAAATTTCCGAGTGAATGAATCTGCAAATTTTTTACGATAGCAATAATGCATTATCGATTTAGCGCCGCCATCTTCTAAACCATACCTCGGCACAAGCCCAGATTCCTGTAGATTCATCGAAAGAGTCAAAGATGAACTGGACCGTATTTCAGAAATGAGAAGCTCATTAATGCAAAACCTTTGAACCAGATTATTCTTGCTATCGATAGATATAAATCGAAACGTAGCAAATAAGAACCAACCCACGAGAACGAGGTTAAACAAAAACCATACTGCGAGACCGAAGGAAATGATGTTATCGAAGCGCACCGGTAACCACGGATGCAAAAACTGCACTAGAATTATCACCCCGGCTAGTGCGAGCCCACTATAACCAACAAACATAAAGCCTGAATATCGTCGAAAGATTCCCCACAAAGCTCTATTTGACGTTCGGTTTTGTAACAACAAACCCACAAACCCAACGACCAATGGAAAAATCAAACCTATAACCGTGAGCTGCCCAGCAAATATATTGCTCTGCCAAACCGCTATATCACCCCACGGCCGCGTCCACGACGGAAATACTTGTTTTAATTCTGGTAGCCAAAAGTCTAAAGCGACGCAATTTAGTACGTAGGCTATCGATAACAAAAGTGTGTATCGAACCGGGTGGGTCGACCATCTTAATACTTGTCTTTCAAACAGCCCCCACTTTTTTTCCCTATAGACTTTGTTCTTAAATACCGTTTCCCGTAGATTTTTTTCGATCTGATAATTTAGTGAATTGAGCAGCCAGCCCCTTTTCCACCACATCAATGCTTCCTTACTTTGGTTGAAACGAAAGAGAACTCTATAAGCGTAGTTGTTAAAAACGGGAGGTACGTCTTATCCGAATATCCTACCCCGAATGACTCACCGCATTTTCATTTATATGCCTAACCAACTCCACTACCTTCTTACTCATATCCGGCCCAAACACCCCAACAACACCCTTATCGTTGATATTGGTGAATGGGGTATCAAACATCGCCTTAGGCTCCATCACGCCGTTCTGGACGAGGTATTCGACAACTTCGTTGAGAAAGGATATTTGATCAGGTTGTAGCGTTGCATCGGCTAGGAAGTCTGCAAACGCCTCCTTAGCGGCATTGCGGTCGAGGCCCACAACAGAGCGAACGAGAACACCCAAAGTTTTCCCTTCGTATATTTTTTCGTACTCTTCTCTGGGAATTGGTCCAAGTTCGGAGAACAAGATGTCTTCGAGCGCTTTGATGTCGGTCTGCGTGACTGGCTGGTTATTTTTCAAGCGCCGAATCGTGATGTGATCCTGGTGCTCTCGAATATAACGCTGTACCCGAGAGCGATAGTCCACGAGGTTAGTATCGGGCCTGACGATATCGAATTCTTCTCCTTCTTCCCCAATCTCATCCTCAAAATTGGTATACACATCCTCTTTGCCCTTCTGGGTATCGACGAACCGGATTAGATCACGCAAGCGGGTCCTGACATTCTCCAACATAGGCAGAGTGACGTTCATCCACCAGTCATCGGTCTGCAAGTCTAGAATCAACTCCATCTGCTTCGCGACACTCGGAATACTTGATTTCTCTTCGAGATCGCTAGCAATCTCCCTGATCATCTTTTGATATTTAACCTGGGCACTGGCATTTCTCAATATCGCGAGTTGAAGGTTTAACACGAGCAAATCAAATCGACGCCGAAACTCGTCATCATCATCTTGTGACGGTAGACCGCTGATATCGTTGCTTAGGGCTGCGATATCGTCATCACTCAAAGTTTGCCAACTATCCCGCTTAGAATATTTCTCTACCTCGCGTCTTTGCTTGCGAACGATGAAATTATCCAGATTCATCGAATCGACGACCGTGTGCAAATCATCCTTTAGCTGATCAATGAGCCCCTTCAAGCCTTCGTCATCAGGTTTACCGTGCTCAAGAGACACAGCCAGCTCCAATCGTCGTTTGAAGACCTGCTGTTTAATCGACTCCTGTACGGGCGAGTCGTAGCCATCGGGATTAGCATCGAAGAAATTCAGGTTCTGGCAGTAGTCGAATATAACGAACTCTTTCTTATCAAGCCCCGGCCCAAACAGTTCCGGGCAAAGGCGCGTCCCCCTGCCGATCATCTGCCAGAACTTTGTCTTGGAACGCACCAGTTTGAAGAACACCAGATTCACGACCTCCGGCACATCGATGCCGGTGTCCAGCATATCAACCGATACAGCGATCTGAGGCATCTTGTCCTTGATGCTGAACTGATCGATCAGGCTCTGGACATACTTGACCGAGAAATCTATTTTCTGACAAAACTTGCCAGCGTAATGGGGGTAATTCTTGTCGAACTGCTCGACGATAAAATCGGCGTGTTTACTGTTCTTGGCAAAAATAATGGTCTTGCCTAGTTTGTCTCCCCCTTCAACCTTTCTACCCTTCGCCATCAAGTGTTCCAGAACCTTGTTCACCGTATCGATATTAAAGAGCCACTTGTTGAGCGCGGCTGGTTCGATAGCTTGTTTTAGCTGCCCGGTATTCTCGTCGTAGAACTGCTCCTGCAATTCGTACTCTTCCTGCTCTTCTGGGCTAAGCTCATTGTATTTGATACCTTCGCGTTGAAACTTTAGCGGAACCGATATCGCCCTTGGAGGAACCAGAAAGCCATCCTTCACCGCTTGATCCAGCTCATAGGCAAACGTTGGTTGATGATCGTCCAACTCAAACAGACGGTAAGTATTGCGGTCCACTTCCCCTCGAGGCGTAGCTGTCAGACCCAGTAACAACGAATCGAAATAGTCGAAAATGGCTCCAAATTTTTGGTAAACGGACCGATGCGCTTCGTCGATGATGACTAGATCAAAATGTGCAACCGAATAGGTTTCTTTTAAATCCTTCTTAGTCCCGTCGATCAGATTCAACATCGACGGGTAGGTGGAGAAGACAATACGCGCCGCCTCGCGCTCCTCCTTTGTGGACTTCTCGATGAGACTAACAGTAGTAGAATGCGCTGCGAATTTTCCGAAGGCCTTTTTCGCCTGTCGTACTAGCGCTGTGCGGTCAGCCAGGAACAGTACTCTTCTCGCCCAACCTGCCCGTAATAGCATGTCAACTAGCGAGATGGCGAGACGGGTTTTACCGGTACCGGTGGCCATGACGATAAGACTTTTCCTCTTACGTTTGGCACCGAACTCTTCCATCACTCGCGCAGCGGCCTCAATCTGGTAATGCCGCCCAGTGATCTCTGTCTTGGGTTTTATCAAAGTCAGGTCTTGCCTACTCTCGCGTTGATTTATACGCCACTGGAGTTCGTCACGAGTAGCAAAGCCATGTACCTCTCTTGGCGGATAAAAGGAATCGTCCCACAATTGAGTCTTGTAGCCGTTCGTATAGTAAATGATTGGGCGTTGACCGAAATGCTTTTCTAAACAGTCCGCATAAAGTTCAGCCTGCCGTTTGCCCTCTTTTTCGCTTACTCGGGTACGTTTTGCTTCTACCAAGCCCAAAGGCTTACCATCCTGCCCCCAAAGCACGTAGTCGACATACCCGGTACCGGTAAAGGTACCCTTTGCGTCAGGCATGCAATTGGTAACTTCGAACTCCTCGGTATCATCCGCCTTTGGGTCCCAGCCAGCTTCACGCAGCATCACATCGATAATCAGCTCACGGGTCTGGGCCTCGGTGTATTCGTCACTGCCGATTGTTTTTTCGTTTTCTTCCTTAACCTGCTGTAACAAGGCTAGTTGTTCTTGCAGTTCTTTGAGCTTGGCCTCTGACTGTTTAAGCTTTTTCTGTGCTAGATCGTGGGCCCGGTCTTTCGCGTCCAGGTCCTGCTGAAGTCTTTCCAACTGTTGCTTGTTGAGCTGAGGCACGTCCGGTTCGGACTTTGGCAACCATTCGACCTTGAACGTATCAGGTGCCGCTCCACCACGCGTATAGACTCGAGCAAGCCATCCGAGGAAACTGTGTAAGGAAGTAGCCGCCTTGAGACTTTCCTCCGTAGAGATCTTCTGATCACCGTGTACCGCCACATTCCCAAGGCGGTGGATAAACTTGATATCGTGGAAAAGACCTTTGCGGATATTGGTTGCAAAGGTCGGCTCATGAATCATAGCCGCCAGGCTTTTTTCGTACGGGGCTTTTAAGGCAGTATCATTGGCGAAAAGCCATTTGAGGGAGCGCTCAAGCGTGCGTCGCGCAAAAATCGCGGCGGCGCGGGGATCACGCAGGGCATACGCTTCCACCTGCCCCGCATCATCCAGCAGGAAGGCCCAGTGTTCGGCCAGAAAACCAAAATTGCTTTTTTCTTTTTCTTCCAAGCAATAATCCTTTGCGTTGCTCTTTTAACGAATAAGCCGATTACCCATTCGTACCTTGATTTCTAAATATGACGATATAGTCAACAAACCAAAATGTACGGTTACGCCGTTTCTCTGATAACTCCGCCAAAATGCCATGTTTAACGAAATCGTTGACCAACGCAGATGCGGTATTAACGTTGACCCCGAGCATACCGGACACAATCTTTATATTAACCACGGGTGCCTGATAAAGGTATTGCATCAAGGTCTGTGCATTCTCCTGGCGGCGCGTGGAAAAACGTGGCAATACCTCCCGCTCCAGTCGCTCCTTCAAGGCAAGTATATCTTTGAATACCTGGATCGAGTTTGCCGCCGTTTCACGCACACCATACAGAAAAAACACCAGCCACTCTTTCATCTTGTTGGCCTCGCGAACGGCCATGAGGCGATCAACATACTCTGTCTTATTACGCTCGAAATAATCCGACAAATACAGAGCAGGTTTATGCAACAACCCAAAGCTAGCCATATAAAGAGCTATCATAAGGCGTCCTAAACGACCATTACCGTCTAAAAAAGGGTGTATCGTCTCGAACTGATAGTGCGCAACGGCGATCTTGATGAGATGTGGTACGTGTAGCTCGTCATTGTGTAGAAACTTTTCTAGGTCGCTCATCAAGTCTGTAACTTCATCCTGATGTGGCGGTATAAAAACCGCGTTTTTCAGGCTAACCCCGATCCAGTTCTGACTGTTTCGAAACTCACCCGGCAGTTTGTGCTCCCCGCGCACACCTTGCATCAAAACCCGATGCGTATCCTTCAACAGCCTGTTTGATAGGGGCAAGGTCCTGAGCTGATCGATGGCCGCATTGATCGCCTGAATGTAGTTCTGCACTTCTTGCCAGTCATCCCGCTTTTCCGGCTCGACATCCTGTTCGTCTAGTAGCGCCTCCTCCATATTGGTGCGCGTACCTTCGATGCGACTGGACTGGGTGGCTTCCTTGGTGATGTGCATGCGAATGAAAAAATCGACATCGGGCACCAATTGAGAAAAGGCATTTAGCTCGCCCAATACCCTGTCGGCATCGCTCAATAACTGGGCGACCTCCCCGTCGGCGATCTCCCAGGGGTGATTGATTGGCTCGGGCGAGAAGCTTTTGTATTCATATTGCTGCTTATAGCCACCCGCTTTGTATGCCTTAATATCCATTTATGTCGAATTCTCCACTACTTTTCGATATAACTAAACCGATAGTTCGAAATGTAGACGACAAATAAGTGTTATGTCAAATTCTTAGCCACTTTTTGACATAAGAGAATTCTTATGTCAAAAACCCCTGACACCCACCCGACATAACCCTATGTATGAAAAAGCCTTTTGAATGGGCTCTTGTCGAACAGCCACTTGAGGGAACGCTCCAGGGTACGGCGGGCGAAGATGGCGGCTGCACGGGGATCACGCAGGGCATAGCTTTCCACCTGCCGGGCATCGTCCAGCAGGAAGGCCCAGTGTTCGGACAAGAATGAAAAATTGCTGTTATTGTTATCCGCCATCTGACCGCCATGGATGGCGGAAATGCCGATTTTGCAGGAGCAAAAATCGGCCTCTCACCATTCCCTTATTTGTTGATCGAAGCCACATCCTTGTAACCATCCTCCTAAGCCGCCTTGGTTGATTTACTCAGTTCGCCGCGAAACGCTTGCTGTACTAATGACGAAAATAATTCTTCAGATTTGCCCGCCATCGATCTAATTTTTTTCCTACTGGAATTAACTGATGCGACACGCCTCAAATATTCTTTTTGCAACTCTATGGGAGGGACAATAAAAGCAAACTCCTTAAAGGTACTCATAGGAGGAAAATTCGGCACACCACTCCCTCTTTGATACCCAAAAAACTCTGCCTTAAAATTTGGATGTGTGAATATACTTACGAACATTTCGTTTAACATCACTTCTGTATTTAATGTCAGCTTCAACAGCGCTTGGTTTATAATTCCTTGCAATGAGCCATCTGGTACTATTGCTAATCTACCGAGATTGACTCCAGAACAACTAATAATAATATCCCCTGCTTTTACTTCGAATGCTTTCAATTCATTAAATTTATTCTCGTCTATAAAGTATCTCTGATAAGAAAAATCATTATTCAAGGCATGATACTGTTCGTAAACCAAGTACCCAGATTCAACAAAGATTTCTTTCTTTAATGCCCCACCGAATGGTCCACGTTTTATGGAGTATTTATCCTTTGAAACAAATTCTTCGATTGTTTTGGTATCAAAGCCCTTCGGATTCGTTACCGGATCACCAAACATATCCAGAAAGACGGAGCGGAGGAGTTGGTCGGTGAAATCGATGGCTTGCTGGCGTTTTCGGCGTATGGCATCGGCCTTATCCAGTATCTCGGCGATGCGTTTTTGTTCTTCCAGGGGTGGGAGTGGAATACTCTGCCTCGAAATAGTCTGATGACCTAGGTGCTTTTGTATTCCACCCTTCATTTGTTGTTGCAAAACGTCCTGAAAAATGGACGAAGATAAAATCAAATAAAGATAATCACGATCAACAACTTCAGAATCAAAAGAAATTTTGAATAAATTGTTACTCAATATGCCGTCTTTTCCTTTAAATACTCGACCAGGGCTACCTGTATTCGCCATAACCAAGTCGCCTTCAGTCACCTTTTTATTGTCATAATCATCATTAACAAAACTTAACTTTTTGTCGCTAATAAAATCTGCAATGTATAAATATCGATAGCCACCGTCATATGCTCGGTTAGATGTTTCTGACTTAGGTATCTGGACACCTTGAGTCGTCGTACATATTTGGCCTAATTCAACTATTGGTATGCTCACAGCATCGCCCTCAACTCTTTCAGATCCTTCTGAATATCTGCCTCCAACGCTTCAAGCTGGTCCAGAATCTTTACGGGCGACTCATACGCTACTTCTTCGTAGGCAGTTTCTTTGTAACGATTGATGGAGAGATCGTATTTATTAGCAGCGATGTCGGCCTTATCCACCACAAAGGCCTTGGCCTTTTTGTCTTTAAAGCCCTTCCCTGTCTCCTGCCACTTTTTGTACTGCTCAATAATGTCAGGGATGTCGTTGTCTTTAATCGGTTCCCGCTTGTCGTCGAGACTGAGGCCATCGGCCTGCATGTCGTAGAAGAAGACCTTGTCGGTACCGCCGGAGTCAGTGCGGGTGAAAACGAGGATGGCGGTGGAGACACCGGCATAGGGTTTGAACACACCGGAGGGCATGGAGATGACGGCGTCGAGCTTTTGTGACTCGACCAGTTCCCTGCGCAGTTCCTGGTGGGCGTTGCTGGAGCCGAACAATACGCCATCGGGCACGATGCAGGCGCAGCGGCCGCCGGGTTTGAGTTGTTTGAGGAACAGGCTGATGAAGAGCAGCTCGGTCTTTTTGGTTTTGGTGACCTGCAACAGGTCTTTGGCGGTGCCGTCGTAGTCCAGCGAGCCCTTGAACGGCGGGTTGGCGAGGATCAGGGTGTAGGCATTGCGCTTATCGGCGTGGTCTTCACTCAGGCTGTCGCGGTATTCGATGAGCGGGTTGTCGATGCCGTGCAGGGTCATGTTCATGGCGCCGATTCTTAACATGGATGAGTCGAAATCAGAGCCGTGGAACATGTCGTTGTGGAAGTGGGCCTTGAGCTTTTTGTCGCGCAGGATGTCCTTGTGGTTGTGCTCCAGGTATTCCGCCGCGGCCACCAGGTAGCCGCAGGTGCCGCAGGCCGGGTCGCATATGATGTCTTTGGGTGTGGGGGCCACCAGCTCGACCATCATTTTGATGATGTGGCGCGGGGTGCGGAACTGGCCGTTCTGCCCGGCGGTGGCGATCTTGGAGAGCATGTATTCGTACAGGTCGCCCTTGGTGTCGCGGTCTTCCATGGGGATGGCGTCGATCATGTTGACGACCTTGTCCAGCAGCGCGGGGTTGGGGACGATGAACACCGCGTCTTTCATGAACTTGGTGTAGGAGCTGCCCGCCTTGCCGTTGAGTTCCTTGATAAAGGGGAAGACCTCGTCGCGGAAAACCTCGAACTTGCGCTGGGGCTCGAAGTCCTTGAAACGGGACCAGCGCAGGTGATCCTGCTTTTTCATGAAGATGGGGTTTTCGATCTTCTCCCCCAGCAGATTGGCCTGGGCCTCTCTGGCGGTGTGGAGGTCGTCCAGCCGCTTGGCGAATAATAGATAGGTGATTTGCTCGATAACGGAGAGGGGGTTGGAGACCCCGCCCGACCAGAAGGTGTTCCAGATTTGGTCGACTTTGTTTTTGATTTCGCCGGTGATCATTTTTTGTACTGCTTTCCTCAATCCAAAAAGGCAGCCATGGTAGCACGTCCTACCTGACCGCTACGTCGATTCTTGTGGTCATATCGTAATTCCAACTCAGCCGTCAAACTGTTCTTTAATATCCCTGATATTCCAAGGAATTAGGCGCTTACGACAAGATTTTGGGCGAAACCCGACCTTAGCGGGCTGTTTACCCCGTTTTACGAGATACAGGACCCGGTTAGACTCAATGGAGTGAGAGGAAGACGGGAGGAACAGGAGTGGAAAGCCACAAGCGCATTTTGACAAGGGAGCAACTATTCGAGCTCGTCTGGCAGAAGCCTATGTCTCGACTGGCCGGAGAATTTGGTCTGTCTGACGTGGGACTCGCCAAGACCTGCAAGAAATTCAAGATACCGATACCTGGCAGAGGGCATTGGGCGAAGGTCAGCGCAGGCCGAGTACCGCCTCGTCCAAAACTTCCCAAACCGCCGAAGGACGGCCCAGACCGGATATCCTTCAGTCACCGGCCTGCCAAGGCGACACCGGATGAACGCCCACCAATCGCCTCCCCCGTGGTGCCCAAAGAACTGATAGAGCCCGATCCGCTTGTTGCCATAACCGCTGAGCGGTTAGAAAAGGCCTCGCAATTCACCAGGGGGTATATAGACCTCCCTCTCACCAAGTGCCTCGATATACGCGTTAGCCCAAGCAGTAGCGAACGTGCTGTACTTATATTCGACACCTTGATCAAGACGCTGAGAAACGCGGGGTATGGACTGGCACTATCCAAAGAAAAGGAAGGCGGCACTTTTGCGAGCGTTGATGGGGAAAAGATACCCCTACGCTTAATCGAAAAAATAAGGCAGCACCGGAATGATTTCTCCAGGGAAAAGGATAGCGACTATGAGAAGTATGGCTGGTACCGCTATGAACCCACCGGCCTGCTGTCCCTATGCGTACCCACAGGTTATGGGTACAGCCTCTCGGTGAACGACGGAAAGGTCCAACGACTGGAGACCAGCATCGTAAAGTTTATTGACCGCCTGAGAGCCCACGCTGCGTCAGAGAAAGCCAGACGTATTGAGCGGGAAAAGTGGCGCGAGGAGCAGAGAGCGCGAGAACGAATTCAGGCTGAGCAAAGGCGGAAAGCCTTTCTGGAAGAGAAACGTCGCGAGAAGATAAAGCAAGACGCGCTGGACTGGTCGGAGTCAAGACGCATTGAGGCCTATGTTCACGAGATGATGCAACGGCATCCGGGCAATAGGGAGGTAGCCGAGTGGGCAGAATGGGCGCTGAAGTACGCCGATGAACTCAATCCGATGAACCAGCCTGAGTCGCTTGCCTTTCGCGAAGAAAACGTAAAAGAGGAAGATAACTTCGGTCGCCGCTATAACTACCCATATGGACCCTTCCACCCCCCCGGGTAGTTTTCTGTGTCCAGTACCCCCCCTCCCCCCCTGGGCCGCGAACAATTTTCCAGACTCAGGAGTTTGCTTGGAAGT